>Ga0265798_10000144_pt1 | contig 134763 bp, 94 predicted proteins | sample P3T30metagenome_FD_192430 | JGI IMG/M metagenome (GOLD analysis project Ga0265798, IMG submission 192430) | Plant litter microbial communities from East Loma Ridge, Irvine, California - P3 T30 | ecosystem: Environmental > Terrestrial > Plant litter > Unclassified | place: USA: California...
TTAAGGCTAGGGCCCGATGCTTTAAGGCCTCTTCTATCGAGTCCGGCTTTCGAAAGGCTGGAATCTATCCGTTTAATCCCGAGGTCTTACTATCGATTCTTACCCCCCCTCCTCGGACCCCTTCTCCGGAAAATCGAGTTATTAGTCGAATTAGCGAGGGATCTCGGATCTTAAGGGCTAGGGGAAGTCCGCGTACCCCTAAGGCTCTCAATCTACGTCAGATTGTTGATCTCGCTCAAAATGACGGAGATATACCGAGTTTAGCTAGAGAGCTTATCCGAGATTTAATTGACTTTGCCGAAGATCGAGATACCGACGCGATCTTAGCTCGGAGGGAGTTACGCGAAAAGGACGTACTACTTAATACGCGTAAGACGCGTAAAAAGGGTAAAACAGTAGCTTTAAAGGGCAAATACCTCCTTACGAAGGAGGATATCCTTAAGGTAGTTCAGGATCTCGAAGAGGGAACTATAAAGAAAAAGACGAAAAAAGGAGGAAAAAAGACGAAATATATATTGATTTCTTCGGAGGAAGAAGAAGAAGACTTACCAGATGAGTTAGCTTAATTAATTTCTGTTTTACGGCGTTAGTAAGTTAGTTAGTGAGTTTTCGAAATTTGAAATTAAAAAAGTGCGCGACATCCCCTACTGCGCGACATCCCCTACAGGCACGTTATGTAAATCTGATACTATAACGTGCCTGTAGGGGAAGTCCTATTCTGATTATAGAGTATTTAGTCTCTTAGTAAGTTATAATTAAAATATAGAAGACTCCTCTAGTTAATCTGATTAGACTAAATTGAATTCATATATCTATTTTAGTATAAAGTATTAATATAGTAAACACTAGTTTGTTAAGCTTCTAATACTTAATAAAAAGATAGGCTAGCTATTATTAGAAATCTAGAAATGTAAGTGTTAGATTCAGAGAATTAGTAGTCTAATTAGTAGTAGTTCTATATATAGCTCATATATTTTTTCTATACTAAACAAACTTGTTTCTATTAATATTAAACTTATAGAGTAAATATTAACTTAAAAGACTTCTTATATACTAAGGTATTGTTATATCAACTTAACTTATAAGTAATCAATTTTTAGAAGTAAAACTTAGTAATCAGTTGACTTATGATTTTATATGTTAGTAAAATCTATTTGAGTAACCTATAAAATCCTATAACTTATCATATAGTAAGCTTTACTATAATGTTAGAATGATACTAATCTCATCTTCTAAACCATATGATATACAATGTCTCTTAACAAGCTTACATCCATTATACTGACTTATGAAATTATATGGAATTTGTTTTCTATAATGTTACTATAGAGGTTGCAATACAATAGAGGCTATGAGATACTAAATAAGAGCTTCTAATAAGTTATAGAAAAGTCATATGTTAGTAAGTCTATTTGTTTAAGCTCTAGAAATTGAATTTAACTAGATAGTATATATAAGCTGCTTACAATTCTTGTTTTATCAATATCTGTCTAAGTAGGTTATAGTAAGTCTTATGATAATAGCTAAGTTTATGTTATTATAGATAGAGTATTAAGCTAAGTCAATTAGGTTATTATCTTTGTTATACTCTAAAGTCTAGTTATAATGAAAAGTAGCTTCATTAGGCTATATTAGCTTGAAACGTATATAATTTAGTAGAACTTATATATAGTTATCTAAGAATCCAAAACTGAGATTCAGATAAAGTATGATATAATTAGTACTAGCCTAATTAAGCTAAATTCTGAGTACTATGATTCCGACTACCTAAACTTACTAATTTGCTATTGTTAGCTTATTCAATAATATACTACATCTATAATTACTGAATAAGATTATGAACATTATTTAGTGTCTTATAACCTCTACAGTCTTACGATCTCTACTATAATGTTAACTTAATAGAAACAGAATTCTCTATATTACTAATAAGTTACTCTAACTTAGTATTATTATCATATGAACTAGTATATCTTAGTTGGATCTATACTTGTAGTCAGTTAAGCAACTAAGTTATAGCTATCTCATACTGATTAGTAAATCAAGAAAAATCATAGACAGTACCTGATCAAGTCATGATGACATAGACTATGTTAGTAACCCTTTTTCTCTAGCTAAATTCCTACACTAACTGACAACCACTCCCATGATGCTACTAATATTATCTCTCCATTCCTGAATTGAAAGCGATGCTATCACGCTCCTCCTATCAATCGTAGTCACTATGTATCTACGCAGTAATATCATAACGTGTATGCTACTAGATCAAAGTGTCCACTAAAGAGAGTGCATCAATAACATAAGTTATATCGCATTGCTCTCTATCATATTGTTTAGTCATTATGCTGCTGCCTGACAACACCTCCCTATGTGGGTTTGACCTTGATCACACTAATACACACATACTTGACGAAAGGATTGAATGTGAAGTCTCAAATGTGAAGGTCATACTCATATTCTCATACTCATTACATAAAAAGGGGTCGTGAATCGAAGATCTGAAATGAAAGGCTGGGTATCCTCCTAATGCGCCAAACGACCAATGCTAAAAATTTCACACTTTTCCCTCTTCCAATGGCGCACTTTACGAGGGTAGCAGCTCCGATGAGCGACAACTTCGGTGAGATGTCAGCATCAAGAGAGCGTTCTCTCAAAGGCAAATCACAGCTTGGATTGGCGGAAGCTCGCTGTTACCACCCCTGCAGTGCTGTCACTAAGAGTAGGCCATGTCGGTCTCCTCATTCGGAGCACCACCTTCCGCGCTAATATCATGCGCAAAGGTGGTTGTTGGACTGACGTTCCGGGTACTGCCACCTGTGACACTAGAGCTAGGGCTGCTTTCGGTGGACACGATGTAGAGGTCTGGATAACGTCCTAGGAACATGCGACTCCAGTATGGTATCGCTGGAATCTTGACGGATGCAAGCGAGGAATCGTAGTTGGGGAATTTCTCGTATATGGCCTTCTCCTCTGGCATGTAGAGATCGTGGCGCTTGACGTCAACGTATGATGTGTAGCGCGGTATAGGCTTGCGGGTGACGCGGTGCTTCTCGAAGTTCTCGTCTGGGAGTGTAAGATCAGTTACGGTCGTGTTCGCGCACGCTCTCACTGAGTGCAAGTGGTATGTCGAAGCAGGCGGGTCAGGCTTACCTTTGTCCAGCCATGCGCAGAGGTCCTTCTGCGACGAGGTTTGCAGCCCGCCGCGATACTTGTACAACAGGATAGGCGACTCGTCCAGCTCGTCGAGCCTGTACTTCTCCGATGCGCTGCTGGTTGAGGTGTGAGTAGAGTCGGACAAGCCAGTCTTGTCGCTGCGCTCAAGGGACGCAGTGTCAACTTCCATGGCAGGCAGAAGATGTTGAGCCCTAGTGCGGACGCTATTGAGTCACTGGCGGCCTTCTGGGGCGGCGGCGGAGGGATATGTGATGGAGGATAGTCTCGTTGGAGTGCGCGTATGGACGCTGCCTTGAGACAGGGTTTGGTGCTGGGGCGGGTGATGAGCGTGATGGATAGTTGACGAGGTGGTGTGGTGTGTGTCAGGCGGACGAGGTGGAAGTGGAGGGTATGAGACAGATACAAAGAAAGGTTTGGATACACAGGACCAAGGTATGTTTGTCAGAGTTTGGCCAGCCTGTCACGCTGTTTTGCTGAGGTGATGGCAGAGGAGAGATTACTGGTCGCGCGCAGTCGGCCGACAAACAAGGTAAGACATCTGCGCCTCGAAGGGTTCGTCATAGCTGGCTCGGGTAAGCGGCAAGCAGCACGTCAACATGGAATCCACAGTCGCCGCCATGTGGCACTCATGTCACTTCAGCAAACATCAATGTCAGGCCTTCCATCACGACACCCTCGTACTTCCATCCCGTCTCCAACACAGGGAATTCTCTTCATATCACAACGTCGCACAACAGTCAGTCGCAGACAGAGATGCCATCCGACCGTCGTGAGTCACTGAGGCTGCGTCAGAAATCTGGCTAACCAATGGGAGGTGAAAGTGACACTCCTCGATACGATACCGATACATTATGCAGCCGCAGCCGCAGTAGCAGGGTGGCACTGCTGGCAGACATACCACGAATAGGATGTGCTAAACGTCAATTGCTCCATCGTTCCACAATCGCTCGTGAACTACTTACGCCCACCGAAGGATTTGCTCATTGTTGTTGTCGCCATCGATCATAGGATACCGTGTTCCACCCTGAATCGCTCTGCCCTTGCAGCCGTCCGCCTACCCGCTGATCAAGCTCATCTAGGGACTGCTTCAGTTCATGCTAAAGTCTGTCAACGTTCACGGTGGTGTCGGCGAGCTTCGACATGTTTTCAACTTATGTTACCATTAAGATACTCGTTCTTGGTGGAACATATCCCCCTAGTACTGAGGATCTCTCAAGGTGGTATCAGATGATTCAAGTATGTAAGTAGTCGTATGTAGCCAGTGAGAAAGATACAGTATCTCACCAGGTCTTGATATGTCTTTATGATAGTATCAGCGACACTCGTATGCCAAGTTACCAATCGAGATCAACATACTTTAGCATACACGAAGAGTGGAGCCGCGAGACATGCGCCTCCCACCACGGGCTGTGTGCACCTGAGCCTCAGAGAGAGCGATTTCTGGCAGTCACGCGTTTCACTGCTGCATTCATTTCTACGACTCTGTTCTACTAACTCGCAGTCACTTCTCAATAGCGTCACCATCAATACAAAGAATACCACCATTCCTCTATCCCCACACGTCACGTCGTCCAAAACGCGGTGAGGCTGCTCGAGTTAACTCCTCCGATCACGATACCAGATATATCCCACTGCCTGTCTGCCGTGACCTGTACGTCTGGACGTCGGCGAAACCAAAGTGTCGCCTGCCACTGTTGCTATTGTCTTCATCTGGCATCATCGTACTACGCATATAAGAGACATTTGAATAAAGTGTCTCGGTGAGGACACAATCCAACTCTACATCTACATTCGTACATACAGAATCAGGATAGCTGGACACCTAGACCACAATTGTCTACACCGATCGCAACGCGCCGACAAGCTGGACTCACTCCCAGCCGCGCCTTGGGCGTTTCTGCGCTCTAAGAAACAACACTCTCCCGGGCAGATGGACGCGAGCCTGGCGTCGCTGAAGCCGGCACCACCTCTGACAGCTGCAAATCTACGCCAATCCCGGAGTTCTAGTAGAATCCGAAGGCCAGAGACGAGCGACTCAGACAAGGCTGGAAGATCGTGGGCTCGGCAGGTTGACGATGCGTGGGATGCTTGCATCTTGACGCTCGATGGAGGAGGAATCAGAGGATACAGCAGCTTGATGATACTCAAGGCTTTGATGCATGAGATATGGATATGCGAGGAGAGGCTAGAGAAGGAGGACTTTCAACAGCGATCCCTTAGGAGAGACTCGGCCGCCAACACAAGAGAAGGACGGAGGCGAACAGGAGAGAATGTCGCGCCTGGTACGCTCGAGGAAGACGATCTGGCATCGTTGGTGACAAAACGCAAGGCGTTCGTGGAGGAGGAGCTGCTGCCTTGCCACTACTTCGACTTCATGTATGGCACTTCGACGGGCGGTCTGATCGCGACTATGCTGGGCCGCCTACGCATGACCACCACCGAATGCCTCGAAGTGTACCGCAGCGTGGGCAACGAGCTGTTCGGGAGGAAGAAGAGCAGCATTCCACTCGCCACGAAGTACTACCACGAACCCTTGGAACGAGCAGTCCAGGAGATCATCGGGAGTCGCTGCCGTGAACACGAGGATTGTGATGGCAAGGCGGACATGCACCCTTTCGAATCCGATATCGACCCGGCGACAGGCCGCCGCGCATCCGATGTCGACCCAATTACAGGCCTCCGCGCATCTCTCGACGTTAGCAGTCCGCGAGTCTGCCAGTCATGCTGCTTGACTGCAACACACGACCGCAACCTATCAGAAGCGTATCTCCTACGAACATATCCACACTACTACTCGGACACTGCCCCAAATTGGATCACGCGATACAACGAAGGCGCCGAACCTCTCAAAATTTGGGAAGTCACCCGCGCCACGTCCGCCGCACCCTTCTACTTCAAGATGCTTGAAGTCGAGGTCGACGGACAATATCGATCGTTCAAAGACGGTGGCATTCGTGAGAACAATCCTTCCGGTGCCGCATTAAGCGAGTTCCATTCACTCTACGATGGACTCTGCGAGAACCCAGCTCTTCTGCTCAGCGTAGGCACAGGCCGTCCAGACCATTCTCAAGACGGCTTTGCGGCGGCTTGGCCCGGTCCTTTCGGCCACATCCCTTTCATCCGCACAGCGCTCGAGAAGCGCGCAGTCCTTCAGAACTTGCTTATCAAATACACTGAGGGCGAGAAGCAGCACGCTCAGATGCGTGAACACGCGCGTGGTGAGCACACATGGTACAAGCGTCTCAACGTCACCGATGGACTGCAGGATATGTCGCTCGACGATTGGGTGAAGGGTGATTGGCAAGGACACAAAGACGTGCCGGGCGGCGCTAGTCTGACACGCATGGAGAAGGTCACGGAGGCATATCTGGCGAGGGACTTTGACGGGAAAATCGACAGCTACGCGCCGCCATCTACAATGCTTCAACAGGCGGCGGAGAAACTCGTGCGGCAGAGAAGGGCGAGAGAGGACGAGGGTGGGAAGAGGTGGGAGACATTTGTTGGGAAACAGTTTCATAAACGAGGTCAGGGAGAGAGTGAGGCTTGAGCAGTACGCTCTCACTGGCACTACTATAGTATCCGCTGATAGATAGGTAGTCTTAGATGGGATATGATTGCTTAGCTCAGCAGAACTTATGAACAGCACAAGTTGGCGGGCGCGCCCACGGCGGCCTGAGCTGAATTGCCAGAAGCAAGGATTCAAACTTCCCGATCCTACACCTCTCCGCGCTGACCAATCGTATGCAGGAGGCCTCAACTCCACCAACATGCAATCACTAATCTGGCCAGCACAAGCCAAAGCCATGCAATATCTACCCACTTCAGTCTGCAGAACGGCACCGGATGCTCACAATCAGATCGCTCCGTCCCGACGCGCGGAGGTGAACACAACACCGATATCATAAGCATCTCGGAGCTGAAGGACGGGATTAAGTTGTTGCTTACTTTGTTCAAGGATCATGAAAAGTACGCTGTCTACTTTATGCGACAATGATGTCAGCCTGGTAGCCCTGGTTGTCTGGTTCACATCCATAAATGCATGATCGCCCTTCTGATTGCCCTCGCCAAACACATCTCCCGTCTACACTCTTCACTAAACCTCAAGCCATCCTATCCTGATAATGGCAGGCGATCTTATCCTCCTCACTGGTGCCACTGGTCTTGTAGGCTTCGCGGTCCTTCGTGCAGCCCTCGAGAAAGGCTACAAGATCCGTGCAGCAGTCCGCAGCGAAGAGAAGGCCGAAATCGTTCGTTCCAATCCCACCCTCAAAGGCTTTGATGAAAATCAGCTCAGCTTTGCGATCGTCCCGGACATCCTTCCTGAAGGCGCGTTCGATTCAGCCGCGCAAGGCGTGAGATATATACTTCACGTCGCTTCGCCCGTTCCTGCGCCACACATTACTGGCGAAGACGATCTTGAGACTGTTATCGTCAAGCCGGCCATTCAAGGAACAATGGGAATCCTCCACTCTGCACGTAAAGCCGGGACAGTCCAGCGCGTCGTTATTACAAGCTCCGCGGCGGCATTGATCCCAATGGCTGCCATGGTCGGCCAGGCCGACAAAGACCACATCTTCGGACCTGATGATCGTGTCGATCCTGTCCCGGCCCCCTACGAAAACATCCCACAGGTCGCCTATAGCGCCTCCAAAATTCTCGCTCTCCAAGCAGCTGAAGAGTTTGCCAAACAGAAGCCTGGATTCGACGTCATCCATATTCATCCCTCCGTCGTCCTTGGCCGCGACGAGCTGGCTCTGAAAGCAAAGGATCTTGACAAAGGCTCGAACCATTTCGCTCTCGCTCCTGTCCTCGGAGAGAACAACCCGGCGCCTTTCCCCATGTCTATTTGTCACATCAGTGATGTTGCAGAGGCGCATGTGCGCGCTTTGGACCCGGAGATTGATGGCAACCAGAGCTTTTTGCTTTCCTGCACCGGTGATGAAGGGTACGAGGTACGTTTAAATCGATTTCTGAGCTCGACTTCACCACATCAGGTCCAATGTCACAAAACCATGTCAACTAACTCGTGCTCTACAATTTTCAGTGGGAAGACATCAAAGTCTACGCTTCAAAGAACTTCCCAGACGCAGTCAAGAAGGGGCTACTGCCCAACAACGGCTCTTTTCCAGGATTCACCTTGAAGAGCGATCCCAGCAAAATTGAGAAAGTGATGGGAATCAAGTTGAAGTCGTACGAAGACATGGCTGTGGACTTGGTCGGACAGTATGTTGGGTTGTTGGAGAAAGAGGGCACAGGTGAGAAGATCGAGGTCGTCGCCTAAGTCGACGTAATTTGGGAGGACGTCGATCAATCTGTAGATATGACCGTGCCAACACAAGTAATTTACACTTTACCATTTCGCCTCCAAAGATGAAGAAAGCATGCTGGACTCAGCTATCACGAGGCTCCACTTTTCTTGGCCGTTGCTGGCCTTGCCTATCGACACCCCCGCACATCGGATGTTTCCCTTGGGGTCTTCTTTGCCCGCGAGCGGCCATGTCACCTTTATCTGGCAGCGATGGTAACATGGACCTGAACAAGGTAGCTTCTTGACCACGAGGTCTGTGGTATGATAGGCAAAGTATGCATTGGCGTGCCGATCTTGTATAAAATACTAAGGGCCTGCGCGTCTCCGTAGCAGAGCGGAAAGATTTTTCCTTACATCCCTCACTGACAATGGGCTTCCTCCATCGACTGCGAGTCGCCGTCTGGGGCGTACCGCCAGACACTGCGGCGGAACGAAAACTACTGTTCAAGATCGATTTCTTCGTCTTGACTTATGTCTGCCTCATGTACTGGGTAGGCCGAAACTGGAGTCACCTCACCTCACTCGAACACCTCGCTAACGACAACACAGGTCAACTATCTCGACCGAGCCAACCTCAACAATGCATACGTCTCTGGGGCTAGGGAGGATCTCAACTTCAAAGGCACGCAACTCAACCAGATCAACACAATCTTCTATGGCGGATATCTTCTCGGCCAAATTCCGAACAACCTGATCATGCAAAAAGTCCGCCCAGGAATCTGGCTGCCCACCACTTGCATGGCATGGGGCCTTCTCACTCTCGGCACCGCGTTCGTGCACCACCCCTGGCAGATCATGGTCATTCGTTTCTTCCAGGGAATCTTCGAGGCCAGCTGCTTCGTCGGCGTACAGTGGATTCTCGGATCTTGGTACAAACCTGAGGAAATCGGCAAGCGTACAGCCATCTTCACATCTTCCGGTCTCGCGGGCACCCTCTTCTCGGGAATCATGCAAGGAGGCATCCACAAGAGTCTCGATGGTGCCGCTGGATTTGCTGGCTGGCGCTGGTTGTTCGTCATTGACTCACTCATCACCTTCCCCATCGCGGCCTATGGTTACCTCTGCTTCCCAGACACCCCAACGAGCACCAAAGCCAGGTACTTCTCCGAAGCCGAACGCGCCCTCGCCATCAGCCGCCTCCCCGAAGTCAAACTCGCCCGCGGCCAACTGGGAACCAGCCTGATCCGCCGCGTCGTCCTCAGCTGGCAATGGTGGGCCTTTGTCCTTCTCTGGATCGCCTGCTCGAACACGGAGATGTACTCGTCGAATGCCATCTTCCAACTCCTGCTGAAGCATACGGGCGACTACTCGGTCGAGCAGACCAACTACATTCCCAGCTCCGTCAGCGGCATGGGAATCGTCGCGACCCTAATCCTCGGCTGGTACACCGACTGGGCGCCTAACCGGAGGTGGCACGTCGGCGTTCTGCTCTCCATCACCGCCGCAATCTCAGGCATCCTGATGCTGACCGCCACGACGCGTGCCGCGAAATTCGCCGCCCTCGTCATCAACGGCATGCAATTCGCTTCGCAAGCCGTTGCTTTCGCGTGGGCGAACGATGTGTTGCGCGACGACGACGCGAAGCGCGCAGTTGTCCTCGCCAGCATGAACATGTTTTCGCAAGTCTTCTACATGTTCTGGAGCATCCTGTTCTACAATGCGGAGCAGGCGCCGAATTGGTTCGAGGGGAATATTGCCATGATTGTGATGGGTGGTTGTGTGTTTGCTACTACGATGGCTTGTTGGTATCTGCAGCGAAGAGATGCTGTGGTGCATGGGGTTGGGTTGGGAGGGGCTGAGCGGGATGCGGATGGAGATGAGAAGGCTGCGGCGGTTGTGGGATCCAAGGAGGAGCAGTAAGAATAAGATCGGACTTGCACGGCGCCTTGCTGGGACAAGACCATAGAATGTGGATTCCTGTGCACAACAAGTGCTCAAACGCCAGCTTCGCTAACCAAGTCGCTACTATGCATCTGTTCTCAGTCATACGTTGAATCCTGCTCTATCATGTCTCGTGCTATATCTCGTTTGTATCTATAACTTGGGGAATCTGACACGATCGAATTGGCTGGGCCAGTTGACATCGACACCAAGCTGCCACGCGATCTTGAGAACCCACTCCGGCTCTCTCATGAACTGCCTCGCGACCAGAACCGCATCAGCCATAGGCTCTCCCCCATCTTTCGCCTCGGTGAGAGTCTTAGCAGCCTCAGCCTCCTGCTTGATCATCGATCCGTTCGCGTCGGATGCACCATTCGTCGCATCTTCAACAATGCCCCGGGCCTGTTCCGCTTCAGTGATCAGTCCGACTGCTCCAATGAGCATCTTACTTCCGGACGCACGCAGCTCTCTACGGATCTGGGCAGCGATCTTGGTCTGGTAGTCGCTGCTCCTGAACATGTTGATACGCTGTTCGGGGTGGTTGCCACCGCTCGACACATCAAGGAAATCGACGCCTAGCTCTGAGACAATCTTCGCCAGTGCAATAGTGCTGGCAACATCCCAGGAACCGAACTTCTTGCCAACATCAGTCTCCTCAAGCCACTCCGTCGCACTGAGGCGAAGGAACAGCGGCATCGTTTCTGGAATGACATCCCTTATCGCTTTAACGATGTCAACCAGCAACCTCGTCCTGTTCTCAAATGATCCGCCGTACCTGTCCGTCCGTTGGTTAGTCACAGGCGACAAGAATTGATGAATCAAATAACCGTGCGCGCCATGGATCTCAATAACGTCGATCCCAGCCTTCACTGACCGCACGGCAGCATCGGCCCAAGCCTGCACCAATTCATCGATGTCGGCCTGGCTAAGTTCTCGGGGCGCCCAGAACCCTCCTTCTGGGTCACTCGAAGACAGCGCATCCCAAGTGAAGGCCTCGCCGCCCGAAGGACCCACGACATTCTCCGCCCAGCCGCCGGCCTCAGCACCAGCTCGCACGCTGGGTTTCTTGAATCGAGAGGCAACCCAAGGCGAAACAGTGCTTGCTTTGCGGCCCGCGTGAGCAAGCTGCATCCCGACCAGGCTGCCCTGGGCATGGATAAAATCGGCCACAGCCTTGACGCCTGGTATTTGTGCATCGGACCATAGACCGGGGCAGTTGGGACTGATGCGGCCGTTGGGCTGAACTCCCGAGGCTTCGATGAAGACTAGGGCTGCTCCTTTCAAGGCGTAGTGACCGAGGGTGCTGATGTGGTAAGGAGTGAGGGCGCCGATAAGAGGTCCGGATTCGGCGGTGGAGTACTGGCACATTGGAGCGACGATAGTTCTGTTGCGGAGGGTCGTGCCGCGGATTTTGAGAGGGGTGAATAGGGTGGGGATCTTCTTGTTGGCATTGTTGGGATGGTTGGATGGTGTGCCTGGGGAGACGGCGTGTTGGGGGATGAAATAGGGCAGTCCTGGGACTGGCTGGTTGTAGGTTGATGGGGCCATTGTTGCGGATTTGGTTCAATGGTTGGTATGCACAGCGAAGGAAAGTCCGAAGAGTCACAGAGGTCCAGCGATGTCTTGTTAGAAGTGTTCTTGTAGACAAATATGATTGGAAGAGTGCTAAAACATTGGCCAGATAACTTAGCGGCTTACAAATTGGATCTCGTTCTTGCCGAGGCTCCATCATCGCGTGATTTTAGCGAGTTGTTGTGGCTAGACAGCGTTTCTGTCGGGTCACACAAGCAACCATCAAATCGAAAGGAGAGCTTGATGTGTTGGTGACGGAGGAATGCAAAGGTTTGTTCGGTGTTTCAGTGATACTGAGAGTTGGCGTGACTCGATAGAGTGTAAAGTATATATATATATATATATATTTTGGCTGAGCCTTCCTCAGGTAAGCCGAGTTTATCGAGTGTTCAAGGCATCATGTGCTGGAACATGTCAGTGGCATACGCTGATGTCCTCCGAGCCTACAGCAGTTAGGCAACGCTGTGTCTTTCTTGAAAGAGTAGTTGCTGTAGCATGTCCAAGGGGTCTCTGGAGTATTTCGCATAGACTTTGCTAGAGCTAGAGCTGACCATGTCTCAGTACGTGGGATGATACATTGCCGTGTCGGCGTAGTAGGCAGGCTGCCCTGAAGCACAATGCGATGTAGTATCGTATTAACAAAGCGATCACCGGATGACAGCAATGTGTAGTGTATGAAATACGTAGATAACTACATGCAGTGATGTTGCTGTCGTGTGGTCACACAGAGCGCTGCTCTCGCTCTGTCCGCTTCGAGAATGTTCTGGAAGCTCGAACGCAACATCTAGCAAAACCGGCCATCCTTCAACCTTCTGACTTCCAGAATACTATACATACATTTGCCACACTCTGGCATCTTCTATGGTATAGCGTGATCAACACAGCGAGTGCCTACGCGATAATGCTGGCGCCTACTCGAATATTCCAAGCAGCCTATAGGTAGGTATAAAGAGCCCATCCAGGCCACATCTTAGAGCCCATCATCACAACAAGAACAAACAATCAACAATCAAAGCTCTCACACGCAAGTCTAACGTATCCACGAACTCGCGCTCAACAAGATCTCCAAGCCAACGCTCACCACAACACGCAAAATGGCATTCTTTCCACGCTTCGTCGACCACGACTTCGCCCCAGCATTCAGGGGTGAAAACAGCCTATTCCGCCTGATGGACGACTATGCCAGTCTGGTCAACCGCAGCCTCGCTAGCAGCCCATCCTTCGGGCAGACTGTTCGCAGTTTCCAACCTCGCTTCGACATGAAGGAGAACAAGGACTCCTACGAACTACACGGCGAACTCCCAGGCATTGCCCAGAAGGACATCAACATCGAGTTCACCGACGCCACCACGCTTTCTATCCGCGGTCGTACCGAAACTGTAAGAGAAGAAGGTCGTCGCCCAACCGCCCTCCTTGAATCTCAAGCTGGATCGAATCAGAAGAAGCTGGCCGACACTGCCGAGGCTGAGACCGAAAGCACCACCAGCTCGAACAAATCTTACCAGCCCACTGTAGAAGACGAAGACTCGGCCACCATTGCCTCGACCACACCAGCCGAAGCTCCCGCATCGCAGGAGGTTTCCAAGAAGCAGCAAGCTGACGCCGACAAGTCCAGCTACTGGATCTCTGAACGATCCGTCGGCTCCTTTGCGCGCTCGTTCTCTTTCCCGCAGCGCGTCGATCAGGATGCCGTCAAAGCCAGCCTGAAGGATGGCATCCTTTCCATCATCGTTCCGAAGGCTCAGGCTCCAGCCAAGAGGAGGATCCAGATCGAGTAGGATGCTTGCAGCAAGGTGTTGAGCCGGCGCGACCTCCACGAGACTTTCACGAAGAATGAGCAATGCTTTTGATGGACTTTTTCCTTTTTTTGAGTTTGTACAACAGAAGGCAGTACTGTAGTTAGTAAACTCCCTAATAATAACATAAATGATAACAAACATTACGTCATTTGCAACGTTTCTGTGGTTCCATTTGTGACGAGTGACGAGCTCCAGGTGTTTACTTGGGACGATGATGACGATCCCTCTGCACAGTGTGTATGTGTAGCTCATGGCACGTTTCATCCCATCACGTGTCACGCTCGTGCTGTGGTAAGATTTGGTATGTATCACACGTGCGTGGCCAACCCGGCGAGGAGAAGATGATGGAGCCTCTGATGTTTGACGGCAGCAAGTGGATTGTCTGTGCGCTGATTGAAGGTCCAGATTGATTTGATGTCCTCGGTTCTTGCGGATTCGTCACCACGGAGCTCGACGGGCCGGCATACTGCCAGCTTCCCCAAGTCCACTACTGTGATCGTGCCATAAACAACCCAACACAAACCACCACCGCGTACATACCTATCTATTACTCCTTACTGGTCACTCCGTATACTCGTTTCGAACTCTCATTCCTCCCGCGACCATGGCTATGGAACGCACCGAGTACCCGTCAATGCTAGTACGTGTCCACCTCGAAAGGCGCAACGCTCTTGGCTGCGCGCGAAACATGCAGAGACACGGTCACAACTCCATGTGCTAACGATCATATAGGCGACGCTGCCGCCGAATCAGGCCGTCGATGTGCTGAACGATCGTGTTAGACAGGTGGGGAGGTTGAATACAGAGATCGCGGACTGGTTACAGGTACGGCGACCGAGCCATTGGGATGTCGCGGCTTAGACTTCTGGCTCACACGATTGGGAACACAGGAGCGCAGACGATTGGAGGAATCGTACTCGAACGGCCTGCGCAAGCTCGCAAGACGCAGCATCGAAGGCGCAGATCTAGGGTGAGTCGTTCATTAAGCCCTCCTGGATACCACCGACAGGGACTGACCATAGGACAGTACTTTCGCCGCGCCATGGAACACCCTGACCAACTCGGCTGAGAGTCTGGCGGAGTCTCACTCGCTACTTGCGTCCAAAATCGAGGTCGATGTCGAGCGTCCGCTGCGCGACTTTGCAAGTAACAACCGCGAAATGTCCTCCATGTCCAACATGCAGGGGAACCTGACCCACATCGCACGCGATGTGGATCGTGCAAGGCAAAAGGCGGAGAGACTACAAAGCAAAGGCGACACCAACAAGATTGCAAGTGCAACCTCAGATCTGGAGGCCACGCAGGCGCAATGGGACTCCCAGGCTCCTTATGTGTTCGAGAGCCTGCAAGCAGCGGACGAGTCGAGGTGGAACCACCTGAGAGACGTCCTCACACAATTCCAAACGCATGAGATCGACCAGGTTGAGAAGCATCGAGTCGCCGCTGAGCAGGTCCTTAACATCTTGCTTAGCGTTGAGACTGCGGACGAAATCAAGACATTTGTGCTGCAAGCATCAGAGAACAGGCCGGCGACACAGGCTTCTTCTACGCCTGGGATTCCTGTGCCCTCGAGATCGGCAACTGCAGCCTCATCTCTGGGCCGTACTACATCGCACGCCAGCGAGGACACGGGTTCCCTTGCACCACTCCCTGAAAAGAAGGAGAAAGGTGCGTTCAAAGGCCTCAAGCGACTCGGCACTGTCATGGGACGGCGAAGAGAAAGTAAGCAACCCCAGCAGCTGTCCGCCATGTCAGAAGAAGCAGAAAGGAAGCCGAAATCGTCACCTTTCAACTCCTTCTCTGGTCGATTGGGAAGATCAAAGGACACTCCTACGCTTGCGCCACCTGGAGAACAGCAACGACCGGGCAGCCCGCTGCGTGCTGGCAGCGAGCTCATGGAACCGTCTAGCGCACGTCCGAGCCAGGACACACGCAACCCTTCGCCTCCTCGTGCCGAGCGCGTCTCTGGCACCAATGGTGTGGCTGCTGCAGGCTTTGCTTCCGCCATCTCCAACGGCAGTCATCAGGGCGATCTTGCAGACCTGGAGCCACCCAGAGCCGCCCAGCCTGAACCGACCCCAGCACCTGCAATCGCAGAGCCTGAAAGAGACAATGAGGGCTACTCTGTGCCTTCGAGGGATTTAGATCCGATCACTCAGGCGCAACAGGATGCGGCAGATGGCGAAGCGGGTGCACCACAGTTCAACGTCAACATTCGCAGTGCGCCGATCGAGAACGAGCCGAACGAGGATGCGCAGGCCGCAATTGCCAGCATGGCAAATAAGCTGCAAATGGTGAGTGCACGTCATGTTGGATCGAGTAACTATTGCATCAGCTGACAAAGTCTACAGCAAGCGCCACCTCAAAGGCTAGGCACTGTGCGCGGTCGTCGTGAGATGCGCAACAGCTATGTCCCACCCCCGGTTGGACAAGCCATACCCGAAACCGAATCGGCAGACACGACTCCTGCGCCTTTCCTTCCAGCACCCGTGCCCGTGGCCGGTACTGCTCCCGTCGAGCGCATTGCGCCGACTTCGGAGTCAGTTGACAGGAGTGTGGCGTCGCCGTCACTGCCCTCTTCTCCGGGCGGATTCTCTCCTGGCGCAGTGGCGGCTTCCACCTTCTCGCCTTTCTCGCCCACTGAATCCACTTCGTCATTCCGTCCTAATTCTCGGCCGGCTCAACTCGGTTCAGATTTGACAGGCGACGGTCAATCCATCCGTTCGGGTCGGTCCCTGGCGAGCGCTGGCAGCCAAGGCCACCGTCACCCGGAACTCAGTGCAACAGGCCTCAACTCATCCACTATCGAGACCGTGAGCGCACGATTCGAGAACGGCCAGCTGACAAGTTCCTCCGTAACCGGTGAGATTGCTCTCGCTTACAACCCGCCTGATTTCTCCACCCCATTCGGCACCGACACCATCCGTCTCGACAACTTCGCCAGCCTCGAGAAAATCGCACCAAACCCAGCCTTCATCACCCCCATTCCCAGCAAAGACGGCGAATACTCCGTCAACCTTGCCAACATTGCCAAAACCTCGATCGCTTTCAAGTATCAAGCCGCTGGTGGCCCTCAGAACGCTCCCATCCTTGTCTCACTGGCCTCCAAGATTGAGCCCAGCCAAACATCGATCATCGTCTCTTACTCCCTTTCCCCCTCCTTCCGCCTTGCGACCGGTCGTGAAAGCGTGACAATCTCCAACGTCGTCCTCGCTCTCTCACTCGAAGGCGCTCGCGCAACGTCATGCCTCTCCAAGCCCGTCGGCACTTTTTCTCGGGACAAGAACTTGATCTTCTGGCCCCTAGGCGACATCACCCTGGCTGCCGGCGGCGCCCCGACCAAACTCCTCGCGCGATTCGTTACCGAGGGTGAAGCCAAGGGCGGTGCCGTGGAGGCACGTTGGGAAGTTGCCGGCGAGGGTCTGGGAAGTGGAGTTGGCGTTAGCGTCAAAGGAGAGAATGGCGGTGTTGTTGACGCTTCGGATCCTTTCGCAGATGAAGAGACTTCGGGTGCGTGGAAGGAGGTGGGAGGGCCGAGAAAGTTGGCGAGCGGGCAATATGTTGCCAAGTGATGGGTGGTCGGATGATGCTGCCGCTTGCATTCGTGCAGTAGTCGGTGTGGATATGTGTGCTCCGCGCTGTTGATGTGTTGATACCCTCGTGAGTTCTGCTTTTATCTATATTATTTTGCTTTCGTTTTAGATCGTCTCATTCTTTCGGTATATATTGTGTATAGAGAGTATATATGCTTCCGTCTGTTGGTTTATCAAAAGTGACAATGTTACACCAGATTCCCCAATAAAATGATCATGAAAGGCACGACGTTGAACATGAGCGAAGACGCCTACCTGATTTCTTCATCTCCGTCTGATTTCCATTGCTCAACCTCCATCAACCTCGGAATACGAAGCTAGAGACACGAAGGGGGAAGAAGCGTATCACAATCATCAATCGTTCATCACAGCTCCTCTTTCCCATTGCCACCCTTCTTGCCTCCGAACCCAAACATGCCCTTGATCATTCCGCCAAAAGTGCCTGTGTAGATTTTGAGAGTGAGCAATCGTTGAGTCATACTGAGAAGAGAGCGAAAGGGGCATGGACGATGAAGTTCAGTATAGAGGAAGAATGATATAACTCACCACCAGGCGGGTACATCTTGCCGTTCCTCTCGACCTGCGGTCCGCAGTCGCAGCGTTCGCTCTCCGGCACGGAATCGAGGACTGAGGGGATGTGAGAGCCGCAGCCGTACCAGGTTGTGCCTTCTGTTGGGGCGGGAAAAGAGATAAAGTCAGAGTACATCGTGATTGTGATGATGGGTGTTGGTGTAGAGATTTGTGAGTGGGGAGTGGGGAGCTTACGGCAGGTGCTGCAGGAGGTGGACTGGCACATGGTTTGTTCGGAAGGTTGGTATGTGATGTGTTGTTGTGAAGTCGATCTGGTCTGGTCTGGTCGAGTCTGATGAAGGATATCACTACTGTGCCTACATGGGAGAGTCTTCAAGAAGCATGTGCCCCGTTAGGGCGGCCGATCGCCCGTGGGGCGGGCGCATCCCCTAATCAGATCCGTCAAAGTCCCCCCAAGTTAATCAAACGCATGGAGGATGAACATATTAGTCTGAGAGTGATAACAATTGGTAAAGCAGTAGATTGTCAGTCAAGATAGCGCTAGCTTGTTCGTCCAACGAACAACCCAGATCGATAGAAATAGAACGAGGATCTGCGCACAGAACTCCCACGCCAGAGGACAAAGTAGGCTCCAGCAATCAGAGCCACCACCGCAAGACAGATATCTTCTGCCTCATGATAAAAAGATGCAAGACATCCAGAAGAAAGGTCATAAATAAGCCTCTAGCTTGTCGCCTGACATCTCCAGAAGAGACGTATGGCCCCATCGTCTCCGCGATGCAATCACCCTTTTCTAAATTGGCGCTTGTTTCTTTCCAAGGCCCAAAAGTCTTTTTCCTATCCAACCCGCAAACCTCTCGGCCGCGCTCTCGCGTTCGTATATACACATTATGTACACAGATTTCGGCCTCAAGTTCCAGATATTCTCTTGTCATCAGCTTTTCAAGGAGTGATTTTCGCGGGTCTTCATCGCGGTCGAGGCATGCCGTGACTGGGCTGTTGATGCATCGGATGTTGCATCCCGGGAGGCCCCGGCATGTGTTGTTGCATCTGTGGACTGGGACCGGGACCGCCATAGAGTTGCTGCCTTTTTGCGTCGCCCATATCGGGTGGCCCACCAGAAATGTCTGATATACCGCGTCTGTGTTGCTGCTGCTGCTGCTGCTGCTGCTGCTGCTGCTGCTGAGGTGGTCGTGGGCCGAGTCCGCCTGGGGGAAGTCCGGGATACATGGGTGCTTGTACGGGCGGGGGAGGCATGTTTGTTTGTGCTTGCATAGCATAAGGCGATGGGCCTGGCCCTGCGTTGTTGTGGACGGCGTGTATGTATGGGTCTTCTGCGTGGGCACTAGCGGGGGAGACGCCGATGTTGCCCGGTGAGTTCCAGTTGCTGACGGTCGCGGGAGAGGTGGCGGGGGAGTCATCGCTTTTGTAGCTGCGTTTTGCAGCCACGCTTGCTTGTGGTGGGTTCAACTCAAGCGATTGCTGTGAATGCTTCTTGAGATGACCAAGGTGTTTCTCAAGCATGCTTAGGAGGCCTTCTTTTGTGAAAGGCTTGGGTAATACATCGTTCATGCCTGCCGCATTGTCAGTGTGAAACTCAGTGCAAGTTGGTGTCGGCTGGTGCTTACCATGTTGGAAGTACATCGCAATGTCGTCGCTGCGGATGTTAGAGGTCATCGCAATGATGGGAGTATGGTCGAATTGTCGGATCAGATGGGTGGCGGAAACACCGTCCAAATTCGGCATGATGATGTCCATGAGCACCAAATCATACTTTGATCCGGTGTTGAGTTTAGTCACTGCCTCCAGACCATCGAGAGCACTGTCAACGTGGCATTGGAATGCGTAAAGGAATTTGCCACCAATGCGTCTGCACGTCTGATCATCCTCTACCAAAAGAATCTGGGGCTGTCGAATCCAGCCAGGATCGATAGCGGAACTCTTTTTCCGGCCTTCTGTAGGCTGAATGACGGGCGTAGGGACCTTTTGCGGTTCGACGTATGGGATGTTGTGGATGTGGCCGCTGTACATCGGATCGATACCGTTCGAGTGGCCAATCGGGTAGACGACATTGTCGAGATCGCCGTATGACATCGAGGTTGATGATGTTGCAGAGTGCGGCGGTGCGCCTCTGCTCGATGACCGAGTTCCGTTGATCGGAGGAGGCGTCGAGTAAGTCGCATTCATACGCATGTGGTGCTCGTTTAGCTGTTCAAGTTTGTTGCTGTTCAGCATATGGTCGGCGTTGACCTCGCTCAATAGCTTCGACGCATGCTGAAGAGGTGAGGCGGGCACATCGTCGACTTCCGGAACAGTAGTTGGTTGCAATTTATCGTTCGAGTCGTCTGGTGTGGCGCCATTCGTTGCGCCATTGCCGTTGTGTGGCGCAAATGGAATATTGACGCGGCTCTCCCGCCGCCGTTGGGCATCGACAGAGTTTAAAAAATTCATCACGTAGCCCATGACATGCTCGTGGTTGACAACAGTCTTTTGGACGCCAATCAGCTCCTGGAGAAGCATGGTGTGGTGTACACTCAGGTCATTATATCTCTCCTGCAGTTGCTGTAGCTGCTGTTGGGTTGCGACAAGTTGCGTGTTGAAGAGATCCATTTGTTGCGTGGGGACAATGTCCTCCGGCATTACGTTGGCTTTCCTCGGGGCTGGCGCCTTTCGCCTGATGTTGTCGAGTGCATCTTTGTTGTTCATCTTGAAATCAGGATGTTTGAACTCCCAAGCCTAGAAAGGTCAGTAACATGCCGCGTGCAGATAGGTGTGTACTGTCCATACCCCGACGCCATAAGGCGAAGCGCCGCCCTCCTCATTGTTGTGTCGCACTTTGTGGAAGTCGTACTTGTTCAGCTGGCGCACGAAACTGGCGAAGTTGCTGTGCTTGAAGTGCTTCGGCAGAATGTGCTTGGTGAATTTCTCGTTCTGCGCAAGTTCAGCCAATGCGCTTTTTGTGTCGGTCGCTCCTGCGCGTTTTTCATGTCCTTACCTCCAGCACCACAAAACTGTCTCCTTCGTTGCCCCATCGCACCACACTCTCGTCTTGTGGGCTCTCCAACATCCTGGAAAGGTAATATGAGCATTTGCACGGGCGCAATCGGTGATTTTGGGCTGTGTCCGAGACACTTACTTGTAGAGCTTGCGCACCTGGGTTTTGTTAGCGAGCGCAACGCAGCCGCGCACGGTGGGAATGGACTTACAAAGTCGCTGGAGCTGTTCGCCGACTGGGCGGCGGTTCCGTCCATGTTTGCGGTCGTCACGCGAGACAATGCTGGGCCGTGTTCTTGGTGCAAGGTGTGAAAAGGCGCGCAACTCGAGATGATGGCGGCACGCGGCGACCGGATGGGCGCAGTGGCAGAGGAAGGTGCACGACGGTTGTTATGTCATGTGCGTCCAAGGGCCCGCAGGTAGGCGCGCCGTCAGGCTGGAACGGGGTCGGGTCAGGAGCAGTTGCAGGGGAAGCAGGCTGACTGCTGCAGATTTGGCGACCAGGGACAAGTCAAAAAATCGAACTGGAGATGATGGGCGCACTGCTGCGGCAGCAGATGAGGTTGAGACAAGGGCCGACCGGGTTCGTCCAGGGCGGCAAAAGAGGAAGAACGGCTGGGCGGAGGAGGGCAGTTCAGCGAGGAGCGGCGTGGCTTAATGCTACCGAAGGCTCGGGCGATAGCAAGCTGGGCACGACAGGGGTGGGAGTGTCTGGTGTCTGGCGCGCGCGCGCAAGCCGGGGGGGTATATACCAAGTACTGTACTGTGCTGTACACTGTGAAGAGCGCGTGGGGAACAGACTTGAAGTCAAGACGGATCAAGAGTTCAAGACAAGGACGAGGTCTAGACGCTGCAGGATCGAGTTGCGCGCCAAAGGGACGACCAAGGGACGACGGGAGAGGTCTAAGCGGCCATGAAATGCTGGAGACGGCCACTGCACTGTGCTGCTCTGCTCTGCCCTGCTGGCCACCCTTTACCGAAGGTGGTGGGCCCGCAGCGCCAATACATACATAATCTGCCTTTTGCATTTCACGGAGTCTGCCTAACCTGAGATACTGTACCTCTCCCACCTCGAGAAGCCGCTCAGCTTCCCGAACACTACCTCTCTCTCCGTGTCTCTCAAAAGTCACCATGATACTGATACTGACATGCATGATTTTCCAAAGCCGCCGTGACAGCCACAAACTCTCTTCTCTGTCTGTTTCCCCATCTGGCTTACCTCTTCCTGATAATACTCTGCCCTACCTACTACCACCACTACTACCGGAGTATACTATGTATGTACTTGTGCCCGGCGACCCCGGTTTCTCATCAAACTGCAATATCAGAGGCTCCTCAGTACTGGTCCTCCTACCTCCTGCCGCATGAGTCTTCTATTCCTAGCTGTGCAGCTGTCGAACGCTCGTCTCCATCTCTGTCTGTCGTGTACCCTGAACCTACACCTAGCTCTGCTGGTACTGTACTCCATGTCTGCAGGTACCGGCGACCTGCCTTCTGACACTGCTGTTGTGCTGTCAAATCGTTTGATTCTCTACACACATGTGTTTCGTTCGCACATCGTGCACCGGCGGCAACCAGGGCCACGCTCCACAACGAGGCTGGCTGAGTCCAAACCTTGCAGCCTCGCAGCGTACAAAGTTCCACTCACCACGCGAGAACGTCGAGCGCCACCGCCCGTACACTTTTGACTGCAGTAGTAGCGTGCCTCGTATATACTACGAGTAGTGATCGCCGCAGCCTCCCGTCCCGCCGGTAATTGATGGTTGATATCGAAGTGACGTTGTCTATACTACCACTGCAGTACTGCTGCACGCTTGAGAGACCGCGATTCGGTCAGCACAGCAAAAGCGCTTGCCGGTGTTTTCCGGCGCGCCAACACGCTAAATACCGGAACAACCCATTCGCGTACTGCATGCTACACTCAAAACAACCAGGCCCTACTACTATCTCAAGGCAGATCGCAATGACTGAGATCGGTTAGCAGTATTAGTCGACGTGCTGTTTCACCCGCCTTACATGACATGATCCCCAGACCCCGGTCCCGGGAGATGCATTTTCAAGGCAGGAGGTGTTTGTGAGGCCGCGTTAACCCACGCTAGCTTCCGGCTAGCTGGCAGTCTAACGCAATCTGACATATCAAAACGTCCTCGTCGCTCGACACCAATCACGAACATCCCCAAACAATCACACAACCAACTCTCACCACACACAAACCATCAACATGTTCGCCGCCCGTCGATTCGCAACAGTCACCCCGCGTGCCTTTGGCGCTGCCCGTGCCTTCCAGTCTTCGGCCCGTGCTAATGTCAAGGTTGGCGATGCCATCCCCGACATTGAGCTTGTCGAGACCTCGCCTGGCAACAAGGTCAACATCGCCAAGGAGCTTCAGGGCAAGGGCATCATCATCGGTGTGCCGGCCGCCTTCAGTATGTTGCTGATACCATACCACGGTACACGCGCCTTTATGGTACCTGCGGCTGACCAGTGATCCTACCCGTAGGCCCGGCATGCTCCAGCTCCCACGTGCCTGGTTACATCAACCACCCCGCCCTGAAGGACGCCGGCAAAGTGTTTGTCGTCTCTGTCAACGACCCTTTCGTGTAAGCTCGACATTTCCCGATATGAGCACCCTCACAGATGTCTACGCCGTAGTCACTCTGGCATATGGCTGTGCTTGCCTCTGCCAAGTCAGATGTTATTCAACTAGCCGTTACTCGATGGCGTCTCGACCGGTCGACTTTTTTGGCCATGCACCAGAACCTCATCTGGCAGCCTCTGTCCCGGCACATCACTGACATACTTTCAGCATGGGCGCCTGGGGTACTTCTCAGGACCCCACTGGCAAGTCTGGTATCCGCTTCCTTGCCGACCCTCACGGCGAGCTCACATCCGCCCTTGACCTGTCTTTCGACAGTGCCGCTATCTTCGGCAATGCCCGTAGCAAGCGCTACGCTCTTGTCGTCGAGAACGGCAAGGTGACTCAGGCTCACGTCGAGCCCGACAACACTGGACTTAACGGTATGGTCTACATTCCCCTCGAGCTTGGCGCTCGTGCTCGGACGGCGTGCAAATGTTGCATTCGGCTGACATATGAACAGTCAGCGCTGCCGAGAAGGTTCTTGGAGGCGCTTAGATATGGCAACGATGGCCAGATCAGCCACTTCGACGAGTGGGGCCTGAATATATTCCGAACGGACTCGCTGCGGTCCGACCAGCTGTACATATCGGAACGCCTTGTACTTGTAAAAAATAGAAGAATAGGCAGTTTATCCCCAAAAACGATGAAATCACCCTTTCAATTGCAATCTTATCGGAAAACAACTCCAACCCCCAACGGCTACTCAATTATTCTCGGTCCAATTCTCAACTGCCGCGACTCTTCATCAAAAATGGTTTACAAAGCCAAAAGAAAAACATACAACAGGCGGGATTCCCAGATGGTCACCCACTCTAGTACTAGTCGCCCGGTTCAGTGCTTATGTATGGCAGAGCGGACGGGATGCCCAGTTCTCACTGACCTATGGTCGTATGTATCATGCGACGTGGATAGAAATTTAATGGAATGGATCTGCACGAAGAGATTCGCATCCGTCAAGCTGATCCACCATCGACTCAAGATCGGACACCGTAGATTTTCGAGAGTTACACGACGCACATAGGCTGTACAACGACGTTACTGTGCGAACGGTATCATCACTATGCAATAACTCACACGTCAATGAATTGGGGGCGTTCGTGAACACTTCTGGCTTTGAGCGGTCTGTTATGTGCGGATTGACACCTGGAAGTTGGAGATTGTTGATGGATTTCGAGACATCTGGATGATCCGAAGGACGTACTTACCTTTGCAACGCGTGACACCTTTCGGAGTCAAGCGAGACGATTGCAATCATGCGATCGTGATACGAAACTTCACGTTGATATCGATTTGGGACAAACGACTCAGCTGCCTACCATCGTTCACCTGGGCCAAAATACTCGAATATTACTCTTGTTGTGATGGATTCTTCTGGGGATGTCAACCCCAACCCCAACCCTATTTACCGCCAGATCTTCGAGAAAGATGTCGCCGTATCAAGCGCTGTCGAACACCGAGAGTAGAAAAATTTGTGCTTCGTCTCGCGATTTGTGACTGTCGACCTACAGATACTTGAGATGTCTTCAGAGATTGGATAGCAAATGGCGTTAGGAATGGGTGGTGGAGAGAAAAGGCTGACTGTGGGCCAACGCTTGCCCATGGGGGTGGAGCAAACGGACAACTTGGCTCTCTACTTGGCAAAGACCAAGCTTACGGCCTTGTTGGACAACATCACCTCCGTTCTTGTTGCTCTCATTATTCAACTTCCATGTTGGGATCCTGTCGGACTTGAGAACAGTTCTTCCTCGGTATCTGTCGGCCTGTTCGGCTTCACTTCCCACCAGACTCGTTGCCGCAGACGAAATTTGCCAGACCGCCTGCTGAATGCGGCATTGTCGATCCTCAAGGGCTGTTTCGATTGGGATCACCTCACGGCCATGTCATCTCAAGCTATCAGCCTCGAGCGATAGCATTCATGACGCAAGCTCGACTCGCTAAGCATCGTTAAACTTTGGTTTTATTTGCACAAGCACCAAACGTTGCGGAGAGAAGCCTCGGGGGCCCACTCGCAGCGGCTAACTCATGGTGTTTGGTGACGTCCGATCGTCGCTGTGCGGAGACTCTATGTCGCTGACTGCTTCGTGAGAGGCTCGATACCATTACGCTAGCATGGTTCGTCTGCTATGCCTCATCTAGAGACATTTTTTCCGCCACGTGAGAGTTCGTGAACTCGTGTCAGTGGGTCCTGTTGCAGTCGCCCAACTAATCAGTCGCGCCCATTCTTTTGATGACAGACAGCGAAGTGCTAACTAGTGCAGAGACGTTGAGCACATCATAAACCTCCCCAGTTCCCATTTTTCCGCCCTTCCACCACTCCACTCTCTCCGTGTTTCATTCTGAACCCCAACATCACATACCTCTGACGGGGGGCTGGAAGACATCGAAGTTGCGACACGGCACACCTTGCTTGGTAATACTTCAGTCCGACAGCTTCTGCCTGAGTACCTTGACGCAAATCGTGCAGCCATGGGTTTCGGCAATGCTTCGTCCAAGGACAATGCACATGGCATACCAACCTTCATTGGACTGTCTGGCAGATCACTATCTCTCCTGGTCTCAATCGTAGCGACAAATGGATTCTTACTCTTTGGGTAACGCGTCCGTTCTTCAAGCATCCAATTCTATCTACTGACGCTGATTTAGATACGACCAAGGCGTCATGTCTGGTATCATCTCCGCACCTGACTTCAACAATGCATTTCCTCAAACCCGAGGTGACTCGACGTGGCAAGGCTTCGTGACCGCAATCTACGAGATCGGCTGCCTCGCTGGAGCCATCTTCCAGCTCAGCTTTGGTGACGTTCTTGGAAGAAGGCGTGCCATCATCATTGGCGGTCTCATTATGATCCTCGGCGTCATCATCCAGGTCACCGCAGTACCTGGGAATAAAGCAATGGCTCAGTTTATCATTGGAAGAACGATTACTGGCGTCGGCAACGGAATCAATACATCAACGATCCCTACATACCAAGCCGAGTGCTCCAAGACTACCAACCGTGGACTGTTGATCTGCATCGAGGGCAGTGTGATTGCCATCGGTACTCTCATCGCATACTGGATCGATTTCGGAGCCAGCTATGGTCCTCCGGATCTCACCTGGCGCTTCCCCATTGCGTTCCAGATCGTATTTGGTGCCTTTCTATCTGGAGTCATGCTGTTCCTACCAGAGTCTCCTCGTTGGCTCATGACAAGAGATCGCCACGATGAGGCCATGACCTCTCTGGCTGCGTTGCGAGGGCATCATAGAGACGACGAAGAGATCAAGCTCGAGGCCAGCGTCATTTCCGAAAGTATTCGTGCTTCCGGTCACATCGGAGGTAACACACCTTTCCGGGCCTTGTTCACTGGCGGGAAAACCCAGCATCTCCGCCGTATGCTTCTTGGAGCCTCGAGTCAATTTTTCCAGCAGGTATGTCGACTATCAAAATTCAACAAGTACGGGTGAACTATCAGCTTACGCAACGACAGGTGGGCGGCTGCAATGCTGTTATCTACTATCTGCCAGTCCTCTTCGAGGATTCACTCGGGCAAACAAGAACGATGTCTCTCATCCTGGGTGGTGTGAATATGGTCGTATACTCCATCTTTGCAGCATCGTCCTGGTGGTTGATCGAGCACGTTGGCCGCCGTAAGCTCTTCCTAGCCGGTACAGTCGGTCAGTGCTTGTCCATGGTCATCGTGTTCGCCTGCTTGATTCCACAAGACATCAATCCCGACAACACCGGTCCCGCAAAGGGCGCTGCATTCGGACTGTTCACGTACATCGCCTTCTTTGGCGCAACATGGCTGCCGCTACCCTGGCTCTACCCAGCAGAGATCAACCCGCTCAAGACACGTGCCAAGGCAAACGCGGTCTCGACGTGCTCGAACTGGCTCTGGTAAGTGTTCGAATTTGCGTCCATAACTCGAGATTGCCAAGCGACAAACTGACATATTGCAGGAACTTCACCATCGTTATGGTTACTCCTGTGTTAATCGCGCGGATCCGTTGGGGCACATATTTATGTAAGAGCACAGTTGGCTATCGCCTGGCACTTCAAATAACTAACAAACACCACAGTCTTTGCGGCCATAAACTTCGCCTTCTTTTTCCCCATCTTGTAAGTCATTGTTTCAAGTCGATCACGAGCATACTGACTAATACTCTGCAGCTTCTTCTACCCGGAAACCAAGGATCGATCCCTCGAAGAGATCGACATCATATTCGCCAAGGGCTACATCGAGAACATGACCTACGTCAAAGCGGCTAAAGAGCTCCCCTTCTTGAGTAACGCAGAGATTGATGCAAAGGCCCGGGAGTACGGCTTCTCGTCGGAAGAAGGAGTTGGTACTCACGACAACGAGAAAGACACGTCTTCCCGCGGATCGTCGCAAGGCGCGAAGAGGGAGAACAGTCAGATTGTGTAAATGCGGTGGTTGACTTTATCGAAAACCGGCTCTGAGACGACTTGAGATGTAACAGGAGTGGATAACATAGAGTGCATAGATATACAATAGTACGCGCATGCAGTCAGGTTCTTCAAGTTTCTCAACGACTCATAAATCACCGGATTCTCCACATTATCAATACAACGGCCAATTGATAGTTGATTAGGTGAGCTAAATGCAGACCATGGAAGTTGGGGGCAACATCAATGGGAGGCAAGTTGACGAATGAAACCATCTTCTCCATCCGCAACGCCTTTTGGAAAGATACAAACCCTGACACTGAAGCTGACCACAGCAGTCCTTCTGAGCGTCTCGGAAGACAATTGACTTTGACAGGAAACGCGGGAGTTTGCAGGCTTAACTCATTGGCTCGCCACCACCAAAGATGACCTGCTGAGCTCTTTCATTGGCTCGTTCACTCTTTTATATCTGTGATGATTACAAAAATGAAGATGTCTCGTCGTAGGCGGCGGCCTATGGGATCTTGTCGGTTAATTCACAGTTCAAATGGAAGATGACTTTTCGAGCTTTGTTTACGGGCTTGGGCATAGTTTTTCTCACACTTGTCGAGTCGGCAATAAGACAGCACGGTGTATATAACAGAAGGAATAGGAAGGTGGAAAGATCGGTATTCCACAAACATCATCTTTCCTGATAGAACACACTACTGCCTGCAATCATCGCACTCGCAGACCATGACTACTTACTGCGTCTCAATTCATGACCTCCGACTTCTCTTGCGCCAGACAGGAGCTATAGCAGACTGCTGGATGCGGGAGATCGACTCGGAACAGCCTGGCCATGACAACCATGAGGAAAGAGAGACGACGGATTCTTGGTTGCTCGACACAGACTTGGACCAGCTTGATGTTGACGACAACGAGGGAACGAAGCTCAACGAACCGAATCGACAGAAGATGGTGTCCTGTCTTGGGATACAGCATGAACGACGACGCCAACAGCGTTTCAGTGGTTTAGCCGATCGAGAGTATGGTTCGAAAGAAGAAGGGATTTAGGTTCGATTCGGGTGGGCAGGAAGGAAGAGTCAAACGAATATGGATGATATTGGACAAGCGGTCAGCCTCTCAGTGGGGCGCTAGTTCGAAATGTGTCGGATATCTGAGGTATTAGATAGACTGTTGTTTCGGAGAAAATTTGGATCATTTCTGTCGCTCTCAGTGGTGCCTCTTGGAAATGGATGATGCGGGCATTCAAGATATCACCATCTTAGACTCACACGTACATGGAGATGTCTGTGATCGAGTATAATGCCTGTCACTCTCCAGCCGCATTATGTATGAGTCAGACTCCTGAGGCATTGCCATTAGAAGTGAATCGCGGAGCGACCCTGGAGGTTCTATTCAGCCAGACGTGACAGTCCGGACAGTGATCATACCTCGACAGCGTCTCCGGAGCGAAGGAAAGCAGCGTGTCAGTGAGAGTGCTCAGGTATTGAAGTCCACCACCGGATTACCCGGATCGAACATCCAGTCCTCGAAAGTCCAAGCCGCAAAGTCGTCGAAATCGAAGAGAATGGGGTCAGCCGCCGCTTCGGTCATGGATACAGCTGGTTCTCCGGGCACTGTAGGTAGATAGTCCACGATGCCCCTGGAGATTTCACCACGATTCAACGTCCCAGTGCCCTCAATAGGCGGGATCCCGACCTCTTGACATTCCATCATTTTGTAGTAGACGTTCGTGATGGTATCCACCGCCTCTCGCATGTAGAGAGGCCGCTGGCTGACGTCTTTTCTTGATTTGATGAAGCCGTGCGCGGCCAAAGCTACCCATAATTGTCTCTGTTCGCACCCCAGGCGCGCGGCTTTATCGGTGAGCATGCCGATGGCTTGCTGCACCAACGGAGCATATGTGAAGCCAATACTTGCGAGAGATATAATGTGGGGTGTCGTCTGGACAGACACGACGTTTGCGATGGAAAGTGCTCCGCGAAGAAGGTCATACCCGAGGAATTGTACGGCTCGCTTGCCATGGTCATGAAGCTCTTGATTGATGTCAATGATCCTACGTGAGGTCTCGAGAATGATCATCGCTGAGAAGGTGCTTTCAGAGTGCGTCGTTTCGGAACGCAGAAATCGGTTGTGCAGTGCAAGAAGGTATTGGAGAAGTTTCAAGCGTGCCAGACTATGCGCCTCCTTGTAGTCTGGTATTGTACACTCAGGGATACGCTCCAGATGTGCTTCGATGTCGTCCGTGTACTGCTTGACGTCCTCTAGAGTCAGAACGTGGCGGATGTTGTTCAGGAGACTGTTCAGGCTGCTTCTCAGGGCAGTAGTTTTATTTGTCGCGAACAGATACCAAGAGTCAGTAAACTCAGGCCGCCGGCAAGATGGCGGGTCCTCCGATACAATATCCTCATCTTTGAGATTGCTGGGTCCTGGTGTATCACTCTGGAACAGCCACGGAGCAGATATCATCCCACGATCGAAAGACGCTTGTAGCTCGAAATCAACGACAGTTGCCCATATACGACAGCGAAGCTCTTTCTCGAGAGCCGTCGTAGGCTTTTTGATCAACTCAGGGTTGCGATGTAAGCCGGCAGACATGCAGAATCGGAGTAGCGTCCCAGCCTCCGTCCAGGTACGTTTGACTTTTCTGGCCGTTGTCTGCTTGGTGAGACAGAGGAGGACTCGGATCTGAAAGTCGGCTGCAGTAACGCGCTTCTGACTCTGTCGGTTAATCCAGTTCTCACAGGCCTGTGTGATAATTATGGCCCTTTCTCGAGCACTCGAACTGTTTGCGACGTAGGTCCAGGGCTGTCTCGGGGCAAGACATGACACGACTGAGATCATCAGGAGCACCAACACCAAGACATGCGGAAGAGCTCTTTCGACTCCAAGTTGCCACATCTCCTGATATGCTTGCCAGAACGAGGGCGCATGCATGATGTGGTAAATGCGTTCGTACGAATTGAAGTACTCCTGCACTGCGCGATCGACATCTGCTTGCGGGGGCAAGAGTCTATATAGTTCTTCGTCGACTAGAGTAACAAAACCTTTGTCTGCGCATTTGATTTGAGCCTCCAATAAGGCAATGTCTTGTTTCACGTGCTGAAAGATAGGGTGTTTCTCGAGAGCCTCTTTGGTAAATAAGTTGAGCTCTGGGATATGCGCAATGGTGCCCAGAGGATGCGTTGTTCCCGAGAATTGCGTCTTGAACGACTTGCCACGCATGAGCATGGTCTCTCGGTCGTTTATCTTGACGTTCAATTCATGCTGCTGTGCAGATACCGGACTGGGTGGGTAATCGTAATCTGGTGCCTTGAGACGAAGAGGCAAATCCTTCGGGGTAGAATGAGACCTCCTAGCTAAAGCCGCTTCGAGTTGCTGGATCCTAAGCTTCTGATGCTCCACTGTCTGGAAAATATCCGCAGGAGGGTCGTCACGCTGTCTCGATTTCACGGATGTTGTCGTGGTGTCATCCGAGTAAATGCAACTCGAAGGCTGCCCGGAAGTCCTGCACCGTCCACAGGTAGGCAACACTCGGTCGCACTGTAGTTTGCGGCGACGACATGTGCAACACGAAAGAACCTTGCGTTTTCGCTTCCTATCGCCGCGGGTGCTGTCGTCCGGCGGAGAATCCACTCGAGGTGGGACCAGGACAGTGTCCGTGATGTATTGCCCCTCGGACATAACTGTTGTCTGCAGACCTGGGGACGTTGTTAATCTGAGCTGTTGAGCTGCTGCTATCCATACGTGGTGTCCGTCATCTTCAACATGTCCGGTGAGAGTCGAAGGTCGCGTCCGAGACCTCGGCCGAGGCGCTCGGCCGATAGACAGAGGTACCCTTGGCAGAGGATGCTAATGTGCCTACAGGTGGCAGGATCAAACATCACTGATAGCATTGTCTTAGCAATACAGTAGATAAGTAGTCGCTTCCTCTCAACCGATCTGCATTTCACTTGATTTCATCCGCAATCCTTCGGCGTCTCAAGGTATGCTCTTGCAACGAGCGCCCTTCAGGTCGGATAACCATGCATCTCATGGCTTTGGCGTAGTCTAGGTAACAGTGATTTAAAGAGTTGAAGTCGGGTAAAGTCATGGGAACCTGCCACCTGCCACCTGGTTGTTGGTGGATGTGTAAGGAGAGAACCTTGGCGTTGTTTGTCTCGTTGTGTGCAGCCTCAAGCATACAGTATCGTCATGTAACCTAATCCGTCTGATGTTCAGTAAGATGGAACAAAGAGAAAACTCGAGTCTACATATCGATCACACGCATAGTTCCACTAACTAAAACCCGATCTCCACTAAATTCTGACCAGCTCGCAAGCTGGTAGGCGCAAACGACTCGCAAGATGAGTCTAAGCCATATGGCATAGCCCGACGACCGCAGAGCAGTCAGAAGACATGGAAACCCAGAGATACCCGGTTCGATGGACATGATTCTACCAAAAATTAATCACACAGCCATCAAAACTCGACTAAATCAAACGCCGATAGGCGCAAAAGATGCGCAAAGAGAATCCGATGAGTATGGGTTAATACGTTTCCTATAGAAAGCAGCAGACGAGACAATCATGACGATTTTCAATATCAGTATGCTCCAACTTCAAACGGACGAGCCCCCACCAAAACTCGACCAAAATGGACGCCGATAGGACCAAAAGGAAACTCGTGAGAGCTATTTTAACGTGCGATAACGGGGAATCGAACCCCGGGCCCAAGCATGCTCCAGTCCTTTGGACTGACCACCGGAATGGGAAGCTTGGATTTTACCACTAAACCATTATCGCTGGTGATTTTGAGATGCTTAGAGCTAGAATGTCCGTGTTAAATACCTACGATTGCGTAGGGATCAAGGGGATCACGGGTGATATCGATCTCACGACCGTAGAGCCAGAATCCTCGATATGGCCTGGAAAAGTTGGAAATCAATAGGAGAAAGTGAGGCGACACTGTCAGGAGGTGGAATAGAACGTGAGGTAAGGAATGGGCAGGAGGGTTGAGGTATGCAGGACATAGCCAATGGTGTGAAATTTTTACAGACAGAATGACGGCGTAGGTTCGGCTGAGTGCCGTTCCGTCTAGGGTAGAACATTTAGTGCTATCATCGAGGTGAACCTTGCGGCAGTGTACCGTGTGTACTTGTAAGAGTTGTTGTACATTGGGACTTATGTGAAAATGGAAGGGAAAAGACTCTCGACCACAGCATGGCACACGAAAAGGAACGGGGATTTTGAAGCCTACAACACAAGCAGAACACTGCGTGTAGATCAGACTTTCAACAAGTATTGAGCTCTGTTGCACATTGCAAGACAAGCAAGCTAAAAGAAATAGGGAATGATCCCTGTCATTGGTATCTATGAACATAAAAGTTATCGTAATGCGATCGTCGCTAGCCATGCAAATCAAAACGCCGGAACACCTCGCCTATAAACATTTCCACCAAGCATAAAGCATGTACTTTTCCGCCCTACAAGATCTGCTTGAGCTGCTCCTTCTGGCTTGCAGTCAAGGTTGTAGGGTACTTGATCTTGACGCCGACAACGAAGTCGCCCCTCTGAGAGGGCGTCTTGCTCTTTGGCATACCCTGCCCTGGGAAGCGTTCTTCGAATGTGGGCTGCGTGGGTCCTGCGCTGGCAACGTTGACTTGCTTGCCGTCGATCGTGGAAACCTTGCGCGACCAGCCGGTCAAGGCCTCCTTCAGATCGATCTCGATGACGTGACGGATGTCGTCGTTCTCGCGAGTGAACAGTGGGTGGGGCTTCTCCTTCACGATGAAGTGCAAGTCTTGCACACCACCTTCCACCTGATCGCCCATGTCGGGGTACTTGATCTTCGAGCCAGCCTTGAGGCCGCGCTTGATTGGTACGCTGAGAATCTTATCCTCGACACTCTGCTTGCCGGTCATCTTGTCGAACGTCTTGCGCTGGACCTTGAGTTTCTTTTGTGCGCCATTGAAGATGTCCTCCAGTGAGACTGGCAATTGCTTCTCCACGACAGTTGTCTCGGGTTCCGGCTCACGCCTCCTTCCACCACCGAAAGCTGAGCCTGCGCTTCTGCCAGTGCTGGGCCGACCTCCTGCGCCGAACGGAGAGCCTCCAAAGCCAGAGAACATGTCATCCATGTCGTCTCCGCCGGCACCGCCCATCCCCGCGCCGCCGCCTCTCATGAATTCTGCGAAGATGTCCTTGGGGTCTGAGAACCCGCCGAAACCTCCCCTGCCACCAGGCATACCACCTCCTGTGCTGAAGTGGAACGTCCTGCCGCCTCCGCCGGGCATACCACCGCCGAATCCACCAGGCATGCCACCTCCAGCGCCTGCGAATGGGTTGCCATCGTCAGCCGAAGGCGCAGGGCCGGCCTTGCCTGTGATGAAGTCGTAGCCGTAGTTGTCATAGTTCCTCCGCTTTTCTGGATCCGAGAGGATCTCGTAAGCCTCGCTCGCTTCTTTGAACTTCTCGGCTCCTGCGGGGTTCTTGTCCGGGTGATTTTTGAGGGCATTCTTGCGGTATGCCTTTTTGATCTCGTCGGCCGAGGCAGTCGCTGAGACGCCTAGCAGATCGTAGAGCTTGGTGTCGGAGACCATTGTTGTGGTGTTCCTGCTCGTGGGTGATGCGGGGTTGGTTTTGATGTGTTGTGGCTGTTGTAGTCGTTCGAGCCCTTCAAGGACCGGGTAAAATCAACAAGTGATTGAAAAACAGACAAAGTCAATGGGTCGAGTGCGATGTTGTTGGTGGCACGAGTTTGCTGCAGATCTAGTCGGAGGTTTGGTTGGGCATTACCTTAAAGCAAGGCAAGGCCAGATGGGGCTGGATGACGCAAATAGCGGTATCGAAGCTTCGAGAAGGTTCGATCAACAACAAGATGCATGTGTTGCAGATGTATGGGACTGGAGATGTATGTGAAGGGTAATCATTTTGAGACACACGAGTGAATGGAGCAAATCAATGGTCGGGCCGTGAAAATGCCATAGACGTTCTTTCTGCGTTATTTAATCATTTGACATGTCCGAAGCCTTCGACATGTGACGTTGAATCCAATTGATCGCCGGCGGAGAGTTCGCGCTGAGACACGTCCTGTCCAAACTGCCCGTTTGACACGAGAAATACCGCAACACCGCGACACCGTGTATCAACAATACTGCAACATCTCAATGTCTACATGGTAGCGAACAACGCGAGGCGGATCATGTCGAGCTTCAACATCCAGCCTTTGGCGCGGTTCGCAGGCGCGAGCACATCTATTCGCCGCCCTCGCGAACTGACGTACTTTTCTTATGACGACAATCGGAAACTGTACCCTCTGTCAGATCAGTCTCTACAGTACTACTATCCGCCATTCATCGACTGTCCGAGTGAGTCCGGGCAAGGATTGCCGACCATAGACTTGTCAAGAGGATTCGACACTTTCAAGAAACATGACGATTCGGTCGACGAGCACTTGGACTCGCTGCTCGAGACCATAATGGCACATGAACAGAAAGAGGGGCAAAGGACCAAGTCCGACATCGTCACCTGGCGAGGAATCATGACGAAAGTGTGTCAAGGAGCTCCATCCACATGGTTGGCGCAGTTGCTAATTTCTACAACAGATCATGACAGCACCCTTCGACCTTTTCAACGAGTTTGAATTAAATGCGACCTGCTTCCAGGTGCGAGAATTTAGTCGTGTGAACCGCAGCATTACAATAGGCTGACATATGTAGGGCACTGTGTAAGCACAATGGTGAGGCTGGTATTGTTGAATCTACGTACTGATCTCGCACAGTTACATCGAGGAGAACTTTGCGAGCAAGGCCGCAGATATCAAAAGCCAGCGCGACAATTCTCGAAACAACAATCGACGTGGACCTTCACAGGAGATGATGCAATACTGGGGTATGAGCCGTTCGTAACTGTTGACGGAAGAAGCGACTGATGAATCGCAGGCTACAAGTTTGAGGCAGTGTCTCTCCTAAGCATGCCATGGGCCGAAGCATCCCGTGACGAGATTGAGAACCGGGATGCCAAGATCGTCGACAACGAAGCTCAGTATTGCTCAATCGTAACAACCGGCATTGGCAGCACTAGCATGATTCTGGGCGGCGAGGTGGACGCTGTCATGGGCGCAAAGCCCGATAATCCCAACGATCCCATCCCGTGGGTTGAGCTCAAGACAGCACAACAGCCTGTTACACAAAAAGACGACGTGAAGTATGAGCGCAAGCTCCTCAAGTTCTGGGCACAGTCGTTCCTGCTAGGCGTCCCGAAGATCGTAGTCGGATTCCGATCGCCGGACGGCCATTTGCTCAAGCTCGTGGAACACGAAACACAGAAGATCCCTTCGGTCGTGAAACGCCAAGGGCAAGGGACCTGGGACGGCAACACGTGCATCAACTTTGCGGCAGCAATGCTGGAATTCATCAAAGCCACCGTGCAGGGAGATGGCGTATGGCGGATACAGCGCCGGCAGAAGGATGGCTACATCGAGGCCTTCAGAGTTGATGGTGTCGATCCGGCAACGATCGTGACCCCTTCGTTTAAAGCACACCGCGAAAAGCTAGTGGCAAAAGAAGTGGCCGCGATGCTGGGCAATCCGGCAGTTCCAAAACCACAGGAGGCCGGCATCTAGACCCTCCGATAATCGGCTGCTCGTTGTCGACATGATCCTGTGTGTCGCCATAACGGCTCGGCTCTCATCCTTCACAGCACATGCAGGCACATATGATCCCGCATTTTCCCTGAATCGACATATGGCCGGGCTAGTCACACTGAAGGTCGAGCCGCAAGATAGCGCGAGACCATCACAGTAGCGCCGGGATGGCGTGTCTCGAGTTTCGACGACGGAATCCCAATCAAGACTCGTCCAGCCCTGCCACGAGAGCTCAATAACAATTCTGCTAAGCGAACGATTGAATTATTCATGATTAGGCTTTGTCCGGAGCCTCGATACCGCAAAAACAAATGACAGAAAATCGTATTTGAACATTCAACGATACTGATCTACATGTGTACAGTTCACTAAATACGTAACTTTCCTCATAACTTCGGCGCATCCTCATACTCGACGTTGATCTGGACGTCTCGTCTGATGATGGGATCTTCGCTCCCATGCGACCCACTGCTCGCCCGTCTCTTGTGATCCAACCCTATCCGGTCATTGTCTCCAAATGCGTTGGCACGGTATTGCTGGCCTTCCTTGGGCCGCAATTTGATCTTGTCCGGGAAGTCGCCCTGGCCTCTCTTCATGCCTTTGTGTGGCAGAGACCTCATTTCAAGACCACTTTCTGTTCCGGAGCGTCCGTAAGAGTCGAGCCCATAGCCTCCGCCCAGACGTCTCGATCTGCTTGACACCTCTCTTCCGAGAGCCTTGTTGTATCCTCTAATGAAGCTCTTCAGCGTGGGAATCGTTGCTGACACGAGCGAGTATCCGATGACGACTTGCTGCCATAGTAGTCGGTTCGCGATGGACAAGCCGTGGTCTTCGGCCGTGATGAAACGATGTATGGCCACGCCGTGGAGTGCAGAGAGCACAACGCAAGGTATCCGGAATGCAAAGGCCGCGACGACAGTAAACTTGATGTATGCCTTCATCTGGAGCGGCACCACAAGTGCCACCGAGAGAGCGACGTAGGTGAGTTCAAGGAAAGCGTCGGTGCCGATCACGATGATCCAGCGAGCCGTCTGTTTTCTAGTCAGTGCATGTTTTTTGAGCAGATCACTTGGTTACTAGCTCACCATTCCCGTGCATGTCTGTGGCTCGTACAGAGAATCTTGCGGGCTGCAACCAACGCTGACCAGCAGCGTGGATGCGATTGCCCAGGCAATCGTGAGACCCAAGACGATGTGTGTTGCCCACCAGGCTTTCCGGAGCTCCTGGGTCAGCAGCCGTTTGACGAAGAAGACCACGCTTAGTTTCGTGAGGGCTGCGGCGAAAATGAATAGAATTCCGTTCGCCATCACTCCCGGTCCCAGGTTCCTGGCTGTCTCTTCGGCCTGGATAAGAGTGCTGACTGCCAGTCCTTGGCTGAGCGAGACGAAGACGGCGACATATTGAGCAACGGCAACGACCGTCGCAGCTAGAATAAGCCAGTCGTCGTGGCCCAGAGTGTGCTGCTTCACGAAGAAACGGACGATCAGCGTCGACAGGCTGTACAGCAGGCTGAGGATTGCTGCCACCCATACCACTCCAGCTCTGTCTGTGCTCGTTATCTCAGCGAAGATGTAGGGATCTGCGGCGGCCATCGTGCGCGAGCCGCACGGCTGTGTCGTTCAGGGAAAAATCGAGAAACGTTGGATCGGCGTCAGAGGTCTTCGAAGGGGCATAGGGACGTTTACAAAAGAAGGTGGGCGAGCTGGCCTGTCGCTCCTACTGATATGATGCAACTGCCGGCAGCAGTGGCAGGCCTGGACTTCACCAGGCGACATGGGCGGGACCATCCAATCTCAAAACTCCCTACGGCGATCCTGCAGCTCGGTTATTGGGTTTTTTTACTGGGCAGCCTACCGCAGGGCTTCGGATCACCGTTCTTCAGCGCGTGGGCAGTCCGACTACTAAGGACGGATGTGCCGGTTGGGCATCCACTGCAATCAAGAAGAAGCGAGCGTAAGCCAACCCCCCCACGAGAATAAAAGAATAAGGGCACAATTTATCCACTCACTCCCACTGCACGTGCACGGTAGTGGGCTGATTTTGGCTAAACTAGTGCCGGGGCTGATGGCCGGAGGAAGGCCAGTCTCCGCCCGGGCTGCTAGCATGACAAACTTGATGCTTTAGTTGCGGCTTCAACGCTGCGTTATGCCTCCTTGAGGACTGGCTTTGGATCTCACGCAATCGCCCTATCGTGAACTCAGACTGGCACCGAATCCTGCCGTCCTCCCGTTCAACTATCGACTCCCACCAGAAACGCGCTGTTCCTTCGGTTACTGCTCCAGACAGGCCGGCCCGCACACCAAAGAAGCCATGGTGCCGTGTCAACAGGACTACATGGGCTGCAAATGCCTAAAGCCGCTACTGAAACAGGGCTCTACTGCCTGCTATCCCCGCCGCAGTAAGGATTGATCCCCCTGCCCTTTTTTGGTGCACCGCCTACTGCAGCGCTATCGCGTATCGCATAGATTGTACCACTGGACCGAGAGACCGAGGCGTAATACCGAGTCACCATGTCTGTTCTCGAGCCCGGTCGGCACCCCTGGTGGCGCTCGTCGTCAGAGAGGGCACACACACAGCGTGGCTTTCATGTGCTCGCGTGTTAGCTTCCTTGGCCCGGGTTGCAATCACGCTTGCCGCCTTAACAGCAAGCGACCGCCACGAGGGAGCAATGCGAGAGACCCTTTCGACCATAGAATCTTCTGCGCATCCTTCAGGCGAGAATTATGATCCGTCATAACGGCGAGCATGCGGCAAAGCAGGTCTTCGAACCGACTGCTCGGGAGGTGATCGACGCCGATCAGCTGTCAGACAAGGGTGATTACCACGATCACCTGCGAGGCTCTCGGAATGGTGACAATGGTTTCACCAAGAATGACCGCTCAGATATGCGCAGGATGGGAAAGCAGCAGGAGTTGAGGAGAGATTTCCGTGCGCTGTCAGCGCTGGCGTTTACCGTTATCTTGCAAGGCAGGTAAGTCTGGAGAACTATAGTCGCGGAACGATTTCACAGCACATTTCACTGACGACTCGCAGCTGGGAGGTATGTTCAATTTTTAGATCCAGCTAATTCCAGCGCCCTCTGCTGACAATCTGCCAGGTCCTGCTGGTTGCTTCCACTGAAGGGCTTATCGCTGGAGGTGTTGCTGGCCTCTTCTGGAGCTATGTCTGGACCTATGCCGGCATGACACTCGTAGTCTTGAGCTTGGCCGAGATGGCTTCGATGGCTCCTACATCTGGAGGTCAATACCACTGGGTCTCTGAGTTTGCGCCGCCAGAGTACCAGAAGCTTCTGTCTTACTTCACTGGATGGATGTCGGCGATGTCGTGGCAAGCTGGTGCTGCGAGCGGGCCCTTTCTCGTCGGAACCATGATCCAGTCTCTCGTCTACGTGAACAAGGAATCTTATGAAGCGACCAATTGGCAGGGCACCATGATGGTAGGCTCAGTCGACATCGCAGTTGTGTTTTACCAGTCGCTAATGACACTAGGTATGGGCGATTACGTTCATCGTGTACCTTGGCAACGTCTACGGTGGAAGGGCCATGCCTGTGTTCCAGAACGTTATGCTTATCGTTCACGTCTTCGGATTCCTGGCTGTAGGTTATCGTTGAGCCTCCCCACCTACACACTCCGCTTACGCTTCTACCAGATCATCGTCATGTTCTGGGTTCTGGCGCCTCGCAATCCGGCCTCCGTTGTCTTCACCCAATTCACCGACAGCGGTGGTTGGTCTAGCATGGGAATGGCTCTTATGGTAGGACAGATCAGTGCCATCTACGCCTGCATCTGTTCCGATGCCGCCGCTCACATGAGTGAAGAGATCAAGGTATGTTCCCTCAGCAACAATTCTCCCAAATCATTACGTGGTTCCTAATCATGCATCAGGACGCTGGACGTACCGTGCCCACAGCAATGATCGGATCATACCTGCTTAGTGGTGTCCTCTCCGTGATCTTCCTGGTCAGCTATCTCTTTGTCATTGTTGACATCGACGGGGCAGTCAATCACCCGACCGGCTATCCGTTCCTCTACGTCTTTACGCAGGCCTTCAGCATGGAGGCTGTTAATGCGCTGACGGCGATTGTAACTTGCTTGATCTTTGCCGGCACTCTGTCATACAACCTGTCTTCTTCAAGGCAGGTCTGGGCCGTAAGTTACAATGCTCACAACCATATCAAAACTGTGCTAATCTGGTTCAGTTTGCCCGAGACGAAGGACTTCCCTTTTCCAACTGGATCGCGAAAGTGGATCCCTCGCTGGAAGTTCCTCGCAACGCTGTCCTCCTGACTGCCGTACTGATTATCCTCCTGTCTCTGATCAACATCGGTTCAGACGTTGCGTTGTAAGTGGTCAAAACAAAAGCCCGCGGCCCACAAGATTCACCCGCTAACAAAGACTGCCAGCAACGCAATCATCTCTCTCAACCTTGTATGTCTCATGTGGACCTACATGGTCTCAGTAGGCTGCGTCTTGTACCGCCGCATCTACTACCCAGAGTTACTACCCAAATGCCAATGGAGTCTGGGTAAATGGGGAGTAGCAGTCAACATCGGCGCATTCCTGTACTCTACATTCGCTTTCTTTTGGTCGTTCTGGCCGAATGAGGTGCCTGTCACTGTGGAGAACTTCAACTGGGCGGTCGTCATGTTCCTCGCCACGGCTCTTATTGCGATTGTGGATTGGTGTGTGAGGGGTCGCCATGTCTATAAAGGTCCGGTGGTGTACTCAGAGGGGTGGAAGGAGAAATGATCGGGATTGATGGCTATCTTGTAATGTCACAAGGGAAAGTAGTTGATGTCGAGCTTCTCACTTCGACCTGCTCACGCTCACGTGCTTTGTTGTAATTGTGGTGCTCACGTGTAACTTGCCAATTCACTGTAGATAGGTACCGTATCGTGGATTGATTACTAGCACATGTTTGTGCAGAGGTGCCAAATGGATGTGCATTCGAGATGTTTCTGCCTGAGGCTGCCTCCCGTCTAGTGTTCGGCCGATCCCGCAGACCTCAGTTCAAAGCTCGACAAGCGCTGCTCACTTTAGCACGACCAATCTCACGCACACACACGCATCACCTCCCCTTCAATCAGCTATCGCCCTCGACTTCTCAATTTACTCACCCTCTTTCTCCATACCCTCGGCGCACCACGAGCTATCCTTTCGGACACAGCAGAGACTATTCAAACGCGCCTTTAGCTACTGAGCACTAGCCGCAAGCAACCACCTGTCACACCACAAAGCCTTCATCATGGCCGACGCCGCGGACGAGGATCTTTTCGCCGATCTGTAAGCACTGCAAGAGATTTGCGCGACTCTTGAACGACTTACGCTAACGCAATTGAAGGTACGACGGCGAAGATGCTGAACCCGAGGCCACTCGCCCTGCCCCAGAGGCGCCCAAGACCGAGCCCGACGCGACGGCAATGAAGACTGAAACCACGACCGACGAATCTGCGCCGCCGCAACAGCAACAACAACAACAAAGCTACCAACAACAGGACGACGATGAGGCGAAGCCCTTCGACCCGTCAACAGAGGAGATGGACGGCATGACAAACGCACCCCACCAAAGCTACGAGACTCAGGAGGTCGATCGCACACCTGTGCACATGAAAGATGATGGGTGAGTTCTTCCGGTCCCACTAATGATGGCAGCAATCTATTAGCGTGCGTGCAAACTACAACGGTCAACGATGTTATTACTTCATCGGCATTGTATCTGTCCTGGATCTGTACTCCCAACACAGGCATGAGCCCATGAGCCTATAAGCCTATAAGCCACTCGCATGAGATACGCAGAGTGCTTCAAATGCGAGCCCATACCAAGAGTAGGATGAAAGTAGGCCAGCAGAGCCCCGCTGTGCGGCTTTTACACGGCGGCAATGCCTTGTCAGCGAAGCGAAACCGTATCACGATGCAGGCAGCTGGGCATTCTGGGAGGACGACGTACTCTGAGCGGTACAATGTTTGAACAACCGCGGCCTTATCTTGCTGTCGAGATGTTGGCAATCCTTTGCAGTTGAGCAAAGATTTGCAATCAAGGGAGGAACGGCAAATGCGGTGCATTGGGTCAAACTGGGCGTGGAAGCGGACTTGGTCGGCATCTGATTACCACTTTACAAATTTTTGCTCGCGCGTGGGAAGTGCGCATAATACCCGACCTCTGGATAGTCGAATACCTTGTCAGCAACCATAGCTTCAAGTCGATACCGCAGCTACTTAGCAAGCAGATGAGAAGATAGTGGATATACTTCAGTTGCGCCACTTTCTGGGTGGCCAACAAGCATGCAGCTCCGTACACCGAAGCACACAAGCAGCATCATCCTGTCTGTCTCAACCTGCATACGCTTTCTTGCCAGGTACTTAGTGGAGGGCTCTGTGGTGGTCATGTCGATGATCAAGGGCGACGCCATGGCGGATGTGAAGCTGCAAGCACGCCCACAGGTTGCACCCTGCGACAAGGCACGCCAGGCGGAAGTACCACGATTTTCGTGAGCCGAGAATTGCCAACTCGTTTCGCGCGGTTTACGATTGCCCGCAATACCGACTACGAATATCTCCCCGGCCAAAAGCAGCGCTGAGCGCAAGCTCAATCGCCTACGCCATCGCCCACCAAATCGCCCACCTACCTACCTGATCCTGGACCGACGGCCACCCTCACATCCTGGACCATTGCACGCACGCTAATGGACGCTCGACATCATGACTAACGTTTGCGCAATACACATATGCTGACTCTCAAAATAGGAAGATGTTTATCGGTGGCCTGAACTGGGAGACCACAGACCGTAAGCGACATAGCTCTCAACACACCAGAACAATGCTCTAACATATTTGTAGAATCACTGAAAGACTACTTCACACAGTTCGGCGAAGTCACAGAGTGCACTGTCATGCGCGACGGCGTCACTGGACGCTCACGCGGTTTCGGTTTCCTCACATTCAAGGACCCCAAGGTTGTCAACGTCGTCATGGTCAAGGAGCATCTGCTCGATGGCAAACTGGTGAGTCTCATACTATGAATATTGATGTATCCACATAGCCACAGTAGCTCACTGACGGATGTGTACAGATTGACCCCAAGCGCGCAATCCCACGTGATGAGCAGGAGAAGACCTCGAAGATTTTCGTTGGAGGTGTATCCCAGGAGGCCACCGAGACTGATTTCCGCCAATTTTTCGCGCAGTTCGGCAACGTACTTGACTGCACCCTCATGATGGACAAGGACACCGGACGCCCTCGTGGATTCGGTTTCGTCACCTTTGACGACGACCAGGCCGTTGAGCGTGCACTCTCGCAGCCCCTCGCCATCCACGGAAAGCCTATCGAAGTCAAGCGTGCCGAGCCTCGTGGAAACTTGCGCGAGGAAGGCGGCGGCGGTGGAGGTCGTGGCGGTCGCTTTGGCGGCGCGGGCAGAGGCGGTGGTAGTGCTCACCAGAACAACTTTGGAGCCCAACAGGACCAAGCTGCTCAGGCTGGAGGCGCAAACAACATGAGCCCGGCCATGATGGCCCAGTACTGGCAACGCATGCAGCAGTACTTCCAGATGATGCAGCAGCAGATGCAGGGTGGCGGTATGGCTGGTGGCATGAACCCTCAGATGGCTGCCATGCAGCAGAACCCCCAGATGATGCAACAGATGATGGCCAGCATGGGTCGCGGCCAAGGAGGCGGTGGCGGCATGAACCCGCAAATGATGCAGCAGATGGCTGCCATGCAGCAGGGTGGTGGCATGCAGGGCGGCGGTATGCAACAAGGCGGTGGAATGCAGGGCGGCTATTCGGGCGGTAGCATGTCCGGATCTGCCTCGCCCGGCCCCGGCCAGCAGCAGTCCGGCTTTAACGCCCAGGAGCAGATGGTCTTCGAGCAGCAGAAGTACGAACGCCAGCAAATGGCCCGCATGCAAGGCCAGAGCGTCAACGGCGGCAGCACCTGGGAGGGCATGTACGACGACGTCCCAGCCCCTGCCGGCGTCAACAACCGTGGTGGCGGATTCGCTGGACGTGGTGGACGAGGCGGCGGTGCTCCTGCCGGTCCCGGCGGCGCTCGCGGTCCTGGAACTCCGGGCAACGCGCCTGTGAACGCTCCCACTGGTCCCAAGAACGCCGGCATGCCGGGCTCCAACTACCGTGGTGGACGCGGCGGACGTGGTGGCGGCGGTGGCCGCTTCGACCCGTACGCCCGTGGTGCGAAGTAGAATGTCGCAACGCGTGGCCCATTCGGTTGGTAGTACCATCAACAGGGTCTATGGCCCGGCCTATGGGCGATTTTGATCAACAGCTAGTGTGTGTTGCAACGGCATGGCTTGTGGCGTTACAGTCGGGGGCATGTGGCTCGGAAGCCCGCGGACGATCTCTCTGCGTGGTCTGGAGGCTGGGCTTTGATTTTGAACACTTTTCCTTTCTGTTCTTTACTTCGTGTACACTACCTACAGTAGCTCGGCAATGATTGCGGTCAATCGAGAGAGAAAACACTATCACTTGCAGACTATCACAGTAATGTGGAAACACTTCCAGCCAGGTAAGAGTGAATCGAAACGGGCAGTGACATCGCTTTGTGGCTGAGCAGTTTGTATTGTTGTCTTCGAGCGGAATCAGATTGCCATCGCTGAAAACTACATTCCTCCGTTCGCACTTTGTTTTGTACCTCATATAGGATCCAGTCGGTAGCGACTTCAGGTCGCGTCCCGTCACGATGAAAGGTTGACAGCAACCCCAACCCTAACCCTGTCTGATTCACGGCGTTCACTTCAACTCATCGAACTCTCGATTGGGATCCTTCCTCATCAAACAATCCATTATTCCTCATTATTCCTCATCGTTTCTCACCAATCAAGCCAAAGCTTGACTGTTACGAGATACGAGATGGTTAATCTACTGGCATTCACACCAGCTCATCAAGCTGCCACGAACACCCGGAAGTACATTGACAGTTCTGTATACCTCGACGGATAGTTCAGCGAGAACAACACACGGGCCGAAGCTCGCTGTCGTTCTCCCGATCAACCAAGCCGCCATGTATCCACGAACGAAGAGGAGCACACTATCAGGACGTCTCCAGACGTAATACTGTTATTGCAGCAATTGGAAATGTAGAATAGTGAAGAGGGTGGTGACTCAGGTAACACATCAAAGTACACTGCTCTTGGCTCTGTTGATGAAATGCTATTGCTCCAGAGCAACGCTAGACTAAGCTAAATAATCCCAAAAAAGAGTGCTTGCAAGCACCATTCGAAAACAATCTTTTCCAAAACACCCTGACCTCCTTGTCCGCAAGGGTCGAACGACTCAAAAGTTCCGACCACTCTACTTCTTCAAAGTGAGAAGACCAGGGCGGTAGGGGAGCTTGTCGTAGTCGGCGTTCTGGTTGGGGTTGCGGCCTTGGTAGAGGAGCTGCAGGTTGCAGGGGTCGACGGTGAAGGTCTGGTCGTTGGAAGTGCGGATGAGTTCACCGTGGCTGATGTCGTTGGTCCATGTAGCACCGCTGTTGGCCTTGCCGGCGAAGGGGTTGCTCTCAGATCCGGCCTGCACAGTCCAGGCGCCGTCGAGGCTGTTGGCAGTGAGAGAGCGGAAGTAGCGACCCTGGCTTCCCATAGCCTCAACGATCATGAGGTACTTGTTCTGGCCCTTGAGGGTGTAGACCTGCACGGCCTCGAAGAGGTTGTTGGTGGTGTCGGTCAGGATGGTGGTGGCCGTCGGGAAGTTGCCCGGGAAGTTGCCTTGGGGCATGCTCGAACGGTAGATCTTGCCGTTGTCGCCGGCGAAGAAAAGGTACATGTTCTTGCCGTCACCAATGAGCGTCTGGTCAATGGGACCAGTGCTGGAGCCCGAGATGGATCCCGAGTACAGGGGCTGGGCGGCCGACCAACCATTGACGTTGGTGGGGTTCGACGAGGTCCTGTAGGAGAAGGCAGTCGGTCCCCACTGGTATGCAAGGATCCAGGTGCTCTTCGGGGCAAAGTAGAAGAGGGTAGGTGCAACGGCGTTGAAGGGTGTGCCGGTCTGAGCAACACTGCCCATCTTGGACCAGTCGCTGAAGGGGGCGAAGGTCATGGATCCGTACTTGGAGCCGGTGTCATGGTTGGTCGCGTACACAAGCTGCTGACCATTGTAGGGAGCAACGGTGAAATCCTTGAGGTTGACCCAGCCATTCTTGGGCTGCGCAAGAGCGCCGCTGGAAGACCAGCGGTAGGTCGAAGGGAGGGCACACTGAGCTGCGACGCTCGTGGCAGAAGCCAGCAGAGCGACACCGGAAGAGACGAACTTCATGTTGAGTAGTTTGGAGTAGAAGGCAAGGATGAGAGAAAGGCCAAGTGCTTGGGTTGTTTCATGAGATGGATGCTGGGAGAGGATCAGTTCTTATAGCTACTTCACCTCTGGGATATGCGATCTAGAAGCGCTGAATATCTCGCTCTCTACAGTAGAGTTGGCGAATCACTCAACAGTGGATTGCTTGGAGCACTGTCGTCGTCTCAGGTATACAGGATTTCAGCCACGCCTGGTAGCGATGCAGTTAGTGTGTCGCCGTGTAGCTCCTAGATCGACAACCAGCATTGTCCGGATACGAAGTGGGTACATGTACTGTATCGGCTAATTCGAAGAGAACCCTTTTCTATTCTTCCACGCCTAAGTTTACACGCGAGCCTCCCCGCCATGCTTGTTGTTCCTTTAGAGCCACGAATGATGTTGTCCAACTGTGCAAGAGTGCACCACATCGAGTTTGCCAGGACGGAAAAACTTTATTACATTGTACCCTTCGACGTCTAGCGAGCTGTCATGGGACAGTAGTACGGGGTGTGTCTCTGAGGCTAGTACGGAGCTGAGTTCTCCATTCGACGGCGAGCGTCCGAGCGACCATGACACTACAGGTGATGTTAGATTAGCGTCTAGTTCCCAGGACTCAGGAGCGGTGCCATCGCCGGGCGAGATGCAGTCCCACGTTGCAAGGCTCGTTTCAACTTCCGCCACAAACCTGGGGCCGAGGTTGCATTGCCTTCGCTTCGTCAGCCTTTCACTATAGGCGGTGATTATTGCTTTGCCAGTACCTTTTCTCCAATCATATCAAGCGTCCGAGCAACTCGAACAATTACAACCATGTATGCACGTGGCCACGGCAAGTGGAGAAAGATGTAATGGAGCATACTGTAGACAGTACTAGTAGGAGTGAGAAGTGCAGCGGGTAAAAGGTAAAAGGGACGGCGTCTGGGCGCACCACTATTGATTGAAGTAGTCGTTGATGAGACGTCAGAACGATCTTGGTTCCAGTGTTGGTGGTGGGCGGTGTTTTCCGTTTGACCTGATTTTTGCACCAGTTGGATGCGCGCAAAACAAAGTGCAACACATTTGATGCCGACGTTCGGCCGCCCGGGCAATCTTGTTGACGGCTATCCAAAGCTGTGATGTACTGTAAAGAGGCGTCGGCGGGGTGAGTGTCCAGGACCACGTTAAGATGAAGGTGTTTGCCAGGTCTAAATAGGCGAGTGTTGAGAGATACTGTATGTTAGCTGGCTGATAACGAGATAGTGACCTTGGGAGTAGAAGGCGGCCGTAGCTGCAACGGCTTTTGCGCCAAGGTAGCTACAACAGGCCACACATCGCTCCTCATCTTCTCCAAGTAGGTATGCGATACCGGCATCAGGTGCTCATTGGAACAGTAACGAGATGGTTTGAGTGAAGTGTTTCTGAAGGTCTGAAGTGCAACTGACGATTAGGGCAACCTCTCTAGCGAGCAAGGGCAGGACTTTGGCGAGGCCAGTTGTGACTTCTTAGGGAGTCATGAACCACCAGCAAAGTCTCATATGATACCTACTGCCTCAATGTCAACCTGGAATGCTTGCATCGCACGCAGCACCGTCTATGGGGTCCGACAGGCTAACCTTTTGCCTCCCGACTATTTTGATCTCGGATTACCGTTGATGGACTGCAGAAACAAGCTCGATGACACGTCGCAGAAAGATTCACGAGCATCGAGAAGTCGACAAGTAGGTATCCAGTACCTATACAACAGATACTTGTTTGGGTATCTAACATGGCACGAGTATACATGTAAGCACGCCTTCTCCGTGAGACGAAGATAAGATGGATTACAGTATGGGTAACATGACCCAATCCGGAAGTACGACGCTCTTCACATCCATTCGCCTCCACTGTGCCAGGCTGGCGAGGCTGGACCCTCTTACCCCACACCTCGACACAATGACATGCGGTTTTGATCGGTTCACCAACAATCGTTGGAGACCATAGACCGATGTAGAGTCTGATTCCGTTTTGCTGAACGGGTAGTCGAGGTTAATATGGCTGGCGTGTACCTTTATAGCTTTGATTGCTTCCCATCTCTCATCTCCCAGCATGATTTTACCTCTTCTTGGAGACAGCACTGATCTAGGACTCCATCAACGCCAGACACCTCAAGGCAACTTTTCCTTGGCCTCTCTTGCTCGAAGCTGGTATCCTGGACCGGACTCCCGTGCTCCATCTTCGTCCGACACCGAGTCTGCGGACGCACGACCCAACATGTCCACATCACAGCGGGTCGTCATCATCGGAGCTGGCATCGTTGGCGCCAATCTGGCCGACGAGTTGGTCCAGCGAGGATGGAACAACATTACCGTGGTTGAGCAAGGACCGTTGAGCATGCCTGGTGGCTCCACATCCCACGCTCCCGGCCTGGTCTTCCAAACGAACTCTTCGAAAACGATGACACAACTAGCACAATACACTGTAAGGAAGCTACTTTCGCTATCAAAGGACGGCCAAAGCTGCTTCAATCAGGTCGGCGGTCTGGAGATCGCAACCACACCCGAAAGGATGCAAGAGCTGAAGCGGAAGCAAGGCTGGGCTTTCTCTTGGGGCATTGAGACACGTCTTGTCAGCCCCGAGGAGTGTGCAAGCATCTATCCTTTCCTGAAGCAAGAAAAAGTACTCGGTGGACTTCACATTGCCAGCGACGGACTCGCCCTCGCCGCGAGAGCTGTGCAACTTCTGATCGAACGGACGAAAAAAGCAGGTGTGAATTACCTCGACTTGACTCCTGTTACCGCGATTGAGAAGAAGAACGACAAGATCACCGGTGTCACAACGCCACGGGGCTCGATTCCTGCCGATATCGTGGTATGCTGCGCTGGGTTCTGGGGTGTCGAAGTTGGTGCAATGGCGGGCCTACCGGTCCCACTACTGCCACTTGCTCACCAGTATGCAAAGACGGCACCCATACCCGCCTTGAAGGAGCGCAAGAACCCACCCAACGGTGCTAGCCTTCCCATTTTGCGGCACCAAGACCACGACCTGTACTACCGCGAGCACGGGGATCGATACGGCATCGGCTACTACGGACACCGTCCTATGCCGGTCAACGCAGGATCACTGGGTCTGACGCCGAAGGACGTCGATGAGAAGAACATGCCATCAAGGCAAGAATTCACACCCGAAGATTTCGACCCCGCTTGGAAGGAGTCACAAGACCTTCTTCCCGTGATGGAGCAGTCAACCGTCGAAGATGGCTTCAATGGCATCTTCTCTTTCACCCCAGACGGCGGTCCTCTCGTCGGCCAGTCGCCCACGCTCGAAGGCTTCTATGTGGCGGAAGCGGTCTGGGTGACACACTCCGCTGGTGTTGCTCGAGCGGTCGCTCAACAATTGAGTGGGGAACGTTCCGAGATCGACATGTCGGAGTGCGATCTCTCACGTTTTGACGAAGTGCAGCTTGCTCCCGAGTACGTTAACGAGACTGGACAGCAAAACTTCGTTGAGGTCTACGACATCATCCACCCTCTCGATCCGAAACAGTCGCCGCGCAACCTCAGGGTTACACCATTCTATGCTAGACAGAAAGAGCTTGGAGCATACTTCTTGGAGTCTCGGGCATGGGAGAGGCCGCATTGGTACGATGCAAACGAAGTCTTCGTCCAGAATCTGCCCGAGGAGTGGCAGCCGGTAGACCGCGATGACTGGTCCAACAAGCACTACTCTGCCATTGCAGCAGTCGAAGCTTGGAAAACTCGCACAGGTGTAGCCATGTATGACATGACGCCTCTGCGACGATTGGAGTTCTCCGGTCCTGGAGCGATCGATGTGTTGCAACGTCTGTGCACGAGCGACATCTGCAAAGAGCCGGGCACCGTTACATACACCTTGATGCTGGACGACTTTGGTTACATTCGGAGCGATGCCATCGTCGCGAGGCTAGAGACGAATTTGTTCCAGGTCGGCGTGTTCAGCCCTGATAGCCTGCCACATTTGACTGCCGAAGCGCGGAAACTCGGCCAACGCTTTCCCGCTCGCTGGTCGCAAGTCCGCGACATCACAGGTGGAACTTGTAGCATTGGGCTATGGGGCCCTCTCGCTTGGAACGTAGTGAGCCAGATTAGCTCTGAAGACTTCACGAATGCTGGATTCGGCCACCACCGCGTCAAACGGGCATTCCTGAAGGGCATTCCGGTCACTGCTATCAGCCTTTCCCACGTCGGGGAGCCCGGTTGGGAAATTTACACCACAGCGGACAATGGTCAACGACTCTGGGATGTACTTTGGCAGGCGGGCCAAGAATATGGCATCATTGCCGCCGGCCGCGCAGCACTCAACGCTCTTCGTCTCGAAGCTGGTAACCTCGACTGGGGCACGGACATGACCAGCGAGCACACGCCATACCAGGCCGGGTTGGACCATCTCATCGATCAAGGCAAGCAAGGATTCGTCGGTCAGGCCGCTTTACTGAAGCACTTCTCAACATCTAAGCGCATCCGCACACTGGTTGTCGACGACCCTCGCTCGGTCATTCTAGGCAAAGAGCCAGTCTTCTACCAAGGTCGGCCGGTAAGCTATGTCACGAGTGCAGCTTTCGGCTACACTGTCGGTAAGCCGATCGCTTACAGCTACTTGCCTGCTGGAATCCAAGAGGGTGATGTGGTGGAGGTGGAATATTTCGGGAAGAAGATCTCGGCTACCATTGGGCCTACACCTTTGCTCCAGGGAGGTATGAAGCCAAGGAAGCAACGAGTGCAGATTGCGGTTCCGGAGATTAGGGCCAGGCTGTAACGATTTGATGACGGTAGACATATACGAATGAAATGCAGACGACCTTTCCATCGCAGGTACAACATACATATTTGTGGCCGTTACATGACCGATCCAGTCCAGCGAAAAGGTAGCATTGTACATGGTCATCACGTTTACTGTAAGAAAGTGCAGGGAGAACCTCTTCAATATCGACGACGTCCTAGGAAGCAGACAACCACACATTGCCGTATAATGGGTATCGTGACAACATACGTGCTACATACTAGTAGCTTGAGCCGGGCTTTATCCCTTATTCCTTTCCGCTCTCGACGTCCTTTAGACCATCCTCAGCAGCCAGTGCCTTTTTCCAGGCATCCTCAAACGCACCCTCTACTGGACCCTGTGACTGCTCTGTATTTGCCTCGGCAGCGGCAATCGCTGTATCGTCGGTGTCCAATGGTATGGCTTCCGTGCCTATGGCAGCACTCAATTCTTCTGGTTGAGAGGCGGGTGCAATGACCTCTGACTCAACAAACGATGACTGCTGAGGCTTTGTCGTCTGCTCCAAATTGGCAGCTCTTGCTTCATCGTCGCCTTCCGCAAGCTCATACTCCAGGTTGCTGGAGTAGATGACGGCGGCAAACGCTTCGAGATCTGGCACTCGATCCATTGCTGTCATGTACTCGTTGCCCATGTCTAGCTCGCCGACTCCAACAATTGCGTGAGCCTGTCTGCAGAACACGGGTAGAATGTGAGCGATCTTGCATTTGTTTTCCGTCACCTCGGTGACTCGTGGTGAATATGCAGTTGGTATGCCGCCAGTCTTGAAAGCCTCCAAGCCGACACGGTGGTCGATTAAATTAGAGAAGCCAGCGTCAAGTAGACGAGTCAGAACGAACGAGAATGTGGGAGAGTCGATGAGGTCCGAGGTTTCGTCAAGCAGCCTGCGCAAGGCCTGCGTGATGTTCACATCAGCTGACATGGGGTCTTGCACTCCAGCGGTCTCGGGAGAGGGTGAGTCGTCGCTGTCGGGCATGCTGGCCTGTCTTATCACAAATTGTTCTTCCTCTTGGGGCGGAAGGAGATACGAGAGCCATTTCATCTGACGGCGCTCCTCATCAGTCGAGCCTTCGACATTCCTCCGCACCTGCATAACCAACTCGGCAAGGCGTTCCATTGTGATATCCTCCCTGATGTTCACAGCGCCAAAGACCTCCTTGACAGCTGCCGTGATCCGCTCCATGATCTGCTTGCTTCCTCGATGCAGCAGCCACCAGCTGAATGTGAGATACTTGCGGTTAGTCTCGAAATCGTTTCCGTAAAAGTTCTCGAAATTATCGTCGTCTCTGTTCTCCAAAGAGATGGTGGATGACTGCATGTTCGGTTGTGGGTTCGCCAGGCTGACCACAGAAGAGAGATAGGTGCGGCGGCCAAGTAGGTTGAGCTGAATTCGTGTGAGGATGTTGAGAAGTGAGAGGGTGTAAAGCAGTGTGAGCGCTCGCGTGACGGCTTGAAACCATGTTAGTTGGAGTTTGTGTGGGCAACGCTCTCGATCTTACAATTGATCTTCATTTCCTGCCACAGCTGTGCCTTGCTCCGTTTGGTCCTCAGACCGTTGTCGCCGACACTGCTTGCCATCTGGCTAGCGTGGATGAAACTACTGGTGCTCGCATCGTCTGTCACACTGGGAGGCTGCGATGGGTATTCGGACGAGGCGGCCTCTGATTGACCTAGCCTCTTCAGCCTTTCCTGTCTTTCTTGTTGCAGCTGTTCGGTGATCTGCTCAACTGGTAGAGCGCCAATGATCTCATCGCGGACGGTGGGTAGTAGCGCCAGTACGGTGTATGTGCAGTCCTCCTGGTTCTGTTCGAAGCGTCGTCGAAGGCTGTACCATGTTTAGCGCTTCATCCAACAGGCATGCGGCACCCACACGAGGCCAACTCACTTCTCTTTTGCTATCCGATCTTCTCCCATGCGCTGTCGCGCCTCTGATATCTTTCCAAGCACATACTGTCCGGCGACGTAACCTGCGCCTATCACTCCGGCACCAATGGCAATCCTCTTCCTGTTTGAATGCACCCAGCGGCGCGTAGCAGCGATCATCGTAGCATCAAGGGTGTGGGTTCTACCGTATGGGTTCGTGTGTTTGTGGGTGTGGGTGGTGAAGAATCAATGGTACATGTATGCACGGCAAGGTCACGTTTGGGAGTGAATGAATCCGTGGTGACGCGCGGGAAGTTCTGCCTCGGCACCAGGCTGTCTCCCACATCATCTCAGCGAAACTCTCCAGACCTTACACGTGAGAGGCTGGCGAGGCTGGCCCAAGAACGGTAATAACCAAGGTAGCGAGATATGCTTCTTACACGCACGACGGCTAACTCGAAATGGAGCAGCTGTCCATACTTGTGGGCCGCGAGACACGTGACGCGGTGACAGTCTGGGATACTCGCCTGCTGAACGCCGGCTTCTTGTGCTCACGACAACACATCATTCACAACATCGGAGTCAAGTCGTCTATACTTCATTCAAACATCGGAAGTCTGTTTTATCGACGACCCAATAGGCCACACCACTTCAACATGTATGACCAATGAGCAGACTCGTACGTCTTTGCTAGAGGGCTCCAGGTGTGACTGACTAGCCACCACCATCATCTGGACTTCCTTGAGACATTTTGACGAAGAACTAGGGAATGTTTCTTCATGGCCGCGAGAATGTAGGTAAAGACAAAGATGACGGTATCTTCACGAACAGGATTATGTCAACATCTCTACTCCGACCTCAAGCGCTTGCTTGGATCGGGATTTGTCCCGATTAGGACACGCCGCCAGTCCTCCATACCAGACAGTCAACCTCGAATCGGAATCAGATCGAACTACTCCGTTCATCTCTGGGTAGGGATGCCGCACCCTTAACGCGGTGTTATGCTGTTTCGAGACTCCGCCAACATGATGTCCACTGCCTAAGGACAACTATATAGCGACACTGGCATTCTCGATGACCGAAGATGCTCTCTTACGACGTATCGACGATCAACATTATCAAGACGACTTTCCCCGACTCTCGACGCTCTTCTACATACTAGAAATCTCATCGAATTGACAAATCAACCCGGTCGGATCATCACAATCAATCCGTCAAATGATCGGCTCACCACTAGAGGCGCACCCTCTGCCAGGAACCATTTCCAGCATCGAGAAAGACGAGAACGTCCCACCGCCTTACGCAGCTCAGCAGGCACCTCCGCCATACTCTCCTTGTACATCCAACAACGCACTGAGACAACCTCGCACGAGATCGATCCCCTTTGGATCCGGCGTGACCATCGAATGGAGCACTGACCTTCCCCAGTCACCAGACGATATCATCTTCGTTACTGTACGGGTAGGACAACTTGCTCACAGACAATCGTTTGATGGGGAATTGCCACAACGGTAAGCATATCTCGATCGTGAAGATCGCATGTTCCATCAAGCCCACCGGAGACTGGACTGACATCAACTCAGACCGAGTCCACGCGGTTTCTTACGTCGCATTAGCTCACGACTATGCGAGGCTCGAGATGGCTTGGAAAATGTGCGGTTCTTGAGAATGCCGCGTCGTGATTACCTGCGGCACCACAGACATGACATTCACGGCAATTACGCCGGCACTGAGCCGCAGCAGGACTGGGATGATGCTATGATCAAATCCCACTATGGGCGGTATCAATACACCTCGATCAATGGGCTGTATCAGAATGCCACAATGCGGATGTAGTGGGCCGACAAAGGCGATTGCAGTCCTGGCTGTATGACAGCGATCTAGAATTAGCAACCACATGAGATGAGAATTGCAGTATCGACAAAGTAACGCGATCTGCTGCCCGTCTCCGTGTCTATTGTCGCAATTAACCCGATTAATCGCTGCTTGATCCGGGATGCATGAGATCAGCAGCCACCCCGTTTCGGACACCGCATTGTGTACAGTGATTTTGATGATCCGTTTCGGAGTTCACAACAACCCAGTGCGTCAGCAGAACGAGCAGAATCGAGCATATCAGCAGATGCAACAGTCCAGAGAGGGACTAGCAGTACTACGGTAGTTATTAGTAATGTTTATGCTTTCTCCTTCACAGCTTCGATGGTCACAAGACACATGCAGAGCCTAGAAAGGTGGGGCTCCGGTACTTTCACAGAACAAAGGCGCATATATTGCAGACAACGCCACACACCTCGGCTACACGTTCATCCTCACCTACATGTACATACCTACATACTAGCTGCGACTCGACGTCATGATTATACAGCAGGCGTGTGTACGCCTGTGTCATTAAATCTCCAGAAGATCCCGAACCCTTACGTGAGACTGCACGGCAGATCCCATCTCTTATCTCACACTCTCTTGGAGCTTCGCGGTGCTTGTTTTGGGCTCGCCGCATCCGTTGACACCTTCTGGACAGTACCGTAGGAGTAAGATCGGCCACAACTCCAGTCTGAAGTCGTCTCTGCATGCCCATATATCGCTACCATTGCAGTACAACCAAAGAACATCGATCGATCACCTCTCGAGCCTGATATCCCACCAGATTTCCCTGGCACTGTCCTAAACTCACGCCGCAAGAGCAAACAAAGGAAAGCGTCGCCTCGTATAGCATTAGCTTGCCTTACCTCTGGACTCAGCACAACCCCCATCGCCGCCCTGAAAACCAATGGACTCGATCTCCAACCATCTTGCAGTCTCCTACGCCAGAGCCTACGCGCCCTACATCCCAGCAACCACTCCACACCGTGCCTCGACTGACAACAATACCACCACTGCCGCCATGCCATCAACAGAAGGGACCCGCCGCGCCTCCAACCCATCCAATACCCACACTGCATCCCTCCACCCTGTGCGCACACGCTCAGTAGGAGGCTTCCTAAGCGCAGGCGTGATTTTCGAGCGCGATCCCACCAGCCCGCCTACAGACGAAGACATAATCATTGTGACGGTGCGAATCAGCCGGAAAGAAAGGCGGAACTCATTCGACGAGCCTTTGCCTGATCGGTAAGTGATGTCCAAATCTCAATCCAATCAGATATGGCCAGTTCGGCCCAGTGAGATCCATGTCGTGGGGAGCAGCAATCCGATCTTAAAACAACGGAAATCAACAAAAACATTGGCTTACTCGGGCGAATCCAGACCCCCAGCCCGCGGATTCTTCCGGCGCATGAGCACGCGGGTCCTTACGCAGGGCTCGCCCGACAAATACAAAGCCGTGAAGATGCCACGGGGCGAGTACGCCCGTTTCTTCAAGCACGACGCGCAGGGGAACTATGTAGGGACAGAGCCTGAGAGGGAGTGGGGTGAGGAGGAGATCATGGCCAAGTACGGGCAGTACCAGCATTTGTCGCTACGCTCGGTGGTAGGGGGCGGGCGAGCGAGCGATGTTATACCGACTGGGTGGGGAACTTGAAGATGGGTGGTTTGTTTTCTGTGCGAGGCGTTACACGAGTTATTGATTTTTGAGACGATGTGAGGCATGAGTTATGTGAGATGGCAGACTGTATTCCAGTTTCAGTTAGAATTCATTTAATACCCTGAGTAGAAGTATGAACTAGACTGCGAGAATAGCAACAAGCCGGTAAGCGACTACTCGTAGTCGTTCTGACTCTTGTTTGAGTACTTCACGTTGAACTTGTTCGCACGCTTGTTGCCCTTGAAGTGCTTCTTCGAGTTCTTCAAGTCCGCTGGGTCAATGTCCTTCTCCAACGCGGTCATGGTCTTGAGCTTGCGACCACTGAACTCCTTTCCTTGCTCGGAGTACTTGTAGTGGAAAGGTTGCTCAATGCGAGAGCCGCCCTGGCCGGGCGCGAAGAACTGGTTGTCCAGCTTCTTGCCCTTGGCTCCGCCAGGAGCCGGCATGGGAATGAGATCAGGGTCGTCCATGAGCGAAGGATTGTTCGATTGCCTCATGGCAGCCTCAACACTGGCAGCGAGAGCAGCGCGGCGTTTCTCGGGGAGGTGAGCAGCGTCGTAAAGCTCGCGGTTGAAGTGGTGAGGGTCTATGGGCGGGTCCGAAGGTGGTGGCTGACAGAACAGCAGCTTGCCCTTGACGTAGTCCTTGAGAATCCATCGGGCTGCTCTGCTCTCATCGGGCTGACCAAGACCTTGTGTAGCGAAACCTCTAGCACGAGCGTACGCGCGCAGTACTTCCTCGCCTGTGGGCCAACCAGTACCACCCTCTTCGATAGGGCGGGTCTGGATCTTCATACCATACACAGCCTCGAGGAAAGCTTGAGGAATACGCTGTGCGACAAGGGTACCAGGGCCGGAGTACTCGCGAAGCTGGTCAATGGGCAGCACACCATTGCACACGAGCTCGGCTTTTGTGTTTGCAAAATTGGGGAACACGAGACCAGGGCAATCACAGAGGACGACCTTGTCGGAAAGGTGAATGGTCTGGAAGTGCTTCGTCTTACCCGGTGTGGCGGAGACCGAGACCTTTTTCGCACCAAGCAGGGCGTTGATTGTGGAAGATTTACCGACGTTGGGGTAACCGACGAGACCAATCTGTGTCTTGCGTGGTGGTTTGGTGGGATCTTGGTCCTTCTTGGAAATCTTAGGGGAATGCTTCAAGAAGAGCGCTTCGAGGTCTTCGGTTGTGAGAATTCTGGTCTGCTCCTCAAGCGGCAGAGGTACGTCCATTTGTGGCGGGCCGTCAAGAGTCTCTTCGTCGACCCATTGGTTCTCTTTGTCTTGTTGGTCCTGGAATTCGACCTTCTTTTGCTTTTGCGCGACCTTCTTGACGTCTTCGGGAAGCTCGGCCTCAACATCTGAGCCTTCGTGGCTATCAACATCGGAAGCGCTCTCCTCATCGTCCGATTCTTCCTCGCTCTCGCTCTCGCTCTCTTCCTGGACTTCCTCCTCGTCGTCGCTACCTCTTGCCTCGTTCATCTCTTTGGCGAGTTCAGCCGAGAAGAAACGGAAGTTGATGCCATGCTCCATAAAGTACTCAGCCCACGCAACTCTTTGCTCCAGAGTCATCATGTCTGCCTTGTTCACGAGGAGCAAGTTGCGCTTCTTCTTGTCGACTTCCTTGACGTACTTGTCCAAATCGTCACTCCTGAACATGAGCGGGTTGCGTGCATCTACAATCTGCACGACCAAGTCGGATCGCTCAATGACACGCCACAGTTGTCTCCACACCTCCAAGTTGCGCTCGAACGGCGTCATGAGCAAGTCGTCAATCTCCTGGAGCTCGGCCAGGTTCCTCCTCCAGTCAAGGAAAGCCTCCTTCTCACGGGAGTGTAGCTCTCCAGCAGTCATGTCCTTGTCCCAAGCAGGGCGTCTAGGCACGGTAAGACGTGCTCTCTTGGAGTTCTGCTTCTTCATGACACCTCTCTCTTCCGCCGCGGAGAGCAGGTAAGGGTTCTTCTGGTCTCTGTGTATGATCTTGACGTTGTTCATCTTCTCGGCGGTGAAGTCTGTGCCTGCCAGTTCTGCGGTAGAAAGGAACTCGTCGAGCGCGCCTTGCTCGGTGATGGAGCGCATTTTGACCCAGTCATCTCCCTGATTCTCGTTGACGATGTACTCGTTGCCGTCCATGTCGGTTCGCGTGATGCCGTTCTTGCCACCCTTGGTGGGAGCGGTACCACCACGGTGCATGTTACTCTTCTTTCCCTTACCGAAGCGGTCGTTCATCAGCGAGTTGCCGAGACCGACCTGATTCTTGCTCTTGGGCAGACCCATGTTGAGTGGCGTGTGATTGGTTTTATGGGCTCCAGTGCCAGTGTGTTGTGTCTCTTGACGATAGGAGTGTATGGTGGATACCAATCGTAAAGTGTGATTTGAGCGGCACACAATGTGTTGTTAGGAAAAGTAAAGTGCAGTGGAGTGGTGAGTCTACCTGACTCTGCCAGTCGCAAGTTGCTGATCAATTCTGAAGTAAAACTTGAGACCCCCGCCATGCGTCACTGGAAGATACGACGTCCATTTATACTGCAAGACGATACGGGCGTAACCGATGCTATTGAACCAATCACGATCGATCTACGAGACCCTGAATGCTCGCAGTTTAAGCAGCTGCCAAACTACTCCGCACCTTTTTTTCTTATCGGGGCGCCATTTGGGTGGAATCGGATCTGCGTCCACACACCCTACATTGAAGCCACTCTCTCTCGCCAAAACACTCAACACCACATACAGTACACACATAACAACACACAACCGCCACCATGCCACCCCGCCGCAAGTTCGACAAGAACACCTCCACGACCTTCGCCCTCGTGCACCGCGCCCAGAACGACCCTCTCATTCACGACGAAAATGCCCCGTCTATGGTCTTCGCCGAGAAGGCCACACGCCGACAGGCTGGCGACGATGAAAGCGACATGCCCTCGTCGTCTGGCGCTTCCATGATGTCCGGCGCCTCCACATACTCGCGGCGCGGCAAGAAACGCAGCGACCTCGAGGGGGAGTTTGGCACCAACTTCCGTCCCAACGAGGGTGAGGCGGCGCAGCACGGTGTTTACTACGATGACACCAAGTATGACTACATGCAGCACATGAAGGACTTGGGCACGGGTGACGGGCCTGTAGCGTGGATTGAGGCTAAGCCTGCGAAGGCCGAGAAGGGCAAGCAGAAGCTGGAGGATGCTTTGAGGGATATGGATATCAGCAGCAATGCCGGAAGCAGCTACGGCGGTGTCGCGCAAAGTGTTGGTCAAAGCAGCATGGCGAGCAGTGTTGCAAGGAGTCTGCTGCCCGAGGATGTGCTGCCTAGCGAGTTCGTGACCAGGCGGACGTACCAGGACCAGCAGGACATTCCCGATGCGATCGCAGGTTTCCAGCCGGACATGGACCCTCGGTTGCGCGAGACCCTGGAGGCGCTCGAGGACGAGGCATACGTGGACGACGAGGACGACTTTTTCGGTGACTTGGTGAGAGAGGGCAGGGAGATTGAGCAGGACGAGTGGGAGAGACTTGGCGAGCAACAGATGTTCGAGGCAGGAGAGGGTGAATTGGACGACGGATGGGAGAGTGATGACACTATCAGAGCTGCCAGCCCGCCGCCACAGCTCAACATCCCCCAGCCAGCAGACGGCGAGCTGATCGAACCTCCCAAGGACACACAGGCAGCACTACCCGCTGACCCGACAGAGGGCGCTTGGCTGGACGAGTTCAAGAAGTTCAAGCACGAAGCAAAGAGCAACCAGGAAGCGGGTAGGCCCGTTAAGGCCTCACCTTCTGCCTTCGACGCCTCCATGGTCTCCTCTCTCGCTAGCCGGCCAGGCAAGAAGCGCAAGGGCGCCAAAACCTCCACGTCTAACTACTCCATGTCTTCCTCCGCCCTCGTACGCACCGACCAGCAGAACCTCTTGGACGACCGCTTCGACAAGCTTGAAGAACAATACACCATCGCCGAAGAGATGGGCGAGGACGATGAGATGCTGAACGACACCATGTCGAACGCCTCCGGCATGACCGGCATGTCCAAGGCCTCGAGAATGTCCAAGTACAGTCAAATGTCTGGCCTCAGCGGTGTCAGCGGCATCTCCTCTTACAGCCGCGCGACTGACAGCGAGGCACCGATGCTGCAACGCTCCGACTTCGACAGCATCATGGATGACTTCCTGGGCGGGCACAAGATCAGCGGCAAGGCCAGCCGCAAGCTGCAGCGCTTCGGCCCTCAGACTGGTATGGAGCAGCTGGACGAAGTCAGGTCCGGTCTGGGCAAAGCAAGGCGCACCGGCAGGGCTGCAACCGGCGCTGCACGATAAGTGAGACCGACCTGGCGCCGTCGAGGCGAGTTTGTTGATATTTTGATACCCAGCCTTAGCACATCATAGCGTAGCGTAGCGGAAAACAGGTCAGAGATGGCAAGAGAACAAAAACGGGTGGGTGGGCAGGTGGCGACATTCGAGCGCTCATTGGGACCGGTTTATAATGAAAATCAAATCACGAATTGAAGATCCTCGAGTAGAGAAGCTCATGCCGTCCCATCCAGATATCCATAGCAGGCACACACACTGCCGCATCTGCGGCTCTGAGGTGTTGGCTTTTCGTGATAAGCTCGTTGATGTGTCTCTGCAAATCGCCGCTGGCAAGAGTCGCTTGCGACTGATAAGGGCCCATGACGCTCGCTCGCACGGCGGCGCTCAGTACTGCTTTGGCGTGGTTGAGTAGGAAGAGGTAGCACGTCTCTCGCTCGCTAAGGCCTAGAGCAAACGCCACGGCGCCGAACAGAGGAGGGAAGTGGCTGTTGATGTCTTGGAGGCCGAGGGCGAAAGAAGAGGAGGCATCGGGTTTCGACGTTTTGGCGGCTTTTGCAAAGGCACTGATCGCATTTCCTGCTGCTTCGTTCTCGGTACCGGGCTGCACCGCACCAGAGAGGGCTCGTTCCCAGATGGTGAGGAGGGCTTTGCCTTGCGTAATGCTGGCTCGGCGGGCGACGGTGCAGGGTGTGCTGGCGTCGATGTCGTTGTCAAGCTCCTCTAGAAAGTCGTACGTAGGATCTTGGTAGGCTGAGAGGACGTATGGTAAGGCTGTACTTGCGAGGTTGGAAAGTGATTGGTCGAGAAAGAGGCCAAATGCTTTTGTTCTTTGCTGAGTCGTGGGCTGTTTGCGGTGCCCGAGGTAGGATTCTAGTCCACTGCTGAATGCGAAGGATCCCAAGGGGAGAGCAGAGTCGGAGAGTAAGAGCAGAGCATGCAGAGATGCTGGATTTGCGGTAAGCGAGGACATTGTTGGTTTGGTACTATTGAAGAGGGCCTGTCCCAGATTCGAGATGATGTGTTGATGGTTGATGACTAGGGTTGGGGTTGGGGTTGGGGTTGGGGTTGGGGTTGGTCGGCTATGAACATGTGGTGATTAGATATTAGATATTTTCTGATAGGTTACCCAACTGTAACGAGGTTCTGTTGTCGTTTGTGTCTATATTTCCATCGCGTCATCTTTGAGTGTTGAGTTCAATGCAATTCCTTGTGTAGAACGCTGGTTGATACCGCTGTCTTGAGTCAATGGGTAGTCTTAGGCACTGACATGGTCGTTTTCTTGCGATGCTGCTCTGTTGTCGTTGCCAATCTTGCATAGTGTTGAACCACATGGCTCAACTTACCGAGAACGCCTGGTACTCGACAAGTCGAGGAATACAACTCTGGCATTGTTGACGGCAAGTCATTACGCCCTGTGATGAAGAGTTCAGTACGAGATACTACCCAGCCCAAACAAAGAGTGCGACAAGTAATGCCAACGAGAGGCTCAAGACGAGACCGGACGTCCTGAAGCATCGATATGATAATCAACCGTAGTGGTATTGTGAAATGACCGTCGAGGAGACGTGTCTGATATCTCTAAAGCAATACGCTATGCTTGCTCGCTAAAATCATGGCTTCATGAAACCTTCCGTTATTCTGGCCTCCTGTAAACGACCGATGCAAATCTACTGTCTAGTGACTGATGTACTGGAACAACGCACTGACATCCTTCTCCTCAGCCTCCTGGCGGAGCAGATGATCTTGAATCCTGCCCATCGGCCCGTCCTTGCCGTCGTTGACAAAATGGTTCCAGGAACTCGTATCGCCATACAACATAGCCTGCGCCTTGATAAATTGCCTGCCATCTTTGCAGCGCTTGCACTTGAACGTGTCATGTGTATCGCAGCGCGTCTTGGCATTGTAAAGGAAGAGCTCGCGCAAGCTGTCTGCGGAGAAGTGGCGTTCGACGTCTTCGGCGCTGTCGACGACGCAAGAGGAAAGTGACTGCTTGTGGGATTGGCGTTGGAAGATCTTCTCTTCAATTGTGCCAGTGGCAATGAAGCGGTAGACGAAGCAGTCCTTGGTCTGGCCGTCACGCCAGACACGGGCGAGCGCTTGCTGGTCGGCGGCAGGGTTCCAGTCGGGGTCGAAGAGGACAAGGCGATTGGCGCCGATCAGGTTCAGGCCGCAGCCACCAGCCTTGGACGAGAGCAGAAACACGAATTCCTCGCCGTTGGGGTCGTTGAACTTTTCGACCAGCTTCTGGCGCTTGTTGACATTCATGGTACCGTCTAAGCGAAGTGATCCGTAACGGCGATTGCGGCAGAGTTGTTCGAAAATATCGAGAGTCTGGGTGTAATTGGAAATGAGAACAATCTTGTCGTTTGTGTCCTGACGGATGCGCGCGAGCATGCGGTCGAGAACTGACATTTTGCCGGAGTACCATGGCTTGATGTCACGGTCGCGACCTCTGGCATCCTTGGGAACGTAATCTTCTGGGTAGTGTTCTTCACAACCAGGAAGATCGTCGGGGAGATTGAGCAGGTCAGGGTGATTGCAAAGCTTCTTTAGTAGACCAATGGCTTTGAGTGGTTGACTTCCCTTGCCACGGAGCAGCTTCTGGATCTCGGGTGACTTGATGAAGTAGTTGTACAGATCGAGCTGGAATGGAGCCAGGTTGCAGAAGACGACGTGCTCGTACTTGACCGGCAAGTACTTTGACAAAATGTCGTTGCTTCTGCGGATGATGAACTTGTTGACCTTCGTGAGTAACTCGGTCAGGCGTTCCTGACCCTTTTGCACCTCGGTCTCGCTGCCTCCAGCGTCACGACCACGCAGAATTGGGAGCTCGTAATGCTTGCGGAACTCGAGCCTGGTGCCCAGGTAGCCAGGGTTGGCGAAGTTCAGCAGAGCAAAGTACTCTGAGAGATCGTTCTGAATTGGTGTTCCAGAAAGGATGACGCGCTTCTTCACATTCAGACTGTTGAGAGCCTCGAATGTCTGACTCTCGCCGTTTTTCAGTCGGTGGCCTTCGTCGCAGAGCATCAAGCCAATGGGCATGCCGGCCAATTCCTGCACATACATTCGTAGCGTCTCATACGACACGATCAGACAGGGTCTAGTGACAGCTCGGCCTGTTGCAGATGCCCATTGTCGCATTTGTATTGTCAACTCTTCCTTGCTTGCCTTGCCATCGACCGCGAATGCATTGATGGCATCCGGCCCAAGCCACTTTGTCAATTCGTTTGCCCAATTCTTCACCAACGAAGACGGACAAGCCACCACGCATTTCTGTATTGTGCCTTTCCCGGCTTCCGGAGATTGTTTCAGCAGCGTCCACATCAGTGCAATGCACTGCAATGTTTTGCCGAGACCCATCTCATCAGCCATGATGCATCCTTGCGCGTTTTCGTCGATCAATCCGGTTGTGCATCGGTACATGAACTTGACACCCTCGACCTGATGAGGCCGCAGCATTTTCGCGAGCTTTGGATCAATGACCACAGGAACCTTCGGGCGTTCTGTGTCGACCTGCTTCTTGATGCCCAGTATGTCCGCCAAACTCTTGTGCATTATCGGCTCATCCAGCTTCTTCTTCTCTTTCTGACTGCCAGTCAACTCATCACCTCCTTCGATGAGCTTCGGCTCTGGCTTCTCATCCACAGTCGGGTCGTAAAGTACGATCGCAAACTCGCCACTCGGGTCGTGCAGTGGCTTCGCGACGAAGACAGCGCCTGTTCGCAGGCCTAGGAGCGGAGGTGGCCTACCAGTGCTGTACGCATTGACGTCCCTGTTCTTAAGAGGAACCGAGAAGCGTGCTCTAAAGGTAATTTCCTTGTCTTTGGGTTTGAAGACCGGAAACCTGTTGATGTCGCGTGTGGCCAGGGCAAGTCGATCATCGTTGCAGTAAGGCTTGTCATCTTCTGTGCTACCGTCGGCACCGCCGTAATCCACTTTGCGTCTCTTGCGTGAGGGTTTCTCGGACACTCTAGGTGCTACGTTTGCGCCGGGACATTTGAAGGGTTTCGACAGTTTTCCAGTGGAATTGGGTGTTCCTCCGTACAGTCGGCCACGAGGCTTCGATGGTAGTGGCGAGACATTCTCACTGCCAATGTCGACCGTCATATCTTCGCGGGCGTCGGTGCGATGTGTAATGGAATCGCAATGCACACTGTAGCTCAGACAGAGTAGGAAGAACCTAGTGTCGCCACCAAGAAGTCAAGAACTAGACGGCCATCGCGTCAAGCTGCCTGGAACGCGCCGAATCGCCACTCGCGTGTTCACGTGCTAGGGTCCCGCTTCTGAAACGACATCATTCTGGACGATCGCAACTTTGGTACATGTGCCTTTCAGGGTAAAATCTACAGGAGATTTTGATATATTGTGGCGAGATTAATTTTGGGCAGTTACTTTTGTGCAGTACCTTTTAACCTATTGAATGTGCAGATGTGCCATATAAACGGGGATAACTCCAATCCGGGATCACTTGCTCCCTCAATCCCGCAGGATCATTACTGTATACAATATCTTCCAACACGTGCGCGACGCTGGATATAATTTCCAAGTGAAAACAAACAAAAGGGGTATCTAGACGCCAAATATGGCGATGTGGGTGTTCGGTACACCAGGGATGCGATCTTCGAACCACAGGCGATCAGCTTCCTGCAAAGGGTTGTCAGCATCAGCCATATGCGCGAGCAATACACGTAGCGAAACAATTACCCAAGTGATGTTGTTGTAGGCATTCATGACACAAAGCACCGTGTCGATGATGAAGATGAGCATGAACAACAGCCAGTACGCCAGGTCATGCTCGCTGTCTCTCTGGACATAGGCGGGGATGAAAGTGCAGAATGCGATCAAAGCTGTGGGCTGCGCAATAGTTAGCTTGAGTTGTTCGCGATAGCCTCTCGATTCCCACGGCGACATACCAGCATCAACCTTTGCAATCTGACAGCAAACCAGAGAAACTGCACTCTCTCCTCTACCGCTTCCTCATCACGCCTCCAGCTAGCCCTTTGAACCATGGCAAAGGCAGTCTGAAGCCACGCTGCCCAGTGCAGCACGAAGAAAGCTGAGATACATCCGATGAAGGCAGGGTGGCTTGCGCGGAAGTAAGGCCCAAGAGCAGCGGCAGCGATCTCAAGGCCCCAGCATGGAATTACTATGCTGTAGAACACGATAGTCTCGTTCTTACGGTGCAGCCCCCAGTGCAGTTTGAGACCCAGTAAGTGCTGCGGATCAGGGCGGATGTCCTCCATGGACTGGTTCTTGTCGCGAGTCCAGAGTTCGTGGTCTTCCGACATGGCGAGTGAGAGTTCAGTGGATTGGTATCAAGGTATGTGATGGATAGCGAAGTCTGTTGATGTCGCGCCTCCCAAGTTTCGGGATGTTAGGTCCAGTGAACGCGTGTGGAGCCCTTCACGTCACTGAAATTTGGAGAACTGGAAAAGTCCCCACCAGGATTCACGTGGTGGTGGATGAGCAATTGCTTGATGGACGAAGTGAAAAGGTAATCAGTCGGTGACAGTGGTGGAGGAAGAAGAGGGTAAGATATACTGTGATCACATGCTTACAACGCGCTGAGCTCCAGCTCCTGTGCTCGCCGTCCTGCCCAGCCCTGACTTCAAAGTTCCTTGTCTTGCTCTCTCCTGCCCGGCTCTCACATCGGCCTGTGCTAAGCCTTCTTGGCGTGCATCACCGCCGAGCTAAGTTCACCAGCAGACGCTACGACGCGAACATTAAACGATCCACGCGCTTGCTCGACTCGAGCCTGTGCATGTGCAGGTCTACCAGAAAAAATGGGGAATACCTCGTCACAGCTTGGGCTTGACAATTCACAAGACAACAGCGCGCCTCTTGGTCCTGTGCCGAGCTCACTGGCTATGAACGACGACAAGGCGAACATGGACGACCCCGCGTTGCGCGACACGAAGAAGAGGCGCAATACTGGTGGAGACGCGACAAGGCCTTCAAAACGATCAAAGAAGGATCCCGATCATATCAACGCAGTCGCAGGCGCGCTCGATACTACTGCGCACAGAAATGAAGACGGCGGTGGTGACGAACAAGAGCACGCGGTCGGTGGGAGCACGCGGAAACAGAGTAAAAAGAGGTCGAGAAAGGGACACACGACGCTCGGTGAGGATGAGGATGTCTTAGCTGGTGAGATTCCAACCCAGGACTCTCTGGTTCTGGAAGAAACCCCCCAGTCAACCGTGGATACAGGCATAGGAGGAGACACCGGCAAACGAGTCAAGGGCAAACGCAAGAGGCCTACTGGACGACCCAGTGGGCTCAACTTAGTGCCTGATGGCATGTCAGACCCGGCGACACAGGAGGAGGTGATACAAGAGAGTCAGCTGTCTCCGGAAATGATCAACGTGCAATCGTCGTATCTTGGGCCGAAGCAGACCAAATCGCCAAATCCCGCCAAAGTACAGCCAAATGGCACACCCGGAGGCATGCACGGCAATTTGGAGCCCTCGCCGGTCGTTCCTAAGACTACCAAATCACCAAAATCCTCGAAGAAGCGACGCGCTGCGTCACGAGACGAAAAGGCAGCCGAAATGTTTCCAACCCCGCCAGAAGCGACACAGAACGACAAGGCACCTGATCTCCCGGAGGTTGTCCAAGTCGATGACGATAATGCTTTGAGGCATGACTATGTTGAAGTCGATGCGACAAGCCAAGTACAAGGTTGGCTGAGCAGTCAAATGCAAGACGGAAATACACCAACGACACCTCAATTTGACATCCCGGACAGCGCTCCTCGAAAGAAGGCAAAGCTGAACACTTCTGCCAGACAAGGGAAGACTTCGAATCCAGACGAATCAACGCGCGAAAAGAAGCAAAGACGCGATTCCCGCCACCTCGAGGATGACAGTGAAGACTATCAAGTCGAAGAGGACGATGATGTCAAAGAGAAGCCTCGTAAATCCACATCAAAGAAAGGCAAGCGAGCCAAAAAGACAGCCGCCGATGAAGACGCCTCCGATTTTGGACCGACGCCAGAAAAAGCCAAGAGTCACAAGAAGAAAGATACAACATCAAGACCCTCGAAGCCGAGCAAGACTGCTGCTTCGGATGACCAACCAATCGCGAAGGGACCTTTTACCGATCGGGAGAAAACGAAAGTCGACAATTTGTTCAACGAAACTATGAGAGACACTGGCATGAGCGACGCTGATCTCAGGTTATTGATCAAGAATTGGAAAAGCCAGGATGCGGCCGACTTCAAAGAAGCTGTGCAGGCCGCGCTACCGAATCGTCCCATCACAGCGATTCGCAAGTTCTGTCAACGGAGGTACCACAACATGGAGCGTGGGCCTTGGACTCCGGAGGACGATGCGAGCTTGAAGAACGCATATGCAGCGAATCCAGACAAATGGACTGAAATCAGCGCTCTTGTCGGTCGCACAGGTGCCGACTGCAAAGACCGTTGGAGAAACTACTTGTCGAACGAAGGCACGCTACAAACCGGCCCCTGGTCACAAGAAGAAGCTGTTGCATTGAAGAAAGCTGTCAACGAAACTATCAAGGAGTTACAAAAGGCAGACGAGAGCAAAAATACGCTCAGTCGCGACGAACTGGAGCGCATGATCAGCTGGGACGCCGTCTCAAGAAAGCTCAACCGCACACGAAGTGCAAAGCGCTGCAACGAGAAATGGCAGAAGATCAAAAGAGACGAGGGCGCTAGTCGCTCGAGCACTTCCGCCCAGCCATTAGCCACAGGTCTCGTCTCACAAACCACCGGTCTCATCTCAACGAGCAAAAAGCTCCGTCTGATCGAGAGCAAGTACAACGAATGCGACGTCGGTGACCTCTACGACATCCTCACTGAAATCCACACCGCCATCCCGGACCACTCCAAGCGCTACGACCACGAGTCCACGCTGTGGGCCATCATCGCGACGAAGAACCCGGGCTCGCGATTCAAATCCGCCATGCGCAGACGCGGCCTCTATGATGCCGCAGAAGTCTACAAGAATGAGATAGGCGAGCACCCGACCATCGCTGCCACTGCCAAGGCTCTGGCCGAGCACCTGGAAGAGCAATGGGGCACCGAAGTTTTGAAAGAGAAGCGCTCTTACAATCCGAAATCCAAGAGCGAACGCACCTTCAAATCTTCCGAGCAAGTCCTCAGTGACGGCGAAGGCGAACCCGGTGAAGAACAAGGCGTGGAAACAGAGACTCCGCCCACTTCCCACGACGACGAGAGCCGAGATCAAGGTCAGAAGAAGGAAGAAGACGAGGACGACGAAGTCGACGAGCTGGCTCTCGACGACGCAGAAATCCCGGACTCCCAGCCGGCGAAGAAGACGAGGGTCAAAGCGAGGAGAGCGTAGGCCTTGTTCTGGAGATTCGATGAAAACATGCAAGGCATTTGATAACACTGGACTGTAAGACAAGTGTCTGGTCTGCTTCAGTAGCATTGGCATCGCATACAGTACCTACTATTTGCTAGAACGATGGCGTGAAAGAGCATCCACAGTGGCATATAGCACATGACCTAAGGGATACAAACCACGTCTTTAATATTCAGCTTGCGCAACAGATCACACCCAACGTTCACTCGCTGCTCATGTTGTCGTTTCGAACAGATCTCACATCAGCTCGGTAGTCCTCCGATTAAAGTATGAAGTCCTACGAGTAGCACAAAGCCCTCTAAGTACAAAGAGTGGTATCTAGTCACCAAGAAAACGAGGTCCTTGATAGAATTCCCATTTCCAAGTCTACGTAGATGTTCGCCGTTGCTCGCATTACTTTTCCGGCCTTCCAAAAACGCCGCGTCTGCGGCTCTCAGAAAAAAGAGTAATGACACAGCCAACACCAGAAGTCCTGACAGCCACACCGTCATCCATGGAGACTTGATGACAAGACTGGCGTCTTTAATTACCTGCCTTTCCTCAAGTCATTATGCCGTCCAGAAAGCTGCGGCAGCGAATACAAACCTGAAGACTATGCAGAACCTGCGCTTGCTCCGCCACCAACGTAGGATGGCCTGTGAGATGAGGGTGGTTGTCAAGTTCGTTATGTGGTGGTAGTCGGTATGGTAAAGGATGGTATGAGTTTCGCGGTTCCGTGCAACTCGTGGGTGCCGTCACTGGAGTGTCGCAATTGGCCTCTGTCGCAGAATCGCGGAAATTATGTGCCAGATATTCTTCTGCAGAGAAGCAGATGGATCATCTCAGGCTGTCAGCCAGATCTCGGAGTCTGCGAAGGTACAGGCTTCGGGCATCATGGTGTTCTTCAGGCGTAACATGGCGGCAGTTTGATATGAAGCTCACAGACAGTGATGCAACCGGTATGGACGGGAGCAATTCGATACCATTAGTCTTGTGGATACTAATAGGCAATGCCTCAAGACTTTGCTCCTTGCAGCTTGCGCTTGATGAGCTCTTGAAGCATCTCGAGCTCCTGTCTGTGCTCAGGTGACAATGGCTCGTTGTGTTGAGAGTTCGGGGGGCTAGGCTCGGCGACCTTGAATCCGTTCTTGGGAGCGGACTTGAGTCCCTCGGCAGCAGCGATGGTATCAACGACTTGTGCGGGAGCTTCGGCCTGCGAAAGCAAAGGGGTGTCAGTCGATCTATTTGGCTCGGAAGATACGCGACTTGACGTCATGGATCGACAGGAGGAATGGAAGGAAGGAGGGAAGCAGTAAGAGGGAGGTGGGAACTTACGATGAGAGCGCCAACGAGGTTCTCGACCCGGTCACTGCTGAGATTGAGGTCGGAATTTGCGTGGGAGAATTGGGCGAGTGAGAGGGCTGTTTGTTGCTCTCGAATGGAACGGCGGGTGAAGTTCGCTTGGCCGAGAGCGCTAGGGGCGTGGGTGGCGTTGTCCAGTTTGATGCGTTTGTGGAGGCGCTGGACTTGGTAGTCTTGGACCCGGGCTCTGTGTAATTGGTCAGCTCTGCGAATACTCGAGGGAGCGCTTTCAGTACTTACTGCTTGACTTTGTCGATGAAGTCGAGCTTGATGCCTTGAGCGGGCATCTTGTATACCATGGCGGGATCGCGGTCATCATCGTAGAACTCTGAATCGGTGTCGTCGCTGTCGTCATCGGCGATTTCAATGATGCCGTTGTTCTGGAGACCACGCTGAAGAGCAGTCTCAACCGTCTGCGCTTGCCTAGGCTTTCTGATGTGGATTCGGCGTGTGAGGAATGCTGGCTTGAGTAGTCTTGTGTCTACCCGACGAAGTTCGTGGTCGACATGGAGTGGGCACATCCAGTCGCTCGTCTTGGTGCCTTGGTGATCGCGACACGGTGGGTTTGCGAGCGGCGGGTCGAGGCAGTCGATGTGCCAGTGCTGGCTGCAGTAGTCGCATGTGATGATCGCGCGTTTCCCAAGCGATGATTTGTGGCAAGCATAGCAGAGGACGTGGTTGCCCTTGTTGTCCCTGAGCTTGTAGTCATCAGGCTTTTCGTCGTTGCGACTGGAATCTCCGTGTTAGTAATCGGCGCCGAAATCCCACAGATAGAGTCACAACTCACCGGGTTCTTGGCTTGACGGCCTCGGTGAACTCGCCGTTCTTAGCTGTGGAAACACCCTCGAAGTATGTTCTGATCTCCTCGGGCAGCTCGAATGTCTCGGGGTTTTTCTTGTTCAGCGAGTTGAGAAGTGGCGCAAAAAGACCGCGCGCTGGCTTCTCGGGCTGTTCGACTGAGATCGGGCGCTTCGCAACACAAATGAAGCAGAACCACGGCTCGTTCAGCTCATCCGCCTCCTCCTTGATGGGCGGATCGAGACATGCGAAGTGGAATGCTCGGTCGCACCCGTCGCAACACAGCAAGAAGCCTTTGCCTCTACACGAAGAGCAAAAGTCGTTGTTTTCAGAGAGCTGGGATGCGTCAGTAAGGGTGCACATGTCATCAGAAACATGCCTGGGGCATCGCACGGGAGATGGATAGTGTTGTCGTGGAAAATGCATGTGCACGGTTTTGGGTTGGTGGATGGGGAAGGTTATGTTGCGTGGAGAAGCGGAAGGACAAGGGCTTAGCGCGAGTTGTCTTACCTCTTCATTGTCATCGTCCCCGATTGGGCTGTCCCTTCCTGCGCCACTTGCACCAGGCATGGCACCGTAGGCGTGTTGGTTCTTCTTCTCTGGTCTTTTGGGAGGCATGGTTGTCAGTTGCGTGTTTTGTGTTTTTGTGCGATTCTGTGTGGAATGTGAAGAAAGTGTGTGCAGAGTAGAGAAGGTGCAGATGGCAACTACAATTGCGCGGCCTGCTCATGGCGCCGAGCAAACGCGACAATAGGCCTACAATATGCACAATAGCAATGTTTCAAGTTGGTGGACCGTGCCATTGTCGTGGTGATGTGAGGTTAGAGAGCGGGATTTGGGTGGAATAACTCACGATGTCTTTGTCTTGGCGCGCTTTCCTGTTTGCTTTGGAGGACCTTTCCAGACGTGTGGCGTGCTGCGCCTCGAGGATCCTGCTGGAGAAGATAATGGCGAGTCGACGTCGACGGAAATTGCTCTGCTGCCTCGAGCGCTCGAATTGCCGCCGCCGTTGGGGTGAAGGGTGATCTTTGCTGGTGCAAAAGCACCACTCTTCGCGCTGGGCACACGGGAAGTCCGAGGCAGACCACTCAGTGAACTGCGAATATGACTGTCTTGGTAGTCGTACTCTCGTGTTACATTGCCGCTGAGCTTGAGCTTTTTTGCGCTGAGTATACGATCGTCTTCAGTCTCGTGAATTTCTGCGTCCGCAGAAGATCGCTTCTGGGCAGTGCCATGCACGCCCAACGACCCGCGCTCCGCAGCTTGCTCCTTCACCTTGACGCCGTTCGCGTTCGAGTACGGACCGGCGGACATGTTTTCGCGTTCCTCGGGGGTATCGATGGCCATTTCCTCGCCTTCGGAGAGCTCAGTAAGCTCGGAGAGGTCGGAGAGGTCGTCGTCCCTTTGCTCAGACTCGAGCTTGACAGGCGAAGACGATGTTGTTTTGTCTTGCAGTGCCTTACGGCCAGTGTTTGGTTTCGGTGGTGACCGGACTTTGATGGAAAACTTGGGTTTGGGAATTTCGGGCTTTTCAGTGGAAGGTACTGCGGGTGGTTCTTCCTTCAGCGCGACTGGTTGCGTGCCTTTGACCGGCGATCGTACAGGCAAAGGCAAAGCTTTGTCGCCATTTTTTGCTGCAGCCAGCGTCTTCCGCTCAGCTTGTTTGGCCAAACGAAGCTTCTTTTTCGCAGCCCTCACGTAGCCCTGGAACTCGGCAGTTTGTTCCTTGGTCGCGCTCTGGTCCAAAATCACTTCGAGGAGCTCCGTGATTCGAGCGTTCTTAAGACTCTGTTGATAGATTTCCTCGACAGCGGCCGCCAGATCCGGCTTACCAGCATCGCAGGCGCGTTTTTTCGCTTCCTCCACAACGCTCTTCAACTTCATCGGATTGTAAATCCTATTGAGATTGACCACCATCGGCGTAGTGTCCACCTCGAGTGTCCCAACAGCCTTCTCGACAATCTTCTCGGCATTTTTCTTGCCTCTCCCTTTTCCCTTACTGCTCGTTGAAGGACCCTCAGCAGGGGGTCCCGCAGACTCGCTCTGGCGCTTCGATCCACGGGGTTTCGCAACCCGTTCCTTCTTCTTGCTCTTCTTACCCGGCGCGTAGTCATCGTCGTCCTCATCGTCCATAGGTATGGGTGGCAGAGGAGGCATGACATCGACCATCGCTTGCGACGAGGCTAGTGGCCCTGGCGTGCCCTCGGGCGTATCTTGAGCGTCCAGAGCAGTACCAGCAGCACTTCGCCCAGCTAGCGACTTGCGCACGCCGTCGCCCTTCACTCGTGCTCGAACCCGTGTGCTGGGTGGCTCGCCCAGAGGTTGCATGTGCTCGAGAACGCCGTAGGGAGCGCCGCCGTGGTCCTCGAAACTGGGCTTCCCAGCGAGCGAGGGCTCGATCCAACCGTCCAGGGTGCCGTTCATAGTCCTGGTCTTTGAGTTCTTGTCTTTGTCCTGAGCCCGAGGGTCGTGTGAATTCGCGTTGCCGGTTAACGAAGTGCGCGCATCGCGGGCGTCGGAAGGCATATTGGACTCGAGGCGTGGGTAGGAGCAAACGCCACTGTGCAGGGTAGGTTAGCAACGAGTTTTGTCTGCCAATTCCATGTATACACCTACCCAGGGCGATGCTGTGCTTTTTCGAGACCTTTTGACGCGAGCGAAAGTGGGAAATCACGTAACTAAATGTACTGGCGCGTGGTGTTCGATGCGTATTCGCGGGAAAGGCGGATGGAACTTCGAGACCTCCGGGCGCTGCCCTGCCAGCCAATATGCTCATCAAGTTTGATGACCTTTGCGATGCTGGACGGGTGCATGATTACAGCTCTCCGTTTCGCAATTCCTCAAGTACATACGGGTCCATCTGACTACTTCATCCGTCTCTCGCGAATCACTCGCGTTGATGTACCGCCTTTTCTTCACTCCACCTGTTACTCACTCACATCCCAGCCGGGTCAGGGGCTCGTATCCTCGGGACACACGAGACATACAGCACAATCGGATTAGAGCGAAATGCATGAGCTTCATTCAAAGGTATCTATTCAGCTTTTTCGTTGCCGTGCAATGCCGTTATGCACCGCTTTCGCTTTGGATGCTCTTTTTTTCTCGTAAATTTAGGTGGCGCTGCCAATCTGCGACAGACTTAGGTCACGCCTTGCGCTGACACGCAACCACTGCTACATCCCATGCTGCGCCCTGTCACTCTCTAGCACGAGAAGAAACAAAATCCTCGATGAAAGCTCGCTCGTCGCCACTATGTGCCCTTTTGTTGCCTAAATCCTTTAGGCGGCAGCCTTCTTGGCCTTCTTGTTGAGCGGCTGCGCAAGGATGTCGAGAAGCTCCTGGTCCTCGATCTTCTTGTCAGACTTGACCTTCTGGAGGTCAAGGGCGGGCGGGCCACCAAGCACGGTGAGGCCGTTCTTGGTGATGGCAACAGTGCTGAACAGTCTGCTGACGGGCTCAGCGTCGGCGGAGCCAATGACCTCGTACTGGCGGACAACGTTGCCGCGGACGCACTCGACGACACCGACCTTGCCGGCGCGCTCATCGTCAAGCTGGCGCAAGCTGAAGGGGAAAGTGCCGAACTTCTTCTTGATCTCACCAAGGGTGGCGCGAGAGCTGGGGCGCTTCAGGCCGTAGGTGGTCTCGGTCCTCCTGTGAAGGGTGGCGCGGTTGGGGAAGGTCTTGACCTTGCCGTTACCGGTGGTGATGCCCATCTCGACACCCCAAACCTCGCCGACCTCGGGCATACCGTCACCCCTGACACCATCGCCGGGAGCGAGAATGATCTTCTTGTCGCTCTCGATGTTGTTGCGGTCGAATTTCCAGATGGTGGTGTTCTCGACAAGCTGACAGTCGTAGCTCTTGGCGAGCCTCTGGAGGAGGTCGGTGATCCTGGCCTGGGTGAAGGGCTTGGTCGACGCGGCGGCCTTCTTCTTCTCCTCCTCGGTGCCGGTAGCCAAAAGGCCAGCGGGCATCATTGTGCGGAGCATGAGCTCCTGGGCGTAGTAGGTAGCGAGCTGCAGGTCGGCAGTGCGGCCAGTGACCTCGCCGCCAACGACGACGGTGTCGCAGACAATTGTACCAAAGCCATCGACCTGAGCGCCGAGCTGGATCTTCACGGGCTCGCCGGCCTTGAGGGTAGTCTCGGCCTCCTCGGCATCGGACACCAGCGGGGTGTAGGGAGTGATGAATGTGCTGGGCGAAACGGTGCAAGGGTGGGAGATACCCTTGGAGATGCTCTTGCCCTTGTAGACCTTGGCAATCTCCTCCTCGAGGAGCTTGTCGCCCTTTTGGCAGATCTCGACGATCTTGGCGCCCTCAGTGCACCATCCTAGAGGATGAGTCAGTCCATGTCGGGTAAGAGAGAGATGACGTTGCGATCATTCGAGGCGCGTACCTGAGACAGTCTTCAGAACCTTCTCGGAAATGGTGGCGGCGGTCTTGTACTTGGTAAGGCTTTGCGTTGGGTCAGCATGGCGGATCGTTCCAAGGAAACAATACAGTAGTAGGTCGGAGGCAGCTCACGTGTCGGGGTTGGTAAGGGTGTAGTCTAATCGGGGCGGTCAGTAGGGTGTTCGCGGTTTGACATTTGCGAGTGGGCTGCCACGTACCAACGGGCTTCTCCTCGGTGGTGGTGGCCATTTTGAATGATGTGTCGAGTGGTATAACTGGAAGGAATGCTTTGGTCAAAGGCTCGAGTGTTAGGTTTTCGCGCAATATCGACAGCGGGGTGCGGGGCTTTTTGATTCAGGACGTCAAGTTCTCGAAGCTCGATCCACTCGTCTGCATTTGTTAGTTGGGCACTGCAGTCATGTGCCACCTAGCAGAAATGACTGACGGTGGGATGTGGGCCAGGTCAATGTCAGTCTGATTGATCGACCCTGGTTGCGGCGGCTAGCCTCTAAAATCAGACCGCAACAAACACATGCAGGAAAGAGTCCAAAATGTCTGATGGTGACGACATGCCTCTCGTTTACGTCGTTGAGAAATGGAATGCGTTTCTGTTCATACTTGGGAATACAACTTTCAGGCGAACGGTTCAATTACAATGCCATCGTTGCTGTTTACATTGCGAATAGTGTGGGTTCATCACTTTCGCCGGCATGAATGTTCAAGTCTTGGTCAGCATGTCGTGTCTCGCTGAGTTCAAGGTAGATGTACGCCACCAGGTTATGTACATGGAAGCTAGGTACAGCTACATGTTTTCAGAACATACAGAGGCAGTAAAGAACCAATAATGACATGATGTAGGTTCCGATAGTACATACATGAATTGATAAGCGAGTGAAATACACACGTAGCACGACTATATAGATGATCTTCATGTGCTAATAAGGGTTAGGGTTGGTGTTGAGTGAATGATTAATAACTGGTCGTAAAACTACTTGACCCTTAATATTGCTTTGCTTGACTTGCGTTAGTTATTTTCGCTGCGGATAGAAGTCCTACCGATATTGATAGCTTGCATAGTACGTTCGACGATAGTACCCTCTAAATCCATACCTTACCAACGTCTGGTGACATGGTCGGAAGTAGAGTATAGTGTCAGCGACTCTTTCGGGTCAAAACCACCTGTTTACTAGCAAGATACGCAAGGTTTGATTCGAACATTTCACCAGATAGAATTGGTGTAGTAGCCGTATCAGCAGATTTAGTATAATCATTGATAACCAGATATTAGTGAGAACGAGTTTACAACGACCCTGGCATACATACTCGGAGACCATGTGGTCGGTCGGGAACGATCGAGGAACAACCCGTTCACAGGAAGCTGTCAATATCAGCCACGCGTGTATCGACAAATTTGACATCATGAAATTAGCTGCAAACGATGATTTCGACACCGTATTCGAAGCATACGGTGTTGCCCTACTCCCCGAGATTGTAACGACCACAGCCCCGGTGTGGCGTCCTACCCAATATCGCCGGCAAGCGATTGCCAGTAGCCTAGCAATCCGTGTGGCGCTCAGCCTTACCGATACTTGATGCAAGTAATAGCGTCCGCGGATATTGATGGGCGGGAGAAGGAATGGCAAGCAAGCAAACAAGCCACCGCGATCCTCGAAACAATTAGAGGGCGACCGGCAGGATCGCAATCATGCTTTGCTCGATGGCGCCGGTAGGTTTACCCTTGTTGCGGGCGTTCCCACGTGAAGCTTACACCAAACCTTTTGCTGAAAGGTCTTCAAAACAGCATGATTATTGTCCGAGTCAGGACCGCAGTCGCGACATGATGGCACCGATGGATTATGCAATCCGAGCCGCGCGTGCGGTGTGCGGCTTAGGAGACCACGCTCGCCACGTTCTCTGTAGGGCCGGCGTTTCGTCCGAGCGGCAAAGTCTGGCTTGACCGACTATGCTTGCTTGCTTGCTTGCTTCACGTATGCACGTCGTCGTGGTGCTGCAGTCAGCGTATGCCTGTTCGGGAGTTTGAGTAGTAGCAGTGAGAAAAGCACGATGGCATGGGGGAACCGGCGGCGTGGCTCGTGAAATTAATCGATGCAAGCCGTTGGCCCGTCTGCAGCGACAGTCAGGAGCCCTCTGGTGGTCAGCACGCCCGTGGCGCATGGGTTTGGAGCCCAAAGTTGAAAGATGTGTGATGATGTGTGATGATGTGGGCGTGATGTCGTTGCGCTGGTTACTCGGAATCATCTCGCCGTCGTATGGAGATGACTAACTAAGATGAATACAGTAATCTACACGTGCTCTGTCTAGGTAGGTACTGTAAGGTATGGACACGCGGTGGACTCGGAATGGAAGCCCCGTTCCCCGTGATCCGAATCATTCAGACTTGGTCCGGTGAGACTCTAGAAGAGTAAAAGGTAGAGTCGTGATCAGTAGACCCGATCACAGTCCTGGCAGCAAGGAGCAAATCCAGACCGGCGTTTGTTTAGTCTGGCGCTAGGACAGCAGAAGAATGGATGGCAGTGCACACATGTTTTCTGAAACGACGGCGACCATCAATTGTCTGCAATCTGCAACACGCTGTAGCATCGTATGATATAGCAGTGGTATTGATGGAGAATGGAAATATCAGCCCTGTTTGGAGAAAGCGAGAGAGAGAGAGAGAGAGAAATATGCATGTAATGATAATCATTGTGCGTGAATAATATATACGTAGGTGCAACCTGTGATAAGACTCGAATGGCGACCAGGGTCAAGCTGGAGGCGTCTTTCCGACCGCCTCTAGTGCGTGAGAAGAAGCTCAGTGAGAATCGCCCGGAGCCTTGACGTCACCCCCGTTAGACGACTGGACGGACGCACGCTCAAGGCTGGACGAACGAACGGCACACGCCATCTCGCTCGCCTTCATCTGTGCAGGCAGGCATACTGTAGCAGTAGACTGCAGCCTATACCGCACGCACTCTCAGTAGTCCGTCCAGTCCACTGAGGCACCGCGACACCGTCCGCCTGCCCGTCTGGCTCCCCCTCGCAACAAATGACTTGTGCAGCAAAAGCCATTTACGCGCTCTCCGTCCGAAACCCAACTCTGCGCCTCAGAGCGTCCGTAGACCACGACACCGGCTGGCCGACACGCCATGAAGCCGACCCTACCGCTGCGAGAGCCTGGTAGCAACAACGACACAGACGCCCAGAACCAGCCCGCCCGCCAGCACCACCCAGACCCCGGAGCGACGTCGCCAGCGAGACGTCTCACGCCTTCCGAATCGCAAGAAGCAGCGCCTGCAACTGCGCGTCCCCAACTGCTCCGATCGCCCCTCGCGCGCGTATCCAGTGTCGCGCAAGACGAGGATGATGCTGCGCCAAACAACTCACGACCTGCTGCCGCCCCGGCCCACGCTCGAACATCAGCGTCAGCGGTAGCACCGCCGCCGGCAAAACCAGCACCGCCGACCCTGAGCTATGATGCCAGAGATCCCAGCTTCACACGTGCAGAGACTACGACATCGGGAGAGGGCACGGCCAAAGGCACATCCTCCAGTCCCATCCCAGACGAAGACACTCTTGCTAAGTTAAGGGATGCAGTCAGTGCAAAAATGTTGCTGCAGCAGCGAATGCGGACCAGCCACGACAACAAGCGTCCCTCTCCACTGAGGGACGATCCAGAGCTCGCCAGGCCCTTGTCCACTATATCCTCCACATCTGCCATGACATCGACCTCGACCACATCTACGGAATCGGGCAAGACCATTCGTGGGAGCGTACCAACGACACCGGCCGTCGGTGCTGTGCCTCTCCGGACACCGTCATATCCCTTCCCATACGTTCCCGGAACTCCGCGTTCGTGGTCGTCAGATTTCCACCAACCCTTCACCACACTCTCGCCCACCGTCAGTAGTTACGTTGCTGCCGGACAAGAAACTCCCCGGGCAGACAGTGCAGGTATGACTTCCGGTGGTAGCACCCCGGCTGCTGGACCTGCCATGTTTGCGCCTCCGGGTGCACATCACGCTGGTCCCGAAGATCCTCGCTTCCCTACGCCCAACTTGTACGACCTGGTCCTCCAGCTGAGTGCGGAACCTGGCTTGGACGCGTGGTGGGCCGCCGTCGCAAATATCATGCACGATCACTTCAAGGCTGAGCGTGTAACCTTGGCTATGCCCGCCGATCCTACCGACATTGAGAACGTACCATGGGGACAGAAAGCAACTTTCAGCATGACTGGAAGGGAGGAGTACGTTTCGGAGTCTTCTTCCAAAGAACCCGCGACACAAGTCGACAGACCACAGTTCACTTTACGGGAGCCTTCCGGAGAAGCGATCAGCGACGTCCGACCACAAAAACTGCACCCAGAGCGCCTTCGTCCTCGCTTGGATGCAAGGCATTCATACTCCGGCCAATTACGTGATGCAAAGGATCCAAACTTCGAAACAACAAGAGCTAGCGGTAGACCAGCTGGTCCACAGCGATCATTCACACACGCTGCTGGGCTGCCCAATCCCACAGGACCTGAGAGGTCTCCTGCAGTGCGGATGCCTTCGGCCTCAAGTGTGCGAACGGGTTCTTTACAAGATTTGGAGTTCAGCAGTGATGCGGATGGCACAGACTCTGGGCCTTATGCTGCTGTATTCCCTGTCCTCCGAGCTCTCGACCACGAGTCGCACCCCTTGATAGAATCTGGCGGGATCAACCGGGTCTTGGAGCGAGGCAGAGTTGTCACCGTGACGCGTGATTACGTCCCTGACACGGTAGCCCAAGAGTCGTCAAGCGCAGCAGCAACACCAAGTGAACCGGCACCTCAACCCAAGGCACAAGAACCGCGACCGAGTCGGATGTTCGGCAACTACCGGCAAATGCTAGCCATGGAGAGTGGCGCTGAAGTGCCGCGAGAGTACGAGGAGTACGAACAACACCCGGCATCTCCCTGGACACAATCACCTGGGCCATCGCCCGCAATACAGACCGACGAAGACCGGAACCCCTTCTTTGTAAATGAGGAGCAACTCGTTGAGGACTCGTTCAATCCGGTTGTGTCCCCTCAAGATTACACGCAATTTGGATCTGTGGAAGCCATTGGCGTCGACCAAGCCAGCACCGTACTTCATGTGCCATTAGTGCACCCATTGCTTTCGCAGCCAATGCAATCTCTCCGCTTCCCTGGATCCAGGAACAGTTCTTCTTCGCACAGTGGTGAGAGTTTCAACGACAACAGGAAAGCCCCGATTGCTGTGTTGTCGGTACTTGGAACCCCTGTTCCTTACCCCTCGAACTTGGTTCAGTCTTTGCAACATTTGGGTCCCCATCTCGCGACTTCACTGTCAAACGCGCAGCAATTCTCCGCCAGTACTGGCTCGATTCTAAGCATTAAGCACCGACGATCTGCATCAGGCCGCAATGTGCTCACTTCTCCCATGACCATCGAGCCAACTACACTGGATGAGATCGTGAACGCGGACTTGGAGGATCCAGCGAGCGCCTTCCCAGACAACATGACAAGTCCTTCGGACTATTCGAGTCGATCAAAGCATAGCCCGGGCAGTTCGATTGCTGGGACTCCCGGATGGGACCCTGCGACTCACGGCTGGACTGCTAGCAGATCTGTCGGTGGTACACCTGGCGTCAATAGCGCCGAGATGGTCGATAACTACTTCGACGCGAAGAAACGTAGCAGCCATCGTGCAAGCGGCAGTAATGGCGCAGCAACGACTCCCGTTCGAACGGGCAGTAGAAAGGCGCCTGGACACGAGAATAAGCCACAGACAGACGCCGAACCCCCTCGTTCAGATCGCAAACTTCGTTTCGATGCACTCGCCAAAGAGGCAAACTCACCAAGGCGCCCGCTGGATAGAGAGAAGATGTCAGGGAAGTTGAACGAGGCTCTGGCTTCCTCACAGCGTCCTGAAATGCGGCACACGATTACCCAAACACCGGGACCGAACGACAAACACCACTCCTATCTCCATTCTTACGGCGCAGATTTCCAGTCCTCTTTCTCGGCAATTTCAGCAGTGACTCCTGGCGGCGAGCCGAACGTACCACATTACTCGGGTCATTCCAGGAAGACATCCTACTCCGACGAGATGCCACCCCCATCCGAGCGTCTTCTGCGTACTATCATCGATTCGCTGCCTGTGCAGATATTCACTGCGGAGCCCGAGACCGGAAAACTGACCTGGGTCAATTCGAAGTTCCTGATTTACAGAGGGCAAGACTCTCGACAAGTGCTCAGCGAGCCATGGCAAGCCATTCACCCCGAAGACAGGAGCGAGTACATGGACACGTGGAACAGATCATTGCGGACTGGACAGCAATTGCAGCAAAAAGTCAGACTGCAGCGCTTCGACGGCAAATATCGTTGGTTCTACGTGCGCGCTGCGCCTCTCAAAGACAAGCGTCAGAATATCGTACACTGGATCGGCACCAACATGGATTTCCACGAACAACACGTGGCGGAAGTGAATCTCTCCAGGCAACAAGAGACTGCTGCTAGTGAGGCGAAGTATCGCGCACTAGCGAACTCAAGCCCTCAAATTGTCTTTGCTGTTGGTCGAACGAAGGGCGTCACTTTCTGCAACTCACAGTGGATGGGCTACTCAGGGCAAACTGAAGGGCAGGCTCTAGGTGTTGGTTTCATGGACCACGTGCATCCCGACGATTTAGCAAAGTGTAGATTGCCGACGTTCGATGATGGGTCAAACCAACCAAACAATGTGCCTACATCTATGCCGCCCGAACCTCGAAGGTCGAAATCCATGTCCGTCGAATCATCAAGCGGTTCATCCGACACAGAGAGGGCCTCGATCCCAGAAAATTCGCCCCGAGCACATCACCCTACCCAGCGCAAGCTTTCCGAGTTAGCGAGCACTGGAATCCTGAAGGTAGCCCGCGACGCCGATGGGAGGCCCTCCTATTCCACCGAGGTCCGCCTGCGAACAAAAGACGGCGAGTTCAGGTGGCATCTTGTTCGCATTCTGCTGGCAGAGCCCTTGCTTCAAGCTGGCAACGAGGAAGAGACTTGGTACGGCACTTGCACTGACATCAACGACCACAAAACCCTGGAGCGCGACCTTAAAGAGACCATGGACGAGAAGTCACGCTTCCTTAGCAACATGTCCCACGAGATTCGCACGCCACTCAACGGTATCACAGGCATGGTGAACTTCTTGATCGACAGCAATCTGTCGACCGAACAAATGGAGCACGTTAGCATTATAAGGGCTAGTACGGAAGGCTTGCGTGGTCTGATTAACGACATCCTCGACTTGTCAAAAGCGGAAGCGGGCATGATCCAGCTCAACATGGATTGGATGTATGTTCGTGCTCTGATCGAGGAGGTCAACGACTTGACCTCTACCATGGCCATTGATAAAGGCCTTGAGCTCAACTACGTTGTTGATGAGAACGTGCCAACGCAGTTCAAAGGCGATCGTTTCCGTCTTCGCCAGATCTTGCTCAATGTCATCGGCAATGCTATCAAATTTACACAAGAAGGCGAAGTCTTTGTGCACTGCAGTGTGCAGAAGGATGAGGACCACGAGCTGACAAAGTCGGAGTTGTTTGTCAAATTCCAGATTACTGACACTGGACGTGGCTTCACCGACAAGGAGGCTGATGCATTGTTCAAGCGCTTCAGTCAGATCGATGGCAGTAGCACTCGCCAACACGGTGGTACTGGACTTGGCCTGGTCATTTCGCGTCAGCTTGCACACCTGCATGGAGGCGACATGAGCGCAACGGGATTCCCTAACAAAGGCTCGACATTTACGTTCTTCGTCAAAACGACTCTGCCAACACTCGATGATCAGCCTCCTGCCCCGATAGCAACGCCCATGGTCCCTACCATCCCCATCTTCCCGATGAGAGCCGACTTTGGTTCTACTCCTGGAGCGACTCCAGAACTGGGCCCTACTCCCGGGCACAAACTCACAAAAGTGCCCTCTATACAAAGCGTAACGGATGCGCAAGCGAAGCAATCGCCCATGACTGGAATTGGCAATGTTTCGTCACCGTCGTTTAGTTCGCCTGACTACAACAACAAGTCCTCGCCAACGGTGTCATCTGCCGGCTCGGAGCTGTCTGCCGTTGCCCGCACCGGTAGCTCTCGCTCGGAGCGCTCTTCAGCATCGTCCTACATACCGGATCCGAGTGTGCCGTCGACGACAACCATGAAGCTTAACATGCCTTCGCCACTGTCGCCCGGATCCCGTGACGCTGGGCCCTCTTCGAACGAGTCTAATGAAACCGTCAGGGCTGCTACGTTCTTGCAACCCGTCGTGCCCCCACCTGCAACCACCACGCCTCCACCGATGTACTCGATCCTGGTAGTAGCGCCATTGCGTTATAGCCGACAAGCCACAGTGCAGCACATCGAGAAGACACTTCCAAGCAATGTCCCGCACCAGATCACATCGAAAGAGACCATGGCAGAGTGCAAAGAAATGCTCACGAGGAGTGACCCTGTTGTATTCAGTCACGTGGTCCTGGTCCTGAAAGATGTCCAAGACATCATCACATTCATGAATGAGATATTGTCAACGCCAGCTCATTCGACAACGACCATGGTCATAATTACAGACCTCGCACAAAAACGCAGCATAATGGAGCAAGCGCAAGGACACGACTACAAGTCTCTCGAGGCTGAAAGCCGCTTGCTATTTGTGTTTAAGCCTTTGAAACCCTCGCGATTTGCAATCATCTTTGACCCTCAACGGGGTCGTGAGATGAGCAAGGACCGCAACCAAGACAGCGCCCAGCAAGTTGCGTACAACCAAAAGCAAGTATTTGCAGAGTTGTCGGCGCGCCTTGGCAAGAAAGACAAGCGTGTGCTTCTTGTCGAAGACAACAGAGTCAATCAGATGGTGATCTTGAAGTTCTTCAGCAAGGTTGGAATCCCAGTGGAAACAGTGATGGATGGTGTGCAATGCACCGAGAAAGTTTTCGAAAAGCCTCAGGGATACTTTTCCCTCATCCTTGTAAGTCTATCGATGTGATGGTGTTCAAACACATGTACTAACCATGTTCACAGTGCGACCTCCACATGCCGAACAAGGATGGATATCAGACATGCAAAGAGCTCCGCAGGTGGGAGAAGCGCACCAAGCAAGCGCACCAGCCTATCATCGCACTCTCGGCCAACGTCCTCGGCGACGTGTACCAGAAGTGTGTAGACGCCGGCTTCAATAGCTACCTCACCAAGCCGGTTGATTTCAAGGAACTCAGCACGGTGCTGATGGCGTTCATGGACCCGCCTGACCCGGGCAAACCACATGCTTTCATGAGCAGGAAAAGGACATGAAGCGAACATGACCGCACGGATTCTCGGTCTTACTCGCTGTTCTGCCTAACCGGGAGAAAACATGCATACAAAACAACCACACTATCGTTCAATGAGTACAACATTCAGCGTTCTGACAGCGACGGCGCTACTGGGGAGGATGTGTTGACGGAAATGGCCTGGGAAAAAGCATCGCTGTCGGGACATTTTGGATCTTCAATTCAGTTTTTAATTTTCGTTTTATTCACTTCGCATGGCGATGGAGTTATGTGGTCAAGGGGGCGAGTTTTGGCGCTTTTCGGCATAGAACTGTTCATCTTCTGCTGGCAATATGTCTGTGCTGTGTATGAGTATATATTCCGTTCCAAGCAATTCATACTAATAATGATATAACGTTATTCATGTTGGTTGTGTTTTGAAGCCCGAGGGGTCTTGTTTGAGTTGTCATCATTTAGCGTGGCTACTGTTGTTTATTTGGAAAGCACTGGCCTCGCAGAAACCGCAAGGGCTTTGTGTATTCATCATCATCATCATCGGTGAGCAGTACAATTTAAAGAGAGCCATACGTGACTCGTAATCATGGTAGAGTCCGTGTGTAAGCAATGTCCCAATGCATGCATTGCTTGTCTGGGATGATCATGATATTAGGGCGCAAGGATGAGGGCCGTCGCTGTTGCTATGAGACTTCAACTTTAGAGACTAAAGCCCCGCCGCCTCTCATGCAGGGACGAGAAGACATCCACCCTTTGAGCCACTCTACAACTGCTTTCATTGCCTGCGTTTGCTCCTCCCTCGCCGCCTTCCTTACAAACCACTTCCGGCCTCTGAACTCCTCTTTGCCCGCCTTATACACGACCGTCTGGATAGAAAGAGACTTGGATCTACGGGAAGAGCTCAGCTGAGCACGGCGCTCAGGACGCCATGTCGTTCTTGTTTGGGAAGAGCAAGCAGAAGTTGGCGCAGGACATGATAAAGAATATCAAGGACTTGTTGGGCAAGCTTGCGGCTCAGGATGGGCAGGTTGCGAAGGTGAGGACACATCAATACCAATACCATACTCTGTCAGTAGAGGTACTGGCAGGCAAGGCATACGGAGCAGCAAGATAACAGGTATCATGCAGGTCGAAGAGGAACTGGCCAAGCACATCTCCAATCTGAAGGTCACGCTCCAAGGAACGCCGGAGTTCGAAGCTGAGCCTAGCATGGTCGTCGCCCTCGTCTCGACAATCGTCGCCGACGGCCTCCTCCCAATCCTGGTCGACAATATCCACCGATTACCCTTCGAGGCGCGCAAGGACACCCAGACTATCGTCTCCAACGTCTTCCGCTGGAGGAGCCCAGGCAGTACATCCACAGAGCCCGATGCCCTGCGAGAGGTCATCCACAAGCAGCCCGAGCTGATCGTCGCGCTATGCAATGGCTACAGCCGCCGGGAAAGCGCAAGCCCTTGCGGTGGGATTCTGAAGGAAGCCCTCAAGTGGGATGCCGTGGCGGCCGTCATCCTGTACGACGAGCCCATGCCGAACGGCAAGACGGTCGACATCTACAACGAAGTCGACACCAGCAAGCCCTCGTCCGGCCGCGGCGTCTTCTGGAACTTCTTTGGCTGGATCGACAAGTCGTCCTTTGAAATCAGCGCCGACGCCTTCGACACCTTCCGCCTGCTGCTCACCAAGCACAAGCCGCTCGTTTCGCAGTACATCGGTACAAACTTCGACATGTTCTTTGAGAGGTACAATAACGTTCTGATAAGATCGGAGAGTTATGTCACCAAGCGCCAGAGCATCAAGTTGTTGGGAGAAGTCTTGCTCGACCGTCAGTTCTACGAGGTCATGACGCGCTACGTCGATTCGGGCGACAATCTCAAGTTGATCATGTGGCAGCTCAAGGACGACAGGCGGATGGTGCAGTACGAGGGGTTCCATGTTTTCAAGGTAAGGACAGAGCATGTTCTTGACGAACGGCGGGAACACGGGCGTGCTAACTATCCTCTTCTTCCAACAGATCTTCGCCGCCAACCCCAACAAATCCTACGAAGTGCAAAAGTTCCTCATCATGAACAAGCAGCGCCTGCTGAAATTCCTCCCCAATTTCCTGGCAGACCGCACAGACGACGATCAGTTCAACGACGAGAAGGCCTGGCTCGTCAAAGCCATTGGAAACTTGCCAGACTCGACCGCGGCTCTCACACCCCCACAACCTTCGCCCAGCGATTCCTCATCAATACAACAACAACAACAACAACAACAGCAGTCGCAGCAGTCGCAGCAGCAGCAAACATCACAGCAGCAGCCACAAGCCCAAGTAAGGTCTTAATGACGGGCCGCTTCGCGCTTCCTTTTCCTCAAATTGTCCACGGGGGAGTTTTCCGCTTATAATGAGAAACACGGATGGATCACGGCGCCGGCTGGAGTACTATTCTTTTCTTCCCGACTTCTACTACACGAATAGATCTTTTGGGTCTTGGGGAGTCTTGTTTTGCGCTGGTTCTTAGGCGGCTTTTTATCGTATAGACTGGATTGAAACCGAGTCGCCACGGCTAGGTTTCGAGTCCGAAGTTTTTTTTTTGGTACTTGAAGAGATGTCAATGCATTCGGTCTCGTCGATGCAGTTACCGGGAGCGAGCGAGCGGCTATTTTGTTACTTGTCTTTGTTAAGTTGAAGTAGAAATGATAACTTGCATGCAATCTCTTCACAAGTTTTCGTCTTTGATCGTTTCATGCGCCTTTCTTAGTGGTCTTCGTGTCGCATTGATAGGAGTGGATGGTTGTAGTCGGATGAATGCCTTTACGATCGATGAATGCTGGGAGTACATCTAACTATGGGTTTAGACGCGGACCCTTCGATCATGACCTACTCGAGCATTCAAGAAGCGAGCATCGCGTGTTCATCGCTAGGGACAATCTCCAAGAAAAAACCTCGTCACTGTGACTCTAATCATGATACTCACTGCCCATACCAACGACCAACAGACCCCGGTCATTTTTGAAAATTGGCCAACATGTTAAAAATCAAGCTACACTGACCAGAAATAATTACACAAGATGAAGAAGGTAGGATAGTTTACTAAGACATATGTGTATTGTAAAGCATACAGCCTAGCTAGGTATCAAAATGGAATACCAATCAACACAGACGCCCCGATAACAAAAAATACTTTTCGAAGAATCCTCTCTTTCTCTTGCTGATCGCTGTCTAATCAACATACAGTACAGCAAGAAACACCCATCATTCCTGCCTTTCGAAATCGCAAGTCGGGTATCGTTATAGAACAAGCACAAACGCTCAGCTTGTTTTGAACAAAAGGAAATAGAGAAATGACGGCTATCACAACCATTCCTCATAGAAGCGATGTCGATGTTGCCAGACCTGCGAGAAACTCGTCTTTCCCTCCAGCACTTGGGGGTTCTGGAAAGTAGAGTTTTCGATGTGATCTAGCCATCGCTTCTGTGGGAGCTGGCTGGGAACATAGTACAGGTTGGCTTAAGCGGCTACCTCATCGTGAGGCGATGCGCTTATTTACCCTTGTTGATCTCGACGACCTTGACGTCGAAGACGAGAGTGACGCCGCCAGGGATGTCTGGGGGAGCGCCACGGGCACCGTAGGCGTGGTGGGCAGGGATGGTGATCCTGCGCTCGGCGCCAACGGCCATGCCGGCAACACCGATGTCCCAGCCCTTGATGACCTCGCCGCTACCAAGCTTGAAGGTGAAAGGCTTGCCCTTCTTGTTGCTGTCGAAGACCTTGTTGTTCTTCTGGAGCTTTCCGATGTAGCGCATGCCAACACGGTCGCCGTTCTTGGCGGCGGGGCCGGTGCCGGCCTTCTTGTCGTCGATGGTGACGCCGTTAACGACACGGGGACCGGCAGCGGCCTTGGGCTTCTCGGCGGCGGCGGCAGCCTTGGTGGGGGTAGGGCCCTGCTCGAGATTCTTCGCGAACTGGACCTTCTTGTCGGACTTGGTGGAAGAAGGAGCCTCGGCCTCAGCCTCGGCGACAACGGTGGCGGTACCGTCGTTCTTCTTCATCTTCTTGAGCTGCTTCTTGCTGAGCTTCTCGGTGGGCTCGGCCTTGGACTCGGTGATCATGGCGTCGAGCGACTCATCGGCGGCGGCGCGCTTGTTCTTGCCCTTCTTGGACTCGACGAGCTTGGGTGCCTCCTCCTCGTCCTCAATCTCGGTGATGCGGGGGTCCTCCATGTCGTCGAGGTCGTCCTCGGAGTCGTACTCCTCCTCCTCGGAATCGTACTCGTCGTCGGACTCGCCCTCGCCGTGCTCGTGGTCGTGAGCAGGCTCGACGTAGTTGCCGGTGAGGAAGACGCTGTGGGTACCAGAGACCTGGAAGTAGACGCGCTCGTTCTCACCGATGGTGATGTTCAAAGGCTGCTGGAAGTGCTAGAAGGTATGTTAGTTGGGGGAAGTCCAGCGGTGAGGTAGCATTGTGTGGTAAACTTACCGACTTGGTGTCAAGAGTGCAGAGAACGAACTCCTCAATCTCCTCGTCCTCGCCCTCCTCGCCGTCCTCAAGGTCATCCTCATCATCGTCCTCCTCCTCGTCGTCGTCGCTGACGGGAGCCTTGCCCTTACCCTTGCCGTTGGGCTTTGCGTCGACGTCCATCTCGTCCTCCTGGAGGAGCTTCTTGATGGCCTCCATGGCAGCGGCCTTGCGGGCCTTCTTGCTCTTGGAGGGGTCGCTGGGGCCAGGAGCGGCCTCGTCGTCCTCGGAGTCGTCCTCCTCGCTGTCCTCGCCAGCGAGCATGCGCTCCATCTCGTCGGCATCGAAGTCCTCGGAGTTATCCTCGGAGTCGTAGTCGTCGTCGCCGCCAATGGGGACGCGAAGGAGCTTGAGGGTGGCGCGCGGGTGCTTCTGCTCCTCTGCGGTGCCCTCAGGCATGGCGCTGGGGTCAATGGCAGCCATGGTGATCTGGAAGGTGGCCGGGAAGTCGGCGACGGCGGGGACGGGGATGTCGCCGCAGGGGACCTCGAGTCCGTAGACAGCCATGGGAAGAAGAGCCATGTTGGATGTGATGTGTATGGGGGTGGTTGTGGTGGTGAAAGGGTGTGTGAAGGGAGGAGAAGAGGAAGTGCAAGTGTAGAGCAGCTGCGACCGGGCAAGCTTTAGTAGTAGCTGACTTTTTTTACCGAGAACGACTTTTCTGCTCTTCCCCAGCAACGTCAAGCTGCCCGAAGCCTCGACAACTTTCCATCGCGGTCCGAGCCTCTTCCGAGCTGCGCCAACCTCACGCGTAGAGTGCAAACGCGTCTCGCCCTTTTCTTTGTTTGCCATTTCACATACCTGATTGATGCTCTCAAGAAAGCCCGTCTGTTTGTAGTTGACATGTTCTCTTGCGCTGGTCGGTCAACCACCTGCTAAATCTCTCACCAAGCCATGCGCAATTCTTTGCCACCCATACCAACACCGCCATGGGCTCCCGGCTAGAGCAGAAGTCTACTCTTGTGCGCAAACGTATCGAGGGCCACAGTTTTGAGGACGAAGATGGCGACGAGTACGGCGCGTCCAGCTTCGGCGGATTTCCAGAATACTTCCGTCGCAAGAAGATCAAGCTGCAAAACCTCGACGCGCACGTACGCGCCAACTCGGACAAACCCGCTATTTTCAAAGGTGTCGTGTGCCAGGTCAACGGCTATACCCAGCCGTCGCTGAACGATCTTCATACCATGATCGTGCAGCATGGCGGCGGTTTCATCCAGTACTTGGACGGCAAGACTATGGCGACACACATCATTGCCAGCAATCTGACGCCCAAGAAGAAGGAAGAGTTCAAGCGATATCGAATCGTAAACCCGGCGTGGATTGTCGACAGTATCAAAGCCGGCCGTCTTCTACCTTGGGACGCCTATCGTCTGATTGGTGAAGGTGTCGGGCAGAAAGTGTTGGGCTTTGATCGCGGCCAGATGGTCAGCCAGGCGACTGCTAAGAGTACTGGATATCGCGGACAGACAGATCGCAGCTGGTATACTAGTCAACTGAAAAACGACGTCACACCATCTTCCAGCAAGACGTTCAAGCCGCCCACTCTCGCACAGACGATCACTCCTGGACAAGAGATCGAGGATGATGAATATCCGGATATGGAGATCACCAGTTCTGTTGAACAGGCTCTTGAAAGCGCCGTTAAATCGAAAGAAAATCAACTGCCTGATAAGGAAGATTTCGGGACCCATTCGCAGCCTGGTGATAGCTCACTCGAAATGAATACCACCCTACAAACTCCGCCTCCTTCGAGTCCACCACCCGGGCCTCCTGGGGACGAGTCTGAGACACCAAAACCCGACCTGCATCTCAAAGGAAATAATACTGAAACCGACACACCCGGACTCCGTGCCAGGGAAGGTTCACAGGAGCCAGACTATTCCATGGCCATTGTGCGAGACTCCGAAGCGCTCAAGGGCGTATCCGCAGAAAAGCTCGCTCAAATGTCAGCAGAAGAGCACAACGCATTGCTACTATCCGACCCACGCATTCGCAAATCTACCGTCGTCAACCCCGAGTTTCTTGACCAGTACTACCGCGAATCACGCCTGCACCACCTTTCGACGTGGAAAGCCGATCTCAAGTCCCAACTACAGGCACTCGCCAGCGAGAAGACATCGTCGCAGAAAGCCGGGATGCGGAGACTCCCAGGACAGAGACGATATATCATGCATGTGGATTTTGACAGTTTCTTCGCCGCTGTCTCGCTCAAAAAGCACCCTCAGTATGTAGACAGGCCTGCGGTCGTAGCACATGGTAACGGCTCCGGTTCCGAGATCGCGAGCTGCAACTATCCGGCTCGCAAGTTCGGCATCAAGAACGGCATGTGGATGAGGCGTGCTCAGGAGCTCTGCCCTGACGTGAAGATCTTGCCATACGACTTTCCAGGGTACGAAGCAGCGAGCAGACTGTTTTATGATTCGATTCTCGCGACAGGCGGCGTCGTGCAGAGTGTCAGCATCGACGAAGCACTTGTCGACATCAGCGCTATTTGCATCGCAGAAGGTGGCACAGACGGTGTGAAACGAAGCGAAGGCAGCAACTACCGTGAGCAGAGCAAAGCAGACGAGCTTGCACAAGCTGTGCGGGACGAAGTCCTAGCAAAGACCGGGTGCGCGGTCTCGGTCGGGATTGGAGGCAACATCCTTCTAGCCAAAGTGGCTCTGCGCAAAGCGAAGCCTGCTGGTCAGTACCACCTGAAACCCGAAGACGTGCTAGACTTCATGGGCCAGCTGGAAGTCCAATCGCTGCCAGGTATTGCATGGAGCATAGGTGGGAAGCTCGAAGAAATCGGCATCAAACTGGTCAAAGACATTCGCGAGTGCACGCGCGAGAAGCTCATCAACACTCTGGGACCGAAGACTGGCGAGAAGGTCTGGGACTATTCGCGCGGAATTGATCGAGTCGAGGTCGGTGAAGGCGTGGTGAGGAAGTCGGTCTCGGCGGAAGTCAACTGGGGCGTTCGATTCGAGAACCAAGAGCAGGTCGATGAGTTCATGCAAGGCCTGTGTGGAGAGTTGAACAAGCGGCTGCTGAAAGAAAGGGTAAAAGGCCGGCAGCTCACGATGAAAGTCATGCGACGGGCGACTGATGCTCCTCTCGATCCGCCAAAGCATCTTGGACACGGCAAATGCGACACGTTCAACAAGAGCTTGCAGCTGGGTGTTGCGACGAACGATGCAGCGGCTCTCACGAAGGATGCAATTGCCATGATGAGGTCCTTCGGTTTCTCGCCTGGAGAATTGCGAGGAATTGGAATACAGATGCAAAAGCTGGAGCCGATTAAGACGAGCGCAGACGGGCAGGCTGAAGGCAGTCAGCGAAGGCTGCAGTTCAAGACCGGTCCCACCTCGAAGGCAGCAGCAGATGGTGCGAAGGAGAGGCAAACCAAAGATGAGATCACCGACGACGTAAAAACACCACAGAAACAACGCTTCAGAGACTTCAACCAGCCAAGTGTCAATCTTCAACCTGTCACCGCCACGACACCCACCAAGAAGCCATTGAACGTCTTCGGAACGCAGTTCGTGCTGCCAACTCAAGTTGATCCAAAGGTGCTCAGTGAGCTGCCCGAAGACATTCGTGCAAAGTTGACCAAGCATGTGCGGCCGTCCATCGAGCCCATAGTCGACAACGACCTGCTGAAAGGTCCCGCCAAAGCGCAGCCCCGCGCAGATAGTCCAGCCGTGGCATTACCCAACATGTCCCAGCTGGATCCCTCCATCCTCGACGCGCTGCCAGATGACGTCCGCGCCGAGATCCTAGGCTTCTACAGGTCCCCTCGCAAAAAGCACGACCAGTCCGTCCTCCCACAATCACCGCGCAAGAACCGCGTTATCCCTCCGCCCAAGCAAATCGTCCGCCGTAAGCGAGGCGGCGGTTTGCTGGCGAGCAAGTTCCGCGCAGCACAGGCCGACAACTCGACTCTGACCCAATCGAACTTTGTCGCCCGCTCTCGCCACGACGACAGAGCTATCGTTACAACCTCGGCGGATACCACTCCGGAGCCCGAAGCCCTTGATCCGGATTTTCTAGCAGCTCTCCCCGAAGACATACGCCAGGAGATCCTCGACCAGCAGCGCCAGAGCCGCCTTCAGCGTACCGGTGGCATCGATCTCTCGCTCCACCAACAGCAAGCACAGCGAGCCAAGAAAGCGGTTTCCCACAAGAAGAAGAACGGCGAGGTGGAAGAGGCGCGCACAATTTTGCTGGACCCGCTGCCTGCGCCGCCGACTTTCACTTCTGCGAAACTGTCTGCTCTGCCGGATTTGAGGGGCGCGATCAAGGCCTGGCATCGCGAGTTCTGCGCCGAGGGTCCGTATGAGGAGGATGTAGGTGCACTGGTTAGGTATTTGAGGGGTGTGGTTGTTGAGGAGCGGGATTTGGGGAAGGCTGTTGCGGCTGTGAAGTGGATGGGTTGGGTGGTGGAGGAGGATGCTGATGGCAGTACTTCATCGAGCGCTGGTGCTTGGATAGAGGCGCTGGAGAAGGTCAGGAAGGGTGTAAGGGTGGCGGTTGAGGAGAGAGGGCTTGGGTCGGTGGATTTGGAATAGGTGTTGGTGTTCGCGCTGTTTGGATGGCGCCACTTTTTTCTTAAGATACCCTGTTATGAATTTATGTTTTCCTGCGCGCCGCATTTTAGGCTCGTTGTTGTACTGGCTGTTCGATTCTATCTTGCCTGTTGCTGCGTGTGAGCTGTTGCTAGCTCCCGCGTCCTTGACCTCACTTATGTTGTTCGCGTTCGCTATCCTGCGCATTTTGAAGATCCAACACCATATCTTCTGTCGTAGTGAGGACTCACTCGAATTGTCCCTCTAGGATGCTTGTACCAGTGACGAATAACATGTGTATTGAGAGAGACCGGCAACTGGCGGGGTGAAGTCGAGGGAGGCAGGCAGGCAGGCGGCTGCTCGATTGTGGTCAAGACGTGGCTATCTTTGCTCTCTTTACTTCATGTACTTCGTGGTCTTATTATGACGGTCGTCCATCTCACTCGCGTCAAAGCTGCTGCTCACGTTCGAGTAGCTGTTCGGCCAGATTTCAGTGAGCGCGCGCGGCAGTGTTTCTGTGAGCGCTCACTACCATCGTGAGCACCGCGAGGTGCCATCACGGGTTCGGACACGGTACTGTTGGCCGTGAGTGCGATGAGTGAATGAGTAAACAGTGTCATGACTTGATGAGGTGGTAAACAGCATAGGGTCATGTTGTGATATCTCAACATCAAACACCTACCCGTCGTTCAATCCAGTGCCCAGTACAACCTTCGGTGCAGCATCACATCACAGCTCGGGATATTAACAAACAACGGTCATATTACAAAGTTGGGAGATTCTTCTCCAATGCCCTCGACAAGCGAGAAGATTGATGAAAAAGGTGTTCGCGTCAGCCAGAGGTAGTGCGATACTGGCGACACTAACCGAGGGCATCAGCAAGCTGAGCGGCCTTCGGTGGGTCCAAAAAGTAGATAATCTTAGAATGTGACCGTAGTCACGTTTCAGAGATTAAACTGAAAAGAACAGATACTACACTTGATCCTTTAAGGGTTGTTAGGAATGATTCAGGCAGGTTTGTGTTGGGGAAGAAGGGGGACATACTAAGCCAAAAGGCAAAGAGAGCTGCTGATAGGAAGAAGTTGGTAAGAGGGAGCAAATACTTATACCTGCGACGGCGAGCTCGCACGGCTCGAGGGCGCCGCGGGCCGCAGACCTTGGCAGGCTACGCCCGATTGAGGGTCGCCGTCGACATGATGTCAGCTTTCGATGTCGACACGTGACATGGCATGAGAACAGTTGATCTGATTAGTGAGGCCTGAGACTTCCCGATCGATCAGCTGTCATTTGAGTCGATCATTGGTGACTACACTTGAGCTAAGCAGTGAGGCTTGTGACTTCCCGATCGATCAGCTGTCGATTGAGTGGATCGCCGGTCCATCCGAGGCTGAGATCACTCTTGATGACCACACGCTGCCAGCAGGAGCTTCAATATCGAGCAGATGATGATCAAATGTTACAAGGCCTTTGCTGAATTATGGACGGCCTTGGTTTTAGGGGGGTCCCAATCGAACTGGACGTAGTGAGGATGGCCTGATGGCACCCGTTGTTGAGTTGTACCGTCATGGTTTGGACTGCAAATTCTTCGCAGATCTTTTGATAATACGAACGTACACCAGCACTTGTGAAGACCGAAATAGACCAGAGTCGACACAGTACTTGACCGGCTGTGGGATCACCATATGTAGCGGGTTGAGATCCGAGGACAGCGAGGATCGGGATCGCATGAGAGACTGTCGACCCTTGTTGAATTCGCGTCGAATTCCCTGTTAAAAGTCGATGGGTGCCCTGGGATCGATGGCATGTGGTTAATAGCTCACTTGTTTGTAGCCAAGCCGTGAGAATGCTTTGGAAGGAAGTCTGACATTGGCGATGGATGCACTCAGCCTTCCCGATTGAACAACTCCAAACGAGTCGAGACTCACGCCCAGAGACAACGACCAAAATCATGACCCCCACCTCTCACAAGGTATACCTAAAACCCCTCTGTCCCTCCACAACTATGACGCCCTCGTCGGCCCTACGATTCGCCCTCCCATATACCCAAAAGTTCTTCCCGACATGCAGCACCGTAACAGCCTGCGTCAAAATTGCCGCAATCATCGCAGGCGCATACTCCGGCGCATCGGCCTGACGGAAGATATTCGAAGCGATGATGCCACCAATGGCACCTCCGCCGATAATCAAAGCACTGGCGACAGAGCGCTTCGTCTGCCCGACGATGTTGTTGTGCATGTAGCTGAGCAGCGTTGGGACATTGGAGTTGCAACCGCACACGCCGAGGAAGACGCCCGCGTACCTGGCGGCCGGATTGGAGCGGATGAAGCCTGTCATGGCGATACCGACAATGGCCGCGCTGGCGTTGAGAATCAGGACGATGCCACGCTTGCGGTACCGATCGGCAAACCAGGCGGTCGAGAGCATCCAGGGTGCGGCGGCAACGTAGGGTGGGAAGGAAAGGATTTGAGCCATGGTAGTGCTGTAGCCCATGTCTCCGGAAAGGATGATTGGAAGGAAGAAGCCGAAGGAGTAGGTGACGACGTTGTTAAGCAGGTATAGCCAAGCCCATTCCCAGAGTTTCCAGTCGTGAAGGTGGTGTAGGACTTTGCTAAGATTGAGACTGTCGACGACTGCATCGCCTCGGTCGCGATCGATTCGTGCTTTGATTATGCCTGCTTCTTCGGTGGTGAGGAATGGGCGACGGGTGATTAGCTGAGGCTGCGTGCTTCGGTCGGGGAAGTCGACAATGAAAACGTAGCCCATCAGGCCGAGGCAGATGGTGATGATGCCTTGCATAATGAAGATCCAGCGCCAGCCGGCTAGCCCACCGACGCCGTTCATCAGACTAAGAGCCCATGCGAGGATGTTTGAGAAGCCGGAGGCGAGTAGGGCAAGCAAGTAGAAACCGCTGAATCGCTTCTGAACTTGAAAGCGGCAATACCAGCAGCTTAACAGGAAGATACACCCCGGGTAGAAGCCGGATTCAAGGACACCAAGCAAGATGCGGCATGCGATGAGTTGTGTCCAGTTGGTTGTAAACCCGACTCCTAGAGTGACGATGCCCCAGGAAACGGCCAGCGAAGGCAGCCATAGGCAAGGTCCGAGTTTGCGGCAGATGATGTTGGCGGGAAATTGACAGACGACATACGGTACCTGTGAGGGGGAGTCTCATCAGCAGCTTGCCGATTCGACAAAGAGCTGCACTGATTGAAATCTCAAAGGACACAACTTACGAAAAAGATCATGACGACAAGCGAGTACCGATCGCCGATACTCAATCCGAGATCCTCATCCATGCCAGCAATGCGCGCGTTTGGAAGGTTCACGCGGTCTATCAGCGCGAAGGCGTAAATGGTGGCTAGGACTGGCAAGAGGCGGATATCGATCTTGCGGATCAACCTTCGGACCGCTTTGTCTTCTCGCTCGTCGGGCGCTGTGGCTGGATCGCTGGCATCTTGAGGTTCAGACGTGGAAGCGAGGTCAATACCCTTCTCATTCGAAGATGAATCCTCGTAGTGTTGAGCAGCTTCTCCCTGCTCCTCTTTCTTCAGGTTTGGTCCAGGCATGCTTGTAGTGGTGTTAGTTCGCCGATTGGCTATGCAAGATCTTTCGTGAACAAGGTAGCGATTGACAGCCAGTCAGTGAGTCAGTCCTCGCAAGTAGAAACCTTCGATACTTATGCTCAGGTTTTTCTCCGCTGTGGCCGTGTAGTTGAGGCAAGCTATCAATTTGTCTCCTCACGAGTGATCGCCATGTCATGCATGCCAACCGCGTGGCAAGCGACAAAAGCTACGCCAAAGAGAGCTGTCAATCCATCGGTGGTGGAGCTCCGACGATGGCAGGTATCGACAATTGGTTGTTTTGCAATGACTCGCATGATTGCCTTGAAGCTGATCCAAGCAAGAGGCGCGGGGTTAACATTGGCACAGCAAAAGCATGCAGAGTTGTGGACGGGTATAGCGCGGGTAACATTGATCGTGAGAGTCGGAGTACTTGCCAAGGCCGAGGTCGAAGGTTTTGACGATGGTAGTGTGCAAAGAATCGACACAAGACAGAGGGGTATGATGGTTTTTTTTGTTCCGTTCTTTCGCGCGGTTAATGCATGCATGTCCTAGAGGTATCTCGCGCTCCCTTCTTCCCTGCGAATAGTTTCCTATAACAAAACGCCGTGGCTTCATGTGACTCGTTTGCTGCTCGCCTTGATGCTCGTTCATAGGGGAGGCACTATACCAAGCCATCGTACAATGATAATGCGGAAACGATCGTCTCGTCCCGCTTGCTGCCCTCCTGTATTGGGTGTGAGTTTCCGGATATTCGAAATCATACGTTTGGACCGAACATACCTTGAACTCCTCCATGTCTAGGGATCCATTCTCGTCCTTGTCCATCATGCGGAAGATCTTCTTCACGCGCTTCTCGGGAGTGTCTTCGTCTTCAGGGAGTTTAACCATGGAGCCGACCTGTACACACTGGATCAGCAATCATTCACAGACGTCAGCAATTCCAGAAAAGCAATGTACGCACCATCTTGTAGATCGCCTCTACGATCGCCAGCATCTCATCATAGCTGATTTTGCCGTCCCCGTCGATGTCGTACAATTGGAAAGCCCAATCCAATTTGTCCTCCATCTTCCCTCTGCTAGTCACTGACAGCGCGCAGATGAACTCTTTGAAGTCGATGCTCCCGCTCTTGTCTGCATCAAAGACATTGAAGACGTAATCTGCAAATGACGATGGATCGCCGAATGGGAAGAATTGTTTGTAGATCTTCTGGAATTCGGCTTTGGTGAGCATGCCGCTGGGGCAGTCCTTCAAGAAACCTGGATGTCGGTCAGCTCCCATGTTCCATCCTCGGAGCTCAATCCCAAACTCACCCTTGTACCATTGTTGCAACTCCTTCTTGTCAAAATGTGTGGCCTTTTGAAGTTCCGACAGCTCTTGCTGCGACAGCTTGCTCTGGCTGCGGCGATGAAACGTTAGCTTCTCCTTCAACACCTCGATCTTGTCGATTCCTGTCGATTTGGCAATCTCTTTCGCGAGTCCATGGCATCCGATCTTCAAGGCGCAGTCCTGTTTGGCCTTGAAAGCTGGGTAGCTTTCAGAAGCAACGCGAGGCACGTGAGAGGGGCGTCTGCGAGCATGATTGACAGGGCCGGCCAGGACGATGCCTTCGGGTAGTGATGTGGAGTTTCTGCGCTCGTCTTCAGGGACGTCTGGGTAGATGTCGTGGACCTTTTCCAGGTTATCCGGAGTGTCGGTCATGGTGTTGACAGGCGGGTGGTATGGGTTCGTTTGTTACGGAGTCTCGGCGAGGCGATCCAGGCTTTGTTTACTGCGGCCTCTTGCCTGCAGCAGTGAAGGTGCGCCAAGTGGGGGTGACGACGGTCTGATGTGTGATCCACGAACCATGATGTGTCTCGGCCGGGCAGTGTGGAAGTGCGCGTCGCGGGGTCGCTTGCCTTGCCATGCTGCAGACAAACGGAAGGCGGGAGGAGGAGGTGGAAGGTGGGAGGTTGGAGGTTGGAGGTTGGACTTACGATTTGCCCATGCTGGTGCTGTGGGAGGGGAGGGGTGAGGCGGTCTTTTGTCGAGGAATACCAAGGATGGCGCAGACAGGAGTGAGGTGTATGTTCGGAGGGATAAACAGGGTTGGAAGGGTGCAGGATAAAGTCAAAATGGCACAAGAGTTCTGTAGTTTGTGTAGGCTAGGTTGGATGGAGGTAGTCGGTACTGAGGCTGTGCTGTGCGAGGCACCTGAAGAGAGGCAGCACCACTCTGACGATAACGACATGGCCGATCGCCTACACCTTACCTACAGTACCGCTAGCAGCGCCCCGCCATCGTATGCTGCAGCGACCAACAGAGAGCACTCCACCGTCTAGAACATGCATGGGAAGGCGCCTATGTCTCCAATCATGTCCGTCAAATTGTCCAATAGAATTAAAATAAAATAAACTCTTGTCATCGCTCACTGCCGACATTCCCTGTGGGTATTTTCATGTATACGTATGCACATGCATTAATTGTACACATCATATCCTGTCCTCAGGTGGTCCAGTCCTTTTCGGGGGGCCGCCATGATTCACGTCGCTTCCGCTCGCCCCCCATCGAGACCGTGCAGCCGAATAGGAACAACAGTCAACTGCGCCGAATAGAGGAAACGGGGTCTTCCGATCTCGTGGCTTGAAGTGAATATTGGATACTAACAAATTATTATTGGCTTGCCACTCGTGCAAGCACACCCTACAGTATTCTCTTGTCCAATCGTACCTACCCGGCGAGTACAGTTGGCAAATACAACCTACGAGTCAGTGCATCCGCCTAAACGATACGGACTATACGACCACGCAGTCCCGACTCTTCCAAAGACTGTCCAATAGAAAGACTCGCAAGAAACACTGCCATCACCAATGGCCACCTCATACTTCCAAGAACGCGGTCCATCACCATCAGTTCATCCGGGCGGTGCGGCATCATCACCGCGAACTCCCCTGACACCATCATCAACAGCGGCACCAAGGTCAAATGCTCTCCAAAATCGCATCACGTCCGTCCTCTCAGCCTCATACGCGGATCTCGAGATCAGAGATGCCCTAGGAGCTTACGACGAACGCAAACTCACCAACACTGCCGAAGCCCGGCGAAACCTTCGTCTCGATGTGCAGGAGGAGCTCATACAGTGCAATGGCGAGATTGTGCAAGATTTCGGCCAAGTGGCCTTGCAGCTCAAACGAATTGGTGCGGCCATCTCCAGCTTAAACGACAGCTGCGCGGAAATGCGTAAGCATATATCGGCTGCAAACCGCGAGACTGGTCCAATGCTCGACGAGGCGAAGGTGATCCTGGACGGCAAGAATGAAGTAGAAAGCAAGAAGCAGCTCCTCGACGCGTTCAAAGCACACTTTGTGCTGTCCGAAGAAGACCAGGCAACTCTCACCTCCACCACTGAGCCAGTCAACGACGACTTCTTCCTCATCCTGACTCGCGTGAAGAAAATCCACCAGGACAGTCACATACTACTCGGCTCGGAGAATCAACGGCTGGGTCTCGAAATTCTGGAACAGAGCTCCAAACAGGTCAACGCTGCCTACCAGAAGCTGTACAGATGGGTCCAGCGCGAATTCAAATCACTCGATCTCGAAAACCCACAGATCAGTACTGCCATCAGGCGTGGACTGCGTGTGTTGGCCGAACGGCCTACGCTGTTTCAGAATTGTCTCGACTTCTTCGCTGAGGCTCGTGAGAATGTGCTATCTAACAATTTCTACGCTGCATTGACCGGCGCTCCAATCGACCCTGACCATCCCGTCATGGGTAAAGCCATTGAGCTCTCAGCCCATGATCCTCTGCGCTACGTCGGCGACATGCTCGCCTGGGCACACTCCGCTACAGTATCCGAGCGAGAAGCTCTGGAAGTTCTCTTCATAGCCGACGGCGATGAGATAGCGAGATCCATCGCATTGGGGATCGAAAGCGAACCCTGGACCCGGGCCGACGAAGAAGACCCGGACTCGGACGCCCCAGTCTTCGACGGCAAGAGATCTCTCAACCAGCTCGTCGACCGCGATCTCGCCGGCGTCTTCCGCCAACTCAAGCAGCGCATCGAGCAAGTCGTGCAATCACACCAAGACGCCACCCTAGCCTACCGCATCTCCAACCTCTTGACCTTCTACACCTCCATCTTCAGCTCCCTGCTCTCCCCAACATCCGCCCTCCTCGCAACCCTCTCCCCGCTAGCCGAAACCGCCCTCCGCGCCTTCAAAACCTGCACGCGCGACCACCTCGCCTCCCTTCAAACCTCTACCCACCCCATCTCCCCAAACGATCTCGCACCGCCGGAGTTCCTAACCGACGCCCTCGCCACCCTCACAACCCTAATGAACTCCTTCTCGACCTCCACAACCCCAGCCTCGACCGACAAAGACCAAGAAGAAACCTTCACCCCCATCCTGCAAGAAGCTCTCCACCCCTACCTCGCCGGCTGCACCTCTCTAGCCCGCACCCTCCAGCCGCCACACTCCCAGATCTTCCTCCTAAACACCAAACTCGCCACCCTGGCCACTCTCCAGCCCTTCCAGTCTTTCACTTCTTCCCAAATCGCCACTCTGCGCTCCGAAGTCACAGCCCACACCTCGGACCTCGAAGATGCCACCGCTGCTTTCCTGCTGTCAGCTTCGGGCTTGAAACCACTGCTAGATGTCCACGATTTCCGTGACGAAAGCGGGGAGAAGATCAATCTGCTGGCCACTTCGGGTCAAAAGCTTGACGCCTTCCTGCCCTCTGCCACAGAGGACGCGCGGGCTTTCCTGGGGCAGTTGCAGGAGCCGAACATTGTCCGCGGGGTGGTGGAAGAGGCTGCGGACAGGTTTTGCGAGACGTTCGAGGAGATTGAGAGGAGGGTTATGGAGGGCGACAAGGATGTTGGGGATGTCGATGAGGACTCGGACGTGGTGTTGCTGAGGGATGTCTTCCCTAGGACTGCGGGCGAGATTAGGGTTTTGCTTAGTTGAGGTTGAAAGTGGAGACGTTTTGTAAATTCTCATGAGACTATATATCAAGGCAAGCCGAAGATGATCTCTCATACTCATTGTCTTTTGCGAATCGAATGGGATCGTGTCGAGTAGGTATGTCGGCAGTTTGGTCAGCCAACACGTGTTGTGAGAAAGGTGGCGATGGAGAAACGAGCAGACGAAGCTCTCAAGTAGCATCAACCCCATCTCCAATTGCCACTTATCACGTACGAAGTTGGGAACCAATGGTACAGTTGTAAACGCAATTTCAAGTGTGTATAAAACAGTCTCCAAAAATAACAATCGAGACCAAAAAAAAAAGCAAAGCGCGCGATCCCACGGGTATATTTGCCTTGCAAGGCCCTCCCGAAACTCGAAACCCAACTGAAGAGCGAAGAAAAGAAGAAAAGCGCAGCCAGATCCCCTTCCTCGTTGTTCTGGGGTCCTCGCTCGGTATTGTTGTGTGCTGTCCACCTTCCATCCGGAGTGCCACCCAGCACACCTTCCAGCCGCAAGTTAAATACAGAAAAGAAAACTAGTAAGAAAAAGAAAGCGAGGACAGCAAGTCTTCGTTGGTATTCGGAGCGCGTGTCACTCTCACGTCATGTACACGCTAATCGATGCAGCGATGCTCCGATTAGCTCGGTCGTTCTGACGGTAGGTAGAGCACTGGATAGCAAGAGCTTCCATCTCATGTTGCTGGTTTCTCGCGTAGACCAGATTCGGTGCTTCAGATGTCCGAGAACTCGCCGCGCCTGTTTTTCGCGTGTAAGCAAGAGTCGCGCACGAATTTGTCAACGCCAGCCGCCGGTTTAGTGATCCAGTCCATAGAGCCTAGCCTGTTGGTGCCGCATTCGGAGGTGAGAACTGAATGTCCGGCTCCAGATCAGGTAGGGAGCCAAGGACAGGTTGATCTCGTTTTGACAAACGTGAGGAGAGATGTGTATTGTCGGGTAGTTGAGATCAGCGTCTACGCAGAGAAAAAGAGATAAGATGTCAGAACGGAGTCTTCTTTTCCATGTACACGGGATGAGTGCGTTGGCGGGATGGAAGGAGTCCAATCGAGGCAGATGAGATCGTACGTTTTTTCCAATCATCTTTGGATATTGCTTTTTTCCAGTATTGCTTTTTACATCTCGAAAGGAACTCCGGGATCATCATCGCACGCCCCACTGCGGGTAGTTGCCTCCAGCATATTGATCCGGATCGACCGTACGGAAACCTCCCGGCGGCTGGGGCGAGGGTTGGAAGTTGGAGACTGACCTGTAGCCACTGCTGGCTCGTTTACTCTTCCTGCGTGGCGGCGGTGCTCCGCTCACGCTGCTGTGTTCCTCTATTACCTCCACAATATCATCACCGTCCACACGGCGCTCTGTTGTCTCTCTGTCGACGAAAACTGTCTCGCCTCTCACGCGACTTGTGCCAGGTGAGCGCGCAGGGACTGGGAAGTCGCGGGTGATACGCTCTTGTCGGTATACCCTATCGCGACGCGGCGAACGAGGCGGCTTTTGCGACATCTCTGATCGGCGCTCGCGTCGGCGGTCGGATGTGTGGGTGCGGTGTCGCGAGACGACAATATCCTCTTCCTCGTCTCGATTTGTCTTGATGAATGTGCTGCCATTGGAGAGGATCCAAAGTAGCCAGATGAGGAAGATAAAGCCCAGAACAGAACCAAGCACGATTCCGACTACTGCGCCAGGTGCGGGACCTGAGTTGAGGCCTTGATAGACGGTTGGGATTGGGACGATGCCACTTTGCTGTCGCGGGTGTAGTGCTGATGGCGGACTGTCTCCGTTTGTCGGTAGGGTGATCGCGTAGGCGGCTAGTGAGGAGGATTGTCTAGGTTCTAGTACGAGTGCGTCTGAAGCGTCGACGCTGCGAAGGGTGGGCGGTAGAGGCGCCATTTGAGGCGCGACGGTGGGAGCGGTCAGGCGTCAGAGGTGTCGTTTGTGTCGAGATGCGTTGTAGTGATAATACCAGTGAAGACGACAGTACAACGGAAGATGCGGGTTGTCGTCGTCGTCGCAAGCGTCTGGAAGCTGACGGGACCTGAGATGGAAGTATCTCCGTACTGTACCTGGAAGCCTCTCTGTGAGCGTGGCGGCACGTTGCTAGGTGGTGGCGTCACAACGTGGGGGCGGGTTGGTTGACTGATTGAGTGCAGCGGGCCGAATGCTAGTCGCAGTGGTGTTGGAGGGGAGGGGGAAAAGTGAAGTATGCTATGTACAAACAAAGTGAAGGTTACGCAAAGAATGAGGAGTCACAGAGTTGGAATGGTATGGTGTGATAGATGAAGAGAATGGAAGAGAGAGAGAAGACGACTGCCTGACGTACGCGTATGCGACGACCGGCCCAGCTGGAAATGGACTCGAGGCGAAGGCTGGGAAAACACCCGCTACCCAGCCTCCTCGCCCAAACTCCCCAAAGACACTGCCGCAAGACTCCATTGGACGCGGCACCACGGCATTCAGGTCCGCGCGACAACGTTGTCTTGAAGAACGCCAGTTCGCAGCATGCAATACCTCCCTCGCCCATGCAATATCGTCATCCTGTTTCGAATTCCCCATCCTCATGTTTTCATCCCATCCAGAACTCCTTTCTGACCTCGCTCCTGTGCCAGGAAGATCGTGCTGGCTGAGTCAAAATGACACGCTCAATGCTGCATACAGCATCATGTGGCAGTCTTCACTTCTGAAATGCACAGTCGGCCATGTGCGAGCAAGATTGGGGCTTCAAGCTCTTCCAGGCGTCAGACAGCGAAAGGCTGCAGTCGACTTTCCAACCTCTCTCACTTCAGATCCTTGACAGGCTACTACAATTCATCAACAAGGATGTACGCGTTCTAGAAAAAGTTTACCCGGCTCAATGTCGACCTTTACAGAGAACGTTTGCAGTCGGACCTTAGGTACCTCGCATCTTAGCAAGACCGGAGCTTCGTTACTGCGGCAAGATCCTCTCAACCCGCGCGACAAATCTATTACCTTGAAGACCATCCTTTGCCACAAAATATGTTGCATGAGCAAAGAGTGGCACCAACAACGCCTCTTACAGTCTACGTACAAAATCAAAGCCCGCAGGCGAAAGACGGCTCAATGACAAGCCTTCCCAAGCGCTTTCAGCCGCCAGTAATTGTACGGCAAAGGAGCCAGAAATCCTGCGAGCATAGACACCGCCGTGACGGCCCAGAACTGAGGATCTGCAAGACTCATCGACTTGTCTACGAGGCCCAATGTCACCAAATTCTCGGTGAACTCCATCGCTAGCATGGAAACAAGGCTCATACCACACGCCGTGCGAACAGCAGCGCTCCAAGTCAGTCGATCTTTGCCGAGCCGCAACAGAACAGTCTCGAGCAAGATCGAAGTGCTTATGCCTGCAGTCACTGAAGAATTGCGTGTTAGTCTGGAGTTCCTTACCCGTAAAGCCGTATGCTTGATTCTGCTCACTGGATAGGCTCATAGAGGTTGCGGCATTCATCGAGGAGTGATAGGTCATCAGGTAGTACATAGTCGACAAGTCACCCAAAGAGCATCCGATTAGACAGCGGGTTGTGTTCACTGTTGCGCGTTTCCAGGTATGCCGGCATTTCCAGAAGGCGAGGTTTTGAAGCGGTCGAGGTCGTGTTGGGGCTTGACTGGTTTGGTGGTGGCGACAGTGGATGGATATTGATGTGAGTTTTGTTGTTGCAGAAGACTCGATCTTGACTCGTTGCAATACGCGAGTACAAAGAGTGGTATTGGGTACAGACCGGGCCGACGAGTGTAATGGTTTCCAAAGGAGTGACATCTTTGGTCCCTTTGGAATGCGCTCTCGTTGGGATGGCCTCGCCACCGTCAGCGAATTGGAATCTCGTAAGCAATGATGGTGTAGGTATGGTGTAATAAGTTGTATCGATTACGCAGATGCAAGGACCTTGTAATTGTGATCGAGTCTGGAAGATGCTCATGCTCATCTCATCTCTTGATAGTAGTACCGCCGAGTTAGGGTTAGTGCTGGGATCGGACTTGGTCAAAGCTTACTGAGGGCCTTTTGCGTTTTTTTGAGTTCTTTATGCGTTTGCCGCCTCTCGAACGTGCCTGCAAACAAAAATGGTGGCGCACAGGTTTTAGCAGGTTACCTGGTTTTGCAACGGCAAGTACAAGAAAGCAGGCTCGTGTTAATCATTTCCTTCCTTCAACCTCACACAAAACCACAATCACACAAACAACCATGGCACCTTCGCCAATCGCACACCGTCGTCAGACCTCCTTCCTCATCCCCAATCTCCACTGTCCAACATGCGTGAGCCATGTAACCTCCGTCATCAATCACTTGGACTCGACTGCGGTCATCCGTGATATCTCCATCATCAACCATGTGGTCACCATCGCTCACGAAATCGCGACTGACTCCATCAGCGAGGCACTGACGTCGGCTGGCTATGAGATATTCGACATCGTTCACGACGCATCATCTACCGAGGAAGCATCCTCATCAACACAGCTGCAAGAGGCCGTTCAGAGATGGGCTCCAAAACAACATTCGGAGGTCGACGAAACAACTCGGCTCCTGCACGACACGAACTGCCAGATGTGTGCAGCTTCGGCCACCCAAGGCAGTGGACTGGAGCATGTCGCAGCTGAAGCCGTGAACAGCACACCGCTTTTCGTGGCCACTCTATCTGTTGAGGGCATGACCTGCAGCTCTTGCGTGGGCAATGTCACAAAGGCTCTCGATCTGCCGGGTGTTGAGCGAGCCGATGTGTCTCTTATTGGACACAGTGCCAGTGTCCGTTTCCGCGCCGATGAGAGCCAAGAGTTTTCCAAACAATTGGTCGAAGCCATCGAAGACGCAGGGTACGACGCGCAGTTGATGGAAGTACAGTCAGGTCTTAATACAAACCTACGAAACAGACTAAATGACGAACCTGGAGCGGCAGACGATGCATCACAACTCAAACGGAGAACAGTGTCTTTACGGATAGAGGGGATGCACTGCCCGCAATGCCCGAAACGAGTTACCGACTCAGTACGGAGCCTTGGGGTAGACTTGCAGAAACCGCCTACTCTGGATTCGCCCATTCTCTCCATGTCATATGTACCAAACGCTCCTGCATTCACAATCCGGCGCATCCTGGACGAGATCTGCGCCCTAGATCCTTCTTTCAAGGTCACAATGCACAAGCCAGCCTCGGTGGAGCAGCGCTCCCGAGAGATGCTTGCAAAGGAACAAAAAGCCATTTTCCTGCGTGCGCTACTTTCGACAATCACGGCCGTACCCAGTCTGGTCATTGGGATCGTCTACATGAATTTAGTCTCAAAACATGACCCGGGCTATATGTGGCTCATGCACCCTCTGCATGGCGTTAGCAGAGCAGAATGGGCCATGTTCGCCACGGCGACTCCGGTCTACTTTTTCGCCACAGACTACTTCCACCGACGTATGATTAAGGAGATCTACTCGCTTTGGAGGCCCCGAAGCCCAGTCCCCATTGCGAAGCGATTCATACGGTTCGGGAGCATGAATCTACTCATCAGTTTCGGCACAACCATCGCCTACTTCTCCTCGCTGGCGCAATTGATAATCTCTGCTACAAGCACACAAGACACGATGGAGAGTTCCAAAATGTCATACTTTGACTCGGTGGTCTTCCTGACCATGTTCCTCTTGCTCGGACGGCTTGCCGAAGCTCACATGAAGACAAAATCGGGGGATGCCATCTCTGCACTGGGCAATCTGAGGCCCACCGAAGCGATCCTAACAACATTGAAAGAGGGTGAGCCTGCGTTTTCCGCCACCTCGAAAGTCGATGTTGATTTCATCGAGATTGGGGACACAGTCAAGGTCCCGCATGGATCGAGCCCGCCCTGTGATGGCACGTTGATTGACGAAGAAGCGAGATTCGACGAATCAAGCCTTACCGGAGAATCTCGCTTGATCCGAAAAATCACAGGTGATACAACCTACTCCGGCACCATCAACAAGGGATCGGCTGTAACGATCAGGGTCACTGGGCCAGCAGGTGCCTCCATGTTGGATTCGATCATTGCCGTTGTTCGCGAAGGACAATCAAAACGTGCCCCGATGGAGCGCATTGCAGACCTTCTTACGGCGTACTTTGTGCCTGTGGTTGTACTCATCGCCATACTGACCTGGTTGGTCTGGCTCACGCTTGGTCTTTCGGGCACGCTGCCTGAGAGCTACTTGGACAACGGCATCGGCGGATGGCCGTTCTGGTCACTGCAGTTCGCCATCGCCGTCTTTGTGATTGCATGCCCATGTGGACTTGGTCTCGCAGCACCGACAGCACTGTTTGTTGGTGGCGGCATGGCAGCACAACGCGGTATTCTAGTCAAGGGTGGTGGAGAGGCATTCCAGGAAGCAAGCAATCTGGACGCAGTAATCTTCGACAAGACAGGCACGCTTACTGAAGGTGTAGAGCCTAAGATCGTGCAGCACCTCACCTTCGATACGGACCTGGAACTTGATCGGGCAACTGTCATTGGTGTTCTCAAGAGCGTTGAAGAGAACAGCAGTCATCCGCTTGCTAAGGCTGCTGTCAACTTTGCAGTGCAAGCAGAGGATACGGCATTGGTACACGTGACATATGTCGATGAAATTGCCGGCAAGGGATTGAAAGCCAAATTTGAGTCGACTCAACATCAGTACGAGGTGCTGGTCGGCAACGGAAGCCTCATGGAAGACTACGGCGTAGTGGTGACTCCCGCTACCGACAGCACTCTAGAGACTTGGAAGTCTTCAGGTTGTTCAGTCATCCTGATGGCATGTCGCAATTCTAGCGGGCCGTGGAGTATGCAAGCAATCTTCGGGGCCTCTGATCCACTCCGACCCGAAGCTATCGAAGTCGTCGAGTCTCTCCGAAGACGCGGCATCGATGTCTGGATGCTCTCCGGCGACAACCCCAGCACCGCGAACGCAGTCGGCAAACAAGTTGGGATTCCTTCAGAGAACATCATCGCCGGCGTGCTCCCCGCGCAAAAAGCAGACAAAGTCAAGTACTTGCAACAAATCCTCAAACCCCGTCGCGGAACTGGCTTCCAGAGCGCACTCTTGTCGAGCAGCAAACGCAACAGAGCCACTATCGCCATGGTCGGCGATGGCATCAACGACGCTCCCGCCCTCGCCGCTGCAGACGTAGGGATTGCAGTCGCGTCCGGCTCAGACGTCGCCGTACAGTCTGCGTCATTCATTTTGGTCCACTCAAATCTACAAGCCGTCCTGACGCTGGTCTCGCTTAGCCGTGCCGTCTTCAGGCGGGTAATTCTAAATTTCGTGTGGGCGGCGTTGTACAACATGATCGCCCTGCCGGTTGCTGCGGGTGTACTGTATCCGATCACGACTAGCTCTGGCACTCATGTGAGGCTGGATCCTGCGTGGGCGGCTCTGGCGATGGCGTTGAGCAGTATCACGGTTGTTGCGAGCAGTTTGCTTTTGAGGACGAGAGTGCCGCTCGTTGGGTTTAGAGAGGCGTCTGGAAGGGGATGATTGGGTGGTGTGTGTAGTTGGATGTCTAGATCTACATCCTTGTTCCTGAGCAATCTTTCGCCGTTTGCTACCGTTCCACATATTGGTCTCGTTCAGAGGTGATATCAAGGGTCGACTCGAAGTAGCCCGACTGTTCGTGCTGTTCATATTTACACAAACGAACACATTGCGGCATCCCTTCGAAACGAACATCCAATCCAATCATGCTCACCACCTGATTTTATCTGATCTTGTTGACGGGCTGATCGATCCAGGCGTAGATTTGAAGATTTTGACCAAGTAGGCACAGCCGAGTTCTTGGCACCAAAAACTCAGTATCTTCCGGGTCACATAACTTTCCCAATATTGCACCGATTGATGTGTTGTTTGATCGAGATTGTAGCCCGAGCTCTACTAAAGAGATCTACATACTCATATTTCTATCTGGATGCGCAAACGATTCGTTCTATTCAAACACGAGCCACACTCAATTTTGAGACTTTAATATGTTTCGATGATCAGAATACCGTATCAAATACATACCAGTATTTGGGAGCTGTGGCGCAGTGGTAGCGCGTGTGATTCCAGTATACTGCGGACATCCACAAGGTCATCCGTTCAAATCGGGTCAGCTTCATCGTTCAAACGAACCATGGAACTTCTATCTTTTTCGCCATTTTTTGGTCATACGACGAGCGGAATGAGTGTGCTGGCGTCGAGTGTCTATGGCGAGAGTCGTCTGGGAGGTCGTGTGGTTCGTCGTACTCAACATTGAATCTTGAGTCATGTAATGTAAGTATGCTTCTAGGTTCATTCTCTCTTCTTTTGCTTGCTTCTGTCTAGAATGACATGGGGCATGACAATAGTCTCAGTGTGTTCTGTTGGAAGTGTTCGAAGTCAAGCATGGAAATGTAGCGAGATAGATCATGTCGACCAATAGCCGAACCTGGCAAACGATCGACGAAGAGGTAGCTGTCCTCATTGTCTTGTATGAATTGAGATGTGTCACAACATCTACTAGCTCTCTGATGTGATTGAATTGTGTTGACAGTGTCCCAAGCCCACGCAAGTTGTAAGGCATGGTTAGATGTGTTCGAGAACGACCATGCCCAGCGGATGTACAGCAAGTTCTTCCACTGGAAGCCAGATTTTGAACAGAACATGCACATGATGTGATATCGTCCTCGACATCGAAGTGTGAAAAGGGAAGTGCTCGTACTGAAACCACATAAACTAATCAAACAGTCTTAACCGTGATTGATCGCATAGAATATTAAGTCGCGATGGTGTACCCTAACCCTGTCAACCCCAAACATGAACATAAAGTAGCAAGAAAGTAAATCATCGGGCACCTTTTAACACGATAACCATCTTGGATCCCTACCACTACACTGTCTTCCTTCCAACGACAACAAAATGATCACCGCACCAAGCGATCCCCTTCCTTGCATCCTCCGCCGCTTCATCGACCAGACCAGCTACGCGATCCCTCATCTCACCCTCAGGAATCTTACTCACCGTGTCAATCCCCGCCGCAACAATCCCCTCCGTCCAGAAACTTGCGTACTGAAGAGGGTAATCACCCTTCGTCCTTTTCTCGACGACAACGTCCTGCAAACCTTGCGATTCAACGATCTCGGACATTCGCTGTGGCCAGTCGATGGGGCCGAGGAAGGCTTTTCCCGATTGACGCAATTTGTGCAAGCCGCTGGCTTCGAGAGGGGTGTTGGTTTCTTCGAGGCCGATGTAGATGTCGGCACCCCAGTCGACTTCGTTCCATTGGAGGTAGCCGTTGGGTTCTGGTTGGGGTTGCTTGATTAGATTTTCCATCGAAACGGAATCGATTGGGTGGTGTATTGACGTACTTAGTAGCTTCAACAAGTTCTGCAAGAGTGGGACAGGGTCGTTGTTCTTGACAAGACCAAGCAAGAAGCGAGCGTGCACAAGATCATAACGTCCTACAAACTCGGTGGGGATGTCTTCTTGCATGTCCAGATATTTGAAGCGAACATTTTGTGGAAGCAGATGTTGTGAAGGTGCTTGATGCAACGCGATATCAAGACCATCTAGGCTCTGGGCATTTGGATAGTCTTCGGCAGCTTCTAAGAGCCAAATCCTATCGACGAAGTGTCAGCGAGTATTGTTGGAAGTGACGCCGGAGCAGAGCGATGATCTGAGCTGACCCAGTTCCACACCCTACGTCTGCAATTCGGAGTTCGGATCTGCCTTCCAGCGAAACGGAAGGATGGACGATCCATGGGAATGACTTCTTCCAGATGAAGTGGCAGAGATTCAGGCGGACGGAGTCTATCACGCCGCGAGCCAGCGGATAAGTGTCGACTTTTGGCAGAGTGGCCATGATGTATTGCTGTGTCAAGACTGCAACAGTTGTTCGAATGGAGTTGGCGATAAGTTGTATCGATTTCAAGTGGTTATGAAAGGCATTGCTGACAATCTAAGTTTGGCAAGCGGTGTCGCAGCTACCGTCGGTGTCGCGTCTGGGACGGCTGGTGCTACCTGCGATATCCGGATCGACGTCAACTCCCATAGGCAGAGGAAAGCCTCCCCCTTTTTGACAGGCCTGTTTACCAACTCCGTTGACCTGGACAGCCCATATCCCGCTATGTCACACGAATCTGCGGCCTTAGTGGGAATAAAAAAAAGATGTTCACCAACACCGACATAGAAGATGCAAAAGGTTGACTCATCCGCAGATGAGATGTGCTATGGAGAAACCCGGAGTCGAACCGGGAACCTTCTCCACTTAACAAGTACTGTGAAGTACGATGCTAAGAAGATGTCATACCGCTAGACCATATCCCCTGATCAACCAATTGCTTGATTGATGGAAGGATTGCCGTGCATTGCATTATTATACCTCAACCGCAAAGCAGAGACAACATGCAGTGAGGCTGTTGTCGCTGGCCATTCTTGCATAAACTCGGGTTTAGAGGTCGATGGCGGGCAGAAGTAGTATTGAGTGTAATTTTCAAACCAGAGGGTCACCGTACCGGAAGCCTTGACTTGAACAGGTACAGCGTTTGTAGATCCACATCATTCCATTTGATCCTGGTACTTCTATCTGCGTTCTTGGTTGACCGGATCCCGATCACGGTTTTGCGAGAAAATCGTACAATTGCTTTTGATTTAGCCAAACTTGAGCTGTGAGATCAGAAAGGCGGCAGCCAGAAGGGGTAGCCGCCGTTCTTGATCCTGAATACACTCAAGAGGAACGAGTACATGCCAAGAAGGACCGCTCCCCAGACGAAGACTGCAATCTGCTGCTTGCGGGAGTCGGCAATGCGAGGAACCTTGAGTGCCAGGCTGATGGTGGCGAAAGAGAGGATGCCGTCTGTGATGTTCGATTAGTTGCTGTCGAGAAATGGAACTGCAGGAAAACTTACACATTGCGGCAACGATCTGAGTCTCAAGACCGAATTGATTCTGGAAGCCACCCGCGAAGTAGCTGACACCACCCTTGCCGTTGGCTTGGACATAGGGGACCTTGCGGATGTGGTTGAACATGTGTCCACTAGTGAAAAGCAGCACAGCGATCAAGCTGATGGCGGCCCAGAGGTTGCGGTTCTGAATGATCGGCAAAAGGTAAGGCGCGGCGACTGTAAGGAAAGTGAAGACACCAACGACAGCGGTTGTTACGGTGACGATCTTAACGTAGTTGATCGGGCGTTGGACGGGTGGGTGAGGAGAGTCGGGGAGATGGCGGCTGAGCCATGCGTGGATGGGTTCGGCCTTGTCGGTACTGGATTGTGTTAGGAATGCCATCACACTGAAATACAAAGTCTTGACAACTCACCCAGCAAGGAAATCAAATCGAGTAGGAGACGGGTCGGTCTTCGCATTGGGTCCAGTAGTCGGGTGGAAGAGAAGTAGGACGGGCGCAGTCTGGAGTTGCATCTGTTGCGATATGTCAGTACTGTGATGGCCATAACAATCGATACATGACCACATACCGACTGGAAGGTCGCCTTGCCGTCCAGGAAGTCCAATGTTGCGAAGAGAAGTCTTCCCTCTCCGGCCTTGTCTCCCTTGGTCCAACTGCGAGCCAGCAAGTCGTACTCTGGCTGGAAATCATTGCAGAGGCCACAACCGAATCTTGCCTCCAGAGCGGTAAGGAGCACGGCGACAGAGTAATCGCGCGGGGCCTTTGTGAGCTGGCCGTAGGTCTTGTCATCGAGCTTGAAGGAGCCAGATGCCGAGAGCTGCTTAGCGTTGTACTTTTGGAACAGGTCGCCGGTGGGCTTCTTCGCAGCCAATGCGGTCAGCGGCAGCAGAGCCGCCGTGATCAGGGAGAGGAGCTTCATTGCAGGTGTTGACGGTGGTGGTGTGCAATGGTCGAACAAGTGAAGTCGTTCATCTGCAGTCCAAACAGTCGTCTGGACATGGAGCTCCAGCTGGCTACTTGGCCTTGGCCTTTGATGATGCGGCTCCCGTGCTGGAGCTAGCCTCGGCCGGGATGAGCCGCTGTTCTGCGTCGCGCTTGTCGTCAAAACAACAAATGCGGCCATCAACAGACCCGAGCGTCGTGGTTCTCTCCGTTTCACCAATCCACATCCAACATACCGTATACCAATGCGCGCAACAACCTAACACTCCTCAGCATACACACCGACCGCGCATGTCACCAGCGCATACTTACACAGCATGGCTCCTCTACCACCAACAATGAATCCACAACAGTACCAGCAAGCGCTCCAGACGGCCGCGCTGGAGCTCAAATACGCAAACAACACTCACATGGTCGATATCCTTGAGAAAGTAGAAGATCTCCGCCGCTCCCGCTTCACCGTCAACTGCTTGGAAGACAGCACTGATGACTTGCGCGAACAGCTGCAGTACGAGGAAGACCGCGCCGACTCCTTCGAGAGGCTGGTCAACGAGAACCTCGCACGCGCAGAAACCGCCGAAGCTAGTCTTGCAGAGGCAGAGGCTGATCTACGGGCACGCGAAAACGAGATGGCAGCACTAGGCGCCGAGGCACAAGCGCTGAAAGACGCGCGAGAGGACAGCACCGCTGTGCTCACCGAAAAACTAGCACTGGCGCGCGAGCTGAGCGCACTGAAACCGGAACTGGAACACCTCAAATTGCAAGCCGCAACAGTCGAGCAATTGACCGCCGAGAAGCTTGATTTGCAGCATCAGTTGACCAACGCACAATGCGAGATCGAGAAGTCCAAACGTGAAGCGCAACGGGCCCTTGCGAAGCGCAGGAATACAGTCTTCGAGATCGCACAGGAAGAGCAGGTGGACGACTTGAAGAGGCAGTTGCAGAAGGAGAAGAGGGCGAGGGAGCGCGCGGAGGAAGCACTCGAGCAAGCACAAGGCGACATGGACACTGCCGACATCCGAAAGGAGCTGGCTCAGGAGAAGAAGCTACGGGAAAAGGCGGAAGAGGAGCTCGAGGCTGCGCGAGGAAACACACAGATCGAGGACGTACGCAAGGACTTGCTGAAAGAGAAGAAGGCCAAGCAGCGTCTTGAAGATGTTGTAGAGAACTTGCAAGCCGAGCTCGAAAAGGCCGAAAAAACTGCTGCTCGTGCCGTAAAGCGGGCAGATGGCATTGCCAGTGCGGACGACCAGGCTGAAGAGCTTCGCCAGGAGCTCGCCAAAGAGAAGAAAGATCGCCAACGCGCGGAAAAGAATGGCGAGACTGCTGCAGAGGACGCCGAGGCACAGCGGGCAGCACTGGAAGAGAGATTGGGCCGCTTCAGAGAGAAACTCAGGTCGACCAAGGACAAACTGAAAGAGATGGAGGCTGAGCTGGCCGCAGCGAGAGAGGCTGCTGAAGTTGCCGCTGCTGTACCACCACCGCAACCTGTAACCAAGACTGCTGCATCGAAGGCGAACAAGGCAACAAAGAAGCGCGCCGCAGCAGCGATAGAGCCAGAAGAGAGCGCACTAGGCACACCTGGTGACGGCCCTGCAGCCAAGAAACGTGGCCACAAAGCCCCAAGTGCTGCCGTTGGGGACAAGAGCACCTTCTCGATCACGCCATTCCTTAACAGGACGATGAACGCCGACATGGAGGAGGAAGAGCAGTCGGAAGTCGAAGAAGAAGCATCGCCTGCCGCACAGAAGTCTATCAAGCAACCGCTCGCACCCGCTACCTCAAGTAAAGCCAACGCACAGCCCAAGAAGAGCGCAGCTCAGCGCAAAACCAAAGCTCCAGTACTCGAAATGGTGACCGAAGAAACTGAAGACGTGCACTCGCAAGGCCAGGAAAATGCACCCAAGGCCAAATCAGGTGCCATGAAACTGAAGACCAAGACTGCCGATGGACCCGACGAGACGCGCGAGCTCAGCAAAAAGAAGCGTCCTCGCAAGTCACTTGTTGACTTCGACACCTTCCGCGCCTCTGAAGAAAAATCAACTACAATGCAAAAGAAGAAGCGCAAGCTTGGCGGCTTGGGCAAGACTTTGATGGATGAGGAAGAGGACTCTCAGCCTGCTGCCAAAGCAGGCTTCAGCTCTCGCGGCATGTTCGGCGCCAAAGGCTTCAGTGCTCTTGCTGGTCCGAAAAAGGGCTCGAGCATGTTCGGCAAGAGTGGCATTGGTAAAAGCGTCTTGATGAGTGCGGCAGACGGCAGTGGATTCCAGTTCTCGCCCCTGAAGCGGAGTCGGAAGAACCTTGATGATACCCTGAGAGGGTAGTCTGGCCAGCACGAACCGAGCAACGGCTTTCCTTCTTCATTTCGTACTGTCTCTTTGTATAATCATCTCGTATGCATCCGCGCGGCGTCGTGAGCTTGGGCATCCTGGGTAGGCTCGGTGGCGGTTTCTTCTCGTACCTACATTGCCTTCCAGATTCTTTACCAATTGAATTAAACCGAACTTGGTACTTCTTTTTCAGACTTGTAATTTCTTCCATGCGTAACTCATATGCGTAAAGGTATGTTTATGTACAGCTACGTGCAAGCTGCAATTTGTGCACTCGTCAACTCTGTCCGGGGGTATATCGCTCGCTCGCTCGCCTCGCGGCCAGCCGCTTATCTATGCATACGCTCAAGCACCATCTCTTCCTGCGCTGTCTACTCCACGACCTCACTTGATCTTCAGAGCCTGCATGAGATCCTCTTTCCTCGCCTCTCCAACGGCAGCAACAACATCACCCATCGCCTCAACCTCTCTGACTCCAGTCCCATGAGAGAACTTCCACGCCTCGTCCACCTCCAACCGCACCTGAAACGCTGCCCAGTTTTGCCCTTTCAGCTCATTCACATGCTCGCGAACGGCCTTTGCAGGACCAGAATAAACCAGCACGCCCGGATAGCCGGGCTTCGTAATACCAGAGACAGAAGCGTCCGGAGAAAGCGCCAGTTTCCGCTTATTCGTGTTAAGCAAATGGTGCAACCAGACGATGATGGTCAGCTCGCTCCCGCTGCTCTCAGACTCGACCGTCGTCGCAGAAGAAGAAGAGGGCGGTCCGGGCGATTGAGACGAAGCTTCGAGCTCGTGATGCGTCGCCAGCTCGTCGAAGATCATGATCGTCGAGTCGAGAATCTCCTCCCCTGGTTTGAACTCTTCCAGTAGGCGCTGCTTAACCTCGTCGCTAATGTCGGTTCTCGCTACGCTCGCGGAAATTACCACGGGTCGGCCGGTAGTTAGGTAATCGTCTTGGAGGCGGAGTTTGAGGGCTGCGTTGGGGAGGCGAAAAGTCGCTTCGCGGCTGTGGGGGTCCCAGGTGAGTTGGTCGGGGTACATTGCGTGAACCAGGGCGAGCTCGTTTTCTAGACGGTCTTCGGCGTCGGAGGCCATGTTGGCTGAGATTGGAGGTCAAGAGCGTGGGTTTTCCTCCGTCTTGTCTCCGTGAAAGTTACTTTGGTGGTGGTGGCGTCGTTGAGTAAGAGTGGTGTTTTCTTGGTTCACTACCTAGTACGTGCGATTGAATGTGCTTTGGTGGAGTGGCAATTAGTGAAGGCGTGGTGCACGGCTCTTGAAGTATTCATGCCACAGGCACTGGTGATCAAAATGTGACTATATATCGGGGAGACGGAAGACGGTAATGTGCGAGAGCTGATGATGGAAATGTGACATGTCGCGATATGATCCACTCCCGTCTAGACCCTTGAGCCGGAGCCGGAGCGGATTCCTAGGCGAAGTGAAGTTGATACCGTCGATTTCATTGGCCCGTGCTGAATCGCGCGCTGTTACACTTTCGGCATCCAGATGACATCACACTCCGTCACCTCTTCGTTTCACTCTACGCGTGGAGGAGGGTTTGGGACGCGATCTGGGTCGATCATTATCGGATCGTTGACGACATCAATGAGCGATTGGTGCCTAGTCGATAGTAGTATGTATATTCGACGCGTCTCCCCATTTATTCAACCACTTGACACGCGACTATAAACGCATTTACATTTCCAATCGTACACCACATTTCCAAATTGCTACCTAGGTACTGTGAGTTCAGTGGAATTGCGTCCTTCGTTGCACTGATTCGCTGACACATGAGCCAGAGAGACACATCGATCATCCCATCTTCATCAATATCATCTTCCATCAATCAAGTAAGCAAGCACGTGCTCCACCACAATGGCTGCTACTCGCCAATCCACTCCGCCCGCCGCCACTCCAACCAATGGCAACAAGCGCAAGGCCGACGAAGCATCGCCGACCAGTAACAAGAAGAAGCAACAGAAGACCCTTGAAGAAGTGATCCCGGATGCCAGCAAGCGCGAGGAAGTGAAGGCAGCTCTTGCGAATGATGATAGCGGCGACAAGCCTGCAGAGCCTGAAACTAAGCAAGAGTCGGATGAGCCGAATGCGTTTGATCAGGTGCATGCCGACGAGAACGACGAGGGTAAGACAGGTGCAAAAGCGAACGCAGAGGACGCGAACGGAAACACCGAAGAGACCAATGGTCACGCGGAAGAGACCGAACAGAACGGCCCATCAAAGACCGAAGATGCCATCGTGGAAGAGCAGACACGAGAAGAAGCACAGCCATCCAACGTCCTCGAGAAGGGTATCATATACTTCTTCACACGCGGTCGCGTTGGAACGGACAACCCGGATAGCGTGCAGGATCTCCAGCGCAGCTTCATGGTGATGCACCCTCTCCCTGCCGGAGCCAAGATCACCGACGGCACTGTCCAGGAAATGAACAACCTTCGCCTTCTCGCCTTGCCCAAGAAGGTGTGGCCCAAGGGCCCCAACGACAAGTTCATGTCGTTTGTCGAGAAAGCAGGTACGAGCATGGCAGAGCTGAAGGACGACTTCTTCAAGGGATCTGAGTACTCGACCAAGACCACCGGCACCAACCACACTCCCAATGTCTCTCTCGTAGGCGAAGGTGTATATGCATTCACCAACACCGGTGGGGGAAGAGGCGCAGCACACTTGGTTTACATGCTCACCGTCCCCTCCTCTCTGGGAGAGGTGCAGCAAGACATCGGCCTGAAAGAAAAGGGAAGCTTCGTCATCTCCCTGAAGAACCCAGAAGCTCCAGGCCCTGCCAATGCGTCACTTCCGCAGAAACCAGACTGGCCCGGAGAGTTCATCGAAGAGTTCGGTGGTCGCGGTTGGATGCCAGCCGAGCCGAAGCACCTCGACTACGCCAACGCGCAGATTCTGATGATCGGCGAAGACTTTGAGAGATCGGACAATCTCGAAGCCAAGCCCAAGGACGAGAACGATGATTCGAAAGAGGTTCCTGAGGAGGAGCTGAAGAAACTTGAGGGTGAGGAGGAGGAGAGGATCGAGCACATGAAGGGTGAGTTTGCGACTGATCTTTTGTTGATTTGCTGTGAAATTGTGAGCTGACTGAATGCAGGAGACGAGATTATCTTCAACGATCTTGGTATTTCGAAGAAGGAGTATGGCCTTACTACCACGTGGTAATCGCCTGCGATGTAAGATTGTCGGGTTGCGAGAGTCTACTGATTTTGGAATGGAGTTTCCTGGAGATCGGTTTCGAAAAGCCTTTCCATCAGAAAGGAATGTACAACAGTGGCAATCAGATGAGGCAGGCGTTCATGGCACAGTGATAGCGTTACCTATCTGGCGATAGGTCCCAGTTCATACCGTAATTTCCATAGCTGACACAGCATATGATTACACATTGGTCGCTCTTGGTGTTATGTTTTGATATGCTTCTTCTCACGCGTGTCGTCTTACGCAGGCCTGGTAGGTGTTCTCGATTGACCATCGCACGCAACGAGCTTTAAGTCTTCAATGAGCGCGCTATGCATCGGGCCCGATCGATCGGCCGTCCGTGGCTTTTCTTAACGCAGACCATTACAGATCATGATTACTGTGACCAAGCCCAGCGTGCCCAGCAAGAGGAAGAGAGCCAACACCCGGCTCGCCTCGCTCCGCCAGGCGTCGGAAGCGAACCACTCACTCTCCCCTTGCCTCTGACTAGAAACATGCAAACCGTTCAGCCCAAAATAAACCCTCAGACAAATCGCCATCGCGAACCTAGCTTGACACTCAGAAGTGAGACTGAATCGTCATACAAAAGCACCGGCCTCGTTTCGCAGCGAGCAAGAGATTCTCCTGAAACGTCGAGCCGCCAGCTCGCCAGTTCGCAGAGAGATTGCAGGAGCTTGACACGGCGCGTAGCAAGTCGAGCAGCGAGCGAATCACATGGCGCAGAGGCCTTGTGAGCTCTGCGATGGGCTGCGTGTGCCCCTGGTCTCTGCTGGCCGTTCTGCTGGCCTGGCACCGTCTGCTGGCCTGCAGGTCTTAGGCGTGGGCCGGCTTCTGGAACTTGCGGGCGGCAAAGGTGATGTGTGGTGTGCGCCCCACCAAACGGCGTGAAGGGCTGGCCTGGTGGATCCTTGTCCCTGTGCTGTGCTGTGCTTGGAGAAGGGAGGGGGATGTGTTACTACTACTGCTGCTATTGCTACTGTATGTGAAGTTACTTTTGGCACTCGCTCCACTCGTCTCTCTCACATCTTGCTTTGTTCGGTCCTGCTTAGCTGGCTATAGGACTTTGAACTTCTTCCTTCTTCGTGCATACTTCTACACTGCGATCACGGCGATTGCGTGTCATCCGAGCGGCTACTAGGACGAAAGGTGAGTGGATGGAGGCGCAAATGATGGAGGGCTAAGCACAAGTGCGTGCTCGGGAGGCTGCAGTGACACGGGTGTGACTGTGAAGAGCTGGTGCCGCATAGGCCTGGAGGCTTGGATCTCAGGTGGTGAAAGAAGAGGAGCCGAGAGCTGACCGGCTGGGACGCAGAACACCACATCAAAGTCTAAGACGGAGCGATAAACACGGACAAGAAAAAGAAGGAGTACACATACGGGTAGGTCATCATCACACATCAAGACAAAGGGTGCTGTAGGGCTACGAGACCGGCCAAGGCAACGCACGTGGGCTGGCATGGTCGGATTGGGACACTTGCATTCCTCACGGCGTACGGCCTGACGCAACGGGAACGAACATTGGCTGATCAAGTCTGGCCTGACAGATATCCCCGATTTCCACCCTCCATCTTCTACTCCTCCTACATCCATCTTGGCCTCAGTGGACAAACGCCGGCAGACCGCACTTGATCCCTGAATCGCACCTTCCCCTCCGTCGCCTAGTTGCCGAGCAACCTCACCTTGTCTTCCTCACAAACACCCGGTTCGACAAAACCTCCTTGATCGCATCCTTTTCTATACCTCCTGTACTTCGCACACCACATCGCCGACATGGCTTCGTCGCGCGCTCCTCCTGCTGCCGGATCCCGCAAGATCTCCTTCAACGTCAGCGAGCAATATGACATCCAGGATGTTGTTGGCGAGGGCGCATATGGTGTCGTCTGCTCTGCTCTTCACAAGCCTTCCGGGCAAAAGGTTGCCATCAAGAAGATCATCCCGTTCGACCACTCGATGTTTTGGTGCGTTCACTCCTATCCCGTCTCATGATGCTTCTCTCCGGTTTGGCGTCTTGTTTACTACCTCGGTGTTGAGGGACACAGCATCTGAGATTCGCCATTTTCCCATTGATGGGACGAAGTAACATGACATGTGCTAACGATAGCATAGCCTGCGCACTCTCCGCGAGATGAAGCTCCTGCGCTACTTCAACCACGAAAACATCATCTCAATCCTTGACATTCAGAAGCCGCGCAACTACGAGAGCTTTTTCGAGGTCTACCTCATCCAGGAGCTTATGGAGACCGATATGCACCGCGTCATTCGCACACAGGAACTCTCGGACGACCACTGCCAATACTTCATCTACCAGACTCTTCGCGCTCTCAAGGCGATGCACTCGGCCAACGTCCTCCACCGTGATCTCAAGCCTTCCAACTTGCTCCTCAACGCAAACTGCGACTTGAAGGTCTGCGACTTCGGTCTTGCACGCTCCGCCGCCAGCACCGAGGACAACCAGGGCTTCATGACCGAATATGTCGCTACTCGCTGGTACCGCGCCCCTGAGATCATGCTTACATTCAAAGAGTACACCAAGGCCATTGATGTGTGGTCTGTTGGCTGCATCTTGGCCGAGATGCTGAGCGGCAAGCCTCTCTTCCCTGGAAAGGACTACCACCACCAACTCACACTCATTCTCGATGTGCTTGGCACGCCGACCATGGAGGACTACTACGGCATCAAGTCGCGCCGTGCGCGCGAGTACATCCGCAGCTTGCCTTTCAAGAAGAAGATCCCCTGGAAGGCCATGTTCCCCAAGACCTCCGATCTTGCGCTGGACCTACTGGAGAAGCTGCTGTCTTTCAACCCGGTCAAGCGCATTAGTGTTGAGGAGGCGCTCAGACACCCTTACCTGGAGCCTTACCACGACCCCGAGGACGAGCCCGAGGCGGCGCCTATCCCCGAGGAATTCTTCGACTTCGACAAGAACAAGGACAACTTGACCAAGGAGCAATTGAAGCGTAAGTATTCATTCGCCCAGACTTGTTGAACCTTGCTTGCTAACACGTTGCTACAGAGCTCATTTACGAGGAGATCATGCGGTAACGTCCCTTTAGAGATACCCAAAAATACATCAGCATCATCGTCACTACACATCATTTCCTTTCCTTTCTGTCGTCACTCATATAACCAATCTTTGCTTTGTCTATCTGGCATATCAATCGCTGTTTTGTGGCCCTTGTTTTGACCAGGCATAGCGCAACACGTCTACGGTGACTATTACTCATTGGAGGCATCTTGCTAATTTTCAATCTAGCGACTTTACCACTGACTACATATATGTCAAGCCTGAGGCGTACCAAGCTCACTATCGCCGCATCAGCGCCAGCAAGGCTGCGCAAGAGCAGGCGGAAGAGCTAGCCGCTTCTCAGAGACATCAACAGAAAGAAAGGGAAGATGCCATGAAGGAGAGAAAGCAAGCAGAGTATGAACGCCACCAGTACAAGAAGTTGCTGGCACGCCACCCTTCGCCCCCAACTCGACCGCCAGCTTCGCTCGTCTACAACTGGCGCTCCAACTGCAACCCTGATGAGCCCCCACTTGACGAGGACGAATACCAACCACACTACGTCGACCCGTGCCATCCTCAAAACAGACACCCAAAGCAACCTCTCAGTGCGCCTGCCACTATGCTTGTGGCGAGCAAGAACCTTTCGTCGGATTACATCCAGATCGGATATGACCAGGCTTCCAACTCTGCCCCGGACGCCGAGATGGGTTGCTAGGAAGGCGCGGACACAACAGACTACAATAGCATTGACAAACCTCACGTTGGAAAGGCCAAATTGCCGTGGTATGCGACGTGCTGGAGATGGATTTCTTAGTCCCATTGCATCAATTATGGTCTACGTTGGAGGGGGAGTATATGCTTTCTGTTGTGTCCACAGTATGTTTCATCTGCAAATGGCGGATCATGGGTGAGTTTATCGACAGGATGGAAAAGAAGGTCTGTTGCAGAAAGACGGATCGTGTCCAGATCGATGCGTTCAAGCCGACGAAAAACGAGGGTGATATGGTCCTCAAGGAAGTGACGATGAATGAAGCGATGATGGATGGCAGAGTGTAGCATGCTGTCATGCATCGGAGTGGTCTATAGCATGCGTACAAACGCACTCTTGTCGCCAGCTATCTCCCGTCCAGCTCGGGTCCCATCACACTGCATGTGACGGCATAGCCAAGTCAATGAACTGTAATTCATACCACTTCCCAGGACTCCGAGGCTCTATCTCGCCAAGTTGCGATGCCGTGTCGATCCTTCGATCCTGCGTCGCTGTCCCCGCACTCTACCAGCACTTCCACTTCATCAAAACAACGATCGTCGCTCGAAGTCGCTCCACGCGCACTCTAAATCTGCATGCCAGATATCAGAGTGATGTAACCATAGAGCCGCGTCCGACGTGCTTGGCTAGCCAGCTAGCCAGGCACGCCAGATCCGGTACGGCAATGGGTCGGCTATTGGATTGAGAATATTGACGTAAAGACAGACGTAGGTGGACAGATGGGAATTATAAGCGCAGAGGTTCCTGGCCGGCCTTCTCATCTTCACCTCTTGCTGCTCTCCGTTTCTACGTTTTGACACAAAAACACGGAGAGATGCTCGGAATTCCATCTTCAATCCTTGCGCTCAGCAGCACATTGTTCGCCCTGAGCATTGCTCAGACCGGTGCTGGCACTGCTTATAAGGGCGAGGAGTTACTGATACGCGATCCCGGCGTTTACGGACCTGCACTGGAAGTCGTTCACCTGTACTGGGATCAATTTCCTACCGGCATCGCCGTGTCGAAGAATGGCCGCAGGTTCTCCAACTACCCTGGGGCACTTGACCCTAATAACACATACCGCGGGACTGAGCCAAAGTATACCATTGCTGAGCTGCTTCCCAACAACACTGAGCGCGCATTTCCCAGCGTTGAGATGAATTCGCCGGTAAGCCATCTTTCGAAGGGTGATGTTTACTGGTCCGAGGAACTTGCTAACTTTGATTGTAGTATGTTGTGCAACTTTGCCTTTCCTTCGAGATCTCATTGGCAATGATTAACGAGTCAATACGATTTGGTGACGAGACATAAGCTGACTTTAGCTTCTGTAACAGGCCAGGCGGCGCGATCAATTACACAACGTATCCTCCAACCGGAGCCAACTACGACAACTATCTTATCGGCTCGCAATCCATCGTGATCGATTCGTTGGACAGAGCATGGATCCTTGACACTGGTCGTGTAGCGACACCCAACGGCACGCTTGTCGCCTCGTCTTATGGAGGACCCAAACTAGTCGGCGTAAACCTCTCGAACAACACCGTCTTTAAGACCATCCTCTTCCCCCCTACCGTCGCATACCCAGACTCTTACCTCAACGACGTTCGCTTCGACCTGCGCTCCGACCTCTCCGGCACCACCGGCCAAGGCATCGCATACATCACCGATTCCTCCACCGAGGGCCGCAATGGTATTGTAATGGCCGACCTTGGCTCCGGCGAGACTTGGCGCCATCTCGACGGCAACGACGCCGTACACATCGAAAAGCAACACGTACAATACTTGTGGGGCGAAGTCATATACGGCGCTCAGCCTGGCCTGCCATTCACCTACCTGAATTTCGGCTCCGATGGTATCGCACTGGCCGCGGATGGAGAGCGATTGTATTGGAAATCCGTCGCGAACAGATACTTGTACTCGATCCCCACGGAGAGATTGCGCGATCGCAGTTCCACCAGCGAGGTTCTCGCTCAAGGCGCTATCAACAACCACGGGCAGTCTGGAATCTCGGACGGCATGGAGACGGATACAAATGGCTTCATTTATCACGGTATGCATTATTCAGAGCAACGTATTTGCTTATTCGTGTCCTATCTAATGCAATACAGGCAACATGGAGCAGAACGCCATTTCGCTCTTCAACCCGGCGAACGGTACTGTGAATACCTTTGTAAGAGATCCCAGGCTGAACTGGATCGATACGGTAAAGACATCCCGTTTTCAACATGTCTTATCGATCGTGAACGCTAATTTCTGGTATAGTTCTCTGTCGCCGAAGATGGTTACCTCTACTTCACTGTCAACCAGCTTGTATTTTCGGCTTTGAGCTACCCTGGTACTGATCGTCGTGTCAAGCCTTGGGCTCTGATGCGTGTTGCTTTGCCCAACAATGGCTCAAAGCCACTTCTGCTTTAGGACGCCGGTAACACAGAACGGCAACGGAACACGTAAGAGACAAGGGGACAAGTTGTATGATGTTACGAACACAGCTTTAGCATTGATAGCGGGACTGTATTGTGATTGATGTTATGTAATCCTTAGGTGGATACCAGCCCTAACCCTAATCAACCTATCGATTGCTTGGAAATCTGCAAATTGACGACGACGCCGCGCCGACCAACACCAGCTTGTTTGTCCACCAACCCCCGAATATTCGACTCCAGGCGCGTTGAGACAGATCGAGAAATCTGCCTGATGCAGAGCTGCATGTGCAGCGTGGGTCACTTTGGAACCGTATGCCGAGGAAGTAGACAAAGCTCTGCTTCGGTCGAGCTCACACGTACTCGAATTACGTTGATACGGACCTCACGCTTTCGAAGAAGCATAAAACGCCACATTCCGCACTACGCCTTATGGTGCCACTCCAGATGTGTCTATTTGAACACCACCGCAAGAACTATACCTCCAGCGTGTTTCTGGTGAGATTCGTGGGCTGTGGTGTTGCTGGCAGTGACGCTTGATCGCATTTCAACAGCGCCGAGATCGTGCTGCCATAGCCTCTCCCGACCGCATCCATACAGGAACCTATTGTAATGGCGGGGACACCATGATCGAGTTCCCCACTACTAATCCTCAGTACCTCACTGTAAGCTAAACCGCACCTAGTCGATGCACACAGGAGCATAGCCCGACTGGACTCGGATCACTTCCTCATGCTCGGGCATTTCGGCACGACGATCACTCATAATGTTGTCTGGCATCATGTCATCATTCGGAATGTTGCTCGGACTGAGATGCAACGAGTTCTCTGAGAGGCACAACTCGTCCGCCAAGCTGTACCAAGTCGCCAAGTTATGCTAACGAGCGGAGAATATATGGGGTTGGATGGTGGAGGAAACACCACCCCCTCATGTGGTCCCGACATGGCATGCAACGATTCATCCTCGAAGAGTGGTGGCCGGCATCCGAAGGAAGCATGAAACCGTCGTCATTAGTTGTCTGCGTAACCACACGCACATATAAAAAGAAGTGTCAGTCTGCCATTGACTCCGGTCAGAGTACCGCTCCATCACACAGCTCAATCTCGACATCATGAGCGCCATGTCAAGTGTGTCGACCTTCCCAGGTTTCGTACCGGATTGGTCGAACTTGAACGTCCTTCATCGCAATACCATCCCACCCAGAGCCAATTTTTACAACTACGCCTCCGAGGTGGCTGCTCTTTCTTTCAGCAGATCCGAAGCAGAGTATGAGAGTTTGAACGGAGACTGGCAATTTCACTACGCGGAAACTCCGTTCGAAGCTCCAGATTGGGATGATGCCGATCCAACTACATGGGATACCATTGAGGTACCAGGTCACTGGCAACGACAGGGCTATGGACGTCCTCACTACACCAACATCCACTACCCATTCCCGGTTTCTCCCCCTAATGTCTCCTACCAGAACCCAACTGGATCTTACTGGCGTCAGTTCGAGATACCCGAGAAGTGGGACTCTCAAAATATTCGCGTACGCTTCGAAGGCGTGGACAGTGCTTTCCACGTCTACGTTAATGGCGAGGAAGTCGGCTATTCGCAAGGCGCCCGCAACCCCAGCGAATTTGACATCACAAAATTTCTCACCTCCGGCGACAACAACACGCTTGCTACTCGTGTCTACCAATGGTCCGACGGATCTTATCTAGAAGATCAGGACCAATGGTGGGCATCTGGTATGTTCCGCGATGTCTATCTCATACCGTTTGCCGATTCATCGATCCAAGACTACCAGATTATCCCCCATGTCGCGGACGACTTCAAGTCTGGTTTCTTCAGCTTCAACATTGCTACAGGAACCGGCAACGGAACTGTCAGCGCGAAACTAATCGCCCCAAACGGAGCTGAGTTGGAGAAGTACGAGGGACCATCTTCTGGAAACATTACCATGCAGGTGTCTGGTGACGATTTCCATCTGTGGTCCGCCGAGACTCCCACCCTGTACACTGTGGTACTCAACTCTGGCGAGCAGTACATCAGTCAGAAAGTTGGGTTCCACCGTGTTGAGCTCAGCGGTCCGAACATGTTGGTGAATGGCGAGCCGATCATCATCTACGGTGTGAACAGACACGAACATAATGCCGACTCTGGCAGGACTGTGCCTTATGAGGCTATGCGTGCCGATATGATCAGGATGAAGCAGAGCAACATCAACACCATTCGTACTGCTCACCAGCCTCACCATCCTGACTTCTACGACCTTGCCGACGAGCTTGGCTTCTACCTCATTGCCGAAGCTGACTTGGAGTGCCACGGTTTCAACGACATCAACGATACCATTTATGGCGCTTCACAATGGACTTCTAACAACACGTAAGCGGTTCATGAGCGACTCTACACACCATTGCATAGAAAATTACTAACATCATGACTTTGCTCAACCAGGGAATGGAAGGACGCCTACATCGATAGAGCGGAGCAGCTTGTTGACAGGTTGAGAAACCACGTCTCCATCATCATCTGGTCTCTCGGCAACGAGTGTTACTATGGAAACAATCATGTTGAGATGTACGACTGGATCCACGCAACTGATCCGACCCGCCTCGTACACTACGAGCCTGATCAGAATGCTACGTCTACCGATATGTACTCCCACATGTACCCTTCCCTCGAAGACATGGACGTGCAGGTTGCCAACCACACCGACAAATTCTACATTCTCTGCGAATATGGCCATGCGATGGGCAATGGGCCTGGCGGTCTACTTGAGTACGTTGATAAATTCAGGACCGAGCCATTGATGCAGGGTGGCCTGATCTGGGAGTGGAACAACCACGGCCTCAAGACCGAAGACAATGGTACTGAGTATTACGGCTACGGCGGCGATTTTGGAGACTACCCCAACGATGCCGACTTCATCATGGACGGTCTCACTCTGTCCGATCACACCCCCATGCCCTCGCTCTACGAATACGCCAAGATTATTCAGCCTGTCGAGGTCACACTCTCCAACGACTCCACCCAGATGCACGTCAGGAACTGGTACGACTTTTTGGACCTATCCCACCTACAAGCATCTTGGCATGTAGTCCAAGATGGCAATGGTAACCGCAGCTCACCCGCCGCTCTTAACGTCACTGTTGCTGCTGGAGACACTGCTACCATCCCCATCCCGGTCGATCGCAGCTCACTCACCACTGAAGCGTGGTTGACTGTAGAGTTTGCACTGAAAGAGGACCACGCTTGGGCTCCTGCTGGCCACGTCGTTGCATTTGACCAACTCTACCTCGAAGGCCCAATGGCTGGTCAGTCCAACAACACTCTGCAAGCACGCTCCACGTTCCCCTTGAGCGGTCGCCAATCAGCTGTCAACATGACGCAGACCGGTACAAGCCTCACAGTCCACAGTGGCGAGTCGACATTCGGATTTGACCTCGTTCGTGGCAACGTTACTTGGAGCTCGAACGGTGTAGACATGTTCAACCGCGGCCCAGAACTCTACTTCTACAGAGCCATGACCCAGAACGACAACGGACAGTCCGGCGATGCTTCCTACTGGAACGACGCTTGGGTTCACTCCATGCGCACCCAAGTCCGTGACGTCTTCTGGGAGGATACCGGTGATGCGCTTGAAGTCCGCTACACCGTTCGTGTCGCTCCTCAAGTTCTTGAATGGGGAGCAGAAGCCGACATCACCTACACAATCCCCCACGACAAGAGCGCCCTCACCATCCACGCCCAGGGAGACTTTGTCGGCAACAACACGCCCGAAGTGCTTCCCCGAATCGGCCTCCTGACACACCTAAACCAAGATTTCGACGACGTCGCATGGTTTGGCCGCGGACCAGGCGAGAATTACCCTGATAGCAAGACCTCGCAGCGCTTCGGAGAGTACTCGTCCGTTGTAGCAGACCTTTTTACCCGCTACGACTACCCGCAAGAAGCCGGCAACCGCGGCGAGCTACGCTGGCTGCAGATCGGTAACCCGAACGCTGACCTCATGCTCGACGCCCGCATGGATGGTGAGCCGTTCAGCTTCACCGCTAAGCGCTACTCGGACTACGATTTGAACGACGCTCAACACCCGCATGATTTGAAGCCGTTGAACATGACGATCCTGAACTTGGACGCGAAGAATCATGGGCTCGGCTCTGCGACTGTTGGGCCTAGGCCTTTCGAGCCGTACAAGTGCTACTCTGGACCATTTGATTTCACGTTCCATCTGCGTCTTGTGTAGATGGTTGGTGGGATGGTTACGAGCTTGACACAGTGAGGAGAACAAGGAGGTGGGAGTGGAATGTCGACGTGACGGCTTATGAGTGTATGTAAATGAATAATGGCCACAGTCTACCGCAAACGGTTTTGCCAATGTAACCTTCCGCCTTGACACCCGCAACGAGTATAAAAGAATACCCTTGCATCATTGCTCCAGAGCGAACACGCAATCCATCTAATCACCTACTCCAACCAGCTCAGATCTTCCCTCAACTCCCTAGTAACCTCATCCATATCCAGGCGCAAGTACTTCTCGATGAGCCTCGGGATTTCAGTATTGTCGTGATTACCCGCGAGATCTTTCCGCAGCTCATCGCCCATCTTACCATGAGCGTAAGCATACAATACCACATCAACAGCCGTATGTCCGTCAGTGGAGAAGTGCATGCCAGTCTCTTCGTTCATCAGATTGACCAAATCGAGCGCGAAGTCTTCCGAATCAGCGAGCGACGCTGCGGTGGTAGCGTTGACAATACCACCGAGACCGTAGCTTTCCAATTGCTGGGCGAAAAAGCCAGCTTTTTCGTCTCCTTCGTAAGCGTCGATTTGCGCCTGGATGAATTCGGCAGAGTGGGAAGCAGCAGAGAGGGGCCGTGGATCCCAGCCTGCGGGCAGAGTAAGCCCACCGCACTCGTGATCGGCGACGGATATCATGGCGGTGTCTGGATGTTGGTCTATCCACTCTTTTACGTATTGGATGAGGTGATCGTATTCGAGCACGTCATGTAGATGAGCGACAGGGTCGTTGGCATGCAGAGCGTGGTCGATGCGGGAGGCCTCGATCATGATGAAGTAGCCGGGCGTGCTTCTGCATTTCCGGCCCTTACATGCCGTGGCTTTGCTCAGGGTGTTGAGAGCGACTTCGGTCATTTCTGTGAGTGAAGGTTCGCGTATCTCTTCGGGCTGTTGCTGACGGTCGATCTCGTATGCGAGTTGAGTGTTGTTGTTGTAGAGTCCAAGAATTGGAAGCCTGACATCACCTTGGCCGCGCTCGAGAGTGTCGAATCCGGCGCGGTCTTCAGTAACGTGGTATTCAAGCGACTCAGCATGGCTGAGAAGATTGACGTCGTCTTCACGGCAGGAATCCGCATCGTCTTGTGGCCGGAAGTAGCAGGCGCCTCCGCCCATGAGAAAATCGACGTTCTGTTTAAGGGGGTGGCTGTAGCCAACTTGCTGCGCTGCAATGATTGAATACCCGTCTCGGTCCAGGGTGTGAGCAGAGAAAGCGGCAGGCGTTGCATGATTGATCACACTAGTTACCACAAGGCCTGTCTTCATTCCAGCTATTTTGGCAGCCTCAAGCACGGTTCCTACAGGTTCCTCATCGGCGTTGACGCCAATCATGTAATTGTTGGTCTTGAAACCACTCGCAAGTGCGGTTCCGGCAGCGGCAGAATCTGTAACCATGTCGTCGGCAGAGTGGGTTCTAACGTTGCCCACAGGAAGCTGATCGATGAAAATTGGATCGAACAAAGGTTGTTCAGGTGTAGCTTCGCCGTTCATAAGAGCTTCGTAAGCCCGTGCAACTGTAATAGAAGCTGGAGAAAGGCCATCCGGAATGATGTAGATGAAGTTTCTCGGAGTGATGGTGCACAAGGCTACTTGAGCGAAGGTCGAAGTCAGATAGAAAGAGCGCATTTTCTAAGCGAGCAGGAGTGTTGAAGACGTGGAGTTGCAACTGGAGTGGACAGTGGTCAATAATTTTATATGCGGTCTTCTGTGACATTCGGCCGTCATCGGCCATCTCCTCCAGTACTGCACTCAGTTCCGGCCTTGAAAAACAAGGGTGGTCTGCCACATGTTAGACAAGTCGATAGTCCAGCCCAGACGCCCAGCACAATATCGACTCTAAACCGCAGGGATTGCATGACTCTCTTGATCTCGTGGTAACGAGTCTTCTCCAAGAGTGGGGTTACTGCCCTGCAAAGATATGAGTCCTCTTTGTTGTTAGCATGATAATGTTTATCCCAGCTGGCATCGCCCAGTAGATGAGATATACGGCCTTCCGAATCCGAGTAAGTGGAAGAACGGTCCCGCTGCTTGCAGATAAGAATCCCTGAGGTTACAGATGACAAGACCTTGGCTGCTTGCTTCTCGAGTCTCGGCCTCCGCCTTATCCGCCGTAATACTCCATTGGACGGCTTCACGAATGTTGTCGAGCGGGGTCATAAAGCAGCTTTTAAAACGGCGAAACTCGCTTTGCAATTTTCGCCGGCTGCACGGTTAGCAATCCTGGCATGGCGCGTTAGGTACTAGCATAACAAGTGGCAGTCAAATGCCAGGAGGCCGAATATTTAGCGATAGGTGTCAAGCCCAAATGGAATATGCAGATGCTCACGCAATACGCCGCTAGCCAGTATCATGGCGATGTGCAACGCTAAGCCAGTATCCGTCAGTCAGTCGAACTCAGTACACGAGTCCGCTGATCCAGTCTGCACACTTCTTCGCGACCACCTGATTCCCAAGCTCACTCAGGCAGAAGGCGTGTCCAATGCCGTGGCCATCGATCTCCATGATCGGCTTGCGCTCATCCCCATTTCTGCCTTCAGTCCTTGCGCGATTGGCGATGATCCTATCGCGTGTATCTTGTGCAATCCAGTGATCCTTGGAGCCCCAGTAGAAATGAAGTTGGGTGTGCGACTTGTCTGCGGGATTCTCTGGCTGCTGAGATCGGGTGGGTTCTGCTATTTTACCAGCAGCCTTCTCTAGAGTCGCACTGGAAGCGTTTTCAGAACCAGAAACACCCCAGAACTCATCAGACCATTGGTCGTGAGTCAGTTGTGCAAGCTCATCTTTCGCCATGTGCAACGCTTGATGCACGCCATGCTTGCTGTGCAGGAATTGAGCCGTGATCTCGGCACCGGCAAGAGGCATACTAGTGACGAGACCGACAAGCCGCGCTAGGACAGCAATGGGTGCGAAGTAGAATAAGATCCTCGCGATGGTGTGCACGAGGAAGGCAAAGGCTGGTATTTTGGTCAAAGGCTGTGTGCATTGTGATATTAGTAGAAATCATCGCGGAGTGTAAAGGCTGCTTGCAAACATACACCAACTTGACGTCCAGTTGGGCTCAGGGCAAGCTCATATATGGTTGGAAACAAGCAGATACCGGCTGATAGTCTCATGTTTGTTGGGCCTTGTTTTGCGAGGGTCTGCCACTTGTTTACAGTTTGCAGCACCATATAAGCTCCTATTGAGTGGCCGATGAGCACGACCGGAAGGTCGCCCTCGATGCTGTCTCTGACACGGAGGCGGTCAACAGTACGTTCAACACGGCTGTAGACATCCTCCACTTGGTCATCCAAAGACAGAGGGAGCTTGTGGGCCTTGCTCAGAGTTTGCCTGGATACTGGGTTGATATCGAATCCGGCCAAGCTTGCACCGTAGATGTAGTAGCCAATATTTTGCTCCGACTCCCGAGTGGTGAGCTGTCTTCTGATGATATCCAGAAATTGGTGGTAGTATTCGACGAGCCCAGGGTTGCCGGGAACAAAGAAGATCAAGACGCGTTCGTGTGCCGCGTCAGGTGATGGGGGAGCAATGGCATACTCGACCTCGTCAAAACAGACCATTGCAGATGAAGAGTGCGTTAGATGCGCTTGGTGGAGAGTGTTAGTTGTGTCATGAATTGTACACTGGAAGCGGGTAAAGAAAGCAAAGCGAACAACCAATTGATGGTTACGTCTCCTTGTCGTGAGCTAGATGACGAGCGTAGTATTTGGGTACGACAGGACATACGAAGCCTTGGATGCCTTAAATACTGTACTGAAGAAGCACCATCAACAGTGAATAAACAGTAACACACGAATAGATTTACGTTTTGTGGTCGTCTATTTAAGATTATTGGCAGCGCGAGTGTCTCATGTCTGGTACAGCAGTCTTTCGGCAGTCACGTCACGTCACCAGCGATCGGAGCGTCGGAAGCCCAGAGAAGGCCAGACAACAAGCCGCCGTGGCCGCCTGCCTGACCCCCGATCCCCTCCCTCAGCAGAGACTTCACCGCCCT
>Ga0265798_10000145_pt1 | contig 134492 bp, 123 predicted proteins | sample P3T30metagenome_FD_192430 | JGI IMG/M metagenome (GOLD analysis project Ga0265798, IMG submission 192430) | Plant litter microbial communities from East Loma Ridge, Irvine, California - P3 T30 | ecosystem: Environmental > Terrestrial > Plant litter > Unclassified | place: USA: California...
GATGATTTCTTTAATAACGTTAGGAATCATACCTTTTAATTCTTTTGATTAAACAATGGGTTGTTGTTGTGTTGTTGTTGTGTAGTTGCTTAGCACCCAATGAAAAACCAAAACTTTTTAATGCAATGTGTAAAAACAAAAAGAGGCGCGCAGGCACCTCTTTTCATCTTGATTATTTTCTGATGTTTAGTTCTCTGATAATCTCACGATATCTGTTGATATCTTTCTTTTTCAGGTAGTCAAGAAGGCTTCTTCTTTTACCTACCAGCTTAACAAGAGAACGCTCTGTATTAAAATCATGACGATTTTTTTTAAGGTGGCCTGTTAAGTGGTTAATCCTGAATGTAAACAATGCAATCTGACCTTCTGATGAACCTGTGTTGGTTGCTGATGCGCCATGTTTTGCAAAAATCTCTGCTTTAACTTCTTTAGTTAAGTACATGCTAATATTATTTAAATGATTATTATGTAGTTCAGGGAAATCCTGAATGTGGCGCAAAGGTAAACAATATTTTTATTCAAGCAACTAATTATTTTACAAGATATAATGTACGTTGCCTAATTATATAAACCTGATTACTGCCGCATTACAAATGATGGCGGGACTGCATTTGCACCTGACGCCCAATTTTTATTAGGGTATTTATCCATTACAAACTCAAGTTTGCCTCCCCGCATTAGCTCTTCGTGGCTAAACCATGATCTATTTAATGGGGTGCCATTCAGGCTGGCCGACTGTATATATTTATTATCAGGGTCATAATTGTGGCAAATAACTTCGAATGTTTTACCATTACCTAATGCTATGGTTGCCCTGCTAAAAAAAGGACTTCCTATAGTATACATTGGCAAACCTGGAGTTATGGGGTAGAACCCCAGATGAGAAAATACTACAAATGATGTTAAGCCACCGCCATCTTCATCACCCGGAATGCCCATTAAATCGTTCCTGAACCATTGCTTTATAAGGCTACGCACCCGTTTTTGGGTTCGCCACGGCTGGCCGGCATAATTATACAGGTAAGGTATGTGCATACTTGGTTCGTTGCCCATAGAAAACTGGCCTACATTACCAGTATGGTCGCCAAACTGATGGTAAAAATCAGGGCGCCCTTTTCCTAATGGAGTATTAAACATATCTTCGAGCCCGTTTACAAAAGCATTATCGCCTCCTATTATCTTTACTAAATCTGCCACATTGTGTATAACATCCCATCTGTACACATAGCCATTATTTTCATCATAGGCTTCGCGGGCACCAATTCCGCTTGAATATCTGTAATCAAAAGGTTCTACGAACTTTCCACTTGCATCTTTAGGATGAAAAAATTTCGTGTCCGGGTTAAATACCTCGTGGTAGTTAAGGCTTCTGTCTAAAAAGTATTTTTCATCGTCTTTTTTACCAAGAAAACCCGCAATTTTGCCCAGGCACCATTCATCATATACAGTTCCGAGTGTTACTGCTACGGGTTGGCGCTTCTCCCATGAATGTACCTCAGGTACCGGATCGGGTGCTCCGGCAGGTAAAGCCGGGAAGTAGCCATTCTCCTTATAGAATACATCTAATGTGCCTGCCTTTTTACCGGACCATGGCGCTAATGTTTTCTCTGTAATTCCGGCTTTGCAATATTGATAAGCATTCTCAAGGTTAAAAGACCGTAAGCCCTTAGCATAAGCATCGGCTACAATGGCTACACCGTGATTTGAGTTCATGCGGCGGCTGTCGCCTGTAACCTCAGGGAAGGTGGGCATCCAATGATTTTCCATTTGCTCTGCCATGCGCAAGTAAGAGTTAATCATGTGGCTTTCTTTTTCTGGTTCTATAATTATCCTTAAAGGATGTGTAGCCCTAAAGGTATCCCAAATCCAGTCATCCGTATAAAAAGGGAGGCCGCCATCATTATGAACTTTACCGTCAAAGGCACTAAAATATTTCCCATCTTCACTAATACTTATCATGCGCTCGTATGTGCGATAAAGCGAAGTGTAAAAAACAATCTTATCATTGTTATTTGTCCCTTCGACTTTTATTTTACCAAGTGTAGCATTCCATATATCCTTACCTTTTTGAGCTACGGCTGCCAGGTTATAATCCTTAATTTCCCATTTAAGATTTGACTGGGCCTGTGCAACACTTATAAATGATATCCCGTACCTTATATTAAGCTGTTTTGTCTTGGCAGGATAGGTAAACACTACACAGGCGTCCTTGCCCTGAGCAGATTTATTACCGGTATTAATTTTCCCATTTGATAAAACGCCCGACTCAATAGGCGGCACATCAGTTTCCATGTACACATACACCTTTGTATTGTTGTCAAGATTTTGATATCCGCTAATAGCATTACCTTTAGATGTAATTTGCCCGTTGTTACTGTTTACTATAATATATGCTGGGGCATCAGCTTTTAAAAACTGGATATTGTAAATGGCCGACTGGTGTGAAGGTGCATACTTAACCGCAATATTGTAATCGTCCAGTTGAGATTCGTAGTAATAGGGTTTAATTACTTCGTTGTCATAGCCATAATTTATCACCGGCTTTATATCTTGTTTGTTTCCCTGAAACGGACTAAGATTAAAAGCAGAAGATCCCCTGTGACTTGTAACGATTACCGGTAGGCCTTTAATTTCGTTACCGGTATGGTTTTCCCTTTCCGGGTATACACGCAACATACTATTAGGTAAGTGTATGGTAGGGTAGGTGGGAACCAACATATGGCTTATGTTGCCAATGTAAGGATTTACAAAATCTACCGGAGTTGGGTTATTAGGGATTTGCTGCGAAAAAGCATTTTGCAGTCCGAAGGCTGTAAGAGCAATAAGGATAAGTAATTTTTTCATGCTAAAAAGTAATATAGCAAAGCTAACTAAATCGTTTTAGCAAAAAAAGACAGTTGAAATTTTTTTGACATAAATAATTAAGCTGCATACTATGGGGTATGCAGCTTAATTTTTAGGAGTATAATTTTGCAACTTCGCTGTTTACAAATTCAAGGAAGCGTTCATCCAAATCGGTAAAAGCATCGATGATGTCAGAGTCGATATCAATTTGCCCTATGTTTTCACCATTTACAAAGAGAGGCACTACAATTTCAGATTTTACACTTATGCTGCATGCAATATAATTGTCCTGTGCCTGCACATCGGGCACTACAAAGTTTTTGCCAGATACGGCTACCTGTCCGCATATCCCACGGCCAAACGGTATTACTGTGTGATCTGTCTCCTCACCTACATACGGGCCAAGCACAAGCTCTTCTTTATCGCCATTGCGAAAGTAGAAGCCTACCCAGTCATAATAGTCTATATTTTCTTCCAGCAAATGGCACAGCTGCAGCAGTCTTTCCTCCCTCAGGGTATTATCATGTTGCAGTATATCAATTACTTTTGGCTTTAATTCTTCGAATGTCATAATGTTAAATGATAATTTACGCAAAAGTATTTATTAAACCTGTTTCAATTTCTATATTTTTGTTAAAAATATTTCTGTGTATGAGCATCTTTAAAAAGAATAAGGCGTTCTTTATATTCCTTGCAAAGTTTGCGCTCAGCTATCTTTTGCTTTCAGGAATTTACTGGCTGTACCTTAGTCAGTACGATGCTGCTAAATTTGAACCTGATGGCATGACACGAATTGTTGCAGAGCAAAGCCGGGATATAGGGCAGTGGTTAGGTGAAGATGTAAATATATTGCCACATACTAAGGAAGCATCTTACAAAGTTTTTGTAAATAATAAATTTGTTGCGCGGGTAGTTGAGGGATGCAATGCTGTAAGTGTTATAATACTTTTTACAGCGTTTATTATAGCTTTTTCCACCACTTTTAAAAGGACATCTCTATATATTATAGCAGGAATACTTGTAATACATGTGCTTAACGTAATACGGGTTGGGATGTTAAGCCTTGGCTTCTACTATTACTATGACTATAGAGAACTTTTGCATGACATTCTTTTTCCGGTTTTTATCTATGGAGTAGTGTTTGTATTATGGGTACTATGGGTAACTAAATTTTCTGGCAATGCGGCAAAAGTTCAAAATTAGTCCGGCACGGGTAATCGGCATTTTAGGTCTAATGATGCTTTTACTTATGGTGCGTATACTGCAAAAGCATTTATTTTACGACCCCTTATTGCCCTTTTTTAAATCTTCGAAAACAGATTTACCGGTTTATGATACAGCAAGACTCTTTCTTGGTCTCGCCTTTAGATATGTGCTTAACAGTGCAATTTCATTAGGTATACTGTGGTTGGCGTTTAAAGACAGACAGGTTGTAAAGTTATCGGGTATATTAATGCTTGTTTTTTTTGTGTTGCTTGCCTTTGCGTTACTTATAGTTTTACAGGGCAATCAGCCAAGTCTGCTGACAATTTTTTACATAAGACGATTTTTAATTCAGCCTCTTTTTCTAATTCTTTTCCTTCCTGCCTTTTATTATCAAAAACACATGCGGTAATTTAACTTGTATAACCGGCGTTAAATGCTTAATTTTGTGCTACATGAAGCTGGCTAGATACATAAGTATTATTTTAACCTCCCTTATATTGTTCTCAAATATAGGGCTGGTGCTTAATGTGCATTTTTGTCACGGTGCTGTTTCGGGTGTTTCTATAGCTTACAAAGCCACAGAAAAGAAGGTAATCGAAGAGCCTAAATTATGTTGCAGTGCGGTTACCGAAGCTGTAGAAAAATGCTGTAAAGACCAGACCGTTAAGTTACAGGATAAGACAGATCAGGTAATTGTTAAATCTCTCATGCTTGATTTGGCTGCCTTTTATCCTGTACCCGACTGGAAAGCATCACAGACTCCCAACTATGAAGCAACGATTGCATTAAAAGATAACCCTTCTTTTTATTGCGACTCGCATGCGCCGCCTCTCTTTAAATTATATTGTCAATACATTTTTTACGCCTGATTTTAATGTAGATAAGCTTGTTCAAATTGTTTGAACCAGATAATTATTCACATTAATATCTTATTATGCATAAACTATTTTTAATAGGTTTTCTGCTTTGCGCATCGTTTATACAAGCACAGGAATCCTTAAGCGGCAAGGTGCTCGATGAGCAAAACCAACCGCTCCCGGGGGCATCCATATATTGGAAAGGCACCTCTGTAAACACCGTATCAGGTAATGATGGTACGTTTACTATACCCTATAATAGTGACAATACACATCTTATAGTTAGTTACATTGGCTACATTACAGATACTATTGTAATTCAGTCACCCCAGACTATCTCGCATAAAATGATCATTGAAAAAAACAATGAATTAAGCGAAGTAGTGGTAGATAAAACCCGCAAGAGCCTGGAGCGTTCACAGCTTAAAACTGCTAATGTGACTACCATGGGCAGTAAAGAATTGCTGAAAGCTGCATGTTGCAACATTGCCGAAAGTTTTGAAACAAACCCGTCTATAGACGTTAATTTTACAGATGCGCTAACAGGAACCAAGCAAATTAAAATGCTGGGTCTTACAAGCCCTTACCTGCTTATTGCCGAAGAAAATATACCGTCTATTCGCGGGGCATCTCAGGCTTACGGATTATCCTTCGTACCCGGCACCTGGGTAGAAAGCATCCAGATAACCAAGGGTGCAGGATCTGTGGTAAACGGTTACGAAAGCATATCAGGACAAATAAATTATGAGCTGCTAAAGCCGGTTAATGATCTTCCGTTTTTCCTGAATGCCTATGGCGATACAGGAAGTCGTTTTGAACTAAACACTCATTTTAATAAAAAAGTTTCAGATAAGTGGAGTTCATCTTTGTTCCTGCATGGCAACGCCCGTGTCTCTAAAAATGACATGAACGATGATGGCTTTCTCGACAATCCTGTGGGTAAGCAGTTTAACATTATGAACCGCTGGCAGTACACGGATGCCGAAAAAGGCTGGGTTTCCTTCCTTAACTTTCGTTACATGCGTGACGAGAAACAGGGAGGCCAGGTAGATTTTGACCCTGACACCGATAAATTTACAACCAATAATTGGGGTTCTGAGATCAATACTGATAAGGCAGATGTATCGGCAAAGCTGGGATATGTCTTTCCTGATATGCCCTACCAGAGTATAGGCCTTCAAACTGCTTTTAATTGGCATAAGCAGGATTCTTATTTTGGATTCAACCAATATAACATCGAACAAAAGAGTCTTTATTCTAATCTGATATTTAACTCGATTATAACTAACACGCTCAACAAGTTTGCTACAGGTGTCAATTTTACTTATGATGATTATAATGAATACGTATTTGTAAATCAGTTTAACGGTTTTAACGGTAATAAGTACGATAGGATAGATAACTCTGCCGGAGCTTTCTTTGAGTACACCTATGATAATGCTGCTAACTTTAGCGCAGTGCTTGGTGGCCGTGTTGATGTACATAACCGCTTAGGTACTTTTTTTACACCCAGGATGCACCTACGTTATAATCCTTGGAAATCAGCAACGATACGTGCTTCTGCGGGGAGGGGTAAGAGAGCAGCAAATATATTTGCAGAGAATCAGGCACTGTTTGGCAGTTCGCGCATGTTGCAGCCAGTAACAAATGGGGGAAGCGGAAAGATATACGGACTTGATCCCGAGATTGCGTGGAACTATGGTGTGAGCTTCGTTCAAAACGTTCCTTTATTTGGAAAGAATGCCGAATTTGTAGTTGACTTTTATCGTACCGATTTTTCTAAACAGGTAGTGGTAGATCTATATGCTTCTCCTCAGCAGGCACTGTTTTATAACCTTCATGGAAAATCGTACGCCAACAGCTTACAACTGGAGTTTAATTTAGAGATTACCCATCATATTAATGTTCGTACTGCTTATAAATATTATGATATAAAAACCGATTTTGCTTCGACAGGAAATCAGGAACGTCCGTTACAGGCAAAAAACCGATTTTTCGCGAACTTCGCGTACGAATCGCATGTGCATGAGGGAGGGGGGCAGTGGAAATTTGACACTACATATAATCTTATGGGAAAACAGCGTCTTCCTTATACAGGCAGCAACCCAGCGGAATATCAAATGGGAGATTACTCACCGTCTTTTTCGTTATTTAATGCGCAGGTAACACGTAGTTTTAGTAGCGTTTTCGAGATGTATGCAGGGGGCGAAAACATAGGGAATTATCAGCAAAAGAAAGCTATCTTAGGTGCCGATGATCCCTTTGGCGCGTATTTTGACAGTTCAATAGTATATGCTCCTATATTTGGGCAAATGTATTATGTTGGACTACGGTTTAAAATTAAATAACAGCAATACATAAATTAAAACTTATAAAAATGAACAAATTAATGATTATGCTATTAATAGCATTTGTAGGCTTAACTGCTCAGGCACAGGAGAAAAAAAGTAAGAACGCAAAATACGATGTTGAGGTAAACGGAAATTGCGACCAGTGCAAAAAACGTATAGAAAAAGCGGCATACGGAGTAAAAGGAGTAAAAAGTGCCGTATGGAGTGAAGAAACTAAAAATCTGCATCTCATTGTTGATGAGTCCAAATGCAGTGTTGACGATGTGCATGCAGCCGTTGCAAAGGCAGGCCATGATACCGGAAAGCTAAAGGCCGATGACAAAGATTATGATAATTTGCATTCTTGCTGTCAGTATTCAAGAAGTTAAATTAAAAGCGCTAAGAAAACTTAGCGCTTTTTTTAATAAAAATCGGTACGTATCTATTTTCGTATACGTAATTTGATATAACTTTGCATTGCAGATTTAAAATATGAGCAACCTTAAAAAAATAGTGATCAATAATAAAGGCATAGTTGCCTTTGTGCTGATGTTTATTTTTTTAGCTACTGGATTTGCAAAAAGTGTTATTCCTACTGTGCCTTCATTTAGCAAAAAGGAAATACTTCGTCACCATACCTTTAAAAATGTTCTGAGGGCAGGCAGTGCATCATCAGCTTCGGTAAATTTTTTCGATCCGCTTAAAGACTCTGACAATGATGATCTTGAATTTGCCCTGTTTGGAAATGAACCAAATACCTATTATTTAGAATTCACATCTAAATCACAAACTGTTACTCTTAGCGATGTTCAGCATCCGGTGTACATTCAACAGCTTTACGACTTGTACTGTAACTGGAAATTCCACCTTTCTTAATATCTTTCGATTACATAATCAATGTAAGGATTCGTCATGTTATTACAGACGACCATCTTTAGTGATTACTACTTGCCGGTAACATTAATAGCCCACAGGTTTACAAACATAATAGCCCTGCACTAACGCGCAAAAATAACGATAAGTTGTTAATTGCCCGGAATACCGGAAATGCATTCTGCCTATTTGTTCACCGGTATTCCATTTTTTCTTGTTGTTAATGCATTTAAGCCTATTTAGCTTCTCAATACAGACGGATATAAAATAGAAAGTAAAAGTGCTGTGGTAGCACAGTACCAGGTGTTTTTTAATTAGTTGGTTACAAAAAGCCTCCTGAGCAGAGGAGGCTTTTTAATCTGATTTTGAGTAATAATACATGCAGTGGCAACACTGTACTGGTGTTTTTTAATTAGTTGGTTTGAAGGGCCCCTTGAGCAGAAGGGGCCTTTCTGTTTTTTGTACAAAATGCTCCCGTAAAATTCTTAGTTTACATTTATAACCTTAGTTTCAGATAACAACTTTCCATCTGCACTAAAACCTTCTATTAAAAGTTTAATACTCTTCTGTCCTGTTTTAGGAATTTCAAACTTGAACCTGCCATTTTCATCGGTCATTATAACAGGCTCCCAATCTATTACACCAAAATTAGCAAATCCTTCATTGTCTGTTGCAGTATAGAGGATATTTTCAAACGGTACCATTCTTTTGTATCCATTCTTAACAAGAATCTCGGGAACGTTATCTTTGGTTTTCGGTTTGTAATTTCTATTAATATATATTTTTATTACCCCCATAAAATTGCGTACCGAAGGTACAATAGCATGCGGATTCATATAAATTTCATCTATCTCATACATGGAGATAGACCTCAATATACTGTGGTCCATGACCTGCATATTATCCAGATAAATTATGGGCGTAGGCGGTGCGGCGTTTAGACTGGTGGTACTTCTCGTAGAATAAATTGTAACGTCGACAGAATTGTCGTTAACCACGAAGCTGCTATTTAGTTTAATGAAATTGAGAACGGTGCTATAACTGTTTATTTCTTTTTGTGTTATTTTATAGCCTCTAAGGTTACCATTGCCACTTACAGTTGCATATTTCATCTTTTTTCCCTCTATTGTTACCTCTTCAAGTTCAATGCTTTCTTTATACACATCTGGTGCCTTTATATTACTTGCGGTTTCTGAAGCCGCAGTAAAACAGCGGGGTGCCGGGGTGTATCTCTTGTTAAATTTCTTATTGTTATTTAAAAGTTGAGGAGCTAAAGTAAATCCCTTAGGCTTCTGTTCCTTATTCAAAACGGTAAAATTTACATAGGTAGAGTCAGGGATAAGGATGTTATCAAAAATAAATTCACCATTATCTTTAACGGTTACAGTTTCATCAATTGCAGAAGTGATAGAGCTTAGCCTCACTTTAGAAAATTGGTTAGGCCCTAATTGCTTAGGGACAATTCCCTTAAGCGTTAGTCCCATATCAAACGGGAAATTACTTTTTGGTACATTAGTGCGTATGTTATGCCATGTGTATTTGCTGTTTTGAGATAATAAAAACAGGTCGAGCTCGTAACTTTTGCCTTTAGTAAGTGTTGAAAAATAGTGTTTACCCGTAGCCTTTTTTTGAGTTTCAATATAAGGCAGTAGCAGCAATGATCCAAAAATATCATTTGCCTCATCATAACTCCGTGTGTTTTCTGGCAATACAGAGATACTAACATTCATATTGCCGTAATTTATTTTTCCCTCATATTCCAATTTTTCGGCAGTCTGTGTCGTAAGATTAATTTCAGAATTCAGCGTCGTTGCTGGATATTTATAGATAAGACGTTCGGCAAGCTGGTTTAAATCACTGTCTAATATTCGTAAAGTATTTAACCCATCTTGTAAATCAGTATTTTCAATTGCCACTTTAGTTACCAGGCTACTATTAAAATTCACCTCGTAAACGGTTGCATCATCATCTTTATGAACCACGATATACAGGGGTTTGCTATTGTAAGATGCTGCAGTAAGCTTATTGGTACTAAGCGTAACAATTGTTTTATTTGCTACAGAAAAATTGTTAACCTCTAAGGCAATCCCTTTTATCTGCTCCTGAGGCAGAGTCTGTTCGTACTTAACATCATTTAGCATAACTACAGCCTTATACCCACTATAATTGCCGGCGGGAAGCGTAACACGACCAAACCCTAACTTATTAATTTGTATGGTTTGAAGTATCTTTCCGGCCGCATCGGTTATATCCGCAGTTTTAACAGCAATAGGGTTACGATTGCAGTCAGAGATGCTTATGCCTATTACATTTGCGGTTTCGCTAAGCATTGTGCCCCCTTCAGGGTGCAGGTCAATGTTTATTTTAGATAAATCCGGTCCGGCAAGTGCCGTGCCCGCTCCAAGTGTAGTGTTTATGATTGAAATTTCATATACCGCCGACTCATCCTCTACAAAATTATTCATCCAGTTGGTATAAAACTGCAGGTAATATTTCCCTGATTTCAAGCTGTCATTAAGTTTGATATTTCCTGAAAAGCTCCCTATGTTGGCATAAAGCAACTGAGATTGAACTATATTTCCTGTTTCGTCCAGTAAATTCATGTAGACATTTACGGTAGTAAAAAAGGGCATGTTCTTCTTGCGATGAAATACATATCCTTTAAACCATATTTGCTCATTGGTCATGTAAACGTTTTTGTTGCTTTGCACGTGTATGTTTTCGCGCTCCAGCAAAAAATAGTCAGTAAGGTTTTTAGTAATTAATTCCTTCTTGTCTTCCTGCGCAGTAATTGTAGAGTTAATAAAAAAGGAGAAGAGCAGGTAGAATAAAATAAGAGATTTTTTTCTCATGGTAAGGTGGTGTTGGTTAATTTGGTGGTGTGTTATCTGTAATAATGCTAAAATATCTTTTTTAGTATAAAGAACAAGCAGTATTTCTTAAATTATATAAAATAAAAAAGGAGCGTATATAATACGCTCCTCAATTCAATTTATTGTGAGATATGATTACATCATACCCGGCATACCGCCACCCATTGGCATACCGCCGCCGGCATTTTCTTCTTTAATTTCTATAAGTGCACACTCTGTAGTAAGTATCATACCCGCTACCGATGCTGCATTTTCTAAAGCTACACGGGTAACTTTTTTAGGGTCTATAATACCTGCAGCAAGCATGTCTACATACTCGTCTGTTTTAGCATTATATCCAAAATCGCCACTACCTTCGGCAACTTTAGCCACCACTACAGATCCTTCAAGGCCTGCATTCTCTACAATCGTCCTTAATGGAGATTCTACAGCGCGGGAAATTATCTGGATTCCGGTAGCCTCATCTGCATTTTCCGGTGTAAGGCCTGCAAGAGCACCTTTAGCCCTTAATAGAGCAACGCCACCACCTGCAACAATACCTTCTTCTACAGCAGCCCTTGTAGCATGCAATGCATCGTCTACGCGGTCTTTTTTCTCTTTCATTTCAACTTCAGATGCAGCACCTACGTAAAGAACAGCAACACCACCTGCAAGTTTAGCAAGACGCTCCTGTAATTTTTCTTTATCATAGTCAGATGTTGTAGTTTCCATCTGCGCTTTTATTTGGCTGATACGGTTTTTAATAGCTTCAGTATCACCTGCACCATTTACAAGAGTAGTATTGTCTTTATTAATAACTACTTTTTCACATGTTCCAAGCATGTCAAGTGTAGTGTTTTCAAGCGTATAACCTCTTTCTTCAGCAATTACGGTACCGCCTGTAAGGATAGCAATATCCTCAAGAAGTGCTTTTCTTCTGTCCCCAAAGCCCGGAGCTTTAACAGCAGCAATTTTAAGTGCACCTCTTAACTTATTCACTACAAGGGTAGCAAGAGCTTCGCCATCTACGTCCTCAGCAATAATAAGTAACGGTTTTCCAGACTGTGCAACCGGCTCAAGAACAGGAAGCAAATCTTTCATAGACGATACTTTTTTATCGTATAGTAAAATGTATGGCCTGTCTAATTCAGCCTCCATTTTCTCAGAATTTGTAACGAAGTAGGCTGATAAGTAACCGCGGTCAAACTGCATACCTTCTACAACATCTACATAAGTATCTGTTCCTTTAGCTTCTTCTACAGTAATTACACCTTCTTTACCAACTTTAGCGAAAGCAGTAGCGATAAGTTCGCCAATGTTTTCATCATTGTTAGCAGATATAGATGCAATCTGCTTAATTTTTTCACTGTCAGAACCTACAACTTTAGCTTGTTGAGAAAGATCTGCAACGATAGCTTCAACTGCTTTGTCTATACCACGTTTAAGATCCATAGGGTTAGCACCCGCGGCAACGTTTTTAAGGCCTTCTTTTACAATGGCCTGTGCAAGCACGGTAGCTGTTGTAGTACCGTCTCCGGCAAGGTCGTTTGTTTTAGATGCAACTTCTTTAACCATCTGTGCACCCATGTTCTCAAGAGTATCTTTCAGCTCAATTTCTTTAGCTACAGATACACCATCTTTAGTAACGGTAGGGCCGCCAAAAGATTTACTGATTATTACATTACGGCCTTTAGGGCCAAGGGTTACTTTTACAGCATTTGCTAATGCATCTACACCGCGTTTAAGGCCGTCGCGTGCTTCGATATCAAATTTAATTTCTTTTGCCATGATTATGGTATGTTTTTTTAACTATTAAACGGATTTAGATTACTGCGAAAATTTCTTCTTCTTTCATGATAAGGTAATCTTTACCTTCAAATTTTAATTCGGTTCCTGCATATTTGCCATATAGCACAGTGTCGCCAACCTTTACAGTCATGTCATGGTCTTTTGTACCATTGCCTACGGCTACAACAATACCTTTTTGAGGTTTTTCTTTAGCAGTGTCGGGAATAAAAATTCCTGAAGCAGTTTGAGTCTCTGCAGCTACCGGCTCTATTAGAACGCGGTCTGAAAGCGGTTTAATGTTTAAAGACATATTTATATATTTTATGTTTGTGAATCGTTTGCATACTATTTTTCACAAACTATGCCAATAGTTAAAACTGACAATTTTAAGCACAAAAAATGCCAGCTACTGACAGGCTGGCATTTTAATATCTATTAAGATGATCAATCTAACTACTGGGCAGGCGCAGCCGGAGCGGGTGTTGCAGGTTGCTCAACAGGCGCAGGAGTTGTTGCTCCATTAGCAGGTGCTCCATTTTGGGCAGGTGCCGTTTGTTGAGCAGGTATTGAAGAATCATCGGTTAGAGGTTCTTCGCCTGAATATCCGCTGGAAAAGCTTAAACTTGACATTAGAATAAGTACCACTAAAATAGTAGCAAGCGTCCAGGTACTTTTATCAAGAAAGTCGGATGTTTTTTGCACACCACCCATTACCTGAGGACCACCTATTGCAGATGAAAGGCCGCCTCCTTTAGGGTTTTGCACCATAACGACAACTATTAGTAAGAAACTTACTATTGTTATAAGTACCAAAAAAATCGTAAAATTGATCATTGTTCTCTAATTATTATTTTGTTGTAAATTCTTTATTTCTGAAATACGGTCTGCAAAGAAACTAATTTTTTCCGGATATTTCAAAATTAAAATTTCATAAGCTTGTATTGCCTTTGTATATTTTTTTTGCTCAAGATATACCCTTGCCAGTGTTTCGGTCATGAGGCCGGGGCTGTCTGTAGTACCTTTCCCTGCATTAGCCGGGGCAGGCGAGTCTTTTTTAACCGGAGCGATTTTTGGATTAGCTGCTATAAACTTGTTGATCAGGTTGTATTTTTTATCAAGGTCTTCGTTTACAATCGGCGTTTCTTCAACTTCACGCTGTATAGGAGCCAGTTTAGACAGTTGCAGCCATTCGGCAAAAGAGTGTGTTTCGTTTTCATTAAAGTCTAAGGGGCTACCGGGAGCAGAGTTTATTGAAGGTTTTTCGTCATTTACATCTTCAATAATTTCATTTTTTTTAGCTTTTAGAACCTCATCCTGAACGGTAGTGATCTTTGTGGCAGATTCTTTTTCTTCTTGCACAACGGGAATAACTTCAGTATTTGCCTCTTTAACAAGATATTTTATAGACTCTTCTAACTTGTTGAAAGTGGTAGGAGGGGAGAAAACAACTTCACTTCCTTTTACTACAATATCAGATATGGCCTTTTCATGCTCTTCCAATATTCCCTTATCGATACTCTTAAAATCTTCCGAAATTATATAATCAAACAAAACAGACCTGTCTGTGGTATATGCGGCGGTCTTTTTGAGCTCGCTGTTGTACCTAAAGCTATCACGATTATACAAACCCTTCAGGTAGATTGCCCTGGCACTTTGCAGGTACGGGAATTCCATAAGGATGCTCTCCAGCTCCGTGGTTTGCCTTTCATTAATTGAATAGGGCTTGTTAAGCAGGTATGTATAGTCTTTAGTATTCAAATTTTTAGTTTACAGTTAACCGTTTACAAGGAGCTTGGGAGGAACCGCCAGATGTAACTGTCAGCTTTTAAACAATTACCATTTAGCAAGAGATGCATTAAGTATGTCTTGTGTTATTCTTTCAAAAATTTCTTCGAGTGCATTATTAAGTACAGATCCTGTAAGAAGCTCGTTTCCTGGGTAATCAAAATAGAAGCTAAAAGGCTTTTCGAAATTATCATCTTCTTTCTTTTTATTGACAAACCTTACGTTTACCGTTATGGTGAGCCTGTTTTGAGCAGCAAGCTGATTAGCCGTCGCCGTCATAGGCGTAATCCTAAACTGTGTTATCTCACCTCCATACAATAAATCCCCATTAGCGTTTGTAAGGCTTAAGTTGGTCTGATTTTGTATTAGGTACTGCAGGCGCCTGGTAAATGTAAGCTCTATCCCGGGCTCTACCACCTCGGCATTATTTTGAAACGTAGATACCTGAAATGTTGTTACATCATTACTAATGTTAGTGCCCGATAGGGTGTACCTGCTGCTACAGCTTACTGTTACAGCTATCACACTTATTATAATTAAGAGTTTATGCATTTTAAACTTTAGGCTATGCAAACTTACCATTTAGCGAGAGATGCATTAAATATGTCTTGTGTTATTCTTTCAAAAATTTCTTCGAGTGCATTATTAAGTACAGATCCTGTAAGAAGCTCGTTTCCGGGATAATCAAAGTAGAAGCTAAAAGGCTTTTCAAAATTATCATCTTCTTTGTTCTTATTAACAAATCTTACGTTTACCGTTATAGTGAGCCTGTTTTGGGCAGCAAGCTGATTAGCCGTCGCCGTCATAGGCGTAATCCTAAACTGTGTTATTTCACCTTCATACAATAAATCACCATTAGCGTTCGTAAGGCTTAAGTTGGTCTGGTTTTGTATAAGGTCCTGCAGGCGCCTGGTAAATGTAAGCTCTATCCCGGGTTCTACCACTTCGGCGTTATTTTGGAAATAGTTTACCTGGAACGTTTTTATAGATGGATCTACGTTAGCACCGGTAAAAGAATATATACCGCAGCCGCTAAATGTAAATAGTATGCCTATAATAAACAGAATCTTTAAATTTCTCATGGTAAATTATAAATCGTATTGTTTAATTTTTCTGTACAGCGTCCGTTCGCTTATTCCCAACTCATCTGCAGCAGCTTTTCGTTTCCCCTTATTGCGTTCGAGCGCTTTCTTTATAAGTTCTATCTCGCGTTCATCCAGCCTCAAAGTTTCTTCTTCCTCTACAGCTTCGGCAAATAAATAATTATCGTCATCGTCGTCGTCATCATCGTTGTGATGCTGTTCTACAACTGCAGGTTCAGGACGGTTTGGCTTTTGGGGGGCATATACCTCCCTGCGCGGCAGCTCCTCAAACTCCCTGTGGTTTTCTTCCTGACCATAAATGCGTTGTATAAGTCCCTGGTTGGTTTCCTGCACTTTAGTAGTATTACCGTTTTGCATGAGCTCCATGGTTAACTTCTTAAGGTCGTTAAGATCGCTTCTCATATCGAACAATACCTTATACAATATTTCCCTTTCGTTGCTAAAGTCGCTTTCAGGTTTTTTGTCGCGTACCACTGCGGGCAGGTTACTGCCCTCCTGCGGCAAGTAGGAATTAAGCGAAGCCAAAGATATATTTCTGTTCGTCTCTAAAACCGATATTTGCTCTGCCACATTGCGCAGCTGTCGTATGTTTCCGCCCCAACGGTATTTCTGCAATGAACTTACAGCATCGTCGTCAAGTTTTATGGGAGGCATTTTATATTTCTGAGCAAAGTCTGATGAGAATTTCCTGAAAAGTAAATGTATATCGTCTTTTCGTTCCCTTAATGCCGGTAGTGTAATATCTACTGTGCTAAGTCGGTAATACAGGTCTTCTCTAAATTTACCTTTCTCTATAGCATCAAACATATTTACGTTTGTAGCAGCTACAATACGTACGTTTGTTTTTTGAGTTTGAGAGGAACCCACTTTTATAAACTCGCCATTCTCTAAAACCCGAAGTAGTCTAACTTGGGTAGTAAGTGGCAATTCTCCCACCTCATCCAGAAAAATTGTACCGCCGTCTGCTACTTCAAAATATCCTTCACGGGTAGACGTGGCACCGGTAAACGATCCTTTTTCGTGGCCAAAGAGTTCGCTGTCTATAGTTCCCTCCGGTATGGCACCACAGTTTACTGCAATGTATTTGCCGTGCTTGCGGTGGGAGAGGGCGTGTATTATCTTAGGGATACTTTCTTTACCTACGCCGCTTTCGCCGGTTACCAAAACAGATATATCTGTAGGGGCTACCTGTATCGCTTTTTCTATAGCGCGGTTAAGCTTGGGATCGTTCCCTATAATCTCAAATCGTTGTTTTATGGCTTGTACGCTTTCCATGTATTAATGCTACAGGTCGATTAGACGCTTATTTTGATAGTCCTTCATGCCAACACATCCATTGAATGTGATTGTTAACGGACTTAATTCCATTTTTATTTATCCAGGGATAATTTTCTTTTAAGAATTTTTCTGACAATTCAGATATTTCGTGTTCAGTCAATTGAAAATTGGGTTCAGTTTTTTTTAATAAAAAATCAAAAACCTTGATTCTCATATCATCAAGCTCCTTATATATTAATTGAAAATCCTCATAGCCTTTCAATTCAAAGTATTCCAGCATTTTACTTTTTTCTATCCAAAATGGGCTGGAAAATTTATTCAAGATTATATTTTTATCTATCATATTATAACTTGAATTCACGGCATAACTTATTGCATGTCACTATACCCTATAGCTTCACCTATAAGTGTTGCCGATGTGCAATCTGTTACAAGTACATTTACAAAATCACCCGGTTTGTAATGCCCTCTTGGGAAAACGACCGTTGTGTTTTGTGAGTTGCGCCCGCTCCAGTGCGCATCTGATTTTTTAGATGTTTTTTCTATTAGTACTTCTACCACATGCCCAACAAAACGGGCTGTGCGCTCCAGGCTTATTTCCTGCTGCAGGTCTACCACTTCCTGAAGTCGTCGTTTTTTAACTTCTTCCGGTACATCATCGACCATCTTGCGGGCAGCGAGTGTACCCGGCCTCTCGCTGTAAGCAAACATATAACCAAAGTCATATCTTACATATTGCATCAGCGTAAGTGTATCCTTATGATCCTGTTCAGTCTCTGTAGGGAAACCGGTAATCATATCCTGAGAGATAGCACAATCGGGTATAATCGCCTTTACTTTATCTATAAGTGCCATATACTCTTCTCGGGTGTGCTGGCGGTTCATTTCTTTAAGTATACGGGTACTGCCGCTTTGCACAGGCAAGTGAATATAATTGCAAATATTGTAGTACTTAGCGATTACATGTAACACACTCTCGTGCATATCCTGCGGGTTAGAGGTAGAAAAGCGAATACGCATTTTAGGAAATGCTTCTGCTACCATACTTAGCAACTGGGCAAAATCTGTAGCGGTTGCCCGCTGCATTTCAGATGCCTTTATAAAATCTTTCTTCAGTCCTCCACCATACCATAAATAGCTGTCTACGTTTTGACCGAGGAGTGTTATCTCTTTAAAGCCTTTACGGTACAGGTCGGCAACTTCTTCCATAATGCTCTGCGGCTCGCGGCTGCGCTCACGGCCACGGGTAAATGGCACTACGCAAAATGTGCACATATTATCGCATCCGCGTGTAATCGACACAAATGCGGTAACCCCATTACTGTTAAGGCGCACAGGAGATATATCGCCATACGTTTCATCCTTAGATAATATAACATTTATGGCGTCCCTGCCTTCTTCAACTTCTTTCAATAGGTTAGGCAGGTCTTTATAGGCATCCGGGCCTATAACCATATCTACAATTTTTTCTTCCTCTAAAAATTGGCTTTTAAGACGCTCTGCCATACAGCCCAACACACCCACTTTCATTCCGGGGTTTATGCGTTTTACCGCATTATATTTCTCCAGCCTTTTGCGCACTGTCTGTTCTGCCTTATCACGAATAGAGCAAGTGTTCACTAATACAAGGTCGGCCTCCTCCAGGTTCTGAGTAGTATTGTATCCCTGATTAGCAAGTATAGATGCTACGACTTCGCTGTCGGCAAAATTCATTGCACAGCCATAACTTTCTATAAACAGTTTTTTTGTATTCCCTTCTTTGTAATCTAAGATAAGGGTTTGGCCCTGGTTTTTCTCTATAATAATCTTTTCCATACTACACGCTGCACAAACTTTTTGAATGTGCAAAGATAACTAATAAAATATTATCCTGTCAAGTTGACAGCTAATGATTGTGTCGAAATTTTAGTTTTACACCTATATATATAGGAGTGATCGTGATGGTGTTTTGATATGATGTTTGACAAATAATACACAAATAAGATTGTTGAAAATTTGATATTTAAAAAAATCATATACTTTTGCGACCAAAGAAATGTATGATGGCAAAGAATTTAGTGATTGTTGAGTCGCCTGCAAAGGCAAAAACCATAGAAAAGTTTTTAGGGAAAGACTACCAGGTAGAGAGCAGCTACGGGCACATTGCCGACCTTCCTTCTAAAGAAATAGGTGTAGATGTATTGAACGGCTTTAAACCTTCTTACGAAGTTTCGCCCGATAAAAAAGCATTGGTTAAAAAACTCAGGGATCTTTCTAAATCGGCCGAAATGGTTTGGTTAGCGAGCGATGAGGACCGCGAGGGTGAAGCAATTGCGTGGCACCTTGCGGAAGAATTAAAGCTGGATAAGGCGAAGACCAAACGTATCGTGTTTCATGAAATTACAAAAACCGCCATTTTAAAGGCTATCGATAATCCCAGAGATATAAACTATAATCTTGTAAACGCACAACAGGCACGAAGAGTGTTAGACAGGCTTGTAGGTTACGAACTTTCTCCTGTACTCTGGAAGAAAGTAAAGAGCGGTTTATCAGCTGGAAGGGTACAGTCGGTCTCAGTACGCCTGATAGTAGAACGTGAAAGAGAAATTCAGAATTTTAAAGCCGAGGGATCTTATAGCATTACCGCAGAGTTTACAAATGAAGCAGGTAAAACATTTAAGGCAAAACTGCCTAAAAATTTTGCTACTAAGGAACAGGCACAGGATTTTTTAAATAAAAATATTGGGTCGGCATACAAAGTGGCTGATCTTGAAACGAAGCCTGCAAAAAAATCGCCGGCGGCACCATTTACCACATCTACATTACAACAGGAAGCTGCGCGTAAGCTGTACCTTCCCGTAGGCGTTACCATGATGCTTGCACAACGACTATATGAGGCGGGACTTATTACTTATATGAGAACTGATAGTGTAAACCTTTCCCAGGAGGCGATGCTCGCCGCAGAGGCAGAGATTATTCGTTCATATGGTAAGCAGTTTAGTAAACCCAGAACATACAACACTAAAAGTAAAGGCGCACAGGAAGCTCACGAAGCGATTCGCCCTACAGATATGACCCGCCATACGGTAGATATAGACCGTGATCAGGCGAGGTTGTACGACCTTATATGGAAACGTACACTGGCATCTCAAATGAGTGATGCCGAGTTGGAACGTACCAACGTAAAGATCGAGGCGAATAACCATAAAGATTTATTTACAGCAGCAGGCGAAGTACTTATGTTTGAAGGGTTTCTTAAAGTATATCTTGAAGGACATGACGAAGACGAAGACGAGCAGGAAGGCATGCTGCCGGCACTTCGCGTAAACGAAAGGCTGAAAAATAACTACATAACAGCTACAGAGCGTTTCTCGAGACCACCAGCCCGCTATACTGAGGCAGCGCTGGTTAAAAAACTGGAAGAGCTTGGTATTGGCCGTCCCTCTACGTATGCACCTACAATATCTACTATTATAAGCAGGAATTATGTTGAGAAAGGAAATTTTGAAGGGCAACAGCGTAAGTACGCCCAGTTAACTTTTAAAGGAGATAAAATAGCAAGCCAGGAATTGGCAGAAAATGTAGGGTCTGATAAAGGGAAGCTTGTGCCTACAGATATTGGCACCATCGTAAATGATTTCCTTGTTAACCACTTTGACACAATCCTCGATTATAACTTTACCGCAAAGGTAGAGCATGATTTTGATGAAATTGCATCGGGCAATGAGGACTGGACTAAAATGATGGGGACATTCTATAATCATTTTCATCCGAAAGTGAAAGATGTCGAGCAAAATGCTGAAAGAGAATCAGGAGAGCGAATATTAGGCATAGACCCAAAAACAGGGAAACCGGTAAGTGTTCGTCTTGGTAAATTTGGCCCAATGGCACAAATAGGGGATGCTGAAGATGAAAATAAAACTTTTGCCAGTTTATTACCAGATCAAAATATCGGCACTATAACACTTGATGATGCATTAGGACTGTTCCTGCTCCCAAAAAATCTGGGTACTCACGAAGATGAAGAAATAGAGGTAAATAACGGGCGGTTTGGTCCGTATGTACGCTTTGGTAAAATATTTATTTCATTACCAAAAGGGGAGGACCCGCTGGATGTAACTTTAGAAAGGGCAAAAGAACTTATTAGTGAAAAGCAACAGGCTGATGCGCCAATAGGAACTTATAAAAATGAACCCGTACAAAGGGGTGTAGGGCGTTTTGGACCATTTATAAAATGGAGCGGCACGTTTATAAACGTAAGTAAAAAATACAATTTCGATAACCTTTCTCAGGCAGACCTAGTAGAGTTGATAGAAAGCAAGATGCAAAAAGATATCGACAAAGTAGTACACAACTGGGAAGAGGAAGGCATTAAAGTGGAGAAGGCCCGTTGGGGACGTTCTGTGCTTACAAAAGGTAAGATAAAAATTGAGTTAAGTAAAGATTTTGACGCTGCAGGCTTAACGCTTGAGAAAGCTAAAGCTATGATAGCTGAAAAAACACCGGTGAAAAAAGCGGCTGCTAAAAAAGCTCCTGCTAAGAAACCGGCGGCAACAACAGCAAAAAAAACAGTCGCGAAAAAGAAATAGCAAACTATGGTTTTTGATTTTTTACAACCTTTAAGTGAAAGTTTTACAGAGTATGTAGATGGTTTAAATACGCAGACCCTCGGCAAAAAGATTGCTTTTCATACAAAAGGAAATTTTCCAGATTTAGAAACAGCGTCTTTAGCTATTATCGGCGTTTTAGATAATAGGGGCCAAAATGACTCTAAGCCGGGTATACACCTTAACTATATAAGGAAAGAGTTTTACAGCCTTTACCCGGGCAATTGGCATAAAAATATTATCGACCTGGGTAATGTTGCCGCCGGAGAGACATTGCAGGATACATATTATGCTGTAAAAAGTCTGGTGGCAGAACTCGTAAAAGGTAAAGTCATTCCTGTTATACTGGGTGGTGGCCACGATCTTGCCTACGCTATATACAGAGGATATGACAATCTCGAACAGATGGTTAACTACGTATCTATTGATAGTAAGTTCGATTTCGGGAAAGAAGATGAGATTATATCATCACGCTCATTTCTCACCCGTATGATCGTAGAAGAGCCTCATAACTTATTTAATTACAGCAATATAGGTTATCAGACGTATTTTAATGCACAGGAAGAAATTGATTTGGTAGAAAAATTATATTTCGACGCGTATCGCCTTGGCGAGTTATGTAATGACATTACAATAGCCGAACCAGTATTTAGGGACGCAGACTTTGTGAGTATAGACATGACCTCAGTAAAATCAAGCGATTCGGGCAATATTGTTAAATTTGTGCCAAATGGTTTTGATGGAAAAGAAATTTGTACTTTAGCGCGCTACTCGGGTATAAGTGATAAGGTTAGTGCTTTTGGTATCTTTAATCACGACGATACAAGGCAGGAATCTGTTTTAATCGCTCAGGTGCTTTGGTACTTTATAGAAGGAGTGCATTACCGCTCGCAGGAATACCCGTTTGGGAGCAGGGAACATTATATTAAGTATATTGTGCCTATGGAAGATGAAGAGCTTGTGTTTTTTAAAAGCGACCGTACCGAAAGATGGTGGATTGAGATTCCTAAAGGTACAAGAGGTAATAATAAAATAAAAAATACTACGTTGTTACCGTGTAGCTATAAAGACTATCTTAGTGCCTGCAGTAATGAAGTGCCAGAAAGATTATGGAAAGCGCAAAGAAAAAACATAATTTAACATTATAGCGATAAAATCGCACACTTTAGCATTAAGTTACCAAATGTTTATGACAGGCTTTAGATTTTTGCTAAAAAAAATTGTTTTTTTCAAAATAAATAAATAGGTTTACGCCCTTAAAATAGATTACATTAATAACCCAATTTTATGAAGAAGTTCATTGCATTAACAGCAACTTTATCATTACTAATCAGCTGTGGTTCCAGTGACCGTGGGGAGCTGGTAGGTGTTAGAGGAAAGAAGTGGAAGCCTGAAAAGCCTTATGGCATGACTTTAGTTCCCGGTGGCGCTTACATTATGGGTAAGTCTGACGATGATATGGCTAACATTCAGGATGCTCCTACCAAGACAGTAACTGTTCGCTCTTTTTATATGGACGAGACAGAGATTACTAATAGTGAGTACAGGCAGTTTGTTACATGGGTTAAGGATTCGACTATCAGAACGAGGCTTGCTATACTTGCAGATGAGCAGGGACAAACACCAGGGAGTGGCGGTATAGGTGAGTATGCTTTTAAAGATCAGGAAAAAGAAGAAAAATCAGCTTATGATCAATATATGGAAGACAACTACTATAGTGTAAGTGATGATCCTTATGCAGGTAGAAGAATAAACCATAAAGCGAAGCTTATCCAGGATCCGCAAAAATATCCGGATGAGTTTTATGTTGAGGTTATGGACTCGATGTATCTTCCAGAATCTGAATCATACAACGGGCAGAGAACTATAGATGTATCTAAACTTCAGTTTGCTTTTAAATGGATGGATATCCAGGCGGCGGCAAAAGATAAAACTACCGGCAACAGCAGGGAGAAAAGAAGTAAATACCTTATATCTGAAAAAGTACAGGTATATCCAGATACAACAGTTTGGATTAAAGACTTCTCTTACTCATATAATGAGCCAATGCACAATGACTATTTTTGGCATGATGCTTACGGAACTTACCCTGTAGTGGGTGTAAACTGGAAACAGGCTAAAGCATTTTGCGCATGGAGAACCCTTTACAAGCGTGCTTACCAGAAATCTAAAAAACAGGAATTTGCAAATTCATTCCGTTTGCCTACTGAGGCTGAATGGGAATACGCTGCAAGAGGTGGTATACAATCTGGTACTTTCCCTTGGGGTGGGCCTTACGCTAAAAATGACAGGGGTTGTTTCCTTGCAAACTTTAAGCCGGATAGGGGAGATTATGCTGCAGACGGTGCATTATATACTGTAGAGGCAGACTCTTTTGATCCTAATGATTATAACCTGTTCAATATGGCGGGTAACGTTGCAGAATGGACGGACTCATCTTATGATGCCAACTCATACGAATACGTTTCTACCATGAACCCTAACGTAACGGATCATCAGAATAAACGTAAAGTTATACGCGGTGGATCATGGAAGGATGTTGCCTACTTTCTTCAAACAAGTACCAGGGACTGGGAATATGCAGATTCTGCAAGAAGCTACATAGGTTTCAGGACTGTTCAGGATTACATGGGTACACAAAATACAGGTAATCAATAATTAGTAACCAACTCGATTTTTTTAAATATTTAACTTAACTTAATTAACTTAACTAAAAACTAAATTTATTTTATTATGGCACTACCACAAAGATTTATGAATATGGCCTATGGTCTTGGAGCAGCGGTTGTAATTATCGGAGCACTTTTCAAATTAATGCACTGGCCTGGTGCTAGCGCTGCGCTAATTGCAGGTCTTGGAGTTGAAGCTTTCATTTTTGCTATTTCTGCTTTTGAGCCTATTCACAAAGATGTTGACTGGTCATTAGTTTACCCTGAACTTGCGGGTGGAGAATCTAAGAGAAAAGAGATTAAAAAAGAAAACCCTACAGAAGCTCAGGGCCTACTTTCTCAAAAACTTGACAACTTATTAAAAGAAGCTAAAATCGATGGCGAACTTATGGCAAGCCTTGGATCAAGCATCAAAAATTTCGAATCTGCTGCTAAAGGAATCGCTCCTACAGTTGACTCTATTTCTTCTCAGAAAAAATACAGCGAAGAAATGTCTACTGCTGCTGCACAAATGGAATCATTAAACAGCCTTTACAAAGTACAATTAGACAGTGCTTCTCGTAATGCTGAAGCTAATAGGGTAATTGCTGAAAACGCAACTAAACTACAGCAAGAAATGTCAGCTATGACTAAGAACATTGCTTCATTAAACAATGTATATGGTGGTATGCTTTCTGCAATGGGCAACAAAGCTTAATTAGTAGATATAATTTTTAACAACCAAGAAAAAAACTACTTAAAGTAAAATGGCAGGAGGAAAACAAACCCCAAGGCAAAAGATGGTAAACCTAATGTATCTGGTTTTCATCGCAATGATGGCATTAAATATGTCTAAAGAAGTTCTGACGGCCTTTGGTTTGATGAACGAACAATTTGAAGAGTCTAATACGGGCGCTAAAGAAAATAATACTAGCCTATACACAGCACTTGCTGCTAAAGCTGGCGAATCAGGAGGAGAATTTGCTGCAGCAAAAGTCGTTGCTGATAAGGTAAAAGCATTATCAGATAACTTTGTTTCTTATATTGGAGCTTTAAAAGGGGATATTACTAAAGACGTTGAAAAAACCGAAGCTGGTAAACTTCCTTATGAAGCGATGGATAAAGGAGATAAGATTGACGAGATGTGGTTTGCAGGTGATGGTTATTCTAAAAAAGGCGAAGAGATAGTTGCTACTATCGAAAAGTATAAGAATGATATGAAAGCTGCAGTTGGTACCGATAAGAAATATAAAGGTATCATCAACGAACTTGACAATAAATTCAATACATCTGACGTTAAAGATGGTGAGGGTGTTACAAAAAAATACCTGGACTATCATTACAAAGGCTTCCCGGCAATTGCATCGTTAACAAAACTTTCTGCTATGCAAAATAGTGCTGAAGTTATAGAGACTAATGTTTACAATGCAGCTTTAGGAAAAGCGGCGGTAGCTACAGCATCAATGTCTAAGTATACAGCTATAGTTGTTCTTGACAAAAATGCTTACTTCCAAGGTGAAAAAGTAACAGGTAAAGTGGTTCTTGGTCGATATGACCCAGATACTAAACCCACATCATTTAGCGGTCCAGGTAAAATTGAAAACGGCCAGGCTGTGATCAATATGGTTGCAGGTGGTGTAGGTGAGCAAGGTATTAAAGGACAATTTACATTTGTTGAGGATGGTAAAACTATTCCATTACCGTTTGAAGGTAAATATGTAGTTGTACCAAGACCAAATTCTGCTACAATATCTGCAGATAAAATGAATGTAGTTTATCGTGGTGTACCTAACCCTATCTCTGTATCATTTGCTGGTATAGCTGATAATAAAGTTAGTGCTTCTGCTCCGGGTATGAGTTCTGCCGGTAAGCCTGGTAAATATGTTCTTAATCCTGGCGGTGGTAATACTGTAATGGTAAACGTAACTGGTACTCTTCCTAACGGTGATAAAGTTGCTGATAAAAAAGAGTTCCGTATTAAAGGCCTTCCTGCTCCAACTGGTAAAGTTAGAGGTGAGATCGCTGCTAAAGGACCAAAATCTAATCTTGAAGTTGTAACTATCTCTGCTACAATGGAAGATTTCGATTTCCCTGTATCAGTTAACGTAACACAGTTTAACGTTAAAGTTCCTGGCCAGCCTACTGTTGTAGTAAGTGGTAATAAAATGGACGGAAGAGCTAAATCAGCTATTGCTAAGGCGCAAAAAGGTGATGTAGTAGTTATTTCTGAAATTAAAGCAAGTTTTTCAGGTATAGATCAAAGGGCTAAAGCCGTTTCTGCTTGTACCTTCGAAATTCAATAACATACGTAATATCGTATAAATAGTAAAGATGATGAGTAAGACCATTTTTTCGTTAACCGTTTTATTCTGCCTTATGGCTAGTAGCGGTTTTGCGCAGTCAAATTTATTGAATGCAAAAACTCCAGACCAGATAGGTAAAAGAACTGCGGCACAAGATTCGTTAGATAATGATAAACCACTACCATATGGTTACGTGGGTGACAGGGATGTGTTGTTTGGAAGAAAAATATGGGAAACTATAGATCTTAACCAAAGGATTAACTACCCTTTATATTACCCTATCGAAGAACTTAGTGCTGACAGAAGGCCACTTTATCAGGTATTGATGACTGCTATACGTGAAGGTAAAATTACCGAAGTGTACGACACCTCATACTTTACTACTAAAAAGACGCTAAAAGATATTGAGGCTTCTTTAAAAAGTACTGATACATCGGATGCCGGTATAGAAGAGTATAACTCTGATGTTGCTGCTTACAGAAAAGGTAAGAAAACAATATCCCCGGAATACATTATTACTACTGAGATTGATGCTTCTGATGTTTCTGCGTATGATATAGTTGGTTTCTGGTACTTTGATAAGAGACAGGGTGAACTTAAATACAGATTATTAGGTATAGCTCCTGTAGTTGTTGATGTTTTCTCTAAAAAAGATCAAAACAAGGAGCAGGAATATAACCCAAGTTTCTGGGTTTACTTCCCGGCCGCGAGAGATGTTCTTCATAAAGCCAAAGCATTTAACGACAGGAATTCTGCTAACCCTATAGACTTCGACCATTTATTAAATGCAAGACGATTCTCGGGTGTTGTAACCAGAGAAGAGAATGTATATGGTGACAGATCAATTGATGCGTATTTAAAAGACAATGCACAAATGCAGCTCCTCGAATCAGAGCGCGTAAGAGACAAAATACGCAACTTTGAACAGGATATGTGGAATTATTAATATATTTTTGACTCAAAAAGAGGCTGACCTAAAAAGGTTAGCCTCTTTTTTTTTATCTATTTTTTGAATAAATTTATTTTTTTAAATGTTACAATATCTTAATCATTTTTTTACACCCAATCTTTTTGCAATTACGTAAAACTTAAAATCTTGTTAAGTTTTATATTATCTTTGACCAATAACGTCGTACTTTTTGCGTTCTTATTATTTGATCTTTAACTCATATTAATTCATTAAGTAAATAAAATGCTAAATATGAAACCCACTTTTCCCTTATTTTATTGGGTTCTGCTATTTATCACGTTTTCAGTTTCTGCCCAATTGCCTGACTTTGTTCTAAATGTGACTGCGACAGATGAGACATGTACAGGTAACGGTTTGCTTACATTTTCTACAGAAGGTACTCTTCCGGGAGCCACAATTCGCTATTCGGTATATTTACAGCCTAACCTCGAAGATCCTATTTACTCGGGGCCTGCGAATTCTTATGCTACGGCGGCAGGCACCTATAACGTCGTTGCAGTTGAAACTTTAAATGGAGAAACAAATATTCAACGTAGGGAAAATATTGTAATACAGAATGCTATCATCGTTCCGCTCGCTTTTAATGTAGCGCTTTCTACAAGTTCCTGCGACGGCGCGAACGTATTAACAGTAAATGTAACTGCCGGGACTGCTGTTCAGTTTGGATTAGAGTCTGATTCCTACACGGTTCCTCCCCAGAATTCGAATGTCTTTAATGGTGTTCCTAATGGTGTCTACATTGTTAGGGCTTACGATAGTTGTGGGCAAAACCTTCCGCAAACGGTTACCGTAGAGGCAAGCAATACACCGCCATCTATATCTAACCCCATTGTTGATGAAGTTATAACGGATGATTGCAGCCACATTACAATAACTAACACATTTTCCTATCCCGCCGGAACAACTATAGAATATCCTATAACCATTACCTATACGATTCACCCGGGTGATGGATCTCCGGATATTATACGAAGTGAAACCTATAATTCGGGCTTACCCTCAAGTCTTACATTCGACAGAACTTTTGACATAGTGCCTGGGCGTATAGATACTTACGATATTACTGTAACTAATGGGTGCGGTACCACCTTTCCGGTTAAACGAGGTATGGCAGTGAGTCCTGAGCCTGTTGTAGGCGTTTCTAAAATACCCCTCCCATGTAGCCAATTTTATCTATTGGTTAGTTCAAGATATTTTAAACCTCCTTACCAGATAGAGTTTACCGGAGACCTTCCAGATGGTTTTGATCCGGCTCTATTTAATACATCTCATCCTGATTTTAGAACTTCTCCAATAGCCTATGGGGGATTAGACCAACCTGTTCCTAATGGCACCTACAATATTTTGCTGACTGATGATTGCGGCAGAACCGGACGGACACAGATAACCATTAGTGATGAAGCTCCGGATCCAGCCGCGACCGGGACTAATAACGGTTGCTTTTCTAACTTGGGAAGGATATCAGTAAGAGTGCCGGATCGAAATATCGTTTCGGCTTCAATTATTAGCTTTACCAGTCCTGACGGTACACCCTTTACACATCCTTTACCTTACAATGTAACGTCGTTTATAGGATCGGATGGCAATTTGCTTGTTACCGATTTGCCGGTAGGCGAATACGTTATTCGAATTACAGACGATTGCGGCCATATTTATCCACGTGTAGGCGTTATAATACCTCCGTTTGAAGTTCGGGAATTCACGGCGCTATCAAAAGCAGACTGTACACCCGGGATGGGAGGTATCACAGTCTCGAGCCTTAATGGAAAATTGACTTCAATTTCTATAGTTGATGCTCCTGATGGTTTTAACAATAATATACTTCCACTGGATGTAAGTGAATTTATAGCGCCATCCGGAGATCTGTACATGAACAACTTTATGCCAGGCACCTATAAATTTAAGGGTACTGATGAATGCGGTATTCAAAAAGAGGTAGAGATTACTGTCGTTACCTATCAGCCCGGAAACGAGCCGTTATATACACTTCATACAAACTGTAATTCTTTTGATATCACTTTATCTGACAGCGATACTACCTCTACAACGCCTACATATTGGCTTCAGATACAAAACCCGGATGTCCCGGGGCAGTGGCTACAGCCAGATACCGGAGTTGTATATACAGAGGGTACAAGGCCCAATGGCGATACTGCAGTGCAGCTACAAAACAACCAGATTAATGTTAACTTAAGCTATTCTGGCGTATTCAGGATATTAAAATCATTTCAAAGCATAGGTAATGGTATAGCGGTGCAAAACTGTATACTTCCATTGGGAGACCCGTTCGAGTATAACGACAGTGTTACAATCGATAATGTATATCATCTTTCATGCAGCAACGATCCCGGTGATGTTTATATTGATGCTACCGGCACCGCTCCGTTAACTTATTTTATTTTAGAGAGGAACGGGGAACCATTTCCTATTGACAACGGCACAAACAACGTATTTTCTAATCTTACACCAGGTATCTATAAATTTGCTGTTCGCAATCCATGTGGCCAGGACCAGCAGCTCACGGTTGATATATCTACGCTGCCAGACATAGTTACTGCCGCGAGGCCGGATGATATAGTTATTTGTGTAGAACCCGGGGAAAGTGCGACGCAGGATGTGGATTTATCTATCCGCACAACGCAGATACTCAACGGACAAAGCCCGGAAGCGTTCACGGTGACTTATCACACCAACCGAGCTGATGCCGTGGCCGGTAGGAATGCGTTGCCGGTGCCATATACTACAACCGCAAATCCGCAGACTATATACGCACGAGTTATAAATAATTTTATAAATGTATGCCCACGTGTAGTTAATTTTCAGGTTTGGGTTTCAGAAAATCCTTTGCTCACGCTCGAAGAACAGCAATTTATATGTTCGAACAGCGGCGGTCTGGTAATTACTGCAGATGAAGGCTACGACCGGTATTCCTGGACTAGTACAGAAAGGTTTACGCAGCTTACAGCATCATCAATAGAAGTATATGGCGAAGGTGAATATTCAGTTACTGTCAGTAATTTGTATGGGAGGCAGTTACAAGCATGCAGTACTACAGCAACCGTAACAGTACGCGAGTCTGGCTTACCGCAAAACGTAACGATAGAAGTAAGTGACTGGACGGAGGACGAAAACGTCATTACAGTAAACGTTACCGACTCGGATTTATATGAATATTCTCTTGATAATATTAATTATCAATCAAGCCCGGTTTTTACCGGCCTTGACGCAGGCTTGTATAAAGTTTATATTAGGGATAGAGCCTATTGTGCGACCAGTCCATATGATGTGGTAGTATTAAATTATCCTAAATTTTTTACTCCTAACGGCGACGGCGAAAATGAAACCTGGCATATAAAATATTCGTCGCGCGAGCCGGGAATGATTATCTACATTTATGACAGGTATGGGAAACTCATAAAAGGTTTTGATGCTCAAAGCGCTGGTTGGGATGGAACGTTAAACGGAAGTCAGTTGCCTGCAACAGATTATTGGTTTGTAGTGAACCGCCAGGATGGAAGAGTATTTAAAGGTCACTTTTCATTAGTGAGATAGTAATGTGTATTTCTACATAGTAAGTGGGGAAATTCCCCACTTTTTTGTGAGTGACAAAATCTTCTCAACAAGTTATGAGTCTGATTGATAGTGATATATGTTTTATATTACCGGATAATTGAGTTCGGTATAATTTTTTATTATACTCTTATATCAAACAGATAGTTATGAAAAGTTTATTTATTATAGCAGCCCTGGCATTTGGTTTTTCTCTAACTGCCTCTACGTCTACCACTCCTGTAAGTGCAACTATTGTCGTAAATCAAGACAAAGAGTATAAGAAGATAGAAGAGTCGAAGGTTCCTGCAGTTATTTTAAATGAGATTTCGACTAAGTATGACGGACATAAAATTACGGATGCTGCTGTATCTGTTGATGAAGAATACAGAATTACAGTTACTAAAGATTCTAAATCTACAAAGGTTTATTTTACTTCGACCGGAGAATTTATAAAAGAAGAAAAGTAACAACAATATATAGTAAGGTGATTTGAAGAATTTATTTTCTTCAACAGAAGGAGACGGGAGCGTCTCCTTTTGTTTTTATTAACACTCATCAAAGTTCAAAAAACCTACCTTTGCACATATCTATTTTGCTAAATGAGTCCGAAAATCCTTATAATTGATGATGATACTGCTTTTTGCGTAATGTTAAAAACATTTTTGCAAAAGAAGGGATTTGAAGTAGAAAATGCGTTTAATGGTGAACAGGCAAAGGATCAGTTGAAAAAGCATTCGTTTGACATAGTTCTTACGGACATCAGGCTACCTGATAGCGATGGATTACAGATATTAAAACATATTAAAGAATCTGCCCTGGATTCCCGCGTTATATTAATGACGGGATATACAGATATAAAGACGGCCGTTAATGCCATGAAACTTGGCGCTTTTGATTATGTAGGTAAACCTATAAATCCTGAAGAAATACTTCATATTATAGGGCTGGCTTTAAACAAGAAATCGGAAAAGCAATTTGAAAAGATGCTGCCATCTAAAAAGTCATCGGATGTTAAGCTACCCTCTCAATTTGTAAAGGGCATAAGTAATAGTTCTGCTGAGCTATACGAGCATATTAGTCTTGTTGCGCCAACGAATATGTCGGTTTTGATAATAGGGGATAGTGGCACCGGTAAAGAATACATTGCCCATTCCATTCACAAACAAAGCAAGCGTGCCGATAAGCCTTATATAGCTGTAGATTGTGGTGCCATACCCAAAGAGCTTGCATCGAGCGAATTCTTTGGTCACGTTAAAGGATCTTTTACGGGTGCGGTAAATGATAAGACCGGACACTTTGAAGCTGCTAATGGTGGGACTTTGTTTCTTGACGAAGTAGGGAACCTTTCTTACGAGGTACAGGTGCAGCTATTACGTGCTTTACAAGAGCGTAAAGTAAAACCGGTAGGCAGTAATAATGAAGTTGCTGTAGACATTCGTGTGGTAGCCGCTACTAACGAAGATTTACAGGAAGCTGTTAAACGTGGAGATTTTAGGGAAGACCTTTACCACAGGCTTAATGAATTTTGTATTAAAGTACCAAGACTGGCCGAAAGGAAACAAGACATAATGGTCTTTGCTAATCACTTTTTAGCGCAGGCAAATAAAGATCTGGAGAAAGAAATAGAAGGGTTCGACCAGGACGTAACACAGCTGTTTCGAAATTATGACTGGCCCGGTAATCTTCGTGAAATGAAGAATATCATCAAACGATCTGTCTTGCTTGAAAAATCAGAAATAATACATCTTGACGTGTTACCAGCCGAGATGCGTGAGCCATCTGGTAACAATAACTTTGGATATACAAAGGATAATGAGGAAGATGCTATAAAAAAGGCATTGGAGAAGGCTAATTATAATAAGTCTAAAGCGGCTAAATTGCTGGATATAGACAGAAAAACGTTATACAATAAGCTTAAGCTTTATAATCTGGATTTATAAGCTATGACGTTATACAATTTCTTCGGCAAGTCTGTCACACAATATCTCTACTCTGCTGCATATATCGTCAATATAAGATTGTAATTCTTCATGATTGAAATTAGTAGTCCCATCTTCTAACGGAAGTAACTTTTTTACTATTGAGTTAACTTCCATTTGCCTTAGCATAGGGATCATTTTATGAGCCACCTGAGCCACTAAATCTTCATCGTTACTAGCCGCGCAACGTTGTAAAGCCTCACAGTTTTCTTGTGCACTTTCTATAAAGGTGTCTAATATTGCATTTAGGGACTCGGGATCATTTTGCGTAAATTGAGAAAGGCTTGTTAGATTATAAAGGTTACTGTTGTTATTTTGTCCTGAATCACTGCTAAACGTTGTTGCGTCGCCAATAGTGGTGGCATCCCTAAAAATTTCTGATATAAGATGCAACAATTGTTCAATTTGTATAGGCTTAGGATGATGTGCTGTAAACCCTCTTAATATATAATCCTGTGGCATAAGGTCTCTCTTGCCGGATAAGGCTACAATGGGCAAATCTGCTATTTTCATGTTTTGATGTTGCCGTACCTGTTTCACAATCTCAAAGCCATCTACGATAGGCATCTGTACATCCGTCAGCAGCATATCAAACCGACCATTCTCGATTAAATGTAATGCAGATGCAGAATTAATTTCTGTAACAACAGTAACCGGATAATGTGCAAATAGTTCCTTCATGAGCATCAGCTGTACATTATCGTCATCAACAATCAGTAACTTTTTCCCTTTGAGCAGTTCGTACATGTTGCGCCCGGTATGAGGTAAGGTTTCAGGAACCTCGTTGCCTACTGCCTTTATAGCAGGTATAACAATGGTGAAGATAGAGCCTTTTCCTTCCTGACTTTCCAAAGTGATGGAACCGTCTAAAAGTTCTATGATTTTTTTTGAGATTGTTAGGCCGAGCCCTGTACCACCAAATTTTTTCTCTATACCGTTATGCGCCTGTGTAAATTCTTTAAAAACAGCGGTATGATTCTCGTAGGCAATGCCTATCCCGGTATCAAGCACAGCTATGGTAACATTATTATCTTCAAGTCTGGCCGTGACCTGCACAGATCCCTCATGGGTGAACTTGAGGGCATTACTTATTAGGTTGGTTAGTACCTGTTTAATTCTATAGGGATCGGATAAAAAATATGTGTTGAGATCATCATCAATATCCCAGCTTAAATCAACGTTTTTATCCAGAGCCATAGGTTCAAGAGACCTGCATGCCGCTTCTATAGTCTGCATCATGTTGAATGCAGACTTCTCTATGGTAATGCGGTTGTTTTCAAGTCGGGAAAAATCGAGTAGGTCGTTAACCAGTTTTAAAATGTAATTAGCGCTTTCTTTAATATTTGCTAAATAATGGCTCTGTTTAGGAGTAACGCCAATTTTTTTTATAAGGTCGTGAAAGCCAATAATACTTCCAAGGGGTGTCTGTAAATCATGTGTAACCGTGGCCATCAGCATACTTTTGCTTCGCAACAGTTCCTCATTTTCTGCATTAAGTCCTTCGAGCTGCTTACGGTAATTTTGTTGCGTGGTAAGATCACTAATGATAATGTATGCAAATATGATAAGGAAGAACAAGGTAGCCGCTCCTACCCAAGCCATGGTCTTAACGGTATTAGCAAGTGCAGTTTGCGATGCGTCGATATTTTTATAGGTTTTTTGTACAAACTCATTTTCTACTGATGCAAGTATTACCCTTAACTGATCTGTTATTATCCGGTTCTCTTCAAGCATTTTCTGCTCCCGGTAATATAATTGGTATCTTAGTTTATTGTCTTTATAGAGCAATCTGTTGAGTACATTTTCGAAGGCCATCACTAGGGAATCATTCGAAACGGGAAGTTTGCTAAGCGAATCTAATTGTTTGGGGGTAAGTATACCATTTACTATTTTTTGCCATTCATGCCCCTTAGTAATTTTAATTGGTTTAATGCTCTTCCAAATAGAATCTTTGGCGACATTAATACCGTCAATGGCTTTTGTAAAGGTATTAAAGGCAGTATACGTTTTGCGGTATCTAATTATTTCTGCTACGCTGTTCTTTTTTCTCCTTAACAGCATTTGAACGGAGTCAAACTTTTGGGCCTGTGCGGGTTCTAGGCCTGCTTTTATAGATTCTATTTCGGCGCTAATACTATCGGTAAAGCGATTATAATGCCGCGAATCGGCGGCAGATGCGGTGAGTATAGAATTTCGGCCAATAGCTTCGGAGGCGTAAAGGCTGGCAATAGTGTTACTAATGCGAATGATCTTATTATTATCGCCGGCATTTTGTGCAGGACGGGCTATTTTTAATATCTCAGTATAAACAAACCATACCGAAATTACTGCAGTTGCGAACAGCAAAAAATAGCCGGCTATAACTTTATATTTTATTGCTTTAGGCTTTTGTACCATAACCATAAAAGTACATATTATTTTATGGTATTCAAAAACGTGGTAAAGAGCATTTAAGTATAGGTCGTGATGCGGGGAGTAGAATTTAGCTCCTTACAATTACCCTTAAAAAATTAACTTCGTCTTTTAAGTGCTGAATTTCAGATCGAAGGCTTTCCACTAGAATGTCGTACACTTCCTTATTAGTATGGCTAAGGCCGCTGTTCTCCATGTTTTGTTCTCCAAGCACTTCATTGAATAGGTACATGATGTTAACATCAAGAATTCTTACAATTTTTAGCAATTTTACTACATTAAGTCTTCTGTCATCTTTTTCAAGTCTGCCGTAATTACTTTGGGTAACATCAAGCTGTAAAGCCATGTTTTCCTGAGTGATACCTTTTTCTTCTCTTAATTTTTTAATTCTTTGTCCAATTACATTCATGATTTAGTTTTTTTACAGTTGCAGGATGATTTGTCAGATATTACTTTTTAATTAAACAATCAAAAACTGCCGATAAAGTATTTTAAATCTAATTCAACATGCATTCAGTTCTGACTTTCCGTTTGCCTATTGCACTAATACTCAATCAATAGTTGCTTTTTAAGTGCCGCCCATTACCATTGTTATTTAAGTAGTTTCGGGTGGTAGTAAACACTTACATTGCTGTTATTTTTGATAAAAGTATTAAACATATCATGTTAACAAAACAGTTGTAGTCTTTTTTCGATATAATGCTTGGTTTAACCGTCAAAGGACAAATAAATTATAGATATATAGTTATTTTTTAATAATTACTATTTAAATATCGTCGAAGTGTCATGATAATTCCAATTGAAATCAGAATTCTGCAGGCACTTATGATAAACGCTACGAAAATCATAAGTAATATGCAGTCATACAAAAATGTATATATTATACTATTTGCAAGTGATTTTTGTATGGGTAGATGTATACAATAGCAGTAAAAAGGTATCGTGAGTGCAGCGGCGGTAATGTCAAAAAAAATGCCCTGTAACTGTTACAGGGCATTTAGGATTATCCGTTTATTATAGATCTCGAAATTACTATTTTCTGAATTTCTGAAGTTCCCTCATAAATCTGTGTGATTTTGGCATCGCGCATAAAACGCTCCACATGGTATTCTTTAACGTAGCCGTTGCCACCATGAATTTGTATAGCCTCTACAGATACATCCATAGCAGTTTGCGAAGCAAATAGTTTAGCCACTGCGCCGCTGATATCATAGTTATGGCCATTATCTTTATCCCATGCCGCTTTTAAGCAAAGCTGGCGCGCTGCCTCTATACTTACGTACATATCGGCAAGTTTAAATGCTATTGCCTGGTGATTGCAAATCTCTGTACCAAAGGCTTTACGTTCTTTACTATATTTAAGAGCAAGCTCATAGGCTCCAGATGCAATACCCAGTGCCTGAGATGCAATCCCTATACGGCCACCTGCAAGCGTTTTCATTGCAAACTTAAATCCGAAGCCGTCATCTCCTATACGATTTTCTTTAGGTACCTTTACATCGGTAAACATAAGAGAGTGGGTGTCGCTGCCACGGATGCCGAGTTTTTGTTCCTTAGGGCCAATCTCGAAGCCGGGCATGCCTTTTTCTAATATAAGCGCGTTAATGCCATGATGTCTTTTGTCTGTATGGGTTTGCGCAATTACCAGGTATACATCTGCCGTGCTGCCATTGGTTATCCAGTTTTTAGTACCATTTACTAAATAGTGGTCTCCCATGTCTATGGCGGTAGTTTTTTGAGAAGTGGCATCGCTGCCGGCTTCCGGTTCGCTAAGGCAAAAGGCACCTATAATTTCGCCGGTAGCAAGACGGGTTAAGTATTTTTGTTTTTGCTCTTCGTTGCCAAAAGCCTGAAGGCCCCAGCAAACTAACGAGTTGTTTACAGACATTACTACCGAAGCAGATGCATCTACTTTAGATATCTCTTCCATAGCCAGTACATAGGATATAGTGTCGAGTCCGCTGCCGCCGTATTTTGGGTCTACCATCATGCCCAGAAAGCCAAGTTCGCCCATTTTTTTAATTTGCTCAGTAGGGAACATTTGCTTTTCGTCGCGTTCTATAACTCCCGGCAGCAATTCTGCCTGTGCAAAATCCCTGGCCGCCTGCTGAATCATCAGGTGCTCTTCGGTAAGTTTGAAATCCATAATTATTAAATTACTTTTTTGTTTTATTATGTCCAAATGTAGTTATTTAATGCTAATTTATCAAAAACTATGATTAATTTTATACTATGATTGCAGAAAGCTATAACGTTGTAGGTGTAATGTCGGGCACATCGCTAGATGGGTGCGATTTAGCATATATAAATTTGACTGTTACCGATGGCAAATGGCAGTACAAAATTTTTGAAACGGAAACTATTGCTTATACAAAAGAGTGGCTGCATGAACTTCGAACTGCTATAGAGTATAGTGAAGGGGATCTAAAGGCATTGAATATTAAATATACAATATTCCTAAGCGACATTATTAAAGATTTTATAGCACGCCATCAACTTTCAAATATCGATGCGATATGTTCTCATGGACACACCATTGTGCATCGCCCTCAGGATGGTATAACACTGCAAATAGGTAATTTGCCTGCCATAGCTACCTTAACAGGGCAACGGGTGGTGTGCGATTTTAGAGTAGCCGATGTGGTTTTAGGAGGGCAGGGAGCGCCATTAGTCCCTATAGGCGACAGGCTGCTTTTTCCTCAATACAATTTTTGTCTTAACCTGGGTGGCTTTAGTAACATATCCTTTGAGGAAAATGGAAATCGGGTAGCGTTTGACATTTGTCCGGTAAATACTGTATTGAATTTCTATGCCAATCAACTGGGTCAAGAATATGACAACGGTGGCAAAATAGCAGCCACCGCGATAATAAATCATGATTTGCTAAAAGAACTGAATTCCCTCGACTATTATACCGCTCCATACCCTAAATCATTAGGGCTTGAATTTGTTAAGCAAACTGTTTTACCGCTTACAGAAAAATATAAAGACACCGCCCCAAATAACCTTGCCACGTTTACTGAACATATTGCGGTGCAGATATCACATGCACTGTTAAACAAGAGTAACACAGGCAGTCTTCTCATTACTGGCGGAGGAGCTTATAATAATTTGCTCGTTAAACGTATGCGTGAGCTTATGCCGGGATTGGACATTGTAGTGCCCGATGATAAAACAGTACAATATAAGGAAGCTTTAATATTTGCTTTATTAGGTGTTTTAAAGTTAAGGGGCGAAATTAATGTGTTGGCAAGCGTAACAGGTGCTCGGTATGACCATACAAGCGGTATAATATACTAATCTCATAATATCTCAAAACAAAAAGTCCCTGTAATGGGACTTTTTGTTTTAATTGTAGATATTTAGAGCACTCCTATTTTTTTAATAGCTTCTATAAGCTCAAAGTCATCACCACCTTTTCCCTGTAGGAGCATATTTTTCATGTGTGCCTTACGCTTTTCTATTGCATTAAGCGAAAGTGGTACATAGTTAGGTATATTCTTAGTCTGTATACCTTCAGACAGGCGCATTAGTATTTGCTTGTCATAATTGTCAAGCTTATAGTTGTCAAATACCCTGTCCTTTAATGACTTTACAATTTTGTTGCTGAGGTAGCTGTCGCCCGAAAAGATAATTTTAAAAGCATTTAAAAACTCATCAATATCTATATCACTTTTGCACATTATCCCTTGCGGATTAATGTCTTTTATAAGGCGCTCAATAAGGGGCGCCTCGCTGTGCATGGTAAGAAAGACAATTGTACAATCTGGCATCTCCTGCCTTAAAAGCATACCTATATCTATTCCCGATGTTATTTTATTCTCCGGGTAAGGAGGAAGGCTGAGATCAAGATAGGCGATGTTGAAAGCATTGGCATTATCTGTAATAAGTTCATATGCTTCCTTACAGTTTAATGCTTTAGTAAAATTTAATTCGTATCCTTCAAATTTTTCATCGGATAAAACATTTATATATCCATTAACCGTCATGGGGTGATCATCAACGATTAAAATATTTATATTTTGAATCATAATAGAGTGCGATAATCTTGGGGTTATTAAATTAAAGCATTAGTGTAAAATTAGTGAAAATTATTGTTTATATTGCTTAAACTTTATTTTAATAGTAGCTTGTGCAGTATTCATATCTTGTTGTAGACAATGACGAGGAAAATGGGAAAGAGACATCTAAAAAGATTAACGAATTTTCTGAGTTTTATTGTATAGGAACTGCAATTGATACCATCGAAGCTGTAAATAAAGTGCTGGAGTTTCGTCCGCAACTAATTTTTCTAAATTTAAAAGATGATAGCAAGCCCAGTAAATCCTTTGCTTTAATTGCGCAATTAAACCAATACCTTAATATTCTCCCGTATTTTATTTGTATTGCTGATAACCAGGAATTTGCTTTTGATGCAATTAAGTTTGGTGTACTTGATTATTTACTCCGGCCTCTCGAAGAACCGGAACTTAGAAAATGCTTGTTTAGATTTAAGAAGAAGATCGCAGACTCAGGATATACTAATAACGCAGTAAATCTTCAGGCGGCATTTTTAAATGTAAGTAACCAGATGCAGCTTAACGAATCAGACTTCGATCGTACAGATGCCGGCTTGCAGAAAAATGAAGTGGACATACAGATCTGTATAAAATCGTATGGAGACTATCAGTTTATTGCGCTTAAAGATGTTGTATATCTTAAAGCAGACAACAACACTACCGATTTTCATATGCAAAATGGTAAGAAACTTACTGCATATAAGACATTAAAACACTACGAAAACAATCTGCCTTCGTTTTTTTATCGTATACATAATAGTTATATAGTAAATAGCAACTATGTATCCAGGATAAACACGGGTAAATTGTTGTGTTATTTAGATAACAATGAAATCTCAGTGTCATTTTCGAAAACGTTCAAAGAAAACATTGATACGATTATAAGAAAAATTGCTCCTGAATATTTGTAGTGTGTTTCTTAATTCTACCAACATGGCAGATGCGTTTTTATTACCTTAATTTAAAAAGTTAATTATTTCTAAATTAGGTTAATTTAACATGTAACTAATTTCATATTAGCATAATTAGCACAGGTTTTAAAGTGCCTTTAGCAAAAATACATATATAAATATTTATGTAATATTTAATATATGCATTTTTACCCCTCAAATGCATACAGTTACTCGCGTAGAACGGTATCTGACTACAAACGTGGTATTTACTGCGGTTTTTGTTGATTATCGCTGTAAGTTTGCTACAGAAATAATCGGTAACGCAACCGCCATTATCTAAAAAATAAATAATACTATCATTTACTAAAATTTACTATCATGAAAAAAATTATCCTTACACTTGGACTTGTTACATTCTTAGGTTTATCAGTAACTTCTTGCTCAACTGATGACAGCGCATTAGACAATAAACAAACATCTGCAGATAACACAATCGTACTTGGCAATGGAGACAGAGAGCTTCCAAGACCAACTGGACCAAGGTTATAGTTGTTGATTAACATAAAATTCTATATTTTTGAGGCAATAGTTATAAAAACTATTGCCTCAAAAATTTTGAAGACATTTCATATTTTAGTTTTAGCCTTGGTCGCGATGCTACTGGCTTTTTCCTGTAAGGAATCTCCCGTGAAAAAAAGCGCAAAGGGAGTGATAGAGAAATATCTCGAGAAAGGTAGTGATCTTAGCCTGAGCGAAGTAATTCGGGAAAAGAATATTGACTCTGCTTTCTCAAATTTAGCAGATGCGAATAATGATTCTATAACCCGCGTTTTATATAATAAAACAGGATTATATTATTACCAGATAAGAAAATATAAGAAAGCCTTATCTGTAATTAAAAAATCCCACCGTTTGGCATCTGAGGTAAAGGACTCCTTGTCTATGGCGAGGGCTTTACATATTGCCGGAATATCGTACTACGAACAGTCTGATAAAGACAGTGCATTTACCGCATACCAAAATGCTGAAAAGATATTTCAGGCCCTTGACTCGCCAGATCTTGGTGCTGTCATCCTTTACAAAGCTTATATTTACTATGACATAGGTGAATACGAAATGTGCGAGAGCGAAGCATTTAAAGCACTTAAAAAACTTCAAAATCAAAATTTAAACACCGAGGTATTTAACTGCTATAACCTTATTGCAACCGCACTCGATGGCCAGGACAACAGTGAGGAAGCAATTAAATATTTTGAATTGGCTCTTAATAAACTTGAGAAATTTAAAGACGAGTCATATACCGAAGTTGAAATTGAGCGTTTAAAGAGTTCCTGTTATAATAACATAGGTCTTGTGTATGAAAAGATGGGAAAACTGGACGATGCTATTGCAATTTATAACAAGGCCTTAAATTACAGTAGTATTAAAAGCAACAGCCCAAATTTATATGCAAAGCTTATTAATAATCTGGGCCATGCCAAGTTTAAGAAAAATGATTACACTGGCCTCCCCACCATCTTTTTTAAATCTTTAAAAATAAGGGATAGCCTGGATAATATAGCAGGGGAGGTTGCAAGCCGTATAAACATTGGAGAGTTTTATATAGCAACCGGCGATACAATAAAAGGAATAGAGTATTTAAAATTGGCATACAGGGATGCAAGCATAATAAAAAGTAGTACCGATATGCTGAGCAGTTTGCGCAAACTCGCCGATGCAGACAGGAAAAAAAGCAGTTATTATAATCAAAGATACTTTCATATTACAGATAGCATTAAGGACGTTACTAAACGCAACCATAATAAGTTTGCAAGGATAGAATATGAAACCCAACAGCTTGAAGACGAAAAGGCGGCCCTTGACAGAAAGAACAATTTTATAATTGGGTTATCTGTTATTGTCTTACTGTTCATAGCAGCAATATTTATAATATATTATCTTAATTCCCGTAATAAGGAACTTTTGCATATTCAGGAACAGCAAAAGGCAAACGAAGAAATTTACCAGCTCATGTTTGAGCAACAGGGCAAAATTGATAGTGCAAAGGCAGAAGAAAAAAACAGGATTGCTATGGAGCTGCACGACGGTATATTAAACAACATTTATGCGGTACGACTTAATCTTGAGTTTAGTAACCGGAAGACAGATGAAATTGCGATAGAAAACAGGAAAGGGTTTATAAAAGAACTGCAAAATGTTGAATCAGAAATACGGGCTGTTTCTCATGATCTTAGCCGCAACGTAGCTTTCAATCAGGATAAAAATTTTGAAAGCATACTTGGTTTTATGATTACTTCGCAAAAAAATAAGTTTGACACGGTGTTCGAAGCTGATATTGACTCTGATATCGATTGGGAAGCAATGCCAAACACACACAAGGTTAATGTGTACAGGATTATACAGGAAGCACTTCAAAATGTAAACAAATATTCTCAGGCTTTAAATGTGACAGTGCAGGTTAAAAAAGAAGATGATGGTTTGCTGGTCGCGATAATTGACGACGGAGTAGGCTTTGATACTCATATTGCATCTGAAGGGATAGGCCTTAAAAATCTTAAAAAAAGATCTGAGTCACTTAACGGGAAAATAGAGATAGAGTCGTCTATTGGAAAAGGGACAGCTATAAAAGTGCATTTTTCTTTGTAACATAAAAATGTGAAATTGTAAATTATATGTTTTATATATTTGTGCGTGTTAAATAAAAACCAATAAATGAAAGATTTACTTAGTATATACGAAAATAAACAGCCGGAAATAGTTTTTAACTGGAAAGATACCGAGACCGATGCGGAGGGATGGACAGTTATAAACTCGCTGCGTGGTGGGGCTGCAGGCGGTGGCACCCGTATGAGAAAAGGCCTTGATATGAACGAAGTACTATCTCTTGCTAAAACCATGGAAGTTAAGTTTACTGTTTCCGGACCTGCTATTGGCGGAGCTAAATCAGGAATTAACTTCGATCCTAATGATCCCCGTAAAAAAGGTGTGTTGCAGCGTTGGTATAAGGCGGTTTCGCCACTATTAAAAAGTTACTATGGTACCGGCGGCGACTTAAATGTAGATGAGATTCATGAAGTGATACCTATGACAGAGGAATGTGGTGTATGGCATCCGCAGGAAGGGGTATTTAATGGGCATTTTAAGCCTACAGAGGCCGATAAAATAAACAGAATAGGCCAGTTGCGGCAAGGTGTTGTAAAAGTTATAGAAAATCCTGGTTTCTCTCCGGACGTTGCTCGAAAATATACTATTGCAGATATGATTACTGGTTATGGAGTAGCAGAGGCTGTGCGTAATTATTATGAAATTTATGGTGGTAGTGTAGACGGTAAAAGAGCTATCGTACAGGGTTTTGGCAATGTAGGGTCGGCCGCTGCGTTTTACCTTGCTAAAATGGGGGTGAAAATTGTTGGAATTATAGACCGCGATGGTGGTCTGCTTAATAAAGATGGCTTTACTTTTGCAGAGATCACCGAATTATTTCTTAATAAAGATGGTAATAAACTGGTTGCTGATAATATGATACCATTCGAGCAGCTTAACGCGGAAGTGTGGAAGGTAGGTGCTGAAGTATTTACTCCATGTGCCGCATCAAGGCTTGTAACTAAAGAGCAGGTAGAAGCGATGGTGGCCGCCGGCCTTGAAGTTATTTCATGCGGGGCTAATGTGCCTTTTGCCGATAAAGAAATATTTTTTGGACCTATAATGGAAGCTACCGATAGCCAGGTAAGCCTCATCCCTGATTTTATATCTAACTGTGGTATGGCGCGCGTATTTGCTTACTTTATGGAGAAAAAAGTATCTATGACAGATGAAGCTATATTTAATGATACATCTGAGATCATAAAAAAAGCGATACAAAATGTATATGCCCAAAACAATTCTAAGACTGGCATAAGTAATACTGCCTTTGAGATTGCTTTGAAACAATTAGTAAAATAAATTTCTTTATTTTATATGGCGATAAGCTAACATTAAATACAATGACAGAGCAATCTGTCATTTTTTTATTATGACATACGAAGAAACTATAGAGTGGATGTTTGCACAGTTACCCATGTACCAGCTACAGGGAGCTTCTGCGTTTAAAAAAGACCTTACTAACACATTGTTACTTGCAGAATATTTAAAGCACCCGGAGCGTAAAATTAAAATGATACATGTGGCAGGTACAAACGGCAAAGGATCTGTGTCTAACATGCTGTCATCAATACTCCAGGAAGCCGGATATAAGACAGGACTATATACATCGCCACATCTTAAGGATTTTAGGGAGCGTATTAAGATAAATGGACAGGATATCACAAAGGACTTCGTCATGGAATTTATGGACAGGCATCAACCATTTTTTGAGGCTAATGACCTAAGTTTTTTTGAGATGACCGTAGGCCTTGCTTTCGAATATTTTGTAGCGCAAGAGGTAGATGTTGCCATAATAGAAACTGGCTTGGGAGGAAGACTTGATGCTACAAATATTGTTACGCCATTAGTTTCCGTAATAACTAATATAGGCATGGATCATACCCAGTTTTTAGGCAATACGCTGCAGGCAATAGCAGGGGAGAAGGCAGGTATTATTAAGCCCGGTGTACCGGTGGTAATAGGGGAATATATACCTGAAACTAAAGCTATATTTGTAAATAAAGCTACAGAATTAAATGCACCTGTTTATTTTGCGCAAGACTTGGAGATAGAGGATTACGAGTCTGACCTAAAAGGAAATTACCAATACCAAAATAAAAAGACTGTTTTGCATACTATAAAACTGTTGCAGGACCATTTTCCGGTAACGGACAACCAGATCAAGAAGGGCCTACTTAATGTCACGACAAATACAGGATTTATGGGGCGATGGCAGCAAATACATGCTAACCCTACTGCAATTGCAGATACCGCGCATAACAGCCACGGCCTTAAATTAGTCATGAAACAGGTACAGCAACAAAAATATGACACACTTAGAATAGTCTTCGGAGTAGTGAATGATAAAGATTTAAATGAAATTTTACCATTGTTGCCTAAAAATGCTGTTTATTATTTTTGCAAGCCGGATATTTTTAGGGGCTTGGACGAAAAAATATTACAGGATGCGGCGGGCAGCTTCGGATTGGTAGGTGATGTGTATGATTCTGTGGCCCAAGCTTATGCTGAAGCTTTATCTCAGTCTGCTACCAATGATTTCATTTATATAGGTGGCAGTACATTTGTTGTTGCCGAAATTTTATAGAAATATGCTTGCAGAATATAAAAAGAGTGTTATATTTGCACTCGCAATACGGAAGTAACCACAACGATTGCAAGATTGGGGCGATTAGCTCAGCTGGTTCAGAGCACCTCGTTTACACCGAGGGGGTCGGGGGTTCGAACCCCTCATCGCCCACCAATATGGAAACTCTTCAGGAAACTGAGGAGTTTTTTTTGTTTAGATAATCTACTCTTCCGTTTTAATTCAAAATTATTTTCTGAAGTTTGAGTGCTTGATAATGTTAATGATAATTTATTATAAGCTTATAGCTAAAATATTTTAGCGCTTAGATTTAATTGTAATTGCATATAATTATTTTAATCTAATGCATATTCATTCGAAAACTATTAATTAAAGCTCTGCCGGTATTCCATTGGTGACATATTCGTTTTTTGTTTAAACAACTTGCTGAAAGATTGTGAATACTGAAAACCTAACCTGTAGGCAACTTCACTTACGGAAAGTTCTGTTGAAGTTATCAGGTCTTTAGCGCATTCAATTAACTTTTCATGAATTAGTTGTTGAGTAGTCTGCCCTATACTATGTTTAAGACAATCGCTTAAATATTTTGAGGATATATTAAGTTCTTTAGCTAAATAGCTGGCGGTGGGTATTCCATTGGACATATCGTGGTCGAAATAATGGTTCAATAAATCTTCAACTTTAGATAGCAAATCATTATTACGTACTTTTCGGGAAATAAACTGCCGGTTATAATAGCGGTTACAATAGGATAGCAATAACTCAAAATGTGAAATCATAACATCCTGGCTTAAGTTATCTATGGGTAGATGATATTCCCGTTCAATATTCTCAAAAATGCGTTCCATCGAGTATTGCTCATCTTCAGAAAGTATTAACGCCTCGTTAATACTGTAATCAAAAAAGCCAAGACTTTTTATTTTTCGGCTTAATGAATATGATTGTAAAAAATCGGGATGGATAGACAACTGCCACCCTGATTTTGCCAAAGAAAAATCTTTCTCAATAATGTTAATCTGCTTAGGGGCAAAACATGAGATGATCCCCTCATCAAAATCGAACATGCTTTGCCCATACTGCATTTTGCAGGGGCACTCTTTCTTCAATGTAATTTGATAGAAATCAGAAATTAACTTAATCTTTTCCTCAATAACGACGGCGGGCAAATCTTCAAAACGAATAACGCTAAATAGCGGATGCTTCGGTTTAGCAATACCTAAAAGCAGGTGCTGTTCAGCAATAGTCTTGAAATGAATAGTTGGGATATTATTTTTCATTCTATAGTCTCAAATTTACGATTAAATTTTCGATCTTTTACGGTACATTCTTGCGATGTTGCTAGTAATGAAAGTATTAGGTAACAATGTCAGTATAGCTGCGCTGATGCGGTTCAACCTTCCGGAAATAGCAAAATGTTTTCCTTTATCAAGAGCCCTTAATAATTCGTCGGCCACTTGTTGCGGTGTTTGTGCGGGGCTATTGTTATAATCTGAACTCAGGCCGATGGCTTTTTCATTTTCGATGCCTGCAGCACTATTAAAATTTGTTTTCGTAAGGCCTGGGCAAAATAACAATACTTTTAAATTATGAGGAGCACATTCCTGGGTAAGTGCTTGGGTAAAGGAACGCACAAATGCTTTGCTGGCTGCATATGTTGCCATATATGGAACAGGCATAAACGCTGCCATGGACCCGATGTTTACAATAGTACCGCTTCTTTCCTTTAGCATGGAGGGCAAAAATAGATGTGTAAGTGCCACCAAGGATAAAATATTCAACTGCAGAAGGTCTACCTCTGACTTCAGGGATATTGAAACGAACTCGCCGCCTGAACCAATTCCGGCATTATTTATAAGCATTTCTATCTCCAGGTTACGTATTTGTATTTCTTCAAAAATCTCAAATGCGGCCTTAGGTTTCGATAGATCGCATGCAATAAATTGTGCACTTATGCCAAATCGTTCCTTAAGTTTCCTGCACTGTTTTTCCAGTTTTTCGCTATTGCGAGCTACCAGTACAAGATTTTGATTCCTTTCGGCAAGCCGATTTACTATCGCCTCCCCAATTCCACCAGATGCCCCGGTAATTAATGTTACTTTCATTCTATAAGATTTATAGAACAAAGTTGGAGTAATCCCAACACTTTGCAGTATCCAAATGTCTGGAAGTTGTGTTTGAAAGTCGGTACTTATACTCGTAAATTCATCCAAACGGTGAACACGTACACTCTACTACATTCGTTTTTCCAGAAAATGTTTAACCCCTTAAAGGTGCGACCAGGCAGTTGAGCTAATCAATATCTATAAACCAAATAAACAAATTTGTGAGCATTATTCTAAGTATTAATGGCGTAGTAAAACTAAATTCTACGACCTTTTTTTCGATAGCATCTGCCTTACTATTTAAACAACTACGCCTGTAGAGAATACCGGCGTTATTGTTTAAATATAAATTAAAAATTATTCTTTTATAAATTTCCCGGTGTTGTTACCCGTTTTTAAAATATACATGCCCGCGGGCAATGCACTTACGTTAACAGTGCTTTGACCTGAATTGTTATAAAATACCTGTCTCCCTGTTAAATCGTAAATTTCGGTGGTGAAGTCTCTTACAGAGTTTGAGGAATTTATATTCAATACATCTTTCACGGGGTTCGGGTAAATAGTAAATGATTTTGATACCGCTGCATAACCAGTATTGCCAAGCGTCGAGAACTGAAACGTCGCGCTAACTGGTAAATGGTTAGAAGTGGTGTAATAATAATTGGAAATATCTTGTGGCACGGTTACTTCCTGGACAGCGCTATCCTGAATGTAATTACTACTTAATTCATTTGAAATAATAATATTTTCAATAACAGGGTGTACGCCATATCTTGTATCAACATCTGTAATATATTCAGTAATTCCGGTATAATTACTTGAGTCATCTACAAAATTTTGGTAAGGTGAAACCGTACAATTACAAGTATTACTGGTGGTGCCGGTAAGGTAGTCATTAAAATCGCCTACAACGATCATGTTTTTTGAATTGTAAGTAGTTCCGTCAAGTATAGCTTTTAGTCCTTCAGATGCACCCAGTCTGCGGTTATAGCTCGCGGCCTCGCCGTCTTCTGCCTTGGCATGGATATTTACAATAGATACAGGAATTAAAGTGATACCTGCAATAAGGTTTACATTATATAGTGCCGGATAGCGCCCATTAGACCAGTTGTAGCGGTAGGTATTACCCTGAGACGCATTGCCGGTGCTTAACTCCATAGAGGTTACAAACTGTACTTTAGACCTTTTATAAATCATACCCTGACGTTGGTTACAATCGCCTGTATTAGATGGTACAATCGTTCCGCCCCAATATTCATTGCCCATAAGTGATACCAGTGTTTCAATCGTTGGGTTAGAAATTGTGTTCGAAACTTCCTGTATGCAGTAAATATCCGAGTCCATTGTGAGCATTGCTGCAACTACATTATCTAGTTGCAGGCCCTCGTCTGTTGGCCCATTAAGGTCACAGCCCAGCCATTCGGTATTCCAGTTAGTGATTTTAAAAGCCACATTAGAGCCTGGATTTTCAACCTGAGAATCTACTATAACTTTTAAATTTTTTATCTCCCATGTAGCACTTGGGGCAATAGTGCTAATATAGCGAAAGGCAATTCTCGAACTTTCAGATCGTGCCGCAGAAGGAATAAGGAGTTCGCCGGAAGAAACATACTGCCATGCCGTAGTAATATTATGGTTTAGTCCCTCAAGCTCAATCCATTGTGTTGTTAAGGGGTCGCCGGTATAATTGGCAGTGGCAAATGCCTTATAAAAGCCCTCTGCAACTCCGGTATTCACTACTCCGGCACTGCCACGGGTGTGGCTAAATGTAAGTGTTGCATTATCTGCCTGAGATAAATTTATTGCCGGGCTAATAAGCCAATCTTCATTCTCGTAGTTTTGACCTGCAACATATCCACTGCAAACAGCACCATAATAGGGACTAAAATACCAGTTGTGAAGACCGGTAACATTAACAGATGTAAAAGTATTAAAACTTGCTTCGGTTAAAAAACTCTCATTTAGAATTGTAGTTTGTGCCTGTAGCATGCTTAAGCGAAAGCCCATTATTGCAAGCAGGATAATCAGTTTGTTCAGTTTTTGCATCAGGTATAAAAGGTATAATTCGTTTAATGTTGGTTTGCGCGCTAACGTACAAATAAAACGGTTTAATTTCAAACAAAATTTAAGACTATGTTAACAATTAAGTTCTCTTGTCACACTTGAAAGTAGATTTTCTAATCCTTGTTTCCCTTTATAGATACAGCAAATTTACTAACTTGCTGTATCTATACCGATATAAATGAAAAGTACAGACGTTATTATAGTTGGAGCAGGTGCAGCGGGGCTTATGGTTGCCTATGTATTAATTATGGCCGGAAAAACTGTCACAATCCTTGAGGCCCGGGATCGTATAGGGGGGAGAATCTATAAAAGTCATAATCCTCTTTTTTCTGATACGGTAGAACTTGGAGCAGAATTTATACATGGGAACCTGCCCGTAACGCTCGATCTACTTAAAGAGGCAAACATTAAAACTCGTGGTGTGAGTTTCGAAATGTGGCAATACCAAAACAATAAATTTGAACAAAGTGAAGAGTTTGTAGAAGGTTGGGATAGATTTCTTGAGAAAGTTAACGCTGTGGATAATGATATGACCTTACAAGCGTTTCTTGAAGAGAATTTTGAAGGTAAGCAATTTGATACAATGCGTAGCCAGATAGAAAACTATGTAGCCGGATATGATACTGCAGATGTTAATGATGCCAGTGTGTTTGCCTTACGTAATGAATGGAATCATGAAGATGAAGATGCCCAGCACCGTGTTGCAGGGGGGTATGACAGCATGATAAGGTATCTTGAGCAAACGTGTATTAAAGGTGGTGCACAAATCGAGCTTGATAATATAGTAAAACAAATTACTTGGAGTGATGACGAGGTTAAAGTTACTACTACGACGGGTAGTGTATACAGTGCAGCCAAAATTATAATAGCAATGCCTTTAGGTGTTTTACAGGCTCCTGATGATGCTGATGGTACAGTACTGTTTCAGCCGCCTTTGCTAAAGCAAAAAGAAGCGTTGAGAAATATAGGATTTGGGTCTGTTATAAAGATCTTATTGGAATTTGAAATGATTTTTTGGGAAGGTGACACTATAAAAAATGCAGTTGGTGCCGACCTTTCTACAATGGGATTTCTTTTTGCTGAAGAGGAGATATCGACATTCTGGACACAGGCGCCTTTACATAGCCCCTTGCTGACCGGTTGGATTGGCGGCCCGCCTGCTCACGCACTAATAGGTGCAACTAACGACAAAATTCTAAGACTTACGCTTACGTCATTAAGTAACATATTTAAAATTGATACTGAAGAATTAAAGGATAAGCTTATTGCCTGGGAAGTAGTAAACTGGACAGCAGAACCCTTTACCCGTGGCTCTTATGCCTATAATAAAGTAGAAAGTCCTGAAGCTAAGAAGTTATTACAACAGCCGGTTAATAACACAATATATTTTGCCGGAGAATATTTGTATGATGGCCCTGCAATAGGTACAGTAGAGGCTGCTTTAACAAGTGGTAAAAATGCCGCAGAGTTAGTACTGGAAACCTAAATGTTTTCGATATAAATTTTGCAGGAAAGGTCAATTATTTAAAATTCTTGAGAAAGTCTTCTTTATAAGTGGGAGATATTTCTACTTCAGCGCCATCTTCAAGAGTAATGTAACCACCCTTATTGTATAGCTTTACAAAGTTCAAATTTACAATATGTGATTTGTGCACCCGCAAGAAGGGCAGGGGCAGCATCTCAGAAAAATGTTTAAGGAAACGGCACGCCATTTTTTTATTACCATTAGTAAGGTAAAGGTCGGTGAAGTTGCCGTTGCCCTTTAATCGTACGATCTCGTCCATTTTTACAATTTCGAAGCCCTCCATAGTAGGTAATATTACCTGTTGCTTTTCCGGCTTTGGCTCCCTGAAATTTTCAACAATCACCTTGTTGCGGTTAAACAATTCTTTGTTCATTACCTGTTGCTGTACTTTATTTACGGCAACAATAAGCTCTTCTATACTTATGGGTTTAAGCAGGTAATATGCGGCACTTCTGTTTAGGGCTTTGAGAGAATACTCAGAAAAAGCAGTGACAAAAATAGTCTCAAAGTTTAAATCGCCGCAGGCTTCCAGTACATCGAATGCGTTGCCAAAAGGCATTTCTACATCAAGGAATACAAGCTGAGGTTCCAGTTCGTGCAGTAATGGTACAGCCTCCCGGCTATTTTGTGCTTCTCCCACAATCTCTATCTGCGGACAGTATTTTGTAAGGTAGCTTCGTAACACTTCGCGTGCCGCGGTTTCATCCTCTACAATTACGCTTCTTATCTTAGAATAACTCATTAGGGTTTATGTATTATAGGAAAAGTAATCTCAATAATTGTTCCTGTTTCCGGACCTGCTTTTTCGGTAACCGTAAAATCCATCTTGGTTTTATACAATTCATTCAGCAAAGTCATACGCTCTTTAGTATTCGTGAGGCCGCGGGACTGATGTGCTTTTTGATTGTGCGTTTTTAGTTCGCTGCTTCTGGCCGGGCCTATGCCATCGTCATCAATAGTAATAACAATCCTTTTCTCCATAAGCATAACATTCATTTTCAGCAGGCCTTTACCTTCTTTGTAACGCAGTCCATGCCAAATAGCGTTTTCCAGATGCGGCTGTATGATCATGTTTGGTACCCAGATGGTCTCAGGATCCAGCTTTTCATCAACAGTTATTTTAAAGTCAAATTTATCCTTAAAACGCAGGTGCTCCAGTTCAAGATACTTAGTCAGGTTTTCTATTTCGTTGCCTAAAGTCACGAAGTCTTTATTAGAGTTCTCCATGGTATTACGCATTAGGTTAGAATAGGACGTAAGGTACTTATTAGCCTCAAGCTCATTATTCTGAGCAATGAACTGGTTAACGCTATTGAGGCTGTTGAACAAAAAGTGCGGATTCATTTCTCTCCTTAAGGACTGCAAAGCAATTTCTTTGTTCTTTGTTTTTATCGAATACAATGCTTTTACAATAAATGCTAACAACAGCAACAGCAAGAGCATTGAACCCAAAAGAAAATAGTTAAAGGTGTTTTTTCGGGTAATAAGTTCTTCTTTAAACAGCTTTTCATTTTCAAGGCTGCGTATCCTTTCCTCTGTAACTTTAAACGTTTTGGCATCTGTCAAAGATTTATCCGACAATATAATACGGTCTATATTTTTTAAAAATTCCTCATACAGCTGCATGCTTGCCTGGTCGTCTCCAATAGATTTGTAATATTCTACAAGCTGCAGGACGCTTTCCCGCGCCTCAAAAGTTTCGCCATTGGCAGATGCTATTTTGTAAGATTCTTTAAGAGCGCTTACAGCATTGTCAGGGTCATCCGCTTTAAAATACACAGAAGCAAGATATTCCAGACGGATAATTTGTGTGTCATGATCTTTATTTTTCACGGCTAAAGACAATATTTTTTTAAGAGCATCTATAGCTTCATCATATTGCTCATTTGCAACATAAAGTTCGGCTGCCTCTCCGTAAATCTTTATCGTTTTTCCGTAAACATTTTCTGCATAGGGCAACGCCTGCCTGTACTGCGCTAAGGCACTAACTGTATCGCCATTGTAAAGGTTCAGCTGGGCCAGTTGCATATAGGTATCAGCCGTCTCTGCCTTTCGTTGTTGTTTTCTAAGCAGGGACAAATTTAAGTTGAGGTATTTTTCCTGACTTTCAACATTACCTTTATTTTTAAGCCTGTTGTAGTCGTTTAAGTTTAATGATTTAGCGATAGGATCGGTATTAATTAGCGTAGCAGCTTTGTAGTTTTTTGTTGCAGCATTAAATTTATTCTGCAACTCCTGCACGCGTGCTATATTTCGCAATACCCTTGCTCTCCCGGCGGTAAACTGAGCAGTCGAGTATAAGTCCAATGATTTAAACAGGTATTCTTCTGCTTTTGCAAAATCATCTTTATCAGATAACTCCCTTGCTAAAAGTTCATAATTGCGGGCAATTGTAGTATTATCGTCTTCAATTAATGATTTCTCCAAATTATTAACCGCTTTCTTTAACTGTACAGGAGTCTCCTTTTTTTTCGACACTCCGTTTTGTGCCTGTAATGGCATGGGCAGCAGCAGCGCTATTTGCAGTAATAACAATATATGTAAGAAACGGTACATAGTAGTAGTATTATAGTGTAAAGGTAATTTAATTTTACAGCCTTTTCCTATTGCCTTCACCAAGTGAAACCCCTGTTTCACCACGTCTCTAAATTACCAACGGTATAACATCATACATTTGTCTAAGATAAACGTCGAAATAATAACTATTAAAACATAACATCATGAAAAAACTAATTGTATTAAGCGCAGTAGCAATAATGGCTACATTTTCTTTAACAAGCTGTGACAAGAAAGAAAAAACTACAGAAGAAACTACAACTGAAACTGCTGTTGATACTGCAGCTACAACTGAAGTTGAAACTTCTGCGGAAGATGTAGATTCAGTTAAAACTACTACAACTACAACAGTTGAGACTGACACAGTAAAAAAATAATTTTTAAAAATAATCTTTAAAACATAATATCATGAAAAAAGTAATCGTATTAAGCGCAGTTGTATTAATGGCAACATTTTCTTTAACAAGCTGCGATAAAAAAGAAAAAACTACAGAAGAAACTACAACTGAAACTGCCGTTGATACTGCAGCTACAACTGAAGTTGAAACTTCTGCAGAAGATGTAGATTCAGTTAAAACTACTACAACTACTACAGTTGAGACTGACACTGTAAAAAAATAATCCGATCTGGATAAGATCTGCAAAGATCACATTATAAAGCCTTCAGTGAAAACTGGAGGCTTTTTTTGTTGTCATTTTTTATTGAACTATTCATGATTGTTATTTGCATTGTAGTAATACTTACAAACCGCAACACACTTGTTACAAACTCAATATTTCATAGATTAAGTTTGAAGAATTTTGGCTTGCTTTTTGTAACTTTGAGTGAACCACCCACATTCCCGGACACCTTTACTTCTTTTAGGATTGTCTTATTTAAAACGGAAATTTAATGACTAACAATCATGTGCAGCAACATAGTTCTATGGATTATGAAAAGTTTATTTTTTGCCTCGAAGCAGTTGATGATGTAGATATTGACGGCACAACCGAAGTGGTAAAGAACTTAGAGCAACTGGCCTTTCAGCAGGGGATAGACAGTATTTACAAAACATGCGATACCATAGAAGGGCTTGAAGATAGCCTGAACGCCTTGCTATATGACGATCATAATTTTAAAAATTATGAAATTATATATTTAGTTATGCCTGGTGATGGAAATAACATCCGTATTAATAACTACTATTATAGCCTGGAAGAAATAGCTGAAATTTTTGAGGGCAGGATGAAAGGCAAAATACTTCATTTTGCAAATTCTAAAATTTTAGATTTAAACGAAGAAGAGGCACAATACTTTTTAGATATTACAGGTGCAAAAGCTATTTCAGGATATGGTGAAGCATCGTTAAAAGTAACAAGCAGCGGACTTGATAAAGCTTTTTTTAGTTTGTTTGAAGACGATGATGATGTAATTGCAGTAGTTGAAGAATTGCATGAAAAATATTATGCGGTTTGCAAAATGCTTGACTTCAGGTTATACTACTAATTGTAGTATTGAGATAAGTTATTAATGTTTGTTAGGTTTTTGTATCGCCATTTTAACGCCAAAGTTAACAATGTGCCAAATGTGCTAAAGTTTTATTAAGGCCCGTCTTCTAAAAAAAGATTCTGATTACTTTTATCTGAGAGGTTGACCGTCACTATGTAACTATACGACCGATCTCAATAAAATCATCAATAACCTAAAAAACAAACGCTATGCACATCACTATTTTTAGAACGTTATACAAGCACGTAATAGATCATGACCTAATTGAGCGCATGCTAAAAAGGAATAATATCGCTTTCGAAAGGACAGGCTACGAAGCAGGGTCACGCTACAAAATTATATCTGACACGGAGGATGCAATGAACAACTTTAAAAAGAGGTTAAGGGAGATTTATCCGCAAATTCCTCTTAGCGCCTAAGTAAAAGCTGCTCTAAGATACCTGAATAAATTTATACATCGGCACCACAATGCTGATTAGAAAACCCTTACTGCAATAATGCAGTAAGGGTTTTTATGTTGATAAGTTTTACGCTGTGGATTTATCTAAACAGGCATTTGTGCTGCATATTTTGGCTAGCTTTGGCACCGGCAAAAAGGCTCAAAAAATACTTTCTAAGCACAACTTTAGGCATCGATTTAAATATGGGAATGTTTGTAATAAGCAAACGGTTTAATGGCGAGTATAAATTTACATTTACATCGAGAAAAGGTAAAACTGTTTTTACCAGTATAAGTTGTAAGCAAAAGGCCGATTGCGAAGTTATGATCGCTGCGATAAGGGATAATATTGCCCTGTTTACTTTTACTAAAAATGGAACGGCATCGGGTAAATACTTTTTTAGGCTTTCTAAAGACGGCTTGGTACTTGCCACGAGCAGAAAATACTCTACAGAACTAAGTCTTAAGAAAGGCATCAACGAAATTATGCTCTATGTAGATAGGGCAGAGACACTTGATTTTTCGGAAGACAGTCTGGTGTTTCCTGATGCGGCTGATGTGTTTTTGTAAATAATCTTTTGCTGTATAATCCAATCAGCTGTTGCGATAATTTTGGTAAGCTCGTATCTTGTTGATAAGTCGATTTCTCTATTTCTTTAAAATATCGTATTTTTGAGGTCAGGCTTTCTGGCCTGATTTTCGTTACCACATAATAAAAATCCATAGTTGTATGTACCTGATATTTGACACTGAAACAACCGGATTACCCAAACGGTGGGATGCCCCTGTTACCGACACCGATAACTGGCCGCGTTGTATACAAATAGCATGGCAGTTACACGATGAGATGGGCAGGCTTATAGAAAACCATGATTTTATGGTAAGGCCCGAGGGCTTTAACATACCCTATGATGCAGAGCGTATACACGGCATCTCTACAGATCTTGCTCTGGAGCAGGGAATTTCGCTTGCTGAGGTACTGGAAAAATTTAATGTTGCGCTTAGCAAATCTAAATTTATTGTAGGCCAGAATGTTGGCTTCGACGTTAATATTATGGGCAGTGAGTTTCATCGTTACGGTGTGGAAAGCCCGCTGTCAACTAAGCGAATATTAGACACCTGTACGGAGATCACAGCAGAAATGCTGAAGATTCCGGGCGGGCGTGGAGGAAAGTTCAAGCTGCCTACCCTTACCGAGCTACATAAGTATCTGTTTAACGAGCCCTTTGATGAAGCACATAATGCTACTGCCGACGTTGAGGCAACTACCCGCTGCTTTTTAGAGTTGCTTAAAAGGGAAACCTATACTCATAAGGAACTGGATACCTATCCAGAATACTTTCATGATTTCAGGACTACAAATCCGCAGCCTATAAAGCTTATAGGGCTTAAGCATATCAACCTAAAGCAGGCATCCGAAGAGGTTAGAAAACGTCTTGAAAGCCTTAAAGGAGCACAGGCTGTTCAGCATACATCGCCGGTAGTCAAGCAGGATCTTGCTGCGGTAGATTTTGTGCATTTGCATAACCATACCCAGTTTAGCGTACTGCAAAGTACTATTAGCGTACCCGATCTTGTTAAGGCGGCTGCAAAAAACCGTATGCCTGCCGTTGCGATGACAGATCATGCCAACATGATGGGGGCTTTTCACTTTGTCAGTGCTGTTTTTAACCATAACAAAGCAGCAGAGGCTAAAAATAAGGCCTTAGTAGATGCTGGCGATCAGCCTACAGAAACTGTTGTAAAACCTATAGTGGGTGTAGAGTTTTTTGTATGCGAAAATCATAAAGATAAAACGCGTAAAGACAACGGGTACCAGGTTGTGCTGTTGGCCAAAAATAAAAAGGGCTATCATAACCTTGCAAAAATGTCGTCTATTGCTTATACACAGGGCTTCTATTATGTGCCGCGTATAGACCGTGAAGTAATTCAGCACTATAAAGAAGATATAATGGTGCTTACTGGCAACCTATATGGCGAAGTACCTAACAAGGTGCTTAACATGGGTGAGAACCAGGCAGAGGAAGCACTGCTGTGGTGGAAATCGCAATTTGGTGACGACCTGTACATGGAGATCATGCGCCACGGCCAGGAAGACGAAGACCGGGTAAACGAAACGCTTATAAAACTGGCACGCAAGAATAATGTAAAACTTGTTGCTACTAACAATACTTATTACGTTAATAAAGAGGACAGCCACGCCCACGATATTTTGTTGTGTGTAAAAGACGGAGAGAAGCTTGCTACCCCTAAGGGTCGTGGCCGTGGATTCCGTTTTGGGTTACCTAACAGCGAATATTACTTTAAGCCGGGCGATGAGATGAAGAAGCTGTTTGCCGATGTGCCCGATGCTATTGTAAACATTCAGGATATCGTAGAGAAGGTAGAAACGTATTCCCTTTACCGCGATGTACTCCTTCCTAAATTTGACATTCCTTCAGAATTTTTAATTGCTGAAGATGAGGCAGACGGCGGTAAGCGGGGAGAAAATAATTATTTAAGACATCTTACCTATAAAGGAGCTGAAAAACGCTATGGCGAAATTACCGATGCCATTCGTGAGCGTCTGGATTTTGAATTAAATACCATACAGAATAGTGGTTATCCTGGATATTTCTTAATTGTTCAGGATTTTATTGCTATGGCGCGCCAGCTCGATGTATCCGTAGGGCCGGGCAGGGGGTCGGCAGCAGGATCTGTTGTGGCATACTGCCTTTGGATAACCAATATAGACCCTATAAAATACGATCTGCTATTTGAGCGTTTCCTTAACCCGGACCGTGTATCAATGCCCGATATTGATATTGACTTTGATGATGAAGGGCGCAGCCGCGTAATGGATTATGTAATTAATAAATATGGTTCAAGCCAGGTAGCGCAGATTATAACATATGGTACTATGGCGGCAAAATCGTCTATACGCGATACTGCACGTGTACTTGATTTGCCTTTATTTGAAGCCGATAAAATAGCCAAGCTTATTCCTAACCTTAAGCTGGCAAAAATTTTTAGTATGGATCCGGCGGCCTTAAAGGGTGCTATGCGATCTGAGGAGTACGAAAAAGTTATAGAACTTATTGCCATGGCGACCGGCGGCGACCTTACCGGGGAGACCATCCAGCAGGCAAAGGTATTAGAAGGTTCGCTGCGTAATACAGGTATACATGCCTGTGGAGTAATAATTACACCGTCAGACATTACTAATTTCGTACCTGTAGCAACTGCAAAAGATTCTGATCTTTACGTTACCCAATTTGATAACTCAGTTGTAGAAAGTGCAGGGTTACTTAAAATGGACTTCCTGGGGTTAAAGACATTAACTCTAATTAAGGACACTGTAAAACTTGTAAAATACAAACGCAATATAGATCTCGATCCGGAAACTTTCCCAATCGATGATGTAAAAACATACGAACTCTTCCAGAGGGGCGAGACCGTTGGAGTATTCCAGTATGAGTCGCCCGGCATGCAAAAATACATGAAGGACTTAAAGCCTACTGTATTTGCCGACCTTATTGCGATGAACGCTTTGTATCGTCCGGGCCCGTTAGAGTACATTCCGAGTTTTGTTCGTCGTAAAAATGGTGAAGAGCCCATACAATACGACCTTGATGCCTGCGAAGAATACCTTAAAGAAACCTATGGTATTACAGTATACCAGGAGCAGGTAATGCTTTTGTCGCAGAAGCTGGCCGGATTTACTAAAGGTGAAGCCGACGTTCTGCGTAAAGCAATGGGTAAGAAACAAAAAGACGTGTTGGATAAAATGAAACCCAAGTTTGTTGCTCAGGCTGCAGAGAAGGGGCACGATCCTAAAACACTCGAGAAGATATGGAAAGACTGGGAGGCTTTTGCGAGTTACGCCTTTAATAAAAGCCATTCCACCTGTTATGCATGGGTAGCCTATCAGACTGCTTATTTAAAAGCTCATTATCCTGCCGAATATATGGCTGCGGTACTAAGCAACAACATGAACGATATTAAGCAGGTTACCTTCTTTATGGAGGAATGTAAGCGTATGGGGCTTGAGGTTCTTGGTCCTGATGTAAATGAATCGTTTTATAAATTCACTGTTAACGACTATAATGCTGTACGCTTTGGCATGGGCGCTGTAAAAGGTGTGGGTGCAGGAGCAGTTGCAACAATTGTAGAGAACAGAAAGACCGGACATTACAAGTCTATTTTTGACCTCGCAAAAAAAGTGGACCTACGTGCTGCAAATAAAAAAGCTTTTGAAAACCTTGCCCTTGCCGGCGGATTTGACTGCTTTAAAAATACGCACAGGGCACAGTATTTTCATATGGATAATAGTGAGAACATTACGTTCCTGGAAAAAGCAATCCGGTACGGGTCAAAATTCCAGGAGAACGAGAATTCATCGCAGGTAAGCCTTTTTGGTGAGGCCAGCGATGTGCAAATTCCCGAGCCTGTGGTTCCGCCTTGCGAGGAATGGAGTACTATGGAGAAGCTTGCCCGTGAGAAAGACGTGGTAGGGATTTACATATCAGGACATCCGTTAGACGACTATAAATTCGAAATCAAATACTTTTGTAATGCCAGGCTCGACTGTCTTAAAAATCTTGAGCAGCATGTAAACAAAAACCTGAGCTTTGGCGGTATAATATCTAATGTGCAGCACAGAGTTACAAAAAATAACAAAGGCTGGGCTACATTTCTGCTGGAAGGTTATGACGAGAGCCATGAGTTTAAAATTTATGGCGAAGAATACCTCAAATTCAGGCATTTTTTAATAGGGAGCAATTTTGCCCACATTAAAGTTATGGTGCGGGAAGGATGGGTAAACCAGGAAGGTAAAAAAGGTGAGCCAAGGCTTCAGTTCATCGGCATCAGCCAGCTTCAGGATGTGCTTGAGACGGCCGCAAAAAAATTAACGATATTACTTAATGTGGCAGAGTTACAGGAGCAGCTTGTTGCCAGCCTGCATCAGCTTTTAAATGTAAACAGGGGTGACAATCCAATTTCGTTTGAGGTTATGGAACTTAACAAAATTACCAAGCAGGTTGCTGTCCCATCTGCTGCAGTTGTAAAAGAAGTTTCAGACGACGAGAACGATGAAAATTATGACGAGGAAGTAAACGAGCCTGTAATGGAGGATGTAGAAGACGTTCAGGTGGTTACTAAACTTGTAATGCCAAGCAGGAAGTTGAAAGTGAAGATTTCTACAGATTTACTACACGAGCTTAACAAATTGCAAATTAACTTCAGGCTTAACTAACAAATCAGTTTTAGCTATAGACCAATAGGCAAAAGCAATAGGTTTAACTTAACATTTAGATATAATTGTTTAATTTTGTATGTAATTTACAAGAACAATTAACATACAACAATATGGCACAAGCAATAACCGATGCTACCTTTGAAGAGTTAGTATTGAAATCAGATAAACCGGTATTAGTAGATTTTTGGGCAGCATGGTGCGGACCGTGTAGAATGGTAGGCCCGATCATTGAAGAGATAGGTCAGGAATACGAAGGTAAAGCCGTAGTAGGTAAAGTAGATGTAGACGCTAACCAGGAGTTTGCTGCAAAATACGGTATCAGGAACATTCCTACTGTACTAGTTTTCCAAAATGGAGAAGTAGTAGGCCGTCAGGTAGGTGTAGCACCTAAACAAACGTACACCGCTGCAATAGATGCATTACTATAATTGATTACCTGAATTAATATACAAAAGCCCCAGCGAAAGTTGGGGCTTTTTGTTGTTTGAATTAGTATAACTTATTAATGGTATATGTCTATGAGAATAACGTTATTACTATTTATCGTTTGTGTACTGATGGCTTGTTCGGGCTCATCATAAGGCTATAGACCACAAAATGGCGATACTATCTAATAAAGAGGACGTCATGTGGGTTACAGGAGGATCTAATGAACTTTGGAGCCCAAATGAATCTGAACTTTATAATATTGACAGAATTTTAGAGGAAGCTATTCGTAATGGGGAGTTTAAGTTTTTAAAACCACCAAGTCTAAAACGTATAAGAAAAAGCTACAGGCAATATGTTTACTATTTAGATGCAAGCGGGGATAAGCTAATATATATAAACTCGTTTTGTGAACTGCCTACATTACATGGTGAGAAGCTTGCAGCACGTTGGAAGAGTGAATTAAGGGTGGTTGCAGACGGTGGGCCGTGCTATTGGCATGTTACAATAAATGTTACTAAGGGTACTTATTCCCATGTTGTAACAAATGGCTACGGTTAACATCCGATCGAAGACACCTGCCTAAATTATTCACGCAAAATCGCTACATTTGAAATTATGAAGATTGATTCGCAATTAGAAAAGATATCAGCATTTAAAAATCTTGAGCTATTGGCTAACCAAATAGTTGAAGGTTTTATATCCGGTATGCATAAAAGTCCGTTTCATGGTTTCTCTGCTGAGTTTGCCGAGCATAAAGTGTATAATGCAGGGGAGAGTACTAAAAGTATCGACTGGAAGTTATTTGCCCGGACCGATAGGTTATACTCCAAGCGTTATGAGGAGGAAACAAACCTGCGTTGCCATCTTATTATTGACAATTCGTCTTCCATGCATTACCCGAAGCTTAAGGATGGACAGCAGTTTTATGAAAATAAGATTGGCTTTTCTGTACTGGCTTCTGCGGTACTTATGGAGTTGCTTAAACGCCAGCGTGATGCTGTAGGGTTAAGTATATATTCTGATACTTATGAATACTATGCGCCCGAAAAGGGTAGCGGTAGACATCACAGAATGCTTATAGATAAACTTGAAGGCATACTTGGAACGCCTGTAAACACTAAAACGACCGACACAACCACGTTTTTGCACCAGATAGCTCAAAAAATGCACCGCCGGTCCATGATCATTTTATTCACAGATATGTTTCAGCCCGGTAATGACGAAGCACTGTTTAATGCCCTTCAGCATTTAAAGCATAACAAACATAAGGTGGTACTGTTTCATGTGTTAGATAAGAAGACGGAGTTCAGCTTTAATTTCGATAACACACCGCGCAAGTTTATTGACATGGAAAGTGGTGAAGAGGTAAACCTTTTTGCTGAGAATGTAAAGGACGAATATGAAAAAGTGGTTGAAGCCTATTTTAAGAAGGTTGCCGAAACCTGTATGCAATATCAAATTAAGTACGTTCCGGTATCGGTAGATGAAAGCTTTGAAAAAGTATTGACAACCTACCTCGTTGAAAAACAAAAGTTTGGGTAACAAGCATCAAATTTTTTTATTTTTTGTTCCAAAAACGTTTGCAGGATTAAAAATGAGTTGTATATTTGCAACCGCAATAAAGCACTGGTTTGGTAGTTCAGTTGGTTAGAATACGTGCCTGTCACGCACGGGGTCGCGGGTTCGAGTCCCGTCCAGACCGCTTAAATTGGGAAAAGCCTTTCGTAAAGAAAGGCTTTTTTGCCCCAATAAGGTTTTTAAAACCTTTACAGTAGTTGTGTTGTTTATGCCACGAGAGTGGTAGGTTTAGTAGTTAGACCAATGAAAAGCTTTCCATTTGTTTGGAGGGCTTTTTTGATTTTAAACGGTTTCATTATTGCCTTTGCTAAGTTGTTTGATATTTATAATTGTAAACAGCTGTAAATATGGCGCTTGCCTAGACCCGGCTTACCCGGTTAAATTTTGTTATGGTTTTGACCAAAAAAATGATGTAAATGTAAAAAGTAATGTTATATTTGCACTCGCAATAAAGCACTGGTTTGGTAGTTCAGTTGGTTAGAATACGTGCCTGTCACGCACGGGGTCGCGGGTTCGAGTCCCGTCCAGACCGCTTTAATTTAGAAGCTCTTCGTAAGAAGGGCTTTTTTTATGCTTTAAAGTGTGCAGAAGGCATTAAATATATTTTACTTATTTTTGAATGTTGTAACCGCAGTTCTTGTTGATGAAAAAAATTACATTTTTACTTTTACTAACCCTTTTTGCTTCGTGCCAGTATTTTGAAAAGCAGGTGCCCGATGAAAACGAGCTGTTACAGCAACGGCTGAAGGAGATTGACTGGAAAAAGGTGAGCAGTTACCCATCGCTGGCTGAATGTGATACCATTACCGATAAGACACTTAAGAAAGAATGTTTTTTTAGCACCATGATGCGCCTTGTACAGGAGAAGCTGAATAATGACACTATTGCTATGCAGTATCCTGAAATTGATACTATCCAGGTTAAGGTTACCGTATACCCGGATGCTACTCTGAAATTTGAGCCACAAATCCCGAACGATAGTGTGAAATATGATGCTGTAAAAATTGACAGTATTTTAAAAGCCCGCCTGGTAAATTTCCCTAAAATAGAACCGGCGCAAAAAGAAGGGATTCCGGTTACTACTGAATTTATACTGCCTGTCATTCTTGATGTAAAATAACATCTTCAGGATCATTGTTTCTTTCTGCTTTAAACCTGAAGACATAGTAGATGCCAATCGCGACAGGTATAACTATATTGAGCAGCCATTGTAGAGTAGCCGCAAATACTACGATCCATTCATTAACTCCGGCCAACCCAAAAAAGAATACTGCAACACTGCCACGTACTGCAAAGTCCAGAAACTGAAAGGTGGGCAATGACGAGCCTAAAAAGTATACTCCTGTAATAGCGCTAAGCATTATAGTATAAGGAAGGTGCACATCAAATAATAGAAAGATAAAATAGTGCTGATGAACGATGCAAATGTAGCGGCCAAAAGCCAGCCATAAATTTTTACTATTTATTTCCCGCGGTAACTGGTTTATGTTTACAAAAAATTTTTGAAGGGAATATCCTTTTATCGTAATGTTTCTCGACAAAAATACGGCTGCTATTAAAGCAATTAGGCCTGATAGAATAAGAAAAAAAAGCATATTAGGGATGACGCCATATGCTGCATTAAACAGTGATAGCCCTACTAAACCTGCCGCAACGGCTATAATAAGTTGTGCCCCATTACATATAAGGTTTAAAAATACAATGTTTTTTGCCTGAGCTTTTTTGTAATATAATGCCTTAGCGGCATATTCGCCAATTCCGTTTGGGGTAAACATACCAGCAGTTAGAGATGCCAATACCTGATCGGTTGCCTGAGCTGCAGATATTTTTTTGAATGACGACACAAGATTTTGCCACTTAAGTATTTCTAAAAAGCGATTTAAAAAGCTTAATAGTATAATTACGGCAACTATCCAGGCTGAATTTTTGCGGGTGACTGCATCGCCAAGATGGCTCCAGTCTAAATTATCGTTTTGTGCAATACGATCGTAGATAAAATAAAACGCCCCGCCCACTATTAAAAGTTTGGCCGTTAGAACGAGGAATTGTTTAGCTTTGCCTGATAGGACGAACATCCTGCAAAAGTAACTAAAATTGGCAAACGAACGTATTATATTAGGTATCGATCCGGGCACTACGATCATGGGTTTCGGCCTGATAAAAGTGGTAAATAAAAAGATGGAATTTTTACAGCTTAACGAACTTCAGTTAAGCAAGTATGATGACCATTATGTAAAGCTTCGTGTTATTTTTGAGCGTACAATAGAACTTATAGAAACGCATCATCCCGATGAAATTGCCATTGAGGCACCATTTTTTGGCAAAAACGTCCAGTCGATGCTCAAACTTGGCCGCGCTCAGGGTGTAGCTATGGCTGCAGGTTTATCGCGACAAATCCCTATTACTGAATACGAACCCAAGAAAATTAAAATGGCTATTACCGGTAATGGGGCGGCCAGTAAGGAACAGGTTGCAAAAATGCTGCAGCAATTACTAAACCTTAAAGAGTTACCAAAAAACCTCGATAGTACCGATGGGCTTGCCGCCGCCGTGTGTCACTTCTTTAATACTGGTAAGCCTACTATTGCCGGGAAAAGTTATAGTGGATGGGACGCTTTTGTTAAACAAAACGAGGATCGTTTAAAATAGTGATGTAAGTTTCCTTTCTATCAGATGTCCTTAACACTTTTAAAAGCGTCAAAAGGTCGTAACTTTGCCGCATGGCAGGCATTTATATTCATATCCCTTTTTGCAAACAGGCATGCACATATTGCGACTTTCATTTTTCTACCTCAATGAAAAAAAAGGAAGAGATGGTTGCTGCACTCGCCATAGAGATTGCCCTTCGCAAAAAAGAGTTTGCTCATGAAGTTGTAGAGACTATTTACTTTGGAGGAGGAACACCGTCTGTGCTTACTAATACCGAGATACAGTTTATAATCGATGCTGTTTACCAAAATTATTCGGTCGCCGATAATCCTGAAATTACCTTAGAAGCCAATCCGGATGACCTGTCTAAAGACCGAATATACGAATTATCAAATTCACGAATTAACAGGTTAAGCATTGGTATCCAGTCTTTTTTTGAGGAAGACCTTAAATTAATGAATCGGGCTCATAATGCTCGTGAAGCTGAAGCATGCTTAGCCGAGGCTGTAAAATATTTTAATAATATTTCTATTGATCTTATTTATGGTACTCCAGGTATGAGTAATGAGCGGTGGTTATATAATATAAGCAAAGCACTGTCTTTCGGGATCCCGCATATATCCAGTTATGCACTTACAGTAGAGCCGAGAACAGCCCTGCATAAATTTGTTAAAAGTGGAGTTATTGCCCAACCCAGCGATGAGGTTGCACAGGAGCAGTTTTTACTTTTAGTAGATGAACTTGAGGCAGATGGCTTTGTACATTATGAGCTATCCAATTTTGGGAAAGAAAATTATTTTTCTAAGAATAACACGGCTTATTGGCTGGGAAAAAAGTATATCGGTATTGGCCCCTCGGCGCACAGCTACGATGGTAAATTCAGGAGCTGGAATATTGCCAATAACGCTATGTATCTTAAAGATATTCAAATGGGTAAATTACCCTCTGAAAAAGAAGAGCTAACAAGTGCTGATCGTTACAACGAATATGTAATGACGGGCCTGCGTACCATTTGGGGGGTATCTGTTGATAAGGTTGAAAAAGAATTTGGAGTTGAATTTAGTAGTTATCTGCTTGCTGAAGCCCATAAGCACATTGAACGTGGCTTACTCTCTTACCGCAATAACGTCCTTACCACAACCCGCGCCGGAAAATTTCTCGCAGACGGACTTGCGAGCGACTTGTTTTTTGTAGATTTGGAATAGCAAACATAACTGATACTGTTTGTTAAAGCCTGCAATGAAAGCTACTATACAACACAACTCACAAACATTTACCGTCGATCTTTCTCAGCCTATAGATATATCACTTCCCCTGACTTCCGAGGGGCTTAATCCTATTGCATGGTATTTAGAACAGCCGGTTATCAAGCCGGTAGTTATGGGTGAATGGGTAGGCAAAGTAAGCGAGGGATCATCTACTAACTTTAATAACGTCTTTTTTAACCCACATGCGCATGGTACACATACCGAGTGCCTGGGACATATCACAAAAGACTTTTATAGTATTAATGATGCTTTAAAGACGTTTTTCTTTGTCGCCGAGGTGATTTCGATAGTTCCTGAAGTGCGTGGTAATGACTTTGTGATTACGAAATATCAAATAGAAAGTGCTCTTAATGGTACATCTCCGCAAGCATTAGTTATACGTACGTTGCCTAACACATCAGAGAAGAAATCTAAAAATTACAGCGATACTAACCCTCCGTATCTCGAAGAAGATGCTGCAAAATATATTCGTGAATGTGGTGTAGAACATTTGCTTATTGACCTACCAAGTGTGGATAAAGAAAAAGATGAGGGAAAACTACTGGCCCACAAGGCATTTTGGAATGTTAAAGACACAAGCAGGCTTAATGACGATGCCCGGCATAACGCTACTATAACCGAAATGATTTTTATCCCAGATACAGTTGCTGACGGAACTTATCTGCTTAATTTACAAATTGCCAGCTTTAGTAACGATGCTTCGCCGTCTAAACCTGTCCTGTACAAGGTTAACCCGGAAACAGAAAATACAGAAATATAGTGAACACACTTATAAAATTAGAAGAGGCGGCAATGATGCTTTTAGGTATTTACCTATTCTCATTTTTGCCTTATGAATGGTGGTGGTTTCCTGTCCTTTTACTCGCACCAGATCTTTCATTAATAGGCTATGCATTTGGTAACAGAGTAGGTGCGTGGGTCTATAATGCAGCTCATCATAAAGCTGTTGCAATACTGCTGTATATTTTAGGCGGCTATACTTCGATGCCCTATCTGCAACTTGCAGGAGTGGTTTTATTTGCACATTCAAGCATGGACAGAATGTTTGGTTACGGCCTTAAATATGAAAAAGGTTTCAAGTTTACCCACTTAGGTGAGATTGGCAGGTAAACTACAAACAAGAGATGACAGGTAAATTACCATACTAGTGACTTTAAACTTTAAGACTTTTTACTAAATGACCATACAGGACTTTTACGAATACTGCCTGTCTAAAAAAGGCGTTTCAGAACATTTTCCGTTTGATGAAGATACATTGGTATTTAAAGTAGGCGGTAAAGTATTTGCGTTATCATCTCTTACTAAATGGGAAAAAGGTGAAGCTGCTGTAAACCTTAAATGTAATCCTGAAAGAGCCATAGAATTACGGGAAGAATACGAGGGTGTGCAGCCAGGTTTCCACATGAGTAAAGTACATTGGAATACGGTTACCATAAATAGCGATGTTCCTGAAAAGTTGCTTTATGAACTCATAACACATTCATACGAACTTGTATTTAACAGCCTTACTAAGAAAGTACGCGAAAGTATATAACTTATCAGAATTTGCTGGAGGATTTGTAGCTGCAACTACAAAGAGCCTCTTTCAATAAGCCTGCTTGCATTTTCTACCTGTCCGCGACCCTGCTGTAAAATCATTTCAGCAAGAATCCTGCCCATCGCACTAAAGTCGGTAGATATGGTTGTTATTCCGTTCTCTATAACCTTTTTAAGCGGGGTGTCATTATAGGATATTATACCTACATCTTTTCCAATCTTCAATTTCTGTTTTCGTGCCTGCTCTATAACACTTACAAGATGTCGGTCATTAGGTATAATGTACACATCGCCGGATTTAAGACTGTGGTTCTCAAAATCCGGGATGATCTCAAAATTATAATCATTTTCTTCGCAAAACTTTACAAAGCCCTGTTGCATGCCTGGAGGCTGTTTAAATGCGGGGAAAATCAGAATAAAGTTTTTATACTTATTTAATTTTTTATTCCCTGCCTTAAGCGCATTATAGATATCATCTACAAAATTTTGATGAATAGAGGGATAGTCTGAAAGTTCAGCATTTGTTTGATCTAAAATATAGACATCATTTTTGGGCAATGTTTTTATTACTGCGGTCGCCTCTTTTAATGTTGTCGGCATAATTACGTATTTAGTATAGTCACCATTATTTTCGTGAACCAGTTTTTTAAATACTTCAGGGCTAAAATAGTGGAAGAAGATATCTATCTGGGCATTATTACCTATGGTTTCCTTAAAAGAGTTGTAGAGGTCTTCTTTAAACGAGTTAAATTCATCAAATAACAGGAAAATGCGCTGTTCAAAAGCAAAATCTTCACTTTTAATATAGTACCCTTTACCAAGGCGTGCATATATAATTCCGCGTTTCTTTAACTCATCGTAAGCCAGTAAGACGGTATCCCGTGACAGCGAAAACTCAATGGCAACTTTGTTTACAGAAGGTAAATGATCGCCCCGCTTTAATCGTTTCTCGGCAATCGCAGTTTCTATAGAAAGTATAATTTGCTTATACTTCGGCATACTCTTACGAGTGTCTATTGATATGATTTTCATAAGATGCTTGTAACTGGTAGCCAATATACAAAAACTGGTGGGTACTGGTATGGTTGGTAGTAATTAATTTTTACATTTGGGTCATAATTCCTAAAATTATAATGGAAAAAAACAATATATCATATTTTACAAACGATTGCGTTACGAAATTATTCGGTGTGCTCCCGGATGGTAAAGAGGTATTTAGTTATACCCTGAGTAATGGCAATGGGTTGGAAGCAACGTTTATAAATTACGGGGCTACCATAACATCGTTGAACATAGTTGATGAGGATGGTACAAAATTAGATATTGTATTGGGCTTTAATGATATTGATGATTATATCGATGCTTTTAACCTTCCAAGCGCGCCTTACTTTGGTTCGGTAATTGGGCGCTATGCCGGGAGAATAAATAATGGAACATTCAATATCCATGGCAAAAGCTATCAGCTCAATAAAAACCATGGCGCACACACACTGCATGGAGGGAAAAGCGGCTTTGGCCGTGCGTTCTGGCAGATGAAACAATTTAACGGAGGTGTAAACCCTTCTATTACGTTTACGTATGCAAGCCGCGATGGAGAAGAAAATTTTCCCGGGGAGTTGGCTGTAGATGTTACCTATACCCTTACCGAACATAATGAGCTGTTGGTGGATTATAAAGCTGCTACTACAAAAGATACCATCATTAATTTAACCCAGCACAGTTATTTTAATTTAGATGGACACTCGCAATCGGTTTCGGGGCAGGAATTAAAAATAAACGCTCATAATGTATTACAGGTAGATGATGATAGCATCCCAACAGGGAATTTAATAGCTGTTAAGGGCACCGCCTTAGATTTTAATAATGGCGGTAACGTTCCATCTTCTATAGATACTTCATTTGTATTAGAGAATGAGGCTATACCCGCGGCATCACTTTTTAGTGCTGCGACGGGGTTGAAAATGACGGTTTATACAAACCAGCCATCTGTACATATATATGTGGGCGGTAATTGTTTTGGCAGCATACAGGGCAAAGAAGGAGTTTCCTATCATACCACGAGCGGTATTTGCTTTGAAACTCAAAATTATCCTGATGCGCCAAACCATGCCCATTTCCCAAATTCGGTTTTGAGGGCCGGGGAACAATACGAGCATAAAACAAGGTTTATATTTGAGCATGTTAAGTAATGTTTTACATGTTCGATAAATAGAAAATTAAAATTTGGGTTTGAAAAAGCTTTTGTCCGGAAAAGAAGTAAGGGTTAGGATATGTAGTGTAAAGAGGGTTAAGTTTGGGTTGATTCTGTAACATAGGCATAAACAATTACAACAATTACCAATATACCGGGCAAACAGCTTTTATTTAAATCTTTTTTTATCTTTATAAAATAAACACCAATAGAGAGAGCATCTGCTTTTGTATACTATACTGATTAATAATGAAAAAGAAACTGATCAAAGAGGTCAAGGCCTCTTTTAATGAGAAATTTGCATCAGAATCGGGGCATATAATATTGTCTCCCGGTCGTATAAATATAATTGGCGAGCACGTAGATTACAATGATGGATTTGTACTGCCTGCAGCTATTAATAAATATGTTTGTTTTGCAGTATCTGAAAATACAGATTGTAAAATAAACCTGTATGCTAAAGACCTTGATGAGTCGTATGGCTTTAATCTGGAAGATACTTTAAAGCCCGTAGAACAAATGTGGGTAAACTATTTTCTTGGTGTTTTACAGCAGCTTAAAGAACGTGACTTTGCTATGAAAGGGTTTAATATTGTATTTAGCAGTACAATACCTATTGGGTCGGGCCTTTCATCGTCTGCGGCAGTAGAATGCGGATTTTGTTTTGCATTAAATGAAATTTTCAGCCTTGGGCTGTCTAAACAGGAAATTGCACTTATTGGCCAAAAGGCAGAGCATACCTTTGCGGGTGTAATGTGCGGGATTATGGATCAGTTTGCCAGCGTTTTTGGTAAAAAAGACCAGGTTATTAAATTAGATTGCAATACGCTCGAATATGAGTACCACAATGCGAATTTTAAAGATTACAGCTTATTGCTGTTAGACAGCAAAGTTAAGCATACGCACCTAACATCTGGTTATAACGACCGAAGGAATGAAGTAGAACAGGGCCTTGCTATATTACAAAAGCATTACCCGGAAGTAAAGACATTTCGTAACCTAAACGAAGACCAGGTTACCGCCGTAAAAGATGAGCTGGGAGATGTTATATACCGTCGCTGCCTCTTTGTTGTAAGGGAAATTAAGCGCGTGCTCGATGCCGTAGAGGCATTAGAAGCACACGATTTTATAAAGTTAGGGAAACTGATGTTTGAAACCCACGAGGGCCTTTCTAAAAATTATGAGGTAAGCTGCGAAGAACTTGACTTTTTAGTGGATGCGGTTCATGCTGATGAAAATGTAATAGGTGCCCGAATGATGGGTGGTGGTTTTGGTGGATGCTCAATTAACCTTGTAAAAAAAGGTTCTGAAGACGGAATTATAGAGCGCGTAAGCAAAGAATATAAAGAAAAATACAATATTACCCTTAAAGCATACAAAGTAAAGGTATCTAAAGGGACAACCCTATATAAAGAATAACATGCAGGCATTTGATAATAACGAACATCCGCACAGGCGTTACAATCCGTTAATAGGCGAGTGGGTACTGGTATCGCCCCACAGGGCTAAGCGGCCATGGCAGGGACAAAAAGAAAGTGAAAGTGCATTAGACCGCCCTGCTTACGACCCTACCTGTTACCTTTGCCCGGGTAACGAGCGCACCGGCGGCGACCGTAATCCTGACTATAAAGATGTATATGTTTTTGAGAACGACTTCCCGTCATTGCTGCAGGAAGAGGTGGAGCCTGTACAAACCAGCCCTCTCTTTCAGTTAAAGCCCGAAAGAGGTATTAACAGGGTAATATGTTTTTCTCCGAGGCACGATCTTACCATTCCTGAAATGGAAGTGAGTGCTATAGCAAAAGTTATACAGGCATGGAAAGAGCAGTATGTTGATTTAGGGAGCAAAGACTTTATAAATCACGTGCAGATTTTTGAAAACAAAGGTGCGGTAATGGGGTGTAGCAATCCGCATCCTCACGGACAAATATGGGCTCAATCTTCTTTACCTACACAGGTAGATAAAACCCAAAAGCATCTTGAAAAATATTATAATGAGACGGGCCGTAGCCTTCTTTCAGACTACCTTGCTGAAGAATTGGAGCGTAAAGAACGCATTGTAATAGAGAATGACCATTTTGTGGTTGTAGTTCCGTTTTGGGCAATATGGCCATATGAAACACTTATAATAAGCAAAAGGCATTTCGGGAACCTAACCCGAATGACGCCGGAAGAAACCGTTTCTTTTGCAGATGTTTTAAAGCGACTTACTGTAAAGTATGATAACTTGTTTGATACCTCTTTCCCATATTCAAGCGGTATCCACCAAACGCCTACTGATGGACAGGAGCATCCTGAATGGCATTTTCATATGCATTTTTATCCGCCACTTTTGCGATCGGCAAGTGTAAAGAAATTTATGGTGGGATACGAGATGATGGCCGAGGCACAAAGGGATATCTCCCCCGAAAAAAGTGCTGCTGTGCTAAGAAAATTATCTGAGTTACATTATAAACAGTCTAAAGCCCATTAAAGTATATTAATCTGCAGGCATTGCTTTTTAATCAAGCTAAGCCTGTGGGTTAATGTTATGCGTAAAATCAACGCACATCGTTTCCAATAAACAAACCAAACACATTCAATTTTTATGAAAGCATTATCTACTGCAGACTATATCGTTTTCCTTGGCTACTTCATCCTGATTGTAGGCTACGGATTATGGATATACTACCGCAAAAAGAAAGAAAGCGAAAGCAGTAACGATTACTTTTTAGCAGAAGGCTCACTTACATGGTGGGCAATTGGAGCATCATTAATTGCCAGTAACATTAGCGCCGAGCAGTTTATTGGTATGAGCGGTAGTGGCTTCAAGCTGGGTATTGCCATTGCGACCTACGAGTGGATGGCTGCCATTACCCTTATAATAGTTGCAGTATTTTTTATACCGGTATACCTTAAAAATAAGATATTCACTATGCCGCAATTCCTTAACCAGAGGTATAATGGCACCGTTGCCATGATCATGGCGGTTTTTTGGCTATTGCTTTACGTTGTAGTAAACCTTACTTCTATATTGTATTTGGGGGCGCTTGCCATAAGCAGTATATCTGGTTTAGACTTTAACCTGTGTATAGGTTTCCTTGCCATTTTCTCTATCATGATAACGCTGGGAGGAATGAAGGTTATCGGTTATACCGATGTTATCCAAGTGTTCTTTCTTATTATGGGTGGTCTTATAACGACTTACCTTGCACTAAGCCTGGTTTCAGATGAATTTGGCGGTACAGGCGTTTTAGATGGTTTTTCCATTATGACCAGCAAGGCACAAGATCACTTCCATATGATTTTCTCTAAAGACAACGAGAACTATAGTGAGTTACCCGGATTATCTGTACTTATAGGCGGTATGATGATTGTAAACCTAAACTATTGGGGCTGTAATCAGTACATAACGCAACGTGCTCTTGGTGCTGATTTACCTACAGCGCGTGGCGGACTACTATTTGCATCATTCTTAAAATTACTTATGCCTCTTATCGTAGTAATACCCGGTATTGCAGCTTATGTATTGTATCAGCATGGTGGTTTCCAGACAGAAATGCTTCAGGATGGCAGTGTAAACCCTGACAGGGCGTATCCCGTGTTGCTCAACTTATTACCGTCTGGATTAAAGGGATTATCTTTTGCAGCGCTAACGGCAGCTATTGTGGCATCGTTAGCCGGTAAGGCAAACAGTATTGCTACCATATTTACTTTAGATATCTACAAAAAAACGATTAGCCCTGAGGCAAGTGAGAAAAAGCAGGTACAGGTAGGAAAAATAACGGTTGTAGCGGCTATGATTATTGCCATTATAATAGCGCCGTTTTTAGGGATCGATAAAAAAGGAGGCTTCCAGTTTATACAGGAGTATACAGGATTTGTAAGCCCGGGTATTTTTGCCATGTTCCTGCTTGGATTCTTTTGGAAAAAAGCAACATCTAATGCAGCTTTGTTTGCTACAATCGGAGGGTTCCTGTTTTCTATAATACTGAAATTTATCCCTGCTTATATAGACCTTTCGTTCTTATACGATTGGGGTTTTGCAGTGCCAAACAGTGCCGGAGTATATGAAATTCCATTTTTGGACAGGATGGCAATAGTATTTATTATATGTGTAATTGGTATGTTCTTTATCAGTAAAAAAGAAACACGCTTAGGTAATCAGCCTAATGGCCTTGAGGTAGATACATCCATGTTTAAAGTCTCAAACTCTTTTACTGTAGGATCTCTTATAGTTATAGCAATAATTGCTGCGCTCTATACACTGTTATGGTAATATAGAATAATATTAAGAGCATAAAAAAACAGGGCTGCCCGTGTTTTTTTATGCTCTTAATTTGCCTTATAATATGGTATAAAAAAACCCTATGCCTTAGCATAGGGTTCAAATAATAAAGGGTAATTATTGCTAAAATTTATAAACTACACCAAAGTTAATGTCGCTAAGGTCAAGTCCAATGTTAAAGGTATCTGTAGATGGTGCAGTTGACACATCGCCAAATGGTGAGGTCTGATCTTCCGGTTTAACAGTGTTGTAACTAAGTATACCAAATGTAGCCTCTAAGGCAAAATGGTCAGAAATAAAGTAGCTGATAGCCGGAGCAAATTCTATATTGAATCCATTTACTTCCTGTTCGAATCCTGCTACTTCTACTTTAGCAGTTGCATAAGCAACACCCAACTGTGTGAAAACAGAAAACTTGCTGGCCGGTGTAAAATAATATCTTCCAAAAATTCCTGCCTGAAAAGCAGTTGTCTTTTGCTCGTATATATTACCTCCAAATCCAAAATCTTCAAAATACATGTCCTGCTTTTGAGTTGAAAATTCTAAATCGACTCCTAAGGCGATATTGCTGGTAACAAAATATCCAATTTTTGGCGATACATTAAAATCGCTGGTTTTGACGTCTCCTGTTTTTTGAGATCCAAATCCAACAGAACCTGAGATAAAAGTATCTCCTTGTCTAAAACCTTCTGATGTTGCAGCATCCTGAGCATTTGCAAATCCAAGGAAAAATAAAGCGCTCAACGATAAAACTAATTTTTTCATAAATGTTTGTTAATTATTGGTGCCGCAAAAGTATGATTATACTCTGTACTTCAAAATAAAAACTGAATATATTTATGTTGTGTGTTAAGTAAATTAATTTTATATCCCGAAATAATTAATTGCTCAAAGTGTATGATAGGCTGGACGATAATTCACGCATAAAAAAACCTTCAACATTATATTGAAGGTCTGAATAATTTAGCTGGATATGTATTAATGTGTACGCATCTTGTCAAAAGCGTGATCTAATACTTTCTTCATTTTATCAGTAGCACCTTTTATTGCGAGTTCAACGCTTGGCGCATTGTGAGATACAGCCTGAGGCGCCATACCGTTTACACGCGCTTCTATAAGGCATCTTTTATCGTCAAGGCCGCCCTTATCTCCGCTGTTCTCGTCGCTTACATGCACCTCGATGCTTGTTATTTTATCTTCAAATCTCTTGAGCGTAGTGGTTAATACTTCGGAAAAATAGTTTTCCATTCTGTCGCTACCCTCGATGTGGTTGTCTGTTCTTATTGAAATTTGCATGACTATATTGTTTTATGATATACTCAAATTTACCGTTTTTAAAATCTTTATACATTGTAATTAGCATAAGATTAATAAACTAGTCAGTTGTGTATTTCAATCAAATAATTACTATTCTAATACTTTAAATGGCAACCTGACTATTAGTTAAAGGTTTAGGACATAATTAGCGTAACGATATAAGGAAAGTATTACATTTGAGATAATTAAAGAAACGCTATATTTATGTCTAAAACCGGACCGATAATTTTGATTGAAGATGATGAAGATGACAAGAATATCTTCATGTCCGTTGTAAGAGGCTTAGGGTATAAAAATCTAATCATATGGCATGAAAATGCTGATGAAGCATTTAATTACCTATGTACTACAACAGATTCTCCTTTTGTAATTTTCTCTGATGTAAATCTTCCTGGTATTAACGGGTTGGATTTTAAAAAGAAGATCGACGACGAACCAGAACTTCGCAAAAAAAGCATCCCTTATATTTTCTATTCTACATCGGCTAACCAACATGATGTGAATGTGGCTTACACTCAGATGACCATACAGGGGTTCTTTAAAAAAGACGGCGATTATGATGTAATGAAAAAGCATATAAGCCTGATACTTGAGTATTGGTCAGTATGCCGCCACCCAAATTTAGGTGTGTTGTAAAAGCAATAAACATAGCAGCATGTTTTATTAAATAGTGTTGCTAAACTTTCGCATCTTTGCATCTTACAAATTATATTATGCGATTTTTAAGCTTGCTATTTTTAATTGTATTTACAATGCCTATATATGCTCAGGTTGAAGAGGAGATAAAACCTGTAGAGATTGATAGCCTTGCACCCGTTGCCGATCCTAAATACCGTGAAGATCAGTTCTATGCTACGATAACATATAATCTTATTCAGGACGTGCCTGCCGGCTACTCACAATACTCTTTTTCTACCGGATTAACGACCGGTTTCTTGCGGGATATGCCCATAAACAAGCGTCGCAATCATTCGATTGCTCTTGGTTTAGGCTATTCTTATAATAACATAAAGCACAACCTTGTAGTGCAGGAAAAAGACGGAGTAAATACTTATACGGCACTTGCTAATGATGCTTATGACAAAAATAAACTTGTTTTACATTATTTGGAAGTGCCATTAGAATTGCGATGGAGAAACTCTGATTCGATAAGTCACAAATTTTGGCGTGTTTACTTGGGCTTCAAAGCAAGCTACCTTTTTTATGATAAGGCCCAATCTGAGTTTCAGGGTAATGTTATTAAAGTGACCAAAGACGAAAATTTAAGCAAATTCGTTGTTGGCTCTTATTTATCTGTAGGCTGGAACACTTGGAACTTTTATGCATACTATGGTCTGACTCCTTTGTACGAAAACGCGGTAACAACAAATGGTGAAAAGTTAGCAATGCATTCTATAAAACTCGGGCTGGTTTTTTATATTCTGTAACAATTACATTATAAGCAACTATAATTGTTTTTTTTATAAGGAAGGAAGCAGCCAGAAATACCAAAGCCCTACCTGGGGAAGAACACCTGTAAGTGTGCCTAATAAAAGTTCGCTTGTGCTATGCGCTTTTGCCTGTAGGCGTGACGATGCTACAAAACCTGCGCAAACTGTAAAAAGGGCTATTAGAGGGATAAATGCAATATGATAGTATATAGAAATACTAATTATAAATACAGTTAATGACGCTATAGCCATCATGTGCAGGCTTGCCTTATGACCGAATAAAATCAAAGCCAGTGCCATAATGGTGCTGATAAGCGTGCCTGTAAAGTAATAGTAAAGTTCTGGTACTGTAAAGTTAGAGAAACTGTGTTTTATAAGCATGAATAGCAAGAGTGCGTAAAAGGCTAACGGAAGACGGCGCTCTTTTTTATCCAACATTATTTTAGACTTAATAAGCCTCAAAGACCGCAAGAGATAAAACAACGATAACGGAAGTAATACTGTAAGTATTAGCACCTGTACAAATACAAGGTAAATTTCGTGCTGATAAAAATAGTTCCGCGCTATAAAGAAATAAAAAATTGTAGCATATACCGGTACAAACAGCGGATGAAATATGTAGCTAAAGGAGCTTATAAACTTTTGCATGTAGTACAAAAGTTATATCTTTTTCCTCATGCGCGCCACAGGGATGTCAAGTTGTTCACGATATTTCGCAATAGTTCGCCTTGCAATAGGGTATCCTTTTTCCTTAAGTATATCGGCAAGTTTATCGTCTGGTAAGGGTTTACGTTTGTCTTCTTCGCCTATAACATTTTGTAGTATTTTCTTAATTTCAATAGTAGATACATCTTCTCCCTGGTCGTTTTTCATAGCTTCAGAGAAAAACTCTTTAATTAGCTTAGTTCCATAAGGAGTCTCCACATATTTACTATTTGCTACGCGCGATACGGTAGAAATATCAAGACCAACAAGATCTGCGATATCTTTTAGGATCATCGGTTTAAGACGGCCCTCGTCGCCATCAAGAAAATATTCTTCCTGGTAATGCATAATGGCGTTCATCGTGACAAAAAGTGTTTCCTGACGCTGGCGTATAGCATCAATGAACCACTTAGCCGAATCAAGCTTTTGCTTAATAAATTGTACAGCATCCTTTTGCTGTGCGCTTTTATCACGACTGTCCTTATAGCTTTGCAACATTTCCTGATAGTCCTTGCTTACGTGAAGCTCCGGCGCGTTACGGCCATTCAAGCTAAGTTCCAATTCGCCATCCACAATCTTAATTGCAAAATCAGGTACTACATGCTCTGCATCTTTAGCATTGCTCTCATAAGCACCACCCGGTTTAGGGTTAAGATGCTCAATTTCATCAATCGCTGCACGAAGCTGATCGTTACTTATATCATATTTTTGAAGTAGTTTGTCATAATGCTTTTTTGTAAAAGCATCAAACTGGTGCTCTAATATACTTATAGCAAGCTCAGTCGACTTAGTCGGGGTCTTAAACCTTAGCTGCAGAAGTAAGCATTCCTGCAGGTCTCTCGCGCCCACACCGGCTGGTTCCAGCTGGTGTATTATATGCAAAATATGTTCTACAGTCTGCTCATCAGTATAAACGCCTTGTGTAAAGGCAAGGTCGTCTACAATATCGGGGATGCTACGGCGAATGTATCCCATATCATCAATACTGCCAACTAAGAATTCGGCAATGTCGCGTTCGTCGTCACTCAGAATAAAAGTATTTAACTGATCGGTTAGGCTTTGGTGAAAACTTACCGATGCTGCAAAAGGCATGCTTCTGTCCTCATCATCATCGCTATAATTATTAGCCTGTAATTTGTATCCTGGGGTTTCGTCGTCGCTAAGATATTCGTCTATATTAATCTCATCTGCTTCAATACGTTCGCCCTCATAATCATCATAGTCGTCATAACTTTCGTCGTTATCGTTGTTGTCAAACTCGTCACGTTCAAACTCATCCTCCTCTTTGCCTGTTTCTAATGCAGGATTCTCTACCATCTCTTCTTTAAGGCGCTGCTCAAAAGCCTGTGTAGGCAACTGTATCAGCTTCATTAATTGAATTTGCTGAGGGGATAGTTTCTGGGATAATTTTAATTGTAAATTCTGCTTAAGCATAATAAAAACGATGATTTGTACAGTATAAAATTACAAAAAACTACCGTACTTACTGGCGCATTTTAGATAAAATTATAATCAGAATATATATTCTGAGTTTAAAATTATAAAACTCTCCGTTTAAGAAATAAGCAGTCATTTATAAGTGTTAGCCTAAATGACTACCGATTTGTGGATAGATAAATTATAATATAGACAATATCCTGCAATTTATTTGTATTAGTTTTCTTCAGGACGCTTTCTATATTTAACCTTGTTAGACAGCTTTGCTGACGGAATCTCAATGATCCTATAAAATACATAGCTAACTGCATAAATAAATATAATTGCAACTATAAACAGCGCCCAATAGAGTGATGGGTTAACATATCTTATAGAAAGATTTATGAATTTTATACCTATAACAAAATGTATGAGGTATACGGAATAAGATATTTCGCCTAAAAAATTAAAAAACTTTGGTACTCTTAAATTGTAGAAAAAGATAAAGGCAATAGTAAATATTGCCACAATAGTGCCTATGAGGTCGCTAAGGTAGAAAGAGGCGATAATTGATAATGCCAAGCCGGCATAATTAAGTGTAAGATTTTGTTTTTCGTAAATGAAATATCCAAATATACCTATGAAGAAATACATAGGCAGGTTGAAAAAAACTATATAGTCGACTATTGCTGTTTTAGAAATTATTGCGAATAATGGAATTAATACTACGACAGCAATTGCCGGGTATTTTTTAAAGACAGGGAATAATAAACCAATAAAAAAGTAATATGTTACCTCGACTCCCAAAGTCCAGAATACTGGGTTGTCAGCTGGAAAATGAAGATAGAAAAAGCTTTTTGCTATTGACGATGCATTTTCGGGATATATTAAACCTTTAGATTTGTAAGCTAGGTAACTAATTACTGAAGTTAATATTAGAGCAGCTACATAAGGTGGATGTAGTCTAAATGCTCTCTTCTTTAAAAAATCTGGATAATTAAACAATTTATAGTTAGACCTATCTAAACTTAATGGAATTACAAATCCAGAAATAACAAAAAACATCTGAACGCCGTACAGGCCATAATCGTGAAAAAAGTTAAAAATATTTCCAAAATTAGGATCTTCTGTAAGAGGATTTCCAAAGTGACAAAATATGACTATTAGAGCTGCAATACCTCTAAGCAATACTAAACTGTTTACCTGTTTTCTTTTATTTTCAGGGGCAATAATTGTGTTCTTTTCAGTTAAATTCTGTTGACCTATATTCATTAATTGTTATTTAGAGCATTGATAAAAGAATCAAGTAGCAAGTATTATTTGGTAGTATTTTCAGAGATATCTTAGTAAATCTTTGAGTGAAAGATATGCTATTTCTACTGACCTATTTATTAGTGTTTATATCAAAACTCTGCGTTTTGCGGAGTCCTCGGGAAAGGAATCACATCACGAATATTTGTCATACCGGTAACAAAAAGAACAAGGCGCTCAAAACCGAGGCCGAAACCACTGTGTACAGCAGTACCAAATCGGCGTGTATCAAGATACCACCACAATTCTTTTTCGTCAATGCCAAGATCGGCAATTTTTTGCTGAAGCACATCAAGGCGTTCTTCACGCTGTGAGCCACCTACTATTTCTCCGATTCCTGGGAAAAGGATGTCCATGGCACGTACAGTTTGCCTGTCATCAGTGGTATCGTCATTAAGCCTCATATAGAAAGCCTTAATTTTTGCGGGATAATCATATAAGATCACCGGACATTTAAAGTGCTTTTCAACTAAAAAACGCTCGTGCTCACTTTGCAGGTCAGCACCCCATTCATCAATTATATAGTTGAATTTCTTGTTCTTATTAGGCTTGCTGTTTCTTAATATCTCGATAGCCTCAGTATAGCTAACGCGTTTAAAATTGTTCTCTAAAACAAAGTTTAGTTTTTCGAGAAGGCTCATTTCACTGCGCTCTGCAGTAGGCTTTGTTTTATCTTCATCGGCAAGGCGCTGATTTAAAAATGCAAGATCATCGGGGCATTTTTCTAAAGCATATTTAATTACATACTGTATAAAATCTTCAGCAAGATCCATGTTGTCATCAAGATCGTTAAACGCAACCTCCGGTTCTACCATCCAAAATTCTGCAAGATGGCGTGAGGTGTTGCTGTTTTCTGCACGGAATGTAGGACCAAATGTATACACCTGACCAAGGGCCATCGCATATGTTTCTGCTTCAAGCTGGCCTGAAACAGTTAAATTAGTTTCCTTACCAAAAAAATCTTCTTTATAATTTACACCGCCTTCTTCATTTTTAGGGGCATTGTTTATAGGTAATGCAGTTACATGAAACATTTCTCCTGCACCTTCTGCATCGCTGCCGGTAATAATAGGTGTATTAACATAGACGAAGCTTTTTTGCTGAAAATACTGATGTATTGCAAATGATAATACTGATCGTACCCTCATTATAGCTCCAAAAACATTAGTGCGCACACGCAGGTGAGCATTTTCCCTCAAGAATTCAAGAGAATGTTTTTTAGGCTGCATTGGGAATTTCTCGGGATCACTATCACCAAGTATCTCAAGGTGTGTTACCTGCACTTCGTATTTTTGACCTGCACCCTTACTTTCGGTCAGGCTTCCTTTAATAGCAACGGCAGCTCCGGTTGCAATGCGTTTAAGAGTTTCAGCAGGAGTATGTTCAAAATCTACCACACACTGTATATTATGTATTACAGATCCATCATTAAGTGCAATAAACTGGTTATTTCTAAATGTCCTAACCCATCCTTTTACAAATACGTCGTCTACTGGGGAAGTGCTGTTTAGCAGGTCTTTAACTTTAGTGTGCTTCATTTTAAAAAGATTATGATCTTTGTTTGTTGTATAGTGCAATTTTAAAGTAACTCATTAGGTTCTTAAAATGCAATGCCCGCAAATGTAGTAAAAAGCATAAAAAGTAAGACTGTGGATGGTATAAATTGATTAAAATTTACTGTAGTGCCCGAGGCATCAAATTGGTATCTTTGTAAAAAGAAAGATTATGAACTGGATTCTGCTTATAATTGCCGGCTTCTTCGAGGTTGGCTTTGCGTCTTGCTTAGGAAAGGCGAAAGAAACTACAGGCATGGCGTCTAATTATTGGATGGGCGGTTTTTTAGTGTGCTTAACTATAAGCATGGTATTGCTTTATAAGGCAACGCAAACATTGCCTATCGGGACTGCATATGCAGTTTGGACCGGAGTAGGGGCAGTAGGTACTGTCTTAGTTGGTATTTTTGTGTTTAAAGAACCGGCCAGTTTCTGGAGGCTGTTTTTTCTAACTACACTAATTGCTTCTATAATAGGGTTGAAATTTGTTTCGCACCACAGTTAAAACAAGTTAAATACGAACGATAATTTAACCGATATATTTCTGTCTATCTGTGGCAGGTGGTAAGGGCCATAACGGTAAAAGGTGGAAAGCCCAAAGCCATAAAATATCTCGTTAAATTCTACACCGCTTTCGTAGTAACCTTTTTCGAGCGTCTTGTATTGTATACCGGTGTGGTCGCTGTTATTATCCATTGCTCCCCAAGCAAAACGAGTAACCAGCATAGGAGATAACTTTATACTCCTGAAGACGGTAAAACGGGTTAGGCCGTGCTTTAGCTGTACCATCATGTATCTACTCGAAAAGAATTCGTTAAAATACATAGTTTCAAAACTATTTTTACCCGCAAGTGTTACACGTGCCAATACACCATCTCTGTCAAGATTGTTGGGCGAAGTGCTGTACATGTGGGTCAATGGTGTATCGCCTATGGCGAGGCCCGTTTGAAGCAAGGCGGTTGTTTTTTGCCCGTTAAGGTATTTTTGTTCGAACTCTGCCCTGAAATCGAGTTTACCAAAATTAAAATCACTGCCAAATATTCCCGATACTGCCTGCGTGTACTGAAATGCAAACTTTGGGAAACGCTTTTCTATTTCTATACGCCCCTGTGGTGTCTGCATAAATTCGCTAAAAGGATTCCACTGTATAGCTACTGATGCAGTTGTCAGGTTAAAGACCGTGAATGGCGAACCGTCCGGATTATAAAAATAATTAAATTTTGGGTCTACCCGTGTACGGGTAAGTTGCCATACACTTTCGGTTTTAGGCAAAATGCGGGTTTCTATAAAACCCTGCCATCTCTGGTAATTGTAAAAGGTTGATATATTTATAGGGCGGGGGTCATAAATTTTAAATACCCGCTTATCTGTAGCGAATGAAGTACTGCCTATTTCCTGAATATCATCTGTATACGATCCACCTATCCATGAATTAGAAAACTTACCTACCCGTACTGCTGCGCCAAGGTTGTATTTAAACTGGCCGTCTCTGGTACCATAGGCTCCGTAAGTACTTAACCTGAATTTTTCAGAAAACTTATCATTAGTAATGCCGCCAAGCCCTAACCTGAAGCCTTCATAGTTGTTATATTTAATAATAGAGCGTATATCAAAATCTATTGGACCCACCGGGACATACCCGTTAATAATGCGTCGGCCTAATATAATTCGCTGTTCCCAATTGTCTTTTGCGACCAGGCTGTCCAATGCCGTGTACGTAGAAATGCTACGGGAATCGAATGTCGCCGGCCTGAATTGGTTCCAATACTCTTCAGGTCGGTTTATAGCAGCATCTTTGATCTCTATAGCTACAGATGCCCTCCTGATTGTAAGAGGTACGTTAAACTCTTTTTCAAAATTGTTCGACTCTGAGTACAGGTAAACATAATCTGACGGTTCTTTTTCCCGCTTATGGTCCTTGCTGTCTATGGCATCAAACTTAATAGTTTCACCTAATATTTTTATATCTTGTTTGTTATTACCCTTAACAATTTTTAGGGTCTTACGATCCGGAAACCAAAGCTTAAGGTCTTTTTCATAAGTAAAGAAGTGCGTAGATGTTATATCCATTACGTTCTTTACTCTGAATATTGCTTTAGCCACACCGTAGTTAATTTTGTCAATATACAAAACACCGTTTAGCTTGTATTTCTCGCGGCGTTTGTGGCTAAAATAGATCATAAACGCGCTTCGGTCATCAATAGTAACAGTGTCAAGAATTTTGAAATTATATTCTCCCAGCGCATCATCTGCAAGGGGTCCAGAATAAGTAGTTTCAAAAATTTCTATCTTATCGGTATACACAGAATAAGACTGTAGCTTAAGGCCAATAAATTCATACAAAGGTTTTTTAAAACCTGCCATGCGCGTTGCAAGTACCTCTTCCTTAAGGCCTTGTTCACGGTTAAATTTAAACTCAGATACTTTCTCAGTCTGATACAAGTGCTGGCGATCTATAATCTTCTTAAATTTAAAGATAGTAGAATCCAATTTCTGAAAACGCTTTCCTATCTTTTCGTAGGCAAAAACAGAATCGAGCTTACCTGATATTGAGTCAGGGTTTGCAGTAACAACAAGCCTGTCGTACGACTTATATTTAAATGTTTTCAGTTTACGCTGAGGATCTGTAAGTAATTTTCTCCTTATGGCCCTTCCTATAATTTCGTTGGCCGGATTAGATGCATTTATAACAACCTCATTAAGAATTTCAGGGCGGGGGGTAAGTTTAATTGTGTAGAAGCGCCTTGATGCTTCAACAGTAATTTTCTGTTGGTTATAACCGGTGTAACTTGCAGACAGCGTAGTGCCGGATTCATCTATAATTACTTTTCCATCAACATCAGTAACAAAATTTTTGTCCGCTACGGTTACCGTAGCAAAGGGCAGGGCATTATTGCTTTCGGCATCTTTAACTGTTACCATAATAGCAGTTTGTGCGCTTGCGGCAAAGGTGAATAACAAAAGCAGAAACGTAAGGATTTTCATTAACTATGCTGTATTCTTAATATAAATGTAATTATAATCAACTGTATATTTCAGTTGGTGAACTACAACGCTACAAAGATAACGGGTTTTAAACTGTTTTATGATGCAAAAAAAATCCGCCTCAGTGGGCGGATTAATTAAACTTTCATGATCTCTGCCTCTTTAAGTACAAGCAGCTCGTCTACCTTCTTAATATATGCATTGGTAAGGTCCTGAACTTCTTCCTCTGCGCCTTTACAAACGTCTTCAGATAGTCCTTCCTTTTCCAGTTTCTTTATATCTGTATTAGCTTCCTTACGGGCGCTGCGTATACCTATTTTAGCATCTTCCGCCTCTGCCTTAGCCTGCTTGGCAAGGTCGCGTCTTCTTTCCTCTGTAAGTGCCGGAACATTAATAATAATGTTATCGCCATTGTTCATAGGGTTAAAGCCCAGGTTAGCGTTCATGATTGCCTTCTCTATAGGGTGCAACATGTTCTTTTCCCAAGGGGTAACCGTAATGGTGCGCGCATCGGGCGTATTAAGGTTTGCTACCTGAGACAACGGAGTAGCAGATCCATAATAGTCTACCTTTACACCACCCAGCATAGCAGGGCTTGCTTTACCCGCACGGATGTTTAAAAATTCTTTCTCAAGGTGGGCCAAAGATCCTTCCATTAACTCTTTGGTGCTATCTAAAATAAAATCAATTTCCTCTTCCATAGCTTATTTTAATTCTATCTTGTTATAGTAAAAATTAAATGTTTACAGTAGTCCCTACAAGTTCTCCATCGCATACTTTTACAAGGTTGCCCGGCTTATTCATATCAAAAACAATGATAGGCAGAGCGTTTTCCTGGCTCAGCGTAAATGCAGTAGTATCCATTACATTAAGGCCTTTTTTAAGCACGTCTTCAAAAGTAAGCGTGTCATATTTAGTAGCTGTAAGATCCTTTTCAGGATCGGCGGTATAAATGCCGTCTACACGGGTTCCTTTAAGAATAACATCAGCCTCTACTTCTACACCTCTAAGTACTGCTGCAGTATCTGTAGTAAAGTATGGGTTACCGGTACCGGCGCCAAATATTACAATACGTCCTTTTTCAAGGTGGCGTACTGCTTTTCTTTTAATATAAGGCTCTGCAATGGCTTTAATTTCAAGGGCTGTCTGCAGGCGTGTCTGCATACCGGCATCCTCCAGCGCTCCCTGCAATGCCATACCGTTTATAACGGTTGCAAGCATACCCATATAATCTCCCTGAACCCTGTCCATACCATTACTTGCTCCGGCTAACCCCCTAAAGATGTTACCTCCGCCTATAACAATAGCAATTTGTACACCTTTATCATGTATCAGTTTTATTTCCTGGGCATATTCAGCAAGACGTTGGGGGTCTATACCATATTGCCTCTCGCCCATAAGGGCCTCACCGCTCAGCTTCAACAGGATCCGGTTGTATTTCATTTGGGTTGTTTTAAATTGGTGCAAATATAATAATAAATGTTTTCCTGTAAACAAGTTTTTATGCCCTATGCCTCACTATACAATAAGCTCTCCGTACGACTTCTTAGCCGACTCATAGCCTATCTGGAAAATCTCGTCCATCTTGGCTTTATTAGTTTCGAAGGTGCTGAAAAGCGCCAGCTCATCCGGACTGATAACCCAATCGCATAAGGTAAACTTTTGCATATTGCTGTTGGCCGAAAGCAAATCATACGCCCTGGTAGTTATAGATTTGATAGATTTTAGGTCGGCAGCCTCAATTTTCTGGATGGGGCTTACGTAAATACCAATAAGCGTGTCGCACCGTCCCTGCAAGACATCGGTAGGGAAGTGGTTAATAATTCCACCATCGCTGTACAGGCGTCCATCAATTTCATAAGGCGATATAACACCGGGAAAAGCAGAAGATGCCAGTACAGCATCGGCAATTTTAGTTTCTGCGCCAAATATTTTTAACTTGCCCGACACAAGATCGGTTGCAGTAAGGTGCATTTTGTAGGGAAGATCGCCCAGGGTCGCATCCTGAAATACATCATAGAAGTAATTCCTGAAAGCGCTGGAATCTATAAAGCCGGCTTTGCGAAACGTAAAGTGGCGCCAGTGAAAAAAGTATATAGATTTAAAGAATTCCAGTATTTCTTCGGGCTGCTTGCCCCATGCATATAGTGATGACACAATGGCACCCGAACTGGTGCCTGCAATGTGTGATGGCTGTAGGCCTATTTCGTCAAAAAATTTTAATACGCCTGCGTGGGCAATGCCTTTGGTACCACCCCCCGATAGGATGATGCCAATGGTGCTTCCTTCAAATTTCATGTAGATGTGATTTCATGACTAAATTACTATTTTTTATTGGATGGTATTTTTTTTGCAGTATCAAAACCGGAAAAATATTTTCCGCTAATTTTGTACTTATGACAGCAACAGAATCAATTATAGAAAACAGCCTGAAAAACAGTTACACTTACACTGAGTACAGGAGCCATGTATCGCAGTTATTACTCGAGGGGTTAAGCACGGGAACCACACAAAGCGAATTTCTAACCCATTACAGTACACTTAATGAGGTGCGTATGAACCGCCTTGACAAAACCATAAAAATCCCGCAGGAGGTTAGCGACATAGTTGGAGGTATAAACAAACAATACATATTTTTAGTGATCTCTGAGGGGTGGTGTGGCGATGCTGCGCAGATACTTCCTGTAATAAACAAACTGGCGCAGCTTAACAGTAATCTCGACCTGCAAATTGTGCTAAGGGATGAAAACCCGGACTTAATGGATGCCTATCTTACTAATGGAGGGCGTTCGATACCCAAATTAATTATTGTTGACAAAGATACTCTCGAGGTTAGGGATAGCTGGGGTCCACGCCCCGCCGGTGCCGTTGAACTAATAAATGATTTCAAAGAGAAATTTGGTATTATAAATGACGAGGCGAAAACTGAATTACAAAAGTGGTATTTGCAGGACAAAGGTTTAAGTACCATGCAGGAAATTGTCGACTTGCTTAAATAATTTTTGCTTGATATAAATTTCATTTTGTCATCCCGATAAGAGGCATACCAGCTAAGTCGATTATCTAAATACATAAAGTAAAAAGTCCGCAACCGGTTAGGTTGCGGACTTTTTATATAACTACAGGTGTAGCTTAACCCACGAGGTTGATAATCTTTCCCGGTACAATTACAAACTTTTTAGGCTGCTGCCCGTTAAGTTGTTGAAGCGTGCGCTCATCGGCCATAACGGCTGCCTGAATTTGTTCTACAGTTAAATCCATAGGCAGTTCAATCTTAAAGCGCATTTTGCCATTAAACGATACCGGATATTCCTTGCTGCTTTCTACCAGATATTCAGCGTGGAATTTAGGGAATGGTACTGTAGAGATACTCGACTGATGACCCAGTTGTCTCCACAGTTCTTCGGCTATATGTGGCGCATAAGGCGATATCAGTATAGCTAACGGCTCCAGTATACTGCGTTCATGGCAATTAATAGCTGTAAGCTCATTAACCGCGATCATAAAGGCACTAACCGATGTGTTGAAGGAGAAATTCTCGATATCATCCTGCGCTTTTTTGATAGTGCGGTGCAAAATTTTAAGCGCTTCAGGCGTAGCCGGGTTAGCGGTTACTATAAGTCCGTTATCATCAAAATACAACTTCCATAATTTTTTAAGGAAGCCCGAAACTCCCGTTATACCGGCAGTATTCCACGGCTTGGCCTGCTCTAATGGTCCTAAAAACATTTCGTACAAACGAAGCGTATCGGCACCATATTGCTCACAAATCAAATCGGGTGTTACCACATTATATTTCGACTTGGACATCTTTTCTACTTCGCGAGTAACTTTAAAAACACCTTCTTTATCAGTTACAAAAAAAGCTTCGTTATATTCAGGTCTCCAATTTCTAAAATCATTTGTATTCAATTCCTCTGAGGCATTTACAAAATTAACATCTGCTGGGATTTTATTGTAATTGGCAGCGGAAATACTTTCTAAATATACCTCTTCTAAATCTATCATAACTTTAGAAAAATCAACAATATATTTATTTTCCATGTATATATTCGATGATACATAAACAGAATTAATTTTATCAAGTTTATCTTGAATCTTATGAGCATCCTCATCGTCAATAGGATTTGGATTATCAAGATTATGGGCTGTTTGAGAAAATACAAATTTCGCTCTATACACATAAGCACTCATCCCCAATATCATCCCCTGATTGATCAGCTTTTTAAAAGGTTCTTCTTTTTTAACAAAACCACGATCTTTTAAAAATTTGTTCCAGAAACGGCTGTACAATAAGTGGCCTGTAGCGTGCTCGCTGCCGCCTATGTAGAGGTCTACATCCTGCCAGTAATCTTCGGCTTCTTTACTTACAAAAGCGTCGTTATTGTGCGGATCCATATAGCGTAGCCAGTACCATGAGCTTCCTGCCCAACCCGGCATTGTGTTTAATTCTAATGGGAACACGGTTACTTCATCTATAAGGTCGTTGCTTACCACTTTATTTTCGGTAATGCTCCATGCCCACTCGCGGCTGTTGCCTAATGGCGGCTGGCCATCCTCGGTAGGTAAATATTTCTCTACATCCGGCAGGCGGATGGGTAAATGCTTTACATCTATTAATTGCGGACTTCCGTTTACATAATATACAGGGAACGGTTCGCCCCAATAACGCTGTCGGCTGAAAACCGCATCGCGCAGGCGGTAATTCGTTTTACCCTTGCCTTGCTGTATGCCTTCTAAAGCTTTAATTACTTTTTTGGTTGCTTCTTTATAGGTGTCGCCATCTAAAAAGTCAGAATCTTTCAGCTTTACATTGTCTTTTGCACCGTAAGCTTCTGTAGCTATATCTACGCCGTCAAAAATGTTTTTAATGTCGATGCCAAAGTGCTTTGCAAAGTCATAGTCCCTCTGGTCACCTGCAGGAACCGCCATAACGGCGCCTGTTCCGTAACCCGCCAACACATAATCGCCTATCCAAACGGGGATAGGTTCTTTTGTAAAGGGGTGCTCGGCATACGCCCCTGTAAACACTCCCGATATGGTCTTAACGTCAGCCATACGGTCGCGCTCACTGCGTTTTGCCGTAGCCTGAACATACTCTTCTACCGCTGCTTTCTGGGCAGGCGTGGTTATCTTAGCAACGAGGTCGTGTTCCGGAGCCAGCGTCATAAATGTCACACCAAATATGGTATCAGGGCGCGTAGTAAATACTTCTATGGTATAATTCGCATCATTCGAATGATCCTCAAAACCATCGGTTATATCTTCAAAGAAATCTTTTAGTCCAAGGCCCTGAAGGATGGATGGGTTGCCGTTTTGGTTGATGGTGAGGCCGTCTTCTGACCTCACCTCGTTTGACCAGACTCCTTCATCTGGCCTCACCCCCAACCCCTCTCCAAAGGAGAGGGTGGTAGCTTCACTCAAATCCTGGCCATCTTTGTAGGATTTTCTGTTTGATAATGCAATGCGTATATTTGTTAGAACACCTTCAATATCTCCTATTACCTGTTCGTTAGTAAAGCGAAGAACTTTAAAAAAGTACTTTTGTTCTAATTCTAAAGTGCGATCTTCATCTAGTTCTGTTTGCTCAGATGTATAATGATAACCCCCATCGACTTCAATTATTAACCTTTTTTCAAGAGCAACAAAATCGGCAATATACTTTCCAATAGCATGTTGCCTTCTGAACTTATATCCTATGTTCTTATTGCGTAAAGCATCCCACAGTAAGGCCTCTGCTTGGGTTGCATCTTTACGATTATTTTTACCATGTTCTATAAGGGTCCCTACAATAGTTTTATCTGCAGTTTGATATCCTGGAGTGGAGCTCGCTCCCATCTCCTTTGGAGAGGGGTTGGGGGTGAGGCCACCTAAAACACTAAACGCCACAGACGCCCCTACAGATTTACCAATCCAGTTTCGTTGGCTTTCCTTAAGCGATTCCGTCCAGTCTATGGTGTCAAGGCCGGTTAGTAAACGTTCGGCATAAGCCGATATGCGCATGCTCCATTGCGTCATCTTTTTACGGATAACCGGATACCCGCCACGCTCTGACACTCCATTTACAATTTCGTCGTTAGCTAATACTGTTCCTAATGCCGGGCACCAGTTTACTTCTGTTTCGGCGAGGTAGGTAAGCCTGTATTTTAAAAGAATCTTTTCCTGTTGGTCTTTTGAGTAAGCGTTCCAGTCGGCGGCGGTAAAAAAAGCAATGTTATCATCACTCACGGCATTTACCCCTGCATTTCCTTCAGTTTCAAAAACTGCAACAAGTGTATCTATATGCTCAGCTTTGTCGCTGTTTTTATTATACCAGGAATTAAACAGCTCAATAAAAATCCATTGTGTCCATTTATAATATTCGGGGCTGCTGGTACGCACTTCCCTGTCCCAGTCGAACGAAAAGCCAATTTTATCCAGCTGTTCCCTGTAACGGTTTATGTTCGCCTCTGTTGTAACAGCAGGGTGCTGCCCAGTCTGAATGGCGTATTGTTCTGCCGGAAGGCCAAAACTGTCATAACCCTGCGGATGCAGCACATTAAAACCCTGGTGACGCTTATAGCGGGCATAAATATCAGATGCGATATATCCAAGAGGATGTCCTACATGCAGTCCCGCACCGCTTGGGTAAGGGAACATATCGAGTACATAATACTTTGGTTTTTCTGATTTGTCTTCGGCCTGAAATGTGCCATTTTCTGCCCAGTATTTTTGCCAGTGGCTTTCAATTCGTTTGTGGTCGTATCTCATGCTAAGTCGATGGTTGTAATGTTGAAAGTTTTAATGTCCTCAAAAAAGCAAATTTACGCTTATTGTACGAATGTCAAAACTTTGCCTGTTATAAACTATGCCGAAAGAAATAGTTTATTTATTTTTACGCCTAAATTAAAAACCTATGGCATCATCTTTTGAAAAATTCCAGAAACGACGGGTAATTTCATCTTACTTTTCCGTTGTGCTGTGTATTTTTATAGTGCTTACCCTACTGGGGGCACTGGGGCTATTTGTTATTAATACCGATAAAATTTCAGGCTACGTAAAAGAAAATATACCCATGACGGTATACTTTAAACGGGATGCTACAGATACTATTACAAAGGCTTTTGGTACCCGCCTTGCAAATTCAGGTTATGTAAAAGACAGCAAATATGTGTCTAAAGAGGATGCTGTTAAGAACAATCCCGATTTAATGCAGGGTTCTGAAACTTTGCTGGATGAAAACCCGTTATTAGATTCATATGATATCCACTTAAACAGTGCTTATGTTCAGGCCGATAGCATCAAGAAAATTGAAGTGGAATTAAGGTCTGATCCGTCTGTAGGTGATATTAGCTATGATAATGTACTGGTTGACCTGGCAAACGAAAATATTAAGAAAATAACATTTTGGATATTGGTAATCAGTGGTGTACTGGCATTTATTGCAATGTTACTTATAAATAGTGCATTGAGATTGTCGATATTTTCGCACCGCTTTACAATTAAAACCATGCAAATGGTAGGCGCAACAAAATCGTTTATACGTAAGCCTTACATATGGAAGGGAATTAAACTTGGTTTATATGGTGCACTGCTTTCTATTGCGGCCCTTATATACCTTGTATACTGGCTTGACGGCGCTTTCCCTATGCTGAATATCTGGGAAGACTGGATTCCTACAGCTATAGTTTTAGGTGGAGTGTTGGCTTTTGGTATCATCATAGCCTTGATAAGTACGTTCTTCGCCACACAGCGATTCCTGAATTTAAGGACAGACGATCTGTATTAAGTAGTATTAGACTTTAGATAACAGACAGGAACAAGGGTTAGAGAACCTAAATGATAAACCAAGTTTAAATTTAGATTGAGAAGGCAGGTAGCCAACATGTAACCTTAACTTTAAACCTTAAACAAAATATACAATGGATAACAACGAAATAAAAACGCATTTCCTTTTTGAAAAGGTAAATTACAAAATATTGCTTATCGGGCTTGGCGTTATAGCTCTTGGCTTTATATTAATGGCCGGTGGCGGTAGTGACGACCCCAAAGTTTTTAGCGATGCTATTTTTAACTTCCAGCGGATTCGTCTTGCGCCTACTGTAGTACTGATAGGTTTTGGGGTTACAATATATGCTATCCTTAAAAATCCAAATCCGGAAGTAACAGTGACTGAAGCTTCTAACGAGGGTGCTTTTCCTGAGGACCGCGCTATTAAGAACTTTAAAATTAAGAAATAGTACATGGAGTTCTATCAGGCTATTATAATTGCGATTATCGAAGGGTTAACAGAGTATCTCCCTGTTTCGAGTACAGCTCACATGATTTTTGCAAGTTCTTATTACGGTATACAGGACGATCCGTTTGTAAAACTGTTCCAGGTATCTATACAGTTTGGGGCAATACTTGCCGTAGTTGCATTATACTGGCGGAAGTTCTTCGATTTTAGCCGCTTAAACTTTTATGTTAAGCTTGCCTGTGCTGTTATTCCTGCGCTGGTATTAGGGAAGTTGTTAGACGACCCTATCGACGAGATGCTTGGTGATCCTGTTCCCATAGCAATAGTTTTGATTGTAGGAGGTATTGTGCTGCTCTTTATAGAAGACTTTTTTAAAAATCCTGTTGTATTTAAGGAGGAAGATATAAGTATTAAGAAAGCGGTAACTATTGGCTTTTGGCAATGCCTTGCCATGATGCCGGGTACGAGCCGTTCGGCTGCATCTATAATAGGGGGTATGCAGCAAAAGCTAACGCGTGAAGCCGCTGCAGAGTTTTCGTTTTTCCTCGCCGTACCTACCATGCTTGCCGTTACTGTTTACTCTATATTTTTAAAAGGGTATGGCCCTGAAAATAACGAAGTGAAAGGCTTTAAATTACTTATGGAAGCAGATAACTTAAAGCTGTTTCTTATTGGTAATGTTATTGCATTTGTGGTTGCCATTATAGCTATTAAAGGCTTTATAGGAATTATCAAAAAATATGGTTTCAAGCCGTGGGGTTGGTACCGAATAGTTGTAGGGGCCGCACTTTTGGCTTATTTCGTAATTAATAAACCATAACCATTGCCTACTACTCCCGAAGAATTTGCCGAAGGGCAAATTGTACTTATAGATAAGCCGCTTACCTGGAGTTCGTTTCAGGCGGTAAATAAGGTAAAATGGAGCCTTAAAAAGCATTTGGGCCTTAAAAAGATAAAGGTGGGCCATGCAGGTACGCTGGATCCTTTAGCTACCGGACTTCTTATAATTTGTACCGGTAAATTTACTAAGCGCATTAGCGAACTGCAGGGTATGGAAAAAGAGTATACAGGCACATTTTACCTGGGCGCTGCTACACCGTCTTACGATCTGGAGACTGAAGTCAACGCTACATTCCCAACAGAACATATTAACGAAGATCTTATACACGCCACGTTACCTCAATTTTTAGGAGAGATAGATCAGAAGCCGCCTATTTTCTCCGCGATAAAGAAGGATGGCAAGCGGCTGTATGAGCATGCTCGTAAGGGGGAAGAGGTGGAGATAGCATTCAGAAAGACTACAATACATGAATTTGAGATTACACGCGTAGCAATTCCTGAAGTTGACTTTAGAGTTGTTTGTAGTAAAGGTACTTACATCCGTTCGCTTGCAAATGATTTTGGGGCAGCATTACAATCCGGCGCGCACTTAACGGTATTGCGCCGCACCAAGATTGGGGTATTTTCTGTAGACGGAGCTATTTCTCCCGACGCTTTTGAAGATAAGATTATAGCAATGAATATGCGTAACGAGGTATAGCGGTATCACGAATCTGACAAAATAACATAAGCAAAGCCAATCGTAATGATTGGCTTTCTTTTTGATATATAAATAGTATCTAAAAATTAATAGCCATGTTAGGATACTATATACTTATTGGGCTTATAGCGTTAGTAAGTTTTGCTGTAAGCTCTAAATTAAAAAGCAAATTTGAATTTTATTCACGGGTTCATTTACGAAACGGAATGAGCGGAGCTGAAATTGCTCAGAAGATGCTTGCAGATAATGGCATTTATGATGTAAGAGTTATCTCAACCTCAGGCCGCTTGACAGACCACTATAATCCGGCAGATAAAACAGTTAACCTTAGCGAGGCAGTATACAATCAGCGAAACGCTGCCGCTGCAGCAGTGGCTGCTCATGAGGTGGGCCATGCAGTGCAGCATGCCACAGCATATAATATGCTGCAGCTCAGGTCTACTTTAGTTCCGGTGGTAAATGCTACTTCAGGTTTGTCGCAGTGGCTTGTAATTGGTGGTTTAATTCTGGGAGCAGCTTCCGGTTTAGGCTGGGGGTACTATGTGGCGATTGTGGGGCTCATATTTATGTCGTTTGCTACAATATTCAGCTTTATAACGCTGCCTGTAGAGTATGATGCAAGTAGCCGTGCATTAGCATGGCTAAAAAATAAAAACATGCTTACACAGCAGGAATATGCAGGCGCCGAAGACTCGCTTAAATGGGCGGCGCGTACTTATGTTGTTGCAGCTATAGGAGCAGTAGCCAGTTTGCTTTACTGGGCGCTTCAGGTATTTGGAGGCCGTTCCAGGGACTAAAACCCCTGTCTATATATAGAAGGAAAAAACCGCTTTGGCATTTTTGTCAGGCGGTTTTTTTGTGGATCATGTTGAAGAATTTTACCACAATGCGCAATGGGATTCGCACAAAGCGCACAAAGTTGTGTGAATCTAATACTTATTTCCGTAGGGCGATGTCCCACGCTATTATTATGGCCCTTTCAGGGTCAGTCAGCGTATAATTTCAGTTTAAGTGAAGCTCAATCTGAAATCTAAAATCTAAAATCTGCAATCTATAACTGTATTTGCCTTTCTATTTGCTGTTCTAACGATATGAAGGTTTCTGTGCGCGAAACACCGTCTATTGGCTGTATCTTCTTGTTCAGGAGTTGCATCAGGTGTTCATTATCGCGGCATATTATTTTAATGAGTATAGACCAGTTACCGGTGGTATAGTGGCACTCCAGCACTTCCGGTATTTTACGGAGTTCTTTTACAGTTTCGGCATTGCTTGATGCTTTATCAAGATAAATACCCACGAAGGCCATTGTAGTGTAACCCAAAACACGAGTGTTGACTATAAATTTAGATCCGGCAATAACTCCGGCGGTTTCAAGCTTACGGAGCCTTTGGTGTATAGCAGCGCCCGAAATTCCAATCTTACCGGCAATCTGGAGGATAGGTTTGCGCGCATCTTCCATTAGGTAGCGTAGGATTTCTTTATCAATTCCGTCTATTTCAATTTGAAGTGAATTTACTTTCATGGCTTACAGTTTATAAGCCAAATATACTAATTCGGTTTCAATCCTGATTAAACAGCTTATTGAGAGTCAAGTTAAGTATCGAAATTAGCTTGCTACGTTTTGTGGGTTATAACCCATGTAAGGGACATGCTTTTCATGAAACTCGACGCCAAATTCCTCAAGCTCTTTGAGTATCGGTGTATATACCTCACGGCTTATAGGCAGCTGAACGCCGGGTGTTGTGATCGCACCGTTAAGTATCTGGAGTGCAGCAATTGCAACGGGAAGCCCTACAGTTTTTGCCATTGCAGTATAGGTTTGGTCATCGCCAATGCACACCATAGTTGCATCTATTTGCTTCATTTCGCCATCAAGTTCGTAGCCAAATTTATGGTACATTACAATCATGTCTTTATCATCATGATTTAATGTCCATTTGTCCGATAGTATTTTTTCAAGTATCTGTGCCGGAGTGGCATCGCGTAAGGCAACAATTTTATTCGGGTTAAACAGATCCAATTCTAATAGTTTATCCCATTGTATATCATCCTGATCAATTTTAAGTACATGCCTCAATTTTAATTCAACCGAGTCGGTAGGGTGGTAGGGAAGGAACGAGTTTGTAAAATCGCGATAACTCATATTCTCACTATTTTCCATAATATAGCTGTCATCTGTCATGCCCAGGCTAACAAACATATTCCAGGATTTAGAAAAACCTACGCGCCTTAACGTACCGCGATAAAGCGTAAGTACATCATCAAGGCCATATACACTACGGTATTTAAGCGAGTCGCGGTTAGCATAACCTTCAAAGCGTCCGTACCCCTCTACATGCATAAATTCCGTACGCCTGAATAATTTATTATAAGGGATATATTTATAGTTACCTTCCTGTATAAATTTAGCAGTGCCACCCTGTCCCGCCAACACCACGTTTCTTGGGTTCCAGGTAAATTTATAATTCCAAAGGTTATTGTCACTCTCGGGAGCTACCAGACCTCCGCAAAACGACTCAAATAATTTTACCTTCCCGCCTTTGTCTCTTATCTCATCAAGAATTTTCATGGCACTCATATGGTCTATGCCGGGATCCAGCCCCACCTCGTTCATAAACACAAGGTTACTGGCTGTAACTAAATCATCAAGATCCTGCATGGCCGGACTAATATAAGACGCGGTAACCATGTGCTTTTTATAGGTAATACAATCTTTTGCCACCTCATAGTGCAGGTGCGCCGGAAGCATGGATATAACAATATCTGCACGGCTAATTTCTTCATGACGCTGTGCCTCATTAAATATGTCGAAGGCTAAAGCGCGTGCGTTGGGGTGTCCATTTGTTTTACGTTCGGCAAGTTCGGCAGAAAGATCGCCTATAGTTAAATGCAATTGCTCTGACTCTGACTTGTTTAATAAATATTTTATAAGGGACGATGCCGAACGTCCGGCACCTATAATGAGTATATTTCTCATGGCAAGGTTTAAATTTATAACACGAAAGTAGTAAAACGTTATTTTATAACACATTTTTATACGGTTAAATCTTGCAGAATTTTTAAATTTACAGGATAAAAGTTATTAAAATGGATAGAAAAGTCATAGCAACGGCAGCAATATTAGGAATAGTGGCAATAGTGTTGGGCGCGTTTGGTGCACATGGTTTAAAAAAATTAATCTCGCCAGAATCTATAGTTGTTTTCGAGACCGGAGTGAAGTATCAAATGTATTATGCTTTGTTTCTTTTATTTGCAGGTACCACTGCTTTAATAAGCGATAGGGCGAAAAAGACAATTCTTACCCTTACTGTTATTGGAGTAATATTCTTTTCTGTATCCATTTACTTTTTAGCCTGTGATGATCTCTTTTCATTCAATTTTAAGACGATTGGGTTCATAACCCCCATTGGAGGATTACTATTAATATCTGCGTGGGCCGTGTTGTTTTTAAATATAATTAAGCGAAAAGGATAAAATTCTCGTAATTTGTTATGTATTGGCTGATAATTAGTATATTTGCACTCAGTTATCAACCCAACTTAACCCAAAGATTATGGATAATTACGCCCTTTTTACGAAATCGATTTCGCTGGAAACCCTTGGAATTAAAGGGGCTTCCGTACAATACCAATTATCTCCCGACGAGCTTCAGCGCATTACGATTGCAAAGGGGCAGGGAGCTGAAACTTCTACCGGAGCACTTGCCATCAACACCGGCGAATTTACGGGGCGGTCACCTCAGGACAGGTTTATTGTAGAAGACGAAATTACGGCAGATAAAGTGTGGTGGGGAAAAGTAAACTTACCTTTTGACAGTAAAAAGTTTGACGCGCTATATGATAAAGTAGCGGCATACTTAGGCAATAAAGAAGTGTTTGTAAGAGACGGTTATGTATGTGCCGATCCTAATTACAGGTTAAACGTGAGGGCGGTAACAGAGCATGCCTGGAGTAACTTGTTTTGCCATAATATGTTTTTGCGTTTTAGTGAAAACGAGCTCGATAACTTTACGGCCGACTGGCATGTAATATGTGCGCCGGGCTTTAAAGCAGATCCATCTGTGGACGGTACAGGAAATGGTAATTTTGCCATTCTTAACTTTACCCGTAAAATTGTGCTAATAGGGGGCACAGGCTATACAGGTGAGATTAAGAAGGGTATTTTTTCGGCATTAAACTTTATTATGCCGGTCTATAACAATACGTTGCCTATGCACTGTAGTGCAAATGTGGGCGAAGAGGGCGATACGGCAATATTTTTTGGATTATCCGGTACGGGGAAAACCACATTATCGGCAGATCCTGCCCGTAAACTTATAGGCGACGACGAGCATGGTTGGACTCACGAGAATACAGTGTTTAATTTTGAAGGTGGCTGTTATGCAAAAGTGGTTAATTTAACCGATGAGCATGAGCCCGATATTTATCGTGCTATAAAGAAAGGAGCTTTGCTCGAAAATGTTGCATTTAAATATGGTGGCGGATATGAGGTGGATTATACAGATGTTTCTATTACGCCAAATACACGGGTGAGCTATCCTCTCGATTTCATAAAAAATATACAGCCAGGGTCTATAGGACATAACCCAAAAAATATTTTCTTTCTTAGCGCAGATTCCTTTGGTATACTGCCTCCTATTTCTAAGTTAACACCAGGGCAGGCTGCCTACTACTTTATATCGGGATATACGGCAAAAGTAGCGGGTACAGAGGTTGGTGTAAAAGAACCGCAACCTAATTTCTCGGCGTGTTTTGGCGCTCCATTTATGCCTTTGCATCCTGCTAAATATGCAGAAATGCTTATAGATAAGATGGAGGAGACGGGAGTAAATGTATGGCTTATTAATACAGGCTGGACAGGTGGTGCTTATGGTACCGGAGAAAGGATGAAACTTAAATATACCAGGGCGATGATAACCGCTGTGCTTAATGGTGAGATGACACATGTAAATTATAAAAGCGATAGCGTGTTCGGACTTTCTGTGCCGCAAAACTGCCCTAATGTGCCTGATGAAGTGCTCAACCCAAGGGATACATGGGGAGATAAAAAAGCATATGATAAAAAAGCAAAAGAGTTAGCCGGAGAATTTAGAAAAAACTTTGCGAAGTTTGAATCATTCTCCAGTGAAGAAATTATTGCCGGCGGTCCGCTGGCATAATGTAGATTTTAGAATAAATGTTGTAATAGCTGCCTATGAACCGGGCAGCTATTTTTTTGTACATTGCATTATGAAAAAACGTAGTATAAAAGAAACAATTATAGGAACCTATATTCTTGCTGAAGTACTGCTATTGTTGTCTTTTGGATCTTACTTTCTGCTTTTTACAAAAACGCAGGATTGGGAAATGTTTTCATATAATTTCTATGGAAGTTTCATGTTATTTAGCATTTCATGCCTAATTGCACTATTGTTAAAATTACTATTCAAAATTAATAAATTAGCGGTTATTGGTATTATGCTGTTCATCATTCCTGATTTAGTTAGCAGGATTGTAGAAAGTTCAATATATATGACAATCTTTAAAAATAACTTTGTAAATATAATATATCCACTGAGTGTAATTATAGCATTTCTGGTAGTAATAGTACACGGTAATATTAAGTCTGTATAAATATAAAAGCCACTCCCGGACGGAAGTAGCTTTTATTTATGTCTTGAAGTAAAGTATTATTTTCCCTTATTAGCGTCGGTTATGTATTTTTCTAATGCCATAGTCATGCTCGGTGTTCCGGGGGCTGGTGCCATAATATCTACACGAAGTCCATGTTCCAGTGCCTCTTTTTGCGTTGTGCTGCCAAAAACCGCTATGCGTGTTTCGTTTTGTTTAAAATCAGGGAAGTTTTTAAATAACGATTTTATACCGGTAGGACTAAAAAAGGCTAATATATCATAATAAACATCCTTAAGATCTGTCAGGTCGCTCATTACCGTGCGGTAAAATGTGCCCGGTACCCAATCTACTTTCAGGCTGTTTAATACCTGAGGAACATCTTCATTTAATTGTTCTGATGATGGTAATAAAAATTTCTCGTCCTTATATTTTTTAATAAGCGGAGAAAGGTCGGCAAAATCCTTCTGCCCTACATAAATCTTCCTTTTACGGTATACCACATATTTTTGAAGATAAAAGGCAATGGCCTCACTCTGGCAAAAATATTTAAGTGTTTCCGGTACTTTAAAACGCATTTCTTCTGCTACGCGAAAAAAATGATCAATAGAGTTTTTGCTGGTAAGTATAATAGCTGTGTAGTTGTTTAAGTCTACTTTTTGCGCTCTTACGTCCTTAGCGCTTACACCCTCTACATGGATAAATGGCCTAAAATCTACTTTTACTTTCAGTTTATGCTGAATTTCGAAGTATGGTGAATTTTCTACTTTAGGCTCCGGCTGCGAAACCAAAATTGTTTTCACTTTCATATTGTAACTGTTGTTTAACTAACTGTTTGTAAACCAATAATACATGAAATAATAGGGTGCTATTTCAAGTGCGCAAAGATACAAAATAAAATAAAACAATTTCGCCAGGATCAACTTTTGATAAATTCTCAGCGAAACAAGATATGAAATGATCGTAGCGGCGGTAATTATTGCTAAAACTAAATATAATAAAATACGGGTGGGGGCAATATTATAAAACAGCACCACATTTATGGGTAATAACAGCAGCCCTATGTAAGCGCGGTAGTTTACTTTGTGCAGATTAAACTGTTCGCTAAACTCCTCGATGCTAAATGCAGTAGCTATAATTTTTTCAATTAAAAACTTAGCAAGTATAAAAAAAGCAATAACTGTGAACAACTGAATAAATGTAATGCCGTTGGTTTTAACTAACCCAAAGTAGCCCAATACAAATTGCAAAAGAAACGAATAGGAAATTACCTGCACTACAAATAATGAGATGGTAAACCAGCTTAAAAGATTAGAGGTGTCCTTGTATATTTTTGTGTACTTGTCACTAAAACCAAGTTTGATAAATTCTGCAAAGCGTGCTTCAAATACGGACCGGTTTATAGCCACCACTGCAAAGCAAAAAACAAAGAGCAGGGTTGCCCAATCTTTTGCGCCAATAATACGTTCTTGTAAAACCAGGTATTGCATGTTGCAAAATTAGTATTTTTTCAGGAGGCAGTCATCAATTATAATTTAATTATGCTTAATGCGTTTAGAAATACACTACTTTTGCACCAAAATTTGTCCTGCCCCATGAGCGAAGGAATTGTAATAATCCCTACTTATAACGAGATTGAAAATATAGAGACGGTCGTAAGGGCAGTTTTCTCGCTAACCACCCCTTTTGACGTGCTTGTTGTAGACGATAATTCGCCCGACGGCACTGCTGATAAAGTTAGAGAACTGCAGGAAGAATATCCGGGGAAACTCAACCTTGAGGTGAGGGCAGGCAAAGCAGGATTAGGAACTGCATATGTGCATGGTTTTCATTGGGCAATAAATAATAAATACGAATATATTTTCGAGATGGACGCAGATTATTCGCATAATCCGGCCGATCTTGAAAAATTGCTTGCCGCCTGTAAAAAAGGTGCCGATGTGGCCATAGGCTCCCGTTACAGTAACGGAGTAAATGTGGTAAACTGGCCTTTAAGCAGGGTGCTCCTTTCTTATTTCGCATCTGTATATGTAAATATTATTACCGGTATGAATATTAAGGATGCCACGGCTGGTTTTATATGTTACAAGCGCAAGGTGCTTGAAAGTGTTAACCTTGATAGAATAAAATTTGTAGGTTATGCTTTTCAGATAGAAATGAAATACAGAGCTTACGTAAATGCTTTTATAATAGAAGAAGTGCCCATTATATTTACAGACCGTACTAAAGGGGTATCTAAAATGAGTACAGCGATTTTTAAAGAAGCCATTTTTGGCGTGATAATGCTGAGAATAAAAAGAATGCTAAACCGACTATAACAATATAATGAACAGGATACTGATAAAGAATGCCAAAATTGTAAATGAGGGTGCAATTTTTGAAGGCGATCTTTTTATAGAGGATAAATTTATAAAGGAAATAGGCGAAAAGATAAGCCCTAAAACCGGAGATGTAAAGATAATTGATGCCGAAGGCAGCTTTTTAATACCGGGTGCTATTGATGACCAGGTGCATTTTCGCGAACCGGGACTTACACATAAAGGGACTATAGAGACCGAGAGCCGTGCCGCAGTGGCCGGAGGCATCACGTCGTTTATAGAGCAGCCTAATACTATTCCTAATGCTGTTACGCAGGAACTTTTAGAAGATAAATACAACAGGGCTTCAGGTGTATCGTATGCTAACTACTCCTTCATGATGGGCGGTACCAATGATAACCTGGAGGAGGTACTTAAAACCAATCCTAAAAATGTTGCAGGCATTAAGCTATTTTTGGGTTCCTCGACCGGAAATATGCTGGTAGATGACGAGCAGACATTAGAAAAAATATTCAGCAGTACCAAAATGCTTATCGCTGTTCATTGTGAAGACGAGGCTACCATACAAAAAAACCTTGCCAGGTTTAAAGAAGAGTACGGCGACGATATCCCGGTTAAATTCCATCCTGAAATTCGTAGCGCCGAGGCTTGCTATGTATCATCATCGCGTGCGGTAGAGCTTGCTAAAAAAACAGGAGCAAGATTGCATGTATTTCATGTTTCTACAGGAAGGGAAACAGATTTGTTTACAAATAAGATTCCGCTTGAGGAGAAAAAAATAACCGCTGAGGTTTGCGTGCACCACCTGTGGTTTACAGATGCTGACTACGCTACCAAAGGTGCGCTTATAAAATGGAACCCAGCTGTAAAGACTGCTGCCGATAAAGATGCTTTGTGGAAAGCACTATTGGATGACAGGATAGATGTTATCGCTACAGACCATGCGCCCCACACACTTGAAGAAAAGAAAAATCCTTATACATCCTCTCCATCAGGTGGGCCATTAGTACAGCATGCAGTGGTTGCAATGTTTGAGGCTTACCATCAAAAGAAGATATCTGTAGAGAAGATTGTAGAGAAAATGGCGCACAATCCAGCCAAGATATTTAAAATAGAAAAACGTGGATTTATCCGCGAAGGTTATTACGCCGACCTTGTCATTGTTAACCCGGGCTTACCTTGGAATGTCAAGAAAGAGAACATTTTATATAAATGTGGCTGGTCTCCGTTTGAAGGAGTTAACTTCAAATCGAGAATAAGCCATACTTTTGTAAATGGACAGTTAGTTTACAATAATTTCAAGGTTAAGGAAATTCGTTCGGGTGAACGTCTTTTGTTTGACAGGGAATAGCTTTGAAACTTTATAATTAAGGCCATGAAGAAATTACTTCTCATATTTTCGTCTGTTTTTTTGGTTTCGTGCAGCGATAATGCAGCTCCTAAACCTGAGCATCTTTTGGAGAAGGAAGAAATGGTATCTATATTATACGACCTTGCTTTGCTCCAATCTATAAAGTCTTTCAACCCTGCGGTGTTAGATACTAATAATGTAGACTCTCATAAGTACATCTATAAAAAATATAAGATAGACAGTTTGACCTTTGCTCAAAACCATACCTATTATGCATCAGATATAAAAGTGTATGAAATAATTGAGAAAGAAGTTTCAAAAAGGATTCAGCAACAGCGCGATTCCTTGTAGCAATGTCGTCTCTACTGCTTTATGGCCGGGAAACGAGCGCAAAGCTCATTTAAATAAGGTTTCAGCGGAGTAAATGAATAATTAAGGGTATTATTTATTTTAGAAGTATCATAAACATCAGTGGCATGGCTTGATTGCGCCATGCTTTTGGTTAACAATCTTTTCCTGCCGGACAATTTACTTACCAGCCAATCCATTCTCCAGCCAATTGAAGTCAGTAATCGGGTGGCACGTATAGATGGCTTCTGTTTTTTAAGTCCATCAGCAACGGCATTAAGCATCTCTTTATACGTAAGATTTTCTGTAGCTAAAATGAAGCGTTCGCCTGTAATGGTGCTTTGCATGAGCATTGTCATTATATTTACCAGGTCTTCCACAGCAATAAATCCACATTTGCCTAATGTATAAAAGTACTGTCCGCTATTAACAGCCTTAAGTATTGCACCGCTGCCCTGATGCCAATAGCCGTAGCCAAAAATTACCCCCGGGTTTACAATCACAACATTTAGTCCTTCCTGCCATCCCCGCCAAACTTCCATTTCTGCACCATATTTGCTTATAGCATAGTCGTTGTGGCTTCGTTCAGGGTTCCATTCGGTTTCTTCTGTAATTGTATCTCCATCATTAGTAGTATCGCCTAATGCAGCAATAGAACTTACATGGCAAAATTTTTGTACACCAAAGGCTAATGAACAATTAACCATATTTGCCGTACCTTCTATATTTACTTTGCGAAGCATTTCCTCATCTTTCGGGTCGAAAGATATAAATGCAGCACAATGATATACGTGTGTTACGCCTCTAAAAGCAGCTTCAAGCGACGGAACATCGGTAATGTCGCCTTTTACCCAATCTATGGTATTAAAAAGAGGCTCTTTGCCATAATGAGCGAAGAGATTCTTTGTTGTAACAAGTGTTTCATTACTTCTGTGTAGGGCACGAATGTTTTGGTCAGTCTCTAAAAGCTTCAGTAATAAATGCGCCCCTACTAATCCTGTTCCTCCGGTTACTAATATCATAGAAGCAAATTTACAAATAGGTAGAATACAATGTTTACCTATTGGTAAACTTTAATGCAATTAATTTACTTATGAGTAATCGCTTTATGTTTTCACTTTGTACTTTTGCAACTGGATAAAAATAAGATATGAAAAATTTTGTAGCCGAATTACAGTGGCGTGGCATGGTTCACGATATTATGCCGGGAACCGAGGAACAACTTCTTAAAGAAATGACAACGGCCTATATAGGCTTCGACCCGACATCTGACTCTCTTCATATAGGTAGCCTGGTGCCTATTATAATTTTGGTACATCTGCACAATCATGGTCACAGGCCTATAGCACTTGTGGGCGGTGCCACCGGCATGATAGGAGACCCATCGGGTAAAAGTGATGAGCGTAACCTACTGGACGAAGCCACACTTAATAAAAATGTAAACGGAATCAAGGCATTGCTTTCCCGTTTTCTTGATTTCAACTCGACGGATGCTAACGCACCAATACTCGTAAATAACTACGACTGGATGAAAGAATTTTCATTCATTGGTTTTGTACGCGATGTAGGCAAACGTATTACGGTTAACTATATGATGGCGAAAGACTCGGTTAAAAAACGCCTTACCGGTGAGGCAGGATCGGGCATGTCGTTTACCGAATTTACATATCAATTAATACAGGGTTACGATTTTTATCACTTACACAAAGAATATAACTGCCTATTACAATTAGGCGGAAGTGATCAGTGGGGCAACATTACTACAGGCACAGAGCTCGTTCGCCGTATGAACGATGAAGCTGCTAAGGCTTACGCCATGACCTGTCCGCTTATAACAAAAGCTGACGGATCAAAATTCGGGAAATCTGAGGGTGGCAATGTGTGGCTTACAGCCGATAAAACATCTGTATATAAGTTTTATCAGTTTTGGGTCAATACAACCGATGTTGATGCCGAGAAATATATTAAAATATTTACGTTCCTGACCAAAAAAGAAGTAGAGGCCGCTATAGAAGAACATAAAGCCGCTCCTCATTTAAGGGTACTGCAGAAAAGGCTTGCTGAAGAAGTTACTACTTTTGTACACTCTAAAGAAGATCTCGAAGAAGCGATAAAACGATCTGAATTTGTGTTTTCAAATTATAATTACGAGCAGCTTAACGCGGTTAGCGACGAGTTCTTTACCGATATTTTTGGTGAATTTTTCTACGCTGAAATCACGCCTGAGCAATTGCAGGCAGATACAGAGATTATAGAATTACTGGCCGATACTACAAAGATATTCCCATCGCGTGGTGAAGCAAGAAAAGCATTGGCAGCTAATGCGGTTGCCGTAAACAAGGAGAAGATTACTGATGCTTACAAACTATCTGATAAAGATTTGGTTTTAGGCAAGTACATCCTGGTTCAGTTTGGTAAAAAGAAATATTTTGTTATTACCGTAAAATAATGAAGGGAGCTTTAGGGCTCCTTTTTTATTGTGATCTTATTGCCAATGGCAGAGATTATTTCGTGCCTCGCAATGACTCGAACTCGATGTAGGTGTAGTTTACAGCACAACTGCAAATCTAACTATCTAATATCTATTAATCTAAGTTAAAACACCATCAAATTACAACCCCTGATATCGCTGTTGTCGAAACGCCCAAGGACTTCAAAAGACTGATTAGAGTATTTTTTACCCAAATCCTGTGTGGCTATAAAAGAGCACGAGTTAATGTTGGCAAGGTCAATAACGTTGATGCCGCCTGTCCTTCCATGATCTATATAGGTCAAAGCGTCTTCGGTATCACGAATAAGGATATCCATCCACGGCGGGCATTCGAAAATGCCGTCCCCTAAAGAATAGGCTTGAGAAAGCAACTCTGTCATGCCATATTCTGAGTGTATTTTGCTTACGCCAAACCCATCGCATAATACCTCGTGCAGCTCTTCGCGAATCATTTCCCGACGACGACCTTTCATGCCCCCAGTCTCCATTATTATTGTATTCTTCAGGTCGAAATTTTGCTTTTCTATAAGGTCGAGCAGGGCATAGGTAACACCTATTAATAGCACGTTTTGCCCGGCGTTGTCAAGTTGGGTAAGTTTAGTTATAAGTTCGTCGTAGTTGTGCAGGTAGAAGCCGCTATCAGCATTATTTGAGCCTTTTATAAGGTCTTCCACCATATAGATGAGCGAAGATCCTTCTCGTTCAAGATAGGAGGGTAGAAGGGCGAGAACAGCATAGTCTTCTATATTTCCGTAGAACTGTGCAAATGCCTGTCGAAAGCTCTGTTCGTAATAATTGGTATCGGTAACTAAGTGCCGGCTTGTAATCATTCCTGTAGTACCGCTGCTTGTAAAGGTTACTTTTACAGCATCTGTAGTACTTACAACATCGTGCGATTTAAAAAACTGTATGGGAAGAAAAGGAATATCCTTAACCGACTTTACACTGCCCTTATCCTTGTTTAAAAAGCCGCAAAAATCACGATACACAGTGTTATTATCGTATTGGTGACGAAATACTTTGAGTGTAGTTTTTTCGAACTCTTTTTTAGAGGCGATTGTGAATATATCGGTAGTAGTAAGCAAAGCAAAAAGTTTTAGCAAAAGTACAAATAAAAAAGTCCCGCTGTTTAGCGGGACTTCTTATAAATATATGTGAGGGTGATTATCTTACAACAAGTTTTTTAGTTGCAGTTTTACCAGCTTCAGTAATTTTAACAATATAAACACCAGCGTTAAGGTTAGAAGCATTTACTTCGCCGTTAACAGTTGTAGTGTTGATAACTTGTTTTCCTAATACATCATAAACAGCTACTGATTTTACAGCATTACTGTTAGAAGTTACGTGAAGAACGTTTTCAGTAAGGGGGTTAGGGTAAACTTTTAAACCAGCAATTTCATTAGATTTAACACCAGCGGTTGTAATATCTACGACAGAAAAATCGTCATAGTAAATAACTCCACTTCCTGCAGCCTGAGCGTAGCTTCTTGTCTCAAGTCTCAATATCGAAGCATTAGCAGGAGCTGTTACAGTTACTGTGTACTGTAACCATTGTGCGTTATCTTCGCTATATGTTGCTGGTCTTAATAAAGCGTCGTTATCATTGCCTTCAGTTATACTTGTGAAGGTTGAATCTAACCAATACGACCACATTCTAGCCCTAGCATTAGGGTCGTTATCTTTAAACCAATAAGATATTGTATACCTGTGTCCAGGTACTATATTTTCAACTTCGTTTTGAAGTTTAACACTACTTGTAGCAGCAGTCTGATGTTTTGCAGCGTAAGTGCCTTGGTGCACTTCTACCGTTTCCTGAGATACTGAAGCAGTAAAAGGCGCAGGACTGTAACCGGTAGGAGAGGTTGTATTATCCCAAGCTTCAAAATCACCATTAGATACAAGGTTAGTTTGGGCGTTTACAGCTATTGCAGATAATGCAATAAACGCTAAAGTGTAAAGTTTTTTCATGTGTTTAATTTTAATGAAATTTATTTCTTGTGGCAAAGATAATAACAATACATAAGTATAAAAGGCCCGTAATGTAAAATTAAGGTTAAATAAGATGTTTTTATAACAATTACTCGTTATACAGGATTACTTAACAATCAATTTGCGGGTAGCCGTAGCTTCCCCTTCTTTAACTTTAATAATGTAAACACCGGGGGTAAGCTCGCTTATATTAAGCTCTTTACCACTAACACTTGCCTGCATTATCTTTTTGCCTAATACATCATAAATTATAACTTCCTTGTTTTGAGTAGTCTTGGATGTTATATATATCCTGCCGCCACTTACCGGATTTGGGTAAATGCTAAGCCCTTCTATAGGTTCTTTCCCGGCCGAAGATGCCTGTCTGCTTTCTTGGGCTACCGCCCCAAGGGAAAACAAAAAGAACAGCAATAATGAGATATAAATGTAGTTTTTCTTCATTGTTTGATGATTGAAGTTGTAAATGTATAAAATAATTTCAATAACCATACCAAAAGAAATGTGAACTATACATTTTATTTAACACTTTTCGTCATCACTACAACCTTATATTTATTTTTTAAATATTTATTTAAGATTGGTATTCTATATATTGGTTTTTGAGGATATTACAAAAAAAAAGCTCCCGCAATTGCGGGAGCTTTTTTAAGTTTATCTTAGACTATTGAAGAAGGTTTGTATTGCCTACCATTGTCCATGTACCTGTGCTAAAGCTTGCGCCATTAGCTGTTGTATTTAGAGTAAAATTAGCTGTAGGGAATGCAACTGTAACTCCAGATGCACCTAATATTTCTTTTGCTGTATTACTAACTTTTACGTTTGTTACTTTGATTTTACCAGTATTAACCTGATTAGTATTAGTTGTAACATCCTGAATTTTTACTGCAGCGCCTTGGTAAACTGTACCACCTTCTGTGTAAGCTGCGTAACCATCAATTACAACATTGTCAAAATTACCGTTACCTTCTCTTTTAAATTGTATAGCATCTACCTGTACATCTCCGGCAGCTTCCGGTGTAGTACCATTAGCTCTCCTTAATGTAATGTTCGTAATTTTTGGAGAGAATGCATTGTTATTAAGCGATGCTTCGATTTCCATACCAAAGTTAGCTTTTCCAGTTTGGTAAGCATACCAGTTACTGTTATTTTGGCCTTGCCATCCATCTTGCCAGTCAAATGAGTCATCATAATTACCCCAGGCAATAATGTTTGTAGCACTTACTGTTCCTCCAAAAAATTCGTAACCGTCATCTGCACCTTTGTAAGCTACTAAATGATCAAGTACAGTTCCAGATCCTACAGAGTAGAATGTAAATGCATTATTTTCTTTAGTACCGTCTGCAAGTTTCGCTCCTGCATACTCTACACGTACATAATGTAATGCGCCACCGTTGTGCGTAGCGTTTGTACCACCATAGTTAAGATTGTTTCCATCTTCTGAACGTGCAGTAGCAGACCCACCTGCAGCATTTATAGGAGCATCACCATACATAATTATTCCACCCCAAGATCCTGGTACGCCTGATTTTTCTGTAAATACTACTGGAGCATCTGCAGTACCGTTTACTATAAGTTTACCGCCATTAAGAACTAAAAGAGCATTATCTCCTGTAGTTTTGTCGCATGTAATTGTAGAACCAGCTGCAAAAGTTACTGTAACACCAGATTTTACTGTAACAATACCATCCAGAGTGTAGTTTCCGTATGGATATTCTGTATTGCTGATGATATCGCCTGTAAGTACTCCCTGCGCGGGTGTCGGAGTTGTGTTTTGGCTATCGTCATCGCTACAGCCTGTAAATAGTGCCGCAAGGATGGTAAGGCTTAAAAGAACTTTTTTCATGAGTTTTGTTGTTTTAGATTTTGTAATTTCAATGCTCCAAAAGTAGTTGTATACGTTCGCAAACATGTTAGGTAACTGTTATATCATGGTTAATGAATACTGTACTTTGAGTTACCATAAGGTTAAGCGGAAATGCTTTAATATAGCAAAGGCCACTGTTAAGTGGCCTTTGTATAATGAATGAATTTTAGAAAGTATAATTTAGGCTTAAGGAGAACCCTGTCCCACGCTTGTAATCTTTAATAGTTAAATCTTGTTCAAGTACTTGTCCTGTACTACTATCACCCAGCGCATAACGCACTTTAGGGTTTAGCAGGTTATGGGCAGACAATTTAAAGTCAAAATGATCTGAAAGTTTGCTACCCCATACAAAGTCCAGTCTGTTTACAGGAAGTTCATAAATATGATCAATTTGATTAGTACCTACACTAAATATCCTTTTGCCAAACACTGAGTATACTAAGGATACCGTATTGCTCCAGTTTTCGCTTGCGTTAAACTGATATTTAATGTCACTATTTATAAGCCATTTACTTGCTCCCTGTAGCTCTCTGTCAGGATGTGTCTCTTTAGTATCTGCAGATTCTCCTCCGCTATTAATAAAGGTTGGATTAACTTTAATATTTGTAGTCATTAACGAGGTGTTAAAGCCCCATGTAAGGTCTTTTAAATTTTCATTTATCCTTGCCATATCAAATATGAAATCCATTTCCACACCATAAAGATTAGCATCTCCGGTATTTACAAATGTTGTTTCGAAACCGCCTGCACTCGCTTGGAACGTTCTTTCAATCGCATTTTTTATATTTTTACCAAATATACCTACTGAAAACATTTCTATAGATGTTGGGAAAAACTCAAATTTTAGATCAGCATTAAAGTTATCGCTGTTGTTAAGGAATGCATTACCCGTTTGAGATGTTCCATCGGCATTAATATAAGTAAGCGGTAACATCTCTATCAGTACAGGCTTAGTATAAGTTTGTCCGGCTGCAAAACGAATGTTAGCTTTTTCCGTTACACTGTATTTAATACTTGCAGTGGGTAATATATAGGTCTTATCCTTATTAAGAAATTTGAAAGGTTGATTAAATGAACCATTTACACGGTACTGCGTTTCCCTTTTAGCCTGTTCAGCACGAACACCACCGTTAATTTCCAATTTTTCCCCAAAGTGTAATAACACATTTGCATAACCAGCGTTTACATTGTCAGACAAAATAGTGTTATACTGTGCGTTAGAACTTTCTCTAAAGTTGGCATTACCAGATAATATATCAGCATTTACCCTTTCATCTACATTATCAATTGGTGAAGTAAAAGTGATAGACGACTGTGAATTTGAAGCTACAAATCTGTATGACGTTTCGCTTTTATAAGTATTACCATTATAACCTACCGTTAAAAGGTGTTGTTTATCTTTGCTGCCAAATTTGTAACCATACTCTGCCATGCCACTAAAGTAATGGTTACTATTAATGTCAAAATACTGTCTTAAGAAATTGTTTGCACCATAGCTTGTAATTATATCATTACCATTTGCCTGAAGTGCGCCACCAAAAAATTTACGATCTGGTTGTTGGTATGAGGTGCTGGAGAATGAAACCCCTGCACGTACATATTGGTCTCTATTTTCATTTAGAAAATATTTACCGTTAAGTTGTGAAGTAATATAATCACTTTGATCTAATTGATTAGTACGAACCAGGTAGTTAGGCGTATTAGTCTGATTGTCTAATATACCATATTGATCTTGTATTGAACTCTCTGTAGTTCTTAAGTAAAATGTAGTGAATGATAAGTCTAATCCACCTTTTTTATAGTTAGCTCCTATAAGTGCAGATGAATTGGTTCTATAACTGTATGTAGAGGTAGCAAAGTTATTATTATATTGTATGAGTTCCCTCCCAAAAAAAGTTCTGTCTACACCTTTTCGTACTGTATAACTATTATCTCCGTTAATTGATAGTATGTAAGTTAGCTTCGCATCATTTTTAAAGTCAAATCTTCCTGAATGTAAAAAACTAATACTTGTATTCAGCGGGCTTTTGTTAGATTCTACGTCGAAGCCGGTCTTAAACGCTTTTCTGGATTGCTCTCCGGTAAGTGTTGGGTTAGTAGGCTTATCTCCAAAAATAGCCGGCATTTTCCTGTCATTACCTGTAAGTCCTAAGAAACCTTTAGTGCTATCCGTATCTTCAGACATTTTAAAATCAGAGAGATTGTTATTTGTGGTATATCCCACTCCAATACTTAATTTTGTAACTTCACGATTACCTTTAGAAGTTGCTATATTAAATGTTCCTCCTGCAAAATCCCCATATATATTAGAATTAAATGTTTTAAAAACATCTACTACTCCAACAATGTCCGTAGGGAAAAGATCTAACGGGATTATTTTTTGGAAAGGATTGTTTGATGGCACAGCCAGATCATTAATCAGTAGGTTGTTATAACGGTCTTCAAGGCCACGAACAAACAGTCCTCTTGATCCTACCTTAGTTATTCCTGTTATTTTGGTAAGACCTTCTTCTACATCCCCAATACCTTTGCGGGATAATTCCTGCGCGCCTATACTTTGTTTTATTTCTACAGCTTTTTGCTGCTCTAGTAAAAGTGCCGATTCCTTTTCACGGTTAAATGTTTTTTCAATAACAACATCGTTAAGCTGAACACTTGTAGAAGCAAGTGCCTGGTTAACAGTAACAGTTTCATTTGCTTTGACAACTACATCTACACTTACACTATGGTAGCCAAGAAAGTTAAATACCAGGGTTTGGGTTCCCTCTGGTACGCTTAGCGTATAGTTACCATTTTCGTCAGAATTTGTATTAATTGTTGTACCCTTAACAGCCACACTGGCAAAAGGCAGTGTTTCGTTATTCATATCCTTGTCGGTTATGGTTCCGGTTACTGTACCAGTACTTTGTGCAAAGCCCATTGTTATGGTAAAGAGCGTGATTAATAAGAATTTAAGTTTCATTTCGTGTGTTATAATTTTGGTGCAAAGTAAACGCCGGTGTTTCATTCTAATGTTACTTAATGGTTAGGTTTAGATTTGGTATTTATTACTAAATTGTTAACACATTAAATAATAGTTAACACGTTTCAACGTTTTGTATTATCTTTACCTTTACCGCCACAAAACATACACAGAGTGTTGCTATGAAGAAAAAAGACATCAAGATTTTACTTGTTGATGATGAGCAGGATATCCTGGAAATTGTAGGCTATAATCTTACACAGGAAGGTTACCAGGTTATAACAGCGGTTAATGGAAGAGAAGCTGTTGCAAAAGCAAAAAAAGAACTTCCGCACCTTATTATTATAGACGTAATGATGCCCGAAATGGATGGCATGGAAGCTGTAGAAAATATAAGGAAGGTACCGGAATTAAGTAATGTAATTATTACTTTTTTAACCGCAAGAAGCGAAGATTACAGTCAGGTGGCAGGATTTGATGCCGGAGCAGATGATTACATAGCAAAGCCTATTAAACCGAAATTGCTTGTAAGTAAAGTAAAAGCTTTATTACGCAGGCTAAAAGAAGAAGACAGCAAGGCAGATGTACTGAGAGTAGGCACGATAGAAATAAACCGTGAAGAGTACAAAATCGTAATGGAAGACCGTGAGATTGTGCTTCCCCGTAAAGAATTTGAGCTTTTTTACCTGTTGGCGTCTAAACCCGGTAAAGTGTTTAAAAGAGAAGAAATACTCGATAAGGTATGGGGTAATGAGGTAGTAGTGGGTGGCCGTACCATAGATGTACACATACGTAAGCTCCGTGAAAAAATAGGCGATGATATTTTTAAAACTATAAAAGGTGTGGGCTATAAGCTTGAAATTTTGTGACCATAAAATTTAATAAAACGTATCGTTTTGCCGTTAAATCGGCTACTTATATTGCATTATTCGCTACCGCGCTGGTAGCGGGTTTAATGCAATTTTTTTATACTATTAACTGGGAGTTCATAACCATATTTGCGTTACTGCTCTTTGTTTTTTCCTTTGCAACACTTCAATACAGGGTCGAGCATTTTATTTACCGCAGGGTAAAGAAAATATATGACGATATTTCCCTTCTCGAATCGAGCACTTTTCGTAATAAATCGATCACTACAGATATGGCCACGCTAACGCGGGAGCTTGAAAAGTACGCACGGGATAAAAAACGTGAAATTGAAACCCTTAAAATTGAGGAAGAATACCGTCGAGAATTTGTAGGCAATGTATCACACGAACTCAAAACGCCTTTGTTTACCGTTCAGGGATATATATTAACCCTTTTGGACGGCGCCATGAACGACAAAACTCTGCGAAAAAAATACCTGCAGCGTGCTGAAAAAGGTGTGGAGCGGCTTATTTATATTGTACAGGACCTGGATATGATTACTAAAATGGAGGTGGGCGACCTTAACCTCTCCTATTCTGAATTTAATATAGTTGAGGTTATACAAAGCGTTTTTGACCTGCTTGAGATGAAAGCAGACAAAAAAAGCATCATGCTTATGTTCGATCAAAAGTATATTAAGCCAATAATGGTGTATGCTGATAGAGATAAGATACAACAGGTAATTACAAATCTTGTGGTTAATTCAATCAAATATGGCAGCCAGGATGGTACTACCGAAATTGGGATAGAAGACCTGGTGAACAACAAAATAATAGTGCGTGTAAAAGATAATGGCGAAGGCATAGAGCGGAGGCATATACCACGTTTATTCGAACGTTTTTACCGTGTAGACCGCAGTGGCGCCCGTGCAGAGGGCGGCTCAGGACTTGGTCTTGCTATCGTTAAGCATATTATTGAGGGGCATGATGAAAAGCTATATGTAGAAAGTACCTATGGTAAGGGTTCTGAATTTTCATTTACCCTCGAAAAGACAAAATAGATCTTTCCATTTTATAGTGCATTCTATATTCTTTAGGCCTTTATACATCTCTGTTTTGGCAAGATCGGTAATTTTAAAGCCTTTCTGTGTTGCATAAGGTGCAATGCCGCTTCTCTTTAGCTTCTTTGCAAGATACTCCTGCTCATATTGCTGCGGTGTAGGTATAAAAAAGGCCTTTTTGCACAGCTTGGCAAGATCCATTATATTCGTATAACCCGGCCTACATACTACCATTTCACTTTCATTAAATGCCTGCTCTAAGTCGGTAGTGTTCATGAAATTATAAAAAGTCACTGCGCCCTGTTGGGTAACTTTCTCAGTAGCCTCAATTACCCCCCGTATAAAAATTACGCGGCCATCATAGCCGCTAAGCTCAGAGATAAGTTTTTCCTCAAGTAAACTCCGTTGTGGTTCCTGGCCAGAAAGTAGCACCATGAGGTCATATCTTTTCTGTACAGCCTTTTTATGCAGACGGCTTATGGGTCCTATGTATTTAAGATTTGGCGCATCTCCCTCTATATGGCCTAATTTACCCGATAGGTTAGGGTTGCCGGCAACATCGGGCACCCAACACTCGCGATACCTGTTTACAAAAAACGTATGTATCCCGGATGTTAAGCCGGTAGTATTTCCGGTAAGTACGTTAAGTTGATGGGTAATAAAAACAGACGGCACCGATTTGCAAAACGCACCCAACCGGTTATCAGATATTATTCCGGATAAGCCATATTCTTTTACCAGGTCACAAACTATTTTATTTTCGTTGTATACAGATGTAAACATGCGCGGCATTTGCATAAGGTGTTTTATTTTAAAAAACGCCCCTTTTTTTGCATACTCAATTTGGTAGTCGGGTAGCTCAACTGCCGTTAATAAAGGGAATTCCTTTTTAAGCAAAGACAATGCTGCACCATTTGATGCGATTACAGGCTCATATCCATGATTTTCCAGAGCCTCAATTATAGGTATACAACGGGTAGCATGACCAAGCCCCCAATTAAGTGGGGCCACAAGAATTTTTTTTTTGAACTGCACCGTTGTTATGTTTTTAATAAGTATTTAATAACTGCAATCTAAAATTATTTTGATTGCCATATATTTCGTTAATTTTACCAAAAATTTAAATTAAGGAGTGGGAAGCAAGAATAAATTAAAACGGTTTAGGGAAAACGAAACATTTGGCAATGTTTTACAGCCTACACGCGAAGAGGCTGTTGCAGGTACATTTAACCTGAAAGGCAAATGGAACAGTGATTTCTTTAAAAATGATAAACCTATCGTTCTTGAACTGGGTTGTGGTAAAGGCGAATACTCGGTAGGGCTTGCAGAGCGTTATCCGGATACGAATTTTATAGGTATCGATATTAAAGGTGCACGTTTTTGGCGCGGTGCAAAAACAGCTGTTGAGAACGGTTTACACAACGTTGCATTTTTGCGCACGCAGATAGAACTTATAGAAAACTTTTTCGATGCAGGCGAGGTGTCAGAAATCTGGATAACGTTTCCTGATCCTCAAATAAAATACAAACGCACAAAACACAGGCTCACAAATGCTGAGTTTTTAGAGCGGTATAAAAAAATATTAAGGGCCGATGGTGTAGTAAATTTAAAAACCGATAGTGAGTTTATGCACGGTTACACACTTGGGCTGCTGCATGGTGCGGGTCACGAAGTTTTATATGCAAACCACAATGTGTATCATAATGCCGGCGCACCCGAAATCGTTACGGCCATACAAACATTCTACGAGCAACAGTACCTGGAACAGGAGAAGCCAATTACATATATAAGGTTTAAAATAAAATAATTATGGAAGTAATCCTCCCGTTGCTGGTAGGCTTTGGTATAACTTTTTGTACAACATTACTTCCCGGGCTGCTAAACATGACCGCAGCAAAAGTAAGTGTGCTGGAAGGCAGGCGCAATTCGCTTATTTTTGCGTCTGGCGCTTCAATAATTGTTTTGTTTCAGTCATTTATAGCTGTTACTTTCGCAAAGTTGATCAATAGCCGCCCAGACATTGTATACTTGCTCGAAGAGGTAGGTGTACTCATATTTTTCATACTGACCGTTTATTTTTTATTCTTAAGCAAAAAGAAGAAGCCTAAGGCAGCCGATGCTGTAGTTAAGATAAGAAGCAAGACCGGGAATTTTTTCTTAGGTATGGCGTTGTCTGCGCTTAACTTTTTCCCCATACCATTTTACGTGTTTTTAAGTATATCACTTTCCGCGGTTAAAATATTTTTCTTTACAAATTTTTACATCTTCTTTTTCGTTACTGGTGCCATGTGTGGCTCTTTTTTAGTGTTTTACCTTTACATAATATTCTTTAAAAAATTCGAGCATAAAACAGAGTTTTTTATGCGTAACGTAAATTACTTTATTGGTTCTGTAACCGGACTTATAGCCGTAGTTACCCTGCTACGAATTTGGAAGAACCACTATTAATATCAATAGCTATGCCTGCCGACAGCGATAACTTTTTCATAAAGGTGCACGAGGTTGCAAGGCTGATTCCTTATGGGAGGGTAACATCTTATGGTGTCATAGCCGGCTATCTTGGTGCGGCCCGCTCTGCAAGAATGGTAGGATGGGCCATGAACAACTGTCCTGACGATGTTCCTGCCCATCGGGTAGTAAACAGAGTTGGCCTCCTAACGGGCAAGCATCATTTTGACGGAACTAACCTTATGCAGCAACTTTTAGAAAGTGAAGGAGTTGAAGTGGAGGACAACAAAATAGTTGACTTTAAAAAACATTTTTGGGATCCTTCCCTGGAACTCGGCGTTTAGCATACTGTTCTTATCGTTAGCGTAATAAAAAACTTTAGCTGTATTTTGTAATAAGGTTCGGTTTAATACATGCAATTGTAAAAATAGATCATACAATTACATTGCTTAATTTATGATTTGTTTGGGTTGATAATGCCTCTAAAACTTTCTTCATATAAACTTTTCATAGTATCTTTGTAATTAGATTTAGTCTTAATAATAGGCTGTTATTGAAAGTTATAAACAATGAAATTAGATAGAAAAGAAATACTTACCGCATTGGAAACCATTACACTTGCCGGAGAAGGGCAAAATATGGTAGAAAGCGGAGCGATACGCAATGTCCTTACCTTTGGTGACGAAGTTGTAGTAGAACTTGTAATGCAAACCCCGGCAATGCACATACGTAAGCGTGCAGAGGCCGATATCATTAAGACAATACAGGAGAAAGTTCATCCTGATGCAAAAATAAAGGTAAATGTCAAGGTAGAAGCTCCCGAAAAACCCGAAATTAGGGGTAAACACATCCCGGGCATCAGCAATATAATTGCGGTATCTTCCGGTAAGGGAGGAGTAGGTAAATCTACTATTACCGCTAATCTTGCTGTTACGCTGGCAAAAATGGGCTTTAAAGTTGGGGTGCTTGATGCAGACGTTTATGGGCCATCTATGCCTATAATGTTTGATGTAGAGCGTGAAAAACCCATATCCGTAATGGTAGATGGTAAATCTAAAATGAAACCTATTTCAAGTTATGGTGTAGAGATACTTTCTATTGGCTTTTTTACAAGCCCTGAGCAGGCGGTTATATGGCGTGGCCCAATGGCCGGTAAGGCGCTTAACCAAATGATTTTTGATGCCGACTGGGGTGAGCTTGATTTTATGTTGCTTGACCTGCCACCGGGAACCGGCGATATCCACCTTTCTCTTTTGCAGGCATTGCCTATCACGGGCGCGATCGTCGTAAGCACGCCTCAGGCTGTGGCTTTGGCCGATGCTAAAAAGGGTGTAGCAATGTTCCGCCAGGAAACTATCAATGTACCTGTGCTTGGAATTATCGAGAATATGGCCTACTTTACACCCGAAGAGCTTCCTGAAAATAAGTACTACATCTTTGGTAAAGAAGGTGCAAAAAACCTTGCTGAAGACCTTGATGTGCCTTTCCTTGGCGAGGTACCTATTGTGCAAAGTATTCGCGAAGCCGGAGATTATGGCCGTCCTGCTGCTTTGCAAACAGCTACGCCGCTAGAAGCTATTTTTGAGGAACTTGCCCGTAATGTAGTGCAGGAAACGGTAAACAGGAATGATAACCTTCCGCCATCTGAAGCGGTTAAAATAACTACTATGGCCGGATGTTCGGCTGTAAAAAAGAAATAAAATGACAACAGAAGAAATTAGGAGCAGTGTAGAAAGAGCGCTTGAAGAAATTCGCCCTTTCCTTGAATCCGACGGAGGTAATATTTCGCTTATAGATATTGAAGATGACAGGCATGTACGTGTACGTCTTGAAGGAGCGTGCGTGGGCTGTAGCGTAAACCAAATGACGCTAAAAGCCGGTGTGGAAACTACAATTAAAAAATATGCTCCTCAAATAGAGACAGTGGTAAACATTGCTTAATTAGTCAAATAATCATCAGTCAAACTGATATTTATCATAATTTCTAAAAGCAATTTGAGGCATTTTTGCCAAAGATTGCTTTTACCATATATAATCAATGATTACAACAGATATACTTATAATAGGCGCGGGTCCTACAGGGCTTTTTGCCGTATTTGAAGCAGGACTGCTAAAACTTAAATGCCATATAATAGACGCGCTTCCGCAAATAGGGGGGCAGCTATCTGAGCTATATCCAAAAAAGCCGATTTTTGATATTCCCGGCTATCCATCGGTATTAGCAGGAGATTTGGTGCAAAACCTGATGGAACAGATTAAGCAGTTCCAACCCGGATTTACGCTGAACGAAAAAGCAGAAACTATTAAAAAATTAGAGGATGGTACATTTATAGTTACTACTAATAAAGGAACGGAGCACCATGCAAAAGCAGTAGCTATTGCTGGAGGCTTGGGCAGTTTCGAACCTCGTAAACCTCTTATAGACAATATTGAATTTTACGAAGATAAAGGGGTAGAATATTTTGTAAAAGATCCCGAGTTATTTCGAGACAAGAAGATCGTTATTGCCGGTGGCGGTGATTCGGCATTAGACTGGAGTATTTTTCTTGCCGATGTAGCATCTGAGGTTACCTTAGTGCACAGGCGAAATGAATTTAGGGGAGCGTTAGATTCGGTAGAAAAAGTTACTGAGCTAAAACACCAGGGCAAAATTCATATGGTAACGCCTGCAGAGGTTACAAATGTATTTGGCGACGGAAAAATTGAAGCTATTGAGCTCGATATAAACGGAGAGAAAGTAAGAAAAGAAACAGACTTTTTTATTCCGCTGTTTGGTCTTACGCCAAAACTTGGCGCTATTGCCGACTGGGGCCTTGAAATAGAAAAAAATGCTATTAAGGTAAATAATGCGTTAGACTATCAAACTAATATAGAAGGTGTATATGCCATAGGTGATATCAATACGTATCCGGGCAAACTCAAACTTATTCTATGTGGTTTCCATGAGGCTACATTAATGTGCCAAAGCGTGTTCAATAAATTAAACCCGGGTAAGAAATATGTTCTTAAATACACTACTGTAAGCGGCGTAGATGGGTTTGATGGCACCCGTAAGGAAGCTGAGAAACAGGTAGTAAAAGCAATTGATTAATTTGTTTAAAGTTTACTATTTGAAGTTTTTCGACCGTTCGTATTGAACTGAATGAACAACTTTAAACCTTAAGACTTTGAACTTTAAACAAAGACAATGGATGTTACAATAACAATAACCGATAGGGAAGGGGTGGTACACGAAGTGCAGGCTCCAACTGATATGGCCATGAACATCATGGAACTTTGCCGTGCTTATGAGCTTGCTCCTGACGGCACTATAGGAGTGTGTGGCGGAATGGCGATGTGTGCGTCATGCCAGTGTTATATACTTAACGATATAGAGCTTCCTGATATGGGTGCTGACGAAGATGCTATGTTAAGCGAGGCCTTTAACGTAAAGCCAAACAGTCGGTTGGGCTGTCAGATACCTATTACTCCTGAATTAGAAGGATTAATTTTAGAGCTTGCCCCCGAATAATATACAATCCCGCAATTGCGGGATTTTTTGTTTTTATAACCTTCTTGCGCTTACACTTCAGGTAACTATATTGCCTCGCTTTATTAATTGGCGGCCTAATTTTATGAAAGGTTTTTCTATTACAATGTTCAGCAGGTAAGCAAAGAAGATACAGGTAACAATACATATCAGCAGCATTGCATGGCCCTCAATTTTGTAATCCTTTAATACCAGATGTGTAATGTGTATGACTCCTTTATGGGTTAAATATATCGCAAAAGATAGCGTTGCTATAAATGATGTTACTTTAGAACTCCATTTATATAGAAAGCACGATGGACTAATTGCGGCGATAACTAATAATCCATACCCTACAGAAGCAACTGTAAAACCGTATATACTCGCCACAAATGTCTGCTGATCATAGCATATAAAATAAGCAACAATTAGTACAAGCAAACTTACTATAAATAAAAGATTGCCATAGTTTGAAATTTTACTCCACGAAGCAGGATAAAATTGGTATATACCTGCTATAGCAACACCGCTTAAAAGTCCGTCTAAGCGATTATATGTAGGGTAGTAAACATATTTGTACCAGTACATCCAAGGAAAATCAGATGCTGTGTTTGGCAGGTATAATTTATTATAGCTGTATAGTCGTATTACAAAACCGAAAGCAAATAGAGCGATTAATAACCAATAGGATCTCTTCATGCTATTAGTTAGTTGCAGCAGTAGTAAAATCAGGGGCAGGAACAAATAAAAATGTTCTTCTACACAGAGTGACCATGCATGAGAAAACGTACCGTAGTCTTTAAGGTTAAGCCCAATGTTTTGTGTAAAAGTTAATAGCTTCCATAACGGTGGCAAGCTATCCCTTTCCCTAAACATTGGGATGCAAAAGTAAAGCACTAAAGTGATTAGGTAAGCAGGTATAATTCTGAAAACCCGTTTCACGAAAAATATTTTAAACGACAATTGCTGTTCGTTTTTTATCTGCGCGAAAAGCTGTGAGGAAATTAAAAACCCACTTAGTACAAAAAACAAATCGACGCCCGACCACCCAAATTTTGCAAAGTCGGGTAGCCAGTCAGGCTGTCCATCGCTCAGTATAAAATAATGGAAAAGAAAAACATAGGTTATTGCCAGTGCGCGTAAATGGTCGAGACCGTAAAATCGTTTTTGAATGATGTTTTCCAATGGAAAATGGGGTAATTAGTTTTAGGAGAGATAATGAAAAATTCCGTAAGTAAATATATCATAAGATTTCTATTTTTCCCTTTCTAATTAGCCGCCCTTAAGCATACTTTTCAACAAATTTGATTTGGTTTGATAGCAAAAGATAATCTCTCCAACAAAAAATCCCGACTGCATTGCTGCAATCGGGATCTCTATATCAATAAAGCTTTTTCTTATTTAAGCTTTTTCTTAACTTCAACTTCCTGGTACGCTTCTACTGTGTCATACTCCTGTATGTCGTTGTAGTTTTTAATCTGCATACCACAATCATATCCTTTGGATACTTCCTTAACATCGTCTTTAAAACGTTTAAGTGTGCTTAGTTCTCCTGTAAAGATTACTACACCCTCGCGTATAAGCCTGATCCTTGAGTTACGGAATATCTTACCATCCGTTACCATACATCCTGCAATAGAGCCAACTTTAGATATTTTAAACACCTCACGAATTTCAGCTGTACCGGTAACTTCCTCTTTCATTTCCGGAGAAAGCATGCCTTCCATTGCATCTTTAAGGTCGTCTATTGCATCATAGATAATCGAGTAATTACGGATATCAATCTCTTCTTTGTCTGCAAGTGTTCTTGCGCTCGCAGAAGGACGTACATTAAAGCCGATAATGATCGCATCTGATGCCGAAGCAAGCAATACGTCACTCTCTGTAATAGCTCCAACCCCTTTATGTATAATATTTATCTGAATTTCTTCTGTAGATAATTTAGAGAACGAGTCAGAAAGCGCTTCAACAGATCCATCCACGTCACCTTTAAGGATGATGTTTAGTTCTTTAAACTGGCCAAGAGCAATCCTCCTGCCTATTTCGGCAAGGGTAATATGCCTTTGTGTACGTACACTCTGCTCACGCATAAGCTGAGTACGTTTGGCAGCAATTTGTTTAGCTTCTTTTTCGTCTTCATACACACTGAACTTGTCACCTGCAGTAGGGGCACCGTCTAAACCTAATATAGATATAGGGGTACTTGGTCCTGCCTCTTTAATGCTGTGGCCGCGCTCATCCTGCATCGCTTTAATTTTACCGTGGTGCTTACCGGCAAGTACATAGTCACCCACTCTAAGGGTACCACCCTGTACAAGAACGGTAGATACGTATCCGCGTCCTTTATCAAGGAATGCCTCTACAACTGTACCCACAGCAGCTTTTTCAGGATTAGCTTTCAGGTCTAATAATTCAGCTTCAAGCAATACTTTTTCAAGAAGCTCTTTTACACCTGTACCTTTTTTAGCAGATATATCGTGCGACTGTATTTTACCACCCCAGTCTTCAACAAGGAGGTTCATACCGGCAAGGCGTTCTTTAATTTTTTCAGGATTAGCATTAGGCTTATCCACTTTATTTATTGCAAATATAATAGGTACACCCGCAGCCTGTGCGTGGTTAATAGCTTCTTTAGTTTGCGGCATGATATCATCATCTGCTGCAATTACAACAATGGCAATATCGGTAACCTGAGCACCACGTGCACGCATTGCGGTAAACGCCTCGTGACCCGGTGTATCAAGGAATGCAATTTTTTGTCCGTTATCTAGTGTTACCCCATAGGCACCAATGTGCTGTGTTATACCACCCGATTCACCTGCAATTACATTTTCTTTACGGATATAATCCAGAAGTGATGTCTTACCGTGGTCAACATGTCCCATTACGGTTACGATAGGAGCACGGAATACAAGGTCTTCTTCTTTATCTGCAACTACTTCTTTAGCTTCTTCAATGTCGGTAGTTATAAACTTAATTTCATAACCAAATTCATCTGCCACAATAGTAAGTGTCTCTGCATCCAGCCTTTGATTCATGGTTACCATGATACCAAGAGACATACATACAGATATTACCTTAGTAATAGGCACGTCCATCATGGTTGCAACTTCACCAACAGTTACAAACTCTGTAACCTCAATAGTTTTGCTGCCTTCATCAAGAGCGCGTTGCTCGTCGTCTGTTCTTTGACGGTGCGTATCACGCTTATCTCTTCTGTACTTGGCGGCTTTAGATTTACCACCTTTACCCTGAAGTTTTTCAAGCGTTTCACGAATCTGGTTTTTAACTTCCTCTTCTGTAGGCTCTACTTTGCTTACAATAGCAGGACGTTTGTTAGGGCCAAATTTGTTACCACCTGTAGTTGCCTGTCCGGCTGTGTTAGGCCTGATTAAGCCTGCACCACCCGGTGTACGAATATGTACTGCGGCACCCTGCTGTCCTTGCGGCGGCTTGTTGGGGCCGTTAGGGTTTGGAGTAATCCTTTTTCTTTTATTTTTATCAGCAGCACTCTGATTGTTGTTAGCAGTACCGGGACGTATAGCAAGATCTTTCTTCGGCTCTTCCTTTTTCTTTTTAGGCTTATTAAACTGCGACAAGTCGATAGTCTGACCTGTAAAAGTTGTTCCGGAAAGCTTTTGATATTGCGTTGTAATTTTTTCTTCTTCAGGCGTTCCTGTAGCATCGGTTGCAGCTGTCGCTTCTTCTGTTTGCGCTGTAGCCTGAGGTGCCTCTGGAGCGGTCTCTGCAACAGGTGCGGCAGTCTCTGCAGGAGCAGCTTGCGCAGGAGCATCGGCAGGGTTTTCTGCCTGTACCGGTGGTACCGGTTTTTCTTCTTTAGCCTGCTGTGGCTGCGCCTGTATTTTTGGCTGCTCAGGTTGCTTTTGCGCTACCGGTGCTGCTTCAGCAGGTTTAACTGCTTCTGGCTGCGGTTTCTCTGCCTGAGGTTCCTGTTTAACAGGGGTTTCTTGTTGTTTTGCAGGAGCTTTGTCTGAAGCAGGCTCAGCTTTTTTAGGATTAAGGTCAATCTTGCCTACAGAAACCGGCCCGGATAGTGTAGCTCTCGCCCTTATAACTTCCTGTCTCTGCCTGTCCTCATCCTGCTTTCTTTTCTCATCCAGCTCCCTCTCTCTTTCTATTCGCAGTGCCTCTTTTTCTTTTCTCTTTTCTTCGCTCACCTCAAGGGATGCGGCCTTGTTACCCTTATCGGCAGAGAATTGGTTAAAGAGGGCATTATATTCCTGTCCGGATATCTTGGCATTGGGGCTAGCCTCAATAACGTGGCCCTTATCTTTAAGGAACTCCACAGCCCTGTCCAGAGAAATATTTAATTCCCTTAAAACTTTGTTTATTCTTATTGCTCTTTCTTCAGACATAAATTTTTATTACTATTATCTTCAATCGTTGTGTTGTGCGGAATGTAGTTATATACGTTATGATTCCTCAAACTCGTCCTTAAGTATCCTCATTACTTCAAGGATAGTTTCTTCTTCAAGGTCAGTTCTCCTTACAAGATCGTTTACATCCTGGTTTAGTACGCTCCTTGCCGTATCCAGGCCTATTTTTGCAAATTCTGCAATGATCCATTCATCAATCTCGTCAGAGAACTCAGTTAATTCAACATCTTCATCCTCAGCAGGGGTGCCTTCGCGAATAACGTCGAGCTCATAACCTGTCAATAATCCTGCCAGTTTAATGTTATGCCCGCCGCGGCCAATTGCTTTAGAAACTTCCTCAAGCTTAAGGAAAACATCTGCCCTGTGGGTTTCATCGTTAAGCTTAATAGAAGACACTTTAGCAGGGCTAAGCGCTCTGGAAATATACAGCTGAGTGTTAGTTGTATAATTAATAACGTCTATATTTTCGTTGCCCAGCTCACGTACAATTCCGTGAATCCTGGAACCTTTCATACCCACACAAGCACCTACAGGGTCTATCCTGTCATCATAAGAATCTACCGCAACTTTAGCTTTTTCGCCCGGTATCCTTACTACTTTCTTCACCGTAATCAATCCGTCGGCAACTTCAGGAATTTCCTGTTCGAACAATTTCTCAAGGAAAAGTTCTGATGTGCGCGACATGATAATTTGTGGTTTATTACCCTTAAGCTCTACATTTTCTATAATGCCCCTCACGTTATCACCCTTTCTAAAAAAGTCGCTTGGAATCTGCTTCTCTTTTGGCAATACGATCTCGTTACCCTCATCATCCACCAAAATTACAGCTTTTGGCCTTACGTGGTGCACTTCAGCGGTATAAATCTCACCAATAATGTCTTTAAATTGCTTATAAAGGTTGGTGTTATCGTGTTCGTGTATCTTAGAAATAAGATTTTGGCGTAAAGCAAGAATTGCCCTACGGCCAAGCTGAATAAGTTTAACCTCTTCAGATACGTCTTCACCCACCTCAAAATCTTTTTCTATCCTGCGGGCTTCGCTCAATGAAATTTCCTGGTTAGGGTCTTCCACTTCGCCGTCTGCAACAACAACACGGTTTCTCCATATTTCCATATCCCCTTTATCAGGGTTTATAATAATATCAAAATTATCGTCCGATCCATATTTCTTTTTCAATGCATTCCTGAATACATCTTCCAGTATCGCCATTAGCGTAACGCGATCTATAAGCTTATCATCTTTAAACTCTGAAAACGAATCGATTAATGCGAGATTTTCCATGCCAACTACTTTATTTTTTTAAAATTTTATTACTACAACAGCTTCCTTAATGTCCGTATAGGCTATTTCTGCCCTTTTCTCTACGGTCTCTTTTCCTTTGCCTACCTGTTTAGGTTCGCGGGCAGTCCACTCAAGTACTATCCTGTTCTCATCGGCATCGGTAAGGTCAGCTTCTATTTCCTGCTCATTTGTTTTAACAAGCACTATTCTTCCTATATTTTTTTTAAACTGCCTTGGGTTGGTCATCGGGCTGGTTGCCCCGGCCGATGCTACCTCCAGCGAAAAATCTTCTTCTTCCCTGTCAAGGTTGTGCTCAATCGCACGGCTTATGTTTATGCAGTCCTGCAGGGTAACACCGTTATCACCATCCAGGGTAACGTTAATTTTATTGCCTCCGCCTATGGTAAGGTCTATCAAAAACAGGCTGGGGTGCTCTTCCAGGCCGGCGTTAAGCAGACCCATAACTTTTTCCTTAAATGTCATATTTGTATAAAAAGAGGGGACTTTTGTCCCCTCATTATTCAGCATTTATTAAATAACTGCGCAAATATACAAATTATTTTTATATCTTGAAAATCATTGGGTAATGTAAAATTTATTCTTAACTTTATGTTTAATCAATTCCTGCCAATTATTGTTAAATATTTACATCTATGAGAAAAATTTTAGTCCCAACCGACTTTTCAGACCATGCAGAGTATGCTTTAAAAGTGGCTGCGCAAATTGCCCGTGAAAATGATGGCGAAATATTTTTAGTACACCTGCTTGATCTTCCCGGCGATGAGACCGATGCTGTAACATCCGGGGCTGATGTTCCTGAAATTGTTTTTTTCCTTAAAAAAGTACATGAAAGGTTTGAAGAAGTACAATCGGCCGAATATCTTGACGGACTTACTGTTACTGCTAACGTAAAATTTGATACCGCTTTTAATGGCATTATAAAAGTAAGCAAGGAAAATGATATAGATCTTATTGTAATGGGTTCGCATGGTGCGAGTGGTTTCCATGAGATGTTTATAGGCTCTAATACAGAGAAAGTTGTTAGAACATCTGAAGTTCCGGTACTTGTAATTAAAAAAGAACAGGGCAACTTTAATCCGGAGAAGTTTGTATTTGCATCTAACTTTAGCAATGAGATCAAAAAGCCTTTTGTAAAGGTAGTAGACTTTGCCAACAGCTTTAACGCTAAACTTCACCTGGTGTATGTTAATACTCCAAACGAGTTTAAATCGACCCATGTTGCCGAGAAGCTAATTCACGATTTCACATCAGGGTTTACCATCACTAATGGTTTTACAAGCCATATATACAATGATATAAATGTAGAAAAGGGGATACTCCATTTTGCAAACAGCATTAATGCCGATCTTATAGGAATGTGTACCCACGGCCGACAGGGTATTGCTCATTTCTTTAACGGTAGTATTAGCGAAGACCTGGTTAACCATGCGGTAAGGCCGGTGGTTACTTTCAAAATATAAAAGTAGAGAATCAAGTTAAATATAAAACCATCCTAAAAGGGATGGTTTTTTCGTTTGCATCAAAAAATCATACTTTATAGGATTTAATTATTATGCAAATAATTTTGCTGGCAATCCATCTTTTGTTGACTTCTAATGTTTTGCATAGAGTCTATAAATGCTTTCTTGTAGCGCCTTTCAAATTCAGTATTCATCATTTCTTCATAACACGATTCATTAAATTTATCGCTGTCAGGATTTGGTATGCATGCGGATGTTCCATAATTCACCTTTATTCCTTTTTTTAGAAACAGTTTTTTTACTTTCTCAACTTCACACATCGTAGTCATTATTCCACCATAAAAGTAATAAACAAGTTTTCCATTTTTAATGTCTATAATAGCACGCTTCTTTGCATTTATACATGCTGTATCATCAACTGTAAGCACTTTTTTTGTTGCGTTAGCATATCTGTTTGCGTCCTCATAGTCATGTAAATTATGAGCGACAACTGAGTCAGATACTATTATAACTTCGGAATTTATATCTTTCTTCTTATTACAGGATGATAATAAAATGATTACTGAAGTAAGCAGTACTATTTTTTTCATTATCAAATGATAGTTGCTGGATTTAAAGTGCATTTGTCAAACTAAAAAGGCAGATAAAAATTAATTTTCAATTGAGTTTTGTAATTGAATAGCCTTTAAATCGGAATGTGAATTTTAAACGTAGTGCCTTCGTTAAGTTTGCTCTCGGCAAAAATAAGTCCCTGATGGTTGCTGATTATCTTTTTGACAATCGCAAGGCCAATACCGGTGCCCGGCTTAAGGTCTTTGGTTTCCAGACGCTGAAATAGCTGAAATATCTTTTCACTGTATTTACTATCGAACCCTATTCCGTTATCTTTAAAAGTAAAGAGGTGATATTGTTTTTCGTGTGCACTATTTTTTTGATATTCTACCCGGTTTACTCGCTCATAGCTAATCGCAATTTCGGGTGCAATTCCAGGCCGGGAAAATTTAAGGGAATTTGATAATAGATTTTGGATAACCTGCCTGAACTGAAAAGCAATAGCATTAAAATAAGCATCAGACGTAAGTGTAACCTTAGCATTTTTTGCATTAATTTCTTCCTGAAGGTCTTCTACAACATCATCTACTATTGCCTTTAAAGATACCGTATCAAAGGCTTTATTATCAGAGGTTCGGGAGTAGGCGAGTAGGTCCTTTATAAGATGGCTCATACGTGCTGAAGCCTTTCCTATCTTCATGATGTATTCTTTACCCGACTCACTCAGCCTATCGCCATCCCTATCATTTACAAGCGAGGCAAATATTTGTATTTTGCGCAGTGGTTCCTGTAAATCGTGACTGGAAATATAATTAAAGGCCTGCAATTCGTTATTCGCTTTTTCAAGCTCAATTTTTTGTCCCTCAATCTCAGAAATTCTTTCAGCTACAATGGTGTCGAGGTTTTTAGTCCGCCTTTCAAGGAGTTCTTTTTGCAGGTTTAGAGTAGAATTAACTTTGCGCAGCTCAAGCAGGCTCATCACCTGCCCGGCAAGTATATTTAATGCACTAAGTTGTTTCTCTGTAAGCTCTCTTGGTTTAACATCAATGATACAAAAGGTGCCAAGCCCGTACCCGTTATTAGATACTAACGGAATGCCTGCATAAAATACTATATTAGGGTTGCCTGTTACAAGAGGGTTATCTTTAAAGCGGTCATCTATACGGGAGTCAGGAATTATAAAAGCACTATCGGGTTTAATAATAGCATGAGAGCAAAAAGAATGCTGCCTGTGTGTCTGATCGGCATTAAGGCCGTGATGGGATTTAAACCACTGGCGGTCTCTGTCTACAAGGCTAATCAGCGCGATGGGAACATCGCATATAATAGACGCAAGGGTGGTAATATCTTCGTAATCTTTCTCAGATAGTGAGTCAAGAATATCATATCCACTTAATTCCTTTAGTCGTTTTTCTTCTACTCTTGGGTCCTGCCCATAATGAACTGCATTCATTTTTCAAACTTAATAATAAATAGATATAAGTTTATCCCAAAATTAGAAGTAAATTAAAATTTTTAATCCGGATATACAACATCAAAAAAGCAGCTAAAAGAAGTACTCTCAGCTGCTTAAATTAATTTTTTCTGTTGATTTACGCGTTTTGCTTAATGTTTTCAGGTGCTTTTACCGGCACCTTTTCAACGTTTACGCATCGTCTTCCCCTGCATCCATAATGGTGTTTTGGGCTGCATGATGTTACTAATAAAAGGACTGCACTAATACCTAATAAATACTTCTTTTTCATAAATATCATTGTCGTTTGTATTTCCATATATCTCACAAACATAATGCCAATTATTTTTCAACTGTCTGAATATCTATATATTGAATAATGTATTTAATTTGTAACTGTAGCCTCGCCCTGCATCGCTTTGAGTTGTTCCAGGTAATTGCGTTCATTACTAAGCCGTGGTATTTTGTGTTGTCCGCCCAGTTTATCCTGCTCTTTCAGCCAGTCGTAAAACAAGCGCGGCCGGGCTACGTTTAATACAAGTGGGTTCAGCGTCATGTTATTGTAGCGCTTCGCCTCATAGTCAGAATTTACCGTTTGCAATGTCTCGTCGAGTACCTGCCTGAACTTTTCTGCATCCTGCGGCGGGAATTTAAATTCAACAATCCACTCATGTGCGCCCTTCTCTTTACCATCCATAAAAATCGGGGCAACAGTGTAATCTATAACTTCGGTCTGCGTAAGTTCGCACGCTTTGGCGATGGCCTTATCGGTGTTTTCCACCATAAGCTCCTCACCAAAAACGTTAATATGATGTTTGGTCCTCCCCGTAACTTTTATGCGGTACGGGTTGGTAGACGTAAACCTAACCGTATCGCCGATAAGGTATCGCCATAGTCCTGCATTTGTAGTAATAACTACTGCATAATTTTTGTCTTTAACAACCTCAGCCAACGGAATCACTCTCTGATTAACAGTGCCATAGGTGTCCATAGGGATAAATTCATAAAAGATGCCGTAATCCAGCATAAGCAGGAGCTCATTACTGTCGTTATTATCCTGTATGGCAAAGAAACCTTCGGAGGCGTTATATATCTCGTAATACCTAAAGTCTTTTTTAGGTACAATTTTTTTGTATTGCTCGCGGTATGGGTCAAAGCTTACACCGCCATGAAAATATACTTCAAGATTAGGCCATATCTCGAGCAGGTTGCTTTTCCCGGTTTCTTCGAGTATACGGTTAAGGAGCACCATCATCCAGGAAGGTACACCTGCAAAACTGGTAACATTTTCGTATCTGGTTTCCTGTACAATCGCCGCAAGCTTGCTTTCCCATTCGCCCATTAACGAGACCTTGTTGCTTGGTGTGCTGCTTAATTCTGCCCAGAACGGCATATTGTCTATTAATATAGCAGAAAGGTCGCCAAAAAATGTATTCTTATCCTCATACAGCTGTTTGCTGCCCCCAAGCCTAAGGCTCTTGCCGGTAAACATCTGGGAGTCCTCGTTATTATTGAGATACATGCAAAGCAGGTCCTTACTACCCGCATAATGGCAGTTTTCAAGTGCTTCGGTACTTACGGGTATAAACTTGCTTTTAGCATTTGTAGTTCCGCTGCTTTTTGCAAACCATTTAATGTTCGTTGGCCAAAAAACATTTTGCTCGCCGGTACGTGTCTGTTCTATAAGTGGCTCCAGATCTTCGTAAGAAGATACCGGTACCCTTTGCGAAAATGTAGCATAATTTTTAATGGAATCGAAGCCGTATTTTTTTCCTATAGAAGTATTCGCGGCCATCTGCACAAGGTTGTGCAACAGCTCTTCCTGTACCTCGTTAGGGTACTTCATGAACAATTCTATCTGGTGGATACGTTTTTTAAGTATCCATGATGCTATCGAATTGATTATAGGCAAACCCATATTTTACTATCTTTATGCCATAAAAATACTGAATTTTTTCATGCAATACGAAGGCGTACTTACAAAAATGCAAACAGAGGCGGGGAGCCCTATACAATATTATCTGGTATTTGAGAGTAGCTTCTTGCACGTTAATCAATTACTGGGTAAAGAGTTCGAAATTAACTTTATGGGCTACAGTTGTACAAGCTGTTCCAAAAAGAAGAAGATATACCGTATGGGCTTTTGTTATGATTGTTTTTACAGTATTCCGTCGGCAGGCGACTGGATAATGCGCCCGGAACTAAGTACAGCACATCTTGGCGTTGCCGACCGTGACCTTGGTTATGAACAGCGTGTGCAACTGCAGCCGCATGTGGTATACCTCGCTTCAAGCAGCGATATGAAAGTGGGGGTTACGAGAAAAACGCAGGTTCCCACACGATGGATAGACCAGGGAGCAAGTTACGCCACCCCGCTTGTAGAAGTACCAAACCGCTACCTTGCAGGAATTACTGAGGTAGCACTTAAAAGCCATTTTTCTGATAAGATTAACTGGAAGAGAATGCTCCTTAACGAAGTTGTACCAATAGACCTGATAGCACGCCGCAACGAGGCCAGCTACCTTTTGCCCGATGAAGTGCAGCAGTACTTTGAAACCACCGATGAGAAATTATATACAATAGACTATCCGGTTCTTGAATACCCTAAAAAAATTAAAACGCTTAACCTTACAACTACACCTACTTATAGCGGTAAACTTACGGGGATAAAAGGGCAATATTTACTTTTTGAAGATGGCACGGTGTTCAACGTACGCTCTTATGAAGGTTTCGCGGTACAGATCAATGTATAAATACTATAGAGCTTCCGAGATTTCACAAATAATGATAATTCAAACACCCATCAGAATCACTACCTGATGGGTTTTTATGTTGATTTGGCATTATTTACAGCGGCTGAATACTGATCACTAAAAACTACTCTTTCTTGTCTTTCTTCTTAAACAGGTTGTTTACCGCATTCTTTACAGTAGCTTTTGCTGCGTCCTCCGCCTGTTGCTTTACTTCGGCGTTAGATTTAGGAGTCGTGGTTTTGGTAGTGTCTTTACTCGCTGCGTTGTTTTTATTGCCGCCTTTTATCAGGTTACCTAACAGTTCTTTGCCCTTATCTGTAGCCTGATTAACATACTTCTCCTTTTGTTGCTGCAGCAATTGTGTGGTGAGACTAGTAACCGATTTTGAAAGGTCAGTACTAACTTTAGGGTTTTGGAAAGATCCAGT
>Ga0265798_10000146_pt1 | contig 134404 bp, 103 predicted proteins | sample P3T30metagenome_FD_192430 | JGI IMG/M metagenome (GOLD analysis project Ga0265798, IMG submission 192430) | Plant litter microbial communities from East Loma Ridge, Irvine, California - P3 T30 | ecosystem: Environmental > Terrestrial > Plant litter > Unclassified | place: USA: California...
GCGCAAACCATTTCTTGAAACCTGCGCCTTTCATGATGGCTCCGTCTCGATGCCGATACGGATTGGACAGCAAGGCAGCTCGGCAGTTCAGTGCTCATCCACAGCTAACGATGACAGCGCCTTTTTCTTGCCTGTTCCGAGCCGCAGATATCCGACAAGACGCCCTGCCAGAAACGCGCGGTGGCAAACTTTTGTCAATGCCCGCTTGTTTACTGTTGCGATTGCCAAACACTTTGCCAATCCAATTTGACACTTGTTCATCCGAAATGCTTTTATGTCGCTCCCGGCGGTTTTACCTCACTTTGCATTGCGCCTGGACATCAACTACAACAGCGGACAGCGCGGCTTACCGGTCTCGCCGCTCCTACAGCAGTTTCGGAGAACTTTTTTGAACAAGCAGCAACTCGTCATCAAGCGCAGCGTCATCGCTGTGTCCGTTGCCCTGGCATCCGCCAGCGCAGCCCAGGCGCAAACCCAGTCGGCACAACCGGCAGCGGCGGCGACCCAGAAGGTCTACGTGACCGGCTCCAACATCAAGCGCGCCGACAAGGAAGGCTCGTCGCCGGTCTCGACCCTGAACGCCAAGCAGATCGCCGCCACCGGCGCCAACACCGTGGCCGAACTGCTGTCGACCATCCCGGCCTTCGGCTCGGGCACCTCGGTCGACATCGTCGACGGCGGCTTCTCGGCCGGCGCATCGACCGCGTCGCTGCGCGGCCTGGGTTCCTCGTCGACCCTGATCCTGCTCAACGGCCGCCGCATCACCGCCTCGGCCTACGCCGACCCGAACCAGGGCAAATCGGCCGTGTACGACCTGAACACCATTCCGGTGTCGGCGATCGAACGCGTCGAGATCTTCAAGGATGGCGCCTCGGCCGTGTACGGCTCGGACGCGATCGCCGGCGTGATCAACTTCATCACCAAGACCAACTACCAGGGCACCGAGATCACCGCCTCGACCAGCGCCAACGATGACGGCGAGTTCGCACGCCGCAACATCAGCGGCGTGACCGGCTTCGGCGACCTGCAAAACGACGGCTACAACGGCTTCCTCAGCTTCGACATCTCGTCGCGCGACCAGACCGGCATCCGCGATGCCAAGGACGTCAAGCAGGAGATCTACGCCGACGTCAACCAGCGCCTGGGCGAATACGGCAGCTACCTGACCAACCAGCCGTTCTTCTTCCGCGAGCGCACCAGCGGCGCCAAGAACTTCTCGACCACCCTGGCCAACGGCGCCGGCATCATCAACCGCACCGGCTGCGATTCGTCGCAACTGGTCACCGGCAATCGCGACAAGCACAACCTGACCGCGACCTCGATGCTCAACGGCCGCACGTTCTGCAACTACGACACCTGGAACAACTACGAAGCGCAGAGCAAGGGCAACGACGCCAACCTGCTGGGTAAACTCACTTACCAGCTGACCCCGGAGATCACCGCCTTCACCGAGCTGGCCTACACCCGCACCGAACGCGAATACCGCGGCAACTCGAAGACCATCCTGTCGACCTCGCCGACCACGGTGTTCCGCACCAACGGCCTGCCGAGCAACTACCAGCTGATCCTGCCGGTCGGCCATCCGGACAATCCGTTCCCGGATGCGCGTTCGGCGGTCGGCTACCGCTTCACCAACATCGATGGCGGGGCAAAGAACGTCAACGAATCGGGCCGCTTCCTGGCCGGCCTGCGCGGCACCACCGGCCAGTTTGACTGGGAAACCGGACTGCTGCTCAACCGCAGCGAGCGCACCGAAACCAACCACGGCATGCTGTACCGTCCGACCGTCGACCGCATCGTGAGCGAAGGCCGCACCCTGGCCGAAACCGCGGCCGATCCGAGCGTGGCGCGTGACGTGATCAACACCGGCTTCGCCCAGGTGTCGCAGCTCGACGCCAAGGCTTCGACCACCCTCGGCACCCTGGCCGGCGGCGACATCGGCCTGGCCTTCGGCGGCGAGATCCGTCAAGAGAAGCTGTCGATGAACCCGGACTACGAGACCCAGATCGGCAACATCATCGGCCTGGCCAACACGCTGGTCGAAGGCCGCCGCATGGTCAAGTCGGCGTTCGTCGAACTGCGCACCCCGTTCACCAAGAACTTCGAGATGGACTTCGCCGGCCGTTGGGACAAGTACCCGAGCGAGACCAGCTTCGTGCCGAAAGTCGGCGCCAAGTTCATCGCCAACGACAAGCTGACCTTCCGCGCGTCGTACGCCGAAGGCTTCCGCGCTCCGGCCCTGTCGCAGATCGCCGAAGGCGGCGTGCAGTCGTTCACCACCCTGACCGACACCGTGCGCTGCCCTGACGGCAAGAACCCGCTGCCGGGCGGCGACTCGTCGGACTGCTCGCGCGGCATCTCGTCGATGTCGGCGGCCAACCCGAACCTGAAGCCGGAAACCTCGAAGAGCTACTCGTTCGGCGCGATCTTCGCTCCAACCCGCAACCTCGACATCCTGGTCGACTACTACCGTATCCGCAAGGAAGACGAAACCGCGCTGCTGTCGGCCGGCTACGTGGTCTCGCACCCGGAGCTGTACCAGGACCTGGCGATCCGCGACACCAACCCGCTCAACGCGCTGGTTGATGGCAACGGCAACCCGATCCCGGGCACCGGCCCGCTGAACGCGGTCAACCGCTACTACGTCAACCAGGGCGCGACCGAAGTGTCGGGCATCGACGTCGAAGTGGCGCACCGCCTGTCGCTGGGCGACATGGGCCGCCTGAGCACCAAGTTCGACTGGAGCTACCAGCTGCGCTACAAGCGCTCCGAGCGTCCGGGCGAGCGTGAAGCCAACCTGGTCGGCACCAACGGCGGCCTGTCGGACTGGGCCACGTCGGTGGGCGACATCCCGCGCCACCGCGCCACCCTGTCGACCAACTGGACCCGCGACGTGCACTCGGTCACCCTGACCGGCGAGTTCGTCTCGCGCATCTCGATGCTGCGCCGCTCGGACGACTTCGACGTCTATCCGGTGCCGTACTGCTACTACGGCAAAGGCCAGCCATCGAGCGCCTACAGCCTGGGCGGCCTGGAGAAGTTCAGCAACTGGGTGAGCGATTGCTCGGTGCCGTACTGGGCCACCATGCACCTGTCGTACTCGTACACCGGCTTCAAGAACTGGACCCTGTCGGGCAACATCCGCAACCTGCTGGACAAGGCCGCGCCGTACGATCCACGTTATCCGGAACAGGGGTTCAACACTCAGCTGCATAACGGCCAGGGCCGCTACTTCCGCCTGACCGCGAACTACAAGTTCTGATTGAACAGGTAGTTTGATAAAAAAAACCGCCCGATGCGAATCGGGCGGTTTTTTGTTTTCAGCTTTGTAAAACTTAGCAGGCGTCGGTGAAGGCCAGGTACAGCTCGCGCGCCTGGCGCGCCACCGGGCCGGCTTCGAGCGTGCGCTCTTCGTAGCGGATGCACGGCGTGACCTTGCCGTAGTTACCGGTGCTGAAGATCTCGCGCGCGGTGTTCAGCTCGGTCGCCTTGACCGTGCGCTCTTCCACCTGCACACCCGCCTCGCCCAGCAGCGCCATCACGCGCGCGCGGGTAATGCCGGCCAGGAAGGTGCCGTTCAGGGCCGGCGTCACCACCTCGCCGTCCTCGGTGACGATGAACAGGTTCGACGCCGCGAACTCGGCCACGTGGCCTTCGGCGTCGAGCATGATCGCCTGGTCGAAGCCGCGCGCCGATGCTTCGCGCATGGCGCGCGTCGAGTTGGCGTACAGGGCCGAGGCCTTGGCGTCGGTCGGCGCCATGTCCGGCTGCGGGCGGCGCATGGTCGACAGGCAGGCGGAAAAGCCCGTGAACGGCGGCAGCGGCGCGTCGAACAGGGTCAACGCAAACTGGCTCTTTTCGGCCACCGGAATCAGGAAGCCTTCCGAACCGAACACCAGCGGACGGATGTACAGTTCGGCGCCAGCCGGGAACTTGGCCACGCCTTCGCGCACCAGCGCTTCCATCTCGTCCACGCTCAACGGGCAGCGCAGGCCCAGCTTCTCGGCGGAACTGATGACGCGCTTCAGGTGCGGGTGCAGGTCGGGCAGCTTGCCGCGCATGGCGCGTGCGCCGTCGAATACCGAGGAACCCAGCCAGAGGCTGTGGTCCATCGCGCCGTAGAGGGGAGTGTTGCCTTCGGCCCATTGGCCGTTGTAGTAAGTCAGGTACATGATGGTTCGCGTGGTGACAAAAAATGGCTGGAATCCGGTCCAGTGTATCGGTTGCACTACCTTACCGTCCAGTCACTTACTGTTCGTTGCTTAACCATCCTAATCGACCCCATCGCGTACACTACGGCTTTCCAACTGAAGTTGTATTCATGCTAGCTACCCTCGAACGGATCGATCCCCACAGCGACAACATCGACCTGCTGGTCGAGTTGGTCTGCCATCTGCGCCCGCGCCAGCGCTGGGTGTGGCAGGGACAGGACGATCCGGCGCAAGCGGTGCGTACCCTGTCCCAGCTGCTCAAGGGCAATCCTGTCCAGGCCTGGGCCTTGCGCCGCTACATCACCACCCTGCTGGAAAAACGCCGTCATACCAGCCTGTACAGCGATATCGGCATCCTGTCCAACGACGGTTTCGTTACCGAACTCAAGAACCGCATCACCTACCGCTTCCTGCCGCCGGCGCTGGACGACCTGTACCTGTCCGACGCGCTCGACCAGGTGCTGTACCGCGAAGACGACTACGCCTGGATCCGCGCCGTGCCCGACGCCGACTGGATGGCGCTGTTCGACATCATCGCCAACGCCCCGCCGCCCGAGGACGCCATCGTCGGGCGCGCCCGCATCGTCACGCTCGAAGGCCTGCTCGACGCCATCCGCACCCTGTCCTGCCGCGTGTGCGCGCTGGGCCTGGAGCCGCGCCTGGTGCACAGCTACAGCCAGATCGAGAATTTCGATTCGCCGTTCCTGATGCAGAACATCGAGACCAACCACTACCTCGACCAGTACGCGCGCTACCTGGCGGGCGACATCGAGCGTCCGGACGACGCGCGCCATCTGCTGGTGATGCTCGACCAGTGCCAGGAGGTGGTGCTCAAGATCCGGCGCGGCGCGCTGTCGACCGGCACCAGCGTCGCCCTGACCTATCTGCTGGTGGCGCTGCAGCAATCCATCGACCGCCTGCACAAGCTGCTGTTCCTGGTCGACGTGCATGACCAGCAAGCGGCCACCGCGCCCGCCCCGGTGCCGGCCACCACGCTCGCGCCCGGCCCGGACGGCGTGCTGCAGCCGGAGACCACCCTGCTGTCGCCGCAGCGCCTGGCCGCGATCGCGCTGGCCGAGGAACTGATCGAGGCCCACAACACCAAGTACCAGGTGCGCGGCCTGGTGCGCGACAACGTCGACCTGCTGGCGCGCAACGTTACCGAGAACGCCAGCCGCACCGGCGAGCACTACATCGCCGAGAGCCGCAAGGACTTGCGCGCCATGTTCGGCGCCGCCTCGGGCGCCGGCTTCATCGTCGGCTTCATGGCGCTGTTCAAGATCCTGCTGGGGTACCTCCGAACTCCGCCGCTGGTCGAAGCCTTCCTGTTCAGCATGAACTACTCGCTCGGCTTCGTGGTGATCCACCTGATGCACTTTACGGTGGCGACCAAGCAGCCGGCGATGACGGCGCAGCGCATCGCCGCCTCGCTGCACCGCGCCGACAACGGGCGCGGCCTGGACGTTGACCGCCTGGCCGAGCTGGTCAATAAAGTGTTCCGCACCCAGATGGTGGCGGTGCTGGGCAACGTGCTGGTGGCGTTCCCGGTGGCGTGGGCGATCGCCGCCGGCTACAACGCGATCACCGACAAGCACCTGGTCGATCCGATCAAGGCGCTGCACTTGCTCAATGACATCGACCCGATCCACAGCCCGGCCCTGTTCTACGCGGCGGTGGCCGGCGTCTGGCTGTTCGTGGCCGGCCTGATCTCGGGCTACTACGACAACAAGGCGCTGTACACGCGCATGGGCCAGCGCATCCAGCAATTGCGCGGCCTGCGCCGCCTGCTGGGCAAGGAACGCCTGGCGCGCCTCGGCCAGTACATCGAGGACAACCTGGGCGGCCTGGCCGGTAACTTCTTCTTCGGCATCCTGCTCGGCACCACCGGCACCGTCGGCTTTTTGCTCGGCCTGCCGATCGACATCCGCCACATCACCTTCTCGGCGGCCAATTTCGCCACCGCGCTGGTCGGCCTCGACTACCAGATGACCTGGGCCCAGATCGCCAACGCCACCGCCGGGGTGTTCCTGATCGGCACCGTCAACCTCCTGGTCAGCTTCGGGCTGGCGCTGTGGGTGGCGCTGCGTGCGCGCAAGATCCGTTTCAAGCGCGGCATCCTGCTGCTGCAGGCACTCGGCCGGCGCTTCATCGGCGCGCCGGTCGACTTTTTCCTTGGACCCAGGCACCGGCAATTGCCGCCGCCCGATCCCGCTACCCTGAAGAGTTCAAAATGAAGAACAAACGCGTTGCCGCCTGGATTGCCGTCCTTGCCCTGGTGGGCGTAGTGGCATCGTGCAAGAGCCTGCCCGGGGCCGACTCGATGACGAGTCCGACCACGCAGGCGGTGCCGACGGTCGCCACCCAGCGTGGCGAACTGAAGGAACAGCAGGCAGCGGCGCTGCTCAAGCGGCGCTGGGCGCGCGCCTCGCCCGACCTGAAGGCGCTGGCGGTGCTGGAAGAACAGGCGACCAGCGTGCCACTGATCGCCGGCAACAAGGTGTCGCTGCTGTTCGACGGCCCGGCCACCATGCGCGCCATGATGGAAGCGGCGCGCGCCGCCAGCACTTCGATCAACCTGGAAACCTATATCTTCGACCACGACGAGATCGGCGCCCAGTTCGCCGAGATCCTGATCGCCAAGCGGCGCGAGGGCGTGGTGGTGAACGTGATGGTGGACGGCGTCGGTACCCTGGCCACGCCGCGCGCGTTCTTCGATAAATTGCGCGCCGGCGGCGTCAACGTGCTGGTGTTCAATCCGGTCGATCCGACCAAGCGCCCCGGCAAATGGGCGGTCAACAACCGCGACCACCGCAAGATCATGGTGGTGGACGGCAAGGTCGCGTTCACGGGCGGCATCAACATCAGCAGCACCTACGCCAACAGCTCGCTGTTCCGCTCGAAAAAGAAGGCCAGCAACGTCAACCAGGACGAAGTCGGCTGGCGCGACACCCACATCAAGATCGAGGGGCCGGCAGTGGCGGCGCTGCAATGGGCGTTCATCGACAACTGGGTGCACCAGGATGCCGGCGAACTGCCGCAGGTCGATTACTTCCCGCACTTGACTCCGAGCGGCGACAAGGTGGTGCGGGTGCTGGCCACCTCGCCCGACCGCGATTCGGAAATCTACAAGTCGCTGGTAGTGGCGATCAACGAAGCCAAGAAGTCGATCCACCTGACCGCAGCGTATTTCGTGCCCGACCGCCAGATCGTCGACAGCCTGATTGCCGCCGCCAAACGCGGGGTCGAGGTGCAGCTGGTGCTGCCGGGCGTGTCCGACCACGGCTTCATCAAGTCGGCCGGCGAGTCGTTCTACGACGAACTGCTCGAGGGCGGCGTGCGCATCTTCCAGCTGCAGGTGGCGGTGCTGCACGCCAAGACCACGGTGATCGACGGTATCTGGTCGTCGATCGGGTCGGCGAATATCGACCGCCGCAGCTTCATCCACAACTACGAAGTGAACGTGGTGGTGCTCGATCCGGCGTTCGGCAAGGATATGGAGGCGGCGTTCCGCGAAGACCTGAAGCATTCGAAGGAAGTCACCCGCGAAGAGTGGAAACAGCGTCCGTGGATGGACCGGGTCAGGGAGGCGATGTCGCGCCTGACGGAATACTGGATCTGATCACTTGATCTGACTACCCGATCTGACGCCTACAGCCCCGCCGCCATCATCCCGTCGTCATGCGGCGACCAGATATTGCCGGCGCGGATGAACTTTTCGGTCGAGACCAGTGAAAACTGGCCATGCACCACGTCCCACCCATAGCGGTCGATCTCCACCCGCAGCGGCTCGACCCGTATGACGTTGAACGAATTGACCTCGCCCCTGCCCCGGGTCGAGGTGGCCGTGCCGGCCTGCACCACCAGCGCCGCGTACTGGTCGATCTGGTAGCGCGCCGCCGTGCTGCCGGCGTGGCTGGCGTGCATGTGCCCCGCCATCAGGATATCGACCCCGGTCTCGGCGAACACCTCCATCGCCATCGGCGCGCGCACCACCAGGTCGCGCTTCTCGAAGCTGTCGGGCAGGTCGAACGGGTGATGGGTGACCACGATGCGCGTCACGTCCGGTCCCACGCCGGATAAACGCTCGCGGATTGCCGCCACCTGCTCGTGGCTGACGCGCCCGTCCTTGATGGTCAATGAGCGCGCGGTGTTGACGCCCACCACGGCGATCTCGTCGTCGATGTAAACCGGATCGAGGTCGTCGGTGATGTAGCGCCGGTAGCGGTCGAGCGGCTTGACGAAACGGCGGAACACGTTGTACAGCGAAATGTCGTGGTTGCCCGGCACGATGATCTGCGGCCCCGGCAGGCTGTCGAGGAAGGCGCGCGCCGCCTCGAATTCTTCTTCCTTTGCGCGCTGGGTCAGGTCGCCCGAGATCACCACCACGTCGGCGGCGATGCGCTCGACCAGCTCGCGCAGCGGGCCCAACAAGGCCTGGTCGACGCGGCCGAAATGCAGGTCGGACAAATGAACGAGGGTACGCATCGTGGGGTCTCCTTAAATTTCCTGGGGTGGCGCGCTGCCTTCTGCACGCCGCTGGCGCGCCGCGCGGCGCCGGTTGAGGGTGGCCGCGCCGCTGACGCACACCGCCAGCCAGCCGCAGCCTTCGGCCAGTGCGGCCAGGATGTCGCTCAGGTAGTGGGCGCCGAGGTACATGCGCGAGAACGCGATGGCGCCGACCATCAGCACGGCCAGCAAAAACGGCAGCACGCGCCCAAGCGTCGAGCGCGCCTGGCGCGCGAAATAACAGGCCAGCAGGCCGTACAGGACCGTGGCGGCCATCGTGTGACCACTGGGGAAGCTGTAGGTGCTGAGGGTCAGGATCGGCTCGTCGAAGTGCGGGCGCGCGCGCTCGAAGGTGTGCTTCAGCGCCACGTTGAGCAGCATCCCGCCCGGCACCGCCGCCACCAGCGCCATCGGCCAGTAGCGGTGTCCGCGCCGTACCAGCCATACGCCAACGACGAAGGCGATGGCGAGTACCCCAGGCGTACTGTGCAGGTGCGTCAGCAGCAGCAGGCCGTCGCGCAAGAGGCCGCCTTCGCGCGCGTGCAGGTGCAGCCACATGGCGATCTCGGCGTCGAGCTGGGTGATCGGGGCGCCGGCCACCACTGCCCCCGCCAGCCGCGCGAACACCGCCATCGCTCCCAGCAGGAAGACCACGCCGACGGTCAGGTGCAGGCCGAACTGGCCTTCGGGCGAGAAGCGGGCGGCGGCGAAACGCTGGAGTCGTGGCAGGACATTGTTCATGGTGAAGCGATTATGACCGACTTGGCGAAAAAACCACACACAGCAAAAATTACTGTATATCCGAACAGTAGCTGTGGATTTATACAGTATTTGTGTTATTCTTTCCTCACTGCACAACTACTCGTTAAAAGGTAACGCACATGACCACTCTGAACAGCTCCTTCGGCCTCGAACACGCACCGATCCCTTTCATGATCCGCATCGGCCGTCGCGAAATCCTCGTCACCCGTGATTTCCGCAAGCGCTTCTATGCCGTGAACCCGATCATCGAGTGCGATACCGGCGTCGAGGCAGGCCACCTGGAAATCCTGCTGCTGCGCCGCTGGCTGCTGATCCTGTCGAAGGCGCACTGATCGCATCGGCGGTACATCGGGACGGCGCGGGATGCACCCCGCTCCGCCACCGGTAGAAACCGCATATGGTTGCGCGAATTTATTCGTTCTCTTTGATACGGCCCGGCCCGTACGCTAGCGTTTCCCACTCTAAAAGAAAGAGAAGAAATGCTGCGCAAAACCATCTTCCGCTCGCTGTTCACTTCAGTTGCTGCGCTGACCCTGCTGGTGCATCCGGCCACCTTCACCGCGGCCGCTGCCGCCGACCTCAGCCTGCTGAACGTCTCGTACGACCCGACCCGCGAACTGTACCAGGACTTCGACGCCGCCTTCGCCAGGCACTGGAAGGCCCAGACCGGCGACAACGTTACCGTCAAGCAGTCGCACGGCGGCTCGGGCAAGCAGGCGCGTTCGGTGATCGACGGCCTGCCGGCCGACGTCGTTACCCTGGCGCTGGCTTACGACATCGACGCGATCCGCGACCGTGGCCTGATCAATGCGGGTTGGGAAAACAAGCTGAAATACCGCAGCTCGCCGTATACCTCAACCATCGTGTTCCTGGTGCGCAAGGGCAATCCGAAAGGGATCCGCGACTGGGGCGACCTGGTCAAGCCGGGCGTGTCGGTGATCACGCCGAATCCGAAAACTTCGGGCGGCGCGCGCTGGAACCACCTGGCCGCCTACGGCTACGCCCTGCGCCAGCCGGGCGGCAGCGACAAGACCGCACGCGACTACCTGAGCCGCCTGTACAGGAACGTCCCGGTGCTCGACTCGGGCGCGCGCGGCGCCACCACCACCTTCGTCGAACGCGGCATCGGCGACGTGCTGCTGGCGTGGGAAAACGAAGCCCTGCTGGCGCTGCGCGAACTCGGTCCCGATAAATTCGAGATCGTGGCGCCGTCGATCAGCATCCTGGCCGAACCGCCGGTCGCCGTGGTCGACAAGAACGTCGACAAGAAAGGCACCCGCAAGGTAGCCCAGGCTTACCTGGAATACCTGTACAGCGACGAAGGCCAGGACATCATCGCCAAGAACTACTATCGTCCGGCGGTGGACAAGTTCGCCAAGAAATACGCGTCGCAATTCCCGCAAATCAAGCTGTTCCAGATCAGCGAGCTGGGCGGCTGGACGGCGGCGCAGAAGGCGCACTTCGCCGATGGCGGGGTGTTTGATCAGATCTATACCAAGAAGTAAGCTGGCCGGGCGGGCATCCCGGTAGGGTGGACGGCTGCGCCGTCCACGCGTTCAACCGGCTTTCGCTTGGCTGCACGGCTGGCACACGCTGCTTGAACGCGTCGGCGGCCGGGCCGCCAACCCGACGCTTCTTTGTCCGTCCCAGTTCTCGATCCCTCCAGGTCGCTTGAACGCGTGGACGGGGAACCCGTCCACGCTACGTGACGGTACGCGTCAACACGCAATAACCCAGCGTCCCAAATTAACTCTTGAAATCCCGCCAACGGCCACGAAGTGAACAATTCACTAATTCGTGGCCTGCCCGGCAACCTCTCCCGCGGCAGTCCTGATCCCGACCTACCACGCACGGAAAGGAACACGCTATGTCAGTCAAACTCCGAAAAATCAACGAGCAAGTCATGGTCATCACCGGCGCCACCAGCGGCATCGGCCTGTCGACCGCGCGCATGGCCGCGCGCGAAGGGGCGCGGCTGGTGCTGGCGGCGCGCGCCGACGATGCGCTCGACGAACTGGCCAGCGAACTCAAGAGTGCCCATGGCACCGAGGTCATCACCGTCACCGCCGACGTCGGCAAGATCGACGACGTCGAGCGCATCGGCGCAGCGGCGATCGACCGTTTCGGGCGCATCGACACCTGGGTCAACAACGCCGGCATCTCGATCTACGGCCGCCTGGAAGACGTGTCGCCGGAAGACCACCACCGCCTGTTCCAGACCAATTTCTGGGGCGTGGTGAACGGCTCGCTGGAAGCGGTCAAGCGCATGAAGCAGCGCGGCGGCGGCGCATTGATCAACGTCGGCAGCGAACTGTCGGACCACGGCATCCCGCTGCAGGGCATGTATGCGGCCTCGAAGCACGCGGTGAAAGGCTTCACCGATTCGCTGCGGCTGGAACTGGAAAAGGAAGAAGCGCCAATGTCGGTGACGCTGGTGAAACCGTCCGGCATCGACACCATGTTCGCGGTGCACGCCAAAAACTACATGGACAAGGAACCGAAGCTGCCGTCGCCGGTCTACGCGCCGGAGCTGGTGGCCGACGCCATCCTGTACGCGGCCCAGTATCCGAAGCGCGACGTGTTCGTCGGTGGTGCGGCCAAGATGAATTCGTCGGGTGCGCGCATGATGCCGCGCGCCTTCGACAAGTTCGTCAAGGCGACCATGTTCGCCAACCAGAAGCAGGAGCGCTCGACCGACCCGGGCCGGCGCGATGCGCTGTACAAGCCCGACCACACGCGCGAGCTGCGCGAGCGCCAGGGCATCTACAACACCCATGAGCGCAGCCCGTACACCGCGGCCAGCATGCGCTCGGGTCCGGTCACCACCGCCCTGCTGGGCGGCGGCGCCCTGTTAGCGGCCTTCGCCCTCTCGCGGCGGCTGGCTCGATAAGAACTCGGTGTCCTCCTCGGTCAGCGGCAGATCGGGGATGGACTCGATGCGATCAGTATCGATGTCGGCGCCATCCCTGGCGACGGCATCGCGCCCCGCGGCGGCGCGTTCACCGGTGCCGCCCATGTCGCTGTCGCCCGAGAAATCGGCGTCGCCCACGTCCGGGCCGGCCGTATCGCCTGCATGGCTCTGCTCCAGGTCGGAGGTCGTGCCCTCGTCGAAATTCAGGATCTGATCGTCGTCCAGGTTGGCCGCGAAACCAGGGCCGCCCACGACGTCGCTGCCGGTGTCGGAAATGTCGCTCGGACCGAGCGCGTCGATGCCGTGGCCCTTGCCCAGGCTGCGGTCAGGACGTTCCGGGAAGTTGTCCGGATCAAGTGTGCTGGTACCAGTCATGATGCCTCCTCAATAGTTGATTGACCATGGAGACAGAGTACCGATTTTTGGCTTTCAGCGTCGCAACGTAGCCCATGTGCGTCCCCGCACAAAGCGGGCCGGGCGCGAACCCGGGCAACCGTTCAGAACGCGCGGCGCATGCCGACGTTGACCGCCGAACCATGGCCCGGCTTGACGCCGAGCTCCACCCCGTTCAGGTGCTGGATGCGCGAATAGGCGGCGTAGAAATCCATACGCCGCGACACCGCGTAGGTGGCGCCGATCGCCAGCTGGCGCGCGTCGTTGTTGGCCAGGTCGCGGTCGTTCTTGCGGATGAACGAGGCCAGCAGCGTGGTCGAGCGCGTCACCGGTACGGCAACCCCGGCCAGCACGTCGCGGCTGTTGGTCGAGCGCGTCGAGGCAATGCCGGCGCCGTACGGATTGTCCGGATTGAACAATGGGGAATTGTTCCAGCCGCGGCTGGCGCTGTAGGCGGCGTACGCGGTGCCCCAGCCGAAGCGCATGTTGGCGGCGACGATCGAGTTCTTGGCCGCCATCGTGATGCCGACCTGGTCGAAGCGGGTGACCTTGGCCACGTTGCGGTTCTGGTGCGCGGCGCGGATGTTCAGCGGGCCGGCGCTGAAACCCACCGACATGCCCCAGGCGCGGCCCGACGGCGAACCGTCGAGGTCGCCCTTGCCCCACTTGGCGCCGGTATCGAAGCCGCCCACCCGGCCCTGGTAGGCGACGCTGTCGTCGGCGCGTTCGCCGCGCGGTTCAGTCTGGGCGGCCAGGCCGCCGTGGAACGGGTCGCCGACGTCATACAGCGTGGTGTAGTCGATGCTGTACTGGCGGCCGATGGTCAGTGCGTCGCGCCGCTCGCGCTCCAGCTTGCGCTCGGCTTCGGTGGCCGTTTCGAGAGTAAAAATAGTACGCGGGTCGGCGGCCGGCACCTGTCCGGAGCGCGCCGCCAGATGCAGCTCGGCCAGGCATGCCTCGGCGCAGACAGCTTCCTGGACTGCCGCGGCGCCCCTGGCCGGGGCAGGCTCGTTGGGCGCATCCTGCGCCGTGGCGGAGGCCGCGCTTGCACCGAGCACGGCCAATGCAATGATCGAGTTTCTCATGGCGTCATTCCTCTCTTGACGCCTACTATCCGCCTGTCAGTACGACCTGATCTGTCTAATACTTCACATAACTCGTAGTTTCTTGATAATGCTGAGCGGGCTTAAACGGCTGAGTAAAATCCTGGCTTGCCCGGGAAGTCCGGCGCAACGCTGCAATTGTGCTCAACGCCGCAGCGCCGCGAACGCCGCCGGTTCCCATTCGCGCAGCGCCAGCAGCAGGCCGCTGCCGCGCCGCTGCGCCAGCGGCGCCGCCAGGCTTTCCTCGTGCAGCTGGGCAAAGCGGGCGCGCAGCTGGCGCAATTCGTCCTGAAGCTTGGCGTTGGCGCTTTCGGTCAGCATCCCGTGCGCGAAGTCGAGCGAGTCGCCCGCAGCGTCGAAGCCGCCGGTGACGAATTCCGGCATGCCCTGCTCGCTAAAGAAGCGGCGGATCAGGCCATCCGGCAGCCAGTCGAAGTCGCGCGCCACGTTCAGGCGGATCCGGTTGCCCGGCAGCAGCGTGATCAGGCCCAGCCGGTCGAGGCGCAGCAGGTGGCGCAGGCATTCTGCCTCATCCAGCCGGTAGGCCGCCAGCATGTCGGCCAGGCGCCAGTGGTTGAGCGCGCACACCGCCACCAGCAGCAGGCGCGCATCCGACACCAGCTCGCCCTCCTGCTCCGCAGTCAAGGTGCGCAGGTGGCGCTGGCCGTCCTGCGCTTCCTGCGCGATCTCGGCCAGGGTGAAGCCGAGCAGGCTGCAGATCTCGACCAGGCGCTCCAGTGTAAACCCTTCGCTGGCGAACAGGCGCTTGACGCTGGGCTCGGACAGGCCGAGCGCGGCGGCCACGTCGCGGTAGGTCAGGCCCTGCAGCTTGAGCTGGCGCTTGACGGTGGCGATGATCTGGGTGATTTCGGAGCGGGACGCGGTATTCATGAGGAACAGTGTGGCAGCGCCGCTGCCGCAGGGCAAGTTAGCCGGACCGGCTTGCCGATCACAACGGCACGGCGGCCAGTGCCACCGCGTTCTTGCCGCTGCGCTTGGCGGCGTACATGGCATGGTCGGCGCGCGCCAGCCAGGCATCCAGGTCGTGCGGGTCGTCCGGCGCGAACACCGCCACGCCGATGCTGGCGCCGACGTTGACCTCGGTGGTGCGCAGCTGGAACGGTTCGCGCACCCGCTCGAGCAGCTTGCGCGCGGTGTCTTCGGCGTCGGCCGGGTCGGCCAGCATTTCGAGCACCACCACGAATTCGTCGCCCGCCAGGCGGGCCACCATATCGGTCTTGCGCACTGCCTGCGCCAGGCGCGCGCCGAACTGGCGCAGCAGCTCGTCGCCCTCTTCGTGGCCATGGGTGTCGTTGACCGCCTTGAAGCCGTCCATGTCAATGAACAGCAGCGCCGCCGGCCGCGTCACGCGCTGGGCGCGGCCCATGGCTTCCGGCAGGGTTTCGAGCAGTGCGCGCCGGTTCGGCAAGCCGGTCAGCACGTCGCGCAGCAGCAGCGCCTGCAGCTCGGCGGTGCGTTCGGCCACGGCCGCTTCCAGGCATTCGTTCATCGCCAGCAGCGCGCTGCGGTATTGCTCTTCGCTGCGCACCAGCTCGCGCATGGTGCGGGTCAGCATCGCCGCTTCCTGGAAGCCGTTGATCTGCGGGATGGGAGGCAATTCCTTGCCGGCTGCGGTCGCCTCCGTCACGCGCTCGATCGCCTCGCCCAGCTGGTTCATCGGCTGTGTCAGGCGGCGCGCCAGCAGCGCGGCGGTGCCGGCCAGCACCAGTCCCAGCAGAGTGCTCCACATCAGCATCCGGCGCTTCAATTCTTCGGCGCCCTGCATGGCCTTGTCTTCGACCTGGCGCACCAGCACCGACCAGCGCAGCGTGGTGTCGTTGCCGGCCTGGCCGGTCTGGCTGAAGCCGGTCAGGTAGATCTGGCCGTCCGGCCATTTCTCACGCAGCGAACCGGTATCGCCCTGCTGCGCCTTGCGCAGGCTGACCGTGTCGATCTTGGTCTCGACCAGTTCCTGCGGACCGAGCATGACGGTGCCGTCGTCGCGCACCACCAGGATCTCGGCCCCGTATTCGCGCAGCGCCGGCGTCAGGAGTTTGCGCGCCTGGCGCCGCGCCCAGTCCCAGCTCAGGTGCATGCCGAGCACGGCGAACAGCTCGCCGTCGTTGCTGAACACCGGCGTGGCGACGTCGACGAAGCGCCACGGATCCGGCGCGTGCGGCAGCAATTTATCGAGCAATTTGGCCGGATGGTAATCGCTGGCGCGCACGCCCTGCTGGCCGGTCTGGAACCACGGCCGCGCACTGACGTTGGCGCCTTCCAGCAGCCCCTTGGTCGAGGCGATCACCTTGCCGTCGGTGCCGGCCAGGCCGATCCAGGCATAGTCGGGGAAGGTGTACTGCAGGGCTTCCAGCGCGGCGCGTGCGGACGCGGGGCTGCGCGCCTGGCGCACCTGCGGCAGCGCCGCCAGCACGCGGGCGTCGCCGGTGGCCTGCTCTACCACGCGGTTCAGGGCGTCGCGCATCTGCCAGGACAATTGCTGCAGGCGCAGCTCGGCTTCGGCGCCGGCCTGGCGCACCGCGAAATGGTTGACCACCGCCAGTTGCAAGGCCACGGTCAGCGCCACCGTGGCGCACACGGCCAGGGTGATCAGGCTGGACAGCCTAAATTTGCAGAGCAGACCATTCATGGGAAGTGGAGCGGTTGGCGTAAGACCCCGTCATGATACCGAAGGAACCGGGAGTTGTTCCCTAACAATTTGGTGCAATACGGAATTTTCCGTTTCTAAACAGATATTTTGGATAAAATGCAACACCTTCACGGATTGTCACGCGCGAAATTCCCGTCCAATTGCTTGTCACGACCTATCTGAAGCTGAATAATCGCGCCCAATAACCTTTATTATTCAATAAGGAAACGCGCGTGTCGACGCATATGGACCGCTTCCAGGAGATGCAGATCTTCGCCCGCATCGTCGAGCGCCGCAGCTTCACGACTGCCGCCGAAGAGCTGCGCCTGCCGCGCGCCACGGTGACGAATGCAATCAAGCGCCTCGAGACGCGGCTCGGCGCCCGTCTGCTGGAACGCACCACGCGCGTGGTGGCGCCGACGCTCGACGGCCAGGCCTATTACGAGCGCTGCGTGCGCCTGCTGGCCGACCTGGGCGAAATGGAAAGCGTGTTCGCGCGCGCCGCCCCGGCCGGCCTGCTGCGCGTCAACCTGCAGCCGACGCTGGCGCGGCGCGTGGTGATGCCGCTGCTGCCCGCCTTCCTGGCGCGCTATCCCGGCATCGAGCTGCAGATCGGCGAAGGCGACCGCCTGGTCGACCTGGTGCGCGAAGGCATCGACTGCGTGCTACGCGTGGGCAATCTGCAGGATTCGTCGATGGTGGCGCAGCAGGTGGCGCGGCTGGAACAGGTGACCGTCGCCAGCCCGGACTACCTGGCGCGCCACGGGCGGCCGGCGACGCTGGAGGAACTCGGGCCGCACCTGGCAGTCAACTACATCTCGTCGGCCACCATGCGCCCGTATCCGCTCGAATTCCTGGTCGATGGAACGCTGCGCCAGCTGACGCTGCCGGGCGCGGTGTCGGTGACCGGCGCCGACATGTACATCGCCGGCGCCATTGCCGGGCTCGGCATCGTGCAGGTGCCGCGCTACCGGGTCGAGGACGCGCTGCGCACGGGCGAACTGGAACTGCTGCTGACGCAATGGCAGGCGCCGTCGCTGCCGGTGTACGTGCTGTATCCGCAGAGCCGGCAATTGTCGCCGCGGGTGCGGGTGTTCGTGGACTGGCTGAAGGAGATTTTCACCGGCTTCGGCTGAGCAGGCACGAAGCCGGGCGCCACGTTATCATTGCTGCACCAATAACAGATTCCAGGAGACCCCGATGCCACGTTCGTCCTTTGCTCCCTTCGCATTCCTGACCATGGCGCTGGCGGCGCCGCTCGCTGGGGCTGCCCCGGCGGCGTCCGACAGCCCGGTGATCACCATCGACAGCGGCAAGGTACAGGGCAGGATCGAGGACGGCGTGGCGAGCTGGAAAGGCATCCCCTTCGCCGCCCCGCCGACCGGCAGCCTGCGCTGGCGCGCGCCGCAGCCGGTCGCCGCCTGGAGCGGCGTGCGCCGGGCCGACCGCTACGGCGCCGACTGCATGCAGCTGCCCTTCCCCAGCGACGCCGCCCCGCTCGGCACCGCGCCAAGCGAAGACTGCCTGAGCATGAACGTGTGGAAGCCGGCCGGCGCCAAGGGCAAGCTGCCGGTGATCGTCTGGATCTACGGCGGCGGCTTCGTGAATGGCGGCTCGTCGCCGCCAACCTATTCCGGCGCCGAGCTGGCGAAACAGGGCGCGCTGGTGGTGAGCTTCAATTACCGGATCGGGCGCTTCGGCTTCTTCGACCATCCGCAATTGACGCGCGAGGATGGCGACAAGGGACTGCTCGGCAATTACGGTTTGATGGACCAGATTGTCGCGCTGCAGTGGGTCAAGCGCAATATCGCTGCGTTCGGGGGCGATCCTTCGAATGTAACGATTACCGGCGAATCGGCGGGCGGGATGTCGGTGAATAACCTCCTCACCTCGCCGCTGAGCGGCGGCCTGTTTGCCAAGGCGGTGGTGATGTCGGGTGGCGACGGCGGCACGGCGACCACGTCGCTGGCGGACGTCGAGAAGATCGGCGTGAATTTCGCCGTCGGCAAAGGCATCGCGGCCGACGATCCGCAGGCGCTCGAAAAACTGCGCGCGCTGCCGGCGGACCAGGTGGTGGATGGATTGAACCTGGCGACCTTCATGCGGCAAGGGATGCCGACCTATCACGGGCCGTTCGCCGACGGCAAGGTGGCGATCGACTCGCGCACGGCGTTCGCGAACGGGCGCATGCACAAGGTGCCGGTGATGATCGGCGCCACCAGCGCGGACATCGGCGGCATGACCGGCTTCATGGTGGCGGGCGCGCGCAGTCTGGCGGCGACCCTGGCCGATCACGGCGTGCCGGTGTATGCGTATCGCTTCTCGTACGTAGCCGATTCGATCGGCAAGCCTGGCGCCGGACACGCGACCGACATCCCCTACTTCTTCGATACGGTGAAGGTGAAGTATGGCGAACAGGCGACGGCCAAGGACATCGGCGTCGGCAAGGCGATGAGCACCTATATGGTGAACTTCGCCAAGACCGGCGACCCGAACGGCAAGGCGCTGCCGGTCTGGCCGCGCTACACGCGCCAGGGCGACCAGATCATGGACTTCACGGAAGCGGGCAAGCCGGTGGCGCTGCGCGATCCGTGGGGCGCCGAAATCGACGCGGCAGTCAAGGCGGCCGCAAAATAAGATGGCCGGGCCGTTCGACTCGCTGCGCGCGCTGATGCGCCCGCCCGCCGGCATGGAGTTCGACTTCAGCCAACCCGCCGGCGAGCCGGCGCTGACGCCGGCGCACGGCGTGTCGTGGCAGGTATTCGCCAACCCGGTCGCGCTGTTCATCGGCGGCGTGACGGCGGTGCTGCTCGAACTGGCCGAACCGTCGGTGCGTTCGGGCGTCTGGGACCACAGCAGCTTCCAGCGCGATCCCGGCATGCGCCTGCGCCGTACCGGCTTCGCCGCGATGATGACGGTGTACGGGCCGCGCAGCGCCACCGAGGCCCTGATCGCGCGCGTGGTGCGGATGCACGAGCACGTGCGCGGCGCTACCCCGGCCGGCGCGCCCTACCACGCCAACGATCCGCGCCTGCTCGACTGGGTACATGCGACCGCCACCTTCGGCTTCACCGAGGCCTACCACAGCTGGGTGCGGCGCCTGTCCGCGGCCGAGAAGGACGCCGCCTTCGCCGAAGGCGCGACGTCGGCCCAGCTGTACGGCGCCAGCGGCGCGCCACGCTCGTGGCAGGCATGGGAAGCGCTGCTCGCGGCCACCGCGCCGACGCTGGAAGCATCGAACACCCTGGCCGACTTCCTGCACATCATGGACCAGGCGCCGATCCTGCCCAAGCCATTGCGTCCGTTGCAGCGGCTGCTGGTGCGCGCCGCGGTGGAGATCACGCCGCAGCCGGTGCGCTCATTGCCGCAACTGCGCGCGCGTGGCCTGCGCCGCGGCGAAGCGCATCTGGTGCGCCTGCTGGCGCGCGCCGCGGCGCTGGCGCCGCTGGGCGACACGCCGGCCCGGCAGGCCGCGCGGCGCCTGGCGCACAAGCGCACGCCGTAGACGCCCGCCGCCCCGGCGCCAGATCGTCTACAATGCCACCCGGGTGATCGTGCTGCCAGGGCACGACAGGATTTGCGCTGGTCGGGCCGCCACGCGGCTCATTTGCGACCATCGCAACCATCACCCATGCAACGTATCGAACGACGACTCTCCACCACCTTCCAGAAATTCATCGCTTCCGGCAAGGCCGGCGGGGCACTGCTGATCCTGTGCACGCTGGTCTCGCTGGCCATCGCCAACTCGCCCTGGGGCCCGCCCTACCTCGGCTTCTGGCAGCATTACGTCGCAGGCCTCAGCATCGAGCACTGGATCAACGACGCCCTGATGGCGGTGTTCTTCCTGCTGGTCGGCCTCGAACTCAAGCGCGAGCTGGTCAGCGGCGAATTGTCCGACCTGCGCAATGCCATGCTGCCGGTGGTCGCCGCCGCCGGCGGCATCGCCGCGCCCGCCCTGATCCACTTCCTGCTCAACGGCGGCACGCCGACCCAGGCCGGGGTCGGCATCCCGATGGCCACCGACATCGCGTTCGCGCTCGGCGTGCTGGCCCTGCTCGGCAAGCGCGTGCCGGCCTCGCTCAAGGTGTTCCTGACCGCGCTGGCGGTGATGGACGACCTGGGCGCGATCATCGTCATCGCCGTGTTCTACACGGCCGAACTGTCGGTTGCCTTCCTGGCCGCCGCGCTGGCGACCTTCGGCGCGCTATGGCTGCTCAAGCGCCGCCTGCGCGTAATGGCGCTCTGGCCCTACCTGCTCGGCGGCGCGCTGATGTGGTTCCTGATGCTGCAGTCGGGCGTGCACGCCACCATCGCCGGCGTGCTGCTGGCGTTCGCGATTCCGGGCTCCGAACGCCAGGACGACGCCGCCTCGCCCTCGCACCGGCTGGAACACGCGCTGCACACGCCGGTCGCCCTGCTGATCCTGCCGGTGTTCGCCCTGGCCAACACCGCGATCGTGATCGGCGCCGGCTGGGCCGGCCAGCTGCTGTCGGCCAACAGCCTCGGCATCCTGCTCGGCCTGGTGCTGGGCAAGCCGGTCGGCATCCTGTTGTTCAGCTTTGCGGCGGTCGCCGCCGGCGTCTGCCGCCTGCCGCTCGACCTGGCCTGGCGCCACGTGCTGGGCGCCGGCCTGCTGGGCGGGATCGGCTTCACGATGTCGATTTTCATCACCAACCTGGCATTCGTCGGCCAAACGGATATCATCACCGCCTCGAAGATGGCGATCCTGCTCGCTTCGCTGGTGGCCGGCGCGCTCGGCTTTGCCTGGCTGAAGCTGATGGGCGCGCCGCTGCCGACCGACACCGATCCCGACACCATGGATTTCGCACACCAACCGGGCCCTGATGCACGCTGACCGTAACGAACGATGAGCAAGATCCTGCACCCGGCGCGGGCGGTCGCGCTCGGCTTCCTGCTGGCCATCCTGGCCGGGACCGCGCTGCTGATGCTGCCGCTGGCGCGCGCCGGCGCGCCGGCCGAGGCGGCGCCGCTGATGGTCGCCTTCTTCACGGCAGTGTCGGCGGTGTGCGTGACCGGCCTGACGCTGGTCGATACCGGCACCTACTGGTCCGGCTTCGGCCAGTCGACCATCATGGTGCTGTTCCAGCTGGGCGGCGTGGGCATGATGACGGCCGCCACCCTGCTCGGCCTGATGGTCAACCGCTCGCCCAAGCTGCGCACGCGCCTGATGGCGCAGACCGAGACGCGCTCGATCGGCATGGGCGACATTGCCAGCGTCGGCCGCGTGGTGCTGGCGGTGTCGGTGCTGTTCCAGCTGGCGATCGCGGCCTGCCTGGCGCTGCGGCTGCAGTTCGACTACGGCATGGCCTGGCGCGAGGCGTCCTGGGTCGGCCTGTTCCACGCGGTCTCGGCCTTCAACAACGCCGGCTTCTCGATCCACCCCGACAGCATGATCCGCTACGCGGGCGACGCCGGGATCCTGATGCCGATGATGCTGGCGGCGATCGTCGGCGGCATCGGCTTTCCGGTGCTGCACGACCTGCGCCACCGCTGGCGCGATCCGCGCCACTGGACGCTGCACACCAAGCTCACCTTGAGCGGAACCCTGATCCTGCTGCTGATCGGCTACTTCGTGGTGCTGCTGTTCGAGTGGAACAACGCGGCCACGCTCGGCCGGTTCGGCCTGTTCGACAAGCTGATGAACGGCTTGTTCATCTCGTCGGCGGCGCGCACGTCCGGCTTCAACACGGTGGACGTGGCGGCGCTCACGCGCGAGACCTGGGCCCTGCACTACTTCCTGATGTTCATCGGCGGCGGCAGCGCCGGCACCGCGGGCGGGGTCAAGGTGGGCACGGTGGCGATCCTGGTGCTGCTGGTGGTGGCCGAGGCCAAGGGCCATACCGACACCGAAGCGTTCGGACGCCGCGTCGGCGCCTCGGCCCAGCGCCAGGCAATCACGGTGCTGGTGCTGGGCAGCGTGGTGGTGGCCTTCGGCACGGTGGCGCTGCTGCGCATTTCGCACTTCCCGACCGACCAGGTGATCTTCGAGGTGATCGCCGCGTTCGGCAGCGCCGGCCTGTCGACCGGCATTACCGCCGACCTGCCGCCATCCGGGCAGCTGGTGCTGGCGCTGTTGATGTTCGTCGGCCGCGTCGGCACGATCACGTTTGCGACCTCGCTGGTGCTGGGCGAGCGGCGCATGCCTTACCGTTATCCTGAGGAGCATCCAATTGTTGGGTAGGATTTTTACAGAGCAGTTCGCGTTTTCGGCGAGCGACAGTGTGGTGGTGATCGGCCTGGGCCGCTTCGGCGGCGCCGTGGCGCAGTCGCTGATGCGGCTCGGCCACGACGTGATGGGGATCGACCGGCGCGAAGACCTGGTGCAGGTGTGGGGCGACCGGCTCACCCACGCGGTGCAGGCCGATTCGACCAACGAGAACGTCATGCTGCAGCTGGGCGTGGCCGACTTCTCGCACGCGATCGTCGGGATCGGGTCGGACCTGGCGGCCAGCCTGATGACCTTGATGGTGCTGACCGAACTCGGGATCAAGGACATCTGGGTCAAGGCGATGACGCCGGAGCACGGGCAAATCGCGCAGCGCATCGGGGCCCATCACGTGATCTATCCGGAAGCGGACATGGGCGCGCGCGTGGCGCACCTGATCACCGGGCGGATGATGGATTTCATCGAGTTCGAGGATGGGTTTGCGATCGCCAAGATCAACGCGCCGGCCGAGACCCATAACCGCACCCTGGCAGAGGCGCACGTGCGCTCGCGCTTCGGCGTGACCGTGGTCGGGGTCAAGCGGGCGAATGAAGACTTTCAGCATGCGCTGGCCGAGACGGTGATCCGGCCGGCCGACTTGCTGATCGTGTCGGGGCCGACGCGCAAGATCGAAACGTTTGCGGCGGGGGACAAGAAGCGCAAGGCACGTTGAACCGAGGCAGGCGCCGGTGACATGGTCGATCCGCTCCGATCGCCTTCGCGTGGCCTGCCTCTGACTCCTTGTCAGTATGCATAGATCTTCATATAATTGAGAATGATTCTTATTTATATTTAGTTCCGTGCTTTTACTGCAGACCGGGGTGGCTGGCAAGCGCTGCCATCTCGGGCAATCCACCAGGAGTCTTGATGTCGCATCTTCGTTCGTCCTTCCGCTCGTCCACCTTTTTTGCATCGCTGCCGCAACCGCCTTCGCAACTGCGCGTGCTTCCGCTCGCCCTGGCGTGCGCCCTGTTCGCCGCCGGTCACGGCATTGCCGTCGCCGCTGATGCCGCGGATGCCGATGCGCTGGCGAACACGAATGTGCAAACCGTGAAGGTCACCGGCGAAACGACCAGAGATGGCTACAACGTGCGCGACAGCGCCTCGGCCACCCGGCTCGACCTGTCGCTGCGCGAAACGCCGCAATCGGTCTCGGTGGTCACCCGCGCGAAGATGGACGACTTCAGGCTCAACTCGATCAGCGACATGCTGGGTACGGTGCCGGGCGTCACCGTGGAAGCCGTCGAAACCGACCGCGTGTACTACACCGCGCGCGGATTCGACATCACCAACTTCCAGTACGACAGCATCGGCATTCCGTTCGTGTTCGGTAACGTGACGGGCGATTTCGACACCGCGCTGTACGAGCGCGTCGACGTGGTGCGCGGCGCCAACGGCTTGCTGTCGTCGACCGGCAATCCGTCCGCCACCGTCAACTTCGTGCGCAAACGCCCCGGCAACAAGCTCGCGGCCCAGGCCGGCCTGACGTTCGGCCGCTGGGGCAACAAGCGCCTGGACGTCGACGCCACCATCCCGCTGAGCGACAACTGGGCCGCGCGCATGGTGCTGGCGCGCGACCAGGGCGACTCCTACCTGGACCGCTACGCGCTGAAGAAGACGGTGGCCTCGGTCATCGTGGAAGGCAGGCTCGGCGCCGACGACAAGCTGGCGGCCGGACACAACTACCAGAAGAGCGCGTCGACCGGCAATATGTGGGGCGCACTGCCGCTCTACTACACCGACGGCAGCATGACGGATTACCCGCGCTCGGCCAACACCGGCACCGACTGGTCGTTCCAGGACGCCACCGTCAACAGTACCTTCGCCGAATGGACCCACGGCTTCGACAACGGCTGGACCGGCAAGGCGACCCTGACCTACAACCGCTCGCCGAACGAATCGGAACTGTTCTTCGTCTCCGGCATCCAGGACCGCGCCACCGGCCTGGGCTTGAGCAGTTACACCTCGGCGTACGATTCGATCTTCAAGCAGAAGCTGGCCGATGGTGTGGTCAACGGCACGTTCGACCTGGGCGGCCGCCGCCACGACCTGACCTTCGGCGCATCGTGGTCGGAGTCGGACATCGACAGCTACTCGGCCTCCGGCCCGGACACCGGCACCAGCCTGCCCGGCAATACGGCGGTCGACGGCAGCTATCCGCGTCCGGCATTCGGCCCCGGCACCGGCGCCGGCGGCTACACCGACACGCGCAAGAACGCGTTCGTGGCCGCGCGCTGGAACCTGGCCGACGACTGGAAACTGCTGACCGGCGCCAACAAGGTCAAGGTCGACACCCGCGGCAGCAGCTACGGCACCAGCAGCTATCGCTCGGCCAGCAAGACCACGCCATATGCCGGACTGGTCTACGACATCAACCGCACGCTGTCGGCGTATGCCAGCTATTCGACGATCTTCAACGCGCAAAGCGAGATGGACTTCGATCGCCAGTTGCTGGCGCCGGTCGAGGGTACGACGCGCGAACTGGGACTGAAGAGCGAACTGCTGGATGGCAAGCTGCAACTGTCGGGCGCTGTGTTCAAGACCAGGCAGACCAATACGGCCGAGTTGAAGGGATATATCAACGGCGTCGACGCGTATTACGTTGGCGTGGAAGCCGAGTCGAAGGGTGTGGAACTCGAGCTTGCCGGCGAATTGAGCAAGAACTGGCAGGCCAGCGTCGGGTTTACCCAGTTTTCCATGGAAGGCAATGAAGGCCAGGATGTGCGGACCTTTATCCCGCGCCGGACCTTGCGTGCGGCGACCACTTATCGCTTCGCGTCGATGCCGCAGTTGAAGGTCGGGGCCAGCGTCAATTGGCAGTCGCACATTCATATCCAGGATGCCGTGGCGCTGGTGCGTCAGGGGTCGTATGCGACGGTCGGGCTGATGGCGCGGTACGAAGTCAATCCGCATTTCACGATCAGCGCCAACGTGAATAATGCGACCGACAAAACTTATCTGAAAAGCTTGTTCTGGAACCAGAGTTTTTATGCTGCGCCGAGGAATGCGTCGGTCAGCTTGAACTGGACTTATTGAGGACATGTGCACCGGCGCCTTACCGATGACGGCGCCGGTATCCAATCCGACGCTCGCGGTTGCGTGGACTTCGGGCCAATTCTTATCTTGGTGTGCGGCTCTTCGTGTGAAGCGTAACAACGTTGAGAGCCGCTAAATTGCACTAAAAACAACAGCATGACAATGACTCATCTTTTATCAAGGAGGAGCCATGGCAAGCGACGCATACCTGCAAATCGAAGGCATCAAGGGCGAGTCGGCAGACTCAGGCCATCAAGGTTGGATCGAACTCACCTCTGCGTATTGGGGCGTGATGCAGCCACGTACGCCGGTGGTGTCCACTGCCGGCGGTCACACTGCAGGGCACTCGAGCACCGGACGCTCAGCATCACCAAGCTCGCAGACCTTGCTTCGCCGCTGCTGCTGCAGCACTGCGCGATGGGCAAGACCATCCCGAAAGCCAAGATCGAGTTCATGCGGGCGGACGGCGACGGCAAGCGGGTGAAGTATTACCAGGTCGAGCTCGAGAATGTAATGTTGTCGCATGTGGATCAGGCGATGCACGATGGCGACGGCCTCGTGCGCGATGAGATTGGGCTGTGCTTCTCCAAGGTGAAGTGGTCGTACACCCAGCAGAAGATCGGCGGCGGCAGTAGCGGGAGTACGGCCGGCGGCTGGGATCTGGCGACCAAGAAGTGCTGTGCTTGAGGGCTGGTCATGGCCATCCCGATTCAACCAAGAGACCGGCTGGGCCACTACATGCTGCCGCAAGCGCCCGAGCAAGCGGGCTACTACGTGTATGGCAACGTCGCTGGCGCGCCGCGCAGCGGCCACCTGGCCCAGTACGCTCACCCGAACATGCTGTCGGTCATTTTCTGGGTCGAGCGAGCGTGGCAGGCTGTCGATGATCGCAAGTTCGGCATCGGCATTATCAGTCTTGCCAATGGCATCAAGTACGAGCACGCCACTCACATGAAAGGCATCGAGATGGATATCCGCCCGGTGCGCAAAGACCGCATGGTCGGTCAGGCGGGGCGCTGCTCATACCGCGACAAGGCCATCTACGACCAGCAAGCCACGATCAAGCTGGTCCGCCTTTTTCTGCAACACCCGCTGGTGAAGGTCATCTACTTCAACGACAACGAGCTGCGCGCGATCGTCGGCAGCCCCCGCCTCGTACCTTGGCCGAAGCACGATGATCATCTTCACGTCGGACTCTGGGAGCGCTCATGATCACCCGTTTGCTATTTCTTGCCGGCGCACTCGCGCTGGCCACTGTGACCCAGGCCGCCGACCAGCAAGAGGCTGCCGGCCGATATATGGCGAAGCCGCTCAAGGGCGATTACTACGTCTATGGCGGAAGCTTGGGTGATTCGGTTCCGCCTACCGAAAAGGACCGGAAGGTGTCGATGATGCTCACCGGGCCGCTCGCCAAAGAGCTGTTCGATCAGATTGGGCCGGACCGCAAGGACGCATGCGGCACTGGCCCTGATCATCGCACCCGGTTGCGCGGGCACCTTACCTGTGTCTGGCAGAAGGGCGCCGGACACTCCTGTTACTTTGGCTTAGACGTGCCGACCGGCCAGAGCACTCACGGCACCATCTGTTGAGACGCGCCGGCCGCTGGCGTGCCGGTGCGCCTATTCTGCCAGTTCTTGACAGCGCGCGAACCTTTGCTCCGCACTCAGGCCGTAAACAAGTCGTTGCAAGTGGACAGCATATTTACGAATTTTGGCGGAGCGGTGAGATTCGCACTACAAAAGCGCGTCTCATTTACTAGCTATTTTACTTCCCCCTGCAGTCATGCCTACCAGAAATGCTCCCACAAATTCGAACCCAAAGAATGTTGTCTCCTTAATACGGAAAAATCCTTATATAGCATCTAAATAGATTTTTTCCAAAAATATGGTTTCATATCTACAACTTTTGGAAACTTTTCATTGCCTGATTTAAAAATCCCTCGCGTTAACGATAAAAGATTGAATGAAGTTTTCTCCCGCCTAGCTGAAAAATATAACCAACCGATGGTGACAGTCAACTCCTTCGGATCGCAAATTGGGCCTGTTAATCTCCTTGAAGTGCCATCTGACTTATGGGAAAAATTAATACACCATGATGATTACTTAATTTCCAGCCTGACCTTAACTGTTCCGTTTTTTCACATTACTTACATTAGAGGAGGAGATAACAACGCGTCTCCTGTTTCGATCTGATTAGGTTAGACGTTAATGGACGCGGAGATGCCGCAAGCATTGCCTCACGATTAGAAGTTGTAACGCTCCTTAGCCAGGAACTCAATCCCTATCAGAGTGGCAATACGCTTTAATTACGATGAGAATATAAAAGAACTAGAGGCAATGCACCACTCTACTTTAACGAGGCTAAGCCAAGATAATGAAGAGTTAATTCGTAAGAGTGCTGAATTCCGTTCAGAGCTTGAACGCTCGTTCTTTGAGAGACAAACTGAACTTAATTCTGAAACACAACGCGAGCGTACTGCTTTGACAGAAGAGTATGCGAATAAGGTAGCCTATTTAGCTATCCGGGAAGCAGATGTACAGGAAACGTTAAGTAAAATCGATAACAGAAATAATACACATGCGCGTCGCCACATACGAGAGAGCATGTTGAACGATGTTAAAGTAAGAATCGAGAATTTTGGCGTCAGTCGAGGAACAGAGAAGAAACGAACGGCAATTTTGGCAATCCTTTCAGTGCTTATTTTCATATTAAGTATTTTAGTAATATGGCATTTTTCCGAGCTACAAATACTTCATCAGAAAAGAGCTTTTATCGAAGCGCGCAGTGAGCAAGCAGCAATTTTACCTATAACTTGGGATATTTACTATTTCTGGCTTCGCCTGTCAGTACTGTCGGCATTGCTTATAGCAACCGTGATATTTTTGGTACGCTGGATGACAGGATGGGCAGCTCGGCATGCGGATACCGAGTTTCATTTGCAGCAGTTTTATCTTTGATATTAATCGCGCTAACTGGTTGATTGAAAGTTGCCTTGAGTGGAAAAAGGAAACCTCCTCCGAGATCCCCGACTTGTTACTCGATAGCATTACAAAAGGTTTATTCGACAATGGTTCGACATCCAGTCGCGACAAGGTACGCCCAGCAGATGAGTTAGCTTCCGCGTTATTTGGTAGCGCTTCAAAAATCAAGCTAAAAGCCGGGGACAACGAAATTGAAGTAGGCCCTAAAAAGCTTGAACGTCAATCTGATAAAGGTGATGACTAAGCCCCTTTACTGATGTACTGAAGGAATTATGAGGCTTGTTATTAGAAAATGTTCAGACTTATCGCTAGCGCGCTAACGAGGCCTAATCACCCTTGATTTCCTAAGGCAAAGAGGGACCGATATCCCTAGGCGGTCTGCGTCGCCACTCGCCGCGATGACACCCAGTGCTGAGACCGCCTTTTTTCTTCCGCGGCACCGAGACAGCAGAGGCAGAACAATGCAACCCATTGGCACGGTGTCAGTGCCGACAAATGGACACGCACCAAACACGTGCTAGGGTCCAGTCCGTGTCCACTTGTCGGCCCAGCCCGTCTTAGCCGTTTTAGCTTTTTTAACGACACATGGCGGCCTAGGTAAATGTGATCCAGCTCAGAACGTCGGAGTAGCAGCTAGAATTCCCACATCCGCCACTGCTGGATCTGCGTGGAGGCTATCGTGCGTCTACCGCTGTCCAAGAAACCGCCTTCCTTGTATGCCAGCGCCCTTGTACAGCTTTGAAATGTGTGAATGCAAGTTGTCGCACGCAAAGTAATGGACTGGCTCGCCAGAGCCCCACCGAATGAACTAGATATAGCCTGATGGAATCGGGCCTCGCAATTAAATGCGATGACAATTTACTGATTACCCAAGGGCAGCATATTTCGGAATACAATTGATGGATCAACAAAAGCATACTAAGGTCACGTGCAGACCATTCCATACTACGATCTCAACGCCGGGCCGCTTGTCACCCAATACGAATCGCTGACCTTCGAGCATGTGCACCCTGCCCTACTAGATCTCATGCCACCGCCCGGTGCCACGATTCTTGACGTCGGCGCCGGCTCCGGAAGAGATGCCGCCTGGTTCGCGGCCAAAGGATACGATGTCGTCGCCGTCGAGCCTTCTGAGGCTATGCGCACGCTGGCGCGCCGGCATCATCCTTCGTCACGTATTCACTGGTTGGCCGACAGCCTTCCGGATCTGGCCGCGGTACGCCGGCTGGGCCTTACCTTCGATTTGATCCTGCTGTCGGCGGTCTGGATGCACGTTCCACCGACTGCACGCCAGCGGGCCCTGCGAAAGCTGGCGACGCTGCTGTCGCCGAATGGCCGCATCGCCATCAGCCTTCGCATTGGCCCACCTGATACCGACCGCGCCATGTACGAGGTGACGCTGCCGGAAATGACGGTAACGGCCCAGCAATTCGGTTTGCGGCTGGTACGCACCGACGACAGCCCTGACAGGTTGGGCCGGCCAGGCATTTCGTGGACGACAGCGGTACTTGGGCTACCGGACGACGGCTTGGGCGCACTTCCGCTCCTACGCCACTTGATACTCACCGATGGCAAGTCATCGACCTATAAAATCGCATTGCTACGCATCCTTGCCAGGATCGCCGATACCGCGGCGGGCGCAGCGCGTCATGAGCCGGAATCCGTCGTCCTGCCAATGGGCCTGGTCGCGCTCTTCTGGCTGCGCATGTACAAGCCGCTTATCGAAGGTGGGCTTCCACAGATGCCTCCTAACCGCGCTGGGAATACCCTTGGCTTCGTTACCGACAACTTCACAGCCTTGCGCCTCGTTCGTCCGGTGGACCTTCGTGCCGGAATGGACTTCCACGGCGACACGGCACGTCACCTTCACGCAAGCCTGTGGGAGATCTCGAGGCTGATCCGCGAGATGCCTGTGAAATACCTGCGCTGGCCCGCTAGCGATGAGAACATCTTCCACATCAAACACCAGCGCCGCACCTCTACGCCGACTAGTTTGCGGATCGACGATCCATTCTTGTGGAGCTTTGGCGAGTTTCACGTTCCCCTCCCAATCTGGGATGCGCTTAGCCATTACAACGTCTGGGTCGAACCGGTTCTCGTCGCGGAATGGGTGCGGCTGATGGAGTCCTATGCCGGGCAACTCGGCCCGGCCATCAGTCAGACCGCGTATTCGCTGCTTGCATGGGCAGACCCGGAACGCGACACTAGGTTCGCACGTACTGCCGTCGAACGGCTTCGCACTCAAGGGAAGGCCGTCTACTGCGTATGGTCGGGCCAGCGCCTTAAGGACGACTACGACATCGACCATTGCTTCCCATTCGCTGCCTGGCCCTGTGGGGACGCATGGAACCTGATGCCTGCATCGAAACGGATCAACAACGAGAAGTCGAACCGCCTAGTCACGCAAACCGCCCTGGAACGGTCCAGCGAGCGGATCACCGAATGGTGGGAAGAGGCGTTCCTGTCAGCGGGGACGGATGCACGGCACCGTTTCTTCCTCGAAGCCGAGCAAACGCTTCCTATGCTGGAGACAGCCGACTCACCGACAGACCTGATTGACGCGATGAAAGTGCAGCGCATCCGCCTGGCCAAGGACCAGGGTTTGCGCCCGTGGGAACCCGTGGCAAGCAGGCAGCGACTTGTATTCGCTCCTGACTTCAACTAACCAGGATCGCAGACTAGCGGGTTACGTCATGACTCAATCCGCAACGAACCCGGCCACCTCACGCCGGTGCCGGACGAAAAAAAGCCCCATTGCATGGGGCTTTTGATTCAGTATGCTTGGCGGAAGCGGTGAGATTCGAACTCACGAACGGTTTCACCCGTCGGCAGTTTTCAAGACTGCTGCCTTCAACCACTCGGCCACGCTTCCTTAGAGGAACCGGCATTATACATAATTCATCTGTGGCGGTAAGGGTGTTTTGGCGTTGCGCGGGCCAGAGGTGGTCGGTTAAACAGTAGCGACCGGTCGAGCGAACTTGGGTTCCCGCCTGCGCGGGAACGACGGCTTTGAGGTGAGCGATACGCGGGGCGACGATGGACTGCCCTGCTTTACGAGCAGCCCCCCCCTCACCCAACTAACAACCAATTCTCCCTCAACCCCCGCTCGAACTCATACGCCGGCAACGGCGCCGCATACAAATACCCCTGCACCTCATCACACCCCGCCTCGCGCAAGAACTCCAGCTGATCCAGCGTCTCCACCCCTTCCGCAATCACCCGCAGACACAGCTGCCGCGCCATGCTGATGATCGTCCCCGCGATCGCACAATCGCTGGCATCCTTCGGGATCCCGGTCGTGAACGACCGATCAATCTTGAGCGTATGGATCGGAAACCGCTTCAGATACGACAAGCTCGAATACCCGGTCCCGAAATCGTCCAACGATAACGCAACGCCCAGCCCCGTGATCCGGTCCATGATCCCGGTCACCCGCTCGAAGTCATGCATCAGCGTGCTCTCGGTAATCTCCAGCTCCAGCCACGACGGATCGAGCCCATAACGCAGCAAGGTATCGGCCACGCGTGAAGGCAACGCCGCCGTGAACTCGCGTGCCGACACGTTCACCGCCAGCCGGAACGGCGCCAGCCCTGCCCGTTGCCAGATCGCCGCCTGCGCACAAGCCTGCTCCAGCACCCACTCCCCCACCTGCACGATCAGCCCACTGCTCTCGGCCAGCGGAATGAATTCGCCCGGCGGCACGATGCCGCGCTGCGGATGGACCCAGCGCACCAGTGCCTCGGCGCCGACGATGCGATCGCTCGCGATCTCGAACTTGGGCTGCCAGTACAGTACCAGCTCGCCGTTGCCGAGCGCGTGGCGCAGGCCCGACTCGATGCGCATGCGCTCCTGCATGCCCTTGTTCATGTCCTGGCTGTAGAACGCCACGCTGCGGTCCGGATCGGCGTCGGTGGCCTTGGCCCGCTCCATCGCGATGTCGGCCAGTCCAAGCAGGGTCTCGGCGTCGCCGCCGTCCTGCGGAAACACGCTGATGCCGATGCTGGCGCCCACGCGCAGGTCGTGGCCGCCGATCAGGAAGGGCGCGTCGAGCGCCGCCTGCAGTTTCTGCGCCACCGTGGTGGCCTCGAAATGCTGGCGGATGTCGAACAGGCCGACCGCGAATTCGTCGCCGCCGAGGCGCGCCACCACGTCCTCTTCGCGCAGCGTGTCGCGAAAGCGCTGCGCGGCCTGGCGCAGCAGCTCGTCGCCGATGCGCCGGCCGAGGGTGTCGTTGATGCGCTTGAAGCGGTTCAGGTCGACGAACAGCACGGCGCCCATGCCGTCGTTGCGCTGGGCGACGGTCAGGCCCTGGTCGACCAGGCGCGCGAACAGCGTGCGGTTCGGCAGGCCGGTCAGCTCGTCGTAATAGGCCAGGTGGTGCAGCTGTTCTTCTGCGCGCTTGCGCTCGGTGATGTCGGTCAGATAGGCGATCAGGCCGGTCGGGCGGTCGGCCAGGTCGCGCAAGGGAGAGAGCGACAGGCTGGCCCAGAACACGTCGCCCGATTTTTTACGGCGCCGCACTTCCATCATGCGCCCGCCCTGCTCGGCGAACGAGTCGCTCATCGGTTCGTCTTCGTCGGCGTACAAAAACAGGATGTTGCGCCCGATCGCTTCCAGCGCGCTGTAGCCGAACAGCGCTTCGGCGCCGCGGTTCCAGCTGGTGATGTAGCCCATCTGGTCCATGGTCAGCACCGATTCGTGGATCTGGTCCAGGATCTGCGACTGGTGCGCCAGCTGCGCTTCCATCTGCGCATAGGCGTGCGTGGAGCGCTGCGCCAGCGAGTGCATCTGCATCAGGCTGGCCGTCAGGTGCGCCAGCGCGCCCAGGCGGCGCCCGGCGTCGTCACCATAGGCGGCGCCGCCACTGACCTCGTACCAGCCGAATTGCTCGATGCCGGCCGTGACCGCGCAGCGCAGCACGCCGGCCGGCGACAGGCCCGGCTCCACCAGGCCTGGACCGGGCACGTAGCGTCCGTCCGGGCTGCCCAGCAGATCGCGCGCGAGGCGGCCCAGTTCCAGCGCCAGCGCTTCGCCGCGCAGGCGCAGCACGGCGTCGCAGACGGCGGTGGTGCCGCCGATGAAGTCGACCGGCATGGCCATGTGCAGCTCAGACATTGCGTCCTACCTGGATCGCCCAGTGGTAGGCGGCCAACTGGCTGCGCCACCAGTCGTGCGCCGTCACGCCGGCCGCCGTCAGGTTTCCGATGTCCGGCTCGCCCTCCACCAGCCGCAGCCAGCTTCCCAGTTGGCCGCCCCGGTGCACGAGGGCCGCGGCGACGTCGGGCGGCAGCTGCAGCTCGCGCGCGATGTCGTCCATCGGCATGCGCAGCAGGCGGTCGAGCAGCGAAAATACGCCGGCCATGAAGGCCAGGTCTTGCGCTTCGCGCGCGCCGCCGTGCAGGCGGCACAGGGCTTCGACCTGGGCGGCGCGGCGTGCGGCCAGTGGCAGCAGCAGGTTCGGCAGGCCGTCCGGCTGCGCTCGCGCGTACAGCAGCAGTTGCAGCCAGCGCTGCAGCTGGCGCCGGCCCAGCACCGCGATCGCCTGGGCGAAGCTGGTGATCTGGGCGCTGACGGCGAAGGCGGCCGAGTTGACCAGTTTGAGCAGGTGGTACGACAGCGCCGGATCCTGCTTGATCTGCTGTTCCAGGTCGTGCGAATCGGCGTCGCGCGCCAGCAATCCGAGCAGGGTCATGATGCGGCGGCGCGAGCTGCCGTCGTCGTCCGGGCGCGGCGCAGACAGCGGGTCATAGGGATAGTCACCGCAGAACCAGTCGAAGCCGGCGATCTCGCACTCGGTGAAGCGGCGCGCGCTGTCGACGCCGTGCGCCAGGTGCGGTCCAAACAGAGCGACCAGTCGACCGAGTGGCGGCGCGTCCACACGGCAGTCGCGCGCCACGCAGCGCAGCGCCTGCGGCGGGGTAATGTCAGAGGGAATGTCGCCGTCGAGCCAGATGCGGTAGCCGGCCGCGTGCAGCTCGGCCAGGCGCGCGGCGTGCTGCTGCCCCAGCGCGGCGGCGCCGATCACCAGGCCGATGCGGTTGGCCGGCAGCAGCGCCACCACCTGCGGCGTCAACGCCGCCAGATTCTCCAGCACCAGCAGGCCGTCGAGCGGCGCGATCGCCGCCAGCAGATCCGGCCGGCCGAACAGCGCCAGCAAACCCGCCTCCCCATCTGCGCCCGCTTCCGCGCGCAAGCGCAGGCGCAAGGCCACCCATTCGTTCTGCGCGTTGGCGACCGGATCGATTGCTACCAGCGGATACATGTCCTGCGCTGCCATGAAGGTGCTTTCAGTGATATTCAAACAATCTTATTGCACGGATTGTTTTAAAGCAACCACAATGTTTCCTAGTGGATATCTATCTTGGACTGCCGGTTACCGCCCTCAATCCGCCCCGGCGCGTTGTACTGCAAATCGTATGAGTTCAGCCTGCCCTTCGATGCCGAGTTTGCGCTTGATGTTCAGGCGGTGGGTCTCGACCGTGCGCACCGACAGATCGAGGTCGCGCGCGATCTGCTTGTTCGACTGGCCGGCGGCGATGTGCTTGAGCACTTCGTGCTCGCGCGCGGTGAGCTGGTCGCTCGGCGCTGCCGGGCTGGCCAGCTGGCGCGCCAGCGCGGCGCTGTAGTAGATGCCGCCGCCCATCACGGTTTCGATCGCCAGCACGATGTCCTTGCCCGGCGCGTCTTTCAGCACGTAGCCGCGCGCGCCGGCCTGCATCGCCTGGCTCACGTATTCGGGCTTGTCGTGCATCGACAGGATCAGCACGTTCACGCCGGGATGCAGGGCGGTCAACCGCGCGGTGGCTTCGATGCCGCTGCCGCCGCGCATGTTCACGTCCATCAGCACCAGGTCGGGCTGGCATTCGCCGGCCTGTTCGATCGCTTCCTCGCTAGACCCGGCCTCGGCCACCACGTGCAGGTGGGGCGAGGCTTCCAGCCGCGCGCGCAGGCCGTCGCGCACCAGCGGGTGGTCGTCCACCAGCAGGATCCTTACCACCTTGGGTTCTTCGTTCACCGCATTCATCCTTTAGTTTTCAATCCTTGACGTCGATGCTGGCCACCACGCGGGTGCCGGCGGCGGACGAGACGATCGCCAGCCGGCCGCCGATCGCCTCCATCCGCTCCATCATATTGCGCAATCCGATCCCGCGCTTGGGATGCACCGCCACGCTGTCGGCATCAAAACCGACGCCGTCGTCAACGATGCTCAGCACCACCGCGCCGCCCATGCGCTCGAGCAGCATCTCGATGCCGCGCGCGCCGGCGTGGCGCTCGGCGTTGGTCAGCGCTTCCTGGGCGATGCGGAACAGCACCGTGGCCGCCACTTCGGGCAAGGCGTCGACCGCGCCCAGCGCGCGGAAACGCACCGGGGTGCCGGCGTGTTCGCCGAATTCGCTGGCCAGGTGGTCCAGTGCCGGCGCCAGGCCCAGGTCGTCCAGCAAGGTCGGGCGCAGGTCGTGCGAGATGCGGCGCACGTCGCCCAGCACGGTCTTGATCTGCTCCACGGTTCGCTCCAGGCCGGCGCGCGCCTGTTGCCGGCGCGCCTCGTCGCCATCCAGCCTGATAATGCCGGCTTCCAGCTGCAGCTTGACCGAGACCAGCGCCTGGCTGATGCCGTCGTGCAGGTCGCGCGACAGGCGCGCCCGCTCCTCTTCCTGCGACTCGACCACGCGCTGCGCCAGCACTTTCAGTTTGGCGTCGGCCACCCGGTGTTCGCTGATGTTGAGCGCCAAGCCGCCCACGGCGACGCCGGTGGCGGCCAGGATCGCAAGACCGGCGATCCACAGCAGCGTGTCCTGGATGTTGCGCGACTGTTGGTCGGCCACTTGCGCCAGCGCGGCGTCGACGTCGTCGAGGTAGATGCCGGTGCCCATCACCCAGCCCCAGTTCGCCACCGGCACCACGTAGCCGAGCTTGGGCGCGGCGCGCTTAAGCGACGGCTTGACCCAGTGATAGCGCTGGAAGCCGCCGCCTTGCTTTGCGCGTTCGATCAGGGCCTGGATCGACTTGACGCCGGCGGCGTCGACCCAGTTCCACATGTCGGTGCCGACCAGTTCCGGCTGGCGCGGGTGCATCAGGTTGCGGCCCTTGAGGTCGTACAGGAAGAAGTAGCCGTCGCCGCCGTAGCTGAGGGTGGCCAGGATGCGCTTGGCTTCTTCGAGCGTGGCCGGGTCGCTGCGACCCGAGCTGGTCAGGTGCGCGATCGAATGCGTGGCCAGCTGCACGTAGTGGCGCAGCTCGGCTTCCTTGCTGTCCAGGTAGGCGCGTTCGATAGTGGCGCGCTGCTGCTGGGCCAGCGTGACCGCGCCCTGGCGCACGTAGAGCGCGATCGCGCACAAGGCCACGATCAGGGGCGCCACTGCCAGCACGATGACTTTTTGTCTGAGACGCATATGCCGTCCGCATGAAAGTAAATTGCAACCCTGCATTCTACGTCCGCGCGCCGCCGCCAGTGTGCGTACTACTACGTAGGCACTGCGTAATCTTGCGCTTGCGGTGCTGACAATTGTGCAAGATACTCAAGCTGCACGTTATTAATAAATGCACCGGACATACCGGGGCGCACAAGCACCAATCCACATCGGAGGAGTCACAATGAAACGTTTATCCGGCATGCTCGGATGGATCGCGCTATCCATCCTGGGCGCGTTCTCGCTCGGATTCGTCGCGGTCAAGCGCGGCGAAACCATCAATGCCATCTGGATCGTCATGGCCGCGGTCTGCGTCTACCTGATCGCATACCGCTTCTACTCGTTCTACATCGCCACCAAGGTGATGGGGCTGGACGCCACGCGCCAGACCCCGGCCTACAAATTCAACGATGGCCTCGACTACGTCCCGACCAACAAGTACGTGCTGTTCGGCCACCACTTCGCCGCGATCGCCGGCGCCGGTCCCCTGGTCGGCCCGGTGCTGGCGGCCCAGATGGGCTACCTGCCGGGCATGATGTGGATCCTGGCCGGCGTCGTGTTCGCCGGCGCGGTGCAGGACTTCATGGTGCTGTTCATGTCGACCCGCCGTGACGGCCGCTCGCTGGGTGACCTGATCAAGTCCGAGATGGGAGAAATCCCCGGCATGATCGCCCTGCTCGGCACCTTCATGATCATGGTGATCATCCTGGCGGTGCTGGCGCTGATCGTCGTGAAAGCCCTGACCGGTTCGCCGTGGGGCACCTTCACCGTGATGGCGACCATCCCGATCGCGCTGTTCATGGGCCTGTATTCGCGCTATGTGCGCGTCGGGCGCATCGGCGAGATTTCGCTGATTGGCTTTGTCCTGCTGATGCTGGCCATCATCGGCGGCCAGTGGGTGCACGATTCGCCGACCTTCGGCCCGATGTTCACCTTCACCGGCACCGAACTGACCTGGATGCTGATCGGCTACGGCTTCGTCGCCGCCACCATCCCCGTGTGGCTGCTGCTGGCGCCGCGCGACTACCTGTCAACCTTCCTCAAGATCGGCACCATCGTGGCGCTGGCCGTCGGCATCATCGTCGTCGCGCCGGACCTGAAAATGCCGGCCGTGACCAAGTTCATCGACGGCTCCGGCCCGGTCTGGTCGGGCAACGTGTTCCCGTTCCTGTTCATCACCATCGCCTGCGGCGCGGTGTCGGGCTTCCACGCGCTGATCTCGTCGGGCACCACGCCGAAGATGATCGAGAACGAATCGCACGCGCGCTTCATTGGCTACGGCGGCATGCTGATGGAATCGTTTGTCGCCATCATGGCGCTGGTGGCCGCGTCGACCATCGACCCGGGCGTCTACTTCGCCATGAACAGCCCGGCCGCCCTGCTCGGCACCACCGCCCAGAGCGCGGCCGAAGCGGTGTCGAAGATGGGCTTCGTGATCACGCCCGAATCGCTCGAGCAGATGGCGCGCGACGTCGGCGAGCACACTATCATTTCGCGCGCCGGCGGCGCTCCGACCCTGGCGGTAGGCATGGCCCACATCCTGTCCAACGTGGTGGGCGGCCCGGCCATGATGGCGTTCTGGTACCACTTCGCGATCCTGTTCGAGGCGCTGTTCATCCTGACCGCGGTCGACGCCGGTACCCGCGCCGGACGCTTCATGCTGCAGGATCTGCTGGGCGCATTTGCCCCGTCGCTCAAGCGCACTGATTCCCTCCCGGCCAACTTGCTCGCCACCGCGCTGTGCGTGGCGGCCTGGGGCTACTTCCTGTACCAGGGCGTGGTCGATCCGCTGGGCGGCATCAACACCCTGTGGCCGCTGTTCGGCATCGCCAACCAGATGCTGGCGGGGATCGCGCTGATGCTGGGCACCTGCGTGCTGTTCAAGATGAAGCGCGCCAAGTACGCCTGGGTCACTGCGCTGCCGACCGTATGGCTGCTGGCCTGTACGCTCACCGCCGGCTGGCAGAAGATCTTCCACAGCGATCCGAAAGTCGGCTTCGTGGCGCACGCCCAGAAGTACCAGGCCGCGCACGACGGCGGCACCATCCTGGCCCCGGCCAAGTCGATCGCCGACATGGAGCGCATCATCTTCAACGACTACGTCAACGCCACGCTGGCGGGCTTCTTCATCTTCGTGGTGCTGGCGGTGCTGCTGTACGGTATCCGCACCGTGCTGGCGGCGCGCGAGCAGGCCAAGCCGACGGCCAAGGAGTCGCCGTACGTCGCCATGCCGACCGCACAGGTGCCGTGATGTTCGGCACCCTCGCCCAAGCCGGCAAGTATCTCGGGCAGAGCCTGCGGCTGATGGTCGGCCTGCCCGAGTACGACACCTATCTGGCGCACATGGAGAAGAACCATCCGGACCAGGCGCCGATGAGTTATGAGGAGTTCTTCCGTGAGCGCCAGGAGGCGCGCTACGGGGGGAGCCGGGCCTCGTGCTGCTGATGCGGCCGGACGCTTGATCGAAGGGGACGCTGCGGCGTCCCTTTTTTTCGTCATGCACGCTACGACGACCTGGCACCCCAGACTGTTGTATTGCCTGCCACGCTTGCGATGGCGCAAGGCTGTGCCCTTCCCCGCACCGTATATTTTTTTCCTGCGGGAAGTTGCCCGCAAGGAGGACCCGCGTCGCAGCCGGTCCGCTCCGCAGTCCCCGCAGTGTCCTCCAGCCGAAAGCCGCGATGCCGAACTTCGAGCGCTCGAGCCTGAACCAGAAACTGACCCTGATCTCGCTGCTCACGACGGCGACCGCCCTGCTGTTCGTGTTCGTGGCCTTCGCCGTCACCTCGGTCGTCAACGGGCGCCAGGCCGAAGCCATGCAGCTGGCCTCGTTCGCGCGTGTGATCGGCGCCGCCAGCGCGACCGACCTGATGCTGGTCGATCGCAGCAAGGCTTCCAATACTCTGGCCGCGCTCGACGCCCAGCGCGGGATCTCGGCGGCGGTGCTGTACGACCGCTTCGGCCGGCCGCTGGCGGCGTATGGCTCCAAGGCGCGCGCCGACGCCGCGCTGCAGGCGCTCGACAGCGTCGAGCCGGAAGCGCTGGAACGCAGCAACCAGCAAGGCCGGCGCCTGCTGGCGCGCTACATGCGCGTGATGCAGGAGGTGCGCCACGACGACATCGTGGTCGGGGTGGTGATGATCGAAGCCGACTCGCTGCCGATGTGGATCGGCATCGTGGCCAGCCTGTCGGTGATCGGGCTGGCGATGGGGGCGTCGCTGCTGGTGTCGCTCGCGCTGGCGGGCAGCCTGAAACGCAGCATCGCCGAACCGGTGGCGTGCCTGATCCAGGCCGCGCAAAAAGTTTCGGCCAGCCAGAACTACGGCCTGCGCGTGCCGCACCAGCGGCGCGACGAACTGGGCACGCTGATCGACAGCTTCAACACCATGCTGGCCCAGATCGAGGACCGCGGCGCCGCCCTGCTGCACCACCGCGACGAACTGGAACGGCAAGTCAGCGTGCGCACCGAACAGCTGGAAAAAGCCAAGAACGCCGCCGAAGCGGCCAGCCGCGCCAAGAGCGGCTTCCTGGCCACCATGAGCCACGAAATCCGCACCCCGATGAACGGCGTGCTGGGCATGACCGAGATGCTGCTCGCCACCGAGCTGTCGGACGCACAGCGCAACTACACCACACTGGTCAAGCGCTCCGGCGAGCACCTGCTGGTGATCATCAACGACATCCTCGATTTTTCCAAGATCGAGGCCGGCAAGCTGACCATCGAGTACATCAACTTCAATCTGTGGGACCTGCTGGACGACATCCACAACGTCTACACCCCGCAGGCGGCCAACAAGGGCCTGGGCTTCGACTTCGACATCGCCAACGACATTCCGGTGGCGATCTGCGGCGACCCGAACCGCCTGCGCCAGATCCTGGCCAACCTGCTGGGCAACGCCATCAAGTTCACCGAGAACGGCCGCATCATGGCGCGCGTGCGCGTGGCGGGCGAGGATGCGCAGAAGGTCGAGCTGCGCTTCGAGGTGCACGACACCGGCATCGGCATCTCGCGCGAGGCGCGCGCGCGCATTTTCGATGCCTTCTCGCAGGCGGACGACTCCACCACCCGCAAGTTCGGCGGCACCGGCCTGGGACTGGCGATCTCGAAGCAGCTGGTGGAACTCATGAAGGGCACGATCGGCGTCGAGAACGCGCAGCAGCGCGGCTCGATCTTCTGGTTCACGCTGGCCTTCGACAAGCGCCGCGTCGACCCCGATGCGCCGGGCCACCAGGAGCATACGCTGGGCGGCCTGCGCGTGCTGGTGGTCGAGGAACAAGACGCCAGCCGCGACGACCTGGTGCACCAGCTGGAAGCCTGGAGCGCCAGCTGCGACGGCGTGGCCAGCGCCAACAGCGCCTTCGAGCGCCTGGTTGGCGCGGCGCGCGCCGGCAAGCCCTACGACGCCGCCCTGCTCGACATGGAACTGGCCCAGACCAGCGGCCTGGCGCTGGCCGCCGCGATCCGCGCCGAACCGCTGGCGCGCGCCACGCACCTGATCCTGCTTTCCCCAGAACGGCTGGCCGCCGATCCGGTGCAGCGGCGTGAGGCCGGCGTGGCCTACCAGCTGGTCAAGCCGGCGCGCGCGGCCGACCTGTATGCCTGCCTGGCGGTGCGCGCGGCGCGCCTGCACGGGCCGGCAACCGCCCCCCATGCGCCGGCGTCGCCCGTCAGCGCGCATGCCGCTGCTCCGCGCGTGCAAAGCGGTCCGCGCCGCGCCCGGCGCGTGCTGCTGGCCGAAGACAATCCGGTCAACGTCGAGGTGGCGCGCGCGATGCTGGAAAGCCTGGGCCTGGAAACGCATTGCGCGCGCAACGGCGAAGAAGCCTTGAACGCGGTGCAGGAAGGCGGCTGGGACGTGGTGCTGATGGATTGCCAGATGCCGGTGATGGACGGCTTCGCGGCCACCTCCGAGATCCGCCGCCACGAGCGCGAACTGGGACGCGCGCGCACCCTGCCGGTAATTGCGATCACCGCCAACGCGCTGCAGGGCGACCGCGAAGCCTGCCTGGCGGCCGGCATGGACGACTACCTGTCAAAACCGTTCACGCAGCAGCAGCTGGCGGCCGTGATGCGGCGCTGGGTGGCGTTGCCGTCGGCGCCAACGCCGGCATCCGGCCTGGCCGAGGAACTGGCGCTCGAGGTGGCGCCGGCGATGCCGATGCCTTCGCATCCGGCCGCTGCCGCCCGTCCGCAGGCCGCGCCTGTGCCGATGCCTCCGGTCCCGGTCGCGCAGCCGGACGCCGTCAACCTCAGCGCCCTCGACAACATCCGCTCGCTGAGCCGTGACAGCGGCGACGCGCTGGTGCACAAGGTCGTCACCGCCTACATGGGCGACACCCCGCGCCACTTGCACGCGCTGCGCCAGGCGCTCGGCGGCCTGGATGCCGAGAGCGTGCGGCGGGTCGCGCACAGCCTCAAGTCCAGCAGCGCCAACATCGGCGCGGCGCGCCTGGCCACGCTGTGCCGCGAGCTCGAACAATTGGGGCGCGCCGGCAGCGTCGACGGCGCCGCTCCTCTCCTCTACGACATGGAGCGCGAATTCGTATCGGTGCGCCAGTCGCTGCATGCCTTGCTTGAAAAGGAATCCTGAGATGCCCGCTTCTTCCCAACCCGCGCGCGGAACGGTCCTGGTCGCGGACGACGACCCGGTAATGCGCCTCTTGATGCTCGAGATGCTGGCCCAGGTCGGGCTGGACGCGATCGAGGCCGCTGATGGCATCGAGGCCGTGGCCCTGGCCCAGTCGCGCAAGCCCGACCTGGTGCTGATGGACGTCGACATGCCGCGCATGGACGGCTTCGCAGCTTGCGGCGCGATCCGCAAGGCCGAACGCGACGGCGCCTGCGTGCCGGTCGTGATGGTCACCGGCAGCGACGACATCGAAGCCGTCACCCACGCCTACGAAGTGGGCGCCACCGACTTCGTCTCCAAGCCGATCAACTGGCCGATCCTCGGCCACCGCGTGCTGTACGTGCTGCGCGCCAGCGACGCCATCGCGCGCCTGCGCATCGCCGACGCCCAGAACCGTGCGGTGCTGGAAGCGATCCCCGACACCTTCTTCCGGCTCGATGCCGACGGCTTCTATCTCGACTACGAGCCGGGGCAGGACCGCCCAGGTCCAGGTTGCCCGACCGGGCATGCGGCTCCTCCGTCCAGCGCCAGCCAGTTCATCGGCAAACACATCTCGGACGTGCTGCCGAGCGAGATCGCCACCCGCATGCTGGAGCAGATGAAAGCGGTGCTGGCCACCCAGCAGGTGCGTTCGGTCGAGTACGAACTGCACGACTGCGGCGAGGTGCAGCATTACGAGGCGCGCCTGGTCGCCACCGGCGCCTCGCAGGTACTGGGCCTGGTGCGCGACATCAGCGAGCGCAAACGCGCCGAAGAGCAGATCCGGCGCCTGGCCTACTGCGACAGCCTGACCGGCATCCCGAATCGCCAGGCCTTCCTCGAAACGCTCGAGCGCGAGCTGCAGCGGGCCAAGATCGGCAACAAGAAGTTCGCGGTGCTGTTCATGGACCTGGACGCGTTCAAGCGCATCAACGACACGCTCGGCCACAACGCCGGCGACCAGCTACTCAAGATGGTGTCGGAGCGTCTGCGCGAAACCACGCGCCCGAGCGACCTGGTGTCGCGCGGCGATGGTCCGCTCGACGCCGGCGGCGCCAGCAACCTGGCGCGCCTGGGCGGCGACGAGTTCACGATCCTGATTCCGGACCTGGAGCGGGTCGAGCATGCGCTCAACGTCGCCACCCGGGTCAAGGAAGCGATGCGGCGCTCTTTCCTCATCGAGGGCAACGAGATTTTTGTGACCGCCAGCATCGGCATTTCGCTGTTCCCCGAAGACGGCGACGACTGCGGTTCGCTGCTCAAATTCGCCGACACCGCGATGTACCACGCCAAGAACTGCGGCAAGAACAACGCCAAGTTGTACAGCTCTTCGCTGACCATGCAGATCATGAGCCACGTGAAGCTGGAGGTGGGCTTGCGCAAGGCATTGCAGAACGACGAGCTATACCTCGTGTATCAGCCGCAGCGCGACGTGCGCACGTCGGAGATCGTCGGCGTCGAAGCGCTGGTGCGCTGGCGCCATCCCGAGCGCGGGCTGGTGCCGCCGACCGAATTCATTCCGCTGGCCGAAGAGACCGGCCTGATCGTCCCGATCGGCGAATGGGTGCTGCGCACCGCCTGCCGTCAGGCGCGCGCCTGGCAGCGCCTGACCCGGCGCACGCTGCGGGTCGCGGTCAACCTGTCGGCCAAGCAGTTCAAGGACGAGAACCTGTCGCAGATCGTGCTCTCGGCCCTGCACGACACCGGCCTCGAACCGCGCCTGCTGGAACTGGAGCTGACCGAAGGCACGCTGATGGACGACGCCCGCGCCACCCTGGCCACGCTGGAGCAGCTGCGCGGCATCGGGGTGCACCTGTCGATCGACGATTTCGGCACCGGGTACTCGTCGATGAACTACCTGAAGCGCTTCGACGTGCGCGCGCTGAAGATCGACCGCAGTTTCATTTCCGGCCTGCCGCAGGACTCCGAGAACGCGGCGATCACGCGCGCGATCATCGCCATGGCGCACGGGCTCAAGATGGTGGTGGTGGCTGAAGGGGTGGAGACCGGCGAGCAGTTGCTGATGCTCGAAGAGTACGGGTGCGATATGGTGCAGGGCTACTACCTGGGGCATCCGTCGAGCGCGGAGGCGATCACGGAGATGCTGCAGAATGCGCAGCTGGCGTTGCCGGCCAAGTGATGGGCTGCGCGCGGAAGGAGCATTCCGCGCGTCGTAGCACACTATCTCAGGGCACGAACCGCAACGTATGCCGCACCGCGCCCGGCAACAGCGGCACCGGCCTGCCCTCCACCCACGCCTTGTGATCGCCCAGGAAGAACGGCGACAGCGGATGCCCGCTCTGCCCACCCGGCATGTTGTACAGCCCTTCCTCTTCGCGCCCCGGCGACACCGTCAGCCTCTCCGATTGCCCGAACTTCGGCCCCGCCACGCGCGGCATGTGGGCGTCGCCCGGCAGCGGATCGCTTGGCGCAGCGAGAAACGGCCGCAGCGCCGGCACCGCCATGCTGATCGGATGCGCGACGTTGGCCGTGTTGCGGCGTCCCCAGGTGGCCTCGGCCAGCGGCGTGTCATCCTCGTCGAGCGCTGCGATCACGCGGTCGACCGCCGCCACCTGCAGCGCCTTCCAGTCGGCGTAACCGGCCGGCAGCCAGCCCGCTGGCCGCGCGTCGAGCAGGCGCGCTACCACCGCCGGCCAGCGCGCGCTGGCGGCGACCGCGCTGGCCTTCGGATCGAGTTCCTTGAGTGCGGCGTTGGCGCGGCCATACAGCAAGTCATACAGCGCCCACATGAAGTCGCGCGCCAGCCGATAGCCGACCGCGTCGACGCTGGCGCGGCCGTCCCAGCTGGTCTCGAGCAGACGGCGGAATTCGGCGCGCCGCGGGTGTCCGTTCAACGCGTTGGCATCGAGCGCCGCCAGCGCACGATCGCGCCAGGCGCCGATCAACAGCGCCCGGTCGTCGAGCGCCGCATCGAACACCTGGCGCACGCCGGCCCTGGCGCCCAGCGCCAGCAAGCCTTCGTGCAGCTGGCGGTTGCGCATGCCGAGGTCGTAGCCGCCGTCGCCCAGCAGCGCATAGCCGTCGCCCATCAGCTGGCGGCTGTTGGCGGTGGTGATCTGCCCCGCGCCCGGATTGAGCAGGCGCGGATGGGCGGCGTACGGCAGCGCGCCGCTCCAGGTGGCGACGCCGCTGTCCAGCATTAACGGGAAGCTGGCCGCGAGCGGCGATGTGGAACGTTGCGGCAGCAGGCCGGCGACGGTCCAGCCGATGTTGCCGGCGGCGTCACCGGCGACGAAGTTCTGCGCCGGGATGCCATCGCTGGCGGCTGCCGCCAGCGCCTGTTCGACGGTAGCGACGCGCTCCAGCTTGATGTGATTGAGGTTCAGCGCCGCCGGGTCGTGCGCGATCCAGCGCACGGCGTAGCTGCGCGTGCCGACCTGGCGGATCGGGCCGAGCGACGTTTCCCGCACCGTCATGCGCTCGGCCTTCAGGCCTTTCACCGCGATCAGCTCGACGTGCTCTCGCGGCGTTTCCCAGCCCGACGGCGTGCGCACCTGGCCGGGACGCGCCGGGTCGGCGCCCAGCTCCACCAGGTCGAGCAGGTCGGCGTAGCTGTTGGTGAAGGCCCACGCCACCTGACCGTTGCTGCCGGCGATCACCGACGGCGGCGCGCCCGGCAAGGTGACGCCGGCCAGGCGCCGCTGGCCGCCGGGCGCAGTCGGGTCCGGGAAGCGCAGCGCAAGCCGGTACCAGATGTTCGGCAGCTGCAGGCCCAGGTGCATGTCGTCCGAGACGATCGCCGCGCCGCTGGCACTGCGGCTGCCGGCCAGTGCGTAGTTGTTGCTGCCGACCGAGTCGGCGAAGTCGGCGCCGGCCAGTTGCACCGGCGCTGTCGCTTGCGCGCCCCACCAGCCCGGTGCGCGTTGCGGCAGTGGCGCCGCTTGCGGCGCGGCGCCGCCATCGAGCGTGAGGTCGAAGGCGGTGGATTCGGGCAGCAAGAAGGCCAGCTGGGCGGCGTCGCTGTGTTCGCGCAGCCAACCGCGCGCCAGTTCGCGCGGCGCCTGGGCGCCCTGCAGGTCGATGTACATGGCCCAGATCACCAGCAGCGAATCGGATCCGCTCCAAGGGCGCGGCGTGGCGCCGGTCAAGGCGTATTCAAAGGGCCGCGCGCCAAGCGCATTCAGGCCCTGATTAACGCCGGCGGCGTAGCGATCGAGCAGCGTGCGATCCGCCACCGGCAAATGCGCGAAGACGTCCTGCGCGCGGGCGCGGAAGCGGTGCAGGCGGTTGCCACGATCGAGCGGCAAGGCCTTGGGACCGAACAGTTCGGCCAGCTCGCCGGCCGCCGTGCGGCGCAGCAGGTCCATCTGGAAGAAGCGCTCCTGCGCGTGCACGAAGCCGGTGGCGTAGGCCACGTCGAGCCGGCTGGCGCCGCCGATCAAAGGCACGCCGTCGGCGTCGCGCTCGACCCTTACCTCGCCCGTCAGGCCGGCGGTCTGCCGCTCGCCATCGAGCTGAGGGAGGCTGGCGCGCAGGTACAGCCAGGCGGCCAGGCACGCCAGCGCGAGCAGCCCCAGCAACGCGCCCAGGCCGCGCAGGGTCCAGGTTTTCCATCCACGCTTGCGCATTTTGTCTCCTCGTATCAAGCGGGCGTATCTTGCCAGAGAAACCTTATTTTGTGGCGAGCCGGCATGCGATCGACGCCCGGCGCACGATTGATCTAGCGCAGATTCGCGACTGGCACCGGACCTATGCTGGCACAGCGTCGCTTACAGCGGCGGGAGGAGCAAGATCATGCGCAGCGTCATTCACATCATCAGCGTGCTGGGCCTGGCCTTGCTGGCGGGCGCCTGCACCACGCCGCAAGAACGCGCGGCGCGCGTGCAGGCCGAGATGACGCAATTGATCGCCATCTATGGCCCGGCCTGCACCCAGCTCGGCTACGCGGCCAACAGCGACCCGTGGCGCCAGTGCGTGCTGCACCTGAGCACGCGCGAGGAATTGCAGCGCATGGGCAATGCCAGCAGTTACTACGGCAGCTGGGGACCGGGCGGCTGGCGTGGCGGCGGATATTGGGGGCCGTACTGGTAGGCGCCGACATTGGCCGGGTCAGGTACGCAGAGGCGCTTGCGCCCGGCCGAAGGCGTCTGCGGCCGCGTCATAGTCAGCGGCAGCGTCAGCGTCAGCCGCGAAAGCCTATTTCAGTCCGATCGTCGCTGATGATGGCGCCGGCGCCGATGGCCGGCGCGTCGGCGGGAAACACCGGGTGGGCGCGACCTCTGCGCCGCCCCGTTGCGGCATGGCTTGCCAGCAGGTGATCGTAGCGCGCCATGAGTTGGGCGAACACCCGGTTCCAGTCGAAACAGGTTTCCACCTTGCGCCGCGCCTGTGCGCCGAGCGCGGCCAGGTCGCGCGCGCAGGCGGTGCGCACCGCAGCGGCCAGGCTGTCGGCGCAGTTCGGCTGGGCCAGCACGCCGGTGTCGTCGTCGACCAGCTCGGTAATGCCGCCGCCGGTGGTAACCACCACCGGCAAGCCGCAGCCCATCGCCTCGAGCACGATCAGGCCGAAGGTTTCGCAATCACCAGGGTGCACCAGCAAGTCGCAGCTGGCCAGGATGCGCGCCAGCGCGCGCTGGTCGCGCTGGAACGGCAGCAGCGTGGTGTCGGCCGCAACCGGCAGCGGCGCGCCGCCGCCTACCAGCAGCAGATGGTAGCCGCGACCAAGCCGACGCATCGCGTCGAGCAGCACGTCCAGTTTTTTGTCGGCGGTGAAGCGGCCCGCGTACACCAGCAGGCGCACGTCGGGCGCCAGTCCGAGCCGCGCACGCAGGTCGGGATCGCGCCGGCGCGGATGGAACACGGCGCTGTCGATGCCGAGCGGCTGGTGCAGCGCGCCTTGCACGCCCATCGCCTGCAATTGTTCGACCATGCGCCGGCTCGGCGCCAGCACCAGGTCGAAGCGCGCATACAGGTACGCCAGGTAGCGCGCGCTCATGGCCGCCGCCGCGTCGCCGAAGCGGTTTTGCAGCAGGCGCGGCAGGTCGGAGTGGTAGAAGGCGACCGCCGGCACGCCGAGCCGGTCGCGTGCGCGCAACGCGGCCCACGCGCAATGGCCGGCGTCGCCGACCTCGATCAGGTGAGGCTGCAACGCACGCAGCCGGCGCGCGATCGCAGCCACCGACAACGGCATGCGGTAGCCGTGGATGCCGGGCAGCGCCAGGCCAGGTACGCGCAGGCGCGCCGGCGCTTCGGCCGCGTCGACGTTGGGACTGAGGATGGTATGGCGCATGCGGCCCTGGCGCGCCAGCCAGCGCGACTTGGCGTTCAGGTAGGTGCTGACGCCGCCGCCCTCGGCGGCGTAGAACATCGTAAGGTCAACGAGGTGCATGGCGACGCGGTCCGCAGAAAAAACCACGATAGCAGCGCGATATGCGGATGGCTTGCGCGCACGCACAGCATGGACGGGAACGGTAAGTCGGTGCTTGGATCCGGCTACCCGCCAAGGGGCGGCCGAGGCCGGGAAGGATGGATTGAAGCTGCAGGCACTGGCGACGCGCCGCATGGGCGCGTCCGGCACTCAGGCCGTGCGCCGATCCAGCATCGCGCGCGCAATCGTGCCCGCATCCACGTACTCGAGCTCGCCACCCACCGGCACCCCGCGCGCCAGGCGGCTGACCTTGAGTCCGCGCGCCTTGAGCATTTCGCTGATGTAGTGCGCCGTCGCTTCACCTTCGTTGGTGAAATTGGTCGCCAGGACCACTTCGCCGACCACGCCGTCGGTGGCGCGCGCCGTCAGCTTGTCCAGGTGCAGGTCGCGCGGACCGATCCCGTCCAGCGGCGACAGCCGTCCCATCAGCACGAAATACAGGCCGCGCCAGGTCAGGGTCTGCTCGATCATGAGCTGGTCGGCCGGGGTCTCGACCACGCACAACAGCGCGTGGTCGCGTTCCTGGTCCGCGCACAGGTCGCAGATTTCAGTGTCCGAGAAGGTATTGCACTTGGCGCAATGATGCACCGTATCGACCGCCTGGTACAGCGCGCGCGACAGTTGCGCGGCGCCTTCGCGGTCGTGCTGCAGCAGGTGGAATGCCATGCGCTGGGCCGACTTGGGGCCGATGCCCGGCAGGCGCCGCAGCGATTCGATGAGAAATTCGAGCGATGTCGACATAGGGGGCGTCCCGCCACGCGTGGCGGCGGGACCGTGGCCTCACATTAGAAAGGCATCTTGAAGCCAGGCGGCAGGCCCGGCATGCCGGCGGTCAGGCCGCTCATTTTTTCGGCGGCGGTGGCTTCGGCCTTGCGCACGGCGTCGTTGAACGCGGCCGCGACCAGGTCTTCCAGCATGTCGCGGTCATCGCCCAGCAGCGACGGGTCGATGGTGACGCGCTTGACGTCGTTCTTGCAGGTCATGACGACCTTCACCAGGCCGGCGCCCGATTGGCCTTCGACCTCGATCGAAGCCAGCTGCTCCTGGGCCTTCTTCATATTGTCCTGCATTGCTTGGGCTTGCTTCATCAGGCCTGCGAGCTGGTTTTTCATCATGGTGCGATTCTCCAAAAGTCGAATGGTTAATAGTCTGGCGGTATTGCGTTGCGCTATTGCGTGGCGATACCGCGCCGGTGCTTATGCTTGTCTTGTCAGGCGCTGCCGCCTCAGGCGACCTTCACCGAGCCGGGCACGACGAAGGCGTCGAAACGCTGCTCCAGTTCTTGCACGAACGGGTCGGCCGCGACGATCGATTCGGCCAGGCGCTGGCGCTCTTCGCGCGCCGCCTTCTGCTCGGCGCCGGCGGTGTACCACACCGGGCCGATCTCGGATTCCACCGTCACGCGCAGATCGGGGAAATGTTCCTGCAGCGCGGCCGTCAGTTTCTCGGTATTGCCGCTGGCGCGCAGCGTATCGACCGGCACGCGCAGGCGGAAGGTGACGGCGCGGTCTTGTGCCACACAGGCGACCAGTTCGGTCTGCAGCGCCAGCTGCTGGGCCACGCCGCGCAGCGGCAGGCTGCCGGCGAGAAGCGGCCAGTTGCCGTCCCAGCCGATCTCAGGTACCGGCGTGACGACATAGGCGTGCGGCGCCCGGGCCGGTGCGCGCACTGGCGCGGCCGGCACCGGCGCCACCACGGCCGGGGCCTCGGAGGCGACGGCGGTGTCGTCGGAAAATTCAGTGACCCACGACGGCGGCTCGTCGTCCGCCGGCTGGGCGCGCATGCTTGGTTGCGCACGCGCCATCGCCTGCGGCTGGCCATTGTCCCACGGCGGCGTGCCCGACGGGCCGATTGCCGGCGCGGCCTGGCGCATCTGCGGCGCCGACGGCATCGAAGCCGACGGACCGGGCGCGGCAGGCCGCGGTGGTGGTGGTGGCGCGCTTGGCGCCGGTGTCGGTGCTGCGGCAGCCGCATCCGCGCCCGGCCGCTTCGGCGCCTGGCGCATGCCCGAGGCGGCGCGCGCCGCTTCGAGCGCGGCGTTGATCGCGGCGCGGGCCGAGGTCATCGCCGGCGCGGCAGGTGCGGCAGCGGCCGGGGCTGACCCGCCTTGTGGGGCACTCTGTACAGACGTTGCCTGATGCGGTGCACCGCCCTGCGCCGGACGGGCCGGCGCTGGAGCTGGGGCGGCGGCAGCGGTCGGGCGAGGCGTCACCGCGGCATGACTAGCGGCAGCAGAAGCGGCGGCGCGTGCGCCCGGCGCCGCCATCGGCGCAGAGGCCGGTGGCGCGGCCGAGGCTTCCGCCCCGCCCTGTCCCGGACGGAACGCCAGCATGCGCAGCAGCGTCATGGTGAAGCCCGCGTATTCGTCCGGGGCCAGGCCGATCTCGTTGCGACCGTGCACCGCGATCTGGTAATACAGCTGCACTTCCTGCGGCTCGAACAGCGTGGCCAGGCGCATGATGTCGGCCAGCTCGGGCAGGTCTTGCGGCACCGCGCCCGGCACCGACTGCGCCAGCGCGACCCGGTGCAGCAGCGTGCCCAGGTCTTGCAGCGCGCCGTTGTACGACAGGCTGCGGCTGGCCATCTCGTCGGCCACCGCCATCAGGTCGGCGCCGTCCTGCTCCGCCAGCGCGTCGAGCAGGCGCACCAGGTAGGACTGGTCGAGCGCGCCGAGCATGCCCTGCACCGCGTCCAGCGTGACCTGGCCGGCGGCGTAGGCGATCGCCTGGTCGGTCAGCGACAGCGCGTCGCGCATCGAGCCGTGCGCGCCCTGCGCCAGGAGGCGCAAGGCGGGTTGTTCGAAGGTAACGCCTTCCTGGCCCAGGATGTTCTCGAGGTGGCCGACGATGTGGCCCGGTGGCATCTGCTTGAGGTTGAACTGCAGGCAGCGCGACAGCACCGTAACCGGGATCTTTTGCGGGTCGGTCGTGGCCAGGATGAACTTGACGTGCGGCGGCGGTTCCTCGAGCGTCTTGAGCATCGAGTTGAACGCGTGATTGGTGAGCATGTGCACCTCGTCGATCATGTAGACCTTGAAGCGCGCATTGCTCGGCGCGTACACCGCCTGTTCCAGCAGCTGGGCCATCTCGTCGACGCCGCGGTTCGAGGCCGCGTCCATCTCGATGTAGTCGACGAAGCGGCCGGCGTCGATCGCGCGGCACGCCTCGCACACGCCGCACGGCTCGGCCGTGATCTCGCCCTGCCCGTCCGGGCCGGTGCAATTGAGCGACTTGGCCAGGATGCGCGACAGCGTGGTCTTGCCGACCCCGCGGGTGCCCGTGAACAGATAGGCGTGGTGCAGCCGTCCGGTGCGAAGCGCGTGGCTCAGAGCGCGAACCACGTGCTCCTGGCCGACCAGCGTTTCGAAGTTCTTGGGACGGTATTTGCGGGCGAGGACTTGATAGGACATACAGCGATTTTACCGCAGTTGGCGGCGACCGCGAACAATCCGCAGGCGAGCCCGGATGCAACAGAGGAAACGGAACGCAGTTCGTCGCGATGCCGGACGTGGGTAGCGAGATAGTGTTGGAATGGTACGACTGGGGAGAACTACGGAAGAGATGGAACAAGAACTGGAACTGCGACGCTGGAAGCGAAAGGAAGAGGCGAGCCTGATCTGCGGCACTTGCGGTGAACGGCTTTGGCTGCTTCGTTCCCGACCTGACCAGGTAAACCATGCCACAATGCGCAGGGGCCCGCCGGGGTGAATTATACCTGACGGCGTGCGGTTTGGGGAAACTGGCCGCCGATGACCGGCAAACGCCGGCCCGGCATATCTTCTCAGATCCCCAGCTGATCCCAGATCGCATCGATTTTCGCCTTGACCGCCGGCTCCATCACGATCGGCGTTCCCCACTCGCGATTGGTTTCGCCCGGCCACTTGTTGGTGGCGTCGATCCCCATCTTGCTGCCCAGCCCGCTAATCGGCGAAGCGAAGTCCAGGTAGTCGATCGGCGTATTGTCCACCATGACCGTGTCGCGGGTCGGATCGACCCGGGTCGTGATGGCCCAGATCACTTCTTTCCAGTCGCGCACGTTGACGTCCTCGTCCACCACCACGATGAACTTGGTATACATGAACTGGCGCAGGAAGCTCCACACCCCGAACATCACGCGCTTGGCGTGCCCGGCGTACTGCTTCTTCATCTGCACCACCGCCATGCGGTAGCTGCAGCCCTCGGGCGGCAGGTAGAAGTCGGTGATCTCGCTGAACTGCTTCTGCAGCAACGGGATGAAGACTTCGTTCAGCGCCACGCCCAGTACGGCCGGCTCGTCCGGCGGTTTGCCGGTATAGGTCGAGTGATAGATCGGATCGCGGCGCATGGTGATGCGGTCGATCGTGAACACCGGGAAGCTGTCCTGCTCATTGTAATAGCCGGTGTGGTCGCCATACGGCCCCTCGAGCGCGTGCTCGAAGCCGGACGGGTGGTTCGCATCCGGGTATATATGACCTTCCAGCACGATCTCGGCCGAGGCCGGCACGCGCAGTTCGCTGCCGATGGCCTTGGTCAGCGTGGTGCGGCTGCCGCGCAGCAGGCCGGCGAACTGGTACTCGGACAGGCTGTCCGGCACCGGGGTCACCGCGCCCAGGATGGTGGCCGGGTCGGCGCCCAGCGCCACCGCGATCGGATACGGCTGGCCCGGATTGGCCAGCGCATGCTCGCGGAAGTCGAGCGCGCCGCCGCGGTGCGCCAGCCAGCGCATGATCACCTTGTTCGGCCCCAGCACCTGCTGGCGATAGATGCCCAAGTTCTGGCGCTTCTTGTTCGGCCCCTTGGTAATCACCAGGCCCCAGGTAATCAAGGGCGCGATATCGCCCGGCCAGCAGTGCTGGATCGGCAGCCGGCCCAGGTCGACGTCGGCGCCTTCCCAGACGATTTCCTGGCATGGCGCGCCCTTCACTTCCTTGGGCGCCATGTCCCACACCGCTTTCACAAGCGAGCCCATGTCCATGATGTCCTTGACGCCCTTCGGCGGCTCCGGCTCCTTGAGGCGGGCCAGCACATGGCCGATGCGGCGCAATTCGCCCACGTCGCTGGCGCCCATGCCCAACGCCACCCGCTTCGGCGTACCGAACAGGTTGGCCAGCACCGGGATCGTATGGCCGCTCGGCTTGTTGAACAGCAGTGCCGGACCTTCCGCACGCAAGGTCCGATCGGCAATTTCGGTCATTTCCAGGTTGGGCGACACCGGAATGTCAATACGCTTGAGGTCGCCCATGCGGTCCAGTTGGGCCAAAAAATCTCGCAAATCTGTATATTTCATCAAGTTTTGATCATTTCTTCTAGTATTGGAAGTTAGTTAAAAGTCAACTCCAAGTGATTGATTCGTCAAGTGATTCTAGCCTGAAGCCGAGCCTATCAGAACTAAAAGTAATAAGGCGCAGACGTGCTAGGGTTGACTTGATATAAGCTCGCCCCTACAATCCGTCCTACTTGATGAGACAGGCAAGTCTTTTTGACATGATTTTAGCTGTTCTCATGCAATCACGGGGTCGGGGCCCCACATGACATTTTAAGGAGTGTTTTCAACGGGCGTCTGCCCACTCCCCCGAGACAGTTGTTGAGCTACTGGTCCCCGATCAACGGTCGGCAGCCAGCTGAAGCAAAGCAATGACGGCGTTAGTCGGCCGCGTGACGGCGACAGACGATATTTCTGATGCACGGCAATAGTCTACCCAACGACATGCTTAGAGCCTGCCGACGGGGTCGCTTTTGCCGCGACAAAGGGGAATTCGATGTTTCATCGTTTCATCGTGAGCGCAAGGCTCATGCAATCCATGGCCAGCCAGCCAATCACGTGGTCTTCCGTGATGAAAGCGGCACGCAGTGTGATGAACACTGCACGTTACACCCTGACCGTTTTTGGTCTGACCGCAGTCGCAATGCTCGCGGTGCTGTATACCAATGAAGGTTTCGCCAAGCGCGTCTCCGAAATGCTGCATCCGAAGCCGGCTCTCGTAGCCAGCGCGCCCGCAGTTGCCACGCCAGTAATGGCGCCGGTCGCCGAATCGGTGGCCGTGGAAACCTCGCACAGCGTCATGCACGCCGGCGAGCCGCATCCGACGCTCGGCAACGCCAAGCAGCAGCAATGGGTCACCAACTGGCTGTCGAAGCGTTATCGCGTCGCCAGCGATGCGGCCAACATGCTGGTCTCGACCGCCTACATCACGGCGCACGAAGTCAAGCTCGACCCACTGCTGATCCTGGCGGTGATGGCGATCGAATCGGGCCTGAACCCGTTCGCCGAAAGCCCGATGGGCGCCAAAGGCCTGATGCAGGTCATGGCCAAGGTCCATCACGACAAGTTCGAGGAAGTCGGCGGCCAGCAGGCCGCCCTGAATCCGGTCGCCAACATCCGTGTCGGCGCCCTGATCCTGAAGGACTACGTCAAGCGCACCGGCTCGGTCGAAGGCGGCCTGAAGACTTACGTCGGCGCCGCCGACATGGAGAGCGATTCGGGCTACGGCTCGAAAGTGCTGGCCGAATACCGTCGCCTCAAGCAAGTGGCGAAGGGCCAGAACGTGCCAACCTTCACCCGTCCGACGCCGGCCACCGTCGTCGCCAGCAAGCCGGCCGAGCCGCAAGCGGCCAAGCCGGAAGCCAAGCCGGCGCCTGCGGCCACCGCCGCCGAAACCCACGCTTCGACGCCGGAGCTGGCTGGGCTGTAAGACACAAGGTTTGAAGTTGCCCTTGGATGCCACCGCTTGCGCGGTGGCTTTTTTGCTTGGCAGGCGGCTGTCCAGGGGATGACGCGGACGTTACGGATGGATGGCGCCTCGCCGCCCTCGCTCTGCAATCCAGCTTCGCGTAGGGTGGACGGCTGCGCCGTCCACGCGTTCACGTCACGATTGCGCCGTGGTAGCGCATGCTCTGGTTGAACGCGTGGATGGGATACCCGTCCACCCTGCGCCAGCGCATTGTGTCGTATAACACGGCCCAAAATAAAAGCCACCCGAAGGTGGCTTTCATCTTTACGACAGCGTGAAGCAGATCAGCGACGCCCGTCCGCCGCCACTTCATCCGAACGCATCTTCGACGCCAGCTTGTCCAGCACGCCATTGACGTATTTGTGACCGTCGATCCCGCCGAACGACTTGGTCAGCTCGACCGCCTCGTTGATCACCACGCGGTAAGGAATCTCCGGGTGGTTCTTCAGCTCATACGCGCCCAGCAGCAGCACGGCGTGCTCGATCGGCGACAGCTCGCCGATCGCGCGGTCGATCAGCGGTGCGATGGTTTCGCGCAGCTCGACCGAGGTGCTGATGGCGCCGTTCAGCAGCGCCGAGAAGAATTCGCCGTCGGCCTTGTCGAAACCGTGGGCGCCGCGGATGTTGTTCGACACCGTGCGCGCTGGTTCATTGTTCAGCAGCCATTGGTACAGGCCCTGAAGCGCGAACTCGCGCGCGCGGTGGCGCGGCGTGCGGTTCTTGCTGGGATTGGCGTGGGTGCTATTGTCAGTCATTGTGTTCTTGCCTTTTCTATTTACTCGTCTTCAGGCACCAGCTCGTCGAGCGCGATCAGCAGGTTCGACATCTCGACCGCCACGCGCGCCGCGTCAGCGCCCTTTTCTGCCATGCGGGCTTCGGCCTGCTCGTCGTTTTCGGTGGTCAGGATCGCGTTGGCGATCGGCATGCCGTAGTCCAGGCCGATGCGCGTGATGCCGGCGCCCGATTCGTTCGAGACCAGCTCGAAGTGGTAGGTTTCGCCACGGATCACCGCGCCCAGCGCGATCAGCGCGTCGAACTGCTCGGTGACGGCCATGCGCTGCAGCGCCAGCGGCACTTCCAGCGCGCCCGGCACGGTGATGTGCAGGATGTCTTCGTCGGCCACGCCCAGGCGCTTCAGTTCAGCCAGGCAGGACGACAGCAGGCCGTGGCCGACGTCGGCGTTGAAACGGGCTTGCACGATACCGATGCGCAGGCCTTCGCCCTGCAGATTGCTTTCAAAAGTTCCTACCGTCATGGCTGACCTCTTTATCTTGTGTGTGTATTAAATGGTTGTTCGATTCAGACGCTCGGACGCGGCACGTAGCCCGTGACTTCCAGGTCGAACCCGGTCATCGACGGCATCTTGCGCGGATTGGCCAGCAGCTGCATCTTGCCCACGCCAAGTGCGCGCAGGATCTGGGCGCCGATGCCGTAGGTGCGCAGGTCCATCGAGGCCGCGCGCGCGCCGGCCTTGGCGGCCCTGGCGTCGCTCGGCGCGAACTGCGCGAACAGCTCGTCGGCGCTTTCGCCGCAGTTGAGCAGCACGATCACGCCGGCGTCGCTGGCCTGGATGGTGCGCATCGCCGACGCCATGTCCCACGAGTGGGTGGTGGCACGGTTTTCCAGCAGGTCGAGGATTGACACCGGCTGGTGCACGCGCACCAGCGCTTCCTTCTCGGGCGACAATTCGCCGTGCACCAGCGCCAGGTGCGCCGCGCCGCTCGGGCCGTCGCGGAAGGCGACCAGCTTGAATTCGCCGTGCTCGGTCGACAGCGGGCGCTCGGCCACGCGCTCGACCAGGCATTCGTTCTGGCTGCGGTAATGGATCAGGTCGGCGATGGTGCCGATCTTGAGCTTGTGTTCCTTGGCGAACTCGATCAGGTCCGACAGGCGCGCCATGGTGCCGTCTTCCTTGATGATCTCGCAGATCACCGAGGCCGGGGTCAGGCCCGCCATCTGGGTCAGGTCGCAGCCGGCTTCGGTGTGGCCGGCGCGCATCAGCACGCCGCCCTTCTGGGCGCGCAGCGGGAAGATGTGGCCCGGCTGCACCAGGTCGTCCGGCGACGCGTCCTTGGCCACCGCCACCTGGATGGTGCGGGCGCGGTCGGCGGCCGAGATGCCGGTGGTGACGCCTTCGGCCGCTTCGATCGAGACCGTGAAATTGGTGCCGAACGAGGTGCCGTTGCGCGACGTCATCATCGGCAGCGCCAGACGGTCGCAAATCTCTTCCGACAGCGTCAGGCACACCAGCCCGCGCGCGTGGCGGATCATGAAGTTGATCGCCTCGGGCGTGACGAAGTCAGCCGCAAGCACGAGGTCGCCTTCGTTCTCGCGATCTTCCTCGTCGACCAGGATGACCATGCGGCCTGCACGAAGTTCGGCAACGATTTCCTCGGTGCTTGAGATAGACATACGGATTCCTTGATACGGGAGGGGTTGTGCGTAATCCGCTATTTTAAAGGATTTGCAGGCTTTCAACCGCATTCCCGCCGCCTCCAGGCCCAAATCGATTGCCGTCAGCCATGCAGCAACCGAGCACCTGTTGCCTAGTCGCAACCAATGCCGCAAATAACGTAAATTGTTAAGTAAATACTTTTTACTGTGCAACATCGTACAGTGCCAGCCCCTCGCGTCGATTATGATGAAAGCATCGTTACCGCACCCATCCGAAACTGCGGAAGCCTTTTTTTCTCGGAGTTGCCATGCCGGTAGTTCTCGATCTTCGTCGCAAGCCAACCGTCTTCCGGAACAGGCGGTGCTGATGGCTACCATCCTGATCGTCGATGACCGTCCGAGCAACCGCACCTATCTGACCGCCCTGCTCGGCTATACCGAACACCGGCTGCTGCAGGCCGAAGACGGCGCCCAGGCGCTCGACCTCACGCGTGCCGAGCGTCCCGACCTGGTCATCACCGACATCCTGATGCCGGCCATGGACGGCTACGAATTCGTGCAGCAGGTGCGCGCCGATCCGCAGTTGCGCGACACCCGCGTGATCTTCATGTCGGCCGTCTATTCAGAGCGCGAAACGGTCGCGATGGCCGCGCGCTGCGGCGTGACCACGGTGCTGGGCAAACCGGCCGATGCACACCGCATCCTGCAAGCGGTGAATGCCGAGCTGGCCGTCGCCAGGGGCGCCGCGGCGCCGGCCCTGCCGCCACAAGCCGCGCCCGACGCCGCGGGCGCCGGGCAGCCCACTCCCGCCGCGCCGTTCGACCTGTGCGCGCGCCTGTCGGAACTGGAGCGCATGTGCCTGACGCTGATCGGCGAACGCCGGGTCGAAGCCCTGGCCGACGCCTTCGTCGACGCCGCGCGCCGCGTGCTCGGGGCCGATTGCGTGGCCCTGTGCCTGCTCGACAGCAGCGAGCGTAGCGTCTGCCACCTGAGCGCCCTGGGTGTCGATGGCGCCCTGCTCGAAGACTTCGCGGTGCAGGGCGAGGACCTGCCGGCGCTGCTGCTGCGCGACCGCGCGCCGCTGCGCCTGACCGGCGACGATGCGCTGCTGACCACGCTGCCCGCCGGCCATCCGCCGGTCGCCCACCTGCTCGGCCTGCAAGTGCACGACCTGCGCCACCCGCACGGCTGGCTGTATTGCACGCGCAGTCCGGACACGGCGCCGTTCTCGGACGAAGAGGAACGCTGGGCCACGGCGCTGGCGGCGCAGCTGGCGGTGGCCTATGAAAACCAGAACCTGTACGCCGTGGTGCAGCGCCACGCCGCCCAGCTGCAGCAGGAAGCGCTGGCGCGCGCCGACGCCGACGCCGCCCTCAAGAGCAGCGAGCACCGCCTGATGCTGGCGCGCCAGGTGTTCGACAGCACCGCGGAAGCGATCGTGATGACCGACGCCGAGGCGAATATCGTTGCCGTCAATCCGGCTTTCGAAGCCATCACCGGCTACCCTGAAGCCGAGGTCATGGGCCGCAACCCGCGCATGATGAAGTCGGGCCAGCAGGACGCCTGCTTTTACGCCTCCATGTGGCGCTGCCTCGAGAAGGAAGGCAAGTGGCGCGGAGAAATCTGGAACCGCCGCAAGAATGGCGAGATCTATCCGGCCAGCACGAGCATCAGCGCCGTGCGCGATGACGAGGGCCAACTGACTGCCTATGTCGGCGTTTCTACCGACCTGTCGGCGCTGAAGGCCGCGCACTACAAGCTCGATTTCCTGTCCAACCACGACGTGCTGACCCAGCTGCCGAACCGCTCGCTGTTCAACGACCGCATGCAGCAGGCGCTGGCGGCGGCGCGCCAGGACGCCAGCCAGCTGGCGCTGCTGCTGTTTAATGTCGACCGCCTGTCGCGCATCAACGACAGCCTCGGCCACGGCGCGGGCGACGCGGTGCTGCGCGAAGTGGCGCGCCGCGCCAGCGAAGTGGCCGGCGCCACCGACACCGTGGCGCGCCTGTCGGGCGACGAATTCGTGCTGCTGCTGACCGATTTCGAGGATACCGACGACGTCATCTACCGCGCCCAGCGCCTGATCGACGCCGTGGCCCAGCCGCATTCGGTGGGCGGGCACGACCTGGTGGTGACCGGCAGCGTCGGCATCAGCATCTACCCGCGCGACGGCGACGCCGCCGGCGACCTGCTGAAAGCCGCCGACGCCGCGCTCACCCACATGAAGGAATCGGGCCGCAACGGCTTCCGTTTCTTCAAGGGCGAGATGAACGCCGAGGCGCTGCGCTGGCTGGCGCTGGAAACGCGCCTGCGGCGCGCCATCGAACGCGACGAACTGTCCCTGCACTACCAGCCGCAGGTGTCGCGCATCGACGGCCGCCTGGTCGGCATGGAAGCGCTGCTGCGCTGGAAGAGCGACGAGATCGGCTCGGTGTCGCCGGGCGACTTCATCCCGCTGGCCGAAGACACCGGCCTGATCCACCCGATCGGCGAATGGGTGATCCGCCAGGCCTGCTTCCAGAACAAGGACTGGCAGAACGCCGGGCTGGGCCCGGTGCGGGTGGCGGTCAACGTCTCGGCCAGCCAGTTCAAGGCCGGCAGCGTAGCGCGCGTGGTGCGTGCCGCCCTGCACGACTCGGGCCTGGCGCCGCACTGGCTCGAAGTCGAGATCACCGAAAGCGTGATGCTGGGCGACAGCAGCGCCGCCGAAGCCCAGCTGGCCGAGCTGCGCGCGATGGGCGTGTCGCTGTCGCTGGACGACTTCGGCACCGGCTATTCGTCGCTCGGTTACCTGTCGCGCTTCCCGCTGGATAAACTCAAGATCGACCAGACCTTCGTGCGCAACATCGCCACCGAGCAGCGCAGCGCGGCGATCGCGCAAGCAACCATCGCGCTGGCCCAGGGCCTGTCGCTGGCGGTGGTGGCCGAGGGCGTGGAAACGGTGGGCCAGCGCGACTTTTTGGGCAGCCTCGGCTGCGACGTGCTGCAGGGCTACCTGTATGGACGGCCGGTGCCGGCGTTCGAAATGGCGCAGCTGCTGGCGCGCGGGCGGGTTACCCTCTGATTTTGGCGCCGGATTCGGCGTCGCGCTGCATTGCCGCCACACCCACCTCTTGCGCACTGCCCGCCATCCTGAGCGAACTCAAAACGACCCGTGTATTGCGCAGTGCGTTGGCAGTGCGGGGCCGGTGACGCGCACCGCAACGGGGTAAAATGCGGCTGAGCATATCAACGGACATCGCCCCCCATGAGCAACAATTTCGTACGCGGCCTGTGCCTGGCCGCGGCGCTGTGCATGCAGTCGCTGATCCAGCCGCCGGCGCACGCCGCGCTGCAGCTGGACGCCCCGATCCCGGTCGGTCCGCAAGTCAAGGTCGGCAAGCTGCCGAATGGCCTCACCTATTACATCCAGCGCAATGCGCGCCCCGAGCGCAAGCTCGAACTGCGGCTGGTGGTCAAGGCCGGCTCGATCCTCGAGGATGAAGACCAGCGCGGCCTGGCCCACTTCGTCGAGCACATGGCCTTCAACGGCAGCACCCATTTCCGCAAGCACGAACTGGTCTCTTACCTGCAGTCGATCGGGGTCGGCTTCGGCGCCGACCTGAACGCGTATACCTCTTTCGACGAAACCGTGTACATCCTGCCGATCCCGACCGACAAGCCGCAGAACGTGACCAAGGCGTTCCAGGTGCTGGAAGACTGGGCCCACGGGGTCAGCTTCGACACCCAGGCGATCGACAAGGAACGCGGCATCGTGCTTGAGGAACTGCGCCTGGGCAAAGGCGCCTCGGACCGCATGGGCAAGCAAATCTATCCCAAAATCTTCAATGGCTCCAGATACGCCGAGCGGTTGCCGATCGGCCAGGAAGAGGTGCTGCGCAACTTCAAGCCGGAGACGCTGCGCCGCTTCTACCGCGACTGGTACCGCCCCGACCTGATGGCGGTGGTGGTGGTCGGCGACGTCGATCCGGCGCGCGCCGAGCAATTGGTGAAGCAACATTTTTCGCGCCTGAAGAACCCGGCCAAGCCGCGTCCGCGCGAGTACGCCGCGATTCCGGCGCGCACCAATACCGAAGCGCTGGTGGTGACCGACCCGGAAGCCAGCGGCAATGCGGTACTGATCCGCTATCCGGTACAGCCGGTGCGCGAGGCCGGCACCGTGCGCGCCTACCGCGACGACCTGGTGCAGGGACTGTTCGGCGCCATGCTCAGCCAGCGCCTGGCCGAGCTGGCCCAGTTGCCGGACGCGCCGTATCTGGGCGCCAGCAGCTCGCTCGGCAAGCTGACCCCGCGCTACCATTCGTATAACGCCTCGGCCGCGCTGGGACCGCGCGGCGCCGCGCCGGCCATCGCCGCCCTGGTGCAGGAGAACGAACGCGCACGCCAGCACGGCTTCGGCGCCCAGGAACTGGAACGGGCCAAGAAGAACCTGATGCGCAGCTACGAGCAGGCCTGGAACGAGCGCGCCAAGAGCGACTCCGGCACCTACGCCGCCGAATACATCCGCAACTTCCTGCAGGATGAAGCCATCCCCGGCATCGACACCGAATACAGGTACGTGCAGGAGCTAGTGCCCGGCATCACGCTCGAAGAAATGAACGCCTACGCGCGCCGCACCATTCCGGCGGACTCGGGCAAGCTGGTGCTGTACACCGGCGTCAGCCGGCCGGATGCGCCGAGCGGCGAGCAGTTGCTGGCAGCGGTGGCCGAGGCGGCGCGCACGCCGGTCGCCCCGCGCGACGAAAAGGCGCTGGCGGCGGGCCTGATGGAACGTCCGCCGCAGGCCGGCAAGATCGTCGCCGAGACCCACGACAAGGCGCTCGGCCTGACCAATTTGACGCTGTCGAACGGCGTCAAGGTGATCCTAAAAGCCACCGATTTCCGCAACGACCAGGTGGTGCTGAGCGCGGCGCGCTTCGGCGGCCAGAGCCTGTTCGACGACCGCGACATCCTGAACGCACGCTACTCCAACGCGATCGTGGCCAGCATGGGCACCAAGGATTTCAGCCCGCTCGACCTGAACAAGGTCCTGGCCGGCAAGGCCGCCGGCGTGACGGTGGGCCTGGGCGCCTACACCGACGTGATCGCCGGCGCGTCCGGCGCCTCGGACGTCGAGACCATGCTGCAATTGCTGTGGCTGAAGTTCGCCGGCGTGCGCCGCGACGAGGACCTGTTCCGCGCCTACGTCGACAAACAGACCGAAATCGCGCGCAACCAGAGCACCCTGCCGGGACGACGCTTCGGCGACGCGGTGCTGACCGCGCTCTACAACGGCCACCCGCGCGCGCCGCGCACGCTGCAGCCGGAAGAATTCGGCAAGATCGAGCTCGACCGCAGCATCGACATCTTCCGCCAACGCTTCTCGAGCGCCAGGGACCTGACCTTCATCCTGGCCGGCAGCTTCGACGAAAAAGCGATCCGGCCGCTGCTGGCGACCTACCTCGGCAGCCTGCCGACGCCGGACATTCCTGTGGAGTACCGCGACGTCGGCCTGCGCCCGGTGACGGGCGTGGTCAAGCGCGAAGTGCGCAGCGGCAGCGAACCGAAGAGCACGATCTCGCTCAACTTCACCGGCCCGGCCCAGTTCTCCGAAGCCGAGCAGCTGCGCCTGGCGGCGCTGATCGAGGTCACCAACCTGCGCATCATCGAAACGCTGCGCGAGAAGATGGCGATGATCTACGGCGGCGGCGCTAATGGCTCGCTGAGCAAGATCCCATACGGGAACTACGCGATCGGCATCAACCTGCCGACCGGCCCCGAAAACGTCGACAAGGTGATCGCCGCCACCTTCGCCGAGATCGCGCGCCTGCAGGAACATGGACCGGATGCGGCCGAATTGGAGAAAGTGAAGACCAACTGGATCCAGAACCACCGCCGCTCGCTGCGCGAGAACGGCTACTGGGTGGCCAACCTGCAGTCGGCGCTGACCGAAGGCACCGATCCGGCTTCGATCCTGAAGGTCGAGCAGCAGGTGCAGGCGCTCACGGCACAGGACGTGCAGGCGGCGGCCAAGCGCTATTTCGACACCAGAAATTATGTGCAGGTGGTGCTCAATCCCGAGAGCCAGGCTGCGGCGAACGTGGCAACATCGAGCGCCCGTGCCCCGGGTAGTGTTGAGGCCATACCGGGAAGCTGACGTCCTTTAGGCCAAACATATTCTTCGAAGATGGGCGGCGCTGCCGCCCATTGCCGTTTAAGGCAGTCCGCGCTTACCGAGCTTGGCGTTGCGCGCCGCTTCGGTGTAATACGCGGCCTTTTCCGGGGTCATGTTCATGCCCGATGCGCCAGTGAACATCAGGCGGTCAGTCTTGACCCAGCCGCTGACGTCGTCGCCATTCTTTTTGTAGTACGTGACGCTGACCCACTCGCCCTTCTTTCCCGACACGGTCATGCCGTTCAGGCTGTCGCCCGGAACCACGAATACCTTCTTGTCGATGCAGCGCTCGTCCGGCGCGGTGTGAAAATACAGGCGGCCCGAACCTGCAACTTCGAAGCTGTAGCGCTCGCTAATGAAATACTCGTCTGCTGCGTCGCGATCGCAGACAGCATTAGCCGCAAACGCAGCGTTGACAGAAAACAGAGCAATGCAGATGGCGCCGGATAGTTTCAACATGATGGAACTGACGGAGATGGCGCTGGCCATATTATTTCCACTGACCCTGCTTATTAATGAAGCCCCAACGACCATTCACCTTGGCGGCCGCTCTCCCATCCTTGAACTCCTTGACCTCATCGAATTTCGGAGGAATAACCAGCACCTGATTACGATTGATGAATCCCCACTTGCCATTTACCGACTTCACTGCCGCCAAACCTTCGCTATACGATCCGACATCTTGGAAGCGTGGGCCCGGAGGCGACTCGCAGCCGGCGAGACCCATCAGCGACACGGTCATGACTGCGATAGCAGCTGCTTTCAACATCAGAATTCCTTCAAAAATGCATTAATCAGAAATTCTAATGTGAGAAATCAGTTTCTAGCAATCAACAAAACCGGAATAATCAGAAATTTGTTCCGATACGTCATAACCGTCAGGAATGCACAACCAAATCAGTGCATGGCGCCATACCGCGTGATGTCGGGAGCGGCAGGACTCGCGGTGCAATGATGTGCGGTCGGCCGGATATTGCTTCAAGCAGTGCGCGCTGTCGCCGACATCATGCGCTCGACGTAGCGCGCAATCAGGTCGATCTCCAGGTTCACGCGCGAACCGGCGTGCAGGTGCTTGAGCGTGGTGACTTCGATCGTGTGCGGGATCAGGTTGATCGAGAAGCGGCACAGCTTCTGGCCGTCGGCCTCGATGTCCTCGACCCGGTTTACGGTCAGCGACACGCCGTTGACCACCACCGAGCCCTTATAAGCCAGGAACTTGGCCAGTTCGTGCGGCGCGTCGATGATCAGCTCGCGCGACTCGCCCACCGGCTCGAAGCTGTGCACCGAGCCCAGGCCATCCACGTGGCCCGATACCAGGTGTCCGCCCAGGCGCTCGGCCAGGGTCAGCGCTTTCTCCAGGTTGACTTCGCCCGGCACTTCCAGGCCGACGGTTTTGTTCAGGCTTTCGCGCGAGACGTCGACCGTAAAGGTCTGGTCGGTCTTTTCGACCACGGTCATGCAGGCGCCGTTGATGGCGATCGAGTCGCCAAGACCGACGTCGGCCAGAGGCAGCGGGCCGGCGTCGATCGCCAGGCGCACGCCGGCGTCCAAGCCGCCTGCCAGCGGGGTGACGGAAGTGATGTTGCCGACGGCGGCGACGATTCCAGTAAACATACGGCTTGATTCCTTGTGTGTGGTTTCAGTTCGAGCTTGAGCTCAGCTTAATTTTCAGGTTCGGTGAAGCGCGCCAGGATGCGCAGGTCGGCGCCGACCCGCGTCACGTCATGGAAGCGCAGCTGGCGGCGTTCGGCCAGGCGCGCCAGCGGCGGCAGGTCGAACATGCCCTGGCCCGGCCCGATCAGGCTGGGCGCCAGGTACACCAGCAATTCGTCGACGCAGCCTTCGCGCACCAGCGACGCGTTCAGCTTGGAGCCGGCTTCGACGTGTACTTCGTTGATCTCGCGCCGGCCGAGTTCGCGCATCAGCGCCGGCAGGTCGACCTTGCCGCGCGCGTTCGGCAGGTACAGTATCTCGTGGCCAGCCGCCCGCAGTGCAGCGGCTTTCCGTTCGTGCGCAGCCGCCGTCTCTTCAAGTACGGCGGCGCCTTGGACCGCAGCAACGCCCTGCCCTGTCTGCGTCGCGTCGGACGGGGATGGCGCACCGGCCGCCACGATCCAGCACGGCTCGCCTTGCAGGACGCGGGCATCGAGGTCGATCTCGAGGCGGCTGTCGACGATCACCCGGCGCGGCGGCATGGGCGTGTCGATGCCGCGCACCGTCAGCTGCGGGTTGTCCGCCTTGACCGTACCGATGCCGGTCAGGATGACTTGCGTGCGGGCGCGCCAGGCGTGGCCGTCGGTGCGGGCATCATGGCCGGTGATCCACTGGCTTTCGCCGTTCTCGAGCGCCGTCTTGCCGTCCAGGCTGGCCGCGACTTTCAGGCGCACCCACGGCAGGCCGCGGCGCATGCGCGAGAAGAAGCCAATGTTCAGTTCGTGTGCGGCGTCGGCCAGGACGCCGGAGCGCACGGCGATGCCGGCCGCTTCCAGCTGCGCCATGCCGCGTCCGGCCACCAGCGGATTCGGGTCGCCCATCGCCGCCACCACGCGGCCCAGGCCGGCTCGCACCAGCGCATCCGAGCACGGCGGCGTGCGGCCATGGTGGCTGCACGGTTCCAGCGTGACGTAGGCGGTGGCGCCGCGCACGTCGTTGCCGCGTTCGGCGGCGTCGCGCAGCGCCTGGATCTCGGCGTGAGCCTGGCCCGCCGGCTGGGTGTGGCCGGCGCCGATCACCACACCGTCCTTCACGATCACGCAACCGACGCGCGGGTTGGGCGCCGTGATAGTCATGCCGCGCGCCGCCCATTCGAGGGCCAGCGCCATGCCTTCGGTATCGTTGGAAACTGTTCGACTGTCCTGCGTCACATTGACCTTTCCTTCACGAGGGCGCCTCGGCGCCCTCGCAGCCGCGCTCGCGCGCCGGATTGCACAGGCGCGCGCGGCCGAGCATATTGATTTTAATGCGGCGAATCTGGCCGCCGTGGAACAGTGACAGCGTACCCGGCCGCGACGCGGCGCTGTTGGTGTCGCTGCAACTGCGTCCCGCGCCATTGTAGGCGATGTATTGCGGCGGCGCTGGGCTGGTGAACGAATAGCCGACCACCAGGCCGGCCGGCAACGGCGGGCGCACCGCCAGAATGGTGTCGCCGTCGTCCGGCCGGCGGTCGTCGTTGCGGTCGACGAACACGGTCCAGCCACGCGACCAGTTGAAGCCATCAGGGTCGCTGGGCGCCAGCTTGACCCGTTCGTTGCGCGCGATCGCCTGCGCGCGCGTCAGCTGGATCGCGCCGTACAGCTCGCCCGAGGCGGTGCGCAACTGCTGGGCACGCACCAGATCGCGCAGGTGCGGCGCCGCTGTCGCCGTGGTCACCGCGACGATGCCGAGCACCACGACCAGCTCGGACAGCGACATGCCGCCACAGCGCCGGCCGCCGCAGTAAAGTCCGCCATGGTGCGGGCCGGCTGTGGCGCAGGCACATCCCCGGCTCCGGTCCCTGCTCAGGTCCCTGCCCTGGATCCGAGCCGATCGCCGCATCATGGCCAGCATTTCGTCGACGGCCCGTCCGCTGCCTGTTGGCCGTTGCTGTCGAAGGTCAGCGCGCCGCACGCCGGATCGTGGAAGCGCGGATTGACCCGGTCGGTGCCGGGCCGCGCGCGCACCACCACGCATTGTGCGATGTCCTGGTTCGGACAGGCATAGGCGTCGAGCTCGTAGGCGCTGGCGGCCGGGCTGGCGCCGATCCACCAGCGAAAGCGGCTGTCGCCGCCGTTGGCGGATGTGCTCGAGAAACCAGCATAGGAATGATGCATGGCGCGGTACTGCTCCTGGCGCTGCATCGCGTCGAGCAGCGCCAGCTGCGCTTCGGCGCGGCGCGCCATGACCATCTGGCGTTCGTACGACGGATAGACCATGGCCGCGAGAATGCCGAGCACCGCCAGCACGATCAGCGCTTCGATCAGCGTGAATCCGGCCTGAGGCCGCATTGCGCTCACCCTCTTCTCAGTTGGATGCATACGCTTCGCTCCAGTTGCCCAGCTCGCGCCAACCGACACGCCGGCCCGGCATGCCGCCCTGCGGCTTGCGGTAATAGGCTTGCAACGCGGCCCAGGTGTGGGGCATGGCGCCTGCGCCACGCGCCGTGATCCGGTACAGGTGGGCGTCGCCTCCGGCGGGCATCAGCTCGATCAGGTAGCGTGGGGCCTCAAGCGGCAAGCCGGCCTCGCCGTCCGGCATCATGCTGCCGGTGAAGGTGCCGAAGACCACCGCCGGGCCTTCGTCCTCGGCCAGGAATGCGGCATGGCGCTCCTGGTCGGGATCGTGCGCGCACAGACCGTTGTATGGCGTGCCGCCGCCGCAGCCGTTCTCGAACGCACTTGGCTGGCCGGCCGCGAATGCTGCCGCGCGCGCCGACCCGGGCGCGCTGCCGCCTTCGATATCGCGCTCGGCATCGAACAAGGCCGCATCGGCCATCTGCAGCGCCAGCACGCGGTCGCGCTCATGTCCGGCGGCGCGCGCAGTCTGCAGCGCGCTGCGGGTCGATGCGATGCCGATCATCAGCACTGTCAGCATCAGGATCAGCGCCGTCAGCAGCGCAGCGCCATGCTCGCTTTGCCACCTCATTGAGATAGGAGCTTGTCGCATGGATGGCCTCATCGCTGTGCCACCACCGGGTCGGGAGGCTCTTCCGGCTCCGGTGCTTCAGACGCCGGCGGCAGCATCGCTGGCAGCGCCACCGTGACCTCGTACACCCTGCGCATGCGTATCTCGCGAGCGCGCCCCGCAAGCGCCATTTCGCTCAGCCGCGTGCCACGATCTGTCTGCGCGAACGCGGCGCCGTAGTCCGGCCCGAACAGGTCGTGCACGATATTGCCTCCCAGCGCCCCATCGGTTCGTGGGCCATGCAGCAGCAACCCGACGCGCACCGTCGCCACCCGCTTCCAGTGCGTCCGCTTGCGCAGCTCGGCCGCGCGCGCGTCCGGCGTCGCTGCCATTAGCACTAGTCCGGCATCGAGCGCCTGTACCTCGCTCGCATTCACATACCGATTCGGCGTGCCATCTTCGTCCGTATCCAGTCCATACAGCACCTGGAAGCTGTCCACGCCACCAGCCACCGCATCCGACGACCAGTTGCTGTGGCCACGATATTTGCAGCGCAGTTCGACCGCCCCTTGTGCATTGCGCGCAACGTAGAAGATGCTCCAGCCCTCCTCCTCGCGGTTGACCGGAAATCCCGCGCAGTCTAGCGTGGCGCCGTCGCCGTCCGGCGCATTGCCGCTGCCGGGAAAGCGCAGCGCCAGCACGTCGCTGCCGTTGGCGGCGTCCGGCAACAGCACGTCGACGCCGGGATCGGTGCGCGACAATGAAGTCGCATCCAATCCCATGGTGCGCGCCGGCGCCTCAGAATCGGGTTCGGGACTAAGCTCCCAGTCGACATGCGCCGCCATCCGCACTGCGCGCGCCAGTGCGTCCATCGCATAGCGGCCGCTGTCATCCATCTCGGCCGTTTCGACCAGCGCCGCATGCGCACGGGTGCTGCTGATCAAGAGCGAGCCGGTGGCCAGCAGCACGACCAGCCCGAGCGCCATCGCCACCATCAGTTCGATCACGGTGAGGCCGCGCTGCCTGCCCCAGCGCGCCATACCGGAATGGCTTGGACGAAGTCTCATCGCGCCACCATCGACACGAACGCCGGCCCATCACCGCTGCCATGCCAGCCGATCTTGATCGCAACCGGCGCAGTCGCATCGCCGCTGCACGCCCACCGGTAGCGCTCGCCCGCCGCGTCCCACGGCGCGGCGTCGCGACAGACGGCGATGCGTCCACCGGGGAAGCGCCCATGCACCGCCAGCCGCGTCTCGTGCAAGTCGAACGCTGCAAGCCCTGCTGGATCGCATGCGCCCGCGCCGTAACACGAGCCACTACCCGCAGGCGGACCAGCGCCACGCGCGTCGTAGTCGAACTCGGTATAGGGATTGGCGCCATCCGGCAGCGTGCTGACCTGGGGATTAGCCTGCATGCGCGCCGCCAGCGACGCCGCCAGCTGGGCCGCTTCGGACGTCAACGCCGCTTGCTGACGTGTACGCTGCGCCGCCAGCTGCGCCGCCCCGGCGCCGACGATGCCGACCGCGAGCACGAACAGCGCCACCAGCACTTCGATGAGCGTGAAACCATCTTGTCGAACCTGATACACGCAAGCCTCCCGATAACGGTAGCGAGCTGTGAAGTTATCAGGCAGGTGTCATGCGTCCGTGCGTCGGCGCAAGCGTGCGCCGGCAGGAAACGGGAACTGCGAAAAGGGAAAATGGTCGGGCCGGACGGCCCAACTGTCGAGCGCGCTTTCAGTCGCCCAGCTTGCGCTGATGCCCGACCTCGGCCAGCGCTTCCTGGAACTCGTCCAGGTCTTCGAAATTCTTGTACACCGATGCGAAGCGGATGTACGCGATCTTGTCCAGGCGCTTGAGCTCGGCCATGACCAGCTCGCCCACGTAGTTGGTATCGACTTCGCGCCGCCCGCTGGTGAGCAGCTTTTCTTCAATCGAGGCCACGGCGCGGTCGATATCCTCGGCCGCCACCGGACGCTTGCGTAACGCCAGCATCAGGCTGCCGCGCAGCTTGGACGAGGCGTATTCGGTGCGGCTGCCGTTCTTCTTGACCAGGATCGGCATCGACAATTCGATCCGTTCGTAGGTCGTGAAGCGCTTGTCGCACTTGCCGCAGCGGCGTCGGCGCCGGATGGCGTCCCCTTCCTCGGATACGCGGGTATCGAGGACCTGGGTTTCTTCACACTGACAGAAGGGACATTTCATGGCGCCGGACGGTTAAAGCTAAAAACAATGGGGCCGGCGAACCGCCCCCGAGGACATCAGGCCGCGTAGACCGGGTACTTGTCGGTCAGGACCTTGACTTCAGCCTTGACGCGCTCGATGGTCGCTTCGTCGTGCGGGTTGTCCAGCACGTCGGCGATCAGGTGGCCGACCTTGACCGCGTCTTCTTCCTTGAAGCCGCGGGTGGTGAAGGCCGGGCTGCCGAGGCGGATGCCCGAAGTGACAAATGGCTTCTGCGGATCGTTCGGGATGCCGTTCTTGTTGCAGGTCATGTGCGCCTTGCCCAGGATCGCTTCCGCTTCCTTGCCAGTCAGGTTTTTCGAACGCAGGTCGACCAACATCACGTGCGACTCGGTGCGACCCGAAACAATACGCAGACCGCGCGCAATCAGGGTCTCGGCCAGTGCTTTCGCGTTCTTCACGACTTGCTGCTGGTACGTCTTGAACTCCGGCGACAGCGCTTCCTTGAACGCGACGGCCTTGCCGGCGATCACGTGCATCAGCGGACCGCCCTGGATGCCCGGGAAGATCGCCGAGTTGATGGCCTTCTCGTGCTCGGCCTTCATCAGGATGATGCCGCCGCGCGGGCCGCGCAGTGATTTGTGGGTGGTCGAGGTGACGAAGTCCGCGAACGGCACCGGGTTCGGGTACTCGCCCGCGGCGATCAGGCCGGCGTAGTGGGCCATGTCGACCATGAAGTACGCGCCGACGTCCTTGGCGACCCTGGCGATGCGCTCGAAGTCGATGCGCAGGGCGAATGCCGACGCGCCGGCGATGATCATCTTCGGCTTGTGCTCGTGCGCCTGCTTTTCCAGCGCGTCGTAGTCGATGTCTTCTTCGGCGGTCAGGCCGTACGAGACCACGTTGAACCATTTGCCCGACATGTTCAGCGCCATGCCGTGGGTCAGGTGGCCGCCTTCGGCCAGCGACATGCCCATGATGGTGTCGCCGGGTTTGAGCATGGCGAAGAACACGCCCTGGTTGGCTTGCGAGCCCGAGTTTGGCTGGACGTTGGCGGCTTCGGCGCCGAACAGTTCCTTGACGCGGTCGATCGCCAGCTGCTCGGCGACGTCGACGTATTCGCAGCCGCCGTAGTAGCGCTTGCCTGGATAGCCTTCGGCGTACTTGTTGGTCAGCTGCGAGCCCTGCGCTTGCATCACGGCCGGCGAGGTGTAGTTTTCAGACGCGATCAGCTCGATATGGTCTTGCTGGCGAACGTTTTCCTTCTGGATGGCACTCCACAGTTCCGGGTCGATGTTGGCGAGCGTATGGTCTTTGGCAAACATGTAAAACTCCAATCGAATGAAATCCAGGCAACGGGCAACGCAGCAGGCGCGGGCGGCTCGGCAGACGGCGCCAGGGAGGCGGCCGCGGGCAAGCGCGATCCAACGCGAGTCAACGCAATAACCGGTTGATGGCTGCCCAGGCGAACGGCGAAATGGCATCTCACGTTCCCCGGTGGGTGTCCACCTTCGACCGGGCGCCATTGCATTGCATGGGGCGCGCACGGTGTTTCGCCAGTCACGTGAGACTTAGGGACTCCAGATTGTACTGAAGTCCCCATTTTAGGGCAAGGAAACTGCTGACGCCGCGCCGGGGCGACGCCGAACGGGATGGCGCCAGCGGGGTCGTGGTCGTTTCAGCTACAATTTTCCGATTCCGCAGCACGCAATCTCGCAACCTCACAGCCCAGCAAGGAAAAGCTTCATGATCGTTTTCATCACCGGCGCATCGGCCGGCTTCGGCGCCGAAATGGCGCGCACCTTCGCCCACAACGGCCACCGCGTGATCCTGGCCGCGCGCCGCACCGACCGCATCGACGACCTGGCGCGCGAGTTGGGCAAGTCCGCACTGGCGGTGACGCTGGACGTCACCAGCCAGGCCTCGATCGACGCCGCCCTGGCCGGCCTGCCGGCCGAATGGCGCCGGATCGACGTGCTGGTCAACAACGCCGGCCTGGCGCTGAACACCCTGCCGGCGCAGCAGGTGCCGCTGGCCGACTGGCACACCATGATCGCCACCAACTGCCAGGGACTGGTCAGCATGACCCACGCCGTGCTGCCCGACATGGTGGCGCGCGGCAGCGGCCTGGTGATCAATATCGGCTCGACTGCCGGCCATTATCCTTACCCGGGCGGCAATGTGTATGGCGCCACCAAGGCCTTCGTCGAACAGTTCACGCTCAACCTGCGCGCCGACCTGGTCGGCACCGGTGTGCGCGCCACCAATATCGCCCCAGGCCTGTGCGGCGGCACCGAATTCTCGAACGTGCGCTTCAAGGGCGACGACGCGGCCGCGGCCAAGGTGTATGAAGGCACTACGCCGCTCACCGCCAAGGACATTGCCGATACCGCTTTCTGGATCGCCAGCCTGCCGCCGCACGTTAACGTCAACAGCATCGAACTGATGCCGACCTGCCAGGGCTTCTCGCCGTTCACCGTCAAGCGCACCTGAAACCCCACGGCTATCAACCCTATCGCTGGAAACGGGCTCAGCCGTTTACCAGCGGTTTACGAAACACGGCTTACAAACCTGAAGGCAATACCGCACATTTGTGAGAAAGTGTTACAGTGATTGGTGTTTTGACAGCATTTCACGTCTACTACTGCGCAACAGCATGTCTTTATGCTACATCTGTGTAGAAATATGCATGTTTAGTGTTCGTCAGCGTACATATCCGCAGATGAAATCGCGTAAAATGTTTCCCGTTTACATTTAAAAAGCAGCAGACATGTCCGTCTTTCACTGGCCAGTCAGGGTGTACTACGAAGATACCGACGCCGGCGGCATTGTTTTCTATGCTAATTACCTGAAGTTCTTCGAGCGCGCCCGCACCGAGTGGCTGCGCGCGCTGGGCGTGCAACAGCAGGCCCTGCTCGAGAGGGATGGCGCTGCCTTTGTCGTCAAGAACGTCACCCTGGATTATCACGGCGCAGCCCGCCTTGACGACGAGCTGACCATCCGCACCCGCGTCGACAAGCTCGGTCGTGCATCGGTGCAGTTCGCCCAGGAAGCGTGGCGCGGCGAAGAGCTGCTCAACAGCGCCAGCGTGAAAGTCGGCTGTGTCGACATCGCGACCATGCGTCCCCGTTCCCTGCCCGAGCATGTCGCTGCTAAAATGCGTGCCGCCTGAACAACCTTAAGTTCAAGCCAACTACCTACTGCCAACCTCACCGTCCAACACGATGACCGCGACCCAAGACCTTTCGTTTATCTCCCTGATCAGCAATGCCCACGTGCTCGTGCAGCTGATCATGGCCTTGCTGCTGGTGCTGTCGATCGTGAGCTGGACCTACATCTTCCGCAAGGTGTTCGCGATCCGCGCCGCGCGCGCCCAGACCGAGCAGTTCGAGCGCAGCTTCTGGGCCGGCGGCAACCTGCACACCCTGCACCAGAGCGCCAGCAGCCAGCGCGACCAGAGCGGCGCCCTGGCGCGCATCTTCGAAGCCGGCATGGGTGAATTCATCAAGGGCAAGCAAGCTTCGCGCGATGCGCTCGACATGAACTCGGTGCTGGACGGCGCGCGCCGCGCCATGCGCGCCTCGTTCCAGCGCGAACTCGACGCCCTCGACACCCACCTGAACTTTCTGGCGTCGGTCGGTTCGGTCTCGCCCTACATCGGCCTGCTGGGCACCGTGTGGGGCATCATGAACGCCTTCCGCGGCCTGGCCAGCGTCGAGCAGGCCACGCTGGCGATCGTCGCCCCCGGCATCGCCGAAGCGCTGATCGCCACCGCGATCGGCCTGTTCGCCGCCATCCCAGCCGTGGTCGCCTACAACCGCTTCACCCACGACATCGACCGCCTGGCCAACCGTTTCGAGAGCTTCGTCGAAGAATTCTCGAACATCCTGCAGCGCCAGTCGCGCTAAGCACAGACAGGGAGAACCGGGATGGCATTTTCCAGCAGCATGCGCGGCGGCCGCCGCCGCAAGTTCAAGTCCGAGATCAACGTCGTGCCCTACATCGACGTGATGCTGGTACTGCTCATCATCTTCATGGCGGTGCCGGCCAACGAAGCGCCGAGCGTGGTCAACCTGCCGCGCGCCGAGAAATCGGCGCTGCCGCCGGACAGCTACATCCAGATTTCGGTCCAGCCCGAGAACCGCCTGTCGATCGGCGTGCACGGCAAGAACCGCACCGGCATGGACGACGTGGCCGACCGCTCCGCCCTGCTGCAGCGCCTGCAGGCCCTGCACGACGAGAACCCGGAGTATCCGGTGCTGATCGCGGGCGACCGCGAGAGCAAGTACGAAGACGTGATCCTCTTGATTTCGGAAGCCAAGAAGATGGGTATCAACCGCGTCGGCCTGGCCACCAAGTGATCCACGAGCACACCCTGCAGACCGAGCAATGTCAGCCATGAAGCAAGCCCCCGCCGGCGCGCCCTACCGCGTGCCGCCCGAACCGAGCCGCCTGCCAGCATTCCTGCTGGCAGTAGCCGTGCACGCCGTTCTGCTGGGCTTCCTGTGGATCGGCATCAGCTGGCAGACCAAGACTCCGGTCGCGGTCGAGGCCGAAGTGTGGGACATGTCGGTGCAGAGCGCCGCCGCGCCCGAGCTGCCGCCGGAACCGGCGCCGGAGCCCGAGCCGCAGCCGGAACCCGAGCCGACGCCGGCTCCACCTCCTCCACCGCCGCCACCGGCGCCGGAGCCGGAAGTGGAACGCCCTGCGCCGACGCCGCCGGACATCGCCTTGCAACGCGAAAAGCAACGCAAGGAAGAACAAGCCAAGAAACTCGCCGAGAAGCGCGAGGCGGAAAAACGCGAACGCGAGGAAGATCGCAAGCGCGAGCTGGCCGAACAGAAGAAACGCGACGAAGCCGAGCGCAAGCAGAAGGAACTGGCCGAGAAAAAACTGGCCGAAGCAAAGGCCGAGGACGCGAAGAAGAAAGAAGCCGAGAAGCTGGCCGAAGCGAAGAAGAAGGAAGCCGAGAAGAAGGAAGCCGACAAACTCGCCGCCGCCGAGAAAAAGAAGGAAGCCGCCGCCAAGGCGAAAGCCGCCGCCGCCGAAGCCGCCAAGCTGGAGAAATTCCGCCAGGATGAGCTGAAGCGCATGGCCGGCGCCATGGGCAGCAGCGGCACCGCCGCCAAGTCGACCGGTCCGAAATCCGACGGTGGCTACATCGCCGCGATCACGGCTGCGATCAAGAGCAATACGGCGTATCCGGGCAACACCGACGTGGCGGGCAATCCGAAGGCGGTGTTCCGCGTGGAGCAGTTGCCGACCGGCGAAATCATGTCGGTGCGCCTGGTGAAAAGCAGCGGTGTGCCGGAATTTGACAGAGCAGTGGAAAATGGTATCAAGAAAGCATCGCCACTGCCCAAAAAGAAGGACGGCACCGTGGAACGAACGCTCGACGTGAATTTCTCGATGAAAGACTACGATTGATTCGCTTGATTTAAACCAGACAGACTAGAACCATGAAAAAACTCCATCTTTTGCTGTTCAGTGTCTCCCTGGCCATGGGAACGGCTGCCAATGCGCAGCTGCAAATCGAAATCGCCGGTGTCGGCAGCAACCAGATCCCGGTCGCGGTCGCGGCCTTCGCCGACGAATCGGTGGCCCCGGACCGGGTCTCGGAAATCATCCGCGCCGACCTGCAGCGCAGCGGCGTGTTCAAGGTGATCGACGCCGGCCAGGCGATCAGCGACCGCGACGCCGGCAGCATCAACCTGGCGGCCTTCAAGTCGAGCGGCGCCGACGCGCTGGTGATCGGCAGCGTGGCGCGCCAGCCGGACGGCCGCTTCGCCGTGCGCTACAAACTGATGGACACCGTCAAGGGCGGCGAGATCTCGCAGATGGGCGGCGAAGTGCAGCCGCGCTACACCCGCCTGCAGGCGCACCGCATCGCCGACGACGTCTACGAAAAGCTGACCGGCATCCGCGGCATCTTCTCGACCCGCATCGCCTACGTCAAGGAAGACCGCGCCGCCAGCCGTTATTCGCTGGCCGTGGCCGACGCCGACGGCGAGAACGAGATCATCGCCACCACCGGCAAGGAACCGATCATTTCGCCGGCCTGGTCGCCGGACGGCAGCAAGGTCGCCTACGTCTCGATGGAAAACCGCAAGCCGGTGGTCTATCTGCAAGACCTGATGACCGGCCGCCGCAATGTGATCTCGAACCAGAAGGGCAATAACTCGGCGCCGGCCTGGTCGCCTGACGGCAGCACCCTGGCCGTGGCCCTGTCGCAGGACGGCAATACCGAGATCTATACCGTGAATGCGAGCGGCAGCGGCCATCGCCGCCTGACCAACAACCCGGCGATCGACAGCGAGCCGCAGTTCTCGGCCGACGGCCAGACCATTTATTTCATGAGCGACCGCAGCGGCGGACCGCAGATCTACAAGATGAGCGCCTCGGGCGGCAACGCCACCCGCGTCACGTTCAACGGCAACTACAACATCAGCCCGCGCGTGTCGTCCGACGGCAAGACGCTGGCATGGATCTCGCAGCGTGGCGGCGGATTCTCCTTATACGCGATGGACCTGGCAAGCGGCCAGGAACTTCGCCTGGCCGATGGGGCCACCGAACCGAGTTTTTCGCCTAACGGCAAGTACATCATGTATGCGACCAAGGGCGGCGGGCGTGTCTCGCTTGCAGTGGTATCTGTAGATGGACGCGTAAAGCAACGCTTGACGACCAAAGCGGGAAACATTCGGGAGCCCAGCTGGGGTCCCTTCATGAAGTAAAGAAGTAAAACCTTAACCAGAACAGGAGAAAATCCATGCGCAACTTCAAGAGTGTCGCTTTCATCGCTACCGCAGCAACCCTTCTCGCCGCTTGCTCGTCGTCGCCAAAGCTGAACGAGACCCCGGTCGTCGAAAAGTCGCCGGAACCGGCAGCCGCCGCACCGGCCGACACCCGTGACATCCGTCCGGTCGAAACCGGCAGCGTCGATCCGCTGAACGATCCAAAAGGCGTGCTGGCAAACCGCAGCGTCTACTTCGACTACGACAGCTTCGTGGTCCGCGCCGACGGCCAGCCGGTGGTGCAGAACCATTCGGGCTACCTGACCAAGAACACCTCGCGTAAAGTCCTGATCCAAGGCAACACCGATGATCGCGGCGGCACCGAGTACAACCTGGCCCTGGGCCAGAAGCGTGCCGAAGCCGTGCGTCGTTCGATGGCCTCGATGGGCGTGAGCGAAGGCCAGATGGAAGCCGTATCGCTGGGCGAAGAAAAGCCAAAGGCAACCGGCAGCAACGAAGAAGCCTGGGCTGAAAACCGCCGCGCCGACATCGTCTATCAGTAATCAATTGCTGACACCAATCGGCTAGTTCAGCCGATTGACACGGGGCGGGACGCAGTGCAGACTGCTACCCGCCCTGTTTTTTTATCTCTGCAACGGTTTAGTAACGAAAGAGCAACCATGATCAAACTGTCCCCGTCCCGCCTCGCCTGCCTGTTGCTGGCGGCCTGGATGCCGCTGCAGGCATCGGCCGGCCTGCTCGACGATGAGGAAGCGCGCCGCGCGATCCTCGACCTGCGCACCAAGGTCGACAACATCGCCCGCGACCTGAACGGCCGCGTCGACGCCAAGGCGGACAAGTCGGTCACCATCGACATGCTGAACCAGCACGAGCAGACCATGCAGGAACTGGCGCGCCTGCGCGGCCAGATCGAGGTGCTGGCCAACGAAGTGGCCAAGGCCCAGAACAGCCAGAAGCAGCTGTACGCCGACCTCGACGCCCGCCTGAAGAAGGTCGAGCCGCAACAGGAAACCATCGACGGCCAGACCGCCGCCGTGCTGCCGACCGAAAAGACCGCCTACGAGTCCGCTACCGCCCTGTTCCAGTCGGGCGACTACAAGGGCGCCGCCGGTGCACTGCAAGAATTCGTACGCCGCTATCCGGAATCGGCCTACGCCTCGAACGCGCAGTACTGGCTGGGCAATACCTATTACGCGCTGGGCGACTACAAGAAGGCCATCGCGGCCCAGGAAGTGGTGACCAGCACCTACAACACCAGCGCCAAGGCGCCGGACGCGATGCTGAACATCGCCAGCAGCTACGCGCTGCTGAAGGACAACAAGAACGCCAAGAAGGCGTTGCAGCAGCTGGTGTCCAAGTATCCGAGCTCGAGCGCTGCGCAGACGGCGCGCGATCGGCTGGCCTCGCTGAAGTAATTGATCATCGTGTTGCGCTGGATCAGCGCAACAATTGACAAGGGTGCGGTCGCGCCCTATAATCTTGCTTCTTCGGGTCGTTAGCTCAGCTGGTAGAGCAGCGGACTTTTAATCCGTTGGTCGCAGGTTCGAATCCCGCACGGCCTACCAAAGAATTTGCAGTATTAAATGAAGGCGTTACGAGTGATCGTGACGCCTTTTTTTATTTCTGCGGCAATCCCTCCTTTACCTGCCGTGTCCTGTTTGCGACGCGCAGCACTCCTCTCATTACCGCCGTGTGGTTCGGCATCTACATCTGCAGTGCGCCGGTGCAGTGCCTTGCGTTTCCTCATTGGTCCTCCACAAGTTGATGACTACAGTCAATAAGTCCGGATCAACTGACGAGCCAAGACGATGACTGACGCGCTATCACTGCTGGAAGCCCATCAAAGTACCCGCATACTGCGCTTGTCATTTCCAGAAAACGACGGCCCGCAAGCCAGGCTGATGGTGAACCGGTTCGAGGGCACTGAATACCTGTCGCGCGACTTCGAATTCAAGGTGGAACTCCTGAGCGATGACGCCGGGATGGAACTCGAGGCGATGCACGGCAAGCTGCTATGCATTTCGCTGGTACAGACTGACGGCAGCCTGCGTCCGTTCACCGGTTATGTCACCTCATTCAAGCTGGTCAAAACGGATGGCGGCGTGGTCTTCTACGAAGCCGTCCTGCAGCCATGGCTGGCGTACGCGCGCCTGCGCCGGAACAACCGCTTATTCCACGCGCAAAGCCTGAACCAGCAGGCGGAGACCATCTTCTCCGGTTATGAACGCCTGCCCGCATGGGAATGGAAAGTCGCCGGCGAACAGCCGCAGTTCACAATGGCCACCCAGTGGGACGAAACCGATCACAACTACCTGTGCCGGCGCTGGGAAGCAGCGGGCTACAGCTATTGGTACGAGCACCGTGTCGAAGGCCATACGCTGATGGTCTGCGATGACACCCGCGGCGCTGCGTCGATCGACGGTCCCTCGCCCGGCATCCGCTTCCATGGCGCTGGCGGCTCGGCCGAGGAAGACGCAATCGTCCAATGGAGCTCCATGCGCCAGTGGGCCTCCGGACAAACGGTGGTAAGCGGCTTCGACTTCAAGAATCCGCGTCCGGTGCATGCCGATACCGTTACCATCGACCGCCAAGGCGATATGCCGCAGCTCGAGGTGCACAGCTACGAAGGACATTATGGCTTCAAGCACCAGTCGGGCGCCGACCGGCTCGCGCGCTTGCGCATGGAAGAAATCGAAGCCCGCGGCAAGCTGTATGAAGCGCAAGGCAACAATCGGCGCGCGGCTGCGGGCAGGTGGTTCCGGCTGCTTGAGCATTTCAGCGAGCGCGAGGACAGCGAATTCCTGATCCTCGAGGTGCATCACCAAGCCAGCAACAACTACCTGCAAGGCAAGGACACGGTCGCCGAGTACAAGAACCGCATGCTCTGCCAGCCCAAGGCCGTGCCCTGGCGTCCGGGCCGCAGTTTCAACAGCACGGACACCAGACTGCTGGCCCTGCAGACTGCCACCGTGGTCGGCGTCGAGGGCCAGGGCAGCCTGAACGTGGACCAGTATGGCCGCATCCAGGTCAGGTTTCACTGGGATCGCGACGACAGCGGCAGCTGCTGGGTGCGGGTAAGCAGCAACTGGGCCGGTGGCGAGAAGGGTTTGAGCAGCCATCCTCGGGTCGGATCGGAAGTGATTGTGCAATGGCTCGACGGAAATCCCGACCATCCGATCGTGACCGGCTCGGTGTACAACCAGGGCTTCATGCCGCCCTGGAAGCTACCCGAACAGCGGGCACTGATGGGCCTCAGAAGCCGCGAGCTGAGCGCCGGCGGCGGCAACACGCCAGGCGGACGCAGCAACCACCTGGTGCTGGATGACACCCAGGGACAAATCCAGGCGCAGCTCAAGAGCGACCACCTGGCCAGCCAGCTCAGCCTCGGCCATATCAACCGCATCGACGGCAATGCCGGCCGCACGGGGCCGCGCGGCCAGGGCTTCGAGCTGCGCACCGACGGCCGCGGCGCGCTGCGTGCGCAGCAGGGCCTGCTGATCAGCACCGAAGGACGGCCAAACGCCCGCGCCCACATCACCGACATGGAGGAAACGCTGGCGCGCATGAAGCAGGGGCAAGAGCTGCACGACAGCCTGTCGCAGACCGCGCAGCAGGCGCAGGCGCACCAGTCGGGCGACCAGGACCAGGTCGTCGCCGCGCTGCAGGCGCAGGTCGACGCCATACAGGGCCAGGGCGGCGCACCGACGCAAGGCGAATTCTCCGAGTTCCGTGATCCCCACCTGATTCTCGCCAGCCCCGCCGGCATCGAAACCACCACTCAGGGCTCCACCCACCTGATGAGCGTGGAACACACCGCCCTGACCAGCGGCGGACATGCCAGTCTAAGCGCGGGCAAGAGCCTGCTCGTCAGCGTCAAGGAAGCGGTGCGCATGTTTGCCTACAAGGCCGGCATGAAACTGGTGGCGGCCAGCGCCGACATCGACATCAGCGCCTTGAAGGACAGCGTCAACATCCTGGCCAAGCTCAACATCACCCATACCGCCAACCGGATCACGATCACGGCCAAGGAAGAGGTGGTGATCAACGGCGGCACCAGCTTCAGCCGTTGGAACGCAGCGGGGATCGTGCACGGCACCAAGGGCACCTGGCGCCAGCACGCGGCAGAGCACAGCTTCGTTCCCGGCAAGAGTGAAGGCACGCCACCCCTGCCGCAAACCGTGCAGCTGGCGCCGGGGCAGCTCGACCTGGTTCACCAGTACGTCAATGCGGAAGGCGCCAAGCGCCAGGGCATCCAGTACGGTGAGTACACCGTGGTCGACGCCGAAGATGGCGTCCACCAGGGAACACTCGATGGCAACGGCTTTGCCAGCGTGACCGGCCTGCCGATGGGGATGGCCACGGTCACCTACGGCAAGGACCCGCGTGACCCGTGGGATGAAGACAGCTACCTGGGCCAGGAAAACGAATGGCCGGCCGTGGCGCTGCCCGGGACCGGTGCCGCTGATGCAGTGACGTCTGACCGGGCGGCGCCGATGCCGCACAACCCTGCGCCGTTCGCCGGCGTCAAAGGTGCGGCAGGCAGTCTCGACGGGGCAGCTGGGAAGCTGGGCGCGATTGCGCAAGCAGCTGTGCATGCGGCAAGCACAGTGCAGTCGCTGAAAAAAGGCGGCGCACAAGCATTGCTGGCGCCGGTAGCTCAGACGGGCATGGCCAAGGTTGCGGGCACGCTCCCGGGCGGCGCGACGGCGCTCAACACCTACGCCGCAATCAGTGCCGGCAAGCCTGCCGCCGCCATTGCCTCCACCCTCGGCTTGCCCGGATCGCTGCCGCGCGTCGACGCTGAAGTACCGTCCTTGATCCCCAAAAAATCCGTCATATAAAAAGCCATCATGAGCGAATCCACGCAAGTCTCGTCCAAGCCCCTGGAGCGCGCGCCGGAAGTTGCAGTTGCCCCGCTCAACACCATCGACCAGCGCGACGTCGCGGCCGGCGCCGCCGCCTTCGACAAATGGCTGCGCAAAATCAGCTACGACTACGTCACGCTGGAGCGCCTGAGCACCGTGGCGGGCAGCCTGCCGGTGATCGGCAACATCATGGCGCTGATCGACGCCATCATGGATATCGTGGAGATAATCCAGAAGGGCCTCGCCAAGGGCGCTAAGGAAATCGATTTCCTGCTATGGGTGAGCCTGGGCATCAACCTGATCGGCGTGGCCCCGGGGGCGGGAAACGCGGCGCGCATGAGCCTGCGGCCGGCCCTGCACTTGGTTCGGCAAAAGCTGGCGCCGGGCGTCAAGGATCTCGGTACTGCACTGATCGAGGTGCTGATCATGCACCTCAACGCCACGCTGGCGGGCGAAATCGACAAGTTCGTCGACAGTGCGATGGCAAAGCTGGCGGGCATCCTGGACGATTGCGCCAATACTTCCGACGGCATCGCCGACGATCTAATCAAGATCCTCAACCGCTGCATCGGCACAGAACCGATGTTCGACGTAGCCGCCCCGGCGGAAGTGGAAGACAAGCTGCACGACCCCGAGGTGAAAAGCAGCTGGCGCCGCATGCTTGGCGCCCTTGGCCAGCAGTACAAAAGGGCCGCCAACTACGCGGTCGCTGCGGCGGCCAGCCGACTGCCGAAGAGCGCGGTGAAGGGCGTAGAGAGCATCATCACTCACCTGACCAACTTCAAGCCGGTGTTTCGCGGCAAATTGGCCGCCCTGGCCGATGAACAGCAGCAAATGAGTATTCGGTGGATACTGATGCGGCTGCGCGAGGCGGTTATCAAGCACAAGAAGCGTTATTCGGCATTGGTCCCGTCGGCCAAGGGCACGAGTCACAAGAAAAACAATCCCAGCGACGAACTGGGCTCCTCCACCCAGCAACACCCGGCCACGGGCGACGCCAACGCCTGCAAACTATGCCCCGCCAAAGGCGGCACCGCGCGTTCGATCAGCTTCGCCACCGGCGCCGAAACCTTCACCCACACCGACTTCGTACTGGATGCGCCGCTTTCCATCGAATGGAGCCGCACCTACCGCAGCCAGCTGAGCGCCTACGACCGAGGCAATCTCGGCGCGCGCTGGCTGACGCCGTACAGCACCCGCATCGACGTCGTCGGCCAAGGCAAGCCCACTGCCCTGCTCTACCACGCCCCTGACGGCCGCAGCCACCGCTATCCGTGGCTGGGCATCGGCGAGCGGCACTACGATCCGGTCGAGCAAATCACGCTTACCCGCATGAGCGTCGCCCTGCTCACGCTCGACTTCGGCAAACCCCTGCCAGAAGGCGAAGCAAGTAGCTTGCGGGAAACGTACGATCTGGTCGACACTGTGCGCGCCAAGACAGCCAAGATGGGCAAGCAACATTTCCGGCTGATCGCGCTGCATTCGCGCGACGGCGCCGCCCTAGGCCTACGCTACGACCACGTCATTGCCAGTGGCCCGCACGCCGGTGAGGAGGTGCTCAGTGACATCATCAGCAAGCAGGGCGAGACTATCGTCGTCCATGTCGGCACTCAGATCGACGTTGACAGCGGCTTTATCCGCGCGCTGTGGGAGATCAGGGACGGCAAGCTGTTGCGCCAGCTCGCTGCCTATGATTATGACGAGCACGGCAACCTGGTCCGCGCCCAGGACGAAAACGGCGCGAGCCGACAATATGAGTACGACCGCCACCTCGTCACCCGCTACACCGACCGCACTGGGCGCGGCATCAACCTCGCCTACGACACCAGCATCGACAGCGGCACTCACGCCAAAGCGATCCGCGAGTGGGCCGATGACGGCAGCTTCGACACCCGGCTTGAATGGGATAAGAACATCCGCCTAACCTATGTCACCGACGCGCTCGGCCATGAATCCCGCTACTACTACGACATCGCCGGCTACACCTATCGGATCGTGTATCCGGACGGCCTCGAGGAGTGGTTCTATCGCGACGACGCCAAGAACGTCGTCCGCCACATCGACACCGACGGCAGCAGCGAGCATCACGCTTTCGATGCGCATGGCAACCTGCTCACCCATACGCGCGCGGACGGTAGCCAGGTCCACTTCGAGTATGACGGCCAGCACCGCCTCACCGGCATCCGCGACGGCGAAGGCGGCATTTGGCGGCGTGAGTACAATGCCCAAGGTCACTTGGTCGAGGAAACAGACCCGCGTGGCAACAAGACCCAGTATGCGTACGACAAGGCCGGCCGGCCCATCGAAGTGACCGATGCCAAGGGTGGCGTCACGAAACTTGTCTACACCCCGGACGGCCAGCTCGCCGGCTACACTGACTGTTCCGGGCACAGAAGCGGGTGGGAATACGACGACCGCAAGCGCCTGATCAAGAGCATCGACGCTGCCGGCAACATCACCCGCTACCGCTACACTCCGCTGAGTGGCGAAACGCTGGCGCAAGCGCACAGCGAAGGCAGCGACAGCGGCAATCATCCCGGCCAGCTCGAAGCCATCGTCTACCCCGACGGCAGCCAGGAGCAGCTGCGCCACGATGCCGAAGGCCGGCTGCTCACGCATACCGACGCGCTCGCGCGCACCACTGCCTACCGCTATACGGCGGCCGGACTGATCGCGAATCGCACCGACGCTCTTGGCCACAGCCTACGCTATGGATGGGACGCGCTCGGTCGCCTGTCCGCGCTGGAAAATGAGAACGGCAGCGTCTATCGCTTCCGGTACGATTCGGTCGGTCGTCTGCTACAGGAACAGGGCTTCGACGGCAAGGCCACCGAATATCATTACGACGAAGCCAGCGGCGTGCTGACGGAATCCGTCGAAGCCGGTGTGACCACGCGGCTCGACTTCGACTCCATGGGCAGGCTCGTGCAACGTCGCGCTGCGGCACCAGGCCACCCGGAGCAAATCGAAACCTTTGCCTACAACGCCAACGGCCAGCTAGCCGAAGCGCAGAACGAGCACGCGAGGTTGCAATGGTTCTACGACCCCGCCGGCAACTTGGTGCGCGAGCATCAGCACTACCAGGGTCCGTTCCATCCCGACAAGCGCACCGCGGTCTGGCACCACCATCACGACGAGCTCAACCAGCGCATCGGCACCATCCGCCCCGATGGCCACCGCATCGAATGGCTGACCTACGGCGCCGGGCACGTGCATGGCCTGCTGCTTGACGGGCAAGAGCTCGTTTCCTTCGAGCGCGACGCGCTGTACCAAGAAACCGTCCGTACCCAGGCCAACGGCCTGCAGCAAACGATGAAGTACGACCTGGCCGGCCGGCTAATCGAACAGCAGGTCAGCGCCATCGCGCAGAACCTCCAAAAGGACCGGTACTTTTACCCCGACACGTACCGTCCAGATATCCAGGTTGGCATGCAAGCCGCGATCCTGCGACGCTACCGCTACGACCGAGCCGGCCAACTAACCAGCGTAGAAGACAGTCGGCGCGGCCACATCGCGTACCGATACGACCCAGTCGGACGGCTATTGTCCGCGAATAGCGCATTGGGCCAAGAAACCTTCGCTTTCGACCCGGCCGGAAATATCCATGCAGTCGATACCGCTCAGCACGAACCCATCGCCCGCCGGAGCTCGATTCCTAAACTGCTAGACAACTTACTCAAGGTATATGCCGGTGTTAGCTACCGCTACGACGAACGCGGCAACGTCGTGCAGCGTACCCAGGACGGTACGCGCTCCGAATTTGAATGGGATGCGTTTAACCGAATGAATAGAGCTACAACGTGGGATGGGGTCACCACGTTTGCCTACGACCCACTGGGGCGGCGCATTGCCAAGCACAGCCACGCAGTGAAAGGTACTATTCTCCGGCAGACGACCCGGACTATATACGGCTGGGATGGCGACACGCTGGGCTTGGAAAGCAAAGTGTACCTAGGGCAAACGGCGCGCGAGCGGACGGTTCACTACGTGTACGAGCGCGACAGCTTTGTGCCCTTAGTGCAGGCCACCCAAAGCCGGGCGCTTAAACTGCCACCTACCCCGGATGTCAAAGCGCTGATGGCCGGCAACAATGGAAAGTATGACCTCGCACTCGATACACTATGGAACGAAGAGCTTGAGCAAGAAGTCGAGCCGTTCGAAAAGGCGGGGATCGCCTTTTACCAATGTGATCATTTGGGCACGCCGCAGGAATTAACTGATTCCGAGGGCAAATTTACATGGTCGGCGCAGTATAAGGCTTGGGGGCAAGCGAAGCAGGTGATCAGCGAAGCAGCGTACAAGGCCGGAATTCAGAATCCGATACGATTTCAGGGACAATACTTCGATGAAGAGACCAGGCTGCATTACAACCGGTACCGGTACTATGATCCAGACACGGCCCGCTACCTTACGCAGGATCCAATTGGCCTACTTGGCGGCATTAATACCTATTTATACACTCCGAACCCCGTTGGCTGGTTGGATCCGCTCGGGTTATCTGGTAGTTCCGCACAAAGAAGATCTTCTCGGCGTGTTGAAGAAAAGAACGATCCATGTGCTGCAGAGAGAAGGGCTGCGAAAGCAGCGGGTTGGAAAAAACCTGATGGTAACTGGTGGTATCCGCCCAATGAAGGGTTTGACGGAGCGCCAACGAAAGAGACATTGGATGTTGGTACTAAGATTGATCGTTATGGTGAAGAACGCGGCCGCTTTCTAGCGCCAGATGGTGCTACATACCCGGGACGTGCGTTACCACCGGGGACTGATAAACTATCCCCCTATCATCGATATGTAGTCATCAAACCATTAGCTGTAGACGCTGGCCCAGCAACACCATGGTTTGATGAGGTTGGGAAAGGCACCCAATATAAGACTAAAGATTCAGTAGAGCAGCTAATCGCTTCAGGATGTTTAAGGAGACTCCCATGATCATTAATTTACCAGAATTCAATTTTGAAAACACCCATTCGAATACAATAGCGACTAAATCATTGTTCGATAAAATTCGGCGATTTCTTGATGCAAAGGGAGTCAATAGGAATGAATATGGTCTTGACGACCAAATCACGGCCGGGCTTGGTGAACTAATCATGCAGCAGATAAACGGTTTCTGGTTGGTGTACACCACGGAACGCGGGACGAATTTTGACATAGCAATATTTTCGAACGAATTTCATGCAGTTAACTATTTCACTTTTCGATTAACAGGTGAAAACGATACAATTGAATGGTCGACTATCTAACAAAAAGGCCAGCTGATTTATTTTTTAATTTATATCTACACTACAATAAAGGCCTAATTTGGACGACGAAAGAATTAGCAGGTCATTAATTGCCCCTGCAAAAGCAGGCGCAAACGGTTACGCGAAAAGAAGGCTGTTACATACTTAATGCGTTCGCGCCAATCAAAACGTAATTTAAGCTGAGTGACAGAAAGCAGAGCTACTGCTCCACAGAGATAAAATTAACGTAAAAGGCTAGGCTTTAGACTCGAGGAGCCTCACGCCTGATTTTTTGACGAACAAGCTAACTTAGAGAGAAAATAAATCTTTATTAGATCAACTTATGAAGCTTTAGATACTCTCACCTGAGAAAATTTAATTGGGCGACGAGACCCTAGTGGCAGTGCCCTTTATATTTCATGTGCGAAGAGCGGGCGGCATGTAGTTACCAGCAGAGCTTTCGCCGTGGTTTGGCATCCAAAATGTAGTTGAATTTGGCCGGAAGTGCGCCGATTTACTCATGCTACCTATTCCCGTAGAGATTTAAATGTCATTAAAAATCATTACAGTCGGAGACAGAACTGACCATGGCGGCGCAGTTATCAGCGGTTCTTCTGAACACAGCATCAGAGGAAAAGCGATCGCCCGACTAGGTGACAAAGTTGCCTGTCCGAAGGTCTACCCTGGTGGAAAGCCGCACGGCATAAACAAGATCATTAGCGCCCACGACACACTCAAAGTCAACGGAGTGCCTGTTGCGGTCGATGGGTGCAAAACGGAGTGCGGATGCAAGTTGATCGGCAGCTCGCCTGCGACCGTCGACTAAATGCCTCATGCGACGTCACTATCGCATTCAGGAATACGCTGCCAATCCTAAAATGCATTCGATAGTATTGGGAATTGTAGCGTTGATCATGAAAACTTCGCCTACCAATCTACTTAACATATTAATGGTGATGATCCGCTCGACACTGAGAGTAGATTGGTAGCTGATTCGAGTCCAGTGCCGCCTCCGAGAATTAGTTGTAGCAAAGAGGACTTCACCAGCAATCGTGACGCCCTCTTTGGCTTCATTCCCACCCGCGTAACACTTTCCTGCTGCTTCGCATTTTTACAACCATTCGTCCCACATACATGCGAGAAAATTCGTTACTGAACAGCCGACCCCATGCTAGGATAAATAAGTTGCCTTAGATAAACTCGTCTTGCACCAATCGTGCTACCTTGTCTGCGGCTGACTTAGATGTAAAATAAATAACGTACCGGACACAGTCGCCTTCATCGCTTGCTGTTGTCGCGGATCTTGGTAGTTGAAGCTCGAACTGGCGCCCGCATGTCACGTATTAACCGTTTGCAGTACCGAAGCCAGTGCCAGACGCTTGCCGTGGCCGCGCTTTCCTGTTGCCGCGCCATCATCATCGACGTACGACGCGTGCTGCTCAGGTGAGCGAACCGACCGCTTGCTTGCCCGCGCTGCCCCAGACACCCACACATTATTTTTGCCAGTCTCCGGTGGAGACGGCACGGAGAATCCATCATGAACACCGAACATACCGGACGTAACCATTCCTCGATCCACGCCGCCACTGCGCTCGACCGCAGCAACCCGCGCGCGCCGCGCCGCGGCATCGCCAAGCACATCGTGGCCAACAGCCGCCGCCTGCGCCAGCGCATCGGCGTCGTCGCCGGTCTCTGCATCGGCCTGACCGCACTGCTCATCGCGTTCGAATAACACCAACCCGGCCTCCGGTTGATGTTTTGCTCACGGCCGGGCTATACTGCGGCGTCAACTTGTCCGCCGCACCGCATGCCGTCACCACTGCCCGCCCGCCAACAGCCCTACCGCGCGCTCCTGCGCCGCGTGCTGCTGTGCCTGTGCGCGCTGGCGATGGCGCTGCAGCTGGTGGGCTCATCGTTCCACGACCATGACCTGGCCGACCAGCTGTCCGATTGCGTCAGCTGCCACGTCGGCGCCCATTCGCAGGCCACCTTGCCGGCCGCGCCACCGGTGGTGCTGGCGGTCTTCCTTGCCATCGCCTACGTCCTTGCCCGCCTGCCGCGCCCTGTCGCGGTGGTCGTGCAGCGCTACCTGATCCCCTCGCGCCAGGCGCCTCCCTTCTCGCAGTAATCCGTCCACCGAGTCCTTGCACGCCGATGCCGGCGTCGGCCGCGTGCGTTCGCTGCGCCATCACGCGCCATTGAGCGCCATCGCGCGCCGTCCACCCTCGCCGCATCGCGCACCTGCAAGCCCGTGATCCGCCGTTTCCGCTAAAGGGGAGCGGTCCATCGGAACTGCCCATGCCGTTTTCCTGCGCCTCCATGGCGTGTCCTTCTTTCGCTGCGTTGCGCGTTACCGCCGCGCGTCCCGTCCAGTCGCCCTGCGCCGCACGCGACCCGCCGCCGCCCTGACGCCCGCTTCACCGGCGCCCTGCGCGTCGCCCTGTCGAACCACAGAACAAAGGACCACCATGAATACCCAAACTCCGGCCCTCGAAGCAAACAACGTGACCGTCGCCTACGGCTCCGCGCCCGTGCTGCGCGAGCTGTCGCTGCGCGTGGCGCGCGGCGAAATCTATGCCCTGCTGGGCGGTAACGGCGCCGGCAAGTCGACCACGCTGAACACCTTCCTCGGCTTCGCCCATCCGCAAACGGGCAGCGTGCGCGTGTGCGGCATCGACGTCGGCGCCGATGCGCTGGCGGCGCGCGGCCAGCTGGCCTACGTGCCCGAGAACGTGGCGCTGTACGAACACCTCGACGCGCGCGAGAACCTCGAATACTTCCTGCGCCTGGCCGGCAGCGACTTCACCGACGCCGGCATCGACGACGCCCTGAACGCCGTGCGCCTCGACCCGGCGGCGTGGACGCGGCGCCTGGGCGGTTACTCGAAAGGCATGCGCCAGAAGGTGGCGATTGCGCTGGCGGTGGCGCGCCAGGTGCCGGTGCTGCTGCTGGACGAGCCGACCACCGGCCTCGATCCGCAGGCCACCAGCGAATTCAACACCCTGCTGCAGACGCTGCGCGCACGCGGCAGCGCGATCTTCATGGTCACCCACGACCTGCTCGGCGCGGCCGAAGTGGCCGACCGCATCGGCTTCCTGGAGCGTGGCCACATCAGCCATGAATTCACCGCCAGCGGCATCGAACGCTACGACGTGCGCGACCTGTACCGGCGCTACGCCGGCGCCACCGCCAGCGCGGAGGCGGCATGAGCGCGGTATTGCCAAGCACCGCGCGCGCCCCGGCGCCTGGCGTAGTGGCGGCGATCGCCCGCGCCGAATGGCGCGCCATGCTGCGCAACCAGGTGGCGGTGGCGGCGGGCATCCTGATGCTGGCGCTGACGCTGGCCGCGATCCTGGTCAGTCATGAACGCCTGAGCGCGGTGAACGCCGAGCGCGCGCGCTTCCAGAGCACCGCCGATCAACAGTGGCAGAACCAGCCGGACCGCCATCCGCACCGCGTGGTCCACTACGGCCACTACGTGTTCCGGCCCCTGAGTCCCCTCGCCTTCTTCGACTTCGGCGTCGATCCGTTCACCGGCAACACGCTGTTCCTGGAGGGCCACCGCCAGAACAGCGCCAACTTCAGCGACGCCGGCCAGTCGTCGCTGCTGCTGCGCTTCGGCCAGTTGACGCCCGCCTTCGTGCTGCAGGTGCTCACGCCATTATTGATCGTGTTCCTGGCTTTCGGCAGCGTAGCGCGCGAGCGCGAACGCGGCCAGTTGCGGCTGCAGATCGTGCAGGGCATCCGCGGTTCGACCCTCCTCGCCGGCAAGCTGCTGGCGCATGGCGGCATCGCCCTGCTGCTGGGCGCCCCGGCCTTTCTGGCGCTGGCAGCAATCGCCATCCTGCACCCGTCGGTGGCGGCGGAGGCGCTGACGATGTTGGGCGGCTACGTGCTGTACCTGCTGGTGTGGGCGGTGGCGGCGGTGCTGGTCTCGAGCGCCCTGCCGCGTGCGCGCGACGCCTTGCTGGCGCTGGTCGCCGGCTGGATCGTCACCGTGATCCTGCTGCCGCGCGTGATGCCGGACTTAGCCGCCGGCGTGGTCGAGCGTCCGAGCCGGATCGAGACCGAGGTCGCAATCCACGAGCGTCTGGCCGCGATCGGCGACAGCCACGATCCGGACGACCCGTATTTCAACGCCTTCCGCGCGCGCACCCTGGAAAAATACGGCGTGCAGCGGGTCGAAGACCTGCCGGTGAATTACGGCGGTCTGTTGATGCAGGAAGGCGAGCGCCTCACCAGTGCCCTGTTCGACGAATTCATGCGCGAGGATTATGCGCGCCAGACGCGCGAAAGCGCCATCGTCAACGCCGCCAGTGTCGCCAGTCCGGTGATCGCGCTGCGCCGCATGTCGACCGCGCTGGCCGGCACCAATCTCGATAGCCATGCGCGCTTCCTGAGCGAAGGCGAAAAATACCGCTACGGCTTCGTGCAGTCGCTCAACGGCCTGCACGCCAACGTCGTCACGCCGCAGGGCGACGGCGCGGAACGCATCGACAAGCACCACTGGCAGGAAACGCCGCGTTTCGGCTACGCGCCGGCCGCCTATGGCGACGTCGCCGGTCGCCATGCCTGGCCGCTGTTCGCCCTGCTGGGCGGCTGGCTGCTGGTGCTGCTGGGCGCCGGCCACTGGATTGCACAACGCCTCGAAAGGAATCCGAAATGAAGAACCTGAACTTCGAACTGCGCCAGATTGCGCATTCGCGCCTGGCGCTGGCGGCGATCGTGCTGCTGCTGTCATTGTCCGCACTGTCGGTATGGACCGGCCTGCAGGCGGTGGCGCAGCAGCGGGCCACGCTGGAGCGCATCGCGACCAGCCATGCGCGCGACTTCGAGGCCATCGCCGCCAAGCAGCTCAAGGGCAAGGAAGACGGCGCGCTGGCCGGTTCGGTCGGCTACTACCTGCCGCACCTGACCGTCAATCCGCCGTCGCCGCTGGCCTTCGCCGCCATCGGCCAGCGCGACCTGCAGCCGTCGGCGCTGCGGGTGCGCCTGCTCGGCCTGCACGCGCAACTGTACGAGTCCGAGGCGATCAATCCCGAACTGGCGATGCCGGGCCGGTTCGACTTCGCCTTCGTGCTGGTGTATCTGACGCCGCTGTTCGTGATCGCGCTGATGCACGATCTGGTAACCAGCGAGCGCGAAGCTGGCCGCCTGCGCCTGCTGGCGTCGCTGCCCGCCGGCGCCTCGAACACCTGGCGGCGCCGGGTCGGCCTGCGCTATGGCCTGGTATGGCTGGCGGCGCTGCTGCCTGTAGCGGTGGGTGCGGCGCTGGCCGGCGCCGGCATCATTGGCTTTGCGCTGATCGCGCTGGTGGCCACGCTGTACCTGGGATTCTGGTTCGGCCTCGCAGCCTGGGTCGCGGCGCGCGCACGCACCTCGGCCGGCAGCGCCGCCACGCTGCTGGCCTGCCTGGTTGGCCTGGCGATGATCCTGCCGACGCTGGCCGACGCCGCCATCGCGCGCCGGTCGCCGGTGTCGAAAGGCGTCGAGCTGGCGCTGGCGCAGCGCCAGGCGGTGCACAACGGCTGGGACATTCCGAAGCCGGTCACGTTCGAAAAATTCTTCCGCAGCCATCCGGAGTGGAAGGACACGCCGCCGGTCGAGGGGCGCTTCCACTGGAAGTGGTATTACGCAATGCACCAGGCGGGTGACGACGCGGTGGCCGCCGACGTGGCGCAATACCGCGCCAGCCTGCAGGGGCGCGAAGTCTGGACCGCGCGCGCCGGGCTGCTGCTGGCGCCGGTGAACGTGCAGGTGCTGCTGCACCGGCTGGCCGACAGCGACCTGGCGGCGCAGCTGGCGTACCAGGAGCGGATCGGCGAGTTTCATGCGCGGCTGCGCAGGTTCTTCTATCCGTATCTGTTCCAGGAGCGGGTGATGACGGCGGAGGATATTCGCAAGCTGCCGGTGTATGAGAATGGGGAGACTGGTGGTGCGTTGGCCGTAGGCCAGGTGATTGCGCTGGCTGCCCTGGCGCTGGCGATGCTGTGGATCGGGCTGCGCAAACTGCGCACGCCCCAGTAATTCAACAGCCCACAAACGTCATCCCCGCGCAAGCGGGGATGACGTTCATAAGCTGACAAAATTGACAGGCGGCCCGGCTACGCGGGCGTCGCGTTAAAACTCTTCCCAGCCCTCACCCACATCCGCCGTCTCGGCTTTCTTCGACTTCGCAGCCGGCGCAGTCTCCGCCTTCGATTGCGCCGCCGGCTTCACCGGCTTGGCTGCAGCCGCCGACTTCACCGGCGCCTTGGCCACCACCGCCGGCAACGTGGTCGACGCGCGCGCAGCAGCAGGAGCAGCAGCAGCACGCGCCCCACCCACCACATTCAGCTTGAACGCCCCCACCGTATGCGCCAGCGCCGACGCCTCATCCTGCAGCGACGCCGCCGCCGCCGAGGCCTGCTCCACCAGCGCCGCATTCTGCGTGGTCACCTGGTCCATCTGCGCCACCGCGCCGTTGATCTGCTCGATGCCGGCGGTCTGTTCCTGGCTGGCGGCGGTGATCTCGGCCATGATGTCGGTCACGCGGTTCACGCTCTGCACGATCTCGGCCATCGTCGAACCGGCGCGGTCGACCAGTTCCGAACCGTGGTGCACCTTCTCCACCGAGTCGTCGATCAGGAGCTTGATCTCTTTCGCCGCCGCCGCCGAGCGCTGCGCCAGGCTGCGCACTTCGCCGGCCACCACCGCGAAGCCGCGGCCCTGCTCACCGGCGCGCGCTGCCTCGACGGCGGCGTTGAGCGCCAGGATGTTGGTCTGGAAGGCGATGCCGTCGATCACGCCGATGATGTCGACGATGCGGGTTGCCGACGCGTTGATCGCGCCCATGGTCTGCACCACCTGCGCCACCACGTCGCCGCCCTTGCCCGCCACTTCCGAGGCCGAGGTGGCCAGGGCGTTGGCCTGGCGCGCGTTGTCGGCGTTCTGCTTGACGGTCGAGGTCAGTTCTTCCATCGACGACGCGGTTTCTTCCAGCGAACCGGCCTGCTGCTCGGTGCGCGACGACAGGTCCAGGTTGCCCGCCGCGATTTCGCTCGAGGCGGTGGCGATGTTGTCGGTGCCGGTGCGCACCTGGCTCACGATCTTGACCAGCGAATCGTTCATGTCCTTCAGCGCCTGCAGCAGGCGGCCGGTCTCGTCGTGCGAGGTGACGTCGATGGTCTGGGTCAGGTCGCCCCGGGCAACGGCGCCGGCCACCGCCACCGCTTTTTCCAGCGGACGCACGATGGCGCGCACCAGCACCCAGCCGACGAAGGCGGCCATCGCCAGGCCGAACACCAGGCCGGCCAGGCACACCGCGCGCACGGTTTCAAAGGTTGCCTGCGAATGCTGGTATTCCTGCAGCGCGGCGTCCTGCTGCTCTTTGATCAGCTTGCCACCAAGGTCGTTCAGCGGCACGTACAGGCGCGTCATCGGGCCATTCAGCAGCGCCACCGCGGCGGCGTTGTCGTTGGCGCGGATCGCGGCCACCGCCGGGCTCAAGCCCTGGTCGAGGAAGGCCTTGCGCGCGGCCGCGAACTGTTCCACCATCGCGCGCTCGTTGTCGTTCAGGTCCATCGCCTTGTAGGCGTCCCACAGCTTGTTGACGGTGACGACGTTGGCGTCGATCGCGTTCATCGCGGCGCCGCGCTGGCCGGCGTCTTCCAGGCTCACCGCCTTGGCCACGGCCAGCTGGTTGGCCGTGATCAGCTGGGTCACTTGGCCCACCTGGTTCAGGCCCACCAGGCGGTGGTCGTACATTTGCTTGAGTTCGGTATTCGCGACACCGAGGTTATAGATGCCGATCACCGCGCCGGCGACCAGTTCGACGGCGAGGAAGGCGATGACGAAGACGAGGCGTGACTTGATGCTGAGGTGTTTGAACATGGTCCGCTGGCCGAAGCCGAAATTGATCAATGTGATTATTGGATTATAGAAACAATACTCGCTGTGTGGGAATTATTGTAAGGCGGCTTTGCGCTATCCTGGGATTCCGTCGCCCTGAAGCAACACTGAGCCACCTGCTTTTTATGAAGCAAACAATATATCTAGACAACTTTAAAATCTATTGCTAGCCCAACAGCAATGTCGCTTTGCCTATAGAATGGCGTGATCCTTTTTCATCTTGTTCGCAGCCCTGCCCGGCGACCGTGTCCGAACCGTGACGCACCGTCGTCTTCCAGCGCCGCCACCAACCTATGACATTTCCCGTAATCGTTAACCTGGCCATCGCACTCGCGGTCTGCGTCCTGTTGTACCGCATGCAGGCCAGCCACATGTCGTTCACCAAGCGCGTGTTCGCCGGCCTCGGCCTGGGTGTGGTGCTGGGCGCCGGCCTGCAGGCGGTGTATGGCGCAGCATCGAGCGAAGTGGTGGCCACCAATGCCTGGCTGGACGTGGTCGGCAGCGGTTACGTCAAGCTGCTGCAGATGATCGTGATCCCGCTGATCATGGTCTCGATCGTGCAGGCCATTCTCAAATTGCGCGACGCCGCCTCGCTCGGCAAGATCTCTACGCTGACCATCGGCATCCTGATCGCCACCACCATCGTGGCGGCGATGATCGGCATCGCCATGGCCAAGCTGTTCGGCCTGTCGGCTGTCGGCCTGGTGCCGGACGCGGCCGAGGCGGCGCGCGGCGTCTACCTGCAGGGCAACCAGGCGGCAGCGCAGGAAATCTCGCTGCCGTCGATGCTGCTCTCGTTCATCCCGGCCAACCCCTTCCTCGACATGACCGGCGCGCGCAAGACTTCGACCATCGCGGTGGTGGTATTTGCGATCTTCATCGGCATCTCGGCGGTCGGCATTGCCGCCAAGAAGCCGGACGTGTTCCAGCAGTTCAGCAACTTCGTGCACGTGGCGCACGTGATCGTGATGCGCATGGTGACCCTGGTGCTGCGCCTGACCCCGTTCGGCGTGTTCGCCCTGATGGCCAAAGTGGTGGCCGGCTCGAGCATCCACGACATCCTGTCGCTGCTGAGCTTTGTGGTGGCATCGTACTGCGCGCTGGCTTTGATGTTCTGCGTGCACCTGGCGATGGTCAGCGGCGCCGGCCTGAATCCATGGCGCTATGTAAAGAAAATCTTCCCGGTGCTGGCCTTTGCCTTCACCTCGCGCACCAGCGCCGGTTCGATCCCGATGAGCGTGGCGACGCAAACGTCGCGCCTGGGCACGCCGGAAGGCATCGCCAACTTCGCCGCCTCGTTCGGCGCCACCATCGGCCAGAACGGCTGCGCCGGCATCTATCCGGCGATGCTGGCGGTGATGATCGCGCCCACCGTCGGCATCGATCCATTCACTGCGAGCTTCCTGTTGCCGTTGCTGGCGATCGTCGCCTTCGGCTCGATCGGCGTGGCCGGGGTCGGCGGCGGCGCCACCTTCGCGGCCCTGATCGTGCTGTCGGCGCTGGACTTGCCGGTGGCCCTCGCAGGCCTGTTGATCTCGGTCGAACCGCTGATCGACATGGGCCGCACGGCGCTCAACGTGAGCGGCTCGATCGCCGCCGGATCGGTCACCAGCCGGGTGCTGGGCGAGACCGACATGCGCGTGTTCGACAGCGACGCCGAAGTCAATCTGGACAGCGAAGAACAGGCGGTCTGAGAGGGCGCACGCCGAATTTGTCAGCCAACTCCGACAGCGTTTTCAGGCATTACAGAAGAGCGGCAATCGTGCGCTGACGCTGTGTCGAATCCGTCTATGATGTCGCCAAGTTAACAATTTCGGCGATGGACATGGAACAGAAGTGGCCGCAGGAAATCTGGGTGGTAAGGCACGGGCAAAGTGCCGGTAACGTCGCGCGCGACCTGGCCGAAGCCGCCAACGGCCACCGCATCGACATTGCCGAGCGCGACGTCGACGTGCCGCTGTCCGAGCTCGGCATGCAACAGTCGGCGGCGCTGGGCGACTGGTTCGCCGCCCTGCCACCCGCGCAACGTCCGACCGTGGTGCTGCACTCGCCGTATGTCCGCGCCGCCGAGACCGCCAACATCGTGATGAGCCGGCTCGATCCGGCGGTGCGCGACAACCTGACGATCCGCGTCGACGAACGCCTGCGCGAAAAGGAATTCGGCGTGCTCGACCGCCTGACCACGCACGGCATCGCGCACCTGTTTCCCGATCTGTACGAGCAGCGCCACCACGTCGGCAAATTCTATTTCCGTCCGCCCGGCGGCGAGAGCTGGTGCGACGTCATCCTGCGCCTGCGCAGCGTGATGGACACGCTCGAACGCGAGTTCTGCAACGAGCGCGTGCTGATCGTGGCGCACCAGGTCACCGTCAATTGCTTCCGCTACCTGTTCGAGCACCTGACCGAAGCGCAGATCCTCGAATTCGACCGCGCCGGCGACGTGCCGAACTGCTCGGTCACGTCCTACGAATTCGATCCCGAGCTCGGCAAGCGTGGCGATTTGTCGCTGCGCCTGGTCAACTTTGTGGCGCCGCTGGAAGCCAGCGGCACGCCCGTTACTGCCGCCAAGGACTTGCCCGTCGCGCCCAACGCTTGAAGCCACCCTCCATGGATGCCAACCACCGCCCCACGTTCGATATCGACGACGCGTTCCTGCGCGCCTGGCCGTTGCCGCAGCCGCACGCCGGCGGCGACAAGGAAATCCGCGGTCACGTGCTGATCCTGGGCGGCTCGCGCGAGATGCCGGGCGCCATCATCCTGTCCGCCACCGCCGCCATGCGCGCCGGCGCCGGCAAGCTGACGATCGCCACCGGCGCCAGCGTGGCGCAGCTGGTCGCCATGGCCATGCCCGAGGCGCGCGTGATCGGGCTCGAAGAACATGAAACCGACGGCTTCAAGCTCGATGCGCTGTCGACGCTCGACCCGCTCACCGACCGCGTCGACGCCATGCTGGTCGGCCCCGGCATGCGCGACGAAGCCTCGACCGCGCGCCTGGTGCATGCGCTGCTGCCAAGCCTGGATGCGGCGGAAGTGAACCTGGTGCTCGATGCCTGCGGCATGGACGCGCTGCTGCGCTTGCCGCCCGACTGGCCCGAAGGCAAGGCGATGCGCTTTGAACGGCCGGTGATCATGACGCCGCACTGCGGCGAAATGGCGCACCTGACCGGACGCGAGAAAGACACGCTGGTCGACGCCCCCGATGCGCCGGCGCAGCACGCCGCGCAGGAATGGAACGCGGTGGTGGCGCTCAAGGGCCGTCGCACCGTGATCGCGGCGCCCGACGGCACGCTGTGGCAGCACGACGGCGCCGGCAACGTCGGCCTGGCGGCGTCCGGCTCGGGCGACGTCCTGGCCGGCATCATCGCCGGCCTGGCGGCGCGCGGCGCCCCACCGGCGCAGGCCGCCTGCTGGGGCGTGGCGCTGCACGCGCGCGCCGGCGACCGGCTGGCGGCGCGCATGGGCACATTGGGATATCTGGCGCGTGAACTCCCGGGAGAGATTCCCGCGCTGCTGGAACAACTTGGCGGCCAGCATGGCGCCGGGGCACAGACCATCCGATGCGAGTCGGGGGAGCAATAACCGGGCGTTCACGCGTCCGGGGTTGTAAATTTCACGATGAATTTCGTGAAAAAATAGCTAGAGGTGCGCGAACTAACGAACCGCAGGATTTACTTGCGGTCTAATCAGCACCGTTGGATCGATGCACCAAACGGGACCGCGCATTGCGTCGGTACCCTCGAAGTTCCACCGCGGCCTGGAAGCAGGTTTTTCGGGGAACTGCACTGGCGCCGTTGACCCTCCAGCGCCTCACCTGGAGACTTCGGCACAAGATACATGTGACGTAATCGAGGAGTTAAAAATGAAAGCACTGACCAAGGCACCAAAAATCCTGCTGACCGCCGCCTTCATGGCTTCGCTGCTCGGCGCCTGCAAGAAGAACGAAACCACCGAGACCACCGTCCCGGCCGACACCTCGGCGACCACCCCGAGCAGCACCTCGGGCGCCACCGGCACCACCGGTGACACCGGCACCGGCATGACCGGCACCGGCACCACCGGCACCACCACCGACATGGGCGGCGCAACCGGCGGCGCAACCGGCACCACCGGTACCACCGGCGACATGGGCACCGGCGCGACCGGCACCGGCACCGGCACCTCGGGCACCACTGGCACCACCGGCACCACCGGTGCAGGCACTGCTGAAGGCGCTACCGGCACCCAGAGCACCGACCCGCAAAGCACCACCGGCACCACCGGCACCGGCACCACCGGCCGCTAATCGGTTGCCAGCATCATCCGACGTTGCCTGCCTGCAGGCACGTTCGGAGGCAAGCAGCGCGCCCGGCGCACCGCGTCGGGCCGCATCTCTTTTCGCACGGCCCCTGCAGCAAGTCCCCTCAGCAGTTTCCTGCATCAGTTACCGGCATCAATCGTCCGCATCAATCACCCGCGTCAATCTCCAGCCTTCGTCGCAGCAGCAATCTCCCGCACTCTCCGCCCTACCCGTATCCGGCTTTCCCGAGGACTTCGCCTCTGACGGTGCGAGCCGCTCGCGGCCTTACTGCGCCGCAGCGACCTCCGCGATCAGGCGCTCGACCGTATCGAAATTGGCCGGCTTGGTCAGGTGATGATCGAACCCGGCGCGGCGCGAGCGCTGGCGGTCCTGTTCGGCGCCCCAGCCGGTCAGCGCCACCAGGGTAGCGTGCGCCATGCCGTCGATCAGGCGCATCTCGGCCGCCGCCTCGTAGCCGCTCATGTCGGGCAGGCCGATGTCGAGGAACACCACCTGCGGCAGGGTGCGGGCCGCCGCGCGCAATGCCGCGGCGCCGTCGTGCGCCACTGTCACCGCATGGCCGTTCATGTCGAGCAGCGCGTGCAGCGTGTCGGCGGCGTCGACGTTGTCGTCCACCACCAGGATGCGCAGGGCGGCGTCCAGCGCCGGCAGCGGCGCCGCATCGTTGGCCGGCGCAGCGGAGCCGGCCGGCGTGGCCGCGCCGGCGGCAGGCAGCGGCAGCCGCACCGTGAAGCGGCTGCCGCAACCGGCACCCATGCTGGTTGCGACCACGCTGCCGCCGTGCAGCTGCACCAGGCGCCGCACCAGGTTCAGGCCGACCCCGAGGCCGCCCTGGGCCATGCCAGCGGCGTCCTTGACCTGCGAATACATGTCGAACACCGATTCCAGCAAGTCGGGGGCGATGCCGATGCCGTCGTCGGTCACCGAGATCGCCACCGCCGGCGGCGCGCCGGCTTCCACCTGGGCCGCGACCTCGATCGCGCCGCCGGGCGGCGTGTACTTGGCCGCGTTGTTGATCAGGTTGCTCAGGATCTGGGCCAGGCGGTGGCGGTCGGCCCGCAGCGCGATCGCGTCCGGCGGCAGGCGCAGGCTCAGGGCGTGGCGTCCAGCCTCGATCTGCGGCGCGCACATCTCCACCGCTTCGCGCACCACGTCGGCCAGCAGCACCGTCTGTAGCTGCAGCGTGACCTTGCCCTCGGCCAGGCGCGCCATGTCGAGCAGGTCGTCGACCAGGTGCACCATGTGGTCGACCTGGCGCTGCATGATGCCTTGCACGTTGGCGGCGGCGCTGCCGACCCGCATCAGCTCCAGGCCGGAACGGATCGGCGCCAGCGGATTGCGCAGTTCGTGCGCCAGGGTGAACAGGAATTCACTTTGCAGGCGGTTCTTTTCAAGCAGCTCGCGCGCCAGGTGCTGCAATTCGCCCTCAGCCTGCTTGTGGCGGTCGATGTCGAGGATAACGCCGTCGAAGCGCGCCGGCTGGCCGCGTTCGTCGACGCCGCGCCAGCCGATCGCGCGCAGCCAGCGCCGGCCGGCGCCGCCATTGATTGCGCCAGTGCGCAGGCAGCACACCTCGAGGTCGAGCGCGGCGCCGTCCCGGATCGCATGCTCGATGCCCTGGGCCAGCTCGGTGCGCTGGGCCGGATCGACCGCTGCCAGCAACGTCTCCAGCGCGACCTCGCCGGCGCCACCCAGACCGAAGTGCTGCGCCATCTCGGCATTGAGCTGGAAGCGCTCAAACGGCGCATCGGCGTACCAGACCCCGATGTCGCCGGCGCGCGAGACGCGCTCGAAGCGCTCCTGCAGCAGCTTGCGTTCGTGGACGTCGATCACGGTGCCGACGTAGCCGTCCGGAGCGCCGGCCGCGTCCACGCGCGGCATGCCGGCGTCGATGAACCAGCGGTACACACCGTCGTGGCGGCGCAGGCGGTAGTCGAGCGAGAACGCTTCGCGCCGGGCGTTCGCCGCCAGGAAGATCTCGCCCGAGCGCGCGACGTCGTCCGGGTGCACATTCTCGAGCCAGCCCATGCCCAGATCCTGCTCGGCCGTGCGCCCGGTGTAGTCGTACCAGCGCTGGCTCAGGTAGGTGCACTGGCCATCGTTGTCGGTGGTCCACAGGGTGGCCGGCGAGGCGTCGATCAGGTTGCGCACCGCCGCTTCACGCTGGCGCGCATCCTGCGCCGCCTGCAGCCGCTCGCGGCCCTGGGTCACCTGGGTCTGGATCCGCGCCAGCAGTTCATTGGCCGAAAACGGCTTGACCAGGTAATCGTCGGCGCCGGCCTGCAGGCCCTCGACCTTGGCTTCCTCGCCGGCGCGCGCCGACAGCAGCATCACCGGCAGGTGGCGCAGCGATTCGGTAGCGCGGATGCGCGCGATCAGGCCGAAGCCGTCCAGGCGCGGCATCATTACGTCGCTCAGCAGCAGGTCGGGCGGATCGGCCAGCGCCATCTCGAACGCGGCCTCGCCGTCGGCGCAGGCGCGCACCTCGGCGTGCGCTTCGAGCAGCGTCTTGAGGTAGGCGCGCATGTCGTTGTTGTCGTCGGCGACCAGGATGCGCGGGCGCCCCTGTGGCGCCGCGCCGTCGACGTTCGCCGCCGCGGCAGGCGCCGGCGCCGACTCTTCGTCCGGCAGCCAGCGCAGCGCTTCCTCGACAAAGGCGGCGCCCATGCGCTGGCTGTCGGCCACGTCGTCCGGCGCGCCCTGCACGCTGTCCGCGGGCAGGTGGGCGCTGCCGAACGGCAGGTCGACGTCGAAGCGGGTGCCTTGTCCATAGGTGCTGGAGACGGCGATGCTGCCGCCGTGCAGGCGCACCAGTTCCTGGATCAGCGCCAGGCCGATGCCGGTGCCTTCGTAGGTGCGGCCGGGCGCGCCCTCGATGCGGTGGAAGCGCTCGAACATGCGCGGCAGTTCATGTTCCGGAATGCCGGTGCCGGTGTCCTGCACCGATAACCGCGCCATGCCGTCATGCTCGACGAGCTTGATCGTGACGCTGCCGTGCAGGGTAAATTTGAAGGCGTTCGACAGCAGGTTGAACACGATCTTTTCCCACATGTCGCGGTCGACGTAGACCGGCTGGCCCAGGTCCTGCAGCTCGACGTGGTAGTCCAGCCCGCCCTTGGCCATGGCCGATTCGAACACCCCGGCCAGGTCGAGCGTGGTGCGGGTCAGGTCGAGCGGCACGTAGCTGGCCTGCACCCGCCCGGCCTCGATGCGCGAGAAGTCGAGCAGCGAGTTCACGAGTTTCAGAAGGCGCAGCGCGTTGCGGTGGGTGACCTCGATGCGCTTGCGCTGGGCCGGCGCCAGCGCCGCCTCCTCGCCGGTAGCGGCCAGGGCGTCGTCGAGCGGGCCCAGGATCAGGGTCAGCGGGGTGCGGAATTCGTGCGAGACGTTGGAGAAGAACGCGGTCTTGGCGCGGTCGATCACGGCCAGCTCTTCGGCGCGGCGCTGCTCCTGCTCGTAGGCCAGCACGTTGCCGACCGCGGTGTTGACGGCCGCGCCCAGCATCTCGTAGAAGTTGCGGTATTCCGGGTCGAGCGCGCGGCGCACGTTGACGCCGGCCACCAGGAAGCCGAACAGCTCCTGCTGGCCGGGCAGCACCAGCGGCAGCACCAGCGCCGAACGCGGCGGCTCGTCATACGGGCCGCAGGCCTGGTCCAGCAGGCGCGCGGCGACGTCGTCGACCTGCTCGGCCGCGTGCGAGGCCGTGGCGCGGGCGAACGGCCAGCAGGCGTCGTCCAGCGCCAGCGCGCCTGGCGCCAGCGGACAGCCCTCGGGCAGGCCGGCGCGTCCGCGCAGCAGCAGCTCGCCGCTGGCGGCGTCGATCTGGTAGAACAGCAGGAACGGCACGTCGGCCGCCAGTTGCGCGCCATGGCGCTCGAGCTGCTCGCCGATCTCGCCGATGGTGCGCGCTTCGGCCAGGCTGGCGCTCAGGTCGCGCAGCGACTGCGTGCGGCGCGCGCCGACCACCACCGCCGTGGTCTCGGTAATTGGGTGGAACACCCCGCCCACCGCCCCCGATTCGTCGCGGATCGGCGAGAACGAGAACGTCATATTGGCTTCTTCCAGGTAGCCGCTGCGATCGAGGAACATCTGCTGGTCCTTGATGTAGGCGCCTTCTCCCTGGTGCGCGCGCTCGAAGGCGTCGCCCACCACCGGCAACGCCGAGGCCCAGATCACCTTGAACGGCGCGCCCATCGAGGCCGGATGCAGGTCGCCGCAGATCGGGCGGTAGGCGTCGTTGTAGATCTGGATGTCGTCGGGGCCCCAGCAGACCAGGATCGGGAAGGTCGACGACAGGCACAGGCTGACCGAGGTGCGCAGGCTCTGCGGCCAGCCGGACAGCGGTCCGAGCGGCGTTCTGGACCAGTCCATACTACGGATCAGCGCGCCCATCTCGCCGCCGCCGGCCAGCCAGTTCAGGTCGGGATCGGTGTCGGACTGGAAGGAAGTGTGATCGGAGGCGGACATGGGAGGAATTTTCAGATAATGGACGAACACGCTGAAAAGCCGCGCGAAGTCAGCCATTCTACGCCATGTGGCAATTCCCTATTGCAATAGCTATAAAACTGACAGTCGCATGAATACAACCCGAATATGCGGTGCGCATCAAAAAAACACGGCCAGCGCATGGCTGGCCGCGTGGTGCTGCAAGGCGCAGGACGCCCGACCTCGCTTACACCGGCTGCGCCTTGCCTCGTCCGGCAGCGAAGCGCACCCCGCGCATGATCGCGCGGTACACCAGGCGCACCATGGTCAGGGTCAGGATCGCTTCCACCAGCGTCACCAGGAAGGCCGGCAGCATGCTCCAGCGCGCCGAGCGGCGGCCGTACTTGGCGGCCATGCGGTCGCGTGCGATCTCGATGCTGTCGTAGAAGGTCGGCACCACCAGCAGCGTCAGCAACGTCGAGGTGATGGTGCCGCCGATGATGGCGATCGCCAGCGGCTGGAAGAACTGGCCGGCGTCGCCCAGCGCCAGGGCCACCGGCAGCATGCCGGCGATCAGGGCGAAGGTGGTCATCAGGATCGGACGCAGGCGCTTGCGCCCGGCCGCCATCAGCGCTTCCTCGCGGTCCATGCCTTCGAGCTCCAGGGCGCGCGCGGCGTCCAGCAGCAGGATCGCGTTCTTGGCCACCAGCCCCATCAGCATGATGATGCCGATCATGCTCATCATGTTGAGGGTGTTCTTGGTCAGGATCAGGGCCAGCACCACCCCGATCAGGGACAGCGGCAGCGACAGCATCACACCCAGCGGCGCCGTGAACGAGCCGAACTGCATCACCAGGATCAGGTACATCAACGCGATGCCCGACAGCAGCGCGATCTGCATCGCCTGCATCAGTTCCTGCTGGTCTTCGCCGGCGCCGCCCAGCGCCAGGCCGTAGCCGGGCGGGAAGTCGAAGGTGCGCGCCAGCTCCATCGCTTCCTTGGTCACCTCGCCCGGCGAACGGCCCTGGACGTTGGCCGACACCGTGATCAGGCGCTCGCCATCCTTGTGGCGAATGCCCGACGGGCCCTTGCCCATGGTGATGGTGGCGATCTGCTCGAGCGGCACCATCATGCCGGTGCCGGACACCGAGATCGGCAGGCGCTCGATGCTTTCGGTGTTCACCCGGTCGTCCGGGTGCAGGCGCACCGCCACGTCGCGCGTTTCGCTGGTCGGATCGACCCAGTCGCCGACCTCGATGCCGGCGAAAGCCACCCGCAGCGATTGCGCGGCGTCGTTCACCGAAATGCCCATGGCGTTGGTCAGGCCGCGGTCGAGCACGATCTGCAGCTCGTTCTTTGGATCCTGCTCGGACAGCGACACGTCGACCGCACCTGGAATGTCACGCAGCTTGGCCATGTAGGCGGTGGTCAGCTCCATCAGTTTGCGCGAGTCGGCGCCGGTGAACTCGATCTGGACCGGCTTGCCGCCGCCGTTCAGGTCGTCGATGACGGTGTACTCGGCGCCGACCAGCGGCGCCAGTTTCGCGCGCAGTTCGATCGCGATCTCGGTCGCGGTGCGCTTGCGCTCGCTGCGGCGGCCAATGTCGACCGTGATCCGGCCGCCGTTGAGGTCGATACGGCTATTGGTGTCCTTGGTCTCGGGCAAGGTACGCGCCAGCTCGGCCGCCGTTTCCAGCTTGCGGCGGGCATACTCGATGCTCGACGAGGCCGGGGTCCGCACTTCGATCTGGATATTGCCCGAGTCCATCTTCGGCTGGAAGCTGGTGCCGCCGAAGCTCGCCTGCAGCGCGATCGCGGCCACGAAGCTGACGAAGGCGATCACGCTCATCCAGCGCCGGTGGTGCAGCGCCCACGCGATCACGCGGCCATAGCGGTCGGCCTGGTGGTCGAACCAGACGTTGAAACGGTCCAGCTGGCGGCCCAGGCCCTTCTTCGGCGCATGGTGGTGGCCCGGCGGGTCGCCCCAGTAGGCCGACAGCATCGGGTCGAGCGTGAACGAAATCAGGAGCGAGACGATCACCGAGCAGGTCACGGTCAGGGCGAACGGCCGGAACCATTCGCCGGCCAGACCCGGCATGAAGGCCACCGGCACGAACACCGCCATGATCGAGAAGGTGGTGGCGGCCACCGCCAGGCCGATCTCGGCCGTGCCTTCGAGGGCCGCGGTGCGGCGATCGGAACCCATTTCCATGTGGCGCACGATGTTTTCGCGCACCACGATCGCATCGTCGATCAGCACGCCGATCGCCAGCGACAGGCCGAGCAGGGTCATGAAGTTGAGCGTGAAGCCGCACAGCCAGACCGCGATGAAGGCCGCCAGCACCGAGGTTGGCAGCGCCAGCGCGGTAATCAAGGTCGAGCGCCATGAGTTGAGGAAAGCGTACACCACGAACACGGTCAGCACCGCACCCAGCACCAGCGACTCGATCACGTTGTTCAGGCTCAGCTGCGCTTCGCGGCCGCCGTCGCGCGTGACTTCGAGCTCGGTGCCTTTCGGCAGTTCCTTGTTCACTTCTTCGACCACCGCGTGCACCTTCTTGGCCAGCGCCACGGTGGAGGCGTCGCGCGAACGCGAGATGTTCAGGCTGACGTTGGGTTTGCCGCTACGGATCGACAGCGAATTGACGTCGGCGAAACCGTCGCGGATCTCGGCCACCTGGCTCAGGCGCACGATCTGGTCGCCGTTGCGTTTCACGACAATCTGCGAAAAATCTTCGGGACGCTCGATGCGGCCGATCAGGCGGATGCCCTTCTCGTCGAGTTCGTCGCGCAGCTTGCCGACCGGGGCATTGGTGTTACCGCTGCGCAGGGCGTTGGTGACGTCGGTGACCGAGACGTTGAATTCGCGCAGCTTCTCGGCGCGCAGCAGCACCGACAGTTCACGCCGCAGGGCGCCATTGACGTTGACGATCGAGACGCCTTCGATGCCGCGGAAGCGGTCGGCCAGCACGTCTTCGGCATAGCGCGAGATGTCGGCGTGGCTCTGGCTGGTCGAGGACAGCGCCACTGACATGATCGGGTCGGCCGCCGGGTCGACCCGGCGCAGCACCGGCTCGCGCATCTCGAGCGGCAGCTTGTAGCGTACCGCCGCGATCGCGTTGCGCACGTCGTCCGAGGCTTCGATCAGGTTGCGGTCGAAGTCGAACCACAGCAGGATGCTGACCCCGCCTTCGTAAGAATTCGAGGTGATCTCGTCGACGCCCTGGATCGCCTGCAGCTGCTTCTCGATGCGGTTGGTGACTTCGCGCTCGGCGGTCTCGGGCGAGGCGCCCGGATACGGAATGTCGACCACGATCAGCGGAATGTCGACGTCCGGGTTCTGGTTGACCTTCAGCTTGGACAGCGCGAGCAGGCCCATGGCCATCATCGCCACGATGATCACGATCGTGGCGATCGGTTTCTTGACACTGAAATTGGACAGAAACATCTTGTTTTCCTTGCTTATTTTCTGTGTTATCGAGGTGTTTCGATGCGTCTGCTTACTTGTTCTGGTTCTGGGCCTGGCCCTGCCCCGCCGGCGCGGCGCTGGCCACGCGCGCGGTCGCCATGTCGACCTTCTGGCCGTCCTTCAGGTTCGAGGTCGGCGCGCGCAGCACGATGTCGCCGGCGCTCAAACCCTGCTTGACTTCGAAGTTGCCGGTGCGGCTGTCGCGCGCGCCGACTACCAGCTTGACGCGCGACAGGGTCTTGTCCTTGATGCGCCAGGTGTAGTTGTCGTCGCCCTGGCGCACCAGCGCGCTCTCGGGCAGCATCAGCGCATCGCTGCTGGAGGCGTCGACCCGGCCTTCGGCATACAGTCCGGCCACGCGCGGCTGGGCGTTGTCGGTGAAGCCGACCAGCACCTCGACCTGGCGCGTGACGGAATTGGCCGCCGGGTCGATGCGGCGCACGGTGCCCGAGAACAGCTGGTCGCCGTAGCCGTTGACGCGGAACTTGACCGGCTGGCCGATCTTGACGGTGCTGATCGAATCGGCCGACACCGCGCCTTCGAAGCGCATGCTGGACGGGTCGATCACCTTCACCAGTTCCTTGCCGACGGTGGCGGTGTCGCCGTTCGAGACCTTGCGCTCGGAGACGATGCCGTCGAACGGCGCGCGCACTGTGGTGCGGGCCAGCTGCTGGCGCGCGGTGGCGACCCGGCTCTTGGAGGCCGACAGTTCGCTCAGGGCGTTGTTGCGCGCCATCTCGGCGTCGTCGAGCGCCTTCATCGAGGTCATGCCGGAAGCGCTCAGGGTTTTGAGACGCTCGACCTGGCGGTTGGCCTGGTCCAGCGCCAGGCCGGCGGCGCGCTGCGCATCCTCGGACGAGGTCAGGGTGTCGCGGATCGAGGTTTCATCGAGGCGCACCAGCACGTCGCCGCGCTTGACCGGCTCGCCGTTCTCCTTGAGCACCTGCAGCACGATGGCCGAGACTTCGGCGCGCAGGTCGGCGCGGCGCTCGGGCTGGATCGAGCCGGTGATCACCGGGCCCGACGCCACCGCGTCGCTCTGCACGGTGAGCACGTCTTCGGGCGCCACCGACAGCTGCGTGGGCTTGTTGTCCTTGGCTTTGGCCGCATCCGGGGCGCCACCCTTGCCGCAGGCGGCGAGGCTGGAAGCGATGGCGAGAACGAGAAGGGTTTTGCGCAGCATTGTGGATCTCCGGAGAATTGGACTCAGTGTCTTTGTAAGTATGGGAAATGCGACGTGTCCGACGGGCGAACAAATAGGGTCAGCGGGCAGTATTCAGGACTGCCTCACTGGCGTCAATCGAGGAACCTGCGGGCTGCGGGTTTCGATGGATGAACTGCGGATTTTGGCGATGAGCTGCGTTGCAGCCCGGACGGAATGCAGTGCCGGGCGGACAGGCGGACGTCCGCGCGCCGGCTGCCTGTCGTGCGATGGCGGACGGCGCGTACATACGTGCAGTAGATACGCGCCGGCCATGGCTTACAGGCCGCCGAGGACGGCGTTGATCAGGAAGCCCATGCCGATGCCGGTCAGGACGCCACCGGCGATCTCGACCTTGGTGTGGCCCATGCGCTCGCGCAGCACCACGTGCTCAAGCTTGCCATCGTGCAGGCGATTCAGTGCCACCGCGTGGCGGCCGACGTGCTGGCGCAGGCTGTTGGCGTCGATCATGACGATGAAGGCCAGCGTCGCCGCCACCCCGAAGGCCGGATGGTCCATGCCTTCGCGCAGGGCGATCAGGGTCGCCATGCTCGATACGACAGCGCTGTGGTTGCTGGGAAAGCCACCGTTGCCGACCAGGTCGAAGGCCCAGCGCCGCAGGCGGACGCTGGAAATGAGGAACTTGATCGGGCCGACCACCATCCAGGTCAGCAGCGGCGTCGCGAGGTAGATAATATGCATGGGATTCTTAGAGTGAAAATGTCGGGCGGAATTATCTCAGAAGCAAGCCTCCGTGGGCGACTTGCGCGGAGATTTTCCGAACGGCCCCATCACGCCAGAAGACGGTAATATTCCTCCAAGCCGGTCCGACATACAAGGAGAGCACATGCAGCACTTCCGCTGGTCGTTCATCGTCACCATCGTATTGATGGCCCTGGCCGGCTGGTGGGGCTACGAGCACCGCGGCATGGCCGGCCTGCTGCAGGCGCTGTGGATCACCGCCATCCTCGGGGTGCTGGAAGTGTCGCTTTCTTTCGACAATGCGGTCGTCAACGCCTCGGTGCTGAAGCACTGGAACGAATTCTGGCGCAAGCTGTTCCTCACCGTCGGCATCCTGGTGGCGGTGTTCGGCATGCGACTGCTGTTCCCGCTGGTGATCGTGGCGGTGGCAACAGGTCTCGGCCTGGTCGACGTCTGGCACATGGCGATCGACAATCCCAACGAATATTCGCGCCACCTGACCGAGCACCACGCCGAGGTGGCGGCCTTCGGCGGCGCCTTCCTGGCGCTGGTGTTCCTGAACTTTTTGTTCGACGAAGAAAAGGAACTGCACTGGCTGGGTTGGATCGAGGAAAAAATGGGCCAGTACGGCACCGGCGGCCTGGCGGTATTGATCACCCTGCTCGGCGTGCTGGCCTCGATGAGCCTGATGCCGCCCGAGCGCAAGCTGGCGGTGCTGCTGGCCGGCGTGGTCGGGGTGCTGGTCTACATCGGCGTGCAGTGGCTCAGCGGGCTGCTGGAAGAGAAGGAACACGACCCCTCGGTCGGGGCCATGATCTCGCAGGGCAGCATCGGCGGCTTCCTGTACCTGGAAGTGCTGGATGCGTCGTTCTCGTTCGATGGCGTGATCGGGGCGTTTGCCATCACCAACGACGTGGTCATCATCATGCTGGGCCTGGCGATCGGCGCCATGTTCGTGCGTTCGATGACGGTATTCCTGGTCTACAAGGGGACGCTGCAGCAGTTCGTCTATCTCGAGCATGGGGCGCATTACGCGATCGGGCTCCTGGCGCTGATCATGTTCCTGGGCGTGCACTATCATATCCCCGAGTGGTTCACCGGGCTGTCGGGGCTGGCGTTCATCCTGGTGTCGTTGTGGTCGTCGGTGCGTTACCGGCGGCGCATGGAGGCCGAGGGAGCGGCGGGTGGCGTCAAGACGGCGGACAGCGTGGGTTGAGGCGAAGCCTGATTCCGCAACGGATACCGGACACGGCGCCGACGCGGCAGTATGCGAACCGGCGCGGCCATGGCAGAATGGGCGCGCGGCGCCCCCGGCGCTGCCATCTTGATAACCACTTAGGAATCACCGCCCCACCATGCCGACCACTTCGTCCAAGCGCGTCACCGCCCTGCTGCTGTCCGTCATCGCCATCGTTGCCGTCCTGGGCAGCCTGTACACCTGGTTCACGCTGAACTGGTCGTACTCCGAAGGCGACCGCGCCGGCTACCTGCAATCGTTCTCGAAGAAGGGCTGGCTGTGCAAGACCTGGGAAGGCGAGATCCTGCTGTCGAGCATGCCGGGCGCGATCCCGGAGCGCTTCGCGTTCACGGTGCGCGACGATGCGGTGGCCAAGCAACTCAATAGCAATATCGGGCGTCGGGTGCAGGTGTCGTACCAGCAGCACAAGGGGGTGCCGACCTCGTGCTTTGGGGATACCGAGTATTTCGTGAAGGGTGTGGTGACGGGGCCGGTCAATCCGGTGTCGCCGAGCGAAGCGTCGCCGGCGCAGGCGCCAGCCGCCCAATAAACCGTAGGGTTGGCGGCTACGCCGCCGACGTGGCGGCCGGCGCTCCGGTGGTGGTTGGCCGCAAGATCATCCGGCGCGATATTGGAGCCGATAACGATCGACGCGTCGGCGGCAGACCGCGGGGCCGCCCAGGCCAACCCTACGATGCTTACTGATCCAGCTTGCGCTGAGCCGCCACCACTTCCGCCAACCTGGCCGCCGCCTGCGCGGCCGACGATTCCGCCGCCCTCGCCTGCGATTGCTTGAAGCGCCCCAGCACTTCGCGCGTCAGATCCGCCGACACCGAACGATGGCCGGCTTCCTGGCGCCGTTCGCCGATCACCCGTTCGGTTGCCGCCAGCTCGGCCGCCTGCTCGTCCTGGCGCTTGCTTTCCAGGTTCACCAGGTGCTTGCGCGCGTCCGCCATCTGCTGCGTGGCTTGCGCCGACTTGCGCTGCATTTCGGCGTGCGCCTGGGCGTGTTCGAGCAGCACGCGCTGGGCTTCGCGCTTGTCGACCGCGGCCTGCATCGCGGCCTGCTCCACCAGTTCGCGCTCGCGCGCCAGGTGCGCCTGTTCTTCCTCGGCCTCGGCGCGCGCCTGGGCGGCCTGGCTTGCGGCCTGCTCCGAGGCCAGGCGCGCCGCCGCGGCTTCGTTGGCGCGGGCGTCGGCTGCGGCCTGCTGACGCTGGGCGGCCAGCTTGCGTTCGACCAGGGCCAGCGATTCGCGCGCGGCTTGGGTTGCTTCGCGCTCGGAGGTGATGGCCTGTTCGGTCAGCTGCACCTGCTGGCGCTCGACCTCGACCCGCTCGGCCTGGGCCGCGGCCAGTTCGGCCGCGCGCCGGGTCTGCGCCTGCTGGGCCGTGGCGGCCGCCTCGGCTTGCATCGCTTCTTCGATCGCGGCGTCGGCCTGCGCCTGCTGCGCTTCCCACGCCGCGCGCTGGGCCGCCTCCAGGCGCTGTTCGGCCTCGGCTTGCCGGCGTAGCGCTTCGGCCGTCGCCCCTTCGGCTTCGACACGCGCCTGCGCGGCCAGCATCAGCGAACGCTCGGCCGCCTGCTTTTCTTCCAGCTGCGCCAGCGCCGCCGCCTCGGCGTCGAGCCGCTCGCGTTCGGCCTGGGCCAGCGCTTCGGCTTCGGCGCGGCGCTGCTCGGCCAGCTCGGCTGCCTGGCGCTGCAACTCGGCGCGTTCGGTGTCCAGCGCCAGCGCGGCCGCCTCGGCCTCGTTCTGCGCGGCCAGGGCGTCGGCTGCGGCCTGCGCCTGGGCGGCGCGTTCCGCGGCCAGCGCCCGTTCGCGCTCATGTTCTTCCTGCTCGCGCCGGGCCGCCGCCTGCGCCGCTTCATCGGCCGCCATGCGCTCGCGCGCGGCGTTGGCTGCCTGCGCCTCGGCCTCGAGCCGCGCCTGGCTCTGCATGCCGGCTTCTTCCTCGACGCGTGCGCGGTCCTCGGACACGTCCAGCAACTTGCGGTCGGCCTCGATGCGGGCCTCGGTCGCAGCCATGATGCGCACTTCGGCGTCGCGCCGCGCCTCGGCGCTGCTGGCCGCCATCTGCTCCATCCGCGCGCGGTGGGTGGCGGCGTCGCGCAATTCCTTTTCGGTTTGCAGGCGCATGCGCAGCGATTGCGCCGCCACCCGCTCGGATTCGGCCTGGGCCAGCGCGATCGCTTCGCGTTCCTGTTCGATGTGGGCAAAGGCGCGCGCTTCTTCCAGCGCGCGTGCTTCGGCCGCCGCGCGCTGGAACGCCGACGCCAGCGCCACCTGGTCGGCGCGTTCGCGCTGCAGTGTCAGTTCGAGCGCTTCGGCTTCGGCCTGGGCCAGCTTCTCGGCGGTCTGGCGCGCGGCCTTTTCGGCGCGCTCGCGCTCGCGCGCCAGGATCGCGATGCGGGCGTCGGCGCTGGCGTTGTGCAGCACTTCTTCCTTGGCCGCCGCCACCGCCGCCATCCGTTCGGCCGCCTGCAGGCGCGCCTGTTCGGTTTGCAGCACCAGGTCGTCGGCCGCCGCCGCCGCCCTGGCCGCCAGTTCGGCCTCGGCCTCGATCTGCACGGTGGCGCGGCGCCGCGCTTCTTCTTCGCTGCGCACGCGCGCTTCGGCCGCCAGCCGCACCTCGGTCTCGGTCTTGACCCGGGCGCGCAATTCGGCGGTCTCTTGCCGGATCGCTTCCAGCCGCTCGCTCGAGGCCTGGGCCGCGGCGCGCAGCGAATCGAGGCGGTCGCGGTTGGCGGCGATCGCTTCTTCGGAAGCCTGGGAACTGGCCAACGCCGCTGCCGCGGCGGCGGCATCGAGCGCGGCGCGTTCGTCGGCCAGCGCGCGCGCCTGCGATTCGGCGTGGGCGCGGCTCTCGGCGGCGACGTTGGCCTTGGCCTCGGCTTCGACGCGCGCGATCGCTTCCTGGATTTCGCGCATCTCGAGCGGCTTGCGGGTTGCCGCTGCCGGATCAACGGCAGGCGCCGGCTCAGCCTGGGCCGACTGCGCCGCCGCCGGCGCAGGTTCGGCCGCTTCCGGCGGCGGAGCGTCCATGCTCGACAGGTCGATCATGAAGTCGGCATCGTCTGGCTTGGCTTGGTTCGGTTCCATGAAAGCTCTCGTTGGCGGCGAATGTCGGTGGCGCCCCGGAGTGGGGCGTGTCGTGTCGATTATCCGGCAAAATTGTCGGGCGTGCCACGCCGAACAGCGGGTGGCAAACCCGTCAACTCATCGGTTTGCGCTGCGTATGTACGGGCGTGTCATACCGGCCACAGCGGCGGCTCATCCATGAGCGCCACCTGCTCGCGCAATTCCAGGATCCGATCCTGCCAGTAGCGCTGGGTATTGAACCAGGGGAAAGCGGCGGGGAACGCCGGATCGTCCCAGCGCATCGCCAGCCACGCCGCATAATGGATCAGGCGCAGGGTGCGCAGCGCTTCGACCAGGTACAGCTGGCGCGGATGGAATTCGCAGAAGTCTTCGTAGCCGGCCAGCACGTCGCCCATCTGGCGCACCATCTCCTGGCGCTCGCCCGACAGCAGCATCCACAGGTCCTGCACCGCTGGTCCCATGCGGCTGTCGTCGAAGTCGACGAAATGCGGCCCGTCCGGGGTCCACAGCACGTTGCCGCCGTGGCAGTCGCCGTGCAGGCGCAGCATGGGGAGTTCTCCGGCACGTTCGTAGCAGCGCGCCACGCCATCCAGCGCCTGCTCCACCACGCTGGTCCAGGCCGGCAACAGCTCGGGCGGCACGAAGCCGTGACTGCGCAGGTAGTCGAATGGTGCGCGTCCAAACGTCTGCGGGTCGAGCGCCGGGCGTTCGGCATACGGACGGAGCGCGCCGACCGCGTGGATGCGGCCGATGAAGCGGCCGATCCATTCCAGTACCTCGGGCCGGTCGAGCTCGGGCGCGCGCCCGCCGCGGCTGGGGAACACGGCGAAGCGGAAATCCGCATGGCTGTGCAGGGTGCGGCCGTCGATGCTCAATGCCGGCACCGCCGGCACCTCCTGCTCCACCAGCTCGGCCACGAACGCGTGTTCCTCGAGGATGGCGGCGTCGCTCCAGCGCTGTGGCCGGTAGAACTTGACCACCACCGGCGCGCCCTCGTCCAGGCCGGCGCGGTAGACCCGGTTTTCGTAGCTGTTCAGGGCCAGCAGCCGGCCGTCGGCGTGCAGGCCGACGCTGTCGAGCGCGTCGAGCACGGTGGCCGGGTCGAGCCGGGCGAACGGATGCTGCGGGGTGGTGTCGTCGATGTCCATGTCTGCATTGTACGGTGGCGCACGCGAAACCGCGACTGACCCGATTTCCATCATGGTGAGTTCGTTCACGCACCGAGCGTGCATGTTTAACAAGGTCTCATGTCATAAACGTAACCCGACGCACGTCGCGTGCGGTACGAAACCGAAAGGAAGAACATGAAGAAGTCGCTGACCCTGACCGTCGCCGCCGTCGCCGCCGGCCTGCTGTGCGGTGTCGCCATCGCCCAGACCACCCAGCCGCCGAAGGCCGAGCCGAACATGCAGAAAGTGCTGGACGCGATGGCCGCGCTGAAACCGAAACCGATCGAAACCCTGTCGCCGGAAGAAGCGCGCAAGCAGCCGACCCCGGCCGACGCGGTCAAGAAACTGCTGGCCGACTCGGGCAAGAGCACCGCGCCGCAAGACGGCGTCACCATGAAGACCATGTCGGTCCAGGGCAAGGGCGGCAGCTTCCCGGTGCACGTTTTCACGCCTGAAGGCAAGGGCCCGTTCCCGGTCATCGTGTACTACCATGGCGGCGGCTTCGTGATCGCCGACACCAAGGTCTATGAATCGTCGGTGCGCGCACTGGCCAAGGGCGCGAAAGCGGTCGTGGTCTCGGCCGACTACCGCCGCGCGCCGGAACACACCTTCCCGACCCAGACCGAAGACGCGCTGGCCGCCTACCAGTGGGCGATCGCCCACGCCAAGGAAATCAACGGCGACGCAGCGCGCGTAGCCGTGGCCGGCGAATCGGCCGGCGGCAACCTGGCGACCGTGGTGTCGCTGATGGCGCGCGACCAGAAGCTGCAAATGCCGGTGCACCAGCTGCTGGTCTACCCGGTGGTGAACGACGACATGAACAACGAGTCGTACAAGAAGAACGCCAACGCCAAGCCGCTCAACAAGCCGATGATGGCCTGGTTCTTCAAGCACTACGGCGCCGATCCGAAGAGCCCGTACGCGCTGCCGATGAAGGCGACTTCGCTCAAAGGCCTGCCGCCGGCGACCGTGATCACGGCCGAGATCGACCCGCTGATGACCGAGGGCAAGGCTTACGCCGACCGCCTGAAGAAGGAAGGCGTGGCCGTCAACTACAAGCATTTCACCGGCGTGACCCACGAATTCTTCGGCATGGGCGCAGTGGTGCCGAAGGCCAAGGAAGCGAACGACTTCGCGACCGGCGAGCTGACCAAGGCGTTCAACGCCAAGCGTTAAGCGCTAGACAACAGGTTGATGGCAGCGTGAAGACGCCGGGCGAGTCCCGGCGTCTTTTTTTGGCACGATATTTTCGTGCTCGCCGGCGGCGCAGGCGTTACACTGGCGCCTTGAACGCAATCAGCGACGCAACAAGCCCACCTTTACAGATTCCCATGCATCTCGAACAACCCCTTTCCGAAAAAGAATTCGACGACCTCGACCAGTTCCTGTTATCCGACCGTTGCTCCGACGACGCGATGACGATGGACACCCTGCACGGCTACCTGACCGCCATCGCGATCGGCCCGGAAACCATCATGCCGGCCGAGTGGCTGCCGCTGGTCTGGGGCGAGGACGAAGCCGCCGCGCCGAAGTGGAAGAACAAGAAAGAAGAAGAAAAGATCATCAACCTGATCATGCGCTTCATGAACGAAGTGCTGATCACGTTCGAGGTCTCGCCCAAGGAATTCGAGCCGCTCTACTGCGAGCACGAATTCGAGGGCAAGACCCTGATCGACCCGGAAGCCTGGTGCTGGGGTTTCTGGGAAGGCGTCGAACTGCGCGCCGAAGCCTGGGAACGGATCCGGGATTCGGAAGTCGCTGAACTGATCCGCCCGATCTACCTGCTCGGCGCCGACGAGATCGAGGAAGAAGAGCTGAAGGAAGTCGACGACCCGGTCAAGGTGCACGGCCTGGCGCTCCAGATCGAAGCCAACGTGCCCGACATCTACCGCTACTGGCTGCCGCTGCGCAAGGGCGCGGTCGAGACGGTCAAGCGCGAAGAACCGAAGGTCGGCCGCAACGACGACTGCCCTTGCGGCAGCGGCAAGAAGTACAAGAAGTGCTGCGGGGCTGACGCGGCCTGATGCCGGTGGCCGGTGGACACGTCCACCGACGTCCCGTAGGGTGGACGGCAGAGCCGTCCACCCTAGGTTCCTGGAACCGATCGCAATCGGCGCGGCGATGAAGTAGCAAACCAACGTACAACACCCCGTTTCACACCACCCGCTCGATCCCCTGCAAGGCCTTGAGCATCTCCACCGGCCCGGCCATCCCGAGCAGCATCCCCGACGCATCCACCACCGGCACCCGCGCCAGCCCATGGCGCGCGGCCAGCGCCGCGACCTCGGCCGCGGGTTCGGTTGCGGCCACCGCGATGCCGGTCGTGATCAGTTCGGACACCCGCAGCGCCGCTTTTCTTCGTCCCAGTACATCACGCGCCCACGCGCCCAGCGTGCGCGTTTCCTGCTCGGACGCGGCCTGCAGCAGGCGCGCCTGGGTCAGGATGCCGAGCAGGCGCCCTTCCCCATCGACCACCGGCAAGGACGGAATGCGGTGCGCCAGCAGCTGCACGCGGGCGTCGGCCAGCGCCATCTCGGGGTGCAGGCGCGCCAGCGGCGGCACCGCGATGTCGCCCGCGTGCAGGCGCCGTGCGCGCCGTTCGGCGGCGTGGTGTTCGGCGTCGTGCACGATCGCGGCCAGGTCGTCGCGCGTGACGTCCAGCGCTTCGCCGTAGTCGGCCAGCGCGGCGTCGATATCCTGATCCTCGATCACGTCCAGCGCCTGCGCCGGCGCCGGCTTGTGCGGTCGGTGCGCGCCAGTGAGGCGGTTGTAGGCCAGCGCCGCCAGCACCAGCAGCACCGTGTTCAGGCCCACCGGGGCGATCGCGAAGCTCAGCCCCAGTTCGTGCACGGCCGGGCCGCCCAGCACCGCCGTCATCGCCGCCGCCCCGCCCGGCGGGTGCAGGCAGCGCAGCAGGAACATCATGGCGATCGCCAGGCCGCCGGCCAGCGGCGCGGCGAACAGCGGGTCCGGCACCAGCTGGGCGCAGGCGGCGCCGGTCAGGGCCGAGACCACATTGCCGCCGATGACCGGCCACGGTTGCGCCAGCGGGCTGGCGGGGACGCAGAACAGCAGCACCGCCGAAGCGGCCATGGGCGCCACCAGCCAGGCGATGTGGGCGTCGGGCGCGGTCCAGGCCAGCACTACCTGGCTGAGGACACCGGACAGCATCAGGCCGACCAGGGCGCCGAAGGCGGCCCGGACCTGGCCCGATGGCGGCAGGGCGACCGGGTGCGGACGCCGAAGAAGAGTGAGTAGGGTCGTGAACATTGCACCAATGCTGAGCGCGAAGAACGGCATTACAGCACATTTGCACGCTGCGAGTGCATGACCCCGGTCATTTTGGTGCAAATTATGCGCCGCGCAGGTGCAAGTGCAAGTGCAGGTGCAGGCGCAGCAGCGCGGAGTAGATGCGTCCGGCCTGCCTAGCCGGCCGTCAGCGCCAGCGGATTGGCCTGGCGGTTGCCGCCAACCTGCACCTCGTCCAGCAAGCCCAGCAGTCGCTCGATGTCGAGCGGCTTGACCAGGTGATACTGGAAGCCGGCCGCGAACGCGTCGTCGCGGTCCTTTTGCTGGCCATAGCCAGTGATCGCGATCAGCAGCGCCGAGGCGGTAGCCGGGTCGGCGCGCAGGCGGCGCGCCAGTTCGCGGCCGTCGATCTCGGGCAGGCCGATGTCGAGCAGGCACACGTCCGGGCGCGCGCTGCGGGCGCGTTCGAGCGCGCGCAGCGATCCGTGCTCGACCACGACTTCATGGCCTTCCGAGGCCAGCAGCAGGCCGAGCGTCTCGGCGGCGTCGACGTTGTCGTCCACCACCAGCACCTTGAGGCGCCCGGCGCGGCGCGCCGCCGGTTCGCTGGCCGGCGCCGGCGCCGCCCCGGCAGCCGCCGGTTCGGCCAGCAGCGGCAGCGTGATGACGAAGGTACTGCCCTTGCCCTTCCCCGGGCTGGAACAGTTGACCGTGCCGCCGTGCAGCTCGACCAGGTGCTTGACCAGGGCCAGCCCCAGTCCCAGTCCGCCCTGCGAACGGTCGGAGGAGCGCTCGGCCTGGGCGAACAGGTCGAACACACGTCCGGTCAGTTCGCGCTCCATGCCGATGCCTTCGTCGCGCACGCTCAGCACCAGGTGCGCGCCCAGCACGTCGGCGCGCAGGTCGATGCCGCGTCCGGCCGGGGTGTACTTGGCGGCGTTGCCCAGCACGTTGGCCACCGCCTGCACCAGGCGCGCCTTGTCGCCCTGCACCGCGGCCGACTCGGGCGGCAGGCGCACCGTCAGGCGCTGGGCGCGCACGTCGATGTTGGGGCGCACCTGCTCCACCGCTTCCTCGACCACGGCGCGCAGCGCCACCCGCTTCTGGCCGAGCGTGATCAGGCCGCGCGTGACGCGCGAGACGTCCAGCAAATCGTCCACCAGGCGCGTCATGTGGCGCACCTGGCGTCCGATGATGTTGCTGCTCTGGCGCACCCGCGCTTCGTCCGGCACGCCCAGGCGCAGCAGGTCGGCGGCGGCGCTGATCGGCGCCAGCGGGTTGCGCAGCTCGTGCGCCAGCATCGCCAGGAATTCGTCCTTGCGGCGGTCGGCCTCCATCAGCCGTTCTTCGGCCAGCTTGCGGTCGGTGATGTCGCGGAAGAACGCCGCCACGCCGCCGTCGCGGGTGGCGTAGGCGCGGATGTCGGACCATACCCGCCGCCCGTCGGGGAAGGTGCGGCAGTATTCGGCGCTGCCGGCCTGGCGTTCGTCCATCACCTTGCGGTACATGCGACCCGCTTCGGTGTCGAACGACTCGGGGAAGGCGTCCCAGTGGTTGCGCCCGACGATCGCTTCGCGCGCCGCGCCGCAGATGCGCAGGCCTTCGGCGTTCATGCGCCCGATGATCCAGTTGCGGTCGAACAGCGCGAAGCCTTCGGAGATATTGTCGAAGATGTCGCGCGCGCGGTCGCGTTCTTCGCGCAGCTCGGCCTGGACGCGCGCGGTCTCGGCGGCCGACCAGGTGCGTTCGGCGACGTCGCGCGCCAGCGCGATGTCGTGCGCGGTCCACGAGCGCGGCGTGGCGCAATCCACGCCCAGGCAGGCGATCAGGCGCCCGGCCTTCACCAGCGGCACCACCAGCAGCGCGCCGATGCGTTCGTCGACCCAGGCCGCGCGCAGGTCGGCCGCGCGGGGATCGTTGGCGGCGTCGTGGATGCACACCACCGCGCCGCCGCGCAGCTCGGCGACAATGGCGGGGCTGAAGTCGTTGAGGGGAAGACGCGGCTGCGCGGCATCGGCTTCGACTGCGCCGGCGGCGCGCGTCCACAGCCGCGGCAGCGCCAGCCGGCCGCTGAGCGGGTCGATGCCGGCGTACAGCACACGCGTGGCATCCAGTTCGGCGCCCAGCAGCGCGCTGGCGGTGGCGATTACCTGGTCGGGCTGCTCGAGCGGGCCGAGGGCGTCGGACACCTTCAGCTCGAAGGCCGAGCGGCGTTCGGCCAGCACCCGCGAACTGGTTTCCATGCAGGTGCAGAACAGCCCCGCCACCTGGCCGGCGGCGTCATGCAGCGGCGCATACGAGAAGGTGAACCAGGCGTGCTCGGGATAGCCGTGGCGCTGGATCGTCAGTTCATGGTCTTCGAAATAGACGGCCTGGCCACCCAGGGTACGTTCGACCAGCGGCGCCAGCTGCGGCCAGACTTCGGACCAGACCTCGGCGAACGGCCGGCCGAGGGCGGCCGGATAGTGTTCGCCCAGGATCGGGATGTAGGCGTCGTTGTAGAGAAAGCCCAGCTGCGGCCCCCAGGCGATGAACATGGGGAACGACGAATGCAGCATCATGTCGACCGCCGTGCGCAGCGACGGCGGCCAGCCCTCGGGGTTGCCGAGGGGGGAGCTGCGCCAGTCGTGGCCGCGCATCTGCGCCGCCATCGTGCTGTCGCCCGTAAATCCGGTGTGCTGGTGAGTGGCCATGCACCGATTGTCGCACACCTGATTGGCGATACCGCCTTTTTTTACCGGTTCTGCCGATTATCGGAACAACAGCGGAAACCGGCGCAGCGTCGCCTTACAGACGGATGAAGTGCTCGCGGTAATACTTCAGCTCTTCGATCGACTCGATGATGTCGGCCAGCGCGGTGTGCTTCTGGGCCTTCTTGAAGCCGCTCGCCAGTTCCGGCTTCCAGCGCTTGCACAGTTCCTTCAGGGTCGACACGTCCAGGTTACGGTAGTGGAAGAAAGCTTCCAGTTTCGGCATGCCGCGCGCCATGAAACGGCGGTCCTGGCAGATCGAGTTGCCGCACATCGGCGACTTGTTGGCCGGGACGTACTGCTTCAGGAAAGCGATCAGCTCCTGCTCGGCCTGCTCTTCGGTGACGGTAGATGCTTTCACGCGGTCGATCAGGCCCGACTTGCCGTGGGTGCCCTTGTTCCAGTTGTCCATCTTGTCCAGCGTCGCATCCGACTGGTGAATCGCGAACACCGGGCCTTCGGCGATCACGTTCAGGTCCGGATCGGTGACCACCACCGCCACCTCGATGATGCGGTCGTTGTCCGGGTCGAGACCGGTCATTTCCATGTCCAGCCAGATCAGGTTGAACTCGTTCGGGCGCTGCGCTGCAGCAGTCGTTGGTGTTTGTGTAGCTTGTGACATAATTCTCTCTTAGCCTTGTTTCGCTTGATTGCTCAACTCTCACCCTGCATTTTCTCACAGGCACAGAATGTCTTCACTCGGGTTTTCGGTTTTGTTTGTCTTCTTTCTGCTGCTGACGCTGGGGCTGCGCCTGTGGCTGGCCATGCGCCACATGCGCCACGTCGGGCGCCACCGCGCCAGCGTGCCGGCCGAGTTTGCGCCAAAGGTGCCGCTGGCGGCGCACCAGAAGGCGGCCGACTACACCATCGCCAAGACCGGCTTCGGCGTGGCCGCCATGCTGTGGGGCGCCGTGACCCTGGTCGGCTTCACGCTGCTGGGCGGGCTGCAGTGGCTGTCGCTGACGCTGGTGTCCCACTTCGGTCCCGGCCTGCCGCACCAGATGGCGCTGGTGGTGGCGTTCGCGATCATCTCGGGTCTGCTCGACCTGCCGTTCGACTGGTACCGCAAGTTCGTGCTCGAACAGCGCTTCGGCTTCAACAAGATGACGCCCGGCCTGTGGCTGTCGGACCAGATCAAGGGCGCGCTGGTCGGCGCCGTGATCGGCCTGCCGCTGCTGTGGGTGGTCTTGATCCTGATGGAAAAAAGCGGCGATCTGTGGTGGCTGTACACCTGGATCGTCTGGAGCGGCTTCCAGTTGCTGATGATCGCGCTGTATCCGAGCCTGATCGCGCCGCTGTTCAACAAGTTCACCCCGCTGTCGGACGACAGCCTGAAGCAGCGCATCGAAGGCCTGATGACGCGCGTCGGCTTTGCTTCGCGCGGCCTGTTCGTGATGGACGGCAGCCGCCGCAGCGCGCACGGCAACGCCTATTTCTCGGGCTTCGGACGCGCCAAGCGCATCGTGTTCTTCGACACCCTGCTGTCGCGCCTCGAGCCACAAGAGATCGAAGCGGTGCTGGCGCACGAACTGGGCCACTTCAAGCTGCGCCACATCGTCAAGCGCGTGAGCGTGATGTTCGCGCTGTCGCTGGCCTTCCTGGCGCTGCTCGGCTACCTGAAGGCCCAAGCCTGGTTTTATACGGGCCTCGGCGTGCTGCCGTTCATGAACGCCTCCAACGACGGCATGGCGCTGATCCTGTTCATGCTGGTGCTCCCTGTGTTCACCTTCGTGTTCGCGCCACTGAGCTCGATCACTTCGCGCAAGCACGAGTTCGAGGCCGACGCTTTTGCTGCCAAGCACACCGACTACCGCGACCTGGTGTCGGCGCTGGTCAAGATGTACGAGGACAACGCCTCGACCCTGACGCCGGACCCACTGCACTCGGCCTTCTACGATTCGCACCCGCCGGCTTCGGTGCGCGTGAAACACCTGACCGTGGCGGCGGCATGAAGCTCGAACACCGCACCTGCCTGACCAATGCCAAAGGGCTCGACCCGTGGGCGATCGACGCCCTGCTGTTCGACGTTCCCGGCTGGACCGCGATCGACGGCGTGCTGTTCCGCGAATTCAAGCTGCCCGACTACCGCGCCACCATCGCCTTCGCCAATGCGGTGGCCGGCATAGCCGAACAACAGAACCACCATCCAGAGATGACGATCGACTACTCGACCTGTCGCGTCATCTGGAGCACCCACTCGGCCGGCGGCGCGCTGACCGAAAACGACTTTATCTGCGCCGCGAAAGTGAATGCGCTTCAACCAGGACTGACAAGCGCATGATCGCTGCATCTAAAGAAAAGAACGAACTGACCGGCACCATCATCGCCGCCCACGGCCGCCATTACCTGGCTGACGCCGACGGCGAAAAGCTGCAATGCGTCACGCGCGGCAAGAAGACCAATGTCGCCGTGGGCGACGTGGTGGTGCTCAAGCGCACCTCGAACGACCAGGCCGTGATCGAGAAGATCGCCGACCGCACCACCCTGCTCTATCGCTCGGACCAGTACAAATCCAAGCTCCTGGCGGCGAACATCTCGCGCCTGTTCATCGTCGTCGCCACCGAACCGGGCTTCGCCGACGACCTGGTCTCGCGCGCGCTGGTGGCGTGCGAGGCGGCCGGCATCGAGGCCCATCTCATCCTGAACAAGACCGACGTCGCAGACCTGCTGCCGCGCGCGCGCGAACGCGCCGCCGTGTATGGCGCGCTGGGGTATCCGGTGCACGAGGTGTCGGCGCGCGCCCATCCCGATGAAACAGTCGCTTTGCTCAAGCCACTGCTGGCGGGCCACTCGTCGATCTTCATCGGCCAGTCGGGCATGGGCAAGTCGTCCCTGATCAATCTGCTGGTGCCGGACGCCGACATCGCCGTGCGCGAGATCTCGGCGGCGCTCGACACCGGCAAGCACACCACCACCTTCACCCGCCTGTACTGGCTGGACGGCGAAGGCAGCAAAGATGACGGGAATGGCCGCCCGGCGTCGATCATCGACTCGCCCGGCTTCCAGGAATTTGGCCTGTACCACCTGACCGAAGGCATGCTGGAACGCGCCTTCGTCGAGTTCAAGCCGTATCTGGGCGGCTGCAAGTACTACAACTGCCGCCACCTGGCCGAGCCGCAGTGCGCAGTGCTGGAAGCGGTCGCCGAAGGCAAGATCGCGCGCATGCGCCACGAGCTGTACGGCCAGCTGCTGCACGAGTCGGCGCAGACGCTGTATTGAACTTTCCCTAACGGAAAGAGAAAGCCCTTATAATCCGAGGGATAACCGAAAGCAGACACCGATTATGCCAGGCACCACTCCGATCAAGCACTTCCTGCAATTCTCCGACTTCACGCTCGACGAGTTCGAATACGTGATCAAGCGCGCGGCGATCATCAAGCGCAAGTTCAAGGCCTACGAGGTCTATCACCCGCTGGTCGACCGCACCCTGGTGATGGTGTTCGAGAAGAGCTCGACCCGTACCCGCCTCTCTTTCGAGGCCGGCATGCACCAGCTGGGCGGCGCCGCGATCTACCTGAACACCCGCGACAGCCAGCTGGGCCGCGGCGAGCCGGTGGAAGACGCCGGCCAGGTGATGAGCCGCATGTGCGACATCATCATGGTGCGCACCTTCGGCCAGGACATCATCGAGCGTTTCGCCGCCAATTCGCGCGTGCCGGTGATTAACGGTCTGACCAACGAGCACCACCCGTGCCAGGTGCTGGCGGACGTGTTCACCTATTACGAACACCGCGGCTCGATCGCCGGCAAGACCGTGGCCTGGATCGGCGACGCCAACAACATGCTGTACTCGTGGCTGCAGGCGGCCGAAGTGTTCGGCTTCCACCTGAACGTCTCGACCCCGAAGGGCTACGAGCTCGATCCGTCGCTGGTCGCCACCACCCGCTACACGCTGTTCGACAATCCGTCGGACGCCTGCGAAGGCGCGCACCTGGTCACCACCGACGTCTGGACCAGCATGGGCTTCGAGAAGGAAAACGCAGAGCGCCTGAAGGCCTTCGACGGTTTCATCGTCGACGGCGCCAAGATGGCGCGCGCATCAAGCGATGCGATCTTCATGCACTGCCTGCCGGCGCACCGCGGCGAAGAAGTCGCGGCCGAGGTCATCGACGGTCCGCAATCGGTGGTCTGGGACGAGGCCGAGAACCGCCTGCACGTGCAGAAGGCGCTGATCGAGTACCTGCTGCTCGGCCGCGTCGAAGGCAACTGAGGCAACCAGAATTTTCGTATCACGCTAACGTTTTAACCCACCAACCCTGAAGCTTGATCGTCGGCCCGTCATATCGTTTAGTTCGTTAAACGATGCGCGGGCCGGCTGACCATCATCCCCTCTCCTCCATCACTGGAACTCCCATGAGCGACATCAAAAAAGTAGTACTCGCCTATTCCGGCGGCCTCGATACCTCCGTCATCCTGAAATGGCTGCAGGATCACTATGGCTGCGAAATCGTCACCTTCACCGCCGACCTCGGCCAGGGCGAAGAACTGGAACCGGCGCGCGCCAAGGCCATCAAGTTCGGCATCAAGCCAGAGAACATCTACATCGACGATGTGCGCGAGGAGTTCGTGCGCGACTTCGTGTTCCCGATGTTCCGCGCCAACACCGTGTATGAAGGCGAATACCTGCTGGGCACCTCGATCGCGCGTCCCTTGATCGCCAAGCGCCTGATCGAGATCGCCAACGAGACCGGCGCCGACGCCGTCTCGCACGGCGCCACCGGCAAGGGCAACGACCAGGTGCGTTTCGAACTGGGCGCTTACGCCCTGAAGCCGGACGTCAAGATCATCGCCCCATGGCGCGAATGGGACCTGCTGTCGCGCGAGAAGCTGCTGAAATACGCGGAAGACGCCGGCATCGACATCGACATGAAACACAAGAACGGCGGCGCGCCGTACTCGATGGACGCCAACCTGCTGCACATCAGTTTTGAGGGCCGTCACCTGGAAAACCCGAGTGCCGAAGCCGAAGAGTCGATGTGGCGCTGGACCGTGTCGCCGGAGCAGGCGCCGAACGAAGCCGAGTACCTGGACGTCGAATTCGAAAAGGGCGACATCGTCGGCCTGAACGGCGTGCGCCTGTCGCCGGCTGCGGTCCTGACCGAGCTGAATCGCCTGGGCGGCAAGCACGGCATCGGCCGTCTGGACCTGGTCGAGAACCGCTACGTCGGCATGAAGTCGCGCGGCTGCTACGAAACCCCGGGCGGCACCATCATGCTGCGCGCGCACCGCGCGATCGAGTCGATCACGCTGGACCGCGAAGTGGCGCACCTGAAGGACGACCTGATGCCGCGCTACGCCTCGCTGATCTATAACGGCTACTGGTGGGCGCCGGAGCGCGTCGCGCTGCAGACCCTGATCGACCACACGCAAGCCACCGTCAACGGCTGGGTGCGCATCAAGCTGTACAAGGGCAACGTGATCGTGGTGTCGCGCGATTCGAAGACCGATTCGCTGTTCGACATGAACATCGCTACTTTTGATGAAGACGGCGGCGCGTACAACCAGGCGGATGCGGGTGGATTCATCAAGCTGAACGCGCTGCGCATGCGCATCGCGGCCAAAGCGCGCGCCAAGCGCGGGTAATACGCAATAGCCGGCCGCTGGCCGGTTGAATGAGAAAGCCGCCCACGGGCGGCTTTCTTTTTGGCGCAGAAGACCAGCCTACAGCAGGCCCAGCTCCCGCAATGCCGCCTTGGCCAGCGACACCCGCTTGTCCTGCGCCCCATCCGGCAGATCCATGTTCAGCGCGAACGCATACAGCTTGCCATCCTTCTTCAGCCAGCCGACCCACCACCCGATGTCCGCTTCACCCGGCCGGCCGCCCCACCCGGTCTTGGCATACAGCCCGGGCGCGCCATCCTGGCGACTGATTTCTCGCACCGCCGCCATCGCCACGTTGGTGAACGGCAGCGTACCTTGCGCCAGCTTGGTCAGGAATTCGGTTTGCTCCACCGCGCTGATCTTCAGCGGACCATCGAGCCAGAAGCGATCGACCACGGTCCCGACCTGCATGTTCCCGTACTTCATTCGCACCAGCTCCGAACGCATGCGGTCCAGGCCCACGCGCCGCGCCACCTCCTGGTACACCGGCACGTTCGAGATCCGGATCGCCTCGCGCAGCCCCATGTCGCGCGCCCACTCCGGCCGCGACACCGGCTTGCCGCCATACGGCACCACTTCGTCGACGCTCGCGACCGCGCCATGCGCCAGCGCGATCAGCGTATTCGGGATCTTGAAGGTCGATGCCGGGATGAAGCGCGTGTTGGCGCGCTGGCGGTCGTGCACCGTGTAGGTGTCGGCGGCGACGTCGTAGACGACGAAGGTGCCGCTCACGCCTTCCTGCTTGAACAGGCGCGCCACCTGCGCGCTTTCCTTCCAGTCGGCGGCCTGCGCCAGCAGCGGGGCTGCCAGCAGGATGGCGAGAATGCTCTTGATCATGGATGCTCCTCTTCGGTTGATGATGGTCGCGTGACGACATGGCTTGACGCGCGGCGTGCGCGACAAGCGAATCACAGTTTGTCGAGCGTCGCCGGCAGCGCTTGCAGGAAGGCCTGCTTGAGCGCCGGCCCGGCCGCGCGCTCCGGGTCGTGCGGCTGCAGCACCATGCGTGCGAAGACGATCGTGCGACCGTTCTTGCTGGCCCAGCCCACGAACCAGCCGTAGGCGCGCGTGAAGTCTTCGCGGCCGTCCGGCGTCAGGCCGCGCGCGGTGCCGGTCTTGCCGTACACGTCCCAGCCGTTGGCCAGCCGGGGGAGCCGCAGCAGTTGCGCGGTGCTGTCGTAGGCATGCGGCGTCAAGCCCAGTTCGCGCCGCACCACCTTGCGCAGGAAGGTCGCCTGTTCCTGCGCCGAAATCTGCAGCGAACCGTTGAACCATGAGCTCATCTCGCCCTCCGGCGCCTCGGCGTCGCCCGACAGATCGCGGTTGCCGTAGTCGAAGCGCGCCACGTAGCCGCGCACCTGCTGCGCACCGAGCCGCGCCGCCGTCTGCTGCGCGTACCATACCGTCGAATTGCGGATCCAGCTGGTCGGATCGGTCGTCGTGCGCCAGGAATCGTTCCAGTCGGCGTAGCCCGGCTTGAACGGCAGCACCGGGGAGTGCGCGTCGCGCAGGACGCCGCCGTCGTAGCCCATCAGGCTGACCACGATGTTGAAGGTGGAGGCCGGCGTCACGCGCACGCCGCACTGGCCTTGCTCGACCAGAGCGGCGCCGCTGGCGGCGTCGATCATCAGCGTGCAGTCGAGCGAGGTGCCGGCCGCCGCATCGTCATGCCACGCCAGCGCCGGCTGCAGCGCGAGATTGGCCGCGAACACCGCCGCCAGTCCGGCCAGTCCGGCGCAGCGGGTCCATAGCGCGCGCCGTGCCGGCGTGCGGATCAGCGCCAGCCGCGCCGCCATGGTGTCGGCGCCGACGCCGCCGAACGCCAGCGCCTGCCCCATGCCAACCCGTTGCAGCCGCAACTGCGCCACCAGCGCCACCGCATACGCCTTGCGCTGGGCATCAGGGCGGCCGCGCAGTACGTCGCGGTCGCAGCCGAGTTCCTGGGCCCAGGCCAGGCGCGTGCGCAGCATGCGCATCACCGGGTTGAACCAGAACAGCGCCTGCAACAACGACGCCGCAGCCAGCCACCACAGGTCGCGGCGGCGCCAGTGCGTCAGTTCGTGTTCGACGATCAGCTGGCGCTGCAGCGGATCGAATGCGCCCAGCGACTGCGGCAGCAGCAGGCGCGGACGCAGCAGGCCAAGCAGCATCGGCGACACCGGGGCGTCGATTTCGAGGATGCGCGGCCCCTGCCATGATTGAGAAACGGGAGCGCCGAGGCGTGCCAGGCGGGCGACGAGGCGCTGGCCCTGCCACAGCCGCAGCGCCGCAAGGAGCAGCCCCGCCGCATAAGCCAGCAGCCAGACCCAGGCCGCCGTGGCCAGCCACGAGCGCGCATGGTCGCTCGCCGCCGCAACCGGAGTCACCGTATGGCCCGGCGTGCGAAGTTCGCGTGCCTCGACGACCCGCGCCGCATCGACCTCGAACACCGGCGCCACCTGCAGACGCTGGGCTTGCGGCAGCATCAGCAAAATAAAGGTGACGGCGACCGCCAACTGCGCCAACAGCCAGATCGAACGCTGCGCGGCCAGTGCCGGCAAGGTACGGCGCAGCAGCAGCGTCACGCCCCACACCAGCAGCCCGGCGGCGAGGCAGCCGGCGCTGGCGAACAGGAAGCGCACGGCCAGCAGGTCGGCGTTCATGCCGCGCTGCCCTCTTCATCCGGCCAGTCCTTGAGCAAGCTTTCGAGCCGCGCCAGTTCGGTGTCGTCGACCAGTTTGCTGCCGGTGAACATGGCGACCGGTAGCGGCGTGTCGATCTCCATCACGCGCCGCCCGAAGTCGTGCGCGAACGCGGCCAGCGTGCCGACTTTCTCGAGCACCGCCTCGTACACCTGAACGCCATGGCGCAGCTCCTGGCGCACCATGCCCTTTTCGAGCATGCGCTCGAGCGTCTTGCGGGTGGATGAGTACGACCAGCCGAGTTCCCCGACCACCTTCTCATGGAGCTCGCGTGCGCTCAGCGGCTGGCGGCGCCACAGGGCCTTCAGCAGGCTCAGTTCGGAAATCGAGGGGACGGCCATGACGCAACTCCATGATGTGACGATTGACGCAATGATGCGACACTGGTCGCATCATTGTCAACTACATTATGGCTGCTTTCCAGGCGCGGTCGAAATGCGGATCAGTTGCGCAGGTCATCCACCGGCTCGACGCCGAAGCGCGCCGCCAGCAGATAATCCACCAGCGCCCGCGCGCAATCCCCGGGCGAGACCAGCGTGCCGGTCTCCTTCAGGTCGACGAAGCGCTGGCGCAGCGGGAAATCGGCGTCCCGCGTAGCGCGGATCGTGGCCTGCATGTCGGTATCGATGACGCCCGGCGCCAGGCTGCAAGCCTTCACCTGATCATCACCATCGAGCCCGATCGCGCGCGCATGCAGGTCGAGCGCCGCCTTGGTCGCGCAATACACGCTCCAGCCGGGATAGGCGCTGCGCCCCGCCCCGCTCGAAACGTGCAGGATGCGGCGCTCGGCCTGCGGCGCCGCCTGCACGAAAGCCGCCGCCAGCGCCAGCGGCGCCGCCACGTTGAGCGACACGGCGCGCACCACGGCGGCCGGATCCTGCGCGGCCAGCGGCCCGACCGGCGTCACCACGCCGGCATTATTGACCAGCAGCGCCTGGGTGCTGTCCTTCAAAAAGTCGCGCAGCGAATCGCCCGCAAGCCAGGCCTGCAACGCGCCCGGATCCGACATATCGAGCTCGGCCTGCTGGATATCCGCCACATCGGCGCGGCTACGCGCCACGCCCAGCACGGACACGCCGCGCCGCGCCAGTTCGGCCGCGATCGCGGCGCCCAGGCCACGCGTGTGGCCGGTAACGATTGCCTTCATCATGATCTGCGTTCCTTTAAACGAATACGGGTTCCGGTTCCAGCGCCACGCCGTAGCGCGCCGCGACGTCGGACTGGATTGCCTCGGCCAGGCGCACCACGTCCAGGCCGGTCGCGCCGCCCAGGTTGACCAGCACCAGCGCCTGTTTCGGATAGACGCCGGCCTGGCCCAGGCTCTGCCCTTTCCAGCCGCACTGGTCGATCAGCCAGCCGGCGGCCAGCTTCTCGGTGCCGTCGGGTTGAGCGTGGTGCACCAGGTTCGGGTAGTGCTCGAGCAGGCGCGCGCATTCGTCGCCGCTCACCACGGGGTTCTTGAAGAAACTGCCGGCATTGCCGATCTCGCGCGGATCGGGCAGTTTGCGGCGGCGAATGTCTTCAACCAGACGGCCGACCTGGGCCGGGGTCGGCGCGTCCAGGCCTGCGTCACGCGCGGCGTTGGCCAGTTCGGCGTAGCGCAGGTTCGGCTGCCAGTTCACGGGCAGCGCGAAGGTCACGTCCAGCACCACCAGGCCGCGCCCCTCGTCATGCTTGAAGATGCTGTCGCGGTAGCCGAAGCGGCAGGCAGCAGCGTCCAGCGTGCGCAACTCGCCGCTGGCGAAATCGAAGGCGGTAAGGCTGTGGAACACATCCTTGGTTTCGACGCCATACGCCCCCACGTTCTGGATTGGGGCGGCGCCGACGGTGCCGGGGATCAGGGACAGGTTTTCCAGCCCACCCAGGCCCTGCTCGAGCGTAAATTGCACGAAGCCGTGCCAGTTCTCGCCGGCGCCGGCGCGCACCAGGATCTTGCCGTCCTGTTCGCCAAGCACCTCGCGCCCGGTATTGGCCATGTGCAGCACGATCCCGTCGAAGTCGCGTGTGAACAGCAGATTGCTGCCGCCGCCCAGCACCAGGCGCGGCAAGCCGGACAAATGCGGGTCGCTGCGCACCGTGGCCAGGTCGGCGCCGCCGCGCACTTTCAAATAGTGACGGGCGCGGGCCGGCAGGCCGAAGGTATTCAGGGAATCGAGGGGCTGGTCGAGGACGATGGGCAGGTCGGGATGCATGGCTGAGCGGTTCAAAAATGTCACTTCATTATAGTGGCAAGCAATGCTTGACCTTTCCAGTCGGGCAAATCGGTCGCTCTCCGGGCGGTTGTTCGCTAAAATAGAGGGATTCAACTAATTGCAATATCGAAAAAGGAAACACGATGCCATCGTTTGATGTGGTCTGCGAAGCAGACATGGTCGAAGTAAAGAACGCGGTCGAACAGTCGAACAAGGAAATCACCACCCGTTTCGACTTCAAAGGCAGCTCGGCCAATGTCGAACAGAAGGACAAGGAACTGACGCTGTACGCCGACGCCGACTTCCAGCTCGACCAGGTGCGGGACGTGCTGGTCAACAAAATGGCCAAGCGCAAGGTCGACGTGCGCTTCCTCGACGAAGGCAAGGTCGAGAAGATTGGCGGCGACAAGGTCAAGCAGGTGATCAAGGTGCGCAACGGCATCGAGACCGAAGACGCGAAAAAGATCACCAAGCTGATCAAAGAGAGCAAGATGAAGGTGCAGGCCAGCATCCAGGGCGAATCGGTGCGCGTCACCGGCGCCAAGCGCGACGATCTGCAGGCCGCGATGGCGATGCTGCGCAAGGACGTGCAAGAGCTGCCGCTGGCCTTCAACAACTTCCGCGACTAAGTCTTTACTGAGTCGCCCGCCCCGGCCGTATCGGCCAGACAACAGCGCTTCCCTGGCATACAATCGTCCGGGGAAGCTTGACGCGCTTGGAGTAAAATGCGCAGCGTGCGCGCTGCCGCACCCCCGAGCAGTTTTGGTAGTCTAAGGATAGCAATGAAACGTGTTGATGATTTCCGCCTACGCATGGGCAACAAGGAATATGTGCCCATCATGATCGGCGGAATGGGTGTGGACATTTCGACCTCGGAACTGGCGCTGGAAGCAGCCCGGCTGGGCGGGATCGGCCATATCTCCGATGCGATGTCGCAAGACGTGTCCGACCGCAAGTTCGACACCACCTTCGTCAAAGACAAGACGAAGATGTACAAGTTCAACATCAACAACATGAACAAGGCAGTGGTCCAGTTCGACCTGGACCAGCTGGCCGAAGCGACCCGGCGCCACGTCGGCTCGACCATGGAAGCGAAAAAAGGTGACGGGCTGGTGTACGTCAACTGCATGGAAAAGCTGACCATGAACGCGCCGAAAGAAACCCTGCGCACGCGCCTGTCGGCGGCGCTCGACGCCGGCATCGACGGCATCACGCTGTCGGCCGGCCTGCACCTGGGTTCGTTCGAACTGATCAAGGACCACCCGCGCTTCCGCCACGCCCACCTGGGCATCATCGTGTCGTCGGTACGCGCGCTGCAACTGTTCCTGAAAAAGGTCTCGCGCCTGGACCGCCTGCCCGACTTCGTGATCGTCGAGGGCCCGCTGGCCGGCGGCCACCTGGGCTTCGGCATCGATGACTGGCAGAAGTACGACCTGCACACCATCATGGACGAGATCCACGCGTTCATGAAGGCCGAAGAGCTCGGCATTCCCGTGATCGCCGCCGGTGGCGTGTTCACCGGGTCGGACGCGGCCGGTTTCATGGAAAAAGGCGCGGCCGGCGTGCAGGTGGCGACCCGCTTCACCGTCACCCACGAGTGCGGCCTGCCGGACAGCGTCAAGCAGGAATATTTCCGCGCCAGCGAAGAAGACATCGAAGTCAACGGCGTCTCGCCGACCGGCTATCCGATGCGCATGCTCAAGAATACGCCGGCGATCGGTTCGGGGATTCGTCCGGGCTGCGAATCGTATGGCTATCTGCTGGACGCGACCGGTAACTGCGCCTACATCAACTCGTACAACCGCGAGGTGCAGGCCAATCCGGACGTCAAGAAGGTGTCGGTCATGGACAAGACCTGCCTGTGCACGCACATGCGCAACTTCAATTGCTGGACTTGCGGGCATTACACCTACCGCCTGAAGGACACCACGCATCGGCTGGCCGATGGCAATTACCAGATCCTGAGCGCGGAGCACGTGTTCAAGGATTACCAGTTCAGCGTGAACAACGAGATTGCGTTGCCGCCGAAGCAGGATGTCGTGGCGGCGTAAGCAGCTTTGATTCGTTTGAAAAGCCACGGCATGCCGTGGCTTTTTTCATGGCGCTGTCACCGTAAGCTATTGATGGGTCTGATTGCGACACAAAACAATTGTTCAACGGTAGCAATGCGCTGACCGTCGAGCGCCCGACGCCATCCCAGGTAATTCGGCAGATAGCGTGAGGCCACCCCATGAAAGCGGGCGATCCACTCGCGCAGGCGTCGGTGGTAGGCATTGACGTTCTGCACGTGCATCGCGCCTGCCTTGCCAGATCGAACCCGCTCGCCGGCGCTCAGGTTGACCGCCTGGTGCGCGATGCCGTGCTTGCGCGCCAGACTG